>JAABUV010000080.1_pt1 | contig 131437 bp, 129 predicted proteins | sample 5559971 | NCBI WGS metagenome assembly JAABUV01 (sample SAMN10711881, study PRJNA513362) | rock metagenome | isolation source: Antarctica rocks | place: Antarctica: Victoria Land, Knobhead nord | collected 2015-12-19 | reverse complement strand
CATCACCGAACTGCTCGACATCTCATAGCCAAACCACACCGAAACTGTCAGACCCACCAGCTACCATCACCAACGAGAAGGAGCCTCCGCCCGAAGGCCATTTACACCGCACACGGGACGCGACCTCGTAGCCGAGCCTTCGAGCTTGTTCGTAGGCACCGTCGACGTCGTCGGTGTGGACGGACATGACCGAGTCCTCGGGTGCGGTCGCGTCGCGCGTGACCAACTGGACGTTCGCCCCGGTGTCGGGGGAGGTGTAGCGGGCTACCCACCCCAGGTTGAACTCTTCGGTGCTTAGCCCGAGGTAGTCGGTGTAGAAACTCTTCGCTGCATCGACGTCAGTCACTCGAAGGTTGGCGATGATGCGTAGGGCGTGCATGCGGTCCTCCCGCCGTTGACGGTGCACATGATGATCGTCCGAGCGCCGCGATGTGGCGACGGCCGAGTTCCTTGCGAGCTGCCAGTTCGTAGCCGACGGTGTACTGAGCGGGCTCACTCACAAGCCGAGGTCGTGTCCAACTTCGTCTGCAGACACGACCCGGCTGCGGCCGGCGTCGAGGTCCGCGAGCCGCTGGGCGGCAACCGCGCCGTCCTCACGGTCGATCAGTGACTCGTAGGCCTCGGCGAAGTCGGCTGGGACGACGGCAGCCGCCCGCAAGTGTCCCCGCCCGCGCGTCACGTAGGTGATCTCGCCGCCGAACGCGGCCCGATTCACCGCGTCCGAAAAATTTGATCGCGGGCCTGGCTCACGGACAGGTCGACTGGCTCGGCGGTCTTGGGAGCCAGTATGTGTCAACTACGCCAACATGGCCGCCCGCACGCCCGGCTAACGATCGATGCTACCGGATCATGGGGGCGCTCATGCGCTCCGGAGATACTCACGAAGAGCGCGGCGCATGACTTCAGAGACTGTGACCCCTTCAGCTGCGGCGCGCTGTGCGGCCTCGACTCGCAGGGCAGGCTCGAGACGAACCGATTCCACCGACTTGGCGGCGTCGCCCAGGGGTGGACGCCCAGGGCCGCGGCGATGTCCCTGCAGCTGACCGGACTTGTATCCTCGTTCGGCTTCGTCCGCCAAGTTCTCGATCATCTGGTCGTTGATTGGCTTCCCGCTCTGTGTCTGGCCATAGATGTGCTCGCTCATGAGCCGCCTCCGAATAGTTGCGCCCGGGTGCTGCGTCGCAGCCTCATCGCGTGGATGATCAGCACGCCATCGTCGACCTCCATCGCTACCAACTCGAGGAGGTTTCCGGCCCGGTCAGCGCCTGCCACGAGGTAGCGCGGCGGATCGCCACCGAGTTCGGCCCAGGCGACGGCGTGCGCGTAGGCGTGCGCGATGTCGACATCGAGGATCTGATGCCGGCGGGCCGAGCGATGGATCTCCACACGCAATAAGCGTAGTACGGAAACTTCAGTCTCGCTTGATCCGCCTCAACAAGACCTCCATCGGTCCCGCAGACCGGTCGGGTTGTGGGACGACTTTATGGCCGTGAAGCGGGCTGCCGCTGACGCTGGACGGTTCGGGTCGCGGTGAGGGCGGCGAGAGCGGCAACACCCGCGGCGTGTGCTTCCTGACCTTTGAGGACGGCTGACCGGAGACGCGCGCGCCCCGTCCCAGCAGTCGATGGGCACACGTGACAGCGGTTCGGACGCGCCTACGCAGTGGCGAGCGGGTGAATCTCGAGGATGCTGCCGAGCCGGTCACGCTCGACTTCGAGGTCGTAGCGTCCTTGCAGGTTCATCCAGAAGCGCTCGGAGGTTCCGAAGTAGCGGGCCAGCCATAGCGCAGTATCCGCGCTGATGCGCCGCGTACCGTGCACAATCTCGTTGATTCGCTTCGGCGGTACACTGATCGCGACCGTGAGCTTGTGCTGAGTGATACCCAACGGACCGAGGTACTCCTCGGCGAGAATCTCGCCGGGATGGATCGGCGCGATAGGGGCGGCTGTCGCCATGTCTCTCCTCCGCTCAGTGGTAGTCGATGATTTCGACGTCTCCTGGTCCGGCAGAGGTCCAGCGGAAACAGATCCGCCACTGCTGGTTCACCCTGATGCTGTACTGCCCCGCTCGATCGCCGCGCAGCTTCTCCAGCCGGTTGCGGGACGGGACGCGCGCGTCATCGAGCGCTTCTGCTGCATCGAGGACCAGCAGCTTGCGCAGCGCCGCACGTTGAGTTGTCGGCTCGAGCCGGCGGGAGCGTTCGCGTCGCCAGACTCGTTCGGTGTCCTTGTCGGCGAAGTCGCGGTTCGCGCATTGCTGCCGAAGTCGGGGGCAACTGAGTGAACGTTCGGGTCGCCGTGACCCGGACGGCCATTCAGTGATCGGCTGTCCGTCGACGTCGATGTTGACCTTGCCGGGGTAGCAGCAGACATGGTCGGCGGCCGCGATGCCTTCGGGCAGCGGATGGGGCAGGCTCCAGGCGACGTCGCATTCCGACACGGTGTCGCTGAGCTGTAGCAGCTCGATGCGGACGTCGGCGAAGGGCAGGTAGTAGCGGATCGGATTGCGGGTCTCGAACAGCAGCTTTGGGCGGCGGGATTCGGCGATGACGCGCCCGTGTCGCATGGTGACGTGCCGAGACGACGAGCGGACGTCGACCCGGTGGTAGGGGTCGCGCGGGTGGGCGTAGATCGGGTCGTCCTCTTCCAACCAGCGATCGATCACCGCATAGTCGACCTGACCATGCCGCGCAGTTCCTCCGCGGCCGGGCCGCCGACCTGCGGGGCACTCGTCACGGCATCGTGAGCCGAGCAGTCGCCGACCCGCAGCGTCCAGCGGCGGCCCGGCTCGGCCGCGACGAGGAGGTCATCGCGTAGGTCCTCGAGGGGGAACAGCCAGGTCGGGAAGGTGCCGGTGCGGTGCAGCATCTTCCCGCATCGGCTGTCCAGGACCGTCTCGCCGGCGAACACGGCGCGCATCCGCCGCGGCCAGTCTTCGACGTAGCGGACCTCTTCAGGTATCGGACCGAAGTTGAACGCGCCTCGGTCCGCATCGAAGGGCGCCTTACCGAATGGGTCAGGCTCATCCAATCCTCCTGCGTCGCGGCGTGACCCGTTGGCCCGCCGAGCGTGCGGAAGCCGCGCCGCTCAGATTGCGGTGCCCAGCAGCAGCGCGTACCGCTCGTCGGGGTCGGTCCACGCGGTGGGGGTGGCGAACCCGGCGGCGGTGAACTCCGCGCTGATCCCGTCGAGGCGGAACTTGGCCGACACCTCGGTGCGCAGCTCCTCCCCCGCGCCGAACTCCACGTTCAGGTCGAGCTCGATGAGCCGCACGCGCATCGCCCGGCTGGCCCGCAGCCGCATCTCGATCCACTCGTCCGCGGCGTTCCACAGGGCCACGTGCTCGAACGCGTCGGGCTCGAAATCGGCGCCGAGCTCGCGGTTGAGCACGTGCAGCACGTTGCGGTTGAACTCTGCGGTGACCCCGGAAGCGTCGTCGTAGGCGGGCACCAGCACATCAGGGTCGGTCACCAGGCCCACCCCGAGCAGCAGGTGCTCCCCGGGGACCAGCACCGCCCGGACGCCGGCCAGGAACTCGGCCCGCTCGGTCGGGATGAGGTTGCCGAGCGTGCCGCCCAGGAAGGCGATCAGCCGGTGGTCACCGCCGGGCAGCTCACCCAGATGGCGGGTGAAGTCGCCGACCACCCCGTGCACCTCGATTCCCGGATACTCCGCGGCCACCTCGTTCGCCGCGGTCTCCAGCGCGGCCCGGGACACGTCCTGCGGAACGTAGCGGCGCAGCGTGCCCGCCTCGCGCAGCGCGTCGAGCAGCAGCCTCGTCTTCTCCGCCGAGCCGGACCCCAGCTCCACCAGGGTGTCGGCCCTGCTGGCGCCGGCGATGTCTGCGGCGTGCCGGTGCAACAGCGCCTTCTCCGTACGCGTGGGGTAGTACTCGGGCAGCATCGTGATCTGTTCGAACAACTGGCTGCCGCGCGCGTCGTAGAACCACTTCGGCGGCAGCCACTTCGGCGCCGCGGTGAGCCCTGCTCGCGCGTCGGTGCGCAGGGCCTGCTCGGCGTCCTCGGGTGAGAGGTGGACGTCCAGCGTCGGTGCTGTCATAGCTCCTCGTTCGGGTCCAGCCGGGTGAGGGTGACCTGCCCGGGACGGGCCGTCACCACGGACCGGTCGGGCACGAGCTGCCAGGCCGGGTCGTCGTCGTGGGGCTCCGACGCCACCACCACGGCGTCGTCGGTGACCAGCACCGATAACGCGTGGTGCCACGCCGTGGCCACGATGTGCTCGCCGTCGCTGAGCAGGAGGTTCAGCCGGGACCCCGACGCGGCTGCAGCCACGGCGCCCACCAGCTCGGCTACCGCAGCCGCCGGCTCCTGATGCGGCAACCGCGCTCGCAACAGCGCCCAGAGCAGCGCGGAATCGGTTGGGGCGTCGAGGGTGAGCAGGTCGGTGACCGGCAGCGACTGCGCCAGCGCGACCAGCGAATGCGGCCATCCGCGCACCACACCGTTGTGGCTGAACGCCCACCGCCCGTCGGTGAACGGGGCGTTGGCGGTGTGCACCACGGGCATCCCGACACTTGCCGAGCGCAGGGCCAGCAGCACCGCCCCCGACCGTGCCGCCCCGAGCACCGCCGCACCCGAAGCGTCCGTCCAGACTGGGCGTTCGGTGCGGTAGCGGACGGGCGCACCCCCAACCCACCAGGCCGCACCGTACCCGTCGGCGTTGACCAAGCCGCCACCCCGCATGTCCCGGGGCGCCCAGCCCTGGGACCGAAGCGAGTGCGGACCCCGGGTGAGCAACTCGCCGACCGAGCAGGGCGGCCCCAGATACGCCAGATGGCGGCACACGCGTGCGCTCAGCCCCGCTCTGCGGGTGTGAGGTCACGCGCGGTGCGCAACCCGGCGAAGATCTGCCGTCGCACGGGGTGGTCCCAGTTGCGGAAGGTGGCGCGCACAGCCACCTGGTCGGAGCCGAACGACCCGCCGCGCAGGACCTTGTAGTCACCGCCGAAGAACACCTGCGAGTACTCGGCGTAGGGGAAGGCGGCGAACCCCGGGTGCGGGGTGAATCCCGAGTCGCACCACTCCCACACGTCGCCGATGAGCTGGTGCACGCCCAACGGCGAGGCCCCGGAAGGGTAGGCGCCGACGGGCGCGGGCTGCAGGTGTCGCTGGCCGAGGTTCGCCCGCTCGGCGGTGGGTTCCTCGTCACCCCACGGGTAACGCCGCGAACGCCCGGTGGCGGGGTCGTGCCGCGCGGCCTTCTCCCACTCGGCCTCGGTGGGCAGCCTTCGGCCCGCCCAGCGCGCGTAGGCCTGCGCCTCGTGGAAACTCACGTGCACCACGGGCTCGGCCATGTCCAGCAGCGCCAGCACTCCGAAGCGGCGCCGCCACCAGGAGCCGCCGCCATCGGTCTCCCAGAACTGCGGAGCCGTGAGCCCGGCCTGCACCCGGTGGGCCCAGCCGAGTCTGCTCCACAGCTCTGCGCGGTCGTAACCACCGTCGGCGAGGAAGCTCAACCAGGCGCCGTTGGTGACCGGCGCGGTGTCGATCGCGAAGCCATCGACGGCTACGGTGTGGGCGGGGCGCTCGTTGTCCAGTGCCCACGGCTCGGTGGTGGTGCCCATGTCGAAGCGTCCGGCCGGCACCACGACCTCAGGGGGCAACGCCACAACCGCGCTCGGGGGCGGCGGGGCCGTGAGCACCGCGTTTCCCGCCCGAAGCTGGTGTGTGGCGAGCATCGTCTCGGCGTGCTGCTGCTCGTGCTGGGCCACCATGCCGAACGCGAACGCGTCGCGCTCCAGCGGCCGACCCGACAGCGGGCTGCGCTCGAGCACGTCGAACACCTTCTCCCGCACCGTGTGCACGTACGCGCGCGCCTCGGCGGGGTTGAGCAGCGGGAGCGACGCCCGGCTCGCCCGGGAGTTCATGAACGCGTCGTAGAGCTCGTCGATGTCTTGGCGCACCGGGTCAGCTCCGCCCACGTCGCGCACCAGCCACAGTTCCTCCTGGTTGCCGATGTGCGCGTAATCCCACACCAGAGGGCTCATCAGCGTCGAGTGCTGCGCGGTGAGCTCGTCTGGTTCCACCGACGTGAGCAAGGTGGTGCGCTCCCGACCCCGGACCAGGGTGGTGGCCACGTGTCCGCGCAGCGTCTCGGCCGTGTCGAATACGGTCACCGTGGGTGCTCCCGCTCCGGGGTCGCTCCCCGTCGGGTGCGCTCGGCCGCCTGGTGCACTCCCGCCGCCAGCTCCGGGTCGGACACGTGCTCGGCGGCCAGTGCGAGGATCCGTGCCGCGGCGAGACGCAGGGCGTCGTCGGCCAGGCCGAGGCGGGCGGCGTCAGACCAGCGGGTGGCCGTGTCGCCCGCCAGTTCCCGGCCGTGCTCGACCGTCGCGTCGTCGCGCAGCAGGGCGTCGATCACGGCTACGGGCACCCGCCACTGCCCACCCGGCTGAGCGTCGAGGTAGCGCACCTCCAGGTGCCCGCAGGCGCGCACCGGGGGGAACAGCGTGGTGAGGTGGTAGTCGAGGTCAGCGGCGGTGGGACGGGCGCCGAGTACGCCGTCGAGGCGGCCCTCCACCCAGTCGGCGAAGGTGGCGCCCGCCGGGGCCGCCCAGCTGCCGTGCGTGGTGCGCACGCAGAGCAACGGGACGTCGACCGCCCAACTGGCGTACTCCTGGGCCGGCTCGCCGCCGGAATGCGCAGGCCCGTCCGTGCGATGGGGGTCAAGTTCCAGCCAGGTGCGCATGCGCTGGGAGGCCCAGCCCCCCGCCGGGGCCCCCCGCAACTGCGCCGAGCAGGCGAAGGCGGCGAGCAGCGCCGGCCCCGCCTCGTGCAGCAGGGCCCACCGTCCACGTGACTGCGCGCCTGCGGCACCTGCGTCGACGCTGACCTGCGTCGCCGCGGTGTTGCACATCATCAGCCTGCCGAACGGCCCCACCTGCGCGAAGGCGGACTCCATGGTGCGGTAGCGCGGGAGGGTGAGCAGGCGGTGGGGTTCGCGCAGCGCGTCGGCGGCGGCCGAGCTCAGTCGAAGGTTGCGCCCAGCCAACCGATCACCCAGCATCTCGGCGTCGTGGGCGAGGGCGGTGCAGAGGGTGCGGGCGTCGGGGTAGGGAGCGCTGGAGAGCTCGACCTGACCACCGGGTTCGACGGTGACGGTGCTGCCGTGGGGCAGGGGCAGCGCGGGAGACTGCGGGCAGATGCTGTTCGGGGAGTGCTGACCGAGGGCCGCCGCGAGTTCACTGAGCTCGGGCCTGACCATCGGGTCGTCGCGGTGGTGCACGAGGAACTCGAGTTCGGCGCCGATGAGCGCCGGTGGACCGAGCTTGAAACAGGTCATCCCGACGTGCGCTTCGGCCTCCGACCGTCCATGCAGGGGCGACGGCGCGTGCATCAACCGCGTCATGCTGGTGACCTCCCGGACCGGAAACTGACTGCGGACAGACTCCCCGGGACGCTACACACGACGAGCCCGCGGCGCCGGGAGTGGACGGTGACGAGGCAGTGACGGCCACCCGGGCTGTAGGGCGGGGGTGAAGGGCACGGGCGGGGCTGAACCATCTGCACCGTACGTACGGCTTGCGAGAACTATGCTGGTCACCGATGCCGAAGGTCAGCCAAGACCATCTCGATGCCCGGCGCCGCCAGATCCTCGACGGCGCGCGGGCGTGCTTCGCGCGCCACGGTTACGAGGGTGCGACGGTGCGCCGGATGGAGGAGGCCACGGGCCTGTCGCGTGGTGCGATCTTTCACCATTTCCGCGACAAGGACGCCTTGTTCCTCGCGCTCGCGCTCGAGGAGGCGCAGCGCATGGCCGACGTAGTGGCCGAGCAGGGTCTGGTCCAGGTGATGCGCGAGTTGTTGGAACACCCCGAGGAACACGACTGGCTGGGCACCCGCCTGGAGGTGAGCCGTCGCTTGCGCACCGATGCCGCCTTCCGCGCCGGCTGGGTCCAGCGCTCGGCCGAACTCACCGCGGCGACCAGGGCCCGCCTGCAGCGCCAGCGCGACGTCGGTAAGGTGCGCGACGACATCGACTCGACCGTGCTGGCCGCATACCTCGATCTGGTGCTCGACGGTCTCGTCGCGCACCTCGCAATGGGGCTGCCGGCGCAGCACCTCACGCCGGTGCTCGACCTGGTGGAGGCGAGCGTGCGCCGCCGCTGACTGCGGGCGGAGGGCGGGCGGCCCCGGGGAGCGGGCGAAGCGGCTGCCGCCGGTGCCCGTCAGGGTGCCGTCTCGAACGCCCCCTCGTAGAGTTCGGCGTAGCGCCCCCCGCGGGTCAGCAGCTGGTCGTGGCTGCCGCGCTCAACGATCCGCCCGTCCTCCACCACGCAGATCACGTCCGCGTCGCGGATGGTCGACAACCGGTGGGCGATCACGATCGCCGTCCGGCCCTCCAATGCCTCGGTGAGCGCCTCCTGCACGGCGTGCTCGGACTCGGTGTCGAGGTGCGCGGTCGCCTCGTCGAGCACCACCACGCGGGGTTGGGCCAGCAGCAGCCGCGCGATGGTCAGCCGCTGACGCTCCCCGCCGGAGAACCGGTAACCCCGCTCCCCCACCAGCGTCGCCATACCGTCGGGCAACGAACGCACCAGCGGCTCCAGCCGAGCCCGCCGGAGCGCACTCCACAGCTGCGCCTGGGTGGCGTCGGGATCGGAGTAGCGCAGGTTGGCTTCGAGGGTGTCGTGGAAGAGGTGCCCGTCCTGGGTCACTACGCCCACCGCGCTGCGCAGCGAGGCGAAGCTCACGGCGCGCACGTCCACCCCACCCAGCAGTACCGCCCCGGAGTCGACGTCGTACAGCCGGGGCAACAGGCTGGCCAGGGTCGACTTGCCCGCACCCGACGAGCCGACCAGCGCCACGAGCTGGCCGGGCTCGACCACCAGCGAGATGCCGTGCAGAACCTCCTCGCCACCCCGCGTGTCCAACACGGTCACCTCCTCCAGTGACGCCAGGGACACCGCGGAGGCCGCGGGGTAGGAGAAGCGGACGTCACGCAACTCCACCGCGAGCGGACCGGCCGCGAGTTCGACGGCGTCGGGCTGCTCCGTGATGGTGGGAGGCAAATCGAGCACCTCGAACACCCGCTCGAAGCTGACCAGCGCGGTCATCACGTCCACCCGCGCGCTGGCCAGCGCGGTGAGCGGGCCGTACAGCCTGGTGAGCAGCAGCGCGAGGCTCACCACCGCACCGGGCTCCAGCTGGCCCGAGTAGGCCAGGTAGCCGCCGAGGCCGTACACCAGTGCCTGGGCGAGCGCGGAGACGAGGGTGAGCGCGGTGAGGAATACGCGGGTCGACATGGCGGTGCGCACCCCGATGTCGCGCACCCGCGAGGCCCGTGCGGCGAACTCGCGCTCCTCCACCTCGGGCCGGCCGAACAGCTTGACCAGCGTGGCCCCCGGAGCGGAGAAGCGCTCCGTCATCTGGGTGACCATGCCGGCGTTCAGGCCGGCCGCCTCCCGTTGCAGGTCGGCCATCCGGGCACCCACCCGCCGGGCCGGGACGACGAACACCGGCAGCAGGATCAGCGACAACACGGTGACCTGCCAGGACAGGCTGGCCATGACGACGGCGGTCAGCGCCAACTGGATGACGTTGGTCACCAGACCGGACAGGGTGGACGTGAAGGCCCGCTGGGCGCCGATCACGTCGTTGTTGAGCCGCGACACCAGCGCCCCCGTACGGGTGCGGGTGAAGAACGCCACCGACATCCGCTGCACATGGGTGAACACAGCACGGCGCAGGTCGAGGATCAGGCCCTCGCCGATGCGCGAGGCCTGCCAGCGCTCGGCCAGGGACAGGCCGGCGTCGACCAGGGCCAGACCGGCGATGAGACCGGCGATGACGACGATCGTGCGCACGCCTTCACGGCGGATCACCACGTCGACGACCCGGCCGGCGAGCAGCGGGGTGACCACCGCGATCACCGCGGAGAGCACGGTGACAACGAGGAGGGCCACCAGCGACCGGCGGTGCGGGCTGGCGAAGTCCCAGACCCGCCTGACCGTCTCCCTGCCGACCTTCCGGCGAGGCGCGTTGGCGAGCATCGCCCCATGCATCAACATCCAGCCGTTGTCCACGACCGGTCAGTGTGCGCTCCGGGGAACCCGCGCTCTGGCTGGGGGCGGGCTCACCGACTGATCAGCGCAGGATCAGGAGGCCTTTCGAATGCCTCTGGTAGCTCCCCCGCGGCCGCGCAGCGGTACGTCAGCCTCGCTGAGCACGCGATGCACGAAGCCGTACGACCGCCCGGTCGACTCCGCGAGCGCGCGGATGCTCGCGCCCCGCTCGTACTTCTTGCGCAGGTCGGTGGCGAGCTTCTCGCGGATCTCACCGGTGATCCGGGTGCCCTTCGTCAGTTCCATGCGGGATGCCTCCTGAGCGGATGTCTCGACTGCGTGCTGCACGTCGATCACGGGTCGTTCGCACCCTGGCGCCCTGACGGTTCGATCATGATCGACCTTGATCGATCACGACACGTCAGGCGAGCTGGACGATGTCGAGGTAGTCGTCGGACCAGTGGTCCTCGTTGCCGTCGGGCAGCAGGATCACGCGCTCCGGCTCCAGCGCCGCCACGGCACCGGGGTCGTGGGTCACCAGCACCACGGCTCCGCGGTAGCTGCGCAGCGCGTCGAGCACCTGCTCACGCGAGACCGGGTCGAGGTTGTTGGTCGGCTCGTCCAGCAGCAAGACGTTGGCCGCCGACGACACCAACCCGGCCAGCGCGAGCCGGGTCTTCTCGCCGCCGGAGAGCGTGCCCGCCGGCTGGTCGAGTTGCTCCCCGGTGAACAGGAACGCCCCGAGGAGGCTGCGTAGCTGCTGATCCCCCGCCGCGGGGGCGGCATGTCGGACGTTCTCCCACACCGTGGCGTCGTGATCGAGGGTCTCGTGCTCCTGGGCGAAGTACCCCAGCTTGAGTCCGTGCCCCGGCATGAGGTTTCCACCGTCCGGTTTCTCCGCGCCGGCCAACAACCGCAGCAGCGTGGTCTTGCCCGCGCCGTTGAAGCCGAGCACCACCACCCGGCTGCCCTTGTCGATGGCCAGGTCAACTCCGCTGAAGACCTCCAGCGACCCGTAGACCTTGGTCAGGCCCTCGGCCATGAGCGGGGTCCTGCCGCAGGACGCCGGGTCGGGGAAGCGGATGCGCGCCACCTTGTCGCTGACCCGCACCTCGTCGAGGCCGGCGAGCAGCCGGTCGGCGCGCTTGGCCATGTTCTGCGCGGCCACCGCCTTGGTGGCCTTCGCCCCCATCTTCGCGGCCTGCGCCTTGAGTACCCCCGCCTTCTTCTCGGCGTTGGCCCGCTCGCGGCGGCGGCGCTGCTCGTCGATGGCGCGGGCATCGAGGTAGCGCTGCCACGTCATGTTGTAGATGTCGGCCTCACCCCGGACGGCATCGAGGAACCACACCCGGTTGACGACATCCGCCAGCAGATCCACGTCGTGGCTGATCACCACCAACCCGCCCTCATGGTTCTGCAGGAAGCCGCGCAACCAGGTGATGGAGTCGGCGTCGAGGTGGTTGGTCGGCTCGTCCAGCAGCAGCGTGGTGCCCGACCGGCCTCCGCTGCCGTCGGAGGCGGCGAAGAGGATGCGGGCCAGCTCCACCCGGCGGCGCTGCCCCCCGGAGAGCGTCTGCAGCTGCTGGGCGAGCACCCGGTCGTCGAGTCCCAGGTTCGCGCAGATACGGGCCGCCTCGCTCTCACCCGAGTACCCGCCGATCGCGGAGAACTCGTCCTCCAGGACGCCGTAGCGGCGCACGGCCTTGTCCTGCTCCGCCGCTCCGACGACCTCGGCCATCACCACCTGCTGCTTCTCCATGTCGCGCAGCAGCCGGTCGAGACCGCGGGCGGAGAGCACCCGGTCCTTCGCGGAGATCGTCAGGTCACCCTCGCGTGGGTCCTGCGGGAGGTAGCCGAGCCCGCCGGAGCGGCGGACGGTCCCCGAATAGGGTTCGCCCTCGCCGGCGAGTACCCGCATCGCGGTGGTCTTGCCTGCGCCGTTGCGCCCGACGAGGCCGATCCGGTCACCGCCCTGGATGCGCAGCGCCGGACCCGGCGCGGACAACAACGTCCGGGCTCCAGCGCGCAGTTCCAGATCGGTCGCGGTGATCACGGGGGTGCTCCATCGCAGCTTGCGGACGCCCAGGCCGGGTAACGGGCTCAGTGCGCCAGGAGTCTCCCGCGCGCGGTCCGACGGTCGACTCTACCGGCGCCGGCCGCCGCTGACCGGCACGGTGCGTGGCTGCCGGTTCCGGTGGGAGCCGCGTCACACCCGCTCCGGGCGCACCCACTAGCGTGCCCCGGTATGACTGCACCCCACTCAGATCTCAGCGGCCGGGCCGCGATCGTCACCGGCGCCAGCCGGGGGATCGGCCTCGCCATCGCCGCCGAGCTGCTCGCTCGTGGTGCGAGCGTCACCATCACCGGGCGCAAGCTGCCGGAGCTGCAGGCCGCCGCCGCCGAACTCGCGCAGGGCGCCGCGCAGCAGCGGGTGCTGCCGATCGCGGGCAACGCCGGGGACGCCGCATCCCGCCACGAGGTGGTAACCAGGACGCTGACGGCCTTCGGCTCGGTGGACATCCTCGTCAACAACGCCGGCATCAACCCGGTCTTCGGGCCGCTCATGGAGGCCGACCTCGACGGGGTGCGCAAGATCTTCGAGGTGAACGTGGTGGCCGCGCTGGGTTTCGTGCAGGAGGCATACCGCGCGTGGATGGGCGCGCACGGTGGCGCGGTGGTCAACCTCGCGAGCGTCGCTGGCCTGCGCTCCTCGGGGGTCATCTCCGCCTACGGCGCGTCCAAGGCGGCGCTGATCCGGCTGACCGAGGAACTCGCCTGGCAGCTGGGGCCCGGTATCCGGGTGAACGCGGTGGCCCCGGCCGTGGTGAAGACGAAGTTCGCCGAGGCGCTGTACACCGACCGGGAGGAGGCCGTCGCGGCCAACTACCCGATGAAGCGGCTCGGCGTGCCCGAGGATGTGGCGCAGCTGGTCGGGTTCCTGGTGTCGGACGCGGCGTCCTGGATCACCGGCGACACGGTGCGGGTCGACGGGGGCATCCTCTCCACCGGCACGCTGTGAGGTGCGCCCGCCGGTGCGGTGGGCACCGGGCTGCTCTCCTCGACGGGGCTGCTCGCCTGCACGGGGCTGCGCACCGGCACCACCGCTCACGGCCGCAGCAGCACCTGCACGGTGTGGGCGCGGCCCGCGGCCTCGTCGAGGCTCGCCCGGCGCGGTTCGCCGACGTCCAGCCAGCGCGGGCTCACCATGCTCGACAGCACGGCCAGCCGTGGGTCGGCCAGGACGACGTCGACGCTGCGCCGGTCGCCCCCGGTCACCAGCACGTCCAGCGCCTGACCCACCAGTGCGCGGGCTGCGGTGTCAGCTGCCTGCTGGAGCGCCGAGCCCCTCTGGCCGGCGCGGCGGCGGGCGAAGCGTTGCTGCGACCACCCGCCGGCCGCGGAGCGCCCCTGCACGTGCCTGCGGTCGGTCGAGCTGGTGAGCACCCGGGCCCCCACGGCGACCCCGGCGCTGTGGCCACCGGCGCGCACGAGCAGCAGGCCAACCCGCCAGGGCTTGCCCAGGTGCCCCAGGAGCGCATCGAGCGCCAGCCCGGGGTGCTCGGCGGGCGACAGGCCGCGAACGGTGGGGACCAACTCGGCCGTGGTCGCGTCTTCGGTGGTGAGCAGCACCCGATCGGTCTGCACCCGCGTGGACTGCACCGCTCCGTGCCGCTGCTCTATCCCCGCGCAGAAGCGTGCCAACCGGTCGGGCGCCACCTCCACCGCGCGGCCACCCCCGGCGAGCTCCCGGACCCGGACCACGGTTCAGCTCGGGTGCCCGGCTGGGGTGGACGACGGAGCAACCGCGGCCCACACCGTGCAGGACAACCCCGTCTCCGACATCGACAGCCGCTGCACCCCGCGGTAACCGGCGTCGGCGAGTAGCGCACGCAGCTCCTGCTCGGTGGGCACTTCGAACCAGGTGATGGGTCCCGGCGCCACCATCCACCCCTCCGCGGAGCGGCACAACGACAGCAGCTGGCAGGAGTAGCTGCGCACCCCACCCGCGGTGAAATCCCACACGCCGACCGGGCCGGCCACCCCACCCGGCCCGAGCTGCACCGCCACCGGGGCCACCGCGTGCAGCGACTTGAGTTCCGCCGGTTCGGGAGCGGGCAGCAACAACAACCCCCCGGCGCGCAGCCTGGTGCGCGCGGCGCGCACGGCCACAGCCAGCTCCCCGCCGTGATGCAGGCGCGACACGTCGTCCGGTCCCGCCCATACCACGTCGACCGGGGTGACATCCGCCGCCGCGTCCGGTGCGGTCGCGACATCCAGCAGGCCCAGCTCGTGGCGCCGGCCCGCACCGAGGACGGCGTCGGCCAGCGCGCCGAGCTCGGTGTGCGAGCCAACCCGCAGCGCCACCGCCTCGGTCGACTGCGCGCGGGGTGCGGTGCTGGACACCAGCCCACAGTAGGACCCGCCGCTCTGCCCGCGCGGGAGGCGCCCGGGGTCGATCTTCCCCGCGCGGGAGCTGGGCCGGGCAGGATCGGCCCGGTGACGACCAGGTTCGACGTGGCTGTGCTGGGCCTGGGACCGGCGGGGCGGGCCACCGCAGCGGCGTGTGCGCAGGTGGGGCTCTCGGTCGTGGCGCTGGACCCCGCGCCGCATCGGCGGTGGCGGGCCACGTACGGGGCGTGGACCGACGAGCTGACACCAGCGGTACCGGAGGCGATGCGGGTGCAGCGGCCCGTGGCGTGGACCACCCGACGCCACGACATCGCCCGGCCGTACTCCGTGCTGGACACCGCGGCCCTGCAGGACAGCCTGGTGCTGGACGGCGTCGACGTGCGGGCCGCACGGGCAGTCGACGCCACGGCGGGGACGGTGGGGTGCGCGGACGGCGCCGCGGTGCGCGCCCGGCTCGTCCTCGACGCGCGGGGCGCCCGGATGGCTGGGCGCGCCCAGCAGACGGCCTACGGCGTGGTACTCGACCGCCGCCGGGCCGAGCAGGTACTGCAGGGGGCGGACGGGGTGTTCATGGATTGGCGGCCCCTGCACGGCGCCGGCCCCGGGGCGCCGGCGAGTTTCCTGTACGCGGTACCACTGGACGCCGAACGCGTGCTCGTGGAGGAGACCTGCCTGGCGGGACGGCCCGCCGTGTCGGTGGCGGCGCTGCGCGGGCGCCTGGAGCACCGCCTCGCCGCACACGGCGTTCGGTTGCGCGGCGACGAACCGGTGGAGCGGGTGCGCTTCGCGCTGGACACGCCCCTGCCGGTGGCCGAATGGTTCGGTCGGGTGCCGGCGGTACCCCGACTCGGTGCGGCGGCCCCGCTGGTGCACCCCGCGTCCGGTTACAGCGTGGCTGCGGCTCTCCGGCTGGCCCCGGTCGTGGCTGCGGCTGCGGCGTCGGACGGGCCAGCGCGCGCGGTTCAGCGGCTGCTGTGGCCGAGGTCGGTGCGGGCGGTGCACGCCCTGCGGCTGCGCGGGCTGCGCATGCTACTGGCGTTGGCCCCCGAACAGGTGCCGGAGTTCTTCGCCGCGTTCCTGGAGCTACCGGGCTACCACCAGCGGGCCTATCTGAGCGGCCGGGATCACCCGCTGGCCACGGCCGCAGCCATGACCGCACTACTGCCGCAGCTGTCGTGGCCACTGCGGACGGCCCTGCTGAGCACGCGCGCAGGCGCGCTGGTCAGACGGTGAAACCCAACGCCCGCAACTGCTCGCGGCCGTCTTCGGTGATCTTGTCCGGACCCCACGGCGGCATCCACACCCAGTTGATCTTAATGTCGGAGGCCAGGCCGTCGTTGGTGAGTGCGGCCCGGGCCTGCTCCTCGATCACGTCGGTCAACGGGCACGCGGCCGAGGTCAGCGTCATGTCGATGGTGACCACCTTGGATTCGTCCACCCGCAGGTCGTACACCAGGCCCAGGTCGACGACGTTGATGCCCAGCTCGGGGTCAACGACGTCGCGCATCGCCTCTTCGAGGTCGTCGAAACTCGGCAGGTCGGCGCAGGCGGGGGGCGCGGCAGGGGTCACCGCCGGCGCCGGCGCTGATCCCGCGTCCAGGTCGGCGGCGGTCCGTCCCGCGCGGGGGTCGGTGGTGGTGTCGGTCTCGTTCATCGTGGGGCTCCTCCGGTCGGAATCTCGGCTACTGACTGGGCCACGGCATCTTTGAAGGCCAGCCACCCGAGCAGCGCGCACTTCACGCGCCCTGGGTAGCTGGACACACCGGCAAAGGCCACCGCGTCGCCCAGCACCTGCTCGTCGCCGGCCACGGTGCCGCGGCTGGTGACCATGTCGTTGAACGCGCCGACGGTGGCCATCGCCGCAGCGACCGGGACACCGGTGACCAGCTCGGTCAGCACGGACGTCGCCGCCTGGCTGATCGAGCAGCCCTGCCCGTCGTAGGACACGTCCTGCACCGAGCGGCCGTCCGGCGAGAGCACCACCCGCAGGGTGACCTCGTCCCCGCAGGTGGGGTTCACGTGGTACACCTGCGCGGTCGGCGAACCGGGGGCGGCGTCCCGCAGACCACGGCCGTGGGGGTGCTTGTAGTGGTCCAGGATCAGCTCCTGGTACATCTGCTGCAGCTGCACGTGCTCACCCCACCCCCGCTCACGCCACCCCGAAGAAGCGCTGCGCCCGCCGGACGGCCGCCACCAGCACGTCGACCTCCGCGGCGGTGTTGTAGGCGGCGAACGATGCCCGCACGGTCGCGGCCACACCCATCCGCTTGTGCAGCGGCCAGGCGCAGTGGTGCCCGACCCGGACGGCCACCCCTTCGTCGTCCAGTACCTGGCCCACGTCGTGCGGATGGACCCCGTCCACCACGAACGACACCGCCCCACCGCGGTCGACGGCCTCGGTCGGCCCGACGATGCGCACGCCGGCCACCTCGCCGAGCGCGCTCAACGCGGCGACGACCAGCTCGTGGGTGTGGGCGGCGACATTGTCCATGCCCAGCGCCGAGAGGTAGTCCACCGCCGCACCGAGCCCAACCACCTGCGAGGTCATCGGTACACCGGCCTCGAAGCGCTGTGGTGCGGGGGCATAGGTGGACACCGCCATCTCGACGGTCTCGATCATGGATCCGCCGGTGAGGAACGGTGGCATGGCCGAGAGCAGCTCGGCGCGGCCGTAGAGCACCCCCACCCCGGAGGGCCCGAGCATCTTGTGCCCGGAGAACGCAGCGAAGTCCACGTCGAGGGCGTGCAGGTCGACGGGTCCATGGGGCACCGACTGGCAGGCGTCGAGTACCACCAGGGCGCCGACGGCCCGCGCCCGCGCCACCAGCTCGGCGACGGGCAGCACGGTGCCGAGCACGTTCGACTGGTGAGTGAACGCGACGATCCTGGTCCGCTCGGTCAGTTCGAGCGAGCTCAGGTCGAGGCGGCCGCCGTCGGTCACCCCGTACCAGCGCAGCGTCGCGCCGGTGCGCCGGCACAGCTCCTGCCAGGGCACGAGGTTGGCGTGGTGCTCGACCTCGGTGACCACCACCTCGTCACCCGGGCCGACGGCGCCCCCGGGGCTGGTGCGCAGCTCAGGGAAGCGGTCGTCGCCGAGGGTGTAGGAGACCAGGTTCAGCGCCTCGGTCGCGTTCTTGGTGAACACCACCTCCTGAGCCCGCGCGCCGACGAACGTCGCGATCCGTTCACGGGCCGATTCGTAGGCGTCGGTGGCCTCCTCGGCCAGCTGGTGGGCCCCGCGGTGCACCGCGGCGTTGCAGGTCAGTAGGTACTCCCGCTCGGCGTCGAGCACCGGCAGCGGCCGCTGCGAGGTCGCCCCGGAATCGAGGTACACCAACGGCCGACCCGAGCGCACGGTGCGCGCCAGGATCGGGAAGTCGGCGCGCAGGCGCTCGACATCGATCCCGACCCCGCGCACCGTGCTCGGGGTCACCGCGCTCGGGGTCACCGTGCTCGAGGTCACCGTCAGACCCCCGCGGCCTGCTCGGCCTTGTCGGCGTCGGTGAAGCGGACGTAGCCGTGCGCCTCGAGCTCGTCGGCCAGCTCGGCACCCCCTGATTCCACGACGCGGCCACCGGAGAAGACGTGCACGAAGTCCGGGGTGATGTGCTGCAGGATCCTGGTGTAGTGGGTGATGAGCAGCACGCCGACGTCGCCGTCCGCCTTGAATCGGTTGACGCCGGCGCTGACCACCCGCAGCGCGTCGACGTCCAGGCCGGAGTCGGTCTCGTCGAGGATGGCGATCTTGGGCTTCAGCAGGGCGAGTTGCAGAATCTCGTGGCGCTTCTTCTCGCCACCGGAGAAGCCTTCGTTCACCGAGCGGTCACCGAACGCGGGGTCGATGTCCAGGTTGGCCATCGCCTCCTTCACCTCCTTGACCCACAGCCGCAGCTTGGGGGCCTCGCCGCGGGTGGCGGCGGCGGCGGTGCGCAGGAAGTTCGTCATCGACACGCCGGGAACCTCGACCGGGTACTGCATGGCCAGGAACAGCCCCGCACGGGCCCGCTCGTCGACGGTCATGGCCAGCACGTCCTCCCCGTCCAGGGTGATCGTCCCCGCGGTCACCTGGTACTTGGGGTGCCCGGCGATGGCGTAGGACAGCGTGGACTTGCCCGAGCCGTTGGGGCCCATGATCGCGTGCGTCTCGCCGGCGCCCACCGTGAGGTCGACACCACGCAGGATCTCCTTGCGGGGCGAGGTCGGGTCGTCGGTCGCGACGCTGACATGCAGGCCGCGGATCTCCAGGGTGGTCATGGTGTGCCTCGTCTCCAGTGGTTCGGGGGGTAATCGGGTGGCCGAGCTGGGTGAGCGGGGCTCGGTGGGCGCGGCTGGAGTCACCCGCCCACCGCGGCCAGCTCGGTCTCGATGGCCGCCTCCAGGCGCTCACGCACCGCGACGACCACGATCTTGGCGAGCACCTCGTGGAAGAACCCGCGCACCACAAGGCGCCGGGCCGCCTCCTCGGTAATACCCCTCGAGCGCAGGTAGAACAGTTGCTCGTCGTCGAATCGGCCGGTGGCGCTGGCGTGTCCGGCGCTGACGATCTCACCGGTCTCGATCTCCAGGTTGGGTACGGAGTCGGCCCGGGCGCCATCGGTGAGCACCAGGTTGCGGTTCAGCTCGTAGGTCTCCGTGCCTTCGGCGGCCGCGCGGATGAGCACGTCCCCGATCCACACGGTGTGCGCGTCGGGGGTGTCGGCGGAGTCGGACAGCCCCTGCAGCGCACCCTTGTACATCACGTTGCTGCGGCAATGTGGCGCGGAGTGGTCGACGAACAGTCGCTGCTCCAGATGCTGGCCTGCGTCGGCGAAGTACAGCCCGAGCAGCTCGGCGTCCCCACCGGGGCCGGCGTAGCGCACCGTCGGGCTCAGCCGGACCAGCTCACCACCCAGGCTCACCGCGGTGTGGCGCAGCACCGCGTCGCGCCCCAGCAGGGCATGGTGCGCCGCCACGTGCACCGCGTCATCCGCCCAGTCCTGCACCGCGACGACGGTGAGGCTGGCCGAGTCGCCCACCACCAGTTCGACGTTCTCCGCGACCGTGCCCGAACCCCGCTGGTCGATGACTACCACGGCCCTGGCGAACCGCGCGAGCCTGATCTGGGTGTGCCCGTAGGCCACCTGCCCCGCACCGGGACCGGTGACCGTCACGATGACCGGCTCGGCCACCTCGGTGTCGGCGCCCACCGAGATCACGGTGGCCGCGGTGAACGAACTCCAGGCCTGCGCGGCCACCCGGTCGGCGGGGGTGCCGCCGTCGCCGAGCCGGGCGTCGTCTCGGCCCACGGTCTCCACCGAAACCCCTGCCGGGGCATCGACCTCGACGTGCAGTGATCCGCTCGCCGCCGCCGACCCGTCGTGCAGGCCCCGCAGGCGCCGCAGCGGGGTGAAGCGCCACGCCTCGTCCCGGGACGTCGGGACCTCGAAGGCCTCGACCTCGTAGGAGCGGAACGTATCTCCCCGGCTGGGGGCCGGAACTGCGGCGGTGCCGGTGGGGATGGACGTGTGGGCTACCGCGTCGGTGGCGACCACGGCCACCGCGCCGGGAGTGGTTGCTGCGCTCATGCTCAGCCCACAGCCCCTTCCATCTGCAGCTCGATCAGCCGGTTCAGCTCCAGCGCGTACTCCATGGGCAGCTCGCGCGCGATGGGCTCGATGAACCCCCGCACGATCATCGCCATGGCCTCGTCCTCGCCCAACCCACGGCTCATCAGGTAGAACAGCTGATCGTCGCTGACCTTCGAGACCGTGGCCTCGTGGCCCATGGACACGTCGTCCTCGCGCACGTCGACGTAGGGGTAGGTGTCGCTGCGGCTGATCTGGTCGACCAGCAGCGCATCGCACTTCACGGTCGACCGGGACCCGTGCGCGCCCTTGTTGATCATCACCAGCCCGCGGTAGGAGGTGCGCCCGCCGCCCCGCGCCACCGACTTGCTCACGATCGTCGAGGTGGTGTGCGGGGCCAGGTGCAGCATCTTCGCCCCGGCGTCCTGGTGCTGGCCCTCGCCGGCGAACGCGATGGAGAGGACCTCGCCGTGCGCGTGCTCGCCCATCATCCAGACGGCCGGGTACTTCATGGTGACCTTGGAACCGATGTTGCCGTCGATCCACTCCATGGTGGCGCCCTCTTCGGCCTTGGCCCGCTTGGTCACCAGGTTGTACACGTTGTTCGACCAGTTCTGAATGGTGGTGTAGCGGCAGCGCCCACCCTTCTTGACGATGATCTCCACGACCGCGGAGTGCAGCGAGTCGGACTTGTAGATCGGTGCGGTGCAACCCTCGACGTAGTGCACGTAGGCGCCCTCGTCGACGACGATCAGCGTCCGCTCGAACTGACCCATGTTCTCGGTATTGATCCGGAAGTAGGCCTGCAGCGGGATGTCGACGTGCACGCCCTTGGGGACGTAGATGAAGGATCCACCCGACCACACCGCGGCATTCAGCGCGGAGAACTTGTTGTCACCGGCCGGGATCACCGAACCGAAGTACTCCCGGAAGAGCTCGGGGTGCTCCCGCAGGCCGGTGTCGGTGTCGAGGAAGATCACACCCTGGGCCTGCAGGTCCTCGCGGATCGAGTGGTAGACGACCTCGGACTCGTACTGGGCGGCCACCCCGGACACCAGGCGCTGCTTCTCCGCCTCCGGTATGCCGAGGCGATCGTAGGTGTTCTTGATGTCGGCGGGCAGGTCGTCCCACGTGGCCGCCTGCTTCTCGCTCGAACGCACGAAGTACTTGATGTTGTCGAAGTCGATACCCGACAGGTCCGAACCCCAGTTCGGCATGGGCTTGCGGAAGAACGTGCTCAGCGCCTTGAGCCGCTTGTCCGTCATCCATTCCGGCTCGCTCTTCTTCTGCGAGATGTCCCGCACGACGGCGTCGGAGATGCCCCGCTTCGCACTCGCACCCGCCACGTCGGAGTCGGCCCACCCGAAGGAGTACTGGCCGAGCGAGGCAATGGTCTCGTCCTGGGTCAGCGGTGCACCGACGGTGGGGCTGGTCTCGGGCTGGGTGATGGTCATGCGAGCTCCTTCCGGAGGGCTGTACGGGCGGGCCGGCGCGGTGCCGCGTGTGGGGGTGTCGTAGTTCTCGCGTTGCCGGGGACGTGGGTGGTGCACACCGGGTCGCCGTTGGCGATGGTGGCGAGGCGCTGGACGTGGGTGCCCAACAGGTCGGCAAAGGCAGTGCGCTCCGCCTCGCACAGCTGCGGGAACTCCGCGGCGACGTGCGCGACCGGGCAGTGGTGCTGGCACAGCTGGACGCCGGTGCCGACCTGGCGGGTGGAGGCAGCGTATCCCGCGATGCTCAGCGCCCGCGCGAGGTGGTCGGCCACCTCCGCTCGGTCGGGCCGCAGCGGGCCGGCCGGGCGGACGTCGGCGATGACCGCAGCCACCCGGCGTCGAGCGAACTCCTCGACCGCAGGTTCGCCACCGAGCTCGCGCAGCTGACGCAACGCCGCCACGGCCAGTTCGTCGTAGGCGTGGCCGAAGCGCGAACGACCGGTGGCGGTCAGCAACCAGCACCGAGCCGGACGACCCCGACCGCGGGGCCCCCGCACCGGTGCCACCGCGCTGGTGACCTCGTGAGCGGCGGCCATGGCCTCGAGGTGGCGGCGTGCCCCAGCCGGGCTGACGCCGAGGCGGGCCGCGACCTCGCTGGCGGTCACCGGCCCGTGCTCCAGCAGCACCCGGGCCACCGCCTGGCGGGTGTGCTGCTCGCCGACCGGCTCAGCTCCACCGCCGGGCGCGCGGACTGTGCGTTCGCAGGTTTCCACAACACGAGTGTGACGCAATTGCTGCCGGCGCGCCAGTGGGCGGCGGGCACCCCCGCCCGGACCGACCGCGGCGGACCCACCTGCGCGGCTACGCTCGGCCGGTGACCCGCACCGGTCGAGCCCCCGTGACGGGCCACCCGATGCCGCCTGGCGCCACCGCATGGCCCAGCCGTGCGGAACCCCCGGCGGCCGGGCTCGGGCGGGGTGCTCCCGGAGCGAGCATCTCCGCGCTGCACGACACCGAGCACGACGTACCCGGCCTCTCCCGCGCCGAGGAAGTCCAGTTGCGCACCGCCCGGCGCTTCGGTGCGACCGGTTCGCTGCTCATGGCCCTGGGCTCCCTCGGGGCGGGGGCCAACCCGGTGCTGCAGAACCCCCTGCAGGGGGTGCGGGGTCTCGGGTTGCCCGCGCGCATGCCCAGCACCGCGCTGGCCGTGGTCATGACCGGGATGATCATGGTGGTGCTGGCCTGGCTGGTGGTCGGACGCTTCGTGCGCCGCGACGCGCCCCGCCGGCTCACCCGCCGCCAGCTCGACCGCACCCTGTTGCTGTGGGCGCTGCCGCTCAGCGTCGCCCCGCCGATGTTCAGCAAGGACGTCTACTCCTACCTGGCGCAGAGCGAGATCGCCGCCCGCGGGCTCGACCCGTACCGGCTCGGCCCCGCTCAGGCCCTCGGCGTCGATCACGTCCTCACCAGGACTGTGCCGACCATCTGGCGGGACACCCCGGCCCCGTACGGACCGTTCTTTCTGTGGCTCGGCCGGGGCATCGCCGGCATCTCCGGCGATTCGATCATCCTGGGTGTCTTCCTGCACCGGCTGCTCGCGCTCGTGGGGGTGGCCCTGGCGGTGTGGGCGCTGCCCCGGCTGGCCCGCCGGTGCGGAGTCACCCCGGTGGCCGCCTTGTGGCTGGGGGCGCTCAACCCTCTGGTGTTGTTCCACCTGGTGTCCGGGGTGCACAACGAGGCCCTCATGATCGGGCTGATGCTCGCGGGTACCGAACTCGCGCTGCGCGCCGTGGAGAGCAGTGAGCCGCTCACCGCCACCACGGGCGTTGTCCTGGTCGTCGGCATCTCACTGGTGGTGCTCTCCGCGGCGGTCAAGGTGCCCACCCTCGTCGCCCTCGGGTTCGTCGGCATGGCGCTCGCCCGACGCTGGGGCGGGGGTGCGCGCGGTGTGGGGCGCGCCGCCGGGCTGCTCGCGGTGGTGACTGTGGCGGTGTTCGTCACCGTGAGCGTGGCCAGCGGGCTGGGCTACGGGTGGACGGGCACCCTGGGCACGGCCAACGCGGTCCGCAGTTGGATGTCGCTGTCCACCCTCGCGGGGCTCGCCACGGGGGCGGCTGGAGTGCTGTTGGGGCTGGGCGACCACACCTCGGCCGTGCTGTCCCTGACCCGGGCCATCGGTTCGGTGGTGTCGTTCGCGGTCGGCGCCCGGATGCTGCTGGCCGTGCTCGCCGGGCGGCTACATGCGCTGGGCGGCCTCGGCATCACGCTCGCCGCCGTCGTGCTCCTGTTTCCTGTGGTGCACCCCTGGTACCTGCTCTGGGCGGCGATCCCACTCGCCGCCTGGGCCTCCGCCCCGCTGTACCGCAGGCTGGCCGTGGCGGTGTCGGCCGTGATCGCGCTGCTGCTCATGCCGAACGGCGCGTACTTCCCACCATTCGTCATCCTGCAGGCCGCCCTCGCCGCCGTGGTGGCCGCCGCCGTCGCGGTGGCCCTGGTGCAACGCCAGCTGCCCTGGCGCGAACAGCTCGGTGTAGTCGTGCCCGCACTGCGCAGACCGGCGGAGCCGGATGTCGCCGCCTACCCTGGAGCCCTGTGACGACTCCCCCGTCCGCCGCGGGAATACCCATGCGGCAGGCAACTGCGCACACCGCCGCCCTGCCGGCGGCCACCGCCGCCCTGCGGGCGGGCACCGCAGCGGTGCAGCTGCACGAGGTGGTCAAGACCTTCGGCTCGACGACTGCGGTGTCCGGCCTCGACCTGGAGCTCACCCGTGGCACGGTGCTCGCCCTGCTCGGCCCCAACGGCGCGGGCAAGACGACGACGGTGGAGCTGTGCGAGGGGTTCACCCGTCCCGACTCCGGCAGCGTGCGGGTGCTCGGGTTGGACCCGATCGCCGACTCGGCCGCGCTGCGACCCCGGATCGGGGTGATGTTGCAGGGCGGTGGCGCGTACCCGGCAGCCCGAGCAGGTGAGATGCTCCGGCTCGTCGCGTCGTACGCCGCCCACCCGCTCGACCCCGACTGGCTGCTGCGCACGCTCGGGCTCACCGACGTGACGCGCACCTCCTACCGCCGGTTGTCCGGGGGCCAGCAGCAGCGCCTGTCGCTGGCCTGCGCCCTGGTGAACCGGCCGGAGCTGGTGTTCCTCGACGAGCCCACCGCGGGAATGGATGCGCACGCCCGGCTGCTGGTGTGGGACCTGGTCGACGGGCTGCGCAGGGACGGGGTGACCGTGCTGCTCAGCACGCACCTGATGGACGAGGCGGAGCAGCTCGCCGACCAGGTGGTGATCATCGACGGGGGGCGGGTGGTGGCTGCAGGCAGCCCGGCGGAGCTGACCAGGGCAGGCGCCGAGCAACAGCTGCGCTTCTCCGCCCCCAGCGGGCTCGACCTGGAGCTGCTGCGGGCGGTGCTACCCGAGGGGTATACCGCGGCGGAGGTGCCGGTCGGCTCCTACCTGGTGGAGGGAGTGATCAGTCCGCAGGTGCTGGCCACCGTCACCTCCTGGTGCGCGCGGTTGGACGTCCTCGCCCTCGACCTGCGGGTGGCGCAGCGCAGCCTGGAGGACGTGTTTCTCGAGCTCACCGGCCGGGAGCTGCGCGCGTGAGCCGCGCCGTCGAGCGGGGGGCGGGCACTTCCCGCTTCGCGCCGGGCACGTTCAGCCCTGACCCGACCCCGGCGCGGCCCGGGCAGATGCTGATCGCGCAGAGCCGGCTCGAGCTGACCCTGCTGCTGCGCAACGGTGAGCAGCTGCTGCTGACGCTGTTCATCCCCGTGACGCTGCTCGTCGGGCTGACGCTGCTGCCGGTGGTCGACCTGCCCGTACCTCGGGTCGATTCGGTGGTCCCGGGGATCATGGCGCTCGCCGTCATGTCGACGGCATTCACCGGGCAGGCCATCGCGGTGGGCTTCGACCGGCGTTACGGCGCGCTCAAGCGGCTGGGTGCCACGGCGCTGCCCCGGTGGGGGGTGCTCGCCGGCAAGTCCGCCGCGGTCGTCGTGGTCGTCGCGCTGCAGGCCGTGGTGCTCGGCACGATCGGGCTGTTCCTGGGTTGGCGTCCTCATATTGTGGGTCTCGCGCTCGGCGCGGTCGTCCTGGTGGTGGGCACCTTCGCCTTTGGTGCGCTCGGGTTGCTGCTCGGTGGCTCGCTCAGGGCTGACGTGGTCCTGGCGCTGGCCAACATCATCTGGTTCGTCCTGCTCGGTCTCGGTGGGATCGTGGTGCCGCTCGACCGCCTGCCCGGGGGTATCGAGGTGATCGCGCGGCTACTGCCATCGGGGGCGCTCACCGAGTCGCTCCGCGGGGCCGTGGCCGGTGGCCTGGACCTCACCGCGCTGCTGGTTCTGCTGGGGTGGGGGGTGGTGGCCTCGACCGTCGCCACCCGCACCTTCCGGTTCACCTGAGCCCGGGGCAGCCGTCGCCTGCGGGCCGTCCTACCATCGACGGGTGATCTCCCGGCTGATCTCCCCCGTGCTGGAGCGCATCCCGGTCCCCTCCACCGCAATCCTGCGTCGCTTCACGTTCGTTGCCGCGTTCACCCAGGCACTCATCGCGGTCACCGGCGCCGTCGTGCGGGTCACGGGGTCCGGTCTGGGTTGCCCGACGTGGCCGCAGTGCTTCCCCGGCAGCCTCGTTCCGGTCGGTGGCGCCGACGTCCCCGCGTGGCAGCAGGCGATCGAGTTCGGCAACCGGATGCTCACCTACGTGGTGGTGCTCGCGGCCGTGGCCGCGGTGGTGGCCGTGCTGCGCGCGGGCAGGCGTGCCGAGCTGCGGCGCTATGCGTGGGCGCTGCCGTTGGGCACCGTGGTTCAGGCCGTCCTGGGTGGGGTCACCGTGCTCACCGGGCTGCAGTGGTGGACCGTCGCACCGCATTTCCTGGTGTCGATGGTGTTGGTGTGGCTTGCGGTGCAGCTGCACGTCGGGGTGTCTCGACCCGACGACGCCAGGGTGGAGGCGATCGTGCCTGCCGCGCTCCGCGGGCTGCTGGCGCTGTCCACGGTCGTGCTCGGCGCGCTGCTGGCGGCCGGCACCCTGGTGACGGCGGCCGGTCCGCACTCCGGGTCCGCCGACGTCGACCGGCTCTCCGCCGTGAGCATCCCCTCGCTGGTGCAGCTGCACGGCGACCTGTTGGTGGGTTACCTCGCGCTGCTAATCGGGCTGGTGGTCGGGCTTCGTGCGGCCGGCTCCCCGCGAACACTGCAGCGCAAGGCCTGGCTGGTGGTGGTGGTCGTGGTGGCCCAGGGTGCGGTGGGCCTCGCCCAGTACCTCACCGGGGTGCCACAGGTGCTGGTCACCCTGCACGTCGCGGGGGCAGCAGCCGTCACGGCGGCCACCGCTGCCCTGTGGGCGCACACCCGTGCGCCCGGGCCGGCCAGCACTGCGCCCACCGCGCCCACCAACGACGCGAGCGCCGCCACCCGCTGAGCGCGGCCAACGCCAGGACGACGTCAGCGGGCGCGCCCGCCGGCCATCCGCAGCCGGTTGGCCCGGTTCAGGGTGACCGAGGCGGACAGTTCCCGGTCCCACTCCGCACCGGTCGCCGACGACGCCTCGATCACGGACTCGGCCGCGGCGACGTCGCCCACCAGGACGTCGCCGAGTGTGCCGTCGGCCCCCACGAGGGTGATCCGCACCTGGTCGAAGCTGACCGGTTGCGCCACGGCGCTGGCACCGCCGTGATCGGCGGCGAAGCGGTCGACCGCAGCAACGGCGCGTTTCGCGGCAACGGCACGTTCTGGGGCAGCGGCGCCGTTGGCGGCAACGGCGGTGGAGGTCTCGTCGCTCATGGCGTCGCAGCGTAACCGGCGCGGCAGGGGTAGGACGGCAGGGATAGGACGGCAGGTGTAGGACTACAGCCGTGCGCGCCATCCAGGTCACCGCCATCGGCGGCCCCGAAGTCCTCGTGCCCACCGAGCTCCCCGACCCTGTCCCCGGACCGGGTCAGTTGCTGGTGCGGGTCGCGGCCAGCGGGGTCAACTACATCGACACCTACCAGCGCAGTGGCAGCTACCCGATGTCGCTGCCGTTCGTGCCCGGTTCGGAGGGTGCGGGGGTGGTGGAGGCGGTCGGTCCTGGCGCTGACCCGGACCTGACCGGTACCCGGGTCGCGTGGGCCACCGCGCCGGGTAGCTACGCAGAGCTGGCGGTGGTGGACGCCGCCAGCGCGGTCCCGGTGCCCGATGGCGTGACCGACCCCGAGGCCGCGTCGGTGCTGCTGCAGGGCATGACGGCGCACTACCTCGTCACCTCCACCTACCCGGTGCAGCGGGGTGACACCGTGTTGGTGCACGCCGGCGCGGGTGGCACGGGCCTGGTGCTCACCCAGCTGGCGGTCGCGCGCGGTGCGCGGGTCATCACCACCGTGTCCAACGCCGCCAAGGAGGAGCTCTCCCGCGCGGCCGGCGCGACTGAGGTACTGGGCTACGGCGACGACCTCGCCGAGCGGGTGCGAGAGCTGACCGAAGGCGACGGCGTTGCCGCGGTGTACGACGGGGTGGGGGCCAGCACTTTCGACGCGAGCCTGGCCGCCCTGCGGGTGCGCGGCACGCTGGCGTTGTTCGGTGCGGCGAGTGGCCCGGTCCCGCCGGTGGACCCCCAGCGGCTCAACGGGGCAGGATCGGTGTTCCTCACCCGCCCGACCTTGGCCCACCATGTGCGCTCGCGGGAGGAGCTGCACTGGCGGGCCGGTGAGGTGTTGGCTGCGGTGCTGGACGGGTCGCTGCGGCTACGCGTCGGTGCGCGGTATCCGTTGGCCGAGGCCCACCGGGCGCACACCGAGCTGCAGTCGCGCGCCACGACCGGCTCGCTGGTGCTGCTGCCGTGAACTGAGCGGGCCGGAATGTCGGGCAGGCCGGGCCAGGCCGGGCAGGCCGGGGCCAAACGCTTCCACGTCGCCCCCCGCACCTGGTCCACGTCGGGCCGCCGAACTCAGAACAGCACGGGCAGCGCCAGGACGGAGTCGACCGCGAGGCCGACGAACAGCAGCGACAGGTACGTGTTCGACAAGTGGAACAGCCGCATCGGGCTGGTGACCGCGCCGCCCCGGGTGGCCAGGTGCAGCCGCACCGCCATCGCCACGAACCATGCTCCGGCCAGCAGTGCGACCGCTCCGTACAGCCACCCGGCTGCCGCCAGGAGGGTTAGGCTCATCACGACCATCAGCACGGTGTAGACCACGATCCGGCGGGTCACCTCGACCGGAGTCTTCACCACGGGCAGCATGGGCACCCCGGCGCGGGCGTAGTCGTCCTTGAAGCGCATGGCCAACGCCCAGGTGTGCGGTGGGGTCCAGCAGAAGATCACCCCGAACATCGCCAGCGCGGGCCAGCTGACCGACCCGGTGACCGCGGACCAGCCGATCACCACCGGCATGCACCCGGCCGCACCACCCCACACCACGTTCTGAGAGGTGCGGCGCTTCAGCAGCAGCGTGTAGACGAAGACGTAGAACAGGATCGTGGCCACCGCCAGGACACCCGAGAGCAGGTTCGCGGTGATCCACAACCACCCGAACGAGGCGACCCCCAGCACCACGCCGAACACCAGCGCGTTGTGGGTCGGCACCGCCGCCCGGGCAAGTGGGCGGGAAGCGGTCCGCTTCATCACCGCGTCGATGTCGGCGTCGGCGACGCAGTTGAGCGTGTTGGCGCTCGCCGCAGCCATCCAACCGCCGATGAGGGTGGTGACGATGAGTAGCGGCGACACTGTCCCGCGCTCGGCCAGCAGCATTGCCGGGATCGTGGTGACCAGCAGAAGTTCGATCACCCTCGGCTTGGTCAGCGCGACGTAGGCGCCGAGTCGTGCACCGAGCGCGGAACCCTCGGACCGCCGGGAGAGCGTCGAGCGGGCTGCCGGCGACCCATCGACCGATCGCTCGACCCGCTCCGTTGCCCGCACCGTCACTCCTCGCCAACCACCGCCAGTCCGACACCCGATAGTAGACGGCGGCCAACCCCGACCTCGCGCTGGACGGTCTCGGGTCGCCCCGGTCCGGTCAGGGCGCGCGCAGCCCAGGCGGGATCGTCACGCGGCGCCGCCCGCACTAGGGTCTGACTCGAACAAGGGCTACGGAGGCAGGGTCTCCGACGACCGCACAGCAGGCCGCGGCGCAGGAGTTCCCGCCACGAAGTTCTCCGCCACAACACGTCAGGAGTTCGTGCGCCGTGCCGGTCACAGACGACATCACCTCCCTCACCACCGCCCGCCACCCCGACGGCTGGACCGAGCTGGACACCCGGGCCGTGGACACCGTGCGGGTGCTGGCTGCCGATGCCGTCCAGAAGGTGGGCAGCGGCCACCCCGGCACCGCGATGAGCCTGGCTCCGCTGGCCTACACGCTGTTCCAGCGGGTGCTCCGGCACGACCCCTCCGACGAGGACTGGATCGGCCGCGACCGCTTCGTACTCTCCTGCGGGCACTCGAGCCTCACCCTCTACATCCAGCTGTACTTCTCCGGTTACGGACTCGAGCTCGACGACCTGAAGGCGCTGCGCACCTGGGGCAGCAGGACCCCTGGTCACCCCGAACACCGGCACACGCCCGGTATCGAGATCACCACGGGCCCGCTCGGCCAGGGCCTGGCATCAGCGGTGGGCATGGCGATGGCCGCGCGGCGCGAACGGGGACTGTTCGACCCCGAAGCCGCGCCGGGTGCCAGCCCGTTCGACCACCACATCTTCGTCATCGCCTCCGACGGCGACATCGAGGAGGGCGTCACCTCCGAGGCGAGTTCGATCGCCGGGCACCAGCAGCTGGGCAACCTGGTAGTGGTGTACGACGACAACGAGATCTCGATCGAGGACGACACCGGCATCGCCCTGAGCGAGGACGTCGCCAAGCGTTACGCAGCCTACGGCTGGCACGTGCAGGTGGTCGAGGGAGGTGAGGACGTCGCGGCCATCGAAGCAGCGCTGCTCGCGGCGAAGGCCGAGCGGTCCAGGCCCTCACTGATCTTGCTGCGCACCATCATCGGCTACCCCGCACCGAACAAGATGAACACCGGCAGCGCGCACGGCTCGGCCCTCGGTGACGACGAGGTCGCCGCGGTCAAGCAGGCGCTGGGCTTCGACCCGGAGCAAACCTTCGAGGTGTCCGACGAGGTGCTGACCCACGTGCGCGAGGTCACCGAACGGGGGCGCGCGGCCCGCGCGGAGTGGACGCCGGGGTTCGAGGCATGGGCGCGGCGCGAGCCGAAGCGCAAGGCGTTGCTGGACCGGGTGCTCGGCCGAACCCTGCCCGACGGCTACGCCGACGCGCTGCCCACGTGGGAACCCGGATCGAAGGCCGTGGCCACCCGCAAGGCGTCCGAGGCCGTGCTCGCCGCGCTCGGTCCAGTGCTGCCCGAGCTGTGGGGCGGCTCGGCCGACCTGGCCGGCAGCAACAACACCACGATTAAGGGGGCGGACTCCTTCGGCCCGGAGTCGGTCTCCACCAAGACCTGGAGCGCCAACCCGTACGGGCGCACCCTGCACTTCGGTGTCCGTGAGCACGCCATGGCCGCGATCCTCAACGGCATCGCGCTGCACGGGCCGACCCGCCCCTACGGCGGCACGTTCCTGGTGTTCAGTGACTACCAGCGCCCCGCGGTACGGCTGGGGGCGCTGATGAAGAGCTCGGTGGTGCACGTGTGGACACACGACTCCATCGGCCTCGGCGAGGACGGCCCCACCCACCAGCCGGTGGAGCACCTCTCCGCGCTCCGCGCCATCCCCGGCCTCGACGTGGTGCGCCCGGGCGACGCGAACGAGACCGCCGCCGCGTGGAAGGCCGTCTTGGAGCGACCCGAGGGCCCGGCCGGCCTGGCCCTGACCCGCCAGGACCTGCCGATCCTGGCCGGCACCTCCGCCGAGGGTGTGGCCAAGGGTGGCTACGTGCTGGCCGACGCCGCGGCCGGCCCGTTGCGTGTCGTCCTCATCGGTACCGGCTCCGAGCTGCAGATCGCGGTGGCTGCCCGGGACACGCTGGAGGCCCAGGGCATCGGCACCCGGGTGGTGTCCATGCCGTGCGTCGAGTGGTTCGACGCGCAGCAGCGCGACTACCGCGACTCCGTGCTCCCGCCGACCGTGCGGGCCCGGGTCGCCGTGGAGGCAGGAATCGCCATGAGCTGGCACCGGTTCACCGGGACGGACGGGGAGGTGGTGTCCCTGGAGCACTTCGGTGCCTCGGCCGACTACCAGACCCTGTATCGCGAGTACGGGATCACTGATGAGGCCGTCGTCGCTGCCGCGCAGCGCTCGTTGGCCCGACTGGAGGCATGACATGACCCAGCAGCAGGCCCAGAACGAGCACCTGGCCGCACTGAGCGCCGCCGGCGTATCGGTGTGGCTCGACGATCTCTCGCGCGAGCGACTGCGTTCGGGCAATCTCGCCGAACTCATCGCGACCCGCAGCGTCGTGGGCATCACCACGAACCCAACGATCTTCGCCGGCGCCCTCGCCAAGGGCGACGCCTACGACGCCCAGGTCCGCGAACTCGTCAGCCAGGGCGCTGACGTGGACGCCGCGGCACGCGCGCTCACGACCGACGACGTGCGCGAGGCCTGCGACGTCTTCGCGCCCGTGTACGACGCCACCTCCGGCAAGGACGGCCGAGTCTCCATCGAGGTCGATCCGCGCTTGGCCCACGACACGGGCAAGACCGCCCGCGAGGCCGTCGAGCTGTGGAAGATCGTCGACCGGCCGAACGCAATGATCAAGATCCCGGCCACCGAGGAGGGGCTTACCGCCATCACCAGTACCCTCGCCGAGGGCATCAGCGTCAACGTCACGCTGATCTTCTCCGTCGAGCGTTACCGCGCCGTCATGGACGCGTTCCTCGACGGGATCGAACGCGCGCAGGCCGCGGGGCACGACCTGTCCACGATCGCCAGCGTCGCGTCGTTCTTCGTCTCCCGGGTCGACTCCGAGGTCGACAAACGGCTCGAGGCGATCGGCACGCCCGAGGCGATGGACCTGCGCGGGAAGGCGGCGGTGGCCAACGCCCGGCTGGCCTACGGTGCGTTCGAGCAGGTGTTCTCGGTGGGTGCCCGTTGGCCGGGGCTGATGGCAGCCGGGGCCCGTCCCCAGCGTCCGTTGTGGGCGTCGACCGGAGTGAAGAACCCCGACTACTCCGACACCATGTACGTGACGGAGCTGGTGGCGCCGAACACGGTGAACACCATGCCGGAGAAGACGATGGACGCCGTCGCTGACCACGGCGGGGCCGCCGACGACACGGTCAGCGGAACCGCCGCCGCGGCCCAGGAGGTGTTCGACGCCCTGGAAGCCGTCGGGGTCGACCTCACCGACGTCTTCCTCACCCTGGAGAATGAGGGGGTAGAGAAGTTCGACGCGTCCTGGGGCGAGCTCGCCGACACCGTGCAGGGTCAGCTCGACGCCGCGGCGAAGGCCTGAGCCAGGTGCCGGTGAGCGCCACGCCGAGCTGGCACAACCCGCTGCGCGACCCCCGCGACAAGCGCCTGCCGCGCATCGCGGGGCCGTCGGCCCTGGTGATCTTCGGGGTCACCGGGGACCTCGCTCGCAAGAAGCTGATGCCCGCCGTCTACGACCTCGCCGCGCGGGGTCTGCTGCCCCCCGGTTTCGCGTTGGTCGGCTTCGCCCGCCGCGACTGGGCCGACCAAGACTTCAGCAAGGTGGTGTACGAGGCCGTCAAGGAGCACTCCCGCACCCCGTTCCGCGAGGACGTGTGGAACTCGCTGTCGGCGGGGTTCCGCTTCGTGCAGGGTTCCTTCGACGACGACGTCGCCTTCGACACCCTGGCCGCCACCCTCGCCGACCTCGACCAGGTCCGGGGCACCGGCGGCAACCACGCGTTCTACCTCTCGGTGCCGCCCAACGCGTTTCCGGCCGTGTGCCAGCAGCTGGCCCGCTCCGGGCTCGCGCAGGCGCAGGACGGGCAGTGGCGCCGCGTCGTCATCGAGAAGCCCTTCGGCCACGACCTCGACAGTGCCCGGCAACTCAACGCCGTGGTCAACGAGGTCTTTCCCGAGGACGCGGTGTTCCGCATCGACCACTACCTGGGCAAGGAGACCGTCCAGAACATCCTGGCGCTGCGCTTCGCCAACCAGCTGTTCGACCCCATCTGGAACGCCCACTACGTCGACCACGTGCAGATCACCATGGCCGAGGACATCGGCCTCGGGGGCCGCGCGGGCTACTACGACGGCATCGGTGCCGCCCGCGACGTCATCCAAAACCACCTGCTGCAGCTGTTGGCCTTCATCGCCATGGAGGAGCCGGTGAGCTTCCAACCCGCGGAGCTGCAGGCGGAGAAGGTCAAGGTGCTCTCCGCCACCCGCCTGGCCCAGCCGTTGGCGGAGACGACTGCCCGCGGGCAGTACACCGGCGGGTGGCAGGGCGGCGCTCAGGTGGTAGGGCTGCTCGAGGAAGAGGGCTTCGCCTCCGACTCCACCACGGAAACCTACGCGGCGATCACCTGCGAGGTGGACACCCGACGGTGGGCCGGGGTTCCGTTCTACCTGCGCACCGGCAAACGCCTCGGCCGGCGGGTGACCGAGGTGGCGGTGGTGTTCAAGCGCGCACCGCACCTACCCTTCGATGCCACCATGACCGAGGAACTCGGTCAGAACGCGCTGGTGGTGAGGGTGCAGCCGGACGAGGGCGTCACGCTGCGCTTCGGCTCCAAGGTGCCGGGGAGCGGGATGGAGGTGCGCGACGTGAACATGGACTTCAGCTACGGCCAGGCGTTCACCGAGAGCTCACCTGAGGCCTATGAGCGCCTCATCCTCGACGTGCTGCTCGGGGAGCCGTCGCTGTTCCCGGTGAACGCCGAGGTGGAGCTGTCCTGGAAGATCCTCGATCCGGTGATCGAGCAGTGGGCGGCAGGCGGGCGGCCCGCTCCCTACCCCGCGGGGACCTGGGGCCCGGAGTCGGCCGAGGCAATGATGGCCCGCACCTCACGCACCTGGAGGCGACCATGATCATCGACCTGCCATCGACCACCACGAGCAGCGTGAACCGGCGCATGGTGGAGATGCGGGAGAGCGGGGGTGCGGTCACCACCGGTCGGGTGCTCACCCTCGTCATCGTCACCGACGACGGGTCGGACACCGAGGACGCCATCGCCGCGGCCAACGAAGCCAGCCACGAGCACCCCTGCCGGGTGATCGTGCTGGGCCGCGGGGCCCGTAAGGCGGTGGCCCGCCTCGACGCGCAGATCCGGGTGGGTGGTGATGCCGGGGCCTCGGAGGTGGTGGTGCTGCGGCTGTACGGCCCGCTCGCCGAGCACGGGGACAGCGTCGTGGTGCCCTTCCTGCTGCCGGACACCCCGGTGGTGGCCTGGTGGCCGGGTGAGCCGCCGCCGGTGCCCGCGCAGGATCCCATCGGCCAGCTCGCCAACCGGCGGATCACCGACGCGTCGGCGTCACCGAACCCGGTGCGGGCGCTGTCCCAACGGCACGCGAGCTACGCCGACGGTGACACCGACCTGGCGTGGAGCCGGCTCACGCCGTGGCGGGCGCTGCTGGCCTCTGCCCTCGACCAGCCGCCGTTCGAGCCCGTGACCGCAGCCACGGTCACCGGAGCGGCCGACTCCCCGTCCAGCGACCTGCTGGCCGGGTGGCTCGCGTCCAACCTCGATGTGCCGGTGAAGCGGGTGCGGGGCGGCGAGGGCATCGTCTCCGTCGAGCTCGAGCGCCGCTCCGGGCCGGTGGCGTTGGTGCGCCCGGAGGGCACCACCGCGGTGCTCACTCAACCCGGCCAACCCGATCGCACCGTAGCGCTCGGACGCAGGCAGGTGCGCGACTGCCTGGCCGAGGAGCTGCGCCGGCTCGACGCCGACGAGGTGTACGAGCGTGCGCTGGCCGGCTTGGCGCAGGTCAAACGGTCCCGGGCGGCGGCGAAGGCGCCCGTCGCCGCCAGGCGGAGCACGTCGTGAGCATCCCCGAGGTGGTGGTCCACGCCGACGCGCAGGTGCTGGCCGCAGCCGTGGCGGCCCGCGTCGTGACCACGTTGGTCGATGCGCAGTCGGCGCGGGGCGCAGGCTCGCTGGTGGTCACCGGGGGCGGCACCGGGATCGCGGTGCTGGAGCAGCTGTGCGCCTGTCCAGCTCGCGACGCGGTGGACTGGAGCCGGGTCGACGTGTACTGGGGTGACGAACGCTTCCTGCCTGGCGGGGATCCCGAGCGCAACGAGACGCAGGCCCGCGCGGCGTTACTCGACCACGTGCCGGTCAACCCGGAGCGGGTGTTCCCGATGGCGGCGTCGGACGGTGAGTTCGGCGACGACCCGGAGGCGGCCGCGGCGGCATACGCGCGGACGCTGGCCAGACGGAGCAGACCCGAGGATCACGGGGACGTGCCGCGCCTGGACGTGCTCCTGCTGGGCATGGGCGAGGAGGGCCATGTCGCGTCGGTGTTCCCCGACTCGCCCGCGGTGCACGAGACGGAGCGCAGCGTGGTGGCGGTGCGGGGCTGCCCCAAGCCACCGCCCACCCGGATCAGCCTCACGCTGAACGCGGTGCGCCAGGCCACCCAGGTGTGGCTATGTGTGACCGGCGAGGCAAAAGCGGCTGCGGTGCAGCTGGCGCTGGGCGGGGCAGGCGAGGTGGCCCTACCCGCGGCCGGGGCCAGGGGGCAGCGCCGCACCCTGTGGATGCTCGACCGCGCAGCCGCCAGCCGGCTGCCCCGCGCACTGCTCCCGCCGCTGCACTGAGCTGCGGACCGTCACCTTCGAGTCCATACCGGTCCTACCCGTGAGTTCGACGTGCCAGGCCGACGGCGCTCAGCCGGGGACGATCGCGAAGCGCTGCCGGCCGAAACAGGACGTTGTCGAGATGGGGGTTCATGATCGACGTGATCGTAGCCGGCGGTGGACCGACCGGCTTGATGCTGGCCAGCGAGCTGCGGCTGCACGGTGTGCACGTGGTCGTGCTGGAGAAGCTGGCGGAGTCGACCGGGCATGCCCGTGCGCTGGGCCTGCACGTGCGCAGCATCGAGGTGATGGACCAGCGCGGTCTGCTGGAGCGGTTCCTCGCGCTCGGCAAGCAGTACGCGGTCGGCGGTTTCTTCGCCGGCATGAGCACGCGGTGGCCGGAGCGGCTGGACACCGCGCATTCGTACGTCCTCGGCATCCCGCAGAACATCACCGAGCGCCTGCTGACCGAGCAGGCCGTCGAACTCGGCACCGAGATCCGGCGGGGCTGCGAACTGGTCGGGCTGAGCCAGGACGAACACGGGGTGACCGCTGAGCTGGCCGACGGCACGCAACTGCGCTCGCGCTACCTCGTCGGCTGCGACGGCGGCCGCAGCACCGTGCGCAAGCTGCTCGGCGTCGCTTTCCCCGGCGAGCCCAGCAGGATCGACCGGCTCCTGGGCGAGATGGAGGTAGCCACGTCACCGGAGACGCTGGCCGCCGTGGCGGCCGAAGTCCCCACGACCCATCTGGCGTTCGGCCCCGCACCCCACGCGGACGGGGTGTACCGCTTCGTCATGCGCGCCGAGGAGGTGGCCGAGGATCGCTCGGTCCCGCCGACCCTCGAGGAGTTCAAGCAGCGGCTGCGGGCGCTCGCCGGCACCGACTTCGGCGTGCACTCACCGCGCTGGCTCACCCACTTCGGCGACGCCACCCGGCTGGCCGAGCGCTCCCGAACCGGCCGCGTGCTGCTGGCCGGCGATGCGGTGCACATCCACCCGCCGATGGGCGGACAGGGCCTCAACCTCGGCATCCAGGACGCCTTCAACCTCGGCTGGAAGCTGGCCGCCGAGGTCAACGGCTGGGCCCCGGACGACCTGCTCGACACGTACCAGACCGAACGGCACCCGGTGGCCACCGCCGTGCTGGACAACACCCGCGCGCAGGCGGAGCTGCTGTCCGCCGAGCCGGGCGCCCAGGCGGTGCGCCGCTGCTTGCCGAGCTGATCGAGTTCGAGGAGGTGAACCGGTACCTGATCGAGAAGATCACCGCGATCAGCGTCCGTTACGACTTCGGCGACGAGCACCCGCTGGTGGGCCGCCGATCAAACCGTCACAAGGAGCCCGGCGTGTCGCGGTAGGGCCACATCAAACCGTCACTGCGAGCGGCGAAGTGGAGCCGAATCGAACCGTCCTACCGGGGCCAGATCAGGCTGTCACGGCCAAAGGGTAGGTCTACCCGAGGTCTACCCGTCCCAGGGATTGAGCAGCTCGACGCCCAATGGCTGGAAGTCGGAGATGTTGCGGGTGACGACGATGAGGCTGAGAGTCAGCGCGGTCGCCGCGATCAGGACATCTCGTTCCGGTCGTGGGTTGGGGACGTGCATCGCCGCCGCCCGTCGGACTACGGCCAGATCGATTGGCAAGATGCGGGTGGCGAATGCAACGACCAGGTCACGCTCGAGCCACTTGCGTAGGACGTCGCCTTGGAAGGAGTCGCGTCGTTCCAAGCGGGCAACGCCGATCTCGATCTCCATCACCGTGATGACGCTGATCGACAGCTCGCTGGTGGGTTGGCGCTGTGCCCAAGTGCGTACGTTCGGCGCGGCTCGCCCCGCAGGCTTCCGAAGCTCGCTGATGACGTTGGTGTCGAGGAGGTAGCTCACAGGTCGGGCGTTGCCAGTGACAGATCGACACGTTCGGTGGCGAGGTCGATATCGTCATCGGCGGACAGCCAGTCCACGATGCTTCGCCGATCGGCGACCAAGCGGTGGTAGTCCTCGATGGACAACAGCACGTGCGATGGCTTGCCACGGTCTGTGATGATCACTGGCTCCGTGGCTGCCGTGCGCTTGGCCGCGCTCACGTCCTGGTTGAAGTCGCGTGAGGTGATGGTCGACATCGCGAACCTCCTTGTAGGTACATGCCTACAGTACGCCATCCACATGCGCCAGCACGGCGAATCGATAAGCGATCCTCTGCGGCGGGGCGTCGTCGACGATGAGCGCGGCGGCGGCGCTGATCAACCGTTCACGCGTGGTCACATCATCTGCGACGTGTTCTCGCGAGAGATCCGGATGGGTTTCGTCGGGGATTCTTTCGTCGCTGGCGTCGGCGATCCCGCGCATCTGGGCTGGGTCGGGCGACTGGCCGCGCGAGCGGAGACCCGCAGCGTCGTGGTCACCGGCTACAACCTGGGGATCCGGCTGAACACCTCCGATGATGTGCGGATCCGCTGGCAGCAGGTGAGGTTTCGATTTCCCGATGGGCTCGCCCACCGCCCGTCCGGGAGGAGCACGGACTGAACCGGAGGTCTCCTGCGAGAATCTCAGCGCCGTCCTCACTGGAGCCGAGCAGGTCGGCTGGCCGGCGCTAGTCGTCGGGCCCGCACCGATCGCGACCATGACCAGAACGAGCGCTGCCGAGGTGGACGCGGGAGACGGCCCGCACCCCTCAGCCACCCGATATGAACGGCTCACCCGCCCAAGATGGCTGCCGCCTGCTGACCGCCCGCCAGCGTGACGGTCAGCCAAGCGCAGGCTTCTACAATCCGAGGATGGGTCTGGTTGCCGACGACGCGGGCGGCGTCGGGGTGCCGGTGGTGTGCCTGCCGATGCTCGGGATGTCACGTGTCGCTACCGCTTTGGCCTTCGGCCCGGCGCTGGCCAGCGGCAGCGGTGTGCACGAGGTGTACCTGGACCTGCCCGGTCACGGTGACGCACCAGGCGATGGAGCGGCGACATCGCAGGCCGTGCTCGACAGCGTGATCGACTGGCTGGAGCGACACCTGGAACGGCCGGCACTGTTGGCGGGAGCCTCCTACGGCGCCTACCTCGCGGCGGGCATCGCTCGCAAGCGCCCCGAGCTCGTCGGCGGCCTGCTGCTCGTCTGCCCTGGCGTGCGGGTCGGTGCGCACGAGCGGGACCTGCCCACGCAGGAGCCGCCCGTCGCCGAGCCGGGCTGGCTGGACGCCGCCCCGGCCGAGCTGCACGGTCATCTTGACCGGGCCTTGGGCCATCGCACGCGCGCTGTCGTCGGCACGGTGCTGCACGCCCTGGCCGCGGGCGGCCCCGGCGACGAGAAGTACCAGGACGCGCTGACCGACGGGCCCGGCTACGCGCTCACCGACCAGGACGACGAGGAGGTGTTCGACGGCCCCGTGACGATGCTCGCCGGGCGCCACGACCGGGTCGTCGGTTACTCCGACCAGTTCCACGCGCTGCGCGGCTACCCGCGAGCGACGTACAGCGTGCTCGACGCGGCAGGCCACTACCTCCCGTTCGAGCAGCCGGAGCTGCTCAGGAGGCTGACCCAGGACTGGCTCCGGCGCTGCGGCACGTAGCGGCAGGGACCGGAGGCGGGACGGCACCGGGGTCCGCACACGCCCTGACCAGGCGGAGATCCCTGCGGCGTTCGGTCCAGTCCAGACAGGTGCGCACCAACGGTCGGGTGCCGCTCGGGCGCAGGGCGCCGGCTCCGGCGAGGTCGGCGAACCAGACCCGGCCGGCGGAGGTGAGGGCCAGGCCGTTGCGGGCGTTGATGAGTTCGGCGTCGACGAGCGCGTCGAACAGCCTCACGCCGAGGACGCCGGCGAGGTGGTCGTAGCAGGTCCGGGCCGCGGCGAGCTGACCGGCGGCCCGGGCGGCGCGCAGCGAGGACGGCCGGCCTGGTACGCCGACGGCGGCTGCGAGGTCCTCGACGAGCTGGGCGGTCTCGGGGTCGGCGAGGCGCAGGTAGCGGTGTCGGCCTTGGCGTTCCTCGGCGAGCAGCCCAGCCGAGACGAGCACGGTGAGGTGCGCGCTGGCCGTGGAGCGGGCCACTCCGACGTGCCGGGCAAGCTCGCCGGCGGTCCAGGCACGCCGGTCCAGCAGCGCCAGACAGATCCCGGCGCGGCTGCGGTCGGCGAGCACAGCGGCGAACCGGGCGAGGGAGTCGGCGGTCAGCACATCGCGATTGTTCCGCACGATCGGCCCGACCGGGCTCACTGTCGGCGGGTCAGCGCGACCCCGACCAGCGCGTGGACACCGCCGGCCAGCGCGAGCGGCGGCGGCGCCTCGCCCAGCAGCGGCCAGGCGCCCAGGATCGTCAGCGGCGGCACCAGGTAGGTGGTGACGCCGAGGCGGCCGGCGGTCATCGCCGACAGCGCGTAGGCCCAGGTTCCGAACGCCACCGCGGTCGGAACCAGCCCCAGAAACCGCAGCCCGGCCAGCGCCTCCGGGGAAGCGCCGCGGGTGTCGGCGACCAGCTGCCCGGCGAACGGCAGGCAGGCCAGTGCCCCGATGGTGCACGCCATCGCAGTGACCTGCAGCGCCGCGAGCCGGCCTGGAAGCCGCGGCGGCCCAGCGGACGGCCGCTGACCTGCGGGACAGGACCGGGGTGCTCGACGTCTTGCCGCTGGCGCGGACCGTGCCGGTCGTGGTGCTGGCCGCAGCCCTGGGAGTACCGGCAGCCAAGCTCACGCCGGTCGCGAGCCTCGTCGGTCGGTTGTGTGACGAGCTCGCCCCCTCACTGAGCCCGCTTTCCGTAGACCGGGCCGGGCAGCGCCATACCCACCAGTGTCCGGCATGAGGATCGGCTGCCGGATGGTCAGGTGGAGTCAGCGAGAAGTGTTTTGGGCGTAGGCCTCGAGGCGTCGCAGGGCGTCAGGTCCGAGGTCGCCGGGACCGTCGCCGTCGAGAAGAAGGTCGAGGAGACTCACGATGTCCCAGTAGGGCTGGTCGTTGAGCGGGCTGCCGGTTGTCGCCCGGTAGCAAGCAAGGAACTCGTCGGCGACGGGCTGGCCGTGGTCGACGACCAGGTTCCAGCGCATGTGCCCGAGGTCAAGCTCGGGCGGCCCCCAGCTGGCTTGCGTCCAGTCCACGACCCCGGTCAGGCGTCCCTGTGACCACAATGCGTTTCCTGGGTGGTAGTCGCGGTGGATCAGGGTCTTCCTCGTGCCCGGAGGCTCGCGGTGAACCGCGGCAACCGCCTGCGACCAGATCGGAGTGGCCGGCATCCAGGGTGCCGGAGTTGCCCGTGGGCGGTCGTAATACAGGCGGTAGGGATCCAGCAGGGCTTCTGCCGCTGCGTCGACATCATGGATCTGGGCGAGGGCCTCGGCCAGCTGCCGACAGAATCCAGTGGAGCCGGTGGTTGCCTGACGGGGTGGGTGACCGACTAATCGGGTGAGCAGCATCGCAGGTACATCACACTGCTCGCCTCCGGGATCCGCCGCCACCACCACGGGAGTCGGAATTGGTGTCGAACGCAGCAGATTGAGCACGCGGGTTTCTCGTTCGACGGTGTAGTCGGGGTCGTCCACCTCCCAGCCCGACCGTGCCCAGCGCCGAAGGACCAGGCGGTCGATGTGGCCGACGGCGTCGACGACGTCGAGTGCGTGGTTGACGTGCCAACTGCCCAGGCTCAGACGTCGAACCCGCACGATGCGGCTCCCTGGACCCATCACAGCGCTGACCCAACGTGCGGTCTGATCGGGGAGCACGCCACAATTGTGAAGCACACCGTCAACGGGCTCGACACCACATACAGCGGCCGCAACTCGATCCCGGCCCCGACGATGCCCTGCGGGTTCCTCGGGCTGCGAGGGTGCCGGTGAGTGGATGCGCTTGGCGGCACAGTGTGCCAGGGTCGTCGGGTGGACAGCGCAGACGTCAAGGCGTTTTTCGAACAGGTGTCAACCCAGTGGGACGACATGCGGTCCAGCTTCTACAACGCCGGTGTTATCGACGCCCTCGCCGATCACGCCCGGGTCACGCCCACCTCGACGGTGGTCGACGTCGGCACCGGCACCGGGTTCGTCGCTGCCGGTCTGGCCGGGCGGTGCGGCGCGGTGATCGGGGTAGACAACTCCCCTGCGATGTTGGCCGTCGCTGCCGACAACCTCCGCGCGCTCGCCGTGGACAACGTCACCCTCGCCGCCGGAGACGTCGACGCGTTGGGCCTTCCTGATGACAGCGTGGACGTCGCAGTCGCAAATATGGTGCTACACCATGCCCCGGATCCGGCCGCGATGCTGACCGAGATGGCCCGGGTGGTTCGCCCCGGGGGGACCATCGCGATCACCGACGAGATCGTGCACCACTACGACTGGATGCGCACCGAACAGGCAGACATCTGGCTCGGGTTCACCTCCGACCAGGTGCACGACTATTTCCAGCAGGGACGCCTCGTCGACTACGGCTACGCGTCGCTGGGCGTGCAATGATGCATCGCCTCCAAGACCTCGGTCGGGGTCACCGCAAACATTGGCATCTTCGCCGCCTGGGCCACCGTGTCCCCAGCCGCGCATGACCGACCTCAGCACCGCACCCGCTGATCGGGTCCCGCTCAGCGGCCGAGGTAGGTGGTGATCTGGCGTCCGAGCTGGCCGATCTCGGTCCGATCGGGCCGTCCTCGTCGCTTCAGGAGGCGGATCCTGGCGACCGGTTGGATGCCGGTGATGTCGGCGTAGGACTCGTCGTAGCGGGGTACACGGTGGATCCAGCAGAACACCTCGGCGTGACTGCGTTCGGTACCCGGTGGGGCGCGGTGACGACGTCGGGGTCGCTCCGTGGCGCAATGTCGAGGGCAGAGGCTGTTGGCCGCGTGGGCTCAGCGCAGTACGTCGGTCACGCACCGTAGACCCGGAGCCCGCGACAGCCGCGCGTCCGCGGTCACGAGCGGCGCGCCGAGGAACTCGGCAAGGGCGTCGTACGCGCTGACCGTGTCGCGAAGCTCCCACGCCCTGGGCAGCAGCGGCAGGTGGGGGAAGCGCTCGACGGTGAGGTCGGTGCGGGACTTCGCCCCGTTCGTGGTGTTTGCCTTCATCCTGGGACAGTTCATCGCCCTCTTCACCTGGAGCGGCATCGGCTCGTGGTTGGCCGTCAAGGGGGCGCAGAGCTTGGAGTCGGTCGGCTTCACCGGGTTCGGGGCGATCCTCGCGTTCGCGTTGCTCGCCTCGGTGTTGAACCTGTTCATCGTCTCCGGGTCCAGCATGTGGACGCTGCTGGCCTCGGTCTTCGTGCCGCTGTTCGCGCTGCTCGGCTTCGAGCCGGCGTTCGTGCAGGCCGCGTTCCGCATCGGCGACTCCGCCACCCAGGTGACGACCCCGCTCAACCCGTACATGATCGTGCTGCTGGGCTTCCTGCGCCGTTACGAGCCGCAGGCTGGGCTGGGCACAACCATGGCCAGGATGGTACCGTTCGTGGTTCCGTTCATGCTGGCCTCGACGGCGGTGCTGGCGATCTTCTACTTCACCGGCGTCCCCTTCGGCCCTGGCACCGGCTCTCGGATCGGCGGTTGAACGCGGAGTACGGACGAACATCACGTAGGTCCACACGGCGGTTGGTGGATGATCGTTTCCGTTGTGTCGGCGAGCACGGAAGACGGTGGTACGCGAGTTCTCTGGATGAGCCTGGCGACGCACCAGACTGGCCACGTTGCCTCGGGTCGAGGTGGCACGGGACATCTGCAGTCCACCAGCGCGCGCATCCGGACGTAGCCACGCCACACCCCGGGTCCTCGCGCTCGTCTCACCACCGCGGCTGACTCAACCGCGTCAACGATCTGGTAGACCTCGGAACGCGCCATTCTGCGTCGTCGAAGTGGTGGCTGCTGATCGTGGTCGGTCGTCTGGAGTCAGGAGCCGAGCTGATGAGTGCTCGTGATCGTGTGCTGCCTCCCGCGGTCGCCGATGTGCTCGGTGTCGATGGCGTCTATCGCGACCCAATGTGGCGGGTGAGCGTTGCGCTGAGCAGCGTGGAGATCGAGCTGCTGCGCACGTGGTGGGTTCGTCGGCTGGCGTTCATTGCTCACGCAGGGGCAGCAGCGATGTCCACAACCCAGTCCTACTCGCGGTTGGAGCACTCCCTCGGGCTGCTGGCGCTGACCGCGCACTTCACCCCGACCGATCACCTCGCCCGCGCGGCGGCGCTGCTGCACGACGTTGGGCACCTACCGCTGAGCCACACATTCGAGCGTGTCGCCGGGCTGGACCACCACCAACTCGGAGCTCGGCGCATCGGCGACCTCACCGACCTGCTGCACCGGCACGGACTGGACCCGGCCGAGGTGATCGCGACCGACTCCGGCGCACGGCCCTCGGTCCTGAGCGGCTGGCCGGGTGTGCTCAAGCTCGATCATCTCGAATCGCTGGTCCGCAGTGGCCGCGCGCACGGCCGCACCACACAGGCGCCACCGGCCACCCTGGCCCGGCTCGACGTGGTCGAGGCAGGCGTCGCCACCGACCCCGAGACTGGGTCCTACCTCGCCGAACTCGTCGCCGGTGAGGCGCGCTGGCTGTGCTCGCCGGTCAACGCCGTGCCCAACGGAGTCGTCCGCCACTTGGCCGGGTTGCTGCTCGACCATGCCTGCCCCGAACGCCGCGCCGAGGTTGCCGCGATGACCGACGACGAATTCTGGGCGCTGCTGCTCACCGACCCGGCCACCGCTTCCCGCGCCCGCGAACTACGTCGCGACCCCGCAGGCTGGCGAACCACCGGCGTCGAAGACAGCATGGCGGCGGGTTCAGCTACGCGCTCGCCCACCTCTACCTCGACATGCCTCCGGTCAACGGGGACCCGCTGCCCGCGACACATCCCGCCTTCGGCCAACTCCCCACGATGCCCTGGAGCTGTCGGATCATCCCGCCCTCCGCGGCCACTACACACGAGCGCTCGTACCCGACCGGACCGTAACTGACAACGGTTGGCGAAGATGGTGCCCGGCCGTCAGGTAGTACGTCCGCGGCGTGGCTGGTCCAGGTGTGTCCCGGCGGCGGCGAGCACCGCGTCGGCGACGCGGTCGAGGGTGGGCGAGCGCAGTCGCCACTGCTGCCAGTGCAGCGTGACGTCGGTGGCGCCATCCGGGTCCAGGTCGACGAGGCGGCCGTCGCGGTAGTGCACGGCGCTCTGCAGGTCAGGGAGCATCCCCCAGCCGAGGCCAAGCGCCACAGCCGTGAGGAAGTCGGCGGAGGAAGGCACGTGGTGCACCGGCGGGTCCAGCTGATCTGTGCGCAGGCGCAGGTAGTGGTGCTGCAGGTCGTCCTCACGGTCGAACATTACCACGGGGGCGTTGGCGAGGGCCCGGGCCGTGACCCCGTCCGGGAACCACTGCGCGGCGAAGCCCGGGGCAGCCATCGGTTGGTAGCTCATGCTGCCCAGAGGTATCGAACTGCATCCGGGCACCGGCTCGGCGTCCGCGGTGACGGCGGCCATCACCGTACCTTCGCGCAGCAGCGCACTGGTGTGATTCTGGTCCGCGCGGTGCAGGTCGACGCACACGGTGTCCGCCAGCGGGGCGAGCGCGGGAAGCACCCAGGTCGCCAGGGAGTCGGCGTTGACGGCGATGGGCAACGTTACGGGTCTGCTGGCGTGCTCGGTGCCCAGGTGGCGGGCAGTGTCTGCGGTGAGCACCTCGACCTGGCGGGCCAGGCGCAGCACCACCTGGCCCGAGGCGGTGACCCGGACCGGTTTGCTGCGCACCACCAGCACCCGGCCGGCCGCGGCCTCCAGTGCCTTGAGGCGTTGGCTGATCGCCGACGGCGTGACGTGCAGCGCTCGCGCGGCCGCGTCGAAGGTGCCCGCGGACACCACAGCACCGAGGGCGCGCAGCTGAGCGAAGTCGAAGTCCACGAACAGTCATGCTAATGATGCATGCGAATCATGAGCTGGAATCACGACCGTTCTCGCCCTAGCTTCGGGGGATGCCCGCTGTGGTCGCCGCCGCATCCGGGCTGGGCCTGGGGTTGTCGTTGATCGTGGCGATCGGTGCCCAGAACGCCTTCGTGCTGCGGCAGGGGTTGCGAGGTGAGCACGTCGCGGTGGTCGTCGCCGTGTGCGCCATCTCCGACGCCGTCCTCATCGCCGCCGGGGTGCAGGGGGCCGGTGCGGTCCTGACCCGCCTGCCGTGGTTGGTGGGCGTGGTTCGCGTCGCCGGGGCCGCCTTCCTCCTGGGCTACGGGCTGCTCGCGGCCCGGCGAGCCGTACGGCCGACCGTGCTGCACCCCGGTGGCGCCGACGCAGGTCTGGCCGCCAGCGTGGGCACGTGCCTGGCGCTGACCTGGCTCAACCCCCACGTGTACCTCGACACCGTGGTCCTGCTCGGTTCGATCGCCAGCACCCACGGTGCGGAGCGGTGGTACTTCGCCGCGGGCGCCGTCACGGGCAGCATCGCGTGGTTCACCACCCTCGGCTACGGCGCCAGGCTGCTCCGCCCCGCCTTCGCCCGACCAAGGGCCTGGCGCATCCTGGACGCCACCATCGCCGCGGTGATGACCGCCCTGGCGACGTCGTTGCTGATCAGCGCGGCCTGATCCACCGACCGCCGGCGGTCCCCGTCACCGCCCGTCGAGGTTCCGGCCGGACCTGCCAACGCATTGGACCACCCGACACGACGCACCGGAGTAGCCGGCGTCGGCGCATGCCCCGTCGTCACCACGCACACGCCGCGCGCTGTGCGAGGACACCACCGGGTGTGCGCAGCAGCGGCGGGCGACGCGGGGGCCGACGCAGGCGCTAGCGGCCTCGCCGCTCCCGCAGCCTGGCCAGCGCCTCGTCCAGCAGTGCCTCACCATCGGCATCCGAACGACGCTCCTGCACGTAGGCCAGGTGCGTCTTGTACGGCGCCACCCGGGCGGTCGAAGGCGGAGCGTGCTCGTCCCGACCGGCGGGCAGACCGCAACGCGGGCAGTCCCAGGTATCGGGCAGCTCGGCGTCATGGGCGAACGCGGGACTGGAGCGGTGGCCGTTGGCGCAGAAGTAGGGCACCCGCTGCCGGGGTGCAACCTCACCCCGTTCGCTCTCCCCCGTCGGTCCGGAACCGATGCGGCTGCCCCTGATCGAGCTACCCATCAGCCCACCTTGATGAGCAGGCCGATACCGATGATGCACACGATCCAGATCAGCCCGGCGAACAGGGTGAGTCGGTCGAGGTTCTTCTCCACCACGCTCGAGCCCGACAGGTTGGACTGCACCCCGCCACCGAACAGGGTGGAGAGCCCACCGCCCTTGCCGCGGTGCAGCAGAATCAGCAGGATCAACGCCAGGCTCATGACGATGAGCAGGATCTGCAGGAACAGTTGCATGAGCGCCTTCCGGTGGTGGTCCGTCGCGCCGAAGGGTCTCCGCGGCGGACCCAACGAGGATAGTGGCCCCAGGATAGTGCCCAGCCCACTGCGGGTAGAGCCCACCGCCCAACCCGCAGCCGGTAGAGCCAACCGCCCAGCCGAGGGCCCAGCCGGCTCGGGCGTCGACCCGCCGCTCAGGGTAGGGGGCCGCCCGCCGCCATGGCGCACAGCGCGGCGAACTCCTCGGCCTGCAGGCTGGCCCCACCCACGAGCGCACCGTCCACATCGGCCTGGCCCACGATCTCCCCGACGTTCTTCGACGTCACCGACCCGCCGTAGAGCACCCGCGTGGTCTCCCCCGCCGTGGCACCACCCAGCTCCACCAGTGTCTGCCTCAGGGCCCCGCACACCTCCTGCGCATCGGCGGGGGTGGCCACCCGGCCGGTGCCGATGGCCCACACCGGTTCGTAGGCCACCACCACCTGTGCCACCCGCTCGGCCGGGAGCCCCGCCAGGGACCCGCACAGTTGCTCGACGACGTGGGCGACCTGGTTGCCAGACTCACGCACCGGAAGGGCCTCGCCGACGCACACGATGGGGGTGATCGCGTGCTTAAGCGCCGCGGCTGCCTTCGCGGCGACGAGGGCGTCGTCTTCGTGGTGCACGCTGCGCCGTTCGGAGTGTCCCACCACCGCGTACGTGCAGCCCAGCTTGGCCAGCATCAGCGGACTCACCTCGCCGGTGTACGCACCGGCGTCGTGGGCCGAGACGTCCTGGGCCCCGTAACTGAGCGGCAGCTTGTCCGCGACGATCAGGGTCTGCACGCTGCGGAGGTCGGTGAACGGCGGGAGGACGACCACGTCGACCTTGTCGAAGTACTTGGCGGGCAGGGAGAACGCGAGCTTCTGCACCAGGGCGATGGCCTCGAAGTGATTCAGATTCATCTTCCAGTTGCCCGCGATCAGCGGGATGCGCGCCACGGGGTCAGGCCTCCAGGACCGCGAGGCCGGGCAGGACCTTGCCCTCCAGCTGCTCCAGGGACGCCCCGCCTCCGGTCGAGATGTGCGAGAACCGTTCCTCCCCCACCTCCAGCGCACGTATGGCCGCGGCCGAGTCACCACCACCGACGACGCTGAACGCGCCGGCGGATTCGGTCACTGCGGCGATGGCCTCGGCGACGCCACGGGTACCGCCGGCGAAGGCGGCCATCTCGAACACGCCCATCGGCCCGTTCCAGAAGATCGTGCGAGCCTGGCTCAGGCCCTGGCCGAATCGGGTCACGGTGGCCGGGCCGACGTCCAGGCCCTTCCATCCGTCCGGGATGGCCGTGGCGGGCACCGTCCGGATCGGGGCGTCGGGCGCGAACGCCTCCGCCACCACGATGTCGACGGGCAGGTAGATCCTGTCACCGAAGCGGCTGAGCAGGTCGCGGCAGGTGTCCAGCAGCTCGGACTGCAGCAGCGAGTCGCCCACGGGGTGTCCCTGCGCGGCGAGGAAGGTGAAGCACATGCCGCCGCCGATGAACAGCCCGTCGACCTGCGGTGCCAGCGCGGTGATGATGGCGATCTTGTCGCTCACCTTGGAGCCACCGAGTACCACGGCGTAGGGCCGCACCGGGTCGTCGGTGAGCTTGTGCAGCACCTGCACCTCGGCCTGAACCAGGCCGCCGGCGAAGTTGGGTAGCCGCAGGGCCACGTCGTACACCGAGGCCTGCCTGCGGTGCAGCACCCCGAACCCGTCGGAGACGAAGGCGGGGCGGCCGCCGGCCACCGCAGCCACGTCCACCAGTTCGTCAGCGAGTGCGCCGCGCTCAGCGTCGTCCTTGTTGGTCTCGCGGGCGTCGAAGCGCACGTTCTCCAGCACCAGGATGTCGCCGTCGGCGAGCTGACCGGCCAACGACCTCGCCGACCGCCCTACCACGTCCTGCGCCAGCTGCACGTCGCGGCCGAGCAGGCCGCTCAGCCGCGCAGCGACCGGCGCGAGGCTGAGCGCGGGGTCGGGCGCGCCCCCCGGGCGACCCAGGTGCGCGGTCACCACCACGCGGGCACCGGCCTCGGCCAGCGAGCGGATCGTGGGCAGCGACGCCTCGATACGGCCGGCGTCGGTGATCTCACCACCCTCCAGCGGCACGTTGAGGTCCGAGCGCACCAGCACGCCGCGCCCGGAGACCCCGGAGTCGAGCAGGTCGTTCAGCCCACGCATCAGAGCTTCGAGCCGACGAGGCCCGTGAGGTCGACGAGCCGGTTGGAGAAGCCCCACTCGTTGTCGTACCAGCCGACGATCTTGACCTGGTCGTCGATGACCTTCGTCAGGCCGGAGTCGAAGATGCAGGACGCCGGATCGGTAACGATGTCGGAGGAGACGATCGGGTCCGTCGTGTAGCGGAGGAAACCCTTCAGCGCGCCCTCGGCCGCAGCCTGGAACGCCGCGTTGACGGCCTCGACGGTGGTGGGTGCACCCACCGTCACCGTGAGGTCGGTCGCGGAGCCGGTCGGCACGGGTACCCGCAGCGCGTAGCCGTCGAGCTTGCCCTTGAGCTGGGGCAGCACGAGGCTGATCGCCTTGGCCGCGCCGGACGACGTGGGGACGACGTTGAGAGCGGCCGCGCGGGCCCGGCGCAGATCCGTGTGCGGGCCGTCCTGCAGGTTCTGGTCGGCGGTGTAGGCATGGATCGTCGTCATGAGGCCACGCTCGATGCCGAACGCCTCGTCGAGCACCTTGGCCATGGGGCCCAGGCAGTTGGTGGTGCACGAGGCGTTGGAGATGATGTTCTGGCTGCCGTCGTAGCGGTCGTGGTTGACGCCCATGACGACGGTGAGGTCCTCACCCTTGGCGGGTGCGGACACGATGACCTTCTTCGCGCCGGCGTCGAGGTGTCCGGTGGCCTTGGCGGCGTCGGTGAAGATGCCGGTGGACTCGATGACGACGTCGACACCCAGCTCGCCCCACGGCAGTGCGGCGGGACCCTCCTTGATGGCCAGGGCCTTGATGCGACGGTCACCGACCACGATCTCTTCACCGGAGACCGACACGTCGTGGGAGAGCCGACCGAGGATCGAGTCGTACTTCAACAGGTGCGCCAGGGTGGCGTTGTCGGTGAGGTCGTTCACGGCCACGATCTCGATGTCGGTGGTGCCGGCGGCGCGCTGCGCATCCACCGCCCGATAGAAGTTCCGCCCGATTCGGCCGAAACCGTTTACCCCTACCCGGACTGTCATAGTTGCTCCTCAACACTGCTGGTAGCCCGATCGCTCAGTGAGCGGCTCGATCATCGACCCTAGCGGGATCAGCCTTCATCGAGCATGTCAGCCGTGACCGCCGACTCGGTGTCCGGGACCCCTGTCTCCCTGGCTTTGCGGTCGGCCATGGAGAGCAGCCGGCGAATGCGGCCGGCGACGGCGTCCTTGGTCATCGGCGGGTCGGCCAACTGCCCGAGTTCCTCCAGCGACACCTGGCGGTGGGCGACCCGCAGCGTGCCGGCGAAGAACAGGTGATCAGGTACCTCGTCCCCGAGGATCGCCAACGCCCGCTCTACCCGCGCGGCTGCCGCCACCGCAGCGCGCGCCGAGCGCCGGAGGTTGGCGTCGTCGAAGTTGGCCAACCGGTTCGCCGTTGCCCGCACCTCACGGCGCATCCGGCGCTCCTCCCAGGTGAGCCGGGTGTCCTGGGCGCCCATTCGGGTCAACAGTGCGCCGATGGCCTCCCCGTCGCGGACCACCACCCGGTCGGCCCCACGAACCTCGCGGGCCTTGGCGACGATGCCCATCCGCCGGGCGGCGCCGACCAGAGCCAGCGCGGCCTCGGGCCCCGGGCAGCCGATCTCCAGCGCCGACGAGCGCCCGGGCTCGGTGAGTGAGCCGTGCGCGAGGAAGGCGCCGCGCCAGGTGGCCTCCGCGTCCGCGACGGCCCCGGCCACCACCTGGGCCGGTAGGCCCCGCACCGGCCGCCCACGCACGTCGAGCAACCCGGTCTGGCGGGCCAACGCCTCACCGTCCTTGACCACCCGTACCACGAAGCGGGTGCCCTTGTGCAGACCGCCGGCGCTGAGCACGTGCACGTCCGAGGGGTAGCCGTAGAGCTCGTGGATGTCGCGGCGCAACCGTCGCGCGGTGGAGCCGGCGTCCACCTCGGCCTCGACGACGACCTTGCCGGCCACGATGTGCAGCCCGCCGGAGAAGCGCAGCAGGGCTGAGAGCTCGGCCTTGCGGCACGAGGTTCGGGTGATCTGCAGCCTGCTCAGCTCGTCCTTGACGGCCGCCGTCATCGCCACGCCTGGGTGTCCCTTCCACTCGTCCGCTCGCGCACACTCGCCCCCGTCAGGTCCGCCAGGACCAGGGCCAGCGCCGCCGGGTCGTGCACCGCGCTCCCCGACACCGCGACCGGGGCGGCCCGGACCATGGCACCGAGCCCCGCAGCGGCCCGCACCAGGTGCGTGCGTTCGCTCTCGGACAACTCGGTACCGGCATCGACGAGCACCTCGTCCAACCGAAGATCGGGGGCGTGCTGGGAGAGTACGTGCAGGTGGCGCTCAGCGGAGAACCCCGCCGTCTCCCCCGGCTGCGGCCCGAGATTGAGCACCACCACCCGTCGAGCGGAGGTGCGCACGACGGCCTCGAGCAGTTCGGGCACCAGCAGGTGCGGGATGACGCTGGAGAACCACGAGCCCGGACCCAACAGCAGCAGGTCGGCGCGCAGCACGGCATCGACGGCTTCGACGCAGGCCGGTGGCGCAGTGGGCAGCAGCCGGACCCGGCGGACCTGACCGGGGGTGGTGGCCACCGCGACCTGGCCGCGAATGCGCCGGGACACCCGGGGATCACGATCCAAGCCGACCACGTCGGCCTCGATCTGCAGTGCCTGTCTGCTCATCGGCAGGACCCGGCCACGCACCCCGAGCAACGCCGCGACCTCGTCCAGGGCCGTCACCGGATCGCCAAGTACCTCCGCGAGCCCGGCGAGGAGCAGGTTGCCCACCGGATGCCCGGCGAGCGCGCCACTGCCGCCGAAGCGGTGCTGGAGCACAGCGGTCCAGCGCGCGCCCCGCCCGTCGTCGGCGGCGAGGGCGGACAGCGCCATTCGCAGATCTCCGGGCGGGAGCACGTCGAGCTCGCGGCGCAGCCGTCCGGACGACCCACCATCGTCGGCCACCGTCACCACGGCGGTGACGTCGTCGGTCAGCCGGCGGGCGGCGCTGAGGGTGGCATGCAACCCGTGCCCACCGCCGAGCGCGACCACCGCCAACTGGGCGGCGGTCACCCACACCCCAGGTCGCTCGTGTTCATTCGCGCCCCAGGTCGCGGTGCTCCACGCGGACCGACAGCCCATCCTGCTCCGCCAGCCGGGCGGCGAGCTGCTCGGAGATCGCCACGCTCCGGTGCTTGCCGCCCGTACACCCCACCGCGACGGTGAGATAACGCTTGCCCTCGCGGCGGTAACCGGCGCTGATCAACCGCAGCAGCTCGTGATAGCGGTCGAGGAACTCTCCTGCGCCCTCCTGAGCCAACACGTAGTCGCGGACGTCGGCGTCCTGACCGGTGTGCTCGCGCAGTTCCGGGATCCAATGGGGGTTGGGCAGGAAACGGACGTCCACGACGAGATCGGAGTCCATCGGCAAGCCGTACTTGTAACCGAAGGACAGCACCGTCACCCTGGTCTCGGCGCTGGACTCGGTACCGAACGTCGACTCGATGGTGGCGCGCAGGTCGTGCACTGACAGTGCGGTGGTGTCGATCACCAGATCGGCCTCGGCGCGCAGCGGGGCGAGCAACGACCGTTCGGCGGCAATACCGTCGGACAGGCGTCCGTCGCCTTGCAGGGGGTGGCTGCGCCGCACCTGTTCGAACCGCCGGATGAGTAGGGCGTCTGACGCTTCCAGGAACAGCACGCGGGGTCTGGTGCCCCGCCGATCGAGGTCCTTGATCACCGACGCGAGGTCACCGGTGAACGCCCGGCTGCGCACGTCCATCACCACCGCCAACCGAGTGATGTCACCGCGCGACTGCGTGCCGAGGTCGACCAAGGTGGAGATGAGTTCGGGCGGCAGGTTGTCCACCACAAACCACCCCAGGTCCTCCAACACCTTGGCCGCGGTGCTGCGCCCGGCACCGGACAGCCCGGTGACCAAGCTCACCTCGATCCCGCCCGCGTGCCGCGGAATGCCGGGGCGGCCCGCCGCCGTGCCCTCGGGGCGGCCCGCCGCCGTGCCCCCGGTCATACCCGCTCACCCGCGTCGGAAGAAACCGGTTGCTGCGTGCCGTTCAGCGCCGTGAGCACGGCGGTGGCGGTGGCCACCCCGATGCCCGGCACCGCGCTGATCTGGTCGACGCTGGCTTGCTTGAGCCTGGCCACCGAACCGAAGTGCGAAACCAGCGCGGTGCGTCGACTCTCCCCGAGGCCGCGGACGGCGTCCAGCGCCGAGGACGTCATCCGTTTGCTCCGCTTGCTGCGGTGGAAGGTGATGGCGAAGCGGTGGGCCTCGTCGCGCACGCGCTGCAGCAGGTACAACGCCTCGGATGTGCGCGGCAGGATAAGGGGGTCATCCTGGCCGGCCACCCACACCTCCTCCAGTCGCTTGGCCAGCCCGATCACCGCGACGTCGGTGATCCCCAGCTCGGTGAGCACGGCAGCGGCCGCGGTGACCTGGGGCTGGCCGCCGTCGACCACGAAGAGGTTGGGGGGGTAGGCGAAGCGCCGCGGACGGCCGGTACGCGGGTCGATGCCAGGCGCAGGCGCGGGGACCGGCGCCGCGGTCGACTCGGGCTCGGACTCGGGCTCGCTGTGCCGCAGGAACCGCCGCCGCGCCACCTCGGCGATGCTCGCCACGTCGTCGGAGTGCCCGTCACCCGCGGCCTCGGAGATGGCGAAATGTCGGTAGTCGGACTTGCGCGGCAACCCGTCCTCGAACACCACCAGCGACGCCACCACGTCACTGCCCTGCACGTGGCTGACGTCCACGCACTCGATGCGCAGCGGGGCGGAGTCGAGGCCCAGCGCCTCCTGGATGGCCGCCAGCGCGGCCGAGCGTGCGGTGAGATCGCCCGCACGGCGGAGCTTGTGCTGGGCGAACGCCTCCTCGGCGTTGCGCGCCACGGTCTCGGCGAGGGCCCGCTTGTCCCCCCGCTGGGGCACCCGCAGGTCCACCCGGGAACCGCGCAGTCCGGTGAGCCACTCCTCGAGCGCATCCGACTCGGCGGGTAGCTCCGGCACCAGCACCTCACGCGGCACCGGCTTCGCGGCGGCGTCCCCGGCCGCCAGTGCCGCCTCCTGCCCGTAGAACTGGACGAGGAACTGCTCGACGAGCGCGGCCAGCTCAGACGGGGCGTCCGCGGTGTCGCCCGTCTTCTCCACCACCCAGCCGCGTTGGCCCCGCACCCGTCCGCCGCGGACGTGGAACACCTGCACCGCGGCTTCCAACTCGTCGGAGGCGAAGGCCACCAGGTCGGCATCGGTGCCGTCACCGAGCACCACCGCCTGCTTCTCCATCGCGCGGCGCAGGGCGCCGGCGTCGTCGCGCAACCGGGCTGCGCGTTCGAAGTCGAACTCCGCCGCCGCCACGGCCATCTCCCGCTCCAGTTGACGGACGAGCTTGTCGGTGCGCCCCGCGAGGAAGTCGCAGAAATCCTCGACGGTCCGCCGGTGCTCCGCCTCGCTCACCTTGCCCACGCACGGCGCCGAGCACTTGTCGATGTAGCCGAGCAGGCACGGCCGACCGATCTGGGAGTGCCGCTTGAACACCCCGGCGGAGCACGTGCGGGCGGGGAATACCCGAAGCAGGGTGTCCAACGTCTCGCGGATGGCCCAGGCGTGCGCGTATGGCCCGAAGTAGCGCACCCCCTTGCGGCGCGGGCCGCGGTAGACGAACAGCCTGGGGAACCGCTCGTTCAATGTCACCGCGAGCACCGGGTAGGTCTTGTCGTCGCGGTAGCGGACATTGAACCGCGGATCGAACTCCTTGATCCAGTTGTACTCGAGCTGGAGCGCCTCGACCTCGGTGCCCACCACGGTCCACTCGATGCTGGCCGCCGTGGTCACCAGCTGCCTGGTGCGCGGGTGCAGGCCGGCGATGTCGGCGAAGTAGGAGTTCAGCCGACTGCGCAGGCTCTTGGCCTTGCCGACGTAGACAACCCGGCCGTGCGGGTCGCGGAAGCGGTACACCCCGGGCTGGTCCGGGATGGTTCCGGTCGCCGGACGGTACGTGGACGGGTCGGACACGCCGTCAGGCTAGTCCTGTCAGCCGACGCTCTCGGGCAGGGCGAGCAACCCCCGCACCACCTCGTCGAAGTGCTCCGCGGTGACGTGCGGGGCGGCCATCGCGTCGCTCACCCAGCCCTCCAGCCGGGTGAGCAGGCCCGCGACCAGCCCGGCCTGCACCGCTCCGTGGGTATCCCACGAATGGGCGGCCACCAACGCGGTGGCCGCTGGGGTGCTGCCTACCTGCGCGCAACCCCAGTGGTACGCCGCGGCAGGGGGTTTGAACGTGTGCAGCGTCTCGGTCGAGAGCACCCCGGCGAGAAGCCCGCGCAGTCCCGCTGTGCTCAGCGCCTCCTCGGCGACGGCCGCCGCCCCGTGGGTGAACGCCCACACCGGGACCCCGGCGGCGCGCAGCGCTCGGAGACCGGGTTCCACATCCGGGTGCGCGGGCAGGCTGCGGAAGGCCGCGAGCACGTCGTCGGCGTCGGCACCCACGAGGCCGCTGGTGGTCCGCAGCTGGGCTCGCGCGAGGTCCGCGAACCGCAGCGACTCCCCGGCCAGGCTCTGGGCCATGCCGTCGCGCAGGGTGCGGGCGAAGAACAGTTCCAGCTCGTGACCGGGGCGCCCGTGCGCAGCGAAGCGGTCGCGCAGCCCACCGAGCGCCAGGGTGGTCTCGAAGACGTCGAGCAGGACCGCTCGCGGTCGCAACGCCGCAGCCCGCGTCCCCTCTCCGGCTATCGGGCTCATGCTGCGCTCCCGTCCTCGACCGCTCGCTGCGGGCCGGTGGTGTCGGTGTAGGTCCGGTGCAGCGCGCGGAGCCGGTTGATGGCCTGCACGGCCCGGTCACCGTCGGCTGCCTGGATCGCCATGATGGCCACGTACTCGTCGTCGGGTAGCTCGAGGCGAGCCCACGAGGCGTCCTTGGGGAAGGACACCTCCCGCACGAGTGGCCAGGGAAAGCTCTGCTCGCCGAGGACGTTGCGCACCGCCACCCCATGGACCCCGACCCGCACCCGTGGGCGGGTGAGCAGCAGCACGGCTCCGGCGAGCATCAGGCCGAAGAGGATCATCGCCACCTGGTCGGCGGGCCGGAAGTACACGCCGGTGCTGTCGCCGGTGAGCAGCGTCGCCACCGCGGTGAACACCACGACGATCACGACGGCAGCGGCAGCGGCCACCCGCCGCACCCGCTGCGGGCGCACCTCGAACTCGGCTGGGCTGGGCCCGCTCACTGGAACTCCTTCGCCGTCCACGGCTGCCTGAGGTACTTCAGGGTCAGCGCCGCGTCCAGCGCCGCCGTGCACGCCTGCGCGCCCTTGTCCTCCACCGACTCGGGCAGCCCGGCCCTGGCCAGCGCCTGCGCCTCGGTGTCGGTGGTGAGCACGCCATTGCCCACCGGTGTGCCCTCGTCCAACGACACGCGGGTGAGCCCGGCGGTGACGGCGTCGCAGACGTAGTCGAAGTGGGGAGTGTCACCGCGGATCACCACCCCCAACGCCACCACGGCGTCGTGGCCCCGCGCTAACTCCTGGGCGACGACCGGCAACTCGACGGCGCCGGCCACCCGCGCGACGGTGGGTTCGGCCACGCCGGCGGCCTGCGCAGCACGCAGTGCCCCCGCGAGCAGGCTCTCGGTGATCTGCGTATGCCAGCGCGTGGCTACCAACGCCACCCGCAGCTCGTGCGCGCCGCCGACCACCAGGTCGGGCTCGCCGCTACCGCTCACGGTGGTCCACCGTCCTCGACCACCGACTCCAGGTCGTCGAGCTGATGGCCCATACGGTCACGCTTGGTGCGCAGGTAGCGGATGTTCTCCGGTGTCGCCCGCACGGGCATGGCGACGCGCTCGGTGATGTGCAGGCCGTAGCCGTCGAGCCCCGCGCGTTTGGCGGGGTTGTTGGTGAGCAGCCGCATCGACGTCACACCCAGGTCGACCAGGATCTGCGCTCCGGTGCCGTAGTCGCGGGAGTCGGCGGCCAACCCGAGCGTGAGGTTCGCGTCCACGGTGTCCTGGCCCGCGTCCTGCAGCTGGTAGGCCTGCAGCTTGTGCATCAGCCCGATGCCGCGCCCCTCGTGCCCACGCATGTAGAGCACGACGCCCCGGCCTTCGCTGGCCACGGCAGCCAGCGCAGCGTCGAGCTGGGTACCGCAGTCACAGCGCAGCGACCCGAAGACGTCACCGGTGAGGCACTCGGAGTGCACGCGCACCAGCACTTCCTCACCGCGGTCGGTACTTCCCAGGATACCGAGATCGCCGCGAACCAACGCGACGTGCTCGATACCGTCGAAGAGGCTCTCGAAACCCACCGCCCGAAACTCCCCGTAGGGGGTGGGGATGCGCGCTTCGGCGACGCGCTGGACCTGCTTCTCGTGGCGGCGGCGCCACGCGATGAGATCGGCGATGGAGATCAACGCCAGCTCGTGCTCGTCGGCGAAGACCCGCAGCTCGTCGGTGCGGGCCATCTCACCCTCGTCCTTCTGCGACACGATCTCGCAGAGGACCCCCACCGGGCGCAGGTCGGCCATCCGCGCGAGGTCGACGGCAGCCTCGGTGTGGCCGGGGCGACGCAGCACCCCGCCGTCGAGGGCCCGCAGCGGCACCACGTGTCCCGGGCGGGTGAAGTCGCCTGCCCCGGTGCTCGGGTCGGCCAGCAGCCGCATGGTGGTGGCGCGGTCGGAGGCGGAGATGCCGGTGCCGACCCCGGCGCGCGCGTCGACCGTGACGGTGTACGCGGTGCCGCGCTTGTCCTGGTTGGTCGAGTACATCGGGGGCAGGCCGAGGCGGTCGCAGTCCGCACCGGTCAGCGGGACGCACAGGAAACCGGAGGTGTAACGCACCATGAAGGCCACCAGCTCGGGGTTGGCCTTCTCCGCGGCGAAGATGAGGTCGCCCTCGTTCTCCCGATCCTCGTCGTCCACCACGACAACGGCCTTGCCCGCAGCAATGTCGGCCACGGCGCGCTCGATGCTGTCGAACCTGGTCACTGTCCCGCCTCCCGGTCGTGCGACAGATGATCCCACGGGTACTTCCCGGTCATCACCAGGCGTTCCACGTACTTGGCGAGGATGTCCACCTCGAGGTTCACCTGCGTGCCGGGCTGCACCCGGCCGAGGGTGGTGAGGTCCAGGGTGGTGGGGATGAGGCTTACGGTGAACGAGGCATCGTCGCGCGCGGCGACGGTGAGCGACACCCCGTCGACGGTGATCGAGCCCTTCTCCACGACGTAACGAGCGATGTCGTCGGGCAGCGAGATTCGTACCAGTTCCCAGTTCTGCGAGGGCGTGCAGTCGAGCACCTCGCCGGTGGCGTCGACGTGGCCCTGCACGAGGTGGCCGCCGAGGCGGGTGCTCAGCGTCGCCGCCCGTTCCAGGTTCACCGGACTGCCGGGAGCCAGCGTGCCGAGGCTGCTGCGGGTCAGCGTCTCCTGCATCACGTCCGCGGTGAACGTACCACCGGGCCGCGCGTCTACGACGGTGAGGCACACGCCGTTGACGGCGATGGAGTCACCACGGGCGACGTCGACGGTGACCACCGATCCGCGCACCGTGAACCGTGCGGCCTCGGCGAGATCGTCCTTGGCCACCACCTCGCCCAGCTCCTCGACGATTCCGGTGAACACAGGCTCACTCCGGTTCTGCTGGGGCTCGTGCTGCTAGGGCTCGTGCTGCCGGGGAAAGGACGATGCGGAGGTCGGCGCCGATCCGATCGACGGTCTCCACCTCGAACCGCAACGCCTGCGCGATCGTCACCACCCCAGCATCCTCCAGCGCGGCCCGGCCCGCTCCCAGCAGCACCGGCGCAAGGTAGGCGGTGATGCGGTCGATCAGGCCGGCCGCGGCGAACGCCCCGGCCAGGGTGGGGCCGCCCTCCAGGAGGACGTCCGGATGGTCGGTAAGCGCCGCCAGCATCTCCAGCGGGTCGTGGGTGGCCAGCACCAGGGTCTGCGCTGCGTCGTCGAACACCTTGGCGGTGGGCGGCAGCGCTCGGGTGCCCACGACGACGCGCAGCGGCTGGTGCTCGGCCAAGGTGCCGTCCGGCAACCGGGCGGTCAGCCAGGGGTCGTCGGCGAGCACGGTGCCCGTACCCACCACGATCGCATCGAGTTTCGCGCGCTCGGTGTGCACCTCTGCACGCGCGGGTGCATCGGTGATCCACCGGCTGGTGCCGTCGGCGGCGGCCGCGCGTCCGTCGAGGCTGGTGGCGAGCTTCCAGGTGAGGTGGCTCCGGCCGGTGCGCTGACGGTGCAGCCACGCCCGCAGCGGCTCCGGGTCGGTGCCGGTGGTGGTGACCGTGACGCCTGCTGCGCGCAGCTGCGCACCCCCACCTGCGGCCTGCGGCGTGGGGTCGGCGGCGGCGTAGTGCACGCGTGCGATTCCCGCGGCGATCAGCGCGACGCTGCAGGCACCTGTGCGCCCGGTGTGGTTGCACGGCTCCAGGGTGCTGACGGCGGTGCCGCCGCGGGCCCGCTCGGCCGCCTCCCGAAGCGCCACCACCTCGGCATGGGGGCCGCCGGTGGGCGCGGTAGCGCCGGTACCAACGACCTCACCGGCCGAGTCGAGCACCACGCAGCCCACCGGCGGGTTGGGCCTGGTGCGCCCGCGCACCCGCTCGGAGGCGGCCATCGCGAGCATGAGGGCGGCGTCGAGGTTCACCGGCCGGATGACGCCGTGGCGCTGGCCCGCAACGAGGCCACGGCGGCTTCCGGATCGTCAGCGCCGTACACCGCCGAGCCGGCGACGAAGCAGTCGACCCCCGCTTCGGCTGCGGCGTGGATGGTGTCGGCGTTGACGCCACCGTCGATCTCCACGAGCAGCTCCAGGTGCCCGGTGTCGACCAGGCGGCGCAGCGTGCGCACCTTGTCCAGCACCTCCGGCATGAAACTCTGGCCGCCGAAGCCAGGCTCGACGCTCATCACCAGCAGGGTGTCGAACTCGGCCAACAACTCCAGGTAGGGCTCGAGCGCGGTGCCCGGCTTGATGCCCAGCCCCGCCTTGGCCCCGGCCGCACGGATGTCGCGGGCAATGGACACCGGATCGGTTCCCGCGGCGGCGGCGGCCTCCGCGTGGAAGGTGACGTTGTGCGCGCCCGCTTCCGCATAGGGCGGCGCCCAGCGACCCGGGTCGTCAATCATGAGATGGCAGTCCAGTGGGATGGCGGTGACCGCCAGCAGGCTCTGCACCACCGGCAACCCGAGGGTCAGGTTGGGCACGAAGTGCGCGTCCATGACGTCGACGTGCAGCCAGTCCGCTCCGCGCACGGCGTCGGCCTCCTGGCCGAGGCGAGCGAAGTCCGCGCTGAGGATGGACGGGGCGATCATCGGCGCTGGCACGGCTGCGGAGTCTACCGAGGTGTGCGGCTGCGGCCGGACCGCCGGGTGCGGCCTGGCAAGGTGCGGCCAGGCCACGGCCGTCCGGGGCACGGCCGTCCGGGGCCACGTGGAAGCCTTTGGCCCCCGGCAGCCGGTGCGGCCGGGCCACGTGGAAGCCTTTGGCCCTCAGCCTCGCCCCAGTGCGGCCAGGAACATGGCGTCGGTGCCGTGGCGGTGCGGCCAGAGCTGCACGTGCGGGCCGGCGCCCAGGCGTGGTACGCCCGGCAGCAACGGCCGCACATCGAGCAGGGTCGCGCCCCGGGCAACGGCGTCGGCCACCACCGCTGTCGTCTCGGCCAGGTGCGGGCTGCACGTCGCGTACCCCACCACCCCGCCCGGCCGCACCAGCTCCAGCGCCGAAGCCAGTAGCTGCTGCTGCAGCGCCACGAGCTCGGCGACGTCGGAGGGTTGCCGGCGCCACCGGGCTTCGGGCCGCCGCCGCAGCGCCCCCAGCCCGGTGCACGGCGCGTCTACCAGCACCCGGTCGTAGCCCGGTCTCAGCCCGGGGTCACGGCCATCGACCACGTGCACGTCCACGGCGAGCCCGCGGGTGGTGCGCCGGACGAGCTCGGCGCGGTGCGGGCTGGGTTCTACGGCGTCGAGCCGTCCACCTGCCATGCCCACCAAGGCCCCCAGCAGGGCGGCCTTGCCACCGGGCCCCGCACACAGGTCCAGCCAGCGCAGCCCGTCCGGTCCGTCGACCGGCGCCAGCGCGAGCGCGAGCGCCACCAGTTGACTGCCCTCGTCCTGCACCCCCGCCAGGCCCGCACGGACAGCGTCGAGCTCACCCGGATCCCCACCCCCGAGGTGGACGGCGTACGGCGACCACGGCCCCTGCTCACCCCCGGTGACCGCGGCGAGTTCCACCGCGCTGATCTGCCCGGGGCGGGCCACCAGATGCACGGTCGGGCGGGTGTCGTCGGCGGTCAGCACCGCGTCCAGTTCAGCGGAATCGGGCCCCAGGGCGTCGGCGAACGCCTGCGCGATCCACCGGGGATGTGCGTGGGCGAACGCCAACCGGCCCAGGTGGTCACCCGGCGCCAGCTGGGCCACCCACGCAGCCTCGTCCTGCCGGGACACCCGGCGGAGCACGGCGTTGACGAACCCGGCCCGCGCCGGCCCCAGTCGGGCCATCGCGAGGTCCACCGAGGTCGACACCGCCGCGTGCGCACCGATCCTGGTGCGCAACAGCTGGTAGGTACCGAGGCGCAACACATCCAGCAGCGCGCCGTCGACGTCGGCCAGCGGCCGGTCGGTGCACGCCTCGAGCACGCCGTCGAGCAGGCCCTGGGCCCGGCAGGTGCCGTAGGCCAGCTCGGTGGCCAGCGCGGCGTCCCGACCGCTGAGCTTGCGCTCCCGCAGCAACCCGGGCAGCACCAGGTTCGCGTAGGCGTCGCGCTCGCGGACAGCGGCGAGCACGTCGCGCGCCGCCGCCCGCGCGGGGTCGCCGATCACCACGGGCAGCGCCAGACGGGGTCGCTGGGTCCCCCCGGTGTGCTTGGCCGGGCGGCGGCCTTCCGGACTCACTGCGCCCACTCATCGGGGTCCAGCCGGGCACCGCGCGCCCAGTCAGGGGCCGGCATCGGCCGCTTGCCCGGCGGCTGCACCAACCCGAGGCGAACCGCGGACGTCACGGTGCCCACCAGCACCCCGCACGCCTCCACCCGCAGCTGCCCCGGCGCGAGCCCCTCAACCTCGGTAGTCACCACCGGCCCGAGCTTCACCCGCAGCGCGCGCACCGTCGTCCACGCCCCCGGGTCGGGGGTGACCGCGCGCACCATTCGGTCCACGGCCAGCGCCGGCATCCGCCAGTCGACCCGCGCATCCCCGGTAGTGATCTTAGGGGCCAGCGATACACCGTGCGCGGGTTGTGGCACAGCCTGCAACTCACCGGCCTCCAGGCCGTCCATCGTGGACTCCAGCAGCTGGGCGCCGGACACCGCGAGCCGCCCGAGGAGTTCACCGGCGGTGTCGCGTGCGCGGACGTTCTCGGTGAGCACGCCGTACACCGGCCCGGTATCCAGACCCCGCTCGATGCGGAACGTGCTGGCCCCGGTCACCTCGTCGCCGGCGCGGACCGCGGCCTGCACCGGCGCGGCTCCACGCCAGGCGGGCAGCAGGGAGAAGTGCAGGTTGACCCATCCGAGCCGGGGGACGTCCAACGCCTGCGGCGGCACCAGCAGACCGTAGCCGACCACCGGGATGCAGTCGGGGTGCAGGCTGCGTAGCCGGTCGAGGAACTCGGGATCACCGACGCCCGGCGGCGTCAGGACCGGCACACCCCGGGAGTCGGCCAGCTGCCCGACCGGGGAGCGGGTGACCCGCTTGCCGCGTCCCGCGGGCGCGTCGGGCCGGGTGAGGACGGCGACGACGTCATGGCGCGGCGCGGCGAGCAGACGTTGCAGGGAGGGCACCGCGGCGTCGGGCGTGCCGGCGAAGACGAGGCGCACGTCAGCGCCCGCCGGGGCCGTGCAGCCCGAGCGGGTTGAGCTTGACGAGGGGGGCGGGGGCGCCGAACCACTCGGCCTCGCGGATCGTGCGCATGGCTTCCTTGCGGGTCTCCGGGTCGAGCCGGTCGACGAACAGCACCCCGTCGAGGTGGTCGACCTCGTGCTGCACGGCCCGCGCGAGCATGCCGCTGCCCCGCAGGGTCACCGGCTCACCGTGCATGTTCCAGCCGTGGGCCACGACGTGCAGGTGCCGGCGGCAGTCGACCCGCAGCCCGGGAATGGACAGGCACCCCTCGGGACCGTCCTGCTCCTCCTCACCCACCACGTCCCACGTCGGGTTGACCAGGTGGCCCGCGGCGTCGTCCGCCCGGTAGGTGAACACCCGCAGGCCGATGCCGATCTGCGGGGCCGCCAGCCCCGCTCCTTCCTGGGAGACCATGGTGTCGTGCAGGTCGGCAACCAGCTGGCGCAGCTCGGCGTCGAAGTCGAGGACCTCCACGGCGCGGGTGCGCAGCACGGGATCGCCGAACAGGCGGACGGGCTGGACGGACACGCAGCGGCTCCGGACGGTCGTGGCGGGGAGTCATCGATCCTAATCAGCGCGAGGTGCGACGCTGGGGTCACCGCCGGGCAGCGGTGCGACAGTGGCCAGCCGGAGCGGCGATCGGAGGAGGGACGGCATGCAGGACGCGGACAGCGGGGCTGGGTGTGCGGAGGGTGGCGGGTGCGAGCCCTTCGATTTCCACGCCGACGCGGTGTGGAACCTCGTGTGCCAGCTGACCCCGTCGACCGATGCCGCCCAGGAGGTGCTGGTCGCCACGTTCCGCAGCGCGGGCCGCCGTGCTGGGCGGCCGCGGCTCGTCGGCGGCTCCGCGCGGGTCGGGCTGCTGGCCATTGCCGTGCGGCTGTCCCGACCGGTTGTGACGCCGACGGTCCAGGCCGAGCTGATCATGCGCATCGACCGCCCGCCGGACCCCGGTGACGGCGACCACCGGGCGCGGCTCGGCGCCCTCGACCGACTCGCACCCGAGGTGCGTGATGCGGCCGGGCTCTGCGTGCTGGCCGGATTGTCCATCTCGGAGGCCGCCGACGTGCTCGACGCCGGGGCGCGCACCCTCCGTCGCCGCGTGGCCCGGGCCCGCGCGGCGCTGGGTGAGGTTGCCGCGCAGACACCCGAAGTGTCGCAGCTGACGCCCACCGAACGGGCGGAGCTGCGGGCGCGGGTGCACGCCGAGCCGGACGATCCGGCACCGGAACCGCGTCCCACCGGGATACGTCGTGGGCGGGTCGCCGTGGCGGTCGGGCTGGTCGTGCTCGCGCTCGCCCTCGGGTCGACGTGGCCCAGCCGTCAACCGAACCGACCGAGCCCCGGCACCGACGTCGTTGCTCCCGAGGTGGGCGCCCTGGCCGCGGCACGCGACGCCCGCCAGGCGGCGGACCGCGCGATCGCCGACGAATCCGGTGTGCCGAGAAGCGGTGACCTCACCCTCGACCGGCACCTCGCCCGCTGCGCGAGCACCGTCGCCAGCTCCGGGCGCGCGAGTGCCTATCCGCCCCCGTCGACGTGGGCGGTGGGGCCGAGCCAGGTTGGCGCGTCGGGCATCACCACCGGGGTGAGCGGGGCTTTTGTGTGTTCCACCACGCCGACCACGGTGTTCGTCTCCGACACCGTCGGTACCCGCGCCGGCGAGGTGCGTGCCGTGCGGGCGGGGCCGACCCAGCTGGGCCTGCTCAACCCGGGCGGTGCCGAGGTCACCGTGGCACCGACCCGGCCGGGCAGCGGGTCGCGGGCAACCACCAGCTCGACGCGAGTGCAGGTGGTGCCGCTGTTCGACGCCCGCACAGCGCCGTTCGACCTCACCCTCACCGTCCGCGGCCCCGCCGGGGTTTCCTTCGACGCACCCCTCCCCGACCCGCAACCTACTGCCGTCGAGCTGGTCGACCGACCGGTGCCCCCGCAGGATCGCTCCAGCGTCGACGGCGCTCTGCTCGGACGCTGCTTGGCCTCCCCATTCGCCGCGTTCACCCCCGACCACGACGCGTGGTCGCCGGTCGCCAGAATGGACCTCGACGACGGCACCGTGGTGCTGGCCGTGCGGGCGTACGGCCAGGCCGGGGTGTGCGCCGAGCGCGGCACGCGACAGGTGTTCAGCGGGTTCCCGGTGGACGACCCGCCTCCCGCGCGCAGTCTGCGCACCGTCACCGGGGTCGGCGCGGTCGGCGGCGACGACCGCGCCTACACGGTGCTCGCCGTCGACCCCACCGCCGTGCTCCTCGAGGTCAGCGACGCTGAGCGGTCCACGCGGTGCGTCGTCGCGGCGGGTGTCGGCGTGTGCGCCTCCACGACGCGTCCCAGCCAGGGGGGCATTGCCACCGCGCACGACGCCGCGGGCGCAGTCGTCGCCGGACCGACCCGGCTGGCGTGAGCCGTTCCCCGTGCGCGCGTTCACGCTGTGCGTTTGCGCTCGGGCTCAGCCGATACGGTGCGGGTCGATCTGCACCCGGGTGGCGCCGGGCTCCTTGCGGGCACTGCGCACCCCCTGCGCCGCCGTCAACGCCCGAGCCAGCGCCCGACCGTCCCGCCGCGGTACGCGCAGCAGCATCCGTTCCCAGCCCTGCGCCCCGCGCGGTGCGTCAGCGGAGTCCACCGGTCCGAGCACCTCGGTTCCCGGGGGCAGCTCGGCGACCTCGAGCAGACCCTCGAGTGCGTCGGGCGCTGCGTCGAGCGCCGCCAGGTGCACCGCGGGAGGGAAACCCACCTCGGCCCGGGACGCCAGTTCAGCGGCGGCGTGGCCCACCGGGTCCCAACGCACCAGGGCCTGCACGGTGGCCAGCTCCGACTCGGCGACAACCACCACCTGCCCGCCGTCGCCAGCAGCGCGGACCAAACCCGCGGCCGCCATCCACCGGCGCAGGGTCTCCTCCGCCGCGCGCAGGTCGGCCCGACCCAGCAGTGCCCACCCGTCCAGCAGCAACGCCGCCCCGTATCCGCCGTCAGCCACCGGCTCGGCACCCGGGGTCGACACGATCAGCGCCGGGGTGCCCGCCACGGTGGCCAGCACGTCCGCGGCACCGGAGGTGCGCACGGGCACCCCGGTGAACGCCCGACCCAGTTCCTCGGCGGTGCGCTGGGCGCCCACCACCCGCGCCCGTAACCCCCGTGACCCGCACGCGCTGCACCGAAACGCCGCGTCGAGGACCCCGCACCACCGGCACACCGGCGCGCCAGCGGAGTCCGGCGCGACGGGGGCAGGCAGTGCGAGCGGGCCGTGGCAGCGCCGGCAGCGCACCGGTTCCCGGCAGCGCGCGCACCCCAGCGCCGGCACATAGCCGCGGCGCGGCACCTGCACCAGCACCGGGGCGCCAGCGGTGAGGGCGGCGCGGGCGGCGGTGAAGGCGATGGCGGGCAGCCGGGCGGCGCGGGCAGCCGGATCGCGGGCGAGCTGGTTGTCGATGTCGGCCAGTGCGGTGGTCCTGGGTGCGCGTTCGCGCACCACCGTGCGCGCGGCCACCAGGTCGTGCGCCCAGCCCGCCTCCACCAGCGCCTGCGCCTCAGCCGTGCGCGCATACCCACCGAGCAACACCGCTGCACCTGCGGCGTGGGCCCGCAGCAGCGCCACCTCGCGGGCATGTGGGTACGGGGCGCGCGGCTCGGCGTGGTTGTCGTCCCCGTCGTCCCACAGGGCCACCAGGCCGAGCTCAGCCACCGGCGCGAACACGGCAGCCCGGGGCCCCACCACCACCCGCGCCGTGCCCCGCAGGGCCGCAAGCCAGCGCCGGTACCGCTCGGCGGGCCCCAGCCCGGCGGACAGCGCCACCACGGCGCCCGTGCCCACCAGCGGCAGGCACGCGGAGTACACGCGGTCGACGTCACGCTGGTCGGGTACCACCAGTACCGCGGTGCGCCCTGCAGCCGCGGTGACCGCCGCGGCCTCCGCCAGCCGGCCCGGCCAGTCCGCTCCCGGCAGCGCCTGCCACACCGCCCGCGGACCCCGGCCGGCGCCGAGCGCCTCGAGGTAGCCAACGGCGTGCGGGTAGTGACCCCAGCCCGAGCAGTCACCGGGTGGCGCCACCAGCGACCCCGCCGCGGCCGGTTCGGCCTCCGCCCGCGCGTGCCGGCCGGGCACCGCCAGGCGAAGCACGTCGGCCCGCGTGCCGGCGTAACGCGTGGCCACCTCCCTGGCCAGCCGGGCGAGTTCGGGGGTGAGCACCCGCTCCGCCGAGACAACCTGCTCGAGGAATCCGAGTTTGCCTGGGTGCTCGCTCGCCTGGGCCCGCTCCAGGACGAAGCCGTCGACCAGGCGCCCGGCGAAGCGCACCCGCACCCGCACCCCGGGCTGGGCATGCACCGACTGGGTGGTGTCGACGAGGTAGTCGAAGTCCCGGTCCAGGTGGGCCAGCGGCACCATGAGCGCGACCCGGGCCACGGGCAGCTCAGCGGTCGGGGTGCGGGGTTGCTTCACCGGTGCAGGTCTACCCGCGACACCCGACACCCGCGGCGGGCGGCGGTGGCCACTCCCGGGGTCCGGCGGGGGGCGGTACGTCCTCCCGCACCCCGCGCCGCGCGCGCACCACCCTGCTCAGGCGCCCGCAAGCGCGCGCAGCGCGTCCACCCGGTCGGTGTGCTCCCAGGGCAGATTCACATCGGTGCGGCCGAAGTGGCCGTAGGCGGCCGTGGCGGCATAGATCGGCCGCATCAGGTCGAGATCCCGGATGATCGCGGCCGGGCGCAGGTCGAACACCTCGTCGATCGCGGTCTGGATCTTGGCCGGGTCGGTGGTCTCGGTGCCGAAAGTCTCCACGAACAGCCCCACCGGAGCGGCTTTGCCGATCGCGTAGGCCACCTGCACCTCGATCCGCTGGGCGAGCCCAGCGGCCACCGCGTTCTTCGCCACCCAGCGCATTGCGTAGGCGCCCGAGCGGTCCACCTTGGAGGGGTCCTTGCCGGAGAACGCACCACCACCGTGCCGGGCCATCCCCCCGTAGGTGTCCACGATGATCTTGCGGCCGGTCAGCCCGGCGTCGCCCATCGGGCCGCCCAGCACGAACTTCCCGGTCGGGTTGACCAGCAACCGCACATCGGCGGTATCCAGGCCGGGCAGGTTCAGCTCGGCGATCACCGCATCCACCACCTGGCTCTTGATGTCCGGGGTGAGTAGGCCTTCGAGGCTGACGTCCGCAGCGTGCTGAGTGGACAGGACCACGGTGTCGAGCCGCACCGCCTGGTCACCGGCGTACTCGATGGTGACCTGGGTCTTGCCGTCCGGGCGCAGATACGGCAGCAGGCCCGACTTGCGCACCGCGGCGAGCCGGTGGGACAGCCGGTGCGCCAGGGCGATCGGCAGCGGCATGAGCTCCGGGGTGTCGGTGCAGGCGTAACCGAACATGAGGCCCTGGTCACCGGCGCCCTGGCGATCGATCGCGTCGTCGGACAGGCCTTCCACCCGCGACTCGTATGCAGTGTCGACGCCCTGGGCGATGTCCGGGCTCTGCTGGCCGATGGATATGCTCACCCCGCACGACTCGCCGTCGAATCCCTTGGTGGAGGAGTCGTAGCCGATGTCGAGGATCCGTCGCCGGACGATGTCGGCGATCGGGACGTAGGACTGGGTGGTGACTTCACCGGCCACGTGCACCTGGCCGGTGGTGACCATCGTCTCCACGGCGACCCGGCTGCGCGGGTCCTCGGCCAGCATCGCGTCCAGGATCGAGTCGCTGATCGCGTCGCAGATCTTGTCGGGGTGTCCTTCGGTGACCGACTCGCTGGTGAACAGACGACGACCGGACTGGCTCACAGGTAGATCCTCTCGGGTGCTGACGCTGCTGGCGACGCGGCCGGGCGAGCGGTGTGGGGCGGTGCGGGGAGCACCCTAACCGCGCCGGTTCAGCTGGGCGGCGACCGCGTCGAGGACGCGGCTGGCCAACAGTGCCTTCGATCCGTGCTCGAGCACCAGTTCTAACCCGGTTGCGCTGAGCAGCCATCCGGTGTTGGTGTCGACCTCGAACGCGCCACCGTCGCCGACCGCGTTCACCACCAGCAGGTCGCATCCCTTACCGGCCAGCTTGGCCCTGGCGTGGTGCAGCACGTCACCCGCGCCGTCGCCCGTCTCCGCGGCGAAGCCGACCAGGACCTGCCGTTCGGGCAGCTCGCCACGGCCGCGGGCAGCGACCAGTTCCGCGAGCACGTCGGGGTTGCGGGTCAGGGTGACGGCGGTGGGTTCGTCGGTACCTTTCTTGATCTTCGACGGCGCGGTGGTGCTCGGGCGGAAATCGGCGACGGCCGCGGCCATCACCACGGCGTCGGCACTGCGGGCGGCGGTGTGAACCGCAACGCGCAGCTCCTCGGTCGTACCGACGCCCACCACCTCGACGGCCGCGGGCGCGGCGAGCCCGGCGACGTGACCGGAGACGAGGGTGACCCGGGCTCCCCGCTGGGCAGCCACCCGGGCCACCGCGTATCCCTGCTTGCCGGAGCTGCGGTTGCCCAGGAAGCGGACGGGGTCGAGCGGTTCGCGGGTGCCCCCCGCGGACACCACCACGTGGCGGCCCACCAGGTCCCGGGGCAGGGCGTCGGGGCGTTCGAGCAGCAGGGTCGCCAGTGCCGCGAGCTCACCTGGATCGGGCAACCGTCCCGGTCCGCTGTCGGTTCCGGTGAGCCGACCGGACGCAGGTTGCACCACGACGGTGCCGCGGGCGCGCAACAGCGCCACGTTGTCGACCGTGGCCGGGTGCTCCCACATCTCGGTGTGCATCGCCGGGGCCATGAGCACCGGGCAACGCGCGGTGAGCAAGGTGGCCGTGAGCAGGTCGTCGGCGCGGCCCTGCGCGGCACGCGCCAGCAGGTCGGCGGTGGCCGGTGCTACCACCACCAGGTGCGCCCACTGGCCCAGGCGCACGTGCGGAACCTGCTCGACGTCGTGGAACACCCCGGTGTGCACGGGGTGGCCGGACAGCGCCTCGAAGGTGGCTGCGCCGACGAACTCCAGGGCAGCCGCAGTGGGCACGACCCGGACGTCGTGCCCGGTCTCGGTCAGCAGGCGCAGCAGCTCGCAGGCCTTGTACGCGGCGATGCCCCCGCCGACCCCGAGGATGACCGTGGGGCGGACGGGGGTGGTCTCACCGGCGGTACTGCCAACACGCCCGGCGCCGGCGCTCACTCGCCTTCGGTGTGCTCGAGCAGGTCGGCGTGGATCTCCCGCATCGCGATCGACAGCGGCTTCTCCTGGGGGCCGGGCTCGACCAGCGGGCCGACGTACTCCAGCAGGCCGTCACCCAGCTTGGAGTAGTAGTCGTTGATCTGCCGGGCGCGCTTGGCGGAGTAGATCACCAGCGCATACTTCGACGACGTGCGGGCGAGCAGCTCGTCGATGGGCGGGTTGGTGATACCCAGCGGGGGGTCGTACACGGGGATGACGGCGGGCTCGGTCTGGGGCGTGCTCACGAAGAGGCTCCTGCACAGGTTGCTCGAAAGGCGATGGTGGCTCGGACCACAGTGACCTCGGTCCGACGGACGAACGGGCTCGTCGCTGAGCGGCGGCGCTGCGACTGCGCGTGCGCCGCTGCTCAAGATGGTCCGACGAGCAAGGCTAGCAACTCGCCCGCCGCGACGCCCACGTCGTGGTTGACGATGGTGACGTCGAACTCCCCAGCCGCGGCGAGTTCGTCGCGCGCCGTCTCCAGCCTGCGGGCCACCACTTCGTCGGGTTCGGTGGCCCGACCGGTGAGCCGGGACACCAACACCTCCCAGCTGGGCGGGGCCAGGAACACCAGGATCGCCTCGGGTACCGCCACCCGCACGGCACGGGCGCCGGCCAGGTCGACCTCCATCAGCACCGGCCTCCCTGCCGCCAGCGCCGCGCGCACCGGGCGTACGGGGGTGCCCGAACGGTGTAGGCCACGGTGGATCTCGGCCCACTCGAGCAGTTCACTGTCGGCGATCATCGTGTCGAACTGAGCCGGGGTGACGAAGTGGTAGTCGTAGCCGTCCACCTCGTCGGGGCGGGCGGTTCGGGTGGTGGCCGAGACGGAGAAGTGCAGCTCGGGCAGCTCCGCCCGCAGTACCCGCACCACGCTGGACTTGCCGACGGCGGAGGGACCGGCCAGCACCACCAACCGGCCCCTCCGCGCAGCGGCTGTCCGGTCCGTCTCCGACGCAGTACCTCCGCGCGTCTCCGACGCAGCAACCCCGCGCGTCTCCGACGCAGTACCCCGGTCCGCGGATAGCTCCGTCCCGGCTGCGTCCGCCGTCACCGCGTTGCTCAGGCCTGGTCGAAGCGGGCCAGCAGGGCCTTGCGCTGACGGTCTCCCAGGCCACGGAGGCGACGGGTGGGGGCAATCTCCAGCTCGGTCATGATCTCCTGCGCCTTGACCTTGCCGACCTTCGGCAGCGCCTCCAGGAGCGCGGAGACCTTCATCTTGCCGAGGATGTCGTCGCTCGTGGAGTCGGCGAGCACCTGCCTGAGGTCGGTGCCACCGCGCTTGAGGCGCTCCTTGAGTTCGGCCCTGGCCCTGCGCGCGATGGCGGCCTTCTCCAGGGCAGCGGCCCGCTGCTCGTCGGTCAGCTGGGGAAGCGCCACGGTTCCTCCGTCATGTGTGGATCCTCTGTGGATCGTCTCGGGTTCCTATCGTGCCGCTGGTTCGCCAGCAACGCGACCGACCGTACCCATGGCTGTCTACCTGGCCCAATCCGCCCCGGCTCGTCGGCGGGTCGGGTCCTGGGGCAGGGCCATCCGAGCGCTCAGCCAACCAGCGCGGCGCTCACCTCGGCGCGCACCCTCCCGGCGGCCGCGCGCAACGCCGCCACGGCTGGCCCGTGCCGCAGAACGGCGCGGGACGTGCTGGGCAACACCAGGTGCGTGGCTGCGCCGAACAGCCGCACCAGGTCGGCCGCGCTCGCCCCCTGGGCACCCAGGCCGGGGGCCAACACCGGCCCGTTCAGTGCGGTCAGCTCGAGCTCATGATCCTGTGTGGCCCCCACCACCACACCTACCGAGCCCAGCGGCGTCGCCCCACGGTTGCGCTCCGCGGCGGCGTCCACCACCGACTGCGCCACGCTCCGGCCACCGGAGCGCGCCAGTTGCACGGCCGCACCCTGGGGGTTGGAGGTCCGAGCCAGCACGAACACCCCGCGGCCGGTGAGCGCGGCCTGCTCCAGTGCGGGCTCCAGCGAGCCGACCCCGAGGTACGGCGAGAGCGTCACGGCGTCGGCAGCCAGGGGTGAGCCCTCACCGAGGTAGGCCTGGGCGTAGGCGGTCATGGTGGAGCCGATGTCACCCCGTTTGGCGTCCAGCAGCACCAACGCGCCGGCCTCCTGCGCGGCCGCGATCGTCCGCTCCAGCACGGCGACGCCCGCGCTGCCGTGCGCCTCGAAGAACGCCGACTGCGGCTTGAGCACGGCCACCTCGTTCGCCAGCGCCGCCACGCAGGTCATCGCGAAGCGCTCGAGCCCGCTCGCGTCGCCGTCCAGACCCCATGCCTGCAGCAGGCGAGGGTGCGGGTCGATCCCCACGCACAACCTGCCCCGGGCCGCCGTCGCCGCGGCCAGCCGTGACCCGAAGGATGCCCGAGTGCTCACCGCGCCGGCCGCAGCGCCCGGTGCAGTTCCTGCAACGGCCGCACCCCGATATCGCCGGCGATGGCGGCCTCGATGCCCTGCACGGCCGCCGCCGCGCCCTGCACGGTGGTGATACACGGAATGTCGGCGGACACGGCGGCACTGCGGATCTCGTATCCGTCGATGCGCGGTCCGGAGTTGCCGTATGGGGTGTTGATCACCATGGCCACCTCACCGGCGGCGATCCGCGCCACGATGGTGGCCGTGCCGTCCTGGCTGGGACCAGCGGAGTGTTTACGCACCTCGGTGCACGGAATCCCGTTGCGGCGCAAAGTTTCCGCTGTTCCTGCCGTGGCCAGGACGCGGAAGCCGAGATCGGCGAGCCGTTTGACCGGGAACACCAGCGAACGCTTGTCCCGGTTGGCCACCGAGACGAACACCGTCCCCGAGGTGGGCAGTGAGCCGTACGCCGCGGTCTGGCTCTTGGCGAAGGCACGGCCGAAGTCGGCGTCGATGCCCATCACCTCGCCGGTGGACTTCATCTCGGGGCTGAGCAGGGAGTCGACCCCGGTGCCGTCGGCCCGGCGGAAGCGGTGGAAGGGCAGGACCGCTTCCTTGACCGCCACCGGGGCATCGGCGGCGACCGTGCCACCGTCCCCGTGGGTGGGCAGCAGCCCGTCGGCGCGCAACTCCGCGATGGTGGCGCCCAGCATGATGCGCGCGGCGGCCTTGGCCAGCGGGACCGCGGTGGCCTTGGACACGAAGGGCACGGTGCGGCTGGCTCGCGGGTTCGCCTCCAGCACGTAGAGCACGTCATCCTTCAACGCGTACTGCACGTTGATCAGCCCACGCACCCCGATGCCGTGCGCGAGCAGTTCGGTTGAGCGACGCACCGCGTCGATGTCGCTGCGGCCCAGCGTGATCGGGGGTAACGCGCACGCTGAGTCGCCGGAGTGGATACCGGCCTCCTCGATGTGTTCCATCACCCCGCCGAGGTACACCTCGGTCCCGTCGCACAGCGCGTCCACGTCGATCTCGATGGCGTCGTCGAGGAAGCGGTCCACCAGCACCGGGTGCTCCGGGGTGATCTCCGTCGCTCGTTGAATGTAGGACGACAGCGTCGCCTCGTCGTAGACGATCTCCATGCCGCGCCCACCCAGCACGTAGGACGGGCGCACCAGCACCGGGTAGCCGATGCGCTCGGCGATCACCTTGGCCTGGGCGAAGCTGGTGGCGGTGCCATACGCGGGCGCGGGCAACCCGGCGGCGGCCAGCACCGCACCGAAGGCGCCGCGGTCCTCGGCCAGGTCGATGGCCTCCGGGCTGGTGCCGACGATGGGCACGCCGGCGTCGGCGAGGGCTTGGGCCAGCCGCAGCGGGGTCTGCCCGCCGAGTTGCACGATGACTCCGGCGACGGTGCCCGAGCCCTGCTCGGCGTGCACCACCTCCAGCACGTCCTCCAGCGTCAGTGGCTCGAAGTACAGCCGATCCGCGGTGTCGTAGTCGGTGGACACGGTCTCCGGGTTGCAGTTGACCATCACCGTCTCGTACCCGGCGGCGCTGAGCGTCAGCGCGGCGTGCACGCAGGAGTAGTCGAACTCGATGCCCTGGCCGATCCGGTTGGGGCCTGAGCCCAGAATCAGGACCTTGGCTCGTTCGGTCTGGGTGGCCACCTCGCTCTCGGCGTCCGGGTCCGACTCGTAGCAGCTGTAGTGGTAGGGGGTGGACGCGGCGAACTCCGCGGCGCAGGTGTCGACCGTCTTGAACACCGGGCGCACCCCGAGGCGGTGGCGCAGCACCCGCACACCGCCCTCCCCGGCCAGCTCGGGGCGCAGCGCCGCCACCTGACGGTCGGACAACCCCGCCCGCTTGGCCCGGCGCAGCAGGTCCGCGTCGAGCACCGGGGCGTCGAGCAGCGCGGCCCGCAGCTCGACCAGCCCGGCCACCTCCCCAACGAACCAGGGGTCGATGCCCGAGGCCAGCGCCACCTCCTCGACGGTCCCGCCCAGGCGCAGCGCCAGCTCCACGTCGTAGATGCGGCCGTCGGTGGGGGTGCGCAGGTCGGCGAGCACGGTGGTCAGGTCGGCGAGCTCGGCCGGGTCCGGTGTGGTCCAGAAGCCCTGCTGGGTTGTCTCCAGCGAACGCAACACCTTGCCCAGCGCCTCGGCGAAGCTGCGGCCGATGCTCATCGCCTCCCCGACGGACTTCATCGTGGTGGTGAGCGTGGGGTCCGCCCCGGGGAACTTCTCGAAGGCGAACCGCGGCGCCTTGACCACCACGTAGTCCAGTGTCGGCTCGAAGCAGGCCGGTGTGGCCCCGGTGATGTCGTTGACGATCTCGTCCAGGGTGTAGCCGATGGCGAGCTTCGCGGCGATCTTCGCGATGGGGAACCCGGTGGCCTTGGACGCCAGCGCCGAGGACCGCGACACCCGCGGGTTCATCTCGATGACCACCAGGCGGCCGTCGGCGGGGTCGACGGCGAACTGGATGTTGCAGCCGCCGGTGTCCACCCCCACCTCACGCAGCACGTCGATGGCCAGGTCCCGCATACGCTGGTACTCGCGGTCGGTCAGGGTCATCGCCGGCGCCACCGTCATCGAGTCCCCGGTGTGCACCCCCATGGGGTCGATGTTCTCGATGGAGCACACCACGACGACGTTGTCGTGGGCGTCGCGCATCAGCTCCAGCTCGAACTCCTTCCACCCCAGGATGGACTCCTCGATCAACACGTTCGCCGCTGGCGAGGCAGCGAGTCCCCCGCCGGCGATGCGGTCGACGTCGGCGGGGGTGTAGGCCATCCCCGATCCGAGACCGCCCATGGTGAAGCTGGGCCGAACCACAACCGGAAGACCCAGCTCGGCGACGGTGTCGCGGACCTCGGCCATGGTGTGGCACACCCGTGAGCGGGCGCTCTCGCCGCCGACCTTGGCCACGATGTCCTTGAACATCTGGCGGTCCTCACCGCGCTGGATCGACTCCGCGTCCGCCCCGATCAGCTCGATGCCGTGCGCGGTGAGTACCCCGCAGTGGTGCAGGTCCATGGCGCAGTTCAGTGCGGTCTGCCCCCCCAGGGTGGCCAGCACGGCGTCGATGGGGTGACCCGCGGCAGCCTCGGCGGCGATGACCTTCGCCACGAAGTCCGCGGTGATCGGCTCGATGTAGGTGGCGTCGGCGAACTCCGGGTCGGTCATGATCGTCGCCGGGTTGGAGTTGATCAAGCTGACCCGCAGCCCCTCCGCGCGCAGCACCCGGCAGGCCTGGGTGCCGGAGTAGTCGAACTCACACGCCTGCCCGATGACGATGGGCCCGGAGCCGATGACCAGAACGTGGTGCAGGTCGGTGCGGCGGGGCATCAACGGCCTTCCATCATGGCGGTGAACCGGTCGAACAGGTCGGCGGCGTCGTGGGGTCCGGCCGCGGCCTCTGGGTGGTACTGCACCGAGAACGCGGAGCCGTCAAGCAGGGCGACGCCCTCGACGCTGCCGTCGTTGGGACAGGTGTGGCTGATCACCGCCCGGCCGTACGGGGTGTCGAACTCCTCCCCCGCCGCGCCCTCCACCGCGAAACCGTGGTTCTGCGCGGTGATGGCCACCTTGCCGGTGGCGTGCTCGATCACCGGGATGTTCATGCCCCGGTGGCCGTAGCGCATCTTGTACGTGCCGCGGCCCAGCGCCCGGGCCAGCAGCTGGTTGCCGAAGCAGATGCCGAATACCGGCAGGCGCAGCTCCAGCACCTGCCTGGTCAAGGCGACCTGGGCGTCCGCGGTGGCGGGGTCACCGGGGCCGTTGGACAGGAAGAACCCGTCCGGGCTCACCTCACGCACCTGATCCAGGCCGGCGTTCGACGGCAGCACGTGCACCCGCACCCCGCGGGCGGCGAGCATCCGGGGGGTGTTGGTCTTGATGCCCAGGTCCAGCGCCACCACCGTGAACCGGGCCGGCCCGTCGGGTTCCACGACGTAGGCGGTGGCGGTACTTACCTGCCCAGCCAGGTCGGCCCCGACCATCGACGGCTGGTCCTGCACGCGACGCAGCAGCGCTTCGACCGGAGCCAGCCCGGCACCGGAGAAGATGCCGGCCCGCATCGAGCCCCGTTCGCGCAGGTGGCGTACCGCTGCGCGGGTGTCGATACCGGTGATACCCACCACGCCCTGGGCGCGGAGCTGGTCGGCCAGGGTGCTCGTGGCGCGCCAGCTCGACACGCGGCGAGCGGGGTCACGCACGGCGTAACCGGCCACCCAGATGCGCCCGCTCTGCTCGCCCGCGCGCCGCGACTCGGAATCTTCGTCATTCCAGCCGGTGTTGCCGATCTGGGGGGCGGTGGCCACCACGATCTGGCGGTGGTAGCTGGGGTCGGTCAGCGTCTCCTGGTAGCCGGTCATCCCCGTGCAGAACACCGCCTCCCCGAGGGTGGTGCCGGCGGCCCCGTACGCCTCACCGAGGAAGGTCCGCCCGTCCTCCAGCACGAGCATTGCCCCGTTCATGCCCGCTGCTCCTGCTCGTCCGGGTCGCGACGGTCAGCGAGCTGCGCGCCCACCGCGCTCAGCCACCGGGGGTAGTCGTGGGTTCCGTCGCCACGGAAGCCGGTGTCCACCACCGTCTGACCCACCGCCCAGCGCAGTACCAGCAGGCCACCCTTCGCGGTGACCTTGCCGGCCAGCTGCCGATCGGTCCGGATGCTCTCCAGGTCGGGCAGCGGTATCCAGACCGCGCCGGCCCCCGCCCGGGCCAGCAGCACCCCGCCCGGGTGCAGGGTCAGCTCCGCGGTGGCCCGGAATCCGAGGTCGCCAACGGCCACCCGGTCCTGCCAGTCACCGGCGATGGTGCTGCCCACGTAGAGGCCGGTGGTGGGCCCGAGCAGTGCGGGCCCGGGGTCGTCGGGCACGGCGGGAAACTCGCCGGTGGCCCACTGCTGGCGCTGCGCACGGTGGCACCAACCCCGGTACATCCCCCACACCGCCATGGCGAACGCCACCACCGTGAGCAGGCTGAGCACGACCCTCAGCACCGCGGGGCCCCGCCCACCCGGGCGACACCGGCTCGTGCGGTGATTCGGCCGCGCAGCAGGGTGGCCACCACCCGGGCGGGCAGCACCATCCCCTCGTACGGGGTGTTGGTGGCGATGCTGGCCAGCTCGGCGCCGCGCACCGTCCACTGGGCTTCGGGGTCGACGAGCACCAGGTTGGCCGGCTCCCCCACGGCCAGGGGACGTCCGTGATCCGCCAAGCCCGCGATCTGCGCCGGCCGCTCGCTCATCACCCGCGCCACCCCGCGCCAGTCGAGCAGCCCGGTGCGGACCAGGGCCTCGACCACCACCGACAAGGCGGTCTGCAACCCGAGCATCCCCGGACGCGCCACCGCGAACTCGGTGTCCTTGTCCTGCGGGGCGTGCGGCGCGTGGTCGGTGGCCACGCAGTCGATGACACCCTGCGCCAGCGCCTGCCGCAGCGCCAGCACGTCGGAGCGCTCCCGCAACGGGGGGTTCACCTTGTTCACCGGGTCGTAGGTGCGTAGCCGGGAGTCGTCCAGCAGCAGGTGGTGCGGGGTCACCTCGGCGCTGACCCGGATCTCCCGCTCACCGCTGCCCGCACCCTTGGCCCAGCCCAGCAGCTGCGCGGTGCCGACCGTGGACACGTGGCACACGTGCAACCGGGCCCCGGCATCGCGGGCCAGCAGACAGTCACGTGCGACGATCGACTCCTCGGCGGCGCGGGGCCAACCGGTGAGCCCGAGGCGGGATGCGGTGGGTCCTTCGTGCGCCTGGGCGCCGAGCGTGAGCCGGGGATCCTCGGCGTGCTGGGCCATCACCACGTCCAGTGCCGTCGCGTACTCCAGCGCGCGCCGCATGAGCAGCGGATCGGCCACACAGTGCCCGTCGTCGGAGAACACCCGGACCGCGGCCGCCGAGGACGCCATCGCCCCCAGCTCGGCGAGCTGGGTGCCCCGCAGCCCCACGGTGACCGCGCCCACCGGGTGGACGTCCACCAGGCCGGCCTCCTGCCCGCGCCGGTGCACGTGCTCCACCACCACCGCGGAGTCGGCCACCGGGTCGGTGTTGGCCATCGCGAACACCGCGGTGTAGCCGCCCAGCGCCGCGGCGGCCGACCCGGTGGCGATGGTTTCGGTGTCCTCCCGCCCGGGTTCGCGCAGGTGGGTGTGCAGATCGACCAAGCCGGGCAGCACCACCAGGCCCGTCGCGGCGATGACCTCGGCCCCCTGGGGATCGAGCCCGGCGCCCAACTCGGCGATCCTCCCGTCGCGCACCAGGAGGTCGGTGGGTCCGCCAACGCCGTAGAGCCGGGCACCGGTGATCAGCACGCTCATCGGACCGCCTCCCCCCCACCGGCCAGCAGCTGGTAGAGCACCGCCATGCGCACGTGCACCCCGTTGCGTACCTGCGCCAGCACCGCGGACTGCGCGGAGTCGGCCACCGCCGAGGCGATCTCCATGCCGCGCACCATCGGCCCTGGGTGCAGTACCACCGCGTGGGTGGCCAGCAGCGCCTGCCGGCGTTCGGAGAGCCCGTAGCTCACGGCGTACTCCCGGGCCGAGGGGAAGAACCCGCCGCGCATCCGCTCGGACTGCACCCGCAGCATCATCACCGCATCCGCGCCGGCCAGTTCCGCGTCGAGCTGGTGAGACACCGTCACCGGCCAGGTCCCCACGCCGGCCGGTAGCAGGGTCGGCGGCGCCACCAGGACCACCTCGGACCCGAGGGTGGCCAGCAGGTGCACGTTGCTGCGCGCCACCCGGCTGTGCAGCACGTCGCCCACCAGCACCACCCGCCGACCGGCGAGGGAACCCAACCGCTGGCGCAGGGTGAGGGCGTCCAGCAACGCCTGGGTGGGGTGCTCGTGGGTGCCGTCGCCGGCGTTGACCACGCTCGGCGCGCCCGCACCGCTGTCGCCGGAAGAAGTCCAGGCGGCGATGCGGTGCGCGGCGCCCGACGCCGGGTGGCGGACGATGAGGCAGTCGGCCCCGGCGGCCCGCAGGGTCAGCGCGGTGTCACGCAACGACTCGCCCTTCGACGCCGAGGAGCCCTTGGCGCCGACATTGATCACGTCGGCGCTCATCCACTTGCCTGCCACCTCGAAAGACACCCTGGTGCGCGTGGAGTCCTCGAAGAAGACGGTCATCACGGTGCGCCCGCGCAGCGTGGGCAACTTGCGCACCTCGCGTCCGAGCAGCGCCTGCTCGAAGCGTTCGGCGTCGTCCAGCAGGGACGTGGCGGAGTCGACGGTGAGATCGTCGACGCTGAGCAGGTGCTTCACCCGCCACCTCGCCCGCGGAGCAGCACCGCGTCGCGCCCGTCGTTCTCGGCGAGCAGCACGGCGACGTCCTCCGACCGCGCGGTTGGCACGTTCTTGCCGACGTAATCCGCGCGGATCGGCAGCTCGCGGTGGCCGCGGTCGACCAGCACCGCCAGCTGCACCGTGCGCGGTCGGCCCAGGTCCCGCAGCGCGTCCAACGCGGCGCGCACGGTGCGCCCGGAGAACAGCACGTCGTCGACCAGCACCACCAGGGCATCGTCCACCCCGCCCGCCGGCACGGTGGTCTGCTCCAGTGCCCGGGCCGGCTGCCGACGCAGGTCGTCGCGGTACAGGGTGGTGTCGAGCGAGCCGAGTCCCGGCCGGACACCGGAGAACTCCGCCACCGAGTCGGCGAGGCGCGCAGCAAGGGTGGTGCCGCGGGTGGGGATACCCAAGAGCAGCACCCGCGGAGCGTCGGGGGCGTCGAGCGCGGTCTTCTCGATGAGCTCGTGAGCGATTCGGGCGACCGTCCGGGCGACGGCCGCAGCCCCGAGCAGCTCACGCCCAGTGTCCGTGCCGTCAGCACCGTCGGGTGACTCGACCGCCTCGGGTGCCGGGGGCATCCGAGACCTCCTTCCCCGCCTCACCGGACGGGTCGTTAAAGGATGTCGACAGGGTCTGATCGAGCAGAACCGTACCAGTGCTGCGCTCGATCGTTGCGGCTGTACTCGATCGATGCGCGTTGGCGTCGACGATCACCCCGCGCCGCGGCACCCCACCGACCGGGTGGAATCGCCCCCCGAACGAGGTACTGCGCTGTGCTCCAACTTGACCGCACTGTGTAACCAGCACGACACTGGGTCACCAGCTCGACCATTACCCTCCGTGTTCACCTCGGTCTTGCCGGTGAAGGCAGGGCGGCGCAGGACAGGCTATACCGAGGACAGGGGAGGCGACGAGGCGATGAGCGACTACGCGAAGGCGCTGGGGGCCAAGCTCCGTGGGATACGGCAGCAGCAGGGCCTGTCGTTGCATGGTGTCGAGCAGAAGTCCGAGGGCCGATGGAAGGCGGTGGTGGTCGGCTCGTACGAACGCGGTGACCGAGCCGTCACCGTGCAACGGCTCGCCGAGCTGGCCGATTTCTACGGGATTCCCGTCAGCGAGCTCCTGCCGGAGGGTCGGGTGAGCGCGGCATCCGAGGCCGCGACGAAGATCGTCATCAACCTCGAGCGGCTCCAGGAGCTTCCCGCTGACCAGGTGGGTCCGCTGGCCCGCTACGCCTCCACCATCCAGAGCCAGCGTGGCGACTACAACGGCAAGGTGCTCTCGATCCGCACCGAGGATCTGCGCTCGCTGGCGATCATCTACGACCTCACGCCGGGTGAGCTCACCGACCAGCTGATCGGGTGGGGGGTGCTGCCGCCGGAGGCTCGCCCCGCCATGGAGGAGTGAGCGTGCTCAAGCGTCGCGCGGCTGTGCCGCCGTCGCCGCGCGCACCTGCGGTGCCACCAGCACCACCTGGCCCAGCACGCCGTTGACGTAGCCGGGCGACTCATCCGTGGACAGCGCCTTGGCGAGTTCGACGGCCTCGTCCACCGCCACCACCGGCGGAACCTCCGGTGAGTGCAGCAGCTCCCACACCGCGACTCGCAGCACCGCGCGGTCCACCGCCGGGAGCCGGTGCAGCGTCCACTCCCGCAGATGCGCGGAGATGACGTCGTCGATCCGGTCGAGGTTCTCCGCCACGCCCCGCACCAGCGTCATCGTGTACGCGTTGACCGGGGCGGCTGCCGGGTCCGCCAGCGCGGCTGCGGCGCGCTCCGCGGCGACGCCGACCGGGTCGAGGTCGCGGGCCTCGGCCTCGAAGAGGAAGTCCACCGCGCGCTTGCGGGCCTTGCGGCGGGCGCCACCGGGCCGGCGACCGCGCGTTGCGGGCTCCGACACCGGTCCCACGAACTCCACGTCGTCGGGGAGCTTCCCCGGCGGATAGCTGCTGAACGCGCTCACTTCAGGAGTTCACGCGACCCAGGTAGCGACTGTCGCGGGTGTCGACGCGAAGCTTGTCGCCGGTGTTGATGAACAGGGGCACCGCGATCTCGGCCCCGGTCTCCATCGTGGCCGGCTTGGTGCCGCCGGTGGAGCGGTCACCCTGCAGGCCGGGATCGGTGTGAGAGACGACCAGGTCGACGGCGACGGGGAGCTCGACGTACAGCGGCAGTCCCTCGTTGAACGCCACCTGCACCGTCATGTTCTCCAACATGAAGCTCGCACCGTCATTCACCGTGGCCGCACCGATGTAGTGCTGCTCGAAATCTTCGGCGTCCATGAAGACGAAGTCCTCACCGTCGCGGTACAGGTAGGTCATGCTGCGCCGGTCCACGGTCGCGGTCTCGACCCTGACTCCCGCGTTGAACGTCTTGTCGACGACCTTGCCCGACAGCACGTTCTTCAGCGTCGAGCGCACGAATGCGGGCCCCTTGCCCGGTTTCACGTGCTGGAAATCGGTAATCGTCCAGAGCTGCCCGTCGATCTTCAGGACGAGCCCGTTCTTGAAGTCGCTGGTCGATGCCACTACGCTCCGCCTCTCCTTGTTCGTCAACCTGGGCACCGCCATCCCCACGGTCAGCGGACCACGACGTCGGTGGTGGCCGGTGGCGGCGCAGGGCCACACCGGTCGCCGCTCGGGGCGTCCCCTCGGCAGTCCCTGGGCACCACGACACCACGGGCCACCAGACCGACGCACCGGTCGGTCAGCATAGCGGTGCGCGACACCTCCCCTGCGCAGCGGCGGGCTATCCTGCGCGGGTGAACCCCTGGTTGCTGCGCGGCGCTGCGATGGTGCTGCTGCACGTGCTCGTGCGCACGGCGCTCGCGGTGGCGCTGAGTTCGGCGCCCGGCTCGGCGACGGTGCCGCGGGCTGTCGCCCTGGTGGTGCTGGTGGTCGTCGCCGTGCTGTGGGCGGGGCTGGACGCCGTGCGCGAGGACCTCGACGACGTGCAACGCGACGATCTCTCCGCCCGCTGGCTCAAGGCGGCATTGCTCACCGGTCCGGTCGCCGGGCTCATCGGGTGGGCGGTGCAGGGGCTGTTCGTCGACGCCTCCGGCAGCGCGCAGCTCCTGGCGGAGCTCACCGGAGGCGCGGCCTTCACCGTGCTCCTGGTGTTGGTGCCCGCGGTGCTCGGGATCCTGGTGGGCCACCGGGTCCGCCCACCCGCCGCGTCCGAGGCGGAGCCGGTGGGCAGCGTCCGCGCCGCGCGGCGGCGTGGCGTCAGCAGCTGAGTCCGGGCAATCCCGCACGTTCGGCGAGGAAGCGCAGCGCCAGCGCGTAACCGGTGATCCCGAGCCCGACGATGCTCCCGGTGGCCAGCGCCGAGAGGTGGGAGTGCGCACGGAATGCCTCCCTGGCGTGCACGTTGGAGATGTGCACCTCGACCCACGGCGCGTCGAGTTCGGCGCAGGCGTCGCGCAGCGCGAGAGACGTGTGCGTCCATGCCCCCGCGTTCAGCACCACGCTGTGGCCCGCGTCGGCCGCCTGGTGCACCCAACCCAGCAGCTCCCCCTCCTGGTCGGTCTGGCGGACCTGCACCTGCAAGCCGAGGTCGGTACCAACGTTTTCACAGAGAGTCACCAGCTCGGCGTACGTGGTAGCGCCGTACACCTCCGGCTGGCGCCTGCCGAGCCGCCCCAGGTTCGCGCCGTTGAGCACCTGCACGGTGGTCATAGCGCCAGCACCGGTCACAGCAGTACCCCCGGCGACGCCGGGCCCGGCTCGCGGGTGATCGCGGAGTAGGCCGCCGCCAGCAGCGCCGGGTCGGGGCCGTCCAGCCGGCCCGGCTTGCCCAGCCCATCCAGGACCACGAAGCGCAGGATCCCCGCCCGGTTCTTCTTGTCCCCGCGCATGCCTTCCATCAGCTGGCCGAGTGCGTCGGCGTCGTAGGTCACCGGGAGCCCCACCGCGGAGAGCACCGCGGAGTGTCGATCGGCGGTGTCGTCGTCCAGTCGACCGGCCAGCCGCGCCAGCTCGGCGGCGAACACCAGGCCGACGCTCACGGCCGCACCGTGCCGCCAGCGGTAGCGCTCACGTCGTTCGATGGCGTGGCCGAGCGTGTGACCGTAGTTCAGCTCCTCCCGCCGACCCGCCTCGCGCAGGTCGGCGCCGACCACCTCGGCCTTGTAGGCGACAGCCCGCTGCACCAACTCGGGGAGCACGTCACCAGTGGGGTCGAGGGCGGTGCTCGGGTCAGCCTCGACGAGTTCGAGGATGCGCGGGTCGGCCAGAAACCCGGCCTTGAGGATCTCGGCCATGCCGGCGACGATCTCATTGCGCGGCAACGACTCCAACGTCGCGAGATCCACCAGCACCGCACTCGGCTCGTGGAAGCAGCCCACCAGGTTCTTGCCGGCCTCGGTGTTGATACCGGTCTTGCCACCGACTGCGGCGTCCACCATGGCCAGCAGCGTGGTCGGCACGTGCACCACCCGCACCCCGCGCATCCAGGTTGCTGCGACGAAGCCCGCGAGGTCGGTAACCGCTCCCCCACCCAGGGAGATGACGGTGTCCCGGCGGGTGAGACCGATCCGACCGAGTACCTCCCAGCAGAAACCGGCCACCGCCAGGTCCTTGCCGTCCTCGGCGTCGGGCACCTCGATGCGGTGGGCGTCGACCCCGGCGTCGGCAAGGGCCTCACGCACGGCCTCGGCGGTGGCGATGAGGGTGGGCTGGTGAATGATCGCCGCAGTCGCCGTGCCGCGCAGCTGCCCGGTGAGCTCAGTGAGCAACCCGCGGCCGATCACGACGTCGTAGGGGCGCTCGGCCGCCACCGGAACCCGGACGGGCGGAGTTGCTGCGCTGCTCATGTGGCCATCCTCCCAGACCGCGGCGCGCCTACCGCGGGAGGATGCGGGGGCGGGGAGGGCCACGCGGGCGGCGCGCGCCCGTTCAGGACTGCGTGGGCAGCTCGGCGAGTACCGCCTCGACCACCTCGCTGGGGCTGCGCCCGTCGGTGCGCACCTCGACGGTCGCGACCTCGCGGTACAGCGGTAACCGCGCCTCGAGCAGCGCCTGGAAGGTCGCCCGCGGGTGCAGCCCGGCGAGCAAGGGACGAGCGGTGCCCAGGCCGGTGCGCCGCACCCCGTCGGCCATTCCGACGGCGAGGAACACCACGACGTGCCCAGCCAACGCCGACCTGGTGCGGGCCGAGAGCACCGCCCCACCCCCGAGCGACACCACCCCGGTCTCGGTGGCCAACGCGGTGAGCACCGCCTGCTCCTCCAGCCGCCGGAATACCGCCTCCCCCTCGGTGGTGAAGATCTCGGCCACCGGGCGTCCCGCGGTCCGCTCGACGGCGCTGTCGGTGTCGTGCATCGGTAGACCCAGGCGCGCGGCGATCGCCGTGCCGATGGTGGTCTTGCCCGATCCCGGCGGCCCGACGAGGACAAGCCGGGGGCTCATGAACGCTCGCCGCCGTACCCGATGGGCGGCTCGCCGCCGTACCGCGCCCGCACGGACTCGACGTAGCTGTGCAGGTTGGTCGACGTCTCCGCCACCGAATCCCCACCAAACTTCTCCAGCACGGCCTGAGCGAGGACTAGCGCCACCATGGCCTCCGCCACCACCCCGGCGGCGGGCACCGCGCACACGTCCGAACGCTGGTTGATCGCGACGGCCTCGGCACCGGTGGCCAAGTCCACCGTGGCCAGCGCGCGCGGAACGGTGGAGATCGGCTTCATGGCCGCCCGCACCCGCAGCGGTGCACCGTTGGTCATGCCGCCCTCGATGCCGCCAGCCCGGTTCGTCGAACGCAGCACCCCATCGGGGCCAGGCCGCATCTCGTCGTGCGCCACACTGCCGCGACGGCGGGCGGTGGCGAACCCGTCGCCGATCTCCACACCTTTGATGGCCTGGATACCCATGAGGGCCTCGGCGAGGCGGGCGTCGAGTTTGCGTTCACCGCCGACGTAGGAACCGAGCCCGATGGGCAGCCCGTGCACGACCACCTCCACCACGCCGCCCAGGGTGTCGCCATCGCGCTTGGCCGCCTCGACTTCCGCCACCATGGCCTCCGACGTTGCGGAGTCGAACGCCCGCACGGGGCTGGCGTCGACGATGCCGCGGTGGTCGGGCCCGGGAACGACACCGTCAGCCGCGTCGACGGACCCCAGCGCGGTCACGTGGCTGAGCACGCGCACCCCCAGCACCTGCTGCAGGAACGCCTTGGCCACCGTGCCCAGGGCCACCCTGGCGGCAGTCTCTCTGGCGCTCGCGCGCTCCAGCACCGGGCGGGCGTCGTCGAAGCCGTACTTGAGCATGCCAGCGTAGTCGGCGTGGCCGGGACGGGGACGGGTGAGGGGCGCATTGCGGGCCTGGGCGGCCAACAGCTCCGCGTCGACCGGGTCGGCGGACATGACGGTCTCCCACTTCGGCCACTCGGTGTTGCCCACCCGCACCGCCACCGGACCGCCCATCGTGCGGCCGTGGCGCACCCCGCCGAGTAGCTCCACGGCGTCGGCCTCGAACTTCATCCGCGCCCCGCGACCGTGGCCGAGGCGGCGGCGGGCAAGTTCGTCGGCAATGTCTGTGGTGGTGACCGCCACCCCAGCGACCATGCCCTCCAGCACGGCGACGAGGGCGGGCCCGTGAGACTCCCCGGCAGTGATCCAGCGCAGCACCGATGCAGTCTCCCACGACGGACCGATCCGACGAGCTGAGCCGACCAGCTGACCCCGGCGCCCTGACCCCGGCGCGCCGGTCCGAACGCCTCACCGTGGCAGACTCAGCTGGTGATCGACGCCGACGAGGTCGCCGCGCGGGACCAGACCGTGGACGCGCTGCGGGGGGCTGGCCTTCCTGGGCGGCGAGGCGCGCGCCAGTCGCGAGCGCCAGGACGACCCCGTGTGGCTTCGTGGGATCAAGTACTCGTTCGTCGCCTCCATCGAAGCCTGCGTCGACGTCGCACAGCACATCTGCTCGTCCGAGGGCTGGGGTCCGCCGCGGGACAACGGCGACGCGATGCGACTGCTCGCCGACCATGGCGTCATCGCTGCCGAGCTCGGTCGGAGCATGCGGCAGGCCGTCGGATTCCGCGACGTGCTCGTGCACGAGTACGTCGAGGTGGACGACGGTGTGGTCCTGCACCGCCTCGCCCACCCCGGCGACCTCCACGCGTTCGTGACCGCGGTGGCCGCCACGGTGCGCACGGGCTGAGCGAGTACCGTCTCAGTTCCCGCAGGCCAACGCGGCTGCCATCGCCGCGCGGGGCGCCGGTCGCCCGGTGAACAGTTCCACCTGGCCGAACGCCTGGTGCAGGAGCACAGCGAGCCCGCCGACCACCGTGCCCCCGGCTGCGCTCACCCCACGCGCTATGGGTGTGGGCCACGGTTGGTAGACCACGTCGACCACAGCGGCGGAGGCCGCCACCGCCATGGCGAGTGCGGCCGAGGCCGCAGCCGGCACGGTGCTCACGGTCACCACCGCCCTGGCGCACACCCGGGCCAGCTCACCGCCGTCCAGGCCGACCAGCGTGATTCGCAGCCCCGCCCGCTCCGCGCAGCGCACGGCTGCTGCGGCACGGCGGGGTTCGCGGACGGCCAGGTCGACCTCGGCAACACCGGCCGCGGCCAGGGCCACGAGCACCGCCCTGGCTGTTCCACCCGCTCCCAGCACCACCGCGCGCGCTCCGTCCAGCCGGTCGGGGCCCAGCCCCAACTCGCCCAGCGCGCCGGTGATCCCGTCGATGTCGGTACAGTCGGCGTGCCAGCCCGAGGCCGTGCGCACCAGGGTGTTCGCTGCCTCGACGGTCCGCGCTCGTGCGGTGCTCGTCTCCGCCAGCTCCAACGCCACGAGCTTGCCGGGCATGGTCACCGAGAGGCCCACCCATTCCGGCCCGAGCGAACCCACCAGTGCGGGTAAGCCCGCTTCGGCGCAGTCGATCCGGTCGTAGGTCCACCCGGTCAGGCCCAGCGCGGCGTAGGCCGCCAGGTGCAGCGCAGGGGACTGGGAGTGATCGACGGGTGAGCCGACCACAGCGGCGCGGACGTGCGGCTCAGCCGAAGACACCGTTGGCCTGAGCCTGCGCGATCGCCTTCTCGTGTTGGGCAAAGGTGTCGGAGAACACGGTGGTGCCGTTCTTGTCGATGGTGACGAAGTACAGCCAGCTGCCCTCCGCCGGCCGTTCGGCCGCCGTGATGGCGTCACCGCCGGGTGCGGAGATGGGGGTGGCCGGCAGGCCGGGGCTGGCGTAGGTGTTCCACGGTGTCACCGTCGCGCGGTCCTTGGGCGTGGTGGCGATGGCTTGCACATCCAGGGGGTAGTTGACCGTGGAGTCGAACTCCAGCTTCTGCCCGACCGCGAGGCGGTTGTAGACCACCCGCGCTACCTTCGCGAAATCGGCGGGCAACGCTTCGCGCTGCACCAGCGACGCGGTGACCAGCACCTGGTAGGCATTGAGCCCCGCGACGGATGACTTCGGCAGGCCCAACCGGTCGTAGGCCGTCGCCGAACTCGTGATGAGTCGGGTCAGCTGCTCGGTGGCCGATGCACCGGGTCGCAGATCGTAGCTACCGGGTCGGACCAGTCCCTCCAGCCGCTTGCCCTTGTCCACCACCGCGGTCACCGCAGGCACCGCCCAGCTGGGTACCCCGAGGGCGGCGAGGTCACCGTTCGCCGCTACGGTGCGCAGGTCGTCCAGCGGGGTGCACTGCCGTCTACTGTCGAGTTCGACGCACGACGCCTTCTGCACCCGGGTGATGATGCCGTCGGTGACCACGCCGCTGGAGCCGCGCACGTCGTCGAGCTGCACGCCTTCGGGGATGACGAGCTTGCCGACGCGGGAGTCGGGCGAGATCAGTCGGGACACCGCGTCGCGGACGGGGATCTGCGTCCGCAACTTGTAATAGCCCGGCTGCACCGAGCTGATCGCTGCGTTCCCGTTGGCCGCCTTGGTGAACGCCGTGGCGCTGGAGACCACCCCGTCGGCCACCAACGTCTTGGCGATGGCGCTGGTGGAGTCGCCCTCGGCCACCTGCACCACCACGTCGGCCAGCCCGCTTCCGGTGTAGTCGGCGGCGGGAGCGGCGTTGCCGACGCCGAGCCCGGACAACAGTGCCCGGCCGCCGAAGTAGACGCTCCCGGCGAGCGCCAGCAGGACCACCAGCGCCAACGCAGTGCCTCCCCGCCGCCGCCGTCGGGCGGTCTTGCGCCGCTGCGTGGCCTTGCGCGCCTCAGTCCGAGAGCGGCGTGGGCGTCCCGGGCGGCCCGCTGCTGGTCCGTAGCGCTCGGGAGCTGCCCGGTGCGCCCCCGCCCAGCGGTCGTGTTCGTCGTCGGGGTGTCCGCCGAGTAGTCCCAAGTCGTCGCTCACCGGCGCTCCTCCGTGTCGGTCTGGTCGGCGTTGATCTGGTGCCGCGTGCCTGGGACCTGGCTCCTCGCCTCGAGCCAGCCCGCCAGGATGGCTACGGCAGCGGCCTGGTCGACGACTGCCCGCTGCGCCCGCCCACGCACCCCCCGCCCGGCCAGGGTGCGGGTGGCGGTCACCGTGGTCAAGCGCTCGTCGACGAGCCGAACGGGCACCGGTGCCAGCGCCGCCCGCAGCTGCGCGGCGTAGGTGGCGGCGAGTTGCGCTGCCGTGCCGTGTTCCCCGCGCAGGGTCAGCGGCAGCCCGACGACCACCTCCACTGCCTCGTACTCGACGGCCAGCGCCACGACCCGCTGCAGGTCAGCCGAGCCGGGGCCGGCGCTGCCCGGCACCCTGGCCACGGTGGTCACCGGGGTCGCGAGGATACCGTCGGGGTCGCTCACAGCCACCCCCACCCGCACGCTGCCCACGTCGACGCCGATGCGCCTGCCCCGGCCGGGGTCGTCTGGCCCAGGACGGTCGGGCCGTGCCTGCACGGGCCGGCTCACACCCCGGACCCCGCCTGGACGAGATGCGTCCGCAGCGCCGCGAGGGCCGCCGGGATCCCGCCCGGGTCGGTGCCGCCACCCTGGGCCATGTCCGGCTTGCCGCCGCCGCGGGCCCCGATGGCCGGGGCGAAGGACGGCACCAGGTCGCCCGCCCGCACCCCAGCCTCCCGCGCCGCGGCCGTGGTGGCGGCGACGAAGGAGACCGTGCCATCGGTGACGGCGAAGAGCACGACCACACCCTGGCGCTGACCGAGCTTGCCGCGCACCTCGGTGGCCAGGGTGCGCAGGTCGTTTCCGCTCACGCCCGCGGGTGCGCTGGCGGCGACCAGGAGCACCTCGCCCACCCGCTCCGCGCCCGAGGCCAGCACGTCCGCCGACGCCAGCGCGGCGGCGGCGCGGGTGTGCCCCAGCTGCTGTTCGGCCTCCTTCAGCCGCTGCAGCAGGGCCTCGACCCGGGCGGGCACCTCCTCGTCGCGCACCTTGAGCGTGGCGGCCAGCTCCTGCAGCAGCGCCCGCTCCTTGGCGAGGTATCGGTAGGCGTCCAGGCCGACGTAGGCCTCGATGCGGCGCAGGCCCGAACCCACCGACGACTCGCCGAGCAGCGTCACGGGCCCGACCTGCGAAGAGTGTTCGACGTGCGTGCCACCGCACAGCTCCACCGAGAACGGGCCGCCGATCTCCACCACGCGTACGTCGGTGTCGTAGGTCTCGCCGAACAGCGCCAAGGCCTTCATCTGGCGGGCTCCGGCCAGGTCGGTGTACACCACCCGCACGGGCAGATCGTCCCGCACCGCACGGTTGGTGACCTCCTCGACTTCGCTGCGGGTGGCGGTGGACAGGCCGCCTTGCCACGCGAAGTCCAGCCGCAGGTAGCCAGGCTTGTTGTACGAGCCGCTCTGCAGCGCGGTGGGGCCGAGCACGTGCCGCAGGGCGGCGTGCACCAGGTGCGTGCCGGAGTGGCCCTGCCGTGCTCCGGCTCGCCACTGCGGGTCAACCTGGGTGAGCACGCGCGCGCCCTCGGTGAGCTCACCGGCGACTACGCGAACCCGGTGGACCCAGAGCCGTTTGGCGACCTTCTGCACGTCCAGCACTTCCAGCTGCACGCCGCTCCCGGTGATCACCCCGGCGTCGCTGTCCTGCCCGCCGGACTCGGCGTAGAGCGAGGTGCGGTCGAGCACCAGCTCCACCACCTCACCCTCCGCGGCGCGGGCGCGTCGGCCGTCCTCGTCGAGGATGCCCAGCACGGTGGCCTCGGTGTCCAGCTCGGTGTACCCGGTGAACTCCGTCGGCCCGGCGGCCAGCAGCTCGCGGTAGACCGACAGGTCGCCGTGCGCGGTCTTGTTCCGCCGCGCATCGGCCTTGGCCCGCGCCCGCTGCTCCGACATCAGCGAGCGGAAGCCCACCTCGTCGACAGACAGCCCCGCCTCCACCGCCATCTCCAGCGTGAGGTCGATGGGGAAGCCGTAGGTGTCGTGCAGTGCGAACGCGCGATCACCGGCGATCACGGTCAATCCCTGCGTGCGCACCTGCTCGGCGGCGGTGTCGAACAGTGCGGACCCGGCCTCCAGGGTGCGCAGGAAAGCCGTCTCCTCCTCAACCGCGGTGCGCAGGATGCGCTCGAACTCGCTCACGAGCTCGGGGTAGGAGGTGCTCATGGTGTCCCGCACCACCGTGACGAAGCGGTGCATGCTCGGCGCCGAGATGCCCAGCAACCGGGCCGAACGGACGATGCGGCGCAGCAACCGACGCAACACGTACCCGCGTCCGTCGTTGGCAGGGGTGACGCCGTCCGCGATGAGCATCACGGCGGTGCGCGCGTGGTCGGCGATCACCCGGAAACGCACGTCGTCGGTGTCGCTGACCCCGTAGGTCTGCCCGGACAGTTGCTCGACCGTGGTGATCACCGGCCGGAGCAGGTCGGTCTCGTAGACGTTGTCCACGCCCTGCAGCAGGAACGCGACACGCTCCACACCCATGCCGGTGTCGATGTTGCGCCGGGGTAGCGAGCCGAGCACCTCGAAGTCGTCCTTACCCGTACCCGGGCCCCGCACGTTCTGCATGAACACGAGGTTCCAGATCTCGACGAAGCGGTCCTCGTCGACCTCCGGACCGCCGTCGACACCGAAGTCCGGCCCGCGGTCATAGTAGATCTCCGAGCACGGTCCACACGGACCCGGAATGCCCATCGACCAGTAGTTGTCGGCCATGCCGCGACGCTGGATACGCTCGGGCGGCAGACCGGCCACCTCCTGCCAAAGCCCGAACGCCTCGTCGTCGTCGAGGTACACCGTCGCCCACAGCCGCTCGGGGTCGAAACCGTACCCCCGGTCGTCCTGGCTCGAGGTGAGCAGCGCCCAGGCGTAGCCGATCGCCTCCCGCTTGAAGTAGTCGCCGAAGGCGAAGTTGCCCGCCATCTGGAAGAAGGTGTTGTGCCGGGTGGTGACACCGACATTTTCGATGTCGCCAGTGCGCACGCACTTCTGCACGCTGGTCGCGCGACGCCACGGCGCGGGAACCTGACCCAGAAAGTAGGGGACGAAGGGGACCATGCCGGCGCCGACGAACAGCAGGTTGGGGTCGTCCAGGATCAGCGACGCGCTGGGGACTGGGGTGTGTCCGGCCGCGGTGAAATGGTCGAGGAAGCGGCTGCGGATCTCGTGGGTCTGCACGGGGATTCCTCTGTGGGTCGGGTGTCGCGGACGAGCGGGGCAGGCCGGGAGACGTCGGCGGTCGGGCCGGCCGCCTCGCCAGGGGGTACCCACGCGTGCCGTCCGCTGGCCTGCGGTGGGTGCTGCGGTGGGATGGGCAGCTCGGCCGCGGGCGCCACCAGGAGCGCGTCGCCGCGCTGACCGAGCACTCGGGTGCTTCGGGTGAGGACCGCACCGAGGACGACCCCCAGCAGCAGCCACAGCAGTCGGTTGCTCACGAACACTCCGCGCGATTAGGTGCGGGTCGGGGCCTCCGCACAGCCGGGCGCAGCAGCACGATCACCCTCATTCCGTCGTCGTCGCACGTCCGCCGACCTCGCGGGCCCATGTTGGTCGCGCTTCACGTTACCGCGCAGCCGCTCCGGGCCAGGCCGAGGTTTCCTTGCCACCCAGGACGAGGGTCGGCGGTGTCGGAGTCGTGCTTCGCCCTACCGACCGCGGACGCCCCGACGCGGACCACGGCTGCAGCCTGTGCCACAAGCCGATGGCGGCGAGCGGGACGTCATGCGGTTGGACGGCCTCCGCTGATCTCGTGCGTCCGCTGCTCGCGGAGGGTGCGCAGGTGCACGGCCGCCCAGGTACGGAACGGTCGCCAGGCCTCGGAGATTTCGTCGAGCGCGCGGTCGAGGCCGTAGCGTGCAGTGACTTCGGCGTCGAGCCGGCGCTCGTGTCGGGGCAGTGCGTCCGGCGCGTTCGCGCCGCGGATGACCACGAGCTCGGCGGCGAAAGGCCCGAGCCCCTTGACCTCCTGCACCACCTGGACGGCCTGGTCCGGGTCGACCGACCGCAGCGCCGCGCCGTCGAGGCGCCCCTCGAGGGTGGCCTCGGCGACGGCTCGCAGGTATTCGGCCTTGCGGCCCGGCAAGTCGAGGTCGAGCTCGCGCAGCACCTGCGGTGGCGGGAACGCGCCGTCCTCGCCGTGGCGGCTGACGAGGTCGTCGCGCAACCGTGCCGCCTGCACGATGCGAATGCGCTGGGACAGCACCGACCACGCGGCGGCCTCGTAGGGAGAGTGGAAGCCGCACGGCCGCAGGCCAGGCAACTGCGCCTGCGCGTCGGCGATGACCGGGTCGTGCCGGCCCACGGCTGGCCACCCGCGGGCGTCGACATCCAGGGAGAGGAAGCGGCACGCCTGCACAGCGGCGGCCTGCAGGTCGCCGCCCCCTGTCACGACTACTGTGGCTGTGCCGCCCTGCTGGGTCACCGCCACCTCGGCGCGGCGCCAGTCGCCCTCGACGCAGAACACCGAGCGCAGCTGCTGCGTCTCGCCCCGGGGTGCCAGCGCGGCCGGGGCAAAGCCCTCCCAGAACGTCTTGCTCGTCGCCAGCGACCACGGCCCGCGGACTTCGACGACCACTTCGTGGTGTGCGGTGCTCACGGTTGGTCGTGGATGGTGACGGCGTAGCCGTCGGGATCGGTGAAGGTGAACATTCGCCCGAACGGCCCGTCGGCGGGTGGGACGACGATGGGCACCCCGGCGGCAGCGAGTTCGTCGTGCAGCGCCTGAGCGTTGTCGGTGTGCAGCCACAGCGCGACGCCAGCTCCGGGCCGGGGATGGACGGTGTCCAGCTCGAAGCCGGGTAACGGGTCACGCACCGCGAACGGCACCGGCTCGGTGGCGAACACGACCGCCCCGGGCGGGCTGGCTGGGGCCCGGCGTAGACCCAGCCGGGTCTGGTAGAAGTCGGCGGAGCGCTGCAGGTCACGTACCTGCAAGGCCACGAAGTCGGGTCCGGTGACCGTCATAGTCGATCTCTCCTCATCGTCTTTGGACGTCAGGCTCCTGACATCCACCATCATGTGTCAAGATACTGACATGAGTCAAGAGCAAGTGGTCGGCGACCTGGAGCAGGCCGTGGGATATGTCCTGAAACGGACCGCGAGCGCACTGCGCACCGCACTGGACGCCGTGCTGCGCCCGCTGGAGCTGACCGTGCCGCAGTACGCCTGCCTGGAACTTCTCGGCCAATCACCCGGGCAGTCCAACGCCGAGCTCGCTCGCGGCGCATTCGTCACCCGCCAGTCGATGAACCAGGTGCTGCGCGGGCTGCAGGACCGCGGCCTACTCACCCGGCCCACCATCGCGGCCCACGGCCGGGCACTACCCACACAGCTCACCCCAGACGGGAAGCGCGTACTGCACGCAGCGAGCACAGCCGTAGCCCGCGTCGAACAGCGGATGCTTACCCCGCTGACGCCAGAGGACCAGCAGCGGCTCCGGCACGATCTCGCCACCTGCACACGTGCACTCGCCGACACGAACCCGCAACTTCAGGAGCAGCTCGGCTGATCACGTCCAGCTCGCGCCCCAGTAGACGCCATCCCCTTCAGCTGCGGTGATCGTCGCTAGTAGACGCGGAGGTCGAGCAGCTTGCTAGCGGACGACCCACCTTGAGGGAGTATCCGCACCGGCGACGTCGGTAGCGACGTGCCGTTTATGGGTGCGAAGCGTACGCGGACGGCGACAGAACCATGATCGACAACGCCCCGTACGTCCTCCGTAGGGTTTCCTGCATGGCTGACCTCTCCCTCGGTAACGACCTGCGCGCGTTCTCCGACGCGTCCCCCTCCCCCGCACACGCCGTCGCCGACATCGTGCGCCGGCTGCGGGCGGGGGGGTTCACCGCGCTGGATGAGGCAGCGCGCTGGGTGCTGGCGCCCGGCGATCAGCGGTACGTGGTGCGCGGGGGCGGCAGCATCGTCGCGTTCCGGGTGGGCTCCGCGGCTCCGTCGGAGGCCGGGTTCCGGATCGTCGGGGCGCACACCGACTCGCCCACATTCAAGGTGCGCCCACGCCACGACGTCCGCCAGGCCGACTACCGTCTCGTCGGGGTGGAGCCCTACGGCGGGCTGCTCGCCCACACCTGGCTGGACCGGGAGCTGACCGTGGCCGGGCGGGTGATGCTGCGCGGCGGCGAAGTGCATCTGGTGGTGCTTGCTGGTGCGCCGCTGCGCTTCCCGTCGCTGGCCATCCACCTCGACCGCAGCGTCCGCGAGGGGCTCACCCTGGACACCCAGCTTCACCTGGTGCCGGTCTGGGGTGCGGAGCTGGGCGCCAAGCCAGGCCTGCTGGAGGCGCTGGCTGACGCCGCCGGGGTGACCGCGGACGATGTCGTGGGCCACGACCTGGTGCTCGCCGACACGCAACCGGCGGCCCGGGCAGGGGCGGACGGCACCTGGGTCGCCGCGCCCCGGTTGGACGACCAGGCGGGCTGCCACGCCGGCCTGCTCGCGCTGCTCGCCGCCGCGCCGGGCCCGCGCAGCCAGGTGCTGGTGTGCAACGACCACGAGGAGGTGGGCAGCGGCTCCGCCGAGGGTGCCCGGGGCTCGTTCCTGGATGACGTCCTCGCCAGGATCGTGATGGCCACCGGTGACACCGAACGCCAGGCCGGGCACCAGGCGATGGCCCGTTCTCGCCTGGTGTCGGCCGACATGAGCCACGCCGTGCACCCCACCCGCGACGAGCGGCACGAGCCCAGCCATCACCCTGTGCTCGGCGGTGGACCGGTGCTCAATCTCAACGCCAACCAGGCCTACGCCACCGACGCCCGCAGCGGGGGTTGGTTCACCGAGTGCTGCCAGTCCGTGGATGTACCGGTGCAGCACTTCGTGTCCCGCAACGACCTGCCCTGCGGTTCCACCATCGGCCCGCTCACGGCCACCCGCCTCGGCATCGCCACCGTCGACGTGGGGGCAGCGATGCTGGGGATGCACTCCTGCCGCGAGCTGGCCTCCGCCATGGACGTCCCGCTGATGGTCCACGCGTTGACGGCGTGCCTCAGCGGCTGAGGGTCCGCAGCACCAACCGGGACGGGTGCGCCACGCCGTGGCGCAGCTGGTGGTGGCTCACGACCACGTCGTCGGGGCCCGCGAGCTCCGGGAGCACCCGGGTTCCGAGGTTGCGGCTGAATCGCGGGAAGCTGCTGCCCGCCACCTCCAGCTGCAGCCGGTGCCCGGCGCGGACGGTGTGCGCGGTGTCGGCGAGGTGCACCACCAGCTCGGTCACCTCGCCGGGCACCAGCCAGTCCTGGGTGCCCCCCAGGCGGTAGCGAGCCCGCTGCACACCCTCGGTCACCGGCTCGGCGTACCCGTCGGGGTGCACGTCCACCAGGACGGCCACCACATCGGTGTCCTCGACGGAGCTGACCAGGTGCCCGGTGAGCGTGACGTCGCCGACCAGCCGCAGTGGGTCGGCCAGCGGCGCCGAGGTGTACACCAGCACGTCGGCACGTCCGGCGACGGCGCGGTGGTCGACGATCCCGGACGGTCCGAGCGCGGGGTGGCAACAGCTGCCACCGACTGTGGGGACGGGGTCGAGGGGATCGTGGACGTAGTTCTGGGCGCCGCTGGGTCCTGGTGCGTCGAGCAGGGCACCGGGGCCCAGGGCGGTGAGGTCACGCTGCCCGGTCGGCCCTGCGTAGGCCGAGTGGTGCGTCCACGGACCGGCCACCATCCGGTGCGGCCCCGCCTGGCTCTGCAACGCCAGGAACAGCGACACCATGGACGGCGCCATCCAGTCGCGCAGCCCCACGACCTGCAGCAGCGGCACCGTCACCTGCTCAGGCCGCAGGTCCAGGCGCTGCCACAGCGGGTCACCCGGCTCGTGGGTCACCTGGCGGCGCACCTCGGGGGTGACGATGAAGGCGGGGTGGTCCAGGTAGGGCAGCGCGCGGACGACGTCCCAGGCGTCGGTGGCCACGAGGGCCCGGCGCCCCTCGACGTCCACCCCCTCGCGGTCGATGGTGTCCATAGCGTTGCCGAGGTTCCACGACGACAGGAAACCCAGCTCGAACGCGCCACCGGTGCGCAACATCCCGTCGTTGAACCGGTTGCCCGCCATCCACACTGCGGCCGCCTGCAGGTGCGGCGGTGCGGCAGCTACGGCCTGATACGTGGTAATCCCCATGTAGGAGGAGCCGTACACCCCCACCCGGCCGTTGCTCCACGGCTGCGCCGCGGCCCACTCGACGGTGTCGTATCCGTCGTCGGCCTCGTGCACGAAGGGCTGCCACTGCCCGCCCGAGGCGAAGCGACCGCGCACGTCCTGCACCAGTACGGCGTAGCCCTGCGCCGCCAGATGTGCGGGGTCGGCAACCAGGTGCACCACCAGCTCAGCCGTCAGGGTGCCGTACGCGGTGCGGTGCACCAGCACCGGATGCGGATCGTCACCGGCGGGCAGGTAGAGGTCGGCGTGCAGCACCACACCGTCGCGCATGGGGACGCCGACCTCACGGCACGTGCCGGGCGTCGTCGCACCGTTCGTCATCGAGAGCGGGTCAGCGCGATGCCGTACTGGTGGATCCGGCGGTAGATGGTGGCCCGGGACATGCCCAACGTCCGCGCCGCGGTGGTCGGACTTCCACCGTCGTCGCGCAGGGCGTTGACGATCGCATCGCGTTCCAGCGCTTCGATCGGCGAGAGCACCCGCCGACTGGTGGAGCGGCACTCAGGTGGCAGGTCGGCCAGCTCGATGGTGCCCGCCCGGCGGTGCTGAATGACCGTGAGCAGCACCCTGCGCAGTTGGGCGACGTTACCCGGCCAGTTCAGCCGGCCCAACTGGTCCAGCGCCGCAGCCGAACAGGTCAGCCGCTCCCCGTTCGGTAGCTGCGCAAGCAGGTGCGGGACCAGCTCGGCGAGGTCGTCGATGTGGTGACGCAGCGCCGGGACCTCGACCGTGCGCAGGAAAACCGTGCGCAGCGGGGTCGGCGCCCCCGAACTGAGCGTTATGGCGACGCGCGCGTGGTGGTCGGGCTCGACGAGCAGGTCGGCGAACGCCACTGCCTGCTCGTCGTCGAGGCGTTCACCCTGGGACAGGACGATCAGCGCGTCCGGTTCGGACAGGTCGTCGGCCAACGCGGCCAACCATGCCTCGAAGCCGTCCGACCCCGGCGCATCGATCACCCGGAATCGACCTGCCGGGTTGTGCACCCGGTGCACGGCGCGCAGCACGGCACGCTTGCCGGCGCCCGGCTCGCCCTCCAACGCGACCCAGTCGCGTGACTGGTAACAGGAGTCGACCTGCTGGACACACCGGGCCCACACCGCTCCGCTGCCAGCGAGCCCGGCCAGAGCGGCCGGTGGGAGGCTTCGACCCGGCACGCGGGCACCTGGCCCGGCCGGCTGCGCAGCGTGTCCCAGCCGGATCCGGAAGACGCCGCCCGCCGGTCCGGACTCACAGTCCACCGGCGCGTACCGCAGGTGCGCCGAACGCCCGCTGGGCAGCTCGACCGTGCTCATCGCCGCTCGGTCCGCCGCGCGCACCGTGTCGACGGCGTAGGAGATGAGCGCCTCCTGCTCGCTCGAGTCCAGCAACTGGCGCAGCTGACCGTTGGTCATGATCACGTCGCTGTTGAGCGCGAGCACCGGCCCGCTCGACTGGTCGCGGGTCTTCATGTACTCGGCGAACAGGGCGAGCTCGCGCACCCCCGTCTGCGCGAGCAGCTCCAACTCGATCTGCCGTGCGGTGGCGGCGGCGAGTGCGGAGAGCATCGCGCCGGGAGCATTGCTCCAGGCGGTCAGGTCGAGCAACCCGATGGTCTTGCCGCGGGTCGGATGCCGGATCGGCGCGCCGGCGCACGAGAACTGGCCGAGTTCGTGGGAGTAGTGCTCGCGACCGTCGACGAGCGTCGCCCTTCCGCTGCTGAGGGACGTGCCGATGCCGTTGGTGCCGGCGTGCTCCTCGGCGTAGCTGAACCCGGGAGCCAGGCGCACCTCGTCCAGTCGTCGCGTGATCTCGTTGTCCGGGCTGCGGCGGTCGATGACCAGGCCGGTGTGGTCGGTGAGGATGATGCTCACCGCCTCGTCCCGCAGCTGCTCACCGAGGGTGTCGAGCACCGCAGCGGCACTGCGGCACAGCGGCGCGTCGAAGTCGGGCTCGCGGACGTAGGGGACCTGCAGCCGGTCGATCCCCACGTCGTTCTCGTGCGAGCGCTTCCACGAGGCCAGGATCATGCCCCGCACGCGCACGTCAGCTTCCGTCGGATCCGCCAGGAAATGCTCGCGAGCGGCTGAGACCGCGCGATCATCAGGCGACGACGTCTGCTCGCCAGGGCGCACCGGTTGACCTCCGCCCGTAGTTGGCGGCACTCTCCGTCGACTGCCGCGCAAAACCCATAGTACGAGCTGAGCCTGTGACCCAGATCTCAAACTGAGACGCCCAGCTACCACCACGTGGGTTGTGATGGCAACTGCACGTCTGCGGCACCTCCACCCGGTGTGGGCGCAGCCGCGACGTGCAGGTCGGATCGGCGGCGCGAAGGCGCGGCGGACAACCGAACGGAACTTGAGCCCCGAGGAGGGAGCACACCGTGAGCAGACAGAGTCTGAGCAAGGCCCACGAAAAGATCACCGAGCTGTCGTGGGAACCCACCTTCGCCACCCCGGCGAAGCGGTTCGGCACCGACTACAGCTTCGACAAGTCACCCAAGAAAGACCCGCTGAAGCAGATCCTGCGTTCCTACTTCCCGATGGAGGAGGAGAAGGACAACCGGGTCTTCGGCGCCATGGACGGCGCGATCCGCGGCAACATGTTCCGCCAGGTCCAGGAGCGCTGGATGGAGTGGCAGAAGCTGTTCCTGTCGATCATCCCCTTCCCGGAGATCTCCGCGGCCAGGGCGATGCCCCTGGCGATAGACGCGGTGCCCAACCCGCAGATCCACAACGGCCTCGCGGTGCAGATGATCGACGAGGTGCGGCACTCGACGATCCAAATGAACCTCAAGCGGCTGTACATGAACCACTACATCGACCCGGCCGGCTTCGACATCACCGAGAAGGCGTTCGCCAACAGCTACTGCGGCACTATCGGCCGTCAGTTCGGCGAGGGCTTCATCACTGGTGATGCGATCACCGCCGCGAATGTGTACCTGACCCTGGTCGCGGAGACCGCGTTCACGAACACGCTGTTCGTGGCCATGCCGTCGGAGGCCGCCGCCAACGGTGACTACCTGCTGCCGACGGTGTTCCACTCGGTCCAGTCCGACGAGTCGCGCCACATCAGCAACGGCTACTCCATCCTGTTGATGGCGCTGGCCGACGAGGACAACCGCCAGCTGCTCGAGCGCGACCTGCGCTACGCCTGGTGGAACAACCACTGCGTGGTCGACGCCGCGATCGGGACCTTCATCGAGTACGGCACGAAGGACCGACGCAAGGAGCGCGACTCCTACGCCGAGATGTGGCGGCGCTGGATCTACGACGACTACTACCGTAGCTACCTCATGCCGCTCGAGAAGTACGGCCTGGTCATCCCCCACGACCTGGTCGAACTGGCGTGGGACCGGATCTACAACAAGCACTACGTCCACCGGGTCGCCCAGTTCTTCGCCACCGGCTGGCCCGTCAACTACTGGCGGATCGACGCCATGACCGACACCGACTTCGAGTGGTTCGAGCACAAGTACCCGGGCTGGTACGACCAGTTCGGCAGGTGGTGGGAGGCCTACAGCCGGCTTGCGTACCCCGGCAAGAACAAGCCGATCGCGTTCGAGGACGTGGGCTACGAGTACCCGCACCGCTGCTGGAGCTGCATGGTCCCCTGCCTCATCCGGGAGGACCTGGTGGTGGAGAAGGTCGACAACCAGTGGCGGACCTACTGCTCGGAGACGTGCTACTGGACCGACGCGGTGGCCTTCCGTCCCGAGTACGAGGGCCGGGAGACCCCCAACATGGGTCGGCTCACCGGCAAGCGCGAGTGGGAGACGCTCTACCACGGGTGGGACCTCGCCGACATCGTTAAGGACCTCGGGTACGTCCGGGACGACGGTCAAACGCTCACCCCGCAGCCGCACCTCGATCTCAGCGACCCGAAGAAGCTGTGGACGCTCAACGACATCAAGGGCATCCCGTTCGGCAGCCCCAACATCTCGCTGAACGAGATGACCGACGACGAGCGGAATGCTTGGGCGGCGGCGTACCGCGGTAACCCGAACCGCACCCCGGCCAGCGTCTAGCACCCGACCGGAACTGGGCACCGACGGTGGGGTGGCGCGTCTCGGCCGCCACCCCACCGTCGTCCCCTGACCTGACCCACACCGCACGCGAAGGAGCGCGGACCCCATGAGCGAGCACCACAACGTGCGCTTCGAGCCCGTCGGCATCGACATCGATGTGGCCGAGGACGAGACCGTGCTGGACGCCGCGTTCCGCCAGGGCGTGATGCTCATGCACGGCTGCAAGGAAGGGCAGTGCTCGGCGTGCAAGTCGTTCCTGATCGACGGTGACGTCCAGCTGGACCGCTACTCGACCTTCGCCCTCGCCGACTACGAGAGCGACGAAGGCTATGTCCTGCTCTGCCGGACGCACGCCTACTCCGACCTCGAGGTGGAGCTGATCAATCTTCGACGAGGAGATGATCCGTTCCGGACTGCCCGTCGTCACCGCCACCACGGAGGTCTGCGAGGTAACCGCCCTCACCCACGACATCACCCGGCTCGTGCTGACCCTCGTCGACGCCGCGTCGTTCCGTTACTACCCGGGCCAGTACGTCGACATCCAGGTCCCCGGCCAGGCCGAGCACCGGTCGTTCTCGATGGCCGCGCCGCCCGCGCCGGACGGCCGGCTCGAGTTCATCATCAAGCGTTACCCCGGAGGCCACTTCTCGGGCCTGCTCGAGGGCACGCTCGCCGTGGGCGACAAGCTCGACATCACCGGCCCCTACGGATCGTTCACCCTCCGCGCGAGTTCGGAGCGCCGGTTGGTGTTCGCCGCTGGCGGCGCGGGCATGGCCCCCATGCTGGCGCTGCTGCGACAGATGGCCGAGGCTCGCAGCACCCGCGAGGTGACCTTCTACTACGGCGCGCGCACCGAGAGTGACCTGATCTCGGTGGACGAACTCAGCACATTGCAGCAGGCGCTGCCCCAGCTGGTGTTCGTCCCCTGCCTGTCGGAGTCCTGGCCGGATGGGTGGAACTCCGCCACCACCGGGTACGTGCACGACGTGGTGGACCACCACGAGGACGCGTTGTCCTCGTGCGACGTCTACCTCTGCGGTCCACCGCCCATGATCGACGCCGCGCTAGAGCTGCTGAGCACGGCGGGTGTCCCGCAGGAGCAGATCCACTACGACAAGTTCACCACGACCGCCGAGCCGGACACCCCCTGATGCACGTGCCCCGATGACCCCGGCCCTGGCGCACCCGCCCCGTCCACCCCACGAGGAAGAAGGCAGTTCATGAGCACACCAGTCGAGGAGAAGGCGCAGCCTGCTCCGCAAAGCTTCCCCAAGCCGGAATTCACCGGTGCCGAAGCCGGGCTGAAGGTCTTCCCCAGCTCCACCAGTCGCGCCTACAACTACTTCACGCCGCAGAAGATGCGGGCGACGGTGTACGAGGACGTCACCACCGACGTCCAGCCCGACCCCGAGCGGCACCTCACCCAGGGCTGGCTCTACGGCTTCGCCGACGCCCCCGGTGGCTACCCCCACAACTGGACGGTGCTGAAGAGCGGCAACTGGCACGCCTTCCTCGACCCCAACGCGGAGTGGGAGCAGACGATCTACCGCAACAACTCCAACGTGGTGCGGCAGATCGGGCTCAACCTGGAGAACGCCAAGGAGGCCGGCGCGTACGCGCACTGGTCCCCGACCTGGACGAAGTTCGTCGCCGAGAACGTCGGTGCCTGGATGCACGCCGAACAGGGCCTGGGCATGCACGTGTTCGTCTCGGCCCAGCGGTGCGCGCCCACGAACATGATCAACAACGCGGTCACGGTGAACAGCGTGCACCGACTCCGCTTCGCTCAGGACCTCGCGTTGTACAACCTGGACCTGAGCGAGTCGCTGGACGGCTTCGACGGTTCGGTCCACCGCGCCACCTGGAACGACAATCCGTGCTGGCAGGGTGTTCGGGAGAACGTCGAACGGCTCACCGCCATCGAGGACTGGGCCGAGGCGGTGTTTGCCACCAACGTCGTCTTCGAGCCCCTCGTCGGGGTGTTGTTCCGCAGTGACCTCTTGATGCAGATCTCGGCCCGCAACGGTGACTACATCACGCCGACCCTGATCGGGGCAGGCGAGAACGACTTCAACCGTGATCTGCGTTACACCCGCGCCCTGTTCAAGATGTTGACCTCCGACGCCGAGCACGGCGCGCACAACATGACCGTCATGCAGGGCTGGCTCGACACGTGGACGCCGGTCAGCCGGCACGCCGCATACGAGCTGCAGCCCATCTGGTCGCAGCCGGCTGAACGGGCGGTCACCTTCGCCGATTCGTTCGCCGCGGCCACCGCCGACTTCACCACCCTGATCAACGAGTTCGGCCTCACCGCACCCAAGGAGCTGAAGAAGTGACTAGCTCATCCGTTAGTTTCGATGTCAACCGCACCTCGTCCAACATGTGTGGCGTCACCCTGATGAACAACCAGAACGGCTACGTGGTCGCGGAGGTCATGAGGGCCAAGGACGGGATCACCATCCGCGAGTTCCCGTCTATGATCCGAGTCGACGGCGTCAACAAGATTATTTTCGACTACCAGGAGATCACCGACGCGCTCGGTACCGAGTTCGACGGATCGGACTTCGAGGAGATCATGTCGACCCACTACGGACGCATGGTGCACCTCGATGACATGACCATCATGTTCGCCAACCCCGAGGACGCGGCGGAGTACATCGACTTCGACCTCCAACCCGTCTAGTCATGCCATTGGCCCGGTTGGCCGACGATAAGCGGCATCCCAGCAGCTAAGGAGAATGTCAGTATGTACACCAAGGACGGCGAAAGCTACTTCGTGGTCGACGGACATGTACACTTCTGGGACGGCAGCCCGGCCAACCAGTCCAATGTTCATGGCGCACAGTTCATCGACTGCTTCTACGACTACCACCGCAATCTGAGCCCCGAGGAGTGGGTGTGGCCGCCGGAGAAGTTCGGCAAGTACACCGAGTCCGACATGCTGCACGATCTGTTCGAGGTCGGCTATGTCGACAAGGCGATCTTCCAGCCGACCTATTTGACGGACTTCTACAATGCGGGTTTCAACACCACCGAACGTAATGGCGCGGTCGCGGAGAACAATCCCGGCAAGTTCATCGTGAACGGTGCCTTCGACCCGCGGGACACCGAGGCTGGCCTGGAGGCGTTGGAGGAGCTCGCCACGCGGTGGAACCTACAGGGAGTCAAGCTCTACACGGCCGAGTGGAAGGGTTCGTCGCGGGGGTGGAAGCTGTCTGACCCGTGGGCGTTGAAGTACCTGGAGAAATGCCGGGACCTGGGCATCAAGAACATCCATGTCCACAAGGGCCCGACCATCCGCCCGCTCGACCGGGATGCCTTCGACGTAGCCGACGTCGATGTGGCCGCCACCACGTTCACCGATCTGAACTTCATCGTCGAGCACGTCGGCCTGCCACGGCTGGAGGACTTCTGCTGGATCGGCACCCAGGAGCCCAATGTCTACGGTGGGCTGGCGGTGGCTCTGCCGTTCATCCACTCCCGCCCGCGCTATTTCGCCCAGATCATCGGTGAGCTGCTGTACTGGATCGGTGAGGACAAGATCCTCTTCAGCAGCGACTACGCGATCTGGCAGCCGAAATGGCTGGTGGAGATGTTCGTCGACTTCGAGATGCCCGCAGACCTGACCGAGTACCCGGCGCTGACCACCGACGTGAAACGCAAGATCCTCGGGCTCAACGCCGCCGCGCTCTACGACATCGACGTGCCGCCCGAACTCGCGAGCAAGGTGCCCGCCCAGCCGGAAGCCGAGGTCGCCGTGGGTGCGTCGGAGTGAGTGCAGCGACCAGCGAGTCCTGAGCTGGCCGCACGCCCATTGCCGGCCCCATGCCTAGTGGCCGGCCGCACGCCCACTGCCGCTGTCGGCTCAACCACCGGAAGAAGGACGTCATGGCCAAGGACTTGCGCTTCAACGTCGAAGCGCGGCAACTACTCGAGGCCGGCGTCAACGCCCTGGCTGACGCGGTCAAGGTGACCCTCGGCCCCAAGGGCCGCAATGCCGTGATCGAGAAGCTGGTCGGCGCACCCACCATCACCAACGACGGCGTCACCATCGCTCGGGAGATCCAGCTGCGTAACCCGTTCGCGAATATGGGGCGCAGCTGGTCAAGGAGGTGGCCACCAAGACCAACGGGGTGGCCGGTGACGGCACCACCACCGCCACGGTGCTCGCGCAGGCCATGGTGCGGGAAGGGCTGCAGGCCGTCACCGCCGGCGCCAACCCGATGCAGCTCAAGCGGGGCATCGAGGCCGCTGTCGAGGCGGTACTGGAACGGTTGGCGAACGAGTCCACCGACATCGGCGGCGTCGGCGACCTGGCCAGCGTCGCGACCCTGTCGGCGAACAACGACAGCGAGATCGGCGACGTGATCGCGTCGGCGATCAGTCGGGTCGGGCGCGGGGGGGTCGTCACCGTCGAAGAGTCGCCCTCGTTCGGTCTCGAGGTCACCTATGTGGACGGGGTCGAGATCGACAACGGCTACATCTCGCCGTACATGGTCACCGACCGTGAGCGGATGGAAGCCGTCTTCGACAACCCCTACGTGTTGCTGACCTCGGAGAAGATCTCCAAGGTGCAGGAGCTCATGCCGGTACTGGAGCAGGTCACCAAGTCCGGACGCCAGCTCGTGATCTTCGCCCAGAACATCGATGAGCCCGCGCTGGGCATGCTGGTGGCCAACAACGTGCACGACACCTTCCGCTCGGTCGTCGTCCGCGCGCCGGGATTCGGGCATCGCCGCATCGCCGAGCTGAGCGATCTGGCGATCTGGATGGGCGGTCAGGTGATCACCGCGGAGGCCGGGCTGAGCCTGGACACCGTCCGGCTGGAGCAGCTCGGTCAGGTTCGGCGTGTCACCGTCACCGACGCCACCACCACCCTGGTCGGCGGTGTCGGCCCGGACAACGAGGTGGCCGCCCGGATCGAACAGCTCAAGCACGAGTTCGAGCGAGCCGAGAACGACCACGACAAGGACGCACTGGAAGGCCGCATCGCCCGGCTGTCGGGCAGCGTCGCCGTGATCCACGTCGGTGCGGCCACACGGGTGGAGCTCACCGAGAAGCAGCACCGGGTCGAGGACTCACTCTCGGCCACCCGCGCCGCGCTCGAGGAAGGCGTCGTCGCCGGGGGTGGAACCGCGCTCGCCCAGGCCGCCAGCGCCATCGATGCGCTCGATCTGCACGACGAGACTGCGCTCGGGGCCCGAATCGTCCGCGACGCCCTGATGGAACCCCCGCGGTGGATCGCCATCAACGCCGGGTACTCGGGCGAGGAGGTCGTCGACGCGGTCCGCCAGCTACCGACCGGTCACGGGTTCAACGCGATGACCGGTGCCTACGGCGACATGTCCGGGATGGGCATCATCGACCCGCTCAAGGTGACCCGGTCGGCGCTGCAGAGCGCTGCCTCGATCGCGGCCTTGCTGCTGACCACCGAGACCCTCATCGTCGAGGAGGTCGTGGGCAACCCCGGCGCCATCTACGCACCCGGCTTCGGTGATCTCGCCGAGGGTCTCGTCCGGCCGTCCAACATCGCCTGAGCCACCGGGCTCGCGTTGCCGAAACCACCCCCAGGAGAGCGAGCGCACAACGGTGACCGACGAGGCAACGACAGACCCGGCGACCCCCAGGAATACCGAGTCCCTCGCGCGGGAACTCGGCACGATCTTCGACGACTTCGACGGCCAGATGCAGAAGCTGACTGCCGATCTGGACCCGGACAACGTGCGCACCGCGGGGGCGATGACGCTCGCCGTCGGCATGTACGCCAACAACCTCGCGAAGGTGCTGAACGAGCTCATCGGCATCGTCCACCGGCTCGAGCGGGCGCAGCCAGACCCGGTCCTGAGCACTGGGCAGCCTGGCCCCTCGCGACCGCTTGTCGGTGGTGTGAGCAAAGATCGAGGGCATGAGCAACACCATGGTGAGGATCGCCCACGCGATCCCTGACCGACCTCCGCTCCGGCTGGCCGTCGGTCAGCAGGTGCGGGTCGGCGACCAATCCAGTGCATGGCCGGAGTTCGTGTCGTCACCGCGGCGCACGGCACAGGCTGGGTGCCGTGGTGATGGCCACGAGCACGGCCTGCGCCCGCCGATGCGATCCGAAGAACACCGGGTCACTGTCTCCGGCGTCGAAGCGCCGGGTGATCTTGCCCAACGCCGCACGAACCCGGCCCGACGACGTGGGAAAAGCTGCTCGCGCACGCCGAGGACGAACTCCACCTCCACCTCCACCTCCACCTCGCCCGACGGCGTCTCGTCGAGCGCGGCCCCTGGCTGGGTGAGAACGAGCTTGACGCTGCGCTCACGCGGGCAACCGAGGAGGCGTCCAGGCATGCTGCATGTGCGCCACCCCTCGGCCAGAACTCACCGATCCCCCGTCCTGGCGGAGCTGTCTCGTGTCCTTAGGGTCGCGCTCGCAGGTCAAGCTTGTAGCGGCTCGAACCCGAGGTCGATCAGCGAGGCAAAGCGCAGGCGTTCATCATCACCGATCATCCCCGCGGCCTCGTTGTCCAGCCGCTCACCCACAATTAGCCCAAGTGGCTGTCCCCCTCGGGTGTCAAACTCCTTCCCGATGCTGGCACGGTAGCTAAGCACCTGCGCGATCGCACTGCGGCCAACCATGCCTCGCTTGAGCTCCACGACGACGTACCTTTTCGATTGCCGGTCCTGGAACACGAGGTCAGCGCGGCCCCCGTTCGAACAGTGGTGCTGGCGACCGATCAGACGGAGGTTCATTCTCAGCGCCGAGAAGCGCTCAGGGTTTGCCGCCAGCGTGGACTCGATCACAGATTCAAGGCTGAAGAGGCGCCTGGCCCTCGCCAGCTGACGTTTGGTCTGCGTCGGGTCCGCCACCAACCGGACAATGAGATGGTCCCAAACCTCTGGCTGCATTCTGAACGCGCTGCGCTGGAATCGGGCATTCAACGCATTCCAACCGCGCAGCGCGGGATCCGCCTTGATCTCAACAATGCTCATCGGGTCCGCGAATTTCTCGATCACCTCGTAATCGCAACCGTACTTCCAACCAGGTGCTGCGGAGGGATCCTGCAGTAGCGAGTACGCATCGGATCTCGCCACGATGAGATACGCGATGTCCATCTTGGGATTCGTCCGGTAGAGCAGAACTTGGTCACCCTCGCGTGTGTCCTGGTGGCAGGTCCACCACCCACCTGGGGCGTAGCCCCCTGTCGGATCAAGATCGACACGGTCGGATCCATCGGCCTCGGCGTAGTAGCGCGGTCCTGTGACCCAGAGCCAGTGCCCCGGCTCGCTGTCGTCGACTTCCAAGCTCATGGTGTTGCTCCTGATCTCTGAAGCCGGCTACCCGGCTGACGGTAAGGCCTGGATTGTTGATTCTTGAAGGTGTGTCGTTGCGGGGATCTTGGGCGTAGGGTTTCCAAGATCAATGCGTGACCAAAGAACTGGCAACCTTCCTGACCGAACTCTATGTGATCATCGATGATCACCTCGTCGAATCCCGTCGCGGTCGCGGTCGCGGTCGGGGCCGCAGGCCGGGCTGTCCGACGCCGAGTTGCCCACCCGCGTCGCCCAACGACTACTGGGCATGGCCGCCGGATCTGGCACAACTGGACCACCGGAGCAACCGGAAACGCTCACTCACCGCCTACGACCACTAACCCCACCAATGAATCAACCATGTAGCTGTCACGCCCCGGGGGCCGTCGCCCGCACGATGGAACGCAGCTTGGCCAGGCGCTCGCCTACGCTGCGTTCGTTGCCGTGGTTGGTGGGCCGGTAGTAGTCGCTGCCCACCAGCTCGTCTGGCGGGTACTGCTGGGCGAGCACACCGTCGGGGTGGTCGTGCGGGTAGGAGTAGCCCTGCGCGTTGCCCAGCGCGGCGGCGCCGGCGTAGTGTCCGTCGCGCAGCTGCGGGGGCACGGCTCCTGCCTTCCCCGCCGACACGTCCGCGATCGCCGCACCCAGCGCGGCGATGACCGCCCCGGACTTGGGTGCGGTGGCCAGGTGCACGGTCGCCTGGGCCAGGGCGAGGCGCGCCTCGGGCATGCCGATGAGCGCGACGGCCTGCGCGGCCGCGGTGGCGGTGAGCAGCGCCGTCGGGTCGGCCATGCCCACGTCCTCGCTGGCGTGAACCACGAGCCGGCGGGCGATGAACCGTGGGTCCTCCCCCGCGACGATCATCCGGGCCAGGTAGTGCAGTGCCGCGTCCACGTCCGAGCCCCGGATGGACTTGATGAACGCGCTGATCACGTCGTAGTGCTGGTCACCGTCGCGGTCGTAGCGCACCGCCGCCTCGTCGACGGTGGCCTCCACCGTGGCCAGGTCCACGGTGTGACCGATCGGTACGGCTCCGGCCGCGGCCTCCAGCGCGGTGAGGGCGCGGCGGGCGTCACCGGCGGCGAGCCGAACGAGGTGGTCCTCGGCGTCGGGGTTCAGCGTCACCGCGCCGTCGAGCCCGCGGGGGTCGGCCACCGCACGCCGCACCAGGGTGCGCAGGTCGTCGGGCTCCAACGGCCGCAGCTGCAGCACCAGCGAGCGGGAGAGCAACGGCGACACCACGGCGAACGACGGGTTCTCCGTCGTCGCCCCCACCAGGAGCACGATGCGGTCTTCGACCGCACCCAGCAGGGCGTCCTGCTGGGTCTTGGAGAAGCGGTGAACCTCGTCGATGAACAGCACGGTCTGCTCGCCGGCCACCAACCTGCGGCGCGCCAGGTCGATGACCGCGCGTACCTCCTTCACCCCGGCCGACACCGCGCTGAGCGCGTCGAATCGCCGCCCCGCGGCCTGGGATACCAGGGTGGCCAGGGTGGTCTTGCCGGTACCGGGCGGGCCGTAGAGCAGCACCGACGCGGGGGCCGCCCCCTCTATGAGTCGGCGCAGCGGGGCGCCGGGGCCGAGCAGGTGATCCTGGCCGAGTACCTCCGCGAGAACGGCGGGGCGCATCCGCACCGCCAGGGGCGCGCACGGGCGTCGTCCGGGCGGCGGTGGGCCGGCGTTCTCGGCCGGGTCACCACCGAACAGTCCGTCCTGCACGGGCGCACGCTACCCGCAGCCGACCAGTTGACCAGCGGCCGACGGGCGGGTGAACACTGGTCCGCAAACGTGCCAGCAGCGGCGATCGTCCTGTTGGCTAGCGACATGGATGCCGCCGAGACCGCCCCGCCCCCGTCCGCTCCCGTCACCCGGCGGGCCGTCCTCGGCGGCGCAGCGGTCGCCGCCGGCGCCCTGGCCATGGGCGTTGGTCCCGGCGTCGCCGCAGCCGGCACCACCCGGGCCGCGTCGGCGCCGACCGGGCTCGACGTGCACGTGCTGGTGATTGACGGGTGCCGGCCGGACGAGGTCGCCACTGGCCGGATGCCCACGGTGAGTTCGCTGGCCGCGCTGGGCAGCAGCTACACCAGTGCCCGGGCGGTCGACGTCGCCGAGACCATCCCCAACCATGTGGCGATGATGACCGGGGTGCTTCCCGCCCGCTCGGGTGTCCCGGCGAACTCGGTGTACGACCGCGGCGAAGGTGTGGTCCGCGACCTCGACCGCCCCAGCGACCTGTTGGTACCCACCCTGCTCGAGCGGCTGCCCGCCGAGCGGGGGGTGCGCACCGCGAGCATCCTCAGCAAGAACTACCTCTACGGCGTGTTCGGCACCCGGGCCAGCTACCGGTGGAAGCCGGAGCCGTTGCTGCCGCTCACTGCCCACGCCCCCGACCAGTTCACGATGAACGCGCTCCTGTCAGCGCTGGCCGTGCAGCAGCCGCGGATGACGTTCACCAACCTCGGGGACGTCGACCGGGTGGGCCACGCCGACCTCAGCGGCACCAGCCTGCGGCTCGCGCGGACCGCGGCGCTCACCGCGACCGACGCGCAGCTCGCCCGGTTTGTGCAGGCGCTGCGGTCCTCAGGGCGTGGCAGCGCAGCGTGGTTGTCGTGCTGGCCGACCATTCGATGGACTGGGCGCTGCCCACGGCGCTGATCGGGGGCTGGCCGGGGTGCTCGACCGCGACCCGCAGCTGACGGGCAACGTCAAGGTTGCCCAGAACGGCGGTGCGGACCTCCTGTACTGGACCGGGTCGGCGGCGCGACGCGGTGCCGCTGTCGCCCGGATGCGCAGCCTGGCCTCGGCCACACCGGGGGTGCTCTCGGTGGCGCCACCCGGCGAGCTGGGCCTCGGCGCGCAGGCCGGCGACCTCGTGGCGTTCTGCAAGCCCGGGTGGCGCTTCGCCGACCCGACGCCGCTGTCCAACCCGATCCCGGGCAACCACGGTCACCCCACGACCCGCCCTATCCCCTTCGTCATCTCCGGTGGGCACCCGCGGGTGCGGCGGGGGCTGACGCACTCGCTTCCCGTGAGCACCATGGACGTGGCTCCCACGGTGGCGTGGCTGCTGGGTCTGCGCGCCCCGGGTGGCGGCTGGGACGGGGCTGCCCGCACCGAGGCGTTCCTCGGCGCGGGCCGGGACGCCTCAGCGCAGGAGGGTGAGCACGTGGGCGACTGACCGGGCGTGCTCGGCGGTGGCCTCCTCACCCGCGGCGCTGGCACTGGCAGCCAAACGGCTCCACCGAATCGCCAACGCCCGCCCGGGTGTGGTGGCCAGCGGGTGCGCGCTGCTCGGCTCCCGGCGTACCGCGCGTCCGGGTAGGAACCAGTAGGTGCTGGTCCACACCCACAGCAGGTGTGCATCGAACATCCGCGTCCGCAGGACGTCGTCGTCGGCGAGCTGCGGCCACACCCCCACCACCTCCGAGCGCCAGGCCTGCACCATCAGCTCGGCGTGGTCAGCGGTGATGTCCGGACAGCACCAGCACCCGGGGAAGGGCACCAGTGCGTAGGTGGCGTCGAGCGTGATATCCCGGAAACCGCCCCACTCGTAGTCCAGGAACTGCACGCCGTCGGCGGTGACGAGCGCGTTGTCCGGGCACAGGTCGGCCGGGCTGAAGGCGCGCAGGGCCCGGCTGCCCAACAACCGCGTGCACCGATCGGCGCGGTGGACCACCTGCCTGCAGGTGCTCACCCCGAGAACGTCCTGCAGGGCACCAGGAACCTCAGCGATCGCCTGTCGAGCCGGAGTGTCCATGGGGTCGTTGAGCATCGGCTTGCCAGTGCGCCGCAGCAGCGTGTCGAAGTCGCCCTCCCGGTCGGCGGTGACGGCGTGCATCCGGCCGAGGGCCCGCGCCCAGGCCAGCAGCCCGTGCTGCGCGGCGACCGGGTCGGCCCCACCCAGTAGATCCGCCAGGGTCTGGGCGCCACCGAGGTCAGCGAGTACCAGCACCCGCTCGTGCACGTCGTGGGCGACGAGGACCGCGCCCGGACGGTGCCCGGGCGGTAGCGAGTTGGCGAACTGGTACGAGACAGCCTCGCGCAGGAATGCCTCGTCGGTGCTCACGCCTGCTTGCTGACCCAGCTGGGGTGCGTCCAGCACCTTCTTCACCACCATGGTGCGCGGCAGCGAGAAGGGGTTGTCCCCCATCCGCACCCGCAGCACGATGGTGCGCTCGCTGCCGCCGAGGTCCTGCGGATCGAGCAGCGACACCGCCGCACCCGTCCTCCGCGTGAGTAGGCGCTCGGCGGCACTCACCACGCTGGCGACGGACAGGTGCTCGGCTCGGGGCGCAATCGTCATCACGATCAGTGTACCGGGGTGGTGCAGGGGCGGATCAGCGCCAGGGCGCAGCGTTCCCGCTGCCCGCCTGCCTGCGGGGGCGTCGGCGCAGCAGCAGCACCCCGACCGCCGCCGCCACGATCCCCACCAGGTTCACCACCAGCTGGGTGGCCGACTCCAGCGCGATCTCCCACTGACCCAGCGTCGCCGCGATCACGGCGTAGCCCGCGGCAGGAACCGTGGTGACGGAGATGAACACCCCGACCAGGGCGGCGGACTTGGCCGAGACCAGCGACAACATGCCCGCCGCGCCGGCCAACAGGGCCACCACCAGCGAGAACGGTCCCACCTGGTAGATGAAGTCCACCTGGTCGGCCCGGTTGAGGGTGCCGAGGGTGACCAACCCGAACGCCTCGGCGAGTAGCGCACCCCCCGCCGTGGCGAGCATCGCCGCGGGGAAGCCGACCACGATCGCCAGCGTCGACCGCCTGGCGAGGTCGAAGCGGCGACGCACCAGGTTGACGGCCAGCCCCGCCAGCGGACCGAACTCCGGGCCCACCACCATCGCCCCCACGACCGTCACCGGGGAGTTGGTCACCACACCGACAGCGGCGATGAGGCAGGCCAGGGTGAGGAAGGCCAGGAAGGTGGCGTTCAGGCGCGACTCCTCCCCGGTGCGGGCGATGAGCTCCTCCCAGATGACGGCGTCACTGGCTTCACCGGGGGCCGCGTCGGAGGCGCGATTGGCCGAAAGTGACAGCGTGGTGTCGATGGATTCCAGGGTGAGCCCGCCGTCGCGGTCCACCCCGCGGCGGCTGAGCTCGGACAGCACATGGTCGGTGCACTCCCTGGCGAGGTCGGCCTCCACCACGTCGCCACAGGGCCGCAGCGCCGCCCCGCGGTGCACGGTCAGATGGGTGGCGCCAGGCTCGGCGCGGAGCAACTCGAGCACGCCGTCGGTGAGCCCAGTGGGGCTGATCACGAGCACGGCTCAGAACCGCGTGGACGGCGGCGGGTTCGTCGGCGGCGTGCTGATCGATGCCCGTGCGTCGATGCCGGACTCCATGCGCTGCTGTGCGGTGATCGGCGCCGGCGCGTCGGTGAGTGGGTCGATGCCGCCACCGGACTTGGGGAAGGCGATGACCTCCCGGATGGAGTCGGTGCCGCTCAGCAGCGCGCAGATGCGGTCCCAGCCGAACGCAATCCCCCCGTGCGGAGGCGCGCCGAACGCGAAGGCGTCCAGCAGGAAGCCGAACTTCTCCTGCGCCTGCTCGTGGTTCAGGCCCATGACGGCGAAGACCCGCTCCTGCACCTCACGGGAATGGATGCGGATGCTGCCGCCGCCGATCTCGTTGCCGTTGCACACGATGTCGTAGGCGTAGGCCAGGGCGTCACCGGGCGCGGTGTCGAAGGTGTCCATGCTCTCCGGCCTGGGGCTGGTGAACGCGTGGTGCACCGCGGTCCACGCGCCCGAACCGACCGCGACGTCCCCACTGGCCACGGCCTCACCCGCCGGTTCGAACAGCGGGGCGTCCACCACCCACACGAACTCCCACGCGCCGTCCTCGATGAGCCCTTGGCGCCGAGCGATCTCACCGCGGGCGGCACCCAGCAGCGCCCGGGACGACTTCACCCCACCGGCGCCGAAGAAGATGCAGTCACCCGGCGCCGCCCCCACGTGCGCGGCCAGCCCGGCCCGCTCGGCGTCGGAGAGGTTGCGCGCAACGGGGCCGCCCAGGGTGCCGTCCTCGCCCACCAGCACGTAGGCCAGGCCCTTGGCGCCGCGCTGGCGAGCCCACTCCTGCCAGGCGTCGAGGTGCCTGCGCGGCTGGCTCGCCCCGCCGGGCATGACGACGGCACCCACATAGGGTGCCTGGAACACCCGGAATGGTGTGTCGGCGAAGAACCCCGCGCATTCGGTGAGTTCCAGGCCGAAGCGGAGGTCGGGCTTGTCGGAGCCGTAGCGGCGCATGGCGTCGGCGTAGGTCAGCCGCGGGATGGGCGTGGGGATCTCGTACCCGATGAGCGCCCACAGGGCGGTGAGCACCTCCTCGGCGATGGCGACCACATCGTCTTGGGTGACGAAGCTCAGCTCCACGTCGAGTTGGGTGAACTCCGGTTGGCGGTCGGCGCGGAAGTCCTCGTCGCGGTAGCAGCGGGCGATTTGGTAGTACCGCTCCAGCCCACCCACCATCAGCAGCTGCTTGAACAGCTGCGGGCTCTGCGGCAGGGCGTAGAAGCTGCCCGGCTGCAGGCGGGCGGGGACCAGGAAGTCGCGGGCGCCCTCCGGGGTGGAGCGGGTCAGCGTCGGGGTCTCCACCTCGACGAAGTCGTGGTTGGCCAGGACCGTTCGTGCGGCCTGGTTCACCTTGCTGCGCAGCCGGATCGCCGCGGCCGGGGCGGTGCGCCGCAAGTCGAGGTAGCGGTGCCGCAGGCGTACCTCCTCGCCGACGCCGGTGTGGTCATCCAGCGGGAACGGCAGCGGGGCACACTCGTTGAGTACCACCAGCTCGGCGGCGGTCACCTCGACGTCCCCGGTGGCAATCTCGGGGTTGTCGTTGCCCGCTGGGCGCACCTCCACGGTGCCGGTGACCTGCACGCAGTACTCGCTGCGCAGCGCGTGGGCCTGCTGGGCCATCGCGCCCTCCCGGAACACCACCTGGGCCACGCCCGAGGCGTCGCGCAGGTCGATGAAGATCACCCCGCCGTGATCGCGCCGCCGAGCCACCCAACCGGTGAGCGTGACGGTCTGCTCGGCGTGCTCGGAGCGCAGCGAGCCGGTGGGGTGGGTGCGCAGCACGGGGTGTCCTCTTGGCTGGGGGGTCTTGGCTGGTGGGGTTATCCTACGGAGCGCCACGACGTCCACCAGCGACCCACAGGCCCCGTCGACGGGAGCGCGGTGCCCGCTCCGCGGGCTGGCGTAGCGGAGCTGTTCGACGCCCCCTCCCGTCGGTCACCACGGGCGACTGGCAGACAGCTGCAGTCGCCGCTGCAGGTGGTCGTTCACCGTCCGCACCTCGTCGGGATCGACCCGGTAGGCCGCCACCGCATCGGCGTAGCGACCGCTCGCACCGGCCCGGTAGGACACCATCCGATCGATCGCCGCGGCCAGGAGTTCCGGCGGGTGGGCACGGAGCAGTTGGTTGCGGTCGGCCAGCCGCCACCAGGCCGTGACGCAACGCAGCGTCAGCGGCAGCCCGTGCATCGCCACCGCGCAATGCCACAGCGCATCCGCGACCGGGTCAAGGCGCACCCGCGGTCCGGGGGTGGTCTTGTACAGCTGACGTGCGGCCGGGAAGAACATGGCGTATCGAGTTTCGGGCAGCCGTGGCCAGTACGCCGCCGGGAACGGTGTCAGCTCCTCGATGAGCGGCGTCCCTTCGGTGAACCGCCAGCACAGCTGGTAGCCGTACGACCGGTCCGCGGTCTCCACCTCACCAGCGATCAGCAGCATGTCGGCCCCGCCCGGCGCCGGTGTGCTCTCCGACGAGCTCATCGACCGCGGCAGCTCCCCTGCGTCGAGCCCGACGGCGCGCAGCGCTCCGGACGGACCGAACAGTTCATGCAGTGCGTCGGCGGGGGACCTCGGCGCGCAGCGGCGCCGTACTCGCCGGTCACCGGCGGTCGCCAGCTCCCAGAGGGACTCGGCGAGCTTGCGCCCTGCCTTGCGCGTCGCCTGGGCGGAGGGCGCGGGGTCCGGCCGCGGGACGCGCGTTGTCGGGGTGTTACTCCGTCGCGGCGCGACGGGTGTGCGTTGGGTCCCCTGCTGCACCGACGTCGTGGGTGCGGGCACGGGTGGGTTCGGGTGGGCGGGGGGCTGCGCGGGTGCCCGCCCGGGCTGGGAGTCCGGCTTGGCGAGGCACAGTCGGCAACCCAGCCGGGTCTTCGCCGCGACCAGTGGCGCGGTGCTTCGACAACCGGGGCAGCGCACGTCGGCGAAGGTGCGGGTGTGCGGGGACCATTCCAGGGTCAGCGGATACCGGCGCTCACCGCGGCGGATGTCGACGGGCAGGCACAACACCGGCACCTCCAGCACGTGCAGCCGGAACGGCCGAATGGTGTGGGTGGCCCGATACTTCTCGGTGATCTCGGCGAGCCGGCGTTCACGTTCGGCGCGGGTGGCGGTCATCCTGGCGTTCAGAGTCGCTGCGCGCTCGGGGGTGGCCGTGTCGAGGCGCCGGCGCAGCGAGTGCAGGACCTCGTCGTAGTAGGCCACCGCCCGCTCCGTCTCCCGGGTATGGTCGTCGCCGATCTGCCTGGACAGGTCGGCAGCGCGCGCAGCGGCCCGCCTGTCGACCTGTTCGTGCGCGTGCCGCAGCGCGGGCACCAGCTCGGCGGGGCGCGGAACCTGGCCGCCCCGCTCACCGTCCCTGTCGTCCAGGAAGCGCGACAGCGCCACGACGACGTGGTCGGGGCAATTCCCAGCATGACGGTATGTCGACCCAGCATTCCTGCTGCTCCTGGAAGTTGACGTCGGAGGACAGGGCGAACGTCACCAGGGCACCGACGCGGAGCATCGGCCGGATGCCCGGAGTGACGCCGCCGGCCGCATCGATACGGCCATGGTCGACGGGGAACTGTTCACGCGCGGCCGCGACGAGCTGCTGGGTGCCCGGCACCGGTCCCGGCGGCCGCGGCAATGGGAGCAGCCCGCAGTCGCCCTCGCCGAGGACCGTCTCCGCGGCCTGCATCAGCAGGGGATGCCCAGCAAGCAGCAGGGTTGCGCCCTCGTCGCGCGCCACGTCGGGATCCGCCGTGACCACCATGTCCTCGCCGTGCTGAAACTCCTGCCGCAGGGAGTCCGGGACGACGACCGTCGCGGTGTCGCCGGCGTCCTCCCACAGCCCGCCGGCGTGCTCCACGTAGCGCAGCCAGAACTGCATGCCCGCATCGGCGCGGCCCATTCAGGTTTCCTCCCCGTCGACGAGCGCGTCCACGGCGCCGCGGGACCCGAGATAATCTCGGCTGGCCCCCGCGAGCTGGGCCCCGAGCGTTTCCAGACGCTCGGCGAACTCCGCGTCGTCGGTGGAGTCGATGAAGGCGTCGAAGACGGAGCTCTCGAAGTCGAAGTCGTCGTCGATGCGGCCGAGGATCATGTCGAGCTCGCCGACGACGAGCTCGAAGAGGTTGATCTTGGCCTCGAGCACATGCAGGATGCGCTGTTCGATGGAGCCGCGCGCGACGAGGTTCGTGAGCACGACGTCGTGCTCCTGGCCGATGCGGTGGATGCGGCCGAGGCGCTGTTCGATCTGCATGGGATTCCACGGGAGGTCCACGTTGACCATCACATGGCAGAACTGGAGGTTGCGTCCCTCACCGGCCGACTCGGTGGTGAGCAGGACCGGAACCTCGGCTGAGAAGGCGGCGATCGCCTTCTCCTTGTCCTGACGGGAGAGGCTGCCGTGGTAGCGGGCCGCGGGTATCCCCGCATCGGTGACGGCCTCGGCCAGCGTCTCCAGTGTCTGCCGGAACGCGGTGAAGACGATGACCTTCTCCTGGGTCTCGGCGTAGGACCGCAACCGCTCCAGCAGCGCCGTGGTCTTTGCCGGGCACCGGATGGCGCCCGCCTGCGCACTCAGGTCGTGCCAGCCCACCTTGGCCAGCGTCGGGGTGACGGCGGCCGGGCTCGATCCCGCCAACCGGGTGAGGCCGCGCAACGTGAGTCGGCGACTGGACGGGGAGTCACGAGCCTCGGCCCTGACCCGGCCGACGATGTCGGTGTACAACCGGGCCTCGTCGGCACTGGGGGTCACCAGCACCGTGTCGGCGAGCCGTTGCGGCATCAGGAGCGCGACCTCGCTGCGCCGGTGACGCACCATCACCTCGCGGGTGCGAGCGCGCAGCTCGACGAGGTTGCGCGGCGGCTGCGCAGTAGTGCCTCCCGGCACCCGGGGCTCGGCGTGTGCGCGGCGGAATTCGGCGGGGGTACCCAACAGCCCGGGCGCGACGAGGCTGACCAGCTCGTAGAGGTCTTGCAGCGTGTTCTCAACCGGTGTCGCCGTGAGTAGCAGGAGGTACCGCGAGGTCAATGCTCTGGCCAGGCGCCCCGAGGCGCTCCGGGAGTTGCGCAGCCGATGGGCCTCATCCACGACGATCAGATCCCACGGCTCGGCGACGAGGCTCGCCCGGGTCGGGTCACGACGCGCGGTGGCGATCGACGCCACCACGATGGGGCGCCCGTCCGCCGCACCCCAGTGCTCACCCCGGGCCAGAATCGTGGGCAGGCCGAACTTGCGTTCGAGCTCCTCCCGCCACTGCTCGACCAGGCCGGCCGGCGTCAGCACCAACGCCCGGTCCGCCATGCCGCGCATGCGCAGCTCCGAGAGCACCAGACCGGCCTCGATCGTCTTGCCCAACCCCACCTCGTCGGCGAGGATCGCGCGCCCCCGCATGCGCCGGAGGACGGTCTGAGCGGTCTGCAGCTGATAGTCGAACGGGGTGAAGGTCAGGCCGGGGCCCGACAGCAAGGTGTCGAAACCTGGGCGACTCCACACCGAGGCCGCGGCGTCGACCAGGGCAGACCGTGCACTGTCGACGTCTCGGGCGGCTCCCAACTGCCGGTACAGCCGCTCGAAACCGGCCAGGTCGGCGGGTAGTCCCCCAACCGTCAACTGCGGCATGGCGTTCACGAAAGGCGCCCGCCCTCGGCGTCGTCGACCCCGATTGGCACGGTCACCCTCCGAACGTTGCTGGCGATACCCGGCTGGTGGACGGGCCGTGATGCTACGCGCCGACGACCGCGGTCGACTCGCGCCGTGCCCCCGGCCGGTCGGTCCCGGTTCATGGCGCGGTGAGGCGGGTCAGCAGTGGGCTGGCAATCACCAGGGCGCCGGCGACCGCGGCCACCCCGACCAGGGCGGTGGGCAGTGTGGTCGCACCGGCAGCGAGTCCGACGGCAGCTGGGCCGACGACGAAACCGAGGTACGCGACGGTGATCACGGTGCCGGTGGCGGCGCCTGGGCGGCCGGGCGCGGAGCGCGCGGCCAACGCGATCAGGGTGGGCGCGCAGATGCTGGTACCCGCGCCGGCGATGGCGATGCCCGCCAGCACCGGGCCAGCGTGGTGGCCGAGCGCGGCCAGGGCACTTCCCGCGGCGGCAAACCCCGCACCGGCCCCGAACAGCAGCGCCGGGCTGAACCGGTCGGCGAGGCGGTGACCGCCGAACCTGCCGGCGGCGGCAGCGAGCGCGAATGTCGCCGGGGCCAGTGCCGCCACCGACAGCGACGCACCGACGGTGGCGCGCAGGTGGATCGACCCCCACGACTGCCATGCGTTCTCCACCAGGTACGCCAACGCGGCCAGCGCACCGATGACCACCAGCGGCCACGACCGCCTGCCCGAGCCGCCGGCGGCAACCACGGCCGCTCGCGCGGTCGGCAAACTCAGTCGAGTCGAGCCGGCGGCCGCACCCACGAGCACCACGCCGATCGCGATCAACGCCAACGGCCTCCCACCACTGGCACCCGGCGCGGCAGCGACGGCGACGGCGAGGCTGCCGACCACCACCGCCAGGGAGAACACGCCGTGTGCCAGGCTCACCACCGGCCGACCGCCCGACTCTGCCCGCACGGCCGCAGCGTTGATCGCCGCGTCGACCGCCCCCGAGCACACCCCCACCCCCAGCAACGCCACCGAGAGGACCACGACAACCCTGCACGAACGCCGGGACGACGCCCGCCGCGCCCAGCCCCGCCACCGACACCGGGAGCACCCACCGTTCGGCCCGGTCGGTCAGGGCCCCGATCCACCGGATCGACACCAACGCCCCGACGCCGACCCACAAGAGCGCGGTCCCCAGCTCCGCGTCGTTGACCAGGGCATGCGCCTGAAGCCGCGGCAACGACGCTGTCCACACCCCCCAGAAGGCACCGAACACTGCGAAACCGGCCAGGGCCCTGGCCGACCCCGGCCGCGCCCTCATCCAAGATCGCACACCACCCAGTGTCACAGCCGGGCGATCAGTACGAACGTGGCAATCCCAGTGTGTGCTGACTCACGTAGTTGAGGATCATCTCCCGGCTGACGGGGGCGATGCGGGCGAGCCGGGAGGCGACGAGCAGCGAGCCCAGCCCGTACTCGGTGGCCAGGCCGTTGCCGCCGTGGGTCTGCACCGCCTGGTCGACGGCCGCTACGGACGCCTCGGCGGCGGCGTACTTGGCCATGTTCGCCGCCGCGCCGGCCCCGGGCTCCCCGGCCGCGTAGAGGGCCGCAGCCTTCTGCGTCATCAGGCGGGCGAGTTCCACCTGGATCGCGCAGTGCGCCAGCGGATGCGCGATGCCCTGGTGCGCCCCGATGGGGGTGGACCACACCTGCCGGGTACGGGCGTACGCCGTCGCCTTGTCCAGCGCGTAGCGCGCCATGCCCAGCGCGCTGGAGGCACCCATGATCCGCTCCGGGTTGAGCCCGGCGAACAGCTGGGCGAGGCCAGCCGCGGGGTCTCCCACGAGGGCGTCGGCGGGCAGGCGCACGTCATCGAAGAACAGCGTGAACTGCTGCTCCGGCATGGCGATGTCCATCTCGATCACCCGGGCGGTGAGGCCCGGGGCGTCGGTGGGCACGATGAACGCCGACGGCAGCCCCAGCGAGCCGTCGGGTTGGCGGTGCCGCGCGACCACGAGGACGTGGCTGGCCTCGTCCACCCCGGAGATGTAGTACTTGCCGCCGTTGAGGACCCACTCGCCACCATCCTCGCGGACGTTCGTGGCGAGGTTGTGGGAGTTGGAGCCGGCGTCGGGCTCGGTGATGGCGAAGACCATCGTGAGGCTGCCGTCGGCGAAACCCGGCATCCAGCGGTCCTGTTGCTCGGGCGTGCCGTACTGCTGGATGACGGTGCCGCAGATGGCCGGCGACACCACCATGAGGAGCAGCGGGCAGCCGGCCGCGGAGAGTTCCTCCATTACCGCGGCCAGGTCGCCGATGTCGCCGCCGCCTCCACCCCACTGTTCCTCGACCGCGACGCCGAGGTAGCCGGCCTTGGCCACCGCGTCCCACAGCTCGGTGGTCTTGCGGCCGGCCGCGACGCACTCGCGTACGTAGTCACCGCCGAACGTGCCGGCGAGGGCGAACACCGCCTTGCGCAGCGCCGTGCGTTCGGCTGACTCCGTGAACGCCGTCATGACTGCTCCTGCTCGTGGGGTGGTGACGGGTCGACGACGGCGAGCACGGCGCCCGCGGGTACCTGGTCCCCCTGGGCCACCGCTACCGTGGTGACCGTGCCCGCTTCCGGTGCCAGCACCCGATGCTCCATCTTCATTGCCTCCAGCACCAGCACCTCCGCACCCGCGGCCACCTGCTCGCCTGCGGCCACGCTCACCCGCAGCACCGCGCCGGGCATGGGGGCGACCATGGCGCCGGCCACCGCCTGCGGGCGGGGTTCGGGCAGCGGCTCCCGGTGCAGCAGGCTCACTGCGCCCAGGACGGAGTCCACCTCGACCTGGGCGCCGTAGGTGGTGACGGTGAACGTGTGCTCCACGCCCGCGACGTCCAGCACCGCGCGATCGGGGTCGACGGACACCAGCCGGGCCCCGGCGTCGCTGCTGAGTACCCCGCGGGTGACGGTGTGCTCCACCACCACCTCGTGGGTGTCGTGGGTGAACCCCGTGCGGGTGGGCGCGGAGCGCACGTTGCGCCAGTTGGTCGGCAGGTGCGCCGCGACGCGGGAGGCGGCCCGGGCCGCCTCGGCGAGTACCAGGGCCGCCGCGAGCGCGCTCAGTTCCCCGTGCCGGGGTGGCGCGCACAACGTCGCCGGCTCGCGCGCCTCCAGCCAGCCGGTGTCACAACCCGTGGCGGTGAACTGCGGATCCGTCAGCAGCCCGACGAGCAGCTCACGGTTGGTTCGCAGGCCGTGCACCTGCGCACCCCGCAGCGCGGCGGTGAGCCTGCGCAGGGCAGCCGCGCGGTCGGGGCCGTGGGCGATGAGCTTGGCGAGCAGGGGGTCGTAGTGCACACCCACGGTGTCACCGTCCGCCACCCCGCTGTCCAGCCGCAACCCGTAGGCACCCGCGGGCACCGCGAACTCGGTGTCCACACCGGGCACGTGCAGCCGGTGCAGCACCCCGGACTGCGGGCGCCACCCGGCGGCGGGGTCCTCCGCGTACAGCCGCACCTCGACGGCGTGACCCCGGGCGGCCGGGGGGTGCGGCGGCAGCGCCGCGCCCTCGGCCACGGCGAGCTGCCAGCCCACCAGGTCCACCCGGTGCACCGCCTCGGTCACCGGGTGCTCCACCTGCAGGCGGGTGTTCACCTCGAGGAAGGCCAGCCGTCCGTCGTCGCCGAGCAGGAACTCCACGGTGCCCGCACCCACGTAGCCCACGGCCCCGGCGACGGCCCGGGCCGCGTCGTTCAGCCGGGTGCGGGTCTCCGCGTTCACCCCGGGGCTGGGGCTCTCCTCGACGACCTTCTGGTGGCGGCGCTGCAGCGAGCAGTCCCGTTCGGTGAGCGTCCACAGGGTGCCGTGGGTGTCGGCCAGGAGCTGGACCTCGACGTGCCGGGCGCCGCGCAGCAGCGGTTCGCAGAACACGGTGCCGTCGCCGAAGGCGGACCGCGCCTCACGCCGCGCCGCGGCCAGCGCCCCGTCCAGCTCGGACAGGTGGTGCACCGCGCGCAGACCGCGCCCACCCCCGCCCGCCGACGCCTTGACGAGCAGCGGCAGGTCCGACTCCGTGACCATGGCGGGGTCGAGCTCACCCAACACGGGCACCCCCACCGCCGCCACGAGCTTCTTGGCGGCCACCTTGGAGCCCATGGCGTCGATCGACTCCGGCGTCGGCCCGATCCAGGTCAGTCCCGCCGCCAACACCGCGCGGGCGAAGTCGGCGTTCTCCGCGAGGAAGCCGTAGCCCGGGTGCACCGCGTCGGCCCCGCAGACCAGCGCGGCCGCGACGACCGCGTCGATGCACAGGTAGGTCTCGGCCGGCGACGATCCGGGCAGGCGCACGGCGGCATCGGCCTCGGCGACGAAGCGCGCCCGGGCATCGGCGTCGGAGCACACCACGACCGGGGAGATGCCGCGCTGGCGGCAGGCGACGATGACCCTGCGGGCGATCTCGCCGCGGTTGGCGATCAGCAGCCTGGTGATCACGCGTGTCACATCCGGAAGACGCCGTAGTGTTCCGCGCCCTGGACCGGGCCGGAATGGATCGCCGAGAGGCACAGCCCCAGAACGGTTCTCGTATCGCGCGGGTCGATCACCCCATCGTCGTACAGGCGCCCGGAGAGGAACGCCGCCAGCGACTGGCTCTCGATCTGCTGGGTCACCATGCGCTGCATCCCGGCATCGGCCTGCTCGTCGTAGGGCGCGCCCTTGGCGGCGGCGGCCTGCCTGGCGACGATAGACAGCACTCCGGCGAGCTGCGCCGGGCCCATCACGGCCGATTTCGCGCCCGGCCAGGTGAACAGGAACCGCGGCTCGTAGGCGCGCCCGCACATGCCGTAGTTGCCGGCGCCGTAGGACGCGCCGAGGGTGACCGTCAGGTGCGGCACGGTCGAGTTGGATACCGCGTTCACCATCATCGCGCCGTGCTTGATGATGCCGGCCCGTTCGTAGGACGCACCCACCATGTAGCCGGTGGTGTTCTGCAGGAACAGCAGGGAGGTGTTCGCCGTGTTGGCCAGTTGGATGAACTGCGCGGCCTTCTGCGCCTCCGCGCTGAACAGCACCCCGCGCGCGTTGGCGAGGATGCCCACGGGGTAACCGTGTAGTCGGGCCCACCCGGTGACCAGGCTCGCGCCATAGCGGGGTTTGAACTCGTCGAACTCACTGCCGTCCACGATGCGGCCGATCACCTGACGTGGGTCGAAGGGCACCCGTAGGTCGCTGGACACCAGCCCGAGCAGCTCCTCGACGTCGAGCACGGGCTCCGCCACCGCTACCGTGGCGGGGCCGAGCTTGGTCCAGTTGAGCCGGGTGACGGCCCGCCGCACGAGCCGCAGTGCGTCCCGCTCGTCGGTGGCCACAGCGTCGGCCAGCCCGCTGACCTCGCCGTGCATCGCCGCACCACCCAGGGCCTCGGCGTCGGCGTCCTCGCCGGTGGCCATCTTCACCAATGGCGGACCGGCCAGGAACACGGCCGACTGCTGCTCGATCATGATCACGTGGTCGCTCATACCCGGCACGTACGCCCCGCCCGCGGTGGCGTTGCCGAACACTGCGGTGATGGTCGGGATGCCCGCCGCCGAGAGGCGGGTGAGGTCGCGGAACAGCCCGCCGCCCGGGATGAAGATCTCCGCCTGGCTGGGCAGGTCCGCACCACCGGACTCCAGCAGGGTGATCACGGGCAGCCGGTTGGCGCGCGCGATCTCGTTGGCCCGCAACGTCTTGCGCAGCGTCCACGGGTTGCTGGCTCCGCCCCGGACGGTGGGATCCGACGCCACGATGAGGCACTCGACACCCTCGACCACGCCGATGCCGGTGACGAGGCTGGCGCCGACGGTGAAGTCACTGCCCCAGGCGGCCAGCGTGGAAAGCTCGAGGAACGGCGCGCCGCGGTCGAGCAGTAGTTCGATGCGCTCCCGGGCCAACAGCTTGCCGCGGGCGTGGTGGCGACTGACGTAGCGCTCACCACCGCCGCCGAGCGCCGTGGCGTGCTGCTGCCCCAGCGCCACGATGGCCGTCAGCGAGGCATCACGGTTGCGGGCGAAGTCTGCTGTACGTATGTCCACAGTGGAGTAAATCACCGGGCCGCTCACCAGCCCCACCGCTTCGCGGCGAGGTCGGTCATGATCTCGGTCGTCCCGCCACCGATCGACAGGACCCGGACGTCCCGGTAGTGCCGCTCCACCTCTGCCTCCCGCAGGTAGCCCATGCCGCCGTGCAGCTGCACCGCGGCGTCCACCACGAAGTCGGCCGCAGCACACGCGGTGTTCTTCGCCACGCACACGCCGCCGATGTCCTCCGCGCCTGCGGCCACACGCACCGCGAGGTCGCGGGTGAATGCCCGCGCCAGTTCGATCCGCGAGCGCATCTCGACCAAGGTGTGCCGCACCGTCTGTCGGGTGATCAGCGGCCGGCCGAACGTCTCCCTGGCCCGGACCCATTCCAGGGTGAGGTCCAGGCAACGCTGCGCGGTGGCGTAGGCCTGGACGGCGAGGCTGATGCGCTCGGTCTGGAACTCACCGGCGAGCTGCGCGAAACCCGAACCCTCGGCACCCACGAGGTTGCCCGCGGGCACCTCGGCGTCGACGTAGGACAGCTCGGCGGTGTCGCTGCAGTGCCAGCCCATCTTCTCCAGCCGACGAGTCACGGTGAATCCCGGTGCGCCCGCCGCAACGACGAGCAGGCTGATGCCACCGGGGCCGGGGCCGCCGGTCCGCACCGCGGTGGTGACGAAGTCGGCCCTGGCACCGGAGGTGATGTAGGTCTTGGTGCCGTTGACGACGTAGTGCTCACCCTCCCGCCGCGCCGTTGTGCGCAGGCCCGCGACGTCGGAGCCACCGTCGGGCTCGGTGATGGCGAGCGAACCGATGAGCTTGCCGGCGAGTGTCGGGGCGACGAAGCGGTGGAGTTGGCTCGGGTCGCCGGCGGCCACGATGTGGGGAAGCGCGATGGCGTGGGTGAGCAGTCCGGCGCACAGACCCGAGCTCCCGCCGGCCGCGATGAGCTCCTCGGTGAGCACCACGCCGTCGATCAAGTCGCCGCCCGAGCCGCCGACCGCCTCGGCGAACCCGATACCCAGCAGACCCAGCTGCCCCGCCCGCTCGTGCAGCGCGCGGGGCAGCTCACCGGCCCGCTCCCAGCCGTCCAGGTGCGGGGCCACCTCGCGCTCGACGAACCGGCGCACCGTCGCGCGCAGTGCCTTGCGTTCGGGGGTGGCGAAGTGCTCGGCGGTGCTCACCGGCTGATCACCGCAGCTCCGACTGCTCGGGCTCGTCCGGCACCTCGGGCTCGTCCAGGATCGAGGCGGGCAGGTCGACGAGCCGGCTGCGTAACCACTCCCCCACGGCCTTGCCCTGGGGATCGAAGCGGTACGCGCCGGCCACGCCCTCACCGAGCAGGCCCACCAGGACGAGGTTGACCGCGCGCAGATTCGGCAGCAGGGTGCGCCGGATGTCGAGCCCGGTCGTCTCGGGCAGCAGCTCGCGGACCCGCTCAGGGGTCAGTTCGTGCGCCAGCCACCCGTAACCGACGTCGGTCTCGGCCCACACCCCGACGTTGACGTCGCCGCCCTTGTCCCCCGAGCGGGCGCCGAACACCGACCCCAGCGGAACTCGACGGGAGGGGCCCGCCACCACGGGGGGCAGCGCCGGATCTTGCACCGGCCGCAGCCCGAGCACCACCGACGGTGGAACCTGCCCTACGACCGTCCCGTCGGGGCGCACCGCTGTGTGCGGCGGCACCGCGTTGTCGACGGTGAACGCCGTGTAGCGGCCGTAGGGGGTGCCGTCGGCGGGGGCTGAGAGCACGTGGAACCCGGCGATGCTGCCCAGCGCGAGCTCGACGACCGCCGCGCTGAACGCCCGGCCGACGACCGCTGGGTCGGGGTCGCTCACCGCGCAGCGCAGCAACGCCGTGGCCTGCGCCTGGGTCGGCGCGTCGGGCACGTCGAGGCGGCGGAGCTCCCAACGCAGGCTCTGCGGGCGCGGTTGCAGCGCCGCCTCGAGCTGCCCGGTGACGAGGGCGGCCTTGGCCTCGATGTCGAGCCCGGTGAGCGCAATGGTCATCTCGTTGCGGAACCCACCGAGGGTGTTCACGCACACCTTCGTGGTCGGCGGTGGTGCCTCGCCACGCACCCCGTAGATGCGCACCCGGTCCGGGCCGTCGGACTCCAGGGAGATGGTGTCGAAACGGGTGGTGACGTCCGGCCCGGCGTAGCGCGCCCCGTCGATCTCGTACAGCAACTGCGCGGTGACGGTTCCCACCGTGACGGCGCCCCCGGTGCCGCGATGCTTGGTGATCACCGACGATCCGTCGCCGTACAGCAGCGCTACCGGGAAGCCGGGGTGCCGAACGTCGTGGCGATCGCTGAACGAGTAGTTGCCACCGGTGGCCTGGGTGCCGCACTCCAGCACGTGACCGGCGACGACGGCCCCGGCCAGGGCGTCGTGATCACCAGCGCCCCAGCCGAAATGGGCCATCGCCGGGCCCACCACCAGGGAGGCGTCGGTGACCCGTCCGGTGACCACCACGTCGGCCCCGGCGCGCACGCACTCCGCGATGCCCGTCGCGCCGAGGTAGGCGTTCGCCGTGAGGGCTCCCCCGAAGCCGAGTTCCTCGGCGTGGGGCAGCAGGTCGTCGCCCTCGACGTGCGCCACGACGACGTCCAGGCCGAGCCGGGTGGCCATCCCCCGCACCGCTTGGGCAAGGCCGGCGGGGTTGAGGCCGCCGGCGTTGGCGACGATCCGTACGCCCCGCTGGTGAGCCTCACCGAGCCCGGTCTCCAGCTGGCGCAGGAACGTGGTTGCGTAGCCGCGGCTGGGATCCTTCATCCGCTGACGGCCAAGGATGAGCATGGTCAGTTCGGCGAGGTAGTCACCGGTGAGCACGTCGAGCTCGCCGCCGGTGAGCATCTCGTGCATCGCGGCGGCCCGGTCGCCGAGGAAGCCCGAGGCGTTGCCGATCCGCAGCGGCGCCCTGCTCACCCGCGAGCCGCCCGCCCGGCGTCCCGGGGGCCGGCGAAGGCCTGCGCGATGGGCAGCCACTGCGTGGCGACCGGGCCCGCCGCCACCAGCGCCAGGTCGTCGAGGTGGCGCCGCTGGGTCACCAGCAGGCAGAAGTCCAGCGCCTGCCCACGCACCACGTCGACGGCACCGGGGTTCCACGTCCACAGCCGCCCGTCGGGGCCGGTGAGCTCCACCCGCACCGGAGCCGCGGGTGGCGCGAGCCCGTTGACCAGGTGCGCAAAGGCGTGGGTGCGCACCCCCAGGTGGGCCACGTGCCGCAGTCGCGCGGTGGGTTCCCGGTGCTGGCCCAGCGCGTCGGCCACGTCCTGTCCGTGCGCCCAGGTCTCCATGAGGCGGGCGGTGGCCATCGAAGTCGCACCCATCGACGGGCCGAACCACGGGATCTTCACCCCGTCCGGGGCGCCCGCCAGCGCCGCCAGCAGCCGTGCCCGCCCGGTGCGCCAACCGTGCAGCATCGCCGCAGGCGCCCGGGCGGAGCCCGTGGCGGCTGCGGCGTCGACGAACCCGCTGGGGTCGGCGGCCGTCTCGGCCAGCAGCGGGGCGAAGCCGAGGGTGCCGGTGACGGCGTCGGTGACGGCGAGCAGTGCGGCGTGGTCGGTCCAGGCCAGGTGCGCCACCTGGTGGGCGATGTCCCAGCCCGGGGCCGGGGTCGGCCGGCGCCAGGTCGCACCGTCGAGGTCCGCGACCCGGGTGTCGAGGTCGTCGTTCTCGGCCCCCAGGTCGGCGACGACGCGGGCCAGTGTCGTGGTCATGGCGTGCTCATGGCGTGGTCGTGGGGGGTGGTCAGCCTCAGCTCGAGCTGGGTGGACCACTCGGCGACGATCCGGGCGCGGCGGGTGCGGTCGTCGGTGAGCTGGTTGGCCAGCGCGAGCCCCCGGGAAAGGTCGAGGGTGGCCTGCACCGCCTCCCGCACCCCGGGACGGGCCTCGTCGGCGGCGAGCAGCTCGACCGCCAGCCGGTGGCTCTCCCGACCGAGATGCGACTGCAGCGGCACCACCAGCACGCGGAGGGCGGCGTCGGTGCGCGCTGCCACCCACAGCTCGAGGGCAGCGGCGAACAGCGGGCTGACGTAGAAGTCGACGAGGAGCTGGACGACGGCACGCGTGCGGCTGGTCTGGTGACCGCCAGCCACCAGGGCGGCACGCTCCCGCAGCTCGCGCACACTCTCGGCGCCGACGTGCTGGACGGCCGCGGCCACCAGCTCGCCGCGGCTGGTGAAGTGATGCAGCTGGGCGCCGCGTGACACACCTGCGCGCTCGGAGACCAGGGTCGTCGTCGTGCCCGCCCAGCCGAACTCGACCAGGCAGTCGACCACCGCTCGCAAGAGCTTGGCCCGCGTGTCCCGACTGCGGTCGGCCTGCGTCTGCCGGGGCGACCCTGACGGTCCTGCCGCCGACGGCAGCGCTGCGGCGGCCCTCGAGGTGGTGCTCACCCGCCGATCCTCGTCACCCCGCAACAAACAGTCAAGTCTGCTTGTTCGGTGGGGTCGCCAGCAGACTTAGCTGCGCGGGCTCCGGTGTGGCGCAGCGGTTGCCCCGGGCTCGGCGTTCCACCGGCAGCGCGCCCGCGGGGAAGTCCGCCTCGTGCTCGCCCGGAATCCCCGTGGCCGCGCGTCCGGTCCGCGTCGCGAGCCCGTGCCGGCGCACCAGCGGCACCCATCGTTGGGCGAGTAGTCGCCGGTAGGCGGGATCGACGTAGGCCCCCGAGCGGTACAGGTGCAGGTAGCGCTCGACGAGGTCGGGGCGCTCACGGGTGAGCCAGCCCAGGAACCACTCCCGGGTGCCGGGACGCAGGTGCAGCGCCACCACGCTCACCCCGGTTGCCCCAGCGGCTGCCACCTCCCCGAGCAGCTCGTCGAGTGCGGCGACGGAGTCGGTGAGGTGCGGCAACACCGGAGCGACGAACACCCCGCACGGCAGGCCCGCCGCCCGCAACGCCCGCACGAGGTCCAGCCGGGCGCGGGGGCGCGCCCCAGGCCGACTCAACTGGTAGCGGTAGGTGTCGAACAGCACCCCCTGCCCACTGGCGGTGGGGGTGGGTTGGAGGCGTGTGACGCGGCGCACGATCAACCGGGCGGTGACGCGCTCACTCTTGCGGCGGCTGGTGAACGCGGTGTAGTCGAGCTCGGCGACCTCCGCATCGGAGACCCAGCATTGCTCGTCGTCGTCGAAGATGGCGTTGGGGTACTTGATCGGCGTCCACGCATTGTCGTCGATGTTGGCGATCGCGGCCTGCACCGACCGGTTTTGGCGGGCGGTGATCGAGAAACAGGCCCCGGCCCGCCGCGCGGCGGCCACCACAGCGTGGGAGTAGAACGCCGAGTCACCGCGCGTCACGATGAGGCCGCCGTCCCGGCCGGCGCCGGCACCCTGGGCTGCGTGCACACAGCTGGCCACGAACCCGGCGGCACCGCGGGCCGAGCTGGTCGACCCTTTGCGGAGCAGGGCCCCGCAGATGAGCGGGGCCCCGGTAGGGGTGGTGACCGTGCCGAGCAGCGCGTTGAGTCCTTTGACGCCGTTGTAGCCGTAC
>JAABUV010000079.1_pt1 | contig 132125 bp, 137 predicted proteins | sample 5559971 | NCBI WGS metagenome assembly JAABUV01 (sample SAMN10711881, study PRJNA513362) | rock metagenome | isolation source: Antarctica rocks | place: Antarctica: Victoria Land, Knobhead nord | collected 2015-12-19 | reverse complement strand
AATGGGGGAAATGGAGGGAATGGGGGTTGCTAAAGACTACGAGGATTTCATAATATTAACGTGGATAGTTCCAAACCGATCTGACAGCGGTCCTGGGCTGAGACTACGATTGGGGAAAAGGCCGATTTGGCAGGTTGAGAGCCCGGAGCTGGATTTAGTTGAGTCTGTCAGGTGGGTGGAGTTATTTTGGGAGGGTGGGTGGGTTAATCCACGATATTTCTCGAGGTTGAGGCAGGCTTTATTGGTGGTGCGGATCTGTGCTGTAAGGTGGGTAGGTAGGTAGGTAGGTAGCTTCAGCTGAGACTCCTTCTAGCTCTTGAAGGTAGTGCATTCTCTGATCAAGGTACTCGATACCTAGATCAGGAGGCGAGCTGATGTGGGGGGCTGCGTATTCCCAACGGACGGCATTTGCTGCAGCGAACATGGGAGATGGTTCCCTCCTTCCCTTCCTTCTCATCTTGAGCTGGAGAGAGGGGGACGGTGATGGAGACTGTTTTTCCAATGTCACGGGTAGGTAATCATGTATCAGGCTCTGAGACTGTAGGTTGTACCTGAATCCTGGGTCCTTAGACACGACCACCGGCATGAGGGTAAGATTCGTAAATTTAATGATGACGATGGGATTGGTTTCTTGGGCGAGCTGCAATAGGTAGGGTATGGAGTCGAAAGTGGCGCCCTCCCCACCGACCGTGTCAGCACTGGTCTGTGGTCTTGATGCCGCCGGGGGCAATTTAGTTCGACCAGCAGCCACCAGCGTTATCAACGTTGAGACTGTATTCGGAGCGCGTCGTCGCAAGAATCAGAAGACAGGCGCATTTGGCACTTTCCAAATGAATTGAGCAGCAAGGCTCTGTCATTGTCGAGTCCGTGCTAAGGAAAGGGATAGGTTGTGAGTTTTTTTTGGAGCGTCGGATTATGGAGTTTGCCGGACACTCGTTAGTTTTGGTAGGGTTACGAGGCAACGAGCACAGTGAATACCGATCGTGGAGCATCGTGTGGAATTCCAGAGCACCATCGTATATAGTACGCTAATCATGAGTAATATATGCAGGAGGACGAAGAAGACGTTAGGATAGTATAGAAGTGCCGAAACCATGCAAAATATGATTCAATACTTTGATCACGATGCAATCCACGTTTGAGAGAGAGAGAGAGAGAGAGATGCCTGCAAGCAGAAGAGAGAGAGCGTTAGGAGATGGAGAGACGGCTGGACGCCAAGTCAGTTTTTGACTCGTGGGGACGCTTTCTTCAGCACCGCAGCGCTCGACGTTCGAGAATTGCTCTCGTGCTCGAGAATAGCTTTCTGCGTGATATGATCTAACCTGCAGTCCATATGAGAACCAGTCAATAGCCATGCTTAGCTAATTCACTTTCTGTCCATTCCCACAGCGCTTCCGCCAATCCCTGATCCTGCGAGTACTTCGATCCAGGATTTTCATTGGCGGGAGGAACATAGTACTGTCCGCTTTTCACGTCCGAGCTTGTAGCAGTAAAAAGCTGCGTAAGGGCGCCGTCTTGCGGAGTCTTCACGAAGAGCACGATAGGGCGCATCAAGACCGCGAGCCATGGATGTGAGTTTTGGAAGCCAAGAGATAGCCCAGTGGCGACGGCCCCTGGATGTAGGGCCACACACTTGATGGCAGGGTAGCGACGGGCAAGTTCACGGGTGAAGAGGATGTTAGCCAACTTCGACTGGCCATAGCGTACCCATGTACTATATGAATTCATATCGGTAGTGACTTCCTTGAGCGCGAGTCCGCCGCTTGGTGGCAGTTGGTGTCCGGCCGAGCTGACGTTGATTATACGAACATCCCCATTCTCATCAGCAGTTCGTTGGAGGATTGGCAGGAGAAGCTTGGTGAGTAAGGCATGTCCGATATGATTTGTGCCGAATTGAATCTCGTAGCCATCTTTTGTGGTAGATGGGGACAGAGCCATCACACCAGCGTTGTTCATCAATACGTCTAATCTATTCGCGGACGCATTGAAAGTATCAGCGGCCTTCTTGACAGATTCCAGAGAGGCGAGATCAAGTTCGAGAAATGTAATCTTCGCATCTGGGACCTCCTCTTTGATCTTTGCAATAGCAGCCTCTGCTTTGGATGGAGTTCGAGCGCCCATGTAGACGTGAGCATTGTGTTTTGCGAGCTGGCTGATGCTTGCAGCACCGATTCCATTATTCCCTGGCTCTGATCAGTATCACATATTCTAGGATCAAGTACGCAGGAAAAAGTTGCTAATGCATCAGTTTCTAAAGAAAATACGAGTGGATCAGTTTGTACGTTACATACCTCCAGTCACAAGGATGACCTTCCCCGTCAAGTCTGGGATATCCGTGTCAGCGTTGAATCTACTAGAGCCAAACATCATGTTTCGAGGTACTGAAATCAACTATGGTGGTGATGATCTGTCATGGTTTGGTGGCACGGTGGGAGGCTTGCTCTGCCGAGGCACAACAGCTATGCAATTCCTACATGAAAGCGAGCCGTAGACGAGCTAGAGTCCATCGAGAAGTTCTAGAGATGTTGATACCCCCACTCGGCGCCTAACCTTAGATGGCCAAAGCTAGCGCGCCCCGCCAAACCGCACTTTTGCTTCTCGATCATCCACGACAAGTTTCCCAAGGCCCAAATCCCACTCCCGCAATTTGTCCGCCTTTGCCTTCCTTCCGATCAGCACTTCTATGAGCTCTATCTATTAACTCCTTACCTCCAGTTGCACCTATCTTTGATCATGGCGGACGATGCGCAAGTAAGTAAAACAGACTCCTCCTTTCCCCACTGGAGGGCAGTCTACTCTTCTTTCTTCTTGCCAGCCTCCGCTAAGCAGCTCCTTTACAGCATGAGCACACCTTTGAGAGCGCCGATGCTGGCGCCTCGACCACCTATCCGATGCAGTGCTCTGCTCTCCGCAAGAACGGTTTTGTGGTCATCAAATCTCGCCCCTGCAAGATCGTTGAGATGAGTACCTCGAAGACCGGCAAGCACGGTCACGCCAAGGTCCATCTCGTTGCCATTGACATCTTCACTGGCAAGAAGCTCGAAGATCTTTGCCCCTCCACCCACAACATGGATGTTCCCAATGTGATCCGCAAGGAATTTCAGCTTGTGAATCAAAACCACAAAAGACCGGCATGATCACTGGCTAACTACTCTTCAGCTCGACGTTTCTGATGACGGATTCCTCTCTCTTATGGCCGATGATGGGGAGACCAAGGATGATGTCAAGGTTCCTGATGGTGAAATTGGCGAGAAGATCGAGAAGCTTTTCCGCACTGAGGAAAAGGATACCAGTAAGCCGAACCTTCTCAGCGATGTCAGAAGTTCTGGTTGACTGACGAGAACAGACGTTATCGTCCTTACTTCCATGGGTGAAGAGGTTGCCATTGAAGCTAAGGAGGCTCCATCTAAAGGCTAGATTTCCCTATATTTTCTGGACGGGACGTGGACAATGGGTAACATAATATCGTTGGTTGGAGTATGCTCTTTAGCGCTGGATCGAGGCTGGCAGCCCAGCTTGAGCTTCAAAAAATCATAAAGGATCTGCCGCAGAAGGTATCTTGGGTTTCACGGCATATAAGTTCTGCATGTACTAGGCGATGGATACTGCATGAGATGATTCAAGATGATACCAATGTAGAAAACAATCCAGAGATTCATGTCACGCAAGAGTATGAATTCTTAAATGGGAAGTTCATGACCGATAATTCATAAGATTTGCAATTTGCCTTGCCAATACCAACCCTGATACTTTATAACCATCATTCAACGCTCACAAAGCCCCAAATTCTTACAATTTGGCTCACATGTTCAGCATAATGCCTTTTCCGTACGATGTCTGGGAAGGTCAAGGATTGGATCAGGTCTCGCGAATGCGGCATTGACAATTGTAAATCCACTAAGTACTACGAGCAAGATGGCTTAAGATACTGCTTTAAATGCGGGCACCTGCAAGAGGTCTACACCCCAAAAGCTTTTGACAGTCTGCATCTGAACACTTCAGCTGATCGAATCTACAGGGGGTTCAAACCCAACAGGACGATGAGGACATCGGCACACAGGGCCGCACAACTCGCCGCAGACGAGAAAGTCAAGATAAAGTATCGCAAGTCTACCGCGGCCACACAGCTACCTCACTCTATCTCCAGTGCTATCAGTTCATCCTTTGGAAACAATGCTACGCCCTTATCAACACCATAGGTCTGACGAAGGAGCTCGAGCAGATAGTCAAAGATCTATGGGCGTTGCGGCTCCAATCGGTGAAAGAGAAGGCAAACGCTACCTCTGATGAGGATACGGTCTTTAGCTCGCAGCCTGTCAGTGACACGGATACTGGACACGATGAGGAGGGAGATGGCCAGCAATGGAAGGTGAAAGCAAAGAAATTGCCCACACTTGTCGAGTCCCTGGCTCTGCTTTATATGGGTTTGGTGCTTCTGCGGTTGCCGGTCAGCATGGGGGACATCCATTGGTACATGATTATATTCATGGACTTGGGAACAGTAACTAATGCTGTCGATATAGCTGTGCTGTGAGAGAAGATATTCCATTCATCAGAGCAATACGCTTTGTACCTGTTGTCATGAAGCAGAAGCTACCAGCAGAGTACCTCAAAGCGCTCGATACTATGGTACCAAGACTCAATGAGTCAGCTATCACGCTCTCTAACATGTGTTTAGACTTCTCTGGAACCGGACCACCTCCGTAAAGCGATACACAGTGTATCTCTCTTCTACGCTCACCATTTCAAGCTCATCTTGCCACCGATCAATGCTCCATTGCTCCTGTATAAACATATGCGGCATCTCGCTATTCCAAGTATACTTCACCATCTGAGACCTAAAGATCACGAGACTAACAGTATATCTTTGACTAGTTACGCTACATCCAATTATACTCTCGATCTCCGCCCTCCTAGGTACATCCTTTACTTTTCCGGTGCCTAAAAACCGTCAACGAGTCTCTTCGCTTCCCGAAATATCCCTCATCGGCTTCTTGGTCATAGCAACAAAGCTCTACCACCCATTCGACGGAGACCGCAATCCCAGACACGCCCGCTCCCTCACCGATCCAGCAGCCCTAACAATAGACTGGGCCGCATGGGTCTCAGCACAACAAGACCAAGACGCACGTCTTCATCCTGAAGGCAATCTGCTTCGAGGTAGCGAGATCAACGTTACGGAGGAGGACGTCATGAAAATGACAGGCGAGGAATTGGACCAGTACATGGATTTCTACGAACGCACGTTCATCGACGAGGAACGTGCCAAGACGAAAAGCAGGGGATTACCAGAGCAATTACTCGACATGTTTCCCACCGGTCGCCTCGATGGCTCTTCCCCAGCTGAATACACCTACAAGGAACAAGAAGAGAAAGAAGAAACTTTCCGGGAAAAGACTCTAGATGCTGTAACGGGCAGTCTTAAACTCCGAGCCATCACCTCAGAGGATTCAGGTGATCCGGTCCCCCGCATTGGCAGTTTCTACAAACGTTACCGTAAAGTTGAGGATTTGGACGGGTGTGCGAGGGTGTTCCATGAGAAGGTAGCGCAGATTGCGGGGATAAAGGTGGAGACATTGCTGTTGGCTGTGGGACAGCTGGAGAGGAAATTGATTGTTTATCAGAAGGCGAAGGCGAAGGAGTAGCCTCTTCTCGACCTGCTTCAAGGAAAATATGCATTGATTTCTGGGATTTGGTGCAGAGGATCTGACAGCAAGTATTAACTTGCTCCACTGAATGACGGCCTAATTTTCCATGGTCTTGCTAAAGTTGTCAACCAATCTGGCCTGTATTCGCTACTACCAGCCAGCCCTTCAGCTAAAGATAGATGGTGACTCGAAGGAAGTCTCAATTTTATAGACCTCGGAAGGAACCATCCGCATCCATCAAGTCAGGACCTGAGTCTACCCGCCTTACTTACTTACCTATACGATGATCAACACATCTACTTGATGCATCGAGATCAACGCCGTCGCAATCATGAACATGAGACAGGCAATGGGAGATAAGTATCCATCACAACTATATACAAAGTATGCTATGGCATGCCACTCCATGCATGCAACCATTCCACTTTTGAACACATCGAACCACCTACATCTCTCCCAACAAGCCAACAAATGCCCCCATCACCTCCATCGTCCCTTTCAAACCACTCTCAAGGAATATCAAACAAGCCCTTCAATTTCTTGATAAGCGCCCACTCATCATTACCCACATCCGCCCTGTAATACTCCTTCAGCGTATCGATGCTCTGCCGCGATATCAACGAGTACAGCATATCTTTCTCCTCCAGGTGGCGGCCGTACATGGGCTGGTTGGGGCCCTCGATCTTGACGGCGACCGAGGGCTGGCCCTTTTTGCAGATGGGGATCTGTTTGTGGTCGCGCTCGATGGATTGGCTGGGTGGGTTTGGATTGTGTTAGGTTTATGGATATGGATAATAGTTCAAGGCTTTTAGGGGAAAGACTTACACTCTGCCCATGTTGATGACTTCTTTGACGTTGGTCACAGGGTTCGTCCGCACGGCTGCGATGGGAGTGAGGAGGCGGAGGTTTCCTTCTGTAACATCCACTCCTACGACGATGGGATCTTTCTTGTTGAAGACCGCGACCGGAGTCAGCACGCAGGGGAAGACGGCGAGAAGTTTGCTATCTTCCTTTTTCTGCTCCGCGAGTTGCGCCATGTGCTTCGTGAAATCGTCGAAGAGATGATAGATGATATCCGCAGTGAAGATCTTGATATTTTGGTCATCGGCATACGCTTGAGCCTCTTTGTCGACTTTGACGTCGAAACAGAGCATCACGGCATACTCCTTGGCCTTTTCGAGCATGATGCCCGCTTGCATGACGTCGCGCTTGTAGACTGGTCCGATGGATATATTGGCGACGGGGATTTTGGACTGTTTGAGGAATTCGAGCAGAGCTTCTAGCGAGCCGAGAGTGGATGCCTGGACGCTGACGCCACGGCCAGTCTTGGAGACGCGTTGGAGAAGATTCTCGATATCGGACATGACCTCTTCTTCCAGATCTTCTTCGTCGTCGCCAGGCCCGACTACCAGGAGGCGAGATCCGGCAATGGCATGTTCGAGGTCGTTGGCAGCAATTTTGACACCCAGGGAGGCTTTGCATTCTTGATTGTGGACGTATTGGGACTTGAGTCGGAGTTCTTTTAGCGGTGCAGGGGTGAGTAATGCTCGGATGTTAGTGGTTATGGCGCCGTTGAGACCGCAAAGGACCACTCGGTCGCCTTCTCGTAGGACACCATTCGATAGAACGACGTCAATGGTAGTCCCTAGACCTTCAATGACTTTGACTTCGAGAACAGTGCACTCAACCTCGGACAAATACATGAGTTTGTTTGTCATCCTTTCTTGCGTCAGGCTAACGAGCAACTTCAGCATATCTGGTATGCCTTCCCCAGTGTGTGCTGAGGTAGGCACGAGGGAAACATTCCGTGCCAGGGATTTGTTTTCATAGTAGAGCTCGGAATTGAAACCTTGTTCGGCAAAGGCTACTTTGGTTTTTTCCAGACGATCTCGGAATTCGTTTTGGACGCCTTTGTTTTGGAGGGCCATACTTTCTTGAAAACCGTTGTTGTCTATCTTCTTCCCTGTATGATAACGAAGTCAGCTTCTGACTCCCTTAGGTAAGCGGTGAGAAATTTCAGACAGTCTTGAGGGGTGAGATCGCTTCAGATATGTCACAAGACTTATGCCTAAATCTAAAAGAATGAATGTGAGGAGAAAAGATGACTTACAGCCATAGAGACGGTCAATTTTGTTCAGGGCAACGATAAAGGGGGTCTTGCGGTCTCGTAATAGTCTCATTGACTCGAGTGTTTGTGGCTCTAGCCCGTGCATAATATCAACGACAAGGATAGCAATATTACACAGTGACGATCCTCGAGAACGTAGGTTCGTAAATGACTCGTGACCAGGCGTATCGATTACCAAGAGACCAGGGACTTTGAACTCGAATTTGCCATCTTTATTGACTACCTGCGTTTTGGTTTCTAGGGCGTCGACAGGAAAGTACGTCGCACCGATCTGTTGAGTGATTCCTCCAGCTTCGCCTTCCTGTACGTTCGTTTGTCGGATCTTGTCCAGAAGCTTGGTCTTACCGGTGTCTACGTGACCCAAGATACAACATATAGGAGAGCGGAGATTGTCCTTGGATCTAGCAGCGAGTGCGTCTTCATGTTGCTGCTTCCGTCTGGCTGCAGCTTCGGCTTTCTTCTGTGCGGCTGCACGTTGGGTGGCTGTCCCACCAGCGTCAGCAGATTCATCGCTCGAGTCTGAATCGGAGCTCGACTCGACGTCCTGCTTAGTTTGAGGCCGTGGCTGGTGCGCAGGTCGTGATGGTATTGCTCTCTGGCTATCAGTCAATCCCTCCACCCCATCAGTGACTGAAGCAGTCTTCTCTGGCGGTTTAGACGCATTTCTGACTGCTTCTTGGTCTTCATCTGAGTCCACCTCCCAGCTCTCCTTAATAGTTGAGTCCTCCGCGTCTGCTACGGCTTCCCAGTCTTCAAGTCCATCGCTCTCAGGCTCACCAGCAGCTGCAGCGGCAGCCTCAGATTTAGCTTTCTCTTCTTCCTCCAGTCTCAGACGTTCTCTGTCTTCGGCTTGCCTGCGAGCTTCTGCCTCAGCAGCTTCTTTCTCTTCTTGTGCCTTGGCGTCGTCACCCGGTTTCTTCAGTCCTTTTTTCTTCTTATTGTCATACGTTGGCTTCTTTCTCTTCTCATCCGTTGGCTCTTCGCCCAGTCCAGCTACTGTGATACCAGCAGCGAGCATCTGCTCCTTCTTCAACTGATTGCGTCTCTCTGCTTCCTTTTGAGCTGGAGTGAGAAGCTTCCCCTCCTTCTTCAGCTGCTCCTTCTTCTCTCTTTCCTTTTCCTTTCTCCTTGTTCGTGCCTCTTCCTTCCTCTTCTCCTCTTCTGCTGCTAATCGTTCCTCCTCCTCGATACGAGCTTTCTCCTCAGCGCTCGCTCTCGCTTCTTCCTCCTGTTGTCTCTTGATAGCTTCTTGTTGTTTCTGTAAAGCAGCGAGAGCTGGCGGTAATTTCTTTTTTCCCTTACCGGTATCCGCAGCTGCAGGTCCAAGTTCTGGTCTGGCTTCGACTACGGGTTTAGTCAGCTCCTCTTTGGTTGTTGGTACCGGATTTGTCTTTTTCTTCGCCGCAGCCTACGCCGATTATTAGATTCCATAATTCTAGGATCTCAGGGCGGGTGAAGCGAGCAACATACCTGCTCCTTCTTACGCTGCTTCTCTCTCTCCTTCTTCTCCTTCTCCTTCTCTTTCTTACTCTTGATGTTGCCTCCCTCGTCCCCGGAAGCCTCTGCGTCCTCGTTTGGTGCAAGGTTTCCCTCTTTCTTCCCCTGCTTTCCCTTTCCACCTTTGACTTTTGCAGCTTGAGCGGAAAAGAGATCGTCCGCATTGGCCTCTTCAGGCGCTTTGCTCGCCAACTCCTGGATGCCATCGGGTTCTGCGTGGCCGTTCACACCGTTCGTGTCTGGAGCGTCTTCGCCTTCTAACCAATCCTCCTCCACTGCCTTGCCTTTCTTCTTTTTGTTGGCCTTGTTTTTTTTGAGCGCAGCCATGAGACCCCCGCCCCCACCGCTTGCCGGGTCCTCGTCAGCATCTGGAGCCACGTCGGCATCTTTAGCTTCTTCTGTTGCGGCAGCTATTGGGTCCTCTCCTAGATCAGCCTCCCAGTCATCGTTCCCTTTCTTATTGCCTTTCTTTTTAGGCGCCATCTCGACGGATCGCTGTCGAAGTAATGGTAGCAAGCGTGAAGGCTCAGGTCAGATTTATGGTTATCTAATTTAGTGAAGGTAGAATCTAGAAATGTGCGATTAGAGTACATTGGAAGCTCGTCTTCGCCTCCGACAGGAATCGAGACACAAAGCTCCTCCAAGACCAGCCTTAATTAATACAGCGCGGCGAGCCTTCGGACTGCGATATCTAAAGGTGTTCTGATTTCTTTCTGCGTCAAGGTGTGTACATTCTTGGAGGTCGATCATGGGCCGGGAAGCGTACCACTCACTGTATTCTATAATTGAATCAGTTGCGGGCGGGACAACCAGCGTTGGATATGAAAGCCAGAATAATGGGAGATTCACACAAGAGTTGTGAGATATGAACCAGATTATTAATAGGTCTACATGATGCCGTACAGTCTATGTAGAGATGATACATCTATGTCTCAGAAAGTGGCTGCCTTTGAATGAATATGACCAATGGCAATGGTGGCTGTTGAGTCGATGTCCAAGTTTGCAAAGCTTTGCCCTTCTATTATTGGTATCTCGTTTGGCACTAAAACAGCATAGCACGAGCCACGGAGATGAAAGTCGTCGATTGAATCAAAAACAGCTCTCAGAATCCTAATAATGATCTGATCATCTTCTCAGTTCCTTCCGCTGGATTTTCATCTCCTTTGGGTGCATCCTTTACAGTAGGATTTCTATATCTACAACACCGGTCAGTAACCTAACGTGCAACAGCGAATATAAGTGGACTTACGCAAAGAACGTAAACTTTATCGCAATCGCCAATCCGGCATGTAATGCCACCACTCCGATTACGAGCACCCTGCTGATCTTTGCCTCCGTCACACTGACCACAGGCCAAAGGTTCCTCGTAAGAAATACCGCACTAAGCGCAAAGCCTATGCCCACAAATACATAGTTCAGGATCGCGAACTGACTCCAACTGATTTGGGCCACCGGTATCCATATTACATTTGCGTATCCATACAAAGCCCAGCATTCGACCAGCGTCGCTGACTCGGCTCCAAACCACCGCAGTAATCCCCACAGTGCGACGGGCACAAGGCCTGTATAGCCGTAGATCAATCCTGCCGCTCCGCTTAGTAGCGTGAAATTGTATTCGAAATGTTCGACGTCCTTCTCGGAGAGGTATTGACGGTATTGACTTAGGGTTGCGGTGAGGAAGAGGATGAAGACCAGGGTTGTAGCTATCCAGAAAGGACCGTAGAGATCAGGGTTGCCATCTAAGATGTCAAGGAAGGGCGTACGGGGGTAAAGGGATGAGGTGCAGCGACGGAGGACTTCGGAAGTATCGACATCGAAGAACTGGGCATAGAAGGAGAGAGTCCAGAGGAAGCGTTTTGAGGGTGTGGTGTTCTGGCCGACCGTGTAGGGCGCTGAGGTATCTGGTGGAATTTTAGAGCGGGAATTGGGTGGGTCGCTGAAGTCTGTGATGGACACATTAGAAAATGATGCATGAAGCGTGATTTGAAGGAATTACTGGAGGAGTGGAACTCGAGATCTTCTTGGAGGTCTGTATGACCTAGATCTCCCTAAGAATCACGTTAGTAATGTTCTGCGTCTGGAGTTTACCGCCCATGACTATCTTACCCCTTCATCCACATCTACGACGACATCGTATCCACGATTTGACATCGCTAGAGTGTTCAATTTTAAGTCCGAACGGGGCCAATGTCCTAGAGAGCTTGAAAGTTGACGTGTCCCAGACTTGGAGAGCTCTCCTAAGACAGCAACTTAGCCGAGGGACCTCGGACAAACCGGCAAATTTTCTATATATTGACACTGATGCTCTAAAACACATTTTTTATGTTCTCCAAAACTTCTCTCACTCCAAAGCCATGAATGCCCTCCCGTCCCCTCTTTCTTAGCCAAAACGAGATCAACCCAATAATGACGGCTAGTCCAGTGCCACCAATCGGACGTCTATATTTCCAGATTCTAGTGATCGCTTCTTTGCGTAGCTCTTGTCTCCGGAGCTGCAAAGTCTGCATCTCGAACAATTCTTCTCCATCCTCGAGAGTCTGCGTCCGAGCCGGTTCTCTGGTGGTCTTCAAGACACTGCAATATGGGATCTTTGTCCAAGCTCGCGCCGGCAGCTGCTCAGGAGGACATTTACAGAAAAGTGTCAATGTCTCCGAAATCAATGCTTCCAGGTTCAAAGGCTTTGGTAACTTTGAAAGAACCGAATGAAGCATTTCTGGCTCGTCGGCTGAAATCTCGAACAATTCCTCACGTCGGGATAGTACTATAACAGCGAAGAAATAGATGGAGACCACAGCTGGTTGAGCAATTAGGAAGTCAAACAGGCGAGCGATGTCGCTATAATCCTGGATATCATGAGCATATAAAGTAAGAGTAGCTGCCAGCGCAAAGAATGGCTGCGTCTGCGACAGGTGTCGACATAGCTTCGCATCTTCAGCGTAAAGGATGGTGGGTAAAAGATTCAGATGAGTCAGCGATGGCGATAGTGATTGTAGCATGAAGTCACGGATTCGTAACAGCGACAGATAGGCCACAGCTTCAGAAGCATGTTCGACCCCGAGGACTAGCAAGAAGACCTGGACAATGTCGTGAAAGCCTTGAAAATATGAGAGCATCGGGTGTTCCCTGAGCACTTCGATTATGACAGACGAGAGTTCTTCTTTCCGCCGATCCAATTGACGATCTGATTCATCTGCTTTTGCATCAGCAAACCACCGATGATACATTAGCCTCAGGCTGGTGTACTTTGAGGATAGTAGATGAAAGATCTATTGACATCTAGCTCTACTTGACCTTCATCCTTATGCTGTGGCAGATCTCGCCAAGAGTGATGAGATTCGGAGATTTGGGCAATTCTCCCAGCATTTCCTAACAACAAGGGCCCTAGGTGCGATGTGAGCGATGTGAGTCGTGGAATTTTCCCAGCAACATACAAGCTGTTTTGCGTACCTCATCGTTGATCAAGCCGTTCGTACTTGATGCCAATGCAATCAGGGTCTCCAGATCTCCAGAGTCCTCACAAGCAGCTAGTATCTGCTTGACTTTGCCACATTCAATTGATGAGAGCTCTCGTCCTTGCCAAATTTGGAAAGCTTGGTCTTTTGCTATATCATCTTGCATGTTGTGGTCCTGCGACCGATTAAGCTCTCCGCCGGCATTCATGGAATGGAATTGTGGTTGAGGTTGAATTGTTCTTGTTGGGCTGTAACGAATAAATACCTTACTACAGAACTGGTGGCGGAAGATCGGCACGGTCCGTCGCCGAGGCCGGTGTCACATGGCTACGTCCATTCTGCGTCCCTCACTTGATGACTTGATGTTCGCCGTAGCCAAGTGTTGCCTGAGGATGCACTCCTATTACAGTCCTGCAAGTCCGGCGTGCGGAAACAGAAGTCCATCTGAGATCTTTGGTAGGTATGCAGTCGATACTCACAGCTGCGTAATCTGTACCAATTGCTTGGGTTCATACCCTGCAATTCGATCATAGTCGGCCCTAAGCGCTGTTGGAGCATTGCCTACCTTACAGTACGCCTAGCTGACGATATTCCTTATATCATTCACACGTGAGGAATTAAAGCGCTTGCCGAAGACTTTTCGAAGCTGTATACCGCCCCCGAATCTCTCTGCCGATAGAGTCTCCCTCCATGTTGCATTTCATTCAAGTGAACCGCCTGATTAGCGTCCCTTTCCGTGGGAACAGGCTACTACGATAGCAGCGTCCGGTAGTCTCTCTTCTTGGCGCCAGCAAGGCCGACCGTCATCCGCTGTGCACGTCCCCTTGTCTCAATATCTGTGTCTTGGTCATGTTTCGAAGATGAGATTGTTAGCCTTATTAGTGGCCGGGTCATCGGGGCGGTCTAACAGATGTCACTTCAAACCAGTATCTTTGAAAATGGGCGATGGGTCACTAGAAGCCTAGATCCATACCATGTGAGGGCTCAAAATACACGCCGCGAAGAGGAAAAGACTGCTGCTTCATCAACCAATCTCGAGAGAGCACCTTCACTAGGCCTTCTCACACGAACACTAGTTAACAGTTCTGTCACCAGATCGATCATTCCGGCGAGGATTAGGCACAAGACCAAAAATGATTTATTATTTATCAGCGCTGACAGTGTTACCATCAAGGAGGCATCCGGTGATTACGTCTTGAAGAATGTCGCTATCAAGAATGACTTCGACTCGCACATTCGAGCCGCTAGAATACTTGGTGATCATCGAGAGTGTGACCAAGGAGACAAGTACAATGCCGTCGACAGAGAAGCAACGACATTTACGTTGACAAGAGACGCATTGACCACACATATACGGGAGGAGTGGCCTCTCAGGCTTTGTGATGGTCGAAATCCTGGCAATGTCGCGCATCATCGACCAGAGCTTCCTCCACAGATTCTCGTACTGGCCCTTGCATCCAATCAGCTGGTATTCGTGTATGCTGTCAATGGGCCTTCAAGTCAGCCTCAGCTTCTTTCTAGCCACCATCAGTTGCCAATTGCAAGATCGCCAATTGAACAACTTGGTAAAAGGATAGCCGTGGATCCCAAGTGGGTCATTGTAACACTTTTCTTAGTGAAAAGTCGCTAATAGGGATAGGTCTCGAGCTATGGCAGTTGCTGCATACAATGGAGCCGTGTATCTGTATGCATTGAAGTCCATGGAAACGTTGCGGGAGGAGCTTCGCGAAGGACTGAGTCTTAAGCCGATCAAAGAAGTGCGTAGACGGATCACCTGGATCGTTATTGATACAGCTAATATTGATGATCTGATAGGAAAGACTTATCCAGGTAGAGGGTTTCATATTGAGAATGGAATTTCTCCATTCGCCCCACAATGACCCCACACAGATCGTTCTACTCCTCGTTATATCTAAAGAGAGGAGGAGTAGGATTGTTTGGTATGATTGGAACTCGGCCAATACGTTGCGAGACTCCCAATTGCTGGCAGCCAGGTATCCGCTACCGAAGGATGAGCAGTCGCCATTACTGCTTATCCCTCTTCTGAAGTTTACCGCTTTCATGTTGGTTTGTAAGAAGACAATCACCTTGTATAAGGATCTTCTGACAGGTACTCCTACGCGGTATGTGCAGCAACTCGATGATGAAAAGGTTCCAGAAGAACCTGGCACCTCCAGGGATATGCCATTATGGACTCAATGGGCAAGACCAATGCGATTTAGGGGACATCAATTTACACAAGTTGACGACGCTATCTACCTATGCCGCGAGGACGGCATCGTGCAATATTTAGAGATTCACAATAACGTCGACCACATGCTTAATAGCACTCACCGGGCAGGCAATTTGAGGATCAACGCTGACACTTCGTTTGCAAGTTTGGACCTCGGCCCCAATACGGCGGAACTCATAGTGGTGAGTGGTGATGGTGGCGAAGGAGGCCTTTGGCGCCTCGAACCTCGAGAAGACGGACCAACACTTGTGGATGCCATTGCGAATTGGGCTCGCCTCAGCAATCTTACAATCGTCTCGCATTCGAGTATTCCATCGAATATACCTGGGGACCCGGCAGGGACTGGTCTTGTGGGTCCAGGTCAGCAACGGATACTTGCATGTACGGGCATCAGTAAGGCTGGGGCAATCTCGGAATTACGTTACGGTATTCAAGCATCTAAGCTTCTGGAAGCCGCCAACCTCACTAGTGATCCGACGTGTGATGCTATGAGAAGTGGGGTCTTGGGCATTTGGGCCTTCCATGGCTTTTTCGGGGATCCTGAGTACCAATTTCGATGCCCCGAGGAGAGGCTGAAGGACTTGACATACATTCTCATCTCCCACCCAACACAGACATCGTTCCTTTTCATGCCATTGGAGCAGGACCCTGAGCTCGTCGAAGATATGAGCCTCAATCTCTCTGTGAGAACGATATTTGCTGGCATTACGGCGAGAGGGCAATTGGTTCAAGTTACTGAAAGCTCCATCATACTATCAACATTTTCACTACCGCACCTTGTACACGTAAAAAAGGAGTATGCCGATGGTAATGAGGCCAAAGAAAGGAGGTTCGAATATCAAGGAGTCATTCCTCAATATACGTTTCATATCCCAAATCCCTTAACTCGCATCATGGCTGCTTGCATCCACAACGAAGGCAAAGAGTCAATTTTTTTGGCAGCAGTTCAACGGGATGGAAAATTCTACATCCAGCTTGCGAACATCGACACGAAATACGAGCCGCGAGGTGAGCCGTGGCTCTTGGGTTCTCAGTCCTCATGTATACACCTACACAAAGCACCGCACGCTCTTCTCGCGCTTGTGGCAACAGTGGACGGTAAAATCCAACTTTTCATAGTGGGCGAGCGTGATCCCACTCCCTTGGAAGCTTGTTCCTATACCTTTTCGGTTAGTCCTTTTGCAATTTGTGACAGCATTGCCATCATCACAACAACAACGGAGGAAACCCCCTTACCTCAGCATCTTATTGTGTGTGGCCTTCGCAATGGCCTGATACAAACACTCCATTACACTGATGTGGATTCCAACCACAATCTAACTCTATGCGAAGAGCTCGTCATTGGCAACACATCTGTAACAGTCATCAGTGATACCACGAGGAAGAGCAGAGTTATATGCCACTGTGAGCAATCGCTGTGCACCTTGGAGTATCCAAAGTATTCCTTATATAGAGCTCCAGCTAGAGTGTGTAGTATATGGATGACTGACCGTCATCAGCCGGCCCTTACACAAGGCACTTTGAACATAGTAACTCAAGCTGTGTACTCGTGGTTGCCCGATGGTGTTCCCGGTCTCTCTTTCGGAGCCTTCCTCGGTATCTATGGAGAGTCACTTCAGGTTTGGAAGCTGAATTCGGATCCTGAGGCTCAACTGGTTCCCCACCGTCTGAAAATTGGTGGAAGTCCAAAGCAATTAGCATACTCACGTTACCTTAACAAGCTCATCGTCCTCTACAACAAGAGGGGGATCCCGAAGGCCCCACGAAATAATGGATCTGTGAAAGTCCCAGGCGTACGCCTGTTACAGCCTTCGATAATATTCAGAGACCTAGACTCTAGGACGGATTCCGCACCACTTCCCAATATGATGGACGGACAGCAGGAGGGTCAATCAGACAAGAATGATGAATTGTTGGCATCGGAGCGCAAGGCGACTGAGGAGTTTCTTGGATTTACCGAATGGTTTCCAATTATAAATGGCGATCAGTATCATTTCCTCGTGATAAACACGCAGCTCGACCATAATTCCAAGAAAGCTGGCCGTCTACTTGTATTCAAAGTCGCCAAACAAGAGAACGGGATGCCAAGGTTATTCATCAAGAAGAAGATGATGTTCTCTGTGCCTGCGTACTGTGTTGCTGAGTATCCCGACGGAAAGTCGATAGTCTACTGCAGTGGTAATGACCTTTTCCTTCAAAGTCTGGACCTTACACAACAAGGAATCAAGTTGCAGGCTCCCATCAAAGCAGAAATGCGGTCACCTGTGCGGTACCTGACCATCCAAGCTCCATACATATTTCTGTCGAGCAGCGGAGAGTCTTTGGCCATATATAAGTACGAGAATGGCAACCTTGTCTACCAATATGGCGACCAGGCTGCTCGGGTGGGCTTGCACCATATCCACGTCCCCGAACACTCTCTTATTCTAGCTTCAGATATCGGCAACACTGTTGTCGGCCTCTGGCAGCCGCCTGAGAGAAGAATCGATAACAAGATGACTCCCCTCCTCGAAGCAATACTACCAAGCTGTATTTCCTGTCTCGGCCACGTCACTCGACCCGTCTGGTACCGCAATCCTGACAAGCCTCGAGAATCTCAAGCCATCATTGGTACCAGCATCGACGGGACCATAACCCAACTTGATGTCCTGGCAAAAGGCTGGCGCGTCCTCCGCTTTATCCAAAACATGGCTGAGCGCAACAAGGTCGTTTGCCCGTTCAAGGGCCGTGGTCCCTTCCTCCGACACGTGGATCCCTCGACAAGGAAGCCGCATTACATGCACATCAATGGCGATATCCTCCAGCGAGTTGTGGAACGAGGTGATGAGCAGCTCATCAAGGAAATGTTGGATGTAGAACCGGACCTGGACAGCCATACTGATTTTGATTCCGCCGAGGCGAGGTGGGAGAGATTTAAGGAGTTGGCTGGGGAAGCTGTCGACACAGGCGATGTGAATTGGCTTGCAAATTTGGTGCAATGGGTAAGCTACCGGTTGCAAAGTGCTTTGTAGGTTGTGATGCAGTAATGAGGATATGACTTTTCAATGGTGAATCCACGACCTGAAGTGAAAAGTATCATGCTCAGACTGGGCATGGCTCGCTCACTAGTTGGGTTGGCATCATGACGATGTACCCGGTGCAACACAGAAAATATACTGCATTATTGACCAGGCCAGAGCCGGTATTTTCACGTAATGATTGTACAGAAGGAAATCTGGACCAAGCGAGATGTGACTCGGTGAAAGGATTTGGCAGTGTGCGGATCACATACTACCATGGCATGTTGCCTATGATTGGGACCCTAAGAAGTCTGAACGGAAACCCGATTGCATATTTGTATGCTACCATTCTCAGCCACAAATACGACCACAACAGCCCACACTTCCTTCTCGGATACATATGCCCCACACCTCTCCATTCCATGCTCCAGCAGCGTATTTCCTACTTCAGCTTCTTCTTAGGTCTCAACTGGTTCGTATGGCCGCATTTCTTCTTACGGCAGTTGGTCGCTCGAGGCGGCAACCGCGCGTAGCATTTCCGGCTAGGTAATCGTCAACAAAGATGTCAAATTTTGCTTTTTTAGGATTGGGGACATACCAGATCATCTTATCGCAGTTGTATTTGCTGGCGAGGGCTTTGAGGGAGGGTTCGATGATGCCGCCGCGGAGACGGAGGACGAGATGGAGGGTGGATTCCTGGAGCGAGCAAAGTTTAGCATTTTCACGTTTTGTCTAGAAATTTTGGAGACTGGGTAGGATTTTCTGTGGTCCAAGGCAGAGGAGGTAATCGTACTTTCTGGATATTGTAGTCAGACAGAGTCCGTCCATCCTCCAACTGCTTCCCAGCGAAGATTAAGCGCTGCTGGTCCGGGGGAATTCCTTCTTTATCTTGGATCTTGGCTTTGACATTGTCGATTGTGTCGCTCGACTCGACTTCGAGGGTGATTGTTTTGCCCGTTAGGGTCTTGACGAAGCTGTAGACTTGTGTTAGGGAGGGTGGTGGGCGGAGAGAAAGGTCGTTATTTTGAGGGCTTACATCTGCACTGCGGAGAAAGACTAGAATCAGCATTTGAACGAAGGGTGGAGCGTCCACGTAGGAACAACATTGGCTTACTACTTGCGGTCCTCTATGTAGTCGTTGGGAATAGTCGGATGGTCGCTGTCAACCGCAAATGTGCGGAGTGCATCTGATATCTCGCTTGCGGGGCGGTCAAAAGTTTATCCCCCTCCGCCACAATATTCCCAAGACCACGTCATGCTACGGCATAGATTGATGAGAATTATGTCTCAGATGCAGAATATGCTTGGAGGAAAGGGCAGCTCAAACCATGGCTCGGCTAAGTTTCGACGAAGATGATGCTAGTTGCTGTCTAGGAAGGCATTGCTTCTCGGTGCAGGCTTTGTCGTCAAGCCTACTTTGACTTTGCTGAGTGACAATAGCGTGGAGGTCACAGTCGGTATTCATCGCCAACCGGTCGAGGATGTCATTGGGTTGACACGAATCAGCATGCCGAACACTGAAGAGCGCGGAAAGCTTGTGCAAAGATGTCAAGGGGGTAGAAGCTATCTCGCTGGACGTCGAGAATGCAGAGGCATTGGATGCGGAGGTTGGCAAGGTTGATGGTAAGTACTAAACTATGGGTAATAGGAGTACATACTAAATTGTGGAAAGTCGCTATAAGTTCAATACCATACAACCTACCATGCGCTCGTCATCAAATCAGCGATCAGAAAAAAGGTCAACGTAGTCACGACAAGCTACATCAGCGACTCAATGGAGGAGTTGAGGAAAGAGATCGATGAAGCGGGGATAACGGTCATGAACGAAAGTGGTCTCGACCCTGGGATCGTAGGTGCTGTCCGATGCAAACCCCTTGTTCTGTGCCCCAACTTGGAAGTTTTAGATATGTTTTGAGAGTCATGAATATTCAATCATGTTATAAGAGGTTAAGAGGGTTCTCCGAAGGGCAATTACTAACCGACGATTTCATTATCAGGACCACCTATACCCCATCAAGACCATCGACGAAGTGCATAAGGCTGGTGGAAAGATCAAATCCTTCTTGAGCTATTGCGGTGGGCTACCAGGTCCCGAATGTTAACAACCCTCTTGGCTACAAATTTTCGTGGTCTGCTCGTGGTATGCTACTGGCCCTCGGCAACACAGCTCGGTACCTCGAGGATGGCAAGACCAAGGAGATACCTGGAAAGGAGTTGATGGTATCAGCAAAAGCATACTCTACGGGATTCACCGGCTTCGCTTTCGTCGCTTATCCTAACCGCGATTCCACACCATTCGCACAGAAGTACTCGATTCCTGAAGCCCACTCCATCATCCGGGGAACTCTACGCTATGCCGGTTTTCCCGGATTCGTCCGCGCACTCGTAGACATGGGCTTCCTCTCGCAAGACAAGCACGAGTTCCTCTCACCTTCGGACTCTCCCTTGGAGTGGAAAGATGCCACCGCCAAAACCCTATCGTCCTCGTCATCCTCCGAACAAGACTTGACAAGAACCATAGATTTAAAGACTCAATTCAAAGACACAGACCAAAAGAACAGAATCATTGCCGGCCTCCGCTGGATCGGCCTCTTCTCTTCCGAGCCCATCATCCCTCGCCACACTCCGCTAGATACCCTCTGTGCGACTTTGGAGAAGAAAATGGCCTATGAGGCGGACGAGCGAGATCTAGTATTCCTACCACATAAGTTCGAGACCGAACACAAGGACGGATAGTATGAGACGAGAACGAGCACTCTGTGCGAATATGGCGATTCGAAGGGATATTCGGGGATGGCGGAAGTGGTAGGTGTGCTTGCGGATTGGCCGTTCTCCAAGTTCTAGAGGGGAAGTTGCCAAAGGGGTTATTGGCGCCGTACACGCCTGAGATTTGCGACCCACTAAGGGAAGAATTGAAGGGGTTGGGGATTGAGATGATTGAGAGAATTGTGGCGTGAGGCCGAGAGGGTATGAGTGGGTGGGGACGATGTTATGGATCTGACATATCATGAAGTCTCTCGAGCTATGAGGTATTGGCTATATCTAACGCAACCATGCATCAGATCACTTGTCCATTCCTCTATGTCAAGATCTCCGACGTTTGTGAGAGATCCAAAGATTATGTCTTCACCATAGATTCAGTAAGACTCTCAGGATGGTCATGATATTATTTTGGACTGCTCAGCCTTCCCCTTCTCCAAGATATCTCGCTGAATTTCAGAGTATAAGAATCTAAGTGCTTCTTTTAAGAGATATATACATATCTACATTGAAAAATGAAATCTATGCTCGCACTGCCCATCTCGCGCGGCGAGACCACGTTTTGAAACCTATGGATCGACACCGTCATCATCAACATGCTACGCTAATATGAACATTCCCTCCCCCAAACTCAAGCCGATTGCCTCAAGATCTCACTCTGCGGCCTATCATCCAACCTAGGCATATTATTAATCGCATCAACAGTCCTCGGCCCCGATCTCTCCATGGTCAGCGTAAGGTGCGACTTCCCCTGACTCCTGCACTCCAGATACGCCCTCGCTAAAAACACTAACGTGAGATAAGCGGGTGCGCTCTGGTCTTGCTTGAGCAACATGTCTCGCTGTACAGCTCGTAGTTTCGGCTTCATCCAATTGGGGTTGCCAAACGAGGCCCAGCCAGGCCATCCGGCCATGAGGTGTCGCTCGCAATGTTCGAAAGCGAGGAAGTGGTGGACCATCTGGGGGGAGCGAGCCAAGGCTTGAATGTAGATGTTCCAGTTGGCGCTGTTGAGGGCGTAGCCGGCGCTGTGAAGTCCGTCGATCGTGTCGATGAGATCCTCCGTGCGATTTTGGTCGGTAAGAGATGTTATGTATTGGTGGAGAGGGAGATTGATGATGAAGCGTCGGGAGTGGAGCACCCATCCTGGGCGAAAAATATCAGCTTTGGATTTGCATGCTAACTGCTCGGACTTTTCCAAAGCGAGAGACCAGCAGCGGTCGACTTCTGAGTAATTGCCCGTGCGTAAGTGGGTAACCATAATAGCGCTAAGGAGGCGTGTTGGGGGGCTGATTTCGATATCACGATCGGTGCCCTGTAAAGGTAAAGACATGGTAACGTAGCGTTCGTAAAGCTCGATGGCTTTAGAGAACGCTCCTTCGGTTCCGTAAAGGAAGATGAGATAGTCAAAGTAAGTAGACGTAAACGCTTCATTAAGCGGCTGAGGGCCTGCGAATGGGCGAGGTTCCGAAGCGGCGAGTTCCCTTGGGTCGAGGTTGGCGATAGTTTGTTCGAAGGTTTGCTCAGCTCGTAAAAGCTCAGTTTGTGTTGTTGAGTCTTCGTCTCCTGATAACGCTGCCTTATCAACGGATCCAGCTGCCCGAAGAAGGACATTTTGCGTGCTCATATTCGGACTCATGTTGTCTCTCAGCATGTTTTTGTAGAGCTGGAACACTCTGCCATACTGATTTATTCGAAGATATCCTCCCATGACGATAGCATAATGTAGAGCTGTCCGCTTGACCTTGTTCCGGGGCATAATAGTGTCCATGATTTTGCGTGCTGCATCTGGAAGTTTGGCTACGGTCAAGCTAGTCATAAGAGCCGCATATACCATCCCGTCGGAGGGTACTCCTGCTTCTTGCATTCGTTTATGAAGATAAGAAACCTTTTCAATGTCTTTGCGTAGGGCGTAAGCATTGAGGAGAACACCCCACATGAAGGTGCGCGGCCCGTCCAGGTCCAGCAGCAATGCTTCTTCAACGAGCCGCTCGGCTTCTTTCAAAGCTCCGTCATTGATCTTGGCCAGGACAATAGTATCAATCATTTTAATGGTTGTTGGTATACCTTCTGCCTTGCTTTGCGCGAACAGATCATCGACAGCATCTCGATCCCCTCTCTTTCCGTACATCGACATCAGCAAAAAATACGTAGCCGAGTCTGGACGTACGCCTGCATCTCGAAGCTTTTGGAAATAGTTCAGAGCACCGTCGATATCGCCCACCCGAGCAAAAGTTGAGATCAAGGAGTTCCAACCCTTTACCCCAGGCTCGAAGCCATGCATCTCTCGAAGGTCATCAAAAAGACGTACGATACCCTCGGTATCTGCTCTCCGGTTATACGCAAAGAGCAGACTATGGTAAAGTGCGTCAGTCTTAGGTTTTCCATATGTTGAAATGTACTCATCGAGCAGGTTTTGAGTCGCTTCGGGATGTCCGTTCTGAGCAAGAACTCTAGCCACCCGAGTGGCAAGTCGAGCTGGCAATGCAGTGAAATGAGTTCGCCAGTCTTCAAGAATCATCAACAAACCGGCGTCGATTTTGTGTTCTAAAAGCTTGTAAGTGACCGCATTCAGGATATCCTTGGTGGGTAAGAAATCTGGGCTCCGTCGTAATATCCGATATAAGTGCAGTGCACGATGCCCATGTTCCCGAGTGTCCACGGACAGTAGCTGAATCAAAGCCAACTTCTGACTCGAGTCATTAGATCCGGCCAACGTCCTTGCTTTTGCTACCAATTCCCAATGCGCGTTAACATTGAAATTGATTCCAACAATACTGAGAACACGCCGAATGAGCTCTAAGCCGAATTCGCGAGCAGCAGTTGCTGCCATACCCTCGTCTGTAGACTCCGAGATGGATATTGCAAAGTCTGCCGCCGAGGATGCCTTGCTGATCAATTCCACCAGTGGTAACGCGTCCACTGCAGCCCATATTTCGGGCTTGGCGTAGTATGATAATTTGTGCTCCCAGAATCCATGCCATGTGTCTATGGCTTCTTTCCACAATTCCTCTTGTATGGCAAAACAAAGGATTGCGGCAGTACCAATGGAGCCATTGATTCTGGACAAAGCTTCGCGGTGGATCGTAATCGCTGTGCCCAAGTCCTTCAGGGTCAGCGCAGCCGAGACAGCGTGGCTGTAATGGATCGCTCGGCGTTGGTGGACCGGTATGCCCTCGAACAGAGCTACTGCGCGTTCAACGTCGATAGTTCGCCTAGACAAAACCAAACATCGAAGCAGTCGGACCAGATCTTGTGGTGATAGCGACTTTGGTAACTCGAGCAGGTCTTGGTAACTTTGCCACAACTCATCATATAAACCGGTATGATCCTTGCAATCAAGCAAATCGCTGATACTTTTCTTGAGTAGATCTCCAGCTTGACGAGTATCTGAGCCCGTGGCTGGAGTGGCTGCCTCTGCCCTCACCGCATTTGCCCCCGAAATGAAGTCCTTCGCTATGGACACATATGTCCTGGAATACCGTTTCGCATTTTGTGCTGCCAGCCGATGGGCATTCGATGACCGCTTGAGTTGTCGAATTAGAGCGAGAGTCTGGACAGGATACAAAAAATCTAAGAAGATATCTTGTAACTCAGAAGACACTGCCTCCCGCAAATACCCACTTCTTCTGTTTGAGGATGGCTCATAAGCAGACTCTGGCGTTTGCAATAGAAATATCCACCACGCCGGTAGGTCAATGTTACCGGCACCATGGGCCCAAAAGGCGGAGTGTAGGTGGCGTCGACTGCGAAGGCCCGTCTTGTTCCCTCGTAAGGCAGTATGTCCCCCAATCTCGAGGCATCTCGCTACCCTCTCTATCATGCCCCGGCAACGCTGCCTCCGTCCGTGGACAAAAGATCGATGTCTTGACTATCATGGATCCAGATTTGAAGAGCTGAGGGTGGAGATGGCGGCGGAGTATCGATCAGGTCAAACGTAAGACCATACCGGGTGAAGAGTAAAGAAGTAATAGGCAAACTTGAGGTGAATGCGCCTTCCCAGATGGTAGAGCTCGCTCAGCGAAATAATTTTGACTTGAAAAAGATCTAGGACATATCATCATCGCATGAAGTGTGCTAAGCCCTCGTTGGATTAGCTCCAGTTGACAGCCAAGCTTTACATACATAGTAGACTACAGTCATCCATCATCCCACTTCCGAACAATTTCGAAACAATCGTCGCCAGTCCACATCCACCACAATGCCCTCACCACGACCCCTCCTCATCCCCCTCATCCGCTCCTGCATCCCCAAACCCAGAAGCCAACACCCCCGCCGCCGCCCCCTCCCCTCCGCACCCCCCTTCCTCCACCGCCAAACGCTCACTACCCCCCACCACCGCCCCTACAGCTCCGCCCCCCCACCAGCAAAAAACTACACCTTCGAAGACCTAACCCCTCTATCCACCACCCCCTCGCCCAAACGAATCCTAATCGACGTCCGCGAACCCTCCGAACTGGAACAGACCGGCCGTATACCCGGCGCCTACAGCATGCCTCTCACCTCGAACCCAGACGCGTTTTACCTAAGCAACGAAGATTTCTTCGACAGATTCGGTTTCGAGAAACCGCGTGCTGCCGATACTGCTTCGACATCGACATCGGGCGGAGAAGCGGAAGGGAGGAAAGCAGCCACGGACGGGAATCCCTTTACGTCGAGGATGAAAGGGCGAGAAGCCAATAGTGGGTTGAATGCCGATGGAGTGGATAGTATGGAAGTGAACGAAGAAGCTGGTGCAGCGTCCGATGGACGGGCGAAGGGCGTGGAGGAAGTCATTTTCTACTGCAAGGCTGGTGTGAGGTCTCGGGCTGCGGCGACGATGGCGAGGGAATGGGAGGGGGTGAAGATTGGGCAGTACGCGGAAGGTTGGATGGGGTGGGAGAAGAAGGGAGGCAGGGTTGAGCGGTAACATATGGATCATCTACGACGTGGATTGGAGGTATGCCTGATGATTAGGATGACACGCTGCGATCTGGCCGCGCGAGGATACGATCAGGCTGGTCACCCTTTGCAAGGAGGATCGTGTGTCAGCGGCTGTTTGAATACAGGTATCGAGGCCAGAGGACGTGGAAAGTCCAGATGCGAGTCATCTCAAGTTTCCGGACGCTGGGACACAGACCCCAAAATTATAATCGAATTATAATCGTAAAGTAGACACTCTAGGTACAGGAAGTCAAAGAGAAAAAGGCAAAGCCCGGATTAGAGAACCACACATTACGCGGGCATGTATCTAGGGCCGCTCGGTGAATATCAGCGGACAATGATCCTGCAAAACGTTAGCGACGATTCCCACCGTGCACAAGGTATCAACGGCGGATCTCTCACCTGCGGAAATATCGTAGCAAAGACCTCGATATCCTCGCTCTCATGCGTGGTCTTATGCTCCCAATCCATACAGAGACTCGCCTTCCCAATCATCCCAATCAGATTCAACTGCGCATACGTCTGTCCCAAACAGTAATGCGGCCCCGTCCCAAAGACCAACCAGTTCTTAGTCTTGCTCTCCGCATCCCCCGTGATCCATCGCTGCGGATCGAAAGAGTCGGGATCGGGGTACGCTTCCGGGTCGTGCAGCGCCGGCCAGCACGAGGGGATGACCATGGAGCCTTTGGGGACGGTGTAGGAGTCTGTGACGGGGAAGGCCTTCTTGACTAGGTATGGGACGAAGATGACAGGGGGTCTGTAGCGGAGTGTTTCCTTGACGACGGCCCTGGTGTAGGGGAGGTTTTCGAGAAGATCCATGCTGAAGCGGACGTTCTTGTCGCCGTTGCGCGCGGCCAGGTTCTCGGCCCTTACGCGGTCGAGGATCTCGGGCCGGTCGGCCATGAGCTGGAAGAGCCAGGTGGAGGCGCTGCTGGTAGCGTCTTGCGACGCGAAGAGGAATGTGAAAATCGTCTGGGAAATCTCGTAGTCGGAGAAGTCGCGGACGACGGTGGTGGGTTTTTCGGAGGGGTCAACAGGGAGGCCTTTGGCGACTTTCTCATTGTATTTGGCAGACTCCATCATGGACTTTATCCAGGCATCCATGATGCATGTTATATTTCCCCCAACAGCCATCCGGGCTTTACTTTTTGCAGCGCATTTGGCGAATTCCTCGAGGACCATGTCCGCCGCCTTTTTGCCATACCACGTCTTGGTGAAGGGGATGATGATTGGAAAGTTGACGAGTTCTAGTGCGGCCGTAATCATCCAGAAGTCATCTGCGATTTTCTTGGCGGCAGCTTTGGGCATGTAGTGACCGACGAATGTGCGGCAAGACACGGCGCACATTAACTCTCTGAAAACGGGCATGAATGGTGTTCCCTTCTCTTTATCCGCTCGCTTGGATATCTCCAAGAACTCCGCAAAGTATTTGTCATAGCACTCCTCCTGACCCGGTAGGTATAATTCCAAGGCTTGTCGAGTGAACAGGCCGTTCAATCCTTTTCGGTAATCCACGTGGGCCCTCCCGTCCAAGAAGACCCAGTTGGTCGGACGCAGCAGCTTGTTCGCGACGTCCACCACACATGGCTTAACGAACATGGGCGAATTAAAGACCTTGCGTGCCATATCCCGAGACGAAGCAATGACCACAAACCTGTTGCACCAGTATCAGTCCATTACACTTGTATCTGGTCCTTCCCTGCGTACTTATGAAATACGGAGACACAGCTCAGTTCCCCACTTGCGAACTTCGCTTTGTACTCGTCCATTTTTGGATTCACTGATGATAGGAAAGGTCCAACAAACGGCATTTTCCATGCCGGGCCCACGATCGATCCCTTGTTCCAGATATACATGACTATTTTATTACTTAGCGAATGAGCACTGGTCAATTGGTAGCATGACGGACTTACATTGATCGTAAGCCACGAGTATTAGGAAGATGGAAACAAGTACATGCAATCCGCTCACGCCATTATACACTCTCGAGAGCAATCCACCGTCCGAGACAGACGTGAAGTCTGCGTTCGCCAGCGGCGAAGCAAAACTTCCATTGACCACAGAGGCCATTGCGGGCGAAATTGAGAGGGTTCACTCGAGTACAAGGGATATAACGAAGCACAATTGGGCTGCAGAAAATCTCAAAGCCAGTAAAGACCGTAAGATGGGGAACGATTACAACGACCCTTCAATGGCTCGCCACCGTACCACCCAAGATTCCGAGAGGAATGTCACCGCTGTTGGCGTTGAAGATTATTCCATAGGGGTGCAGCACTAGTGGGGCGGGCAATCAACAGCCGGCAGATCAGACCACCGCCAGGCCAAAGCTAAGCCCTAACCCTGAGTCTATTGTTGACCTATCTTCACGCGGAGAGTTCCAGTTACACCATTCCGCAACCCCAAGATCATATGACTCGAGCCTAATGTACCTATTCCTAGAAATGTTCAATGACCAATTTGGCAATTGATATCTATTCCTAATCACACAGATACTTTTAACACTTTCCAAATATCTTCCCCCATTAAGGAAAGGTGTACTAGTATACCCCTTACACACACACTCACACCCCCAAAATAACTATCGGATATTTCTAGATTTTCGAACAGGAATAGATTGAAGGGATCACGAGTAGACTGCGTAGAAATTCCTAAAATAGCAATCGTAATGGGTATTCATAGTAGACACAAGTTGATCTTATTCATACTGTTGACGCTGAGGTACCTCTAAGACTTGAGTTGCAGACGCTCAAGAGTGACTAGGGAAAGCAACAGCAATATCAGTATACCCACTCGTTGTTATTACTTCTCATTGTTCTGGTTGAGTTGAATAGTCTGTGCAGTGCTTGAACCTATGCAGTAGCCTACTGCAATATGACACGGACACAATTTCCCATGCTCCTCGAAAGACCGGTTAAGTGTCTCGGTCTCCTGGCGTTTCATAATCCTGCTGTATCTCAAACGCTTTCAGTCGCCGTGCTAACAATCCCCCTCCCAGCTCTGGCGTCCCCGATCGTCCAAACATTCCTCCATAGCCAGACTCGCCTTTAGCCAGTTTATTGTAGCCGTCACTTCCATGTTTGGAATTACTCATGTGTGAGCCAAGTAGCTGTGCGCCCGCGAGGCCATGGGCTGTCTCACTCGATGGCGATTGCGTGTCATCGGATGTCGTCGGTCTTGAAGAGTCGAGCTCCATAACATTGAAGTCGTTGTCGTCACGGACTTTGCTGACGGGCTTTTGCCGTGACTGAGTAAGGCTGTACGGGATAGAAGGCATGGCAGGAACAGGACTGTTATCCAGAGCAAACGTGGTTCCATCCCCGAATGTCTGCGTAAGCCGACTAGCTACCTCGTCAATGGCCATACTAAGCCCCGAGCTTCGTCTCCTGTAGGCTTTCTCGGCAGTGAGCCTTGCACCGGCGCTGGACCCTAGACGTGATAATGAGTCGCTTTTTGGCTTGTAAGCGCTGTATCTTGGTTGAGGTAGCTGTATCTCGTTCCGTAAGGGCTCTTTGTCGTCTGGCACACGGTTTGCGAAGACGACTCTGATCTGCTGGTATAGGTAGAAGCGTCCTGGTGACGTACTACAGATTTTCAAGTCTATCAGATATCGGAGTGTTGGCTTTTGTGTCGGTAACCCAGCGAATGGAATTGAGGATTGGGGTCTATCAATGACTGGATCTGCAGAGTAGGATTTCTGCCGAACAAAGGTCTTGCTGCCTGGCTCCATGCCCTCCAAATCGTACGGCACTAGGAACAGCTTCACCGCAGTCTTGTTTGGATTCTTGATTACGATCTGTAACTGGCCTTGTTGGGGTATTCGGTAGCTTCCACAAAGCGGTGCAGACGAAGGAGAATTCCGCCTCCTTTTCTTGGATTTTGGTTGTTCAGCTTTGGTAACTGTATCATTACGATCTGGACCTTCGTTGAAGATGTGGGGCTCAATGCTCGTGTCCACATCGGAGACTGGGACTTCCATTGCCTCGGCAGGTTTCAGTGAGTGCTGAAGATCAATATGACCCACATAGGGGCTTGGATCGTCGTTGTCAGCACCGCGGACAGTACCAGAGCCCCAGCTGTAGTATACGGCAGGGAATGGGACTGTCACATGAGCCGGACATTTGGGTTTACACTTGCCTCGACCTAGAACGCCAATCTGAGCCGTAAAGTCCAGAGGTCTCGACGGAGCTGTTGACATCCAGCCCCGGAGAATGGATTCCTCGTAGGATCCTACCATATGAGCGTGCTGGAGAGGGGAAGTATCGGAAGTGCAGGAAGTCCTCCTGGACCGTAGATAGGGGGGTGTGTGCAGGGAAGTCGATGCTTGAAGAGACCAGTTGGACGTCAGAGATCTCCGGGGATGATGTCCCCGTAGAAAGCCACTTTCTCTGGAATAAGAAGGCGAATGATGAGCTGATTGTGGAGCAGGTGATACTTGACTACTAGAGTGCATGTTTTGAAAGGCATGAGGTGGAAGTGTACGTCGCCGACTGCTCTTGACCGGACTGATTGAACGTTCTCGTGGCGAGAAATCCAGGTCGGTATTGTTGGACTGCTGAACCAGCGGAGTAGTTGGCTCTTTTAGCACAAAGCTTGACGACGAATACGAACTGAGTGATGGCGCTCGACTCCTCCACGGTCTTCTATCCAAGGATGTGCGTGTCTCCTGCTGAGGACTGAGATCTGCAATTTGTCCAAATATCCGAGTAGATGAAGGTGGGGGATACCAAGGTGTAGTTGGTGAAGTACCGAGAGGCCCATCCTCGAAAATATTAGCAGGGTACCTAGAGCCGTAGGAGGACGATTGTCTTGATTGGGCTTCCTTTGTCGAAGTCGCCGCAAAATCTCCCGCATGGAGAGCTGACCTAGGTCTCTGTATCTGCCGTTGTTCGTCTGATTGATTTTGTAATGGATCAGATACTAATCGTGTAACAACTTCGAGTTCAGCGGCTGGGAGTAGAGGAGAGAGTTTCTGAGGCTCCGTGCCTCTTCGATGAGCACCTATGGTGTCTTGATTGTTGTTTCTGAGATATTCTTGCTTGAGCTGTAAGGAAGCACCATTAGCTACCTTCTCTGCTCTTGATCGTTTGGGATCGATGATCTGTTCTCAAAGCATAGATTGTCGAATTTGTACACGTGCACTTTCAACTCTGGAAAGTCCTAGATTTTCGTTGTTCGAATCATCGACGGTGAGAGGAGACATATACAGTTGGAATTGGACTTCTTGATGACAGAACTCTTAATCGAGTGATTTCCCACTCACCGCTTCATTTGGAACCCAGGTTGGACTCTCGCCCCTCTTGATCCTTTCTATAAGCTCCGCTCGATCACTGCATTGTGCTTTCGCTAGACCATCCTCATTGCTCCCTTCCTCCTCCTGTAGCCCTTGGTCTTCCATAAGCGTGTCTTGTATAGGCCCGTCACAGTCCTCTGTCCGTATGCTCTCTTCTGACTGTCTCCGCATCTTGATTACTGGGTTAGGAGACCGCTCAGTTTGGTAGGCTCCGAAGGTCCGAAGGACGGCCCATCAGTATTTTAGGAGATGGGCTTTGTGAAGGTCACTGCAAATTAGGGAAGGCATCGGAGGAGTTATAGTTGCTTTGTTGGGTTGTCTTGAATGGCATGCTGCGCGGCGTTCGTCATTGCATATGCCAAGTCATAGTCCATGTCCTTGACATGGGTTGTTTCGAGACAAAGGCAAGCCTAAACGGCTCGATTTGCATGCTGGGATTGTAGTAGCTTTGTAGCAGGGAGATGGCTGCGGTTATCGAAACATCATGACTCCTTGTGACTGCCATACGTATGGACAATGCCCATCTTATCGGATTAACCAAGGCAACGGTGCGATGTGGTGCGGCCGAATCAAGGTTCGCGAGAGGCAAACTCAAAGGAGGGGAAAAGGCCTCAACGAGACTACTCACACATGCATTTGGCAACTTCGCCTCATGCGATATGGTGCGTATCTGTGTACGACTTGCTCAGGTGCACCTCAGAAGCAAGCCTCTGAGGTGCACGGTAATATCGATGTTTTCACACTCTACCCAGAATTGCGGTTACGGGTAGCGTACGTGCGTGCAAAGTACAACAAGCAATCGATCGCTTTAACACACTAAGGTACAAATGCCTGGCAGCTACCTATCGGCCAAAGCCAAACCAGCCCTTTCGCCCTTCCTTCTTCTCTTGGCCCCCCGTTTGTCCAGGGACATGCCCGTTGACAACCTTCTCCACAACCTTGCGCGTCCGACCGGGATACTCAATGTAATTGAATGCCACGTCTAGGAATATAGGTTTGACGGGTATTGGTTCCAGCTTTGGTGGATAAGTTACCAGATTCGTGAGGTCGACATCACCTTGTGGGTATTCGTCGAGCCTCTCCACTAAAGGAGGCGGCTTTCCAATATTGGACCTGTTGTCGTCTGTTCCTTTTAGATTGTGGAGGTCAACAAGAGCACGGTGCTGGAGCACCAAGCCTTCCAATAGTTCTTGGAGGAATATTGCTTGAGAGGCCGTCACGTCAAGGTTCAGCGCCTTCGCTGATCCGTCATCCAAAGACAGTGTATCTCGTGAGACACCCCCGGTCAGATCTAAAGCCCAGGAGAAGAGTGCAAGAGCGCCTTTTGTGTCCTGTAGTAGCGCGTGAGAGCGAGCAATCAACAGGCATCTAAGGGCCGCAAAATACGATCTTTTCGACTGTAATTCTGCGAGAAATTTCTGGTCCGCAGCTACACCAGGCAGCTCTTTAATCGAGTCCAAACTTTGCAATGTTGAGTCGTAGAGAGCGACTCTCTCTTTCATCCTCGTCAGCTTCCTTCCAGTGCTCTCCTCGTGCAGCTTCCTAGGTCTACCATCTCTCCGGGGCTTCTTGGGTTGCTTCAGCGCCTCTGGCTCCAGAACAGCGCCGTCCTGCGTCCCGCACAACATACGATTCCTTCCTACTCTCCATCCCACCAAAGCATAGTTGACCGCAGTCCTAGTGATCTGTAAAGACTGCATGCGTTGATCACCTTGTGGGATACCCTCAGCAGAGAGCTCATCAATTGCCGTCTTCGTTGCATCCACTGCGTCTTGACTGGGGATCAATACCTCATCGTAAGCGGCACCCTTAGCCTGTGGGTTTGCGTCTGGGTTTGAGGAGAGGAAGGAGGTCAGCTTCCCTTCGGCTGCTGAGACCGCTGCAAGTGCTTGAGCTGTTGCAGCATCTTCCAATCTGACAGTTCGCGACCTCCATTGTATCGTCTTGGGGACGTTCTCTGCATTTCCTCTTGGTGTCTTCTTCTGGGAGGTAGCCGGGTCGTCCAATGCTACAGGGTCCCTCTTCAATACCTCCCGAACGAACTCATTTCTCCGAGGAACGAATTTGGAAACAATGGTGCCTATAGACGTAGTTCGGGGAAGCTTAAGCTGGTACGCTGCATACCGTATGCTAGGGTCGATGGAAGTATTCAACAGGTCTCGGAATAAGTCTTCCTCCTTCGAGTCTTTCGATTGTGTGAGGGTCAAATATAAAAGGTGCGCTTCTGAATATCCATGTAGGGACTTCTCCCAATTCTGCTTCTCAAATTCATAGGCGCCCAGCAGTGAAACGTAGTATGCGCGAGCTTCGAGAATTGCTTCTGTGCTAGCTTTTGAGACTGCCTGATCCTTGAGCAAGTCGACCAACTGTGCAGCATAGATACTGGCTTTGTTCAGTCGCGAACCAATGTGCTGCCTCGTGGACCCTGTGATGCTCTTTGCTCCGTCTGCAGAATGTGTCGACTTCATATGCATCGCTTGTGCCCAAGCTCGCTCTGATGTGAGGAGGAGTAAGTGAATGAACCTGTGGCGAGTCGTAAGCATAGGCTATACATGAGAGAAACCAAGCATACTCGTGATTGCTGGCAATATTCTCGGCCGTGACTGGAGCCTTGGATACATATTTGCGGCCTTTGGGGGAGGTGTAGTTGAGCTTCTTTCGTACGACGAGTAACCGTCTTGACAACTGCTTTCGATATGATCCATAGTCGCCAACTAGTAGAGCCTTCTCCCGCTGAGAGACAACGAAGTTTGTGATATTCATGATGGGCCAATTGGGTAAACCTGTTTAAGGTCACAACTTCTTCACAGTGGGGGCGTCGTCGGTCTTGGCGCCGTAGAAGAGTTCACCCCCTTCTGGTCAAAACTTAAGTACTTATGGTCCAACCCTAAGGGGCTAGCGCCCCGGAGCTTCTGAAACTCCGTACTCCCGGCCCCAGCTCCAAGGTAGTCTTAGGCCTAACAACGTTCACTTCAATAGATCCTTAAACAAGCTGACTCTATAAGAAAAGTTGCTGTTAAAACCATTCAGCCTTAGACCTTCTATAATAGTTGTGGCGAAAGTAAATTGTCAAAGTCGATCGTTGTGGAAAGCGAGGGCGTGGACCAGAAGGGGGTGAACTCTTCTAGGTAGCTAGGAGTGATCACCATCAACAGCAGACCCCTACACATCAGGTCTTCCATCGCAGCTGCTGTGAACAGACCGTGCTACATCATATAACAGCACATATTTCACGAAAGAGGAACGAAATGAAATAAACCATCAAGATTGATCACCCCGATCACGGCGATTTTGTCTGAATTCCAGTCCTTGCTCTCATGTCGACGTGATGTATATACTTTGACTTCAATGGTGGAAACATGAAGTACTCACGTTGTAAGTTGGTATTCGACTGGAAGGTGGTGACTTGTCCAAAAAGGTGTGTATCAATTCGAAGAGGAATATATACACGTAGGGCGATATCTGCAGCCGCAGCGGTGCTGTGTGACATACACAGCATATCGTCATCGCTCGGTCTATATACTCATCCACTGACATTATATTAATCCATACGTGCAGATATAGCAATTACAGGTAGAGAGTGAACCCAAACGAGATTGCAAAGAGAGCAATCAACGCGCCCACCATGCTAGGTGAAGTAGACTCGGAAGCGGTGCTACTTGACTGTTTTGCTGCAACCCCACTACTACTGCTAATCAGTGTTTGTAGATGAATCTGCGCCTGGGCTCTGTCTGCCTCGTAGCCTGTCTCTAAGTAGCCCGGCGCGGGTACACTAGCACCCATGATATCGGCCGCGATCTTTTCGGCGAGCGCATAGATAGTAGACTGAGGGTGACCGGGTGGTAGGAATGGGAAAGAGCTAGCATCCACCACGCGTAGGTTTTGCGTTCCATACACGCGTGCTTGGCTGTCTAGCACGGCCAGGCTGTCATTCGTAGTGCCCATCTTGCAGGTGGCGGCGGCGTGGTATATGGTCATCATACTAGCTTGGATGAAGGCGAGGATATCGTCGTAGGATGTCACGTTGAGGCCAGGGAGGTATTCGGTAGTGCCGACAGTGATGTTGAATGAGGCAAGTTGATTCCATATTTCACGGGAGCGTCTAAAACTCTGAACGGCAATTTCTTGGTCTGTAGGGTCGACCAGCCAATTCGGGTTAAGGATGGGAAGATCAGACATATCGGCGCTGGAGATAGTAACGTTACCACGAGAAAGGGGCGCAATGAGGCCAGGGTTGATGACGGCGTAATTGTAACCATCGCGAGGATCTTCAAGCTGTCGATTGGTTTGGTAGCCTAGGTATGCGCTGATTGGTAGCCATTCCAATTCTGGCCAGTCTTCTGGGAAAGTGGCTAGGGCAGCAATAGCAGCGCTGGAGAGATTAGAGCGATACGGTTCGGGAAGATCTTCCCAGCCATAGTAACCGGCCCCGAAGGCGGAAAGGGCTCCCGAACCATTTGTACGAAATTGGGCAGCAAGTCTCGCAGCGGACTCTGGATGGTTGAGGGATGCTGAACCTGTAAGGACATTGACACGGCGGTTGGCACCAAAGAGGACGTGGTCCCACATGTTCTGACCTACGCCCGCCAAATCGGATACTACGTTGATGCCATGTTGTTGGAGGGTGGCCCGAGGACCGACGCCAGAGACCATGAGGAGTTGTGGTGACTGAAAAACACCAGCGGAAACAATGACTTCTTTCCGCGCAGTCAAGGTAAAGTTGAGATCCGGAATACCATATGCACCAGCTGTGGTGACCAAGACACCAGTCGCCGTGGTACCATTGAACAAGATCTTGCGAGCGAGAGAATTCTTGAAGATTGTCGGTGCCGTTCCGTTTAGTAGTGCAGCCTGCAAGAAGCTGGACTCTGAAGACGAGCGATATCCGTTCCTAGGGTCAACTGTCAATGTTGAGAAAGATGAACCATTAAGCACCCCAGCATTGAGACTGTTGATAAGCTTCATGCCCACCCCAATGAAGGCTTTCTGTGCCCAGGAGCCGAAAGCGTCAGCATAATTGCTATAGGAGACGTGCAAAGGACCTCCGTTCGGAATGAAGTTTCCTGGCTCTTGAGGTGTGATTGTTGCATTGTACAATGCCGGGTTGTATGGGGTATACTATGAAAGGAGACATCAGCGGTCTTTTATGGTGATTAAGAATTTGATATCCTACATTACACGATTTTTGAAAGAAGGGGAAAAATTTGTCCCAGCTGTAACTCTGGTCACCAACGTCGTCTGCCCATTTTTGCATTGATCCTTTTGTGGGTCTGGTGATTGACACTACTTAGCATTCGGTCTATGGGAAACGGCAACCATAACGACAGTCAATTTTCGGCGACTAACCGGTGGTAAATCATATAATTGCGAGCGGATGATCCGCCCAAGGTTTTACCACGCGCGTAATGCACTCTGCGATTCTTCGCCCCCTGCTCGACATGACCTTCATTAGTCTATCCGATCGCCATGCATCCTTGCGAAACTGTGCACTCAGAACACGTACGGTCTGCGGGACGGTTGTGAAGCCCCAATCCACCAGAGGGTTGTAATTCTTAGGATCAGATCCGGTGTAGAAGTTGGCGTATCCGGGCACAGTGCTTCGATTGCCATTGTCGACTTCATAGAAACCACCAGCCTCGATAACAGCAACGCTGATGGTCGGATTCTCGGCGAGCCTGGTGGCCAGTGTCAGGCCAGCAGTACCCCCACCGACAATAACATAATCGAATGTCGCATTCGTTCCTGGTGTACCAAAAGCCGTTCCCAAGACGTTACCAACGCCACCAGTGATGTATGTTAGCAGGTTGGCGTCTCCAGATACTGCCGCGATACAGAGAAATAAACACAGAATGCGCCGCTCCATGAAATGCATTGTTGTCAAGCCTGGCGCATGTGTATGAAGTGCGATTGAAGATGTTGAGAATAGCAGAAACTCAGAGTCAGAGCCTCAAGAGACCGAAGGAGTCCAAGCTGCAGGCCAACGAACACCGGGCGACGGATCTCGGTAGAGTAGAACTTAAAGGACATTGATTGACATGGAAGCCGGCAACTGCTTCCGTTTCACGGTTGTCTAGGGCATCTCGCCATCTTGCAGTTCCCGTCACTGATGGTTATGTATAGCTGCCTTTTTATCGTCAACATTGTAGCTGGTGGACAAGCGCAGTATAGCGAAACGGTATCTGCGCGTAGCTTCAGGACGAGCAGCAATTGTGTAAGCCTCTTCGGCATCCGAAAGCACGTGGCAGTACCAGGCTCTTGTCCCTTGGTCCTGGAAGGTGGGCGTGGTGGGATAGCCCGCACAACCCTTAGCCTGATATTCTCGGTACAAGCGCACAGGATAAGCATACTAAAGGCAGGGTTCTCAGTACGAAATACCTGATCGCGGTCACTCTCACCAATCATCACCATCCACCATCCTAGCCGATGATGCACAAGGCGGGATGGCGCACTAGTCTTTCCCAGCGTAATCGCCCATCGCGTGGAGATGAAGCAGCTGCCGTACTTGCGAGGGACAGGGACAGGGACGGGATGCTGCAATTATGGATCGATTGGAATGATCGAACATTATGTAGAGTCCGTGATTGATGACGCGGATATACAGACAATCTGGTGGGATCTTTACGGTCACCAAGACGCATATCGTGTATGCTACTCAAATGTCCAAATGTCCAAAGAGACAAGATCTCATTTGGTGAGGACATCAAGAGGGCGTTACAACCTTCTTCCCGTATCATTAAGGACGTTTCGGTGCGAAGTCAATCGCACCTAGCGCCTCATCCAAGCGAGACTATCTACTAGCTCCAAGCTTGGACCAGCCACCAGCTGCTTGGCAGATGTTGAGGCGACTGGATCCAACTTTGAGCTGAAGGGAATCCATGAGAGTGTACTCTGTACAGGGATAAGGGATATGGGATCTGGATGGCGAGGTTCCCGCAATGGTGGTCTGGTACGGAGTAGCTTCTCAGCCAATGCCCCTGACACATCATGCTAAACTGTGCATCACTTTCATTATCCTAGTGCACTGGACTAAATGCACCGGCTGGAGGCTGACTGATGGCTGATGGCTGATGGCTGATGGCTGATGGCTGATGGTTGATGGTTGATGGCTGATGGCTGATGGCTGATGGCTCAAAAAGCCAAAAGGTCATCGAACAACTTCAGATCTCTGTTCCATCGTCTGCTCTTTCAGTATCCCCGAGGGAACGACTTTCGCTGACTTCCTGTCACCTTCACCGGCCGTAGTAGAGACAGCGGTCCCAGCGGGAGTCGCAGCGTAGACCGACCGTTGAACATCCGCAGGTGACATGGCTGATTCTTCGTCGTGCAGGCGGGCGAATCCTACCGTGCTTTCGCTCTCGTAGGTAGCTGGTCTAAAGGCTGATTTTCCAGGCGTGGTTTTTTCTGAATGCACGGTCCCCGAGCGGAAATTATCCATGCCGATGCTGCTGCTGCCTTCCTTGCTGTGGTTCTTGCTTCGTTTGGTATACATGCAACTGATCACGGGGCGCAAAGTGGGCAGACATGCACACACAATGCCAATGCCCTGCTCAACGATGGACCAGGTCATTGATCCGACCCCTGAATACGTATTGTCTTTTAGTTGGTTGGGTTTGTAGGCAATTATTCGCATTATCGACGTGATACAGACGCTGGGGGGAGATCAGTGTCTGTCGTGTCTTGGGGTAATTGCATCATCAACTCGACGATATGGACTTACAATAGACCCAGCAAGAAGACAGCGGTCAATTCGAGTCTCTGTCGAGTGGGGGCCCTCAACCGCCAAACCATCGGTAATGGCAGGAGAAGGATGAGGAAGTCGATAAGCAGATTGCAGATTCCATTCCATCGGAAGAAATCGACCAGATTTACACAATGTCCATGGATTGTTTTGTCCCAGTTGTATGCAAAAGGTGTGCAACCCAGGAAGGCCAAAATGGTGGTAGCAATCCAGTAAGCCAAAACGACGAAGCCAGATGTCCAAAGTGCATATCGGAAATTCTTCACCACTCCGAATATCCGATAATACAGGAAGAGCAGAGAAGCTTTTGTCAATACCGCGTTCAAGAAATAAAGAGTTTGAATGCCAACGAAAGCCTATGAGTATGAAAGATCAGTGCCTTGTCAATCCAATGTGGTCGCAGCATGCAATCTGCATACCTTTTGAAATAGGGTGATTCTATGCTTCCCCACGTAAACAGCGTGGTGGCCATAGTAGTAATTGACGAGAATGATCCATCGAGAAATACCCATGCCCCATTGTACTGCCTGACGAAGAGGTTAGCATTCTGCTCAAGCCAAGATAGACCCGGAAAATGTTCCAACTCAAGCTATACTTACAAGAGATGCCACAATGGTCCAGTCGTCCCACCAGAAGGGAGCTGCTGACAATTTCCTTGCAAACAAGCGCAAAGCAACGGCGATTGTCGCAAGGACGACACTGACAACGCTACCAAGCCATACCTTCCAGGCGACACTGTCATCAGGAGGTAATGGTATAGGCATGACGGTAGCTAGATCATCGAAGATTGAGTGGGCGAAGAAGAACGAAAAGCACGCATGTACGAGAAAGATGAAGGAGGGGCTCCGCAAGTATTGATACAGCGGCCAAAACCAATTATTCCGCCATTCACCACGCTACCATCATTCTCTCCAACCATGCCATCCCTTCCGTCGGGACAAGTACCCCTGGAACGATAATGTTAATACGTGCCAATCGCGCGATGCGTGACGGGCGGAGAGATCCTGGTTTTGACCTCAGGATAAGCCACGCCGGAGATCCCAACAAGGGTAAGGTCTGGAGTTGACGCCTCTTGTCGATTCGTGATCTTCACGAGGGTTCGCACGAGCCAGACGGCTGATGTGCGCGAAGGAGCATTGGGAGCTGCTTCCGTCTATCCCCGGTGTGGATCGTTGATGTCGGATAGCATTTGGCGATAGGGTTGAGCCTTGGACGATAGTACGGGGTGCTCTTCAGAGATCAAAGTAAAGTAGGTGGTCCATGCGGAGGCTTTATTAAGGGGAAGACTAGTAAAGTTAATATCATATCAATCTGCATGTTGTTCACATCTCGTCAAACCTTCCATTTCACTTGCTCGAATTTCCACCCACGTATCAGTGCTTCAACCAGAGCAAACTTCTAGCAATCCTTCTAGCTCAGCAATGAAGCAATCTTTATCCAATCCAGGAAACCTGAATGAGCCAACTTATCAAAGTACCCACACGGGCTGGCCTCAAGTCCGCTCGCGGAAGGACAAAGTAAAATTGAAGTAGCGAGGAACAACCTTTATCGCGAAAAGCTTGCCATGGGCCCCACGTGGGACCTCCCTAATCATGACCATCGCCAAGTACTTAAATACAATCGCGAAAGAAATCTTAAAAGTAGGGTGGCACGTTGACTTCAAGCAATCCAGACTCTGTGAACACATCGATAATTCCCATGGTTCTGCATAAGTCGTGTTTTTGGGGTTCGCATTGTCGCCTTCGCATTTAACTTGCCGACAGCCTCTTTTCACGGCGCAACAGAATTCCGTTACCATATGGAGTACCACCACCATCGAGCTCTCATCACTCCTGGTACTTAGAAAAGAGGCTTATAGAGGCTTATCACCATGCGACGAAATCGCCTTGTGGCTGCTGTGGCGCGCAAATTAATGCAAGGTGGCCACCCGGGTCGGTACCACCAATCAGCGATCCTGGTAAGTGCGAAATGACTCCGTCAGTCTCGTGTGATAATTACACTGTAAGTCTGCCTAAGTTTACTTGACTCCGTGGAGTGTCTGCAATTGTTGTGGTAACTCGCCTGAAGCGTAACAACATGGAATAAGTTATTTCATGGGTTCGGAGAATCCTGAACGGCTTCCTTGAATCAGGCTAGGCCTGATTAGGACTAGTGTAGCCAGGAAAACTGTGGCTCGCATGTCTCACTATTAAATAACCAGGCAATCAACTATGCATTGGCTCCACCACACTGTCGGCCATCCCTTTCAATAGCAATCCTCGAACTATTTAAGAGGCATTGACTGATTCTTACAGCGAACGAAGCATCAACAGCCTCACGAACAGCGACATGTCGGCCAACTTCTTCAGCCTCCCCCGCGAACTTCGCGATCGGATATATGAGCTGGTCTTATTGCACCAAGAACCTATTGATCCCTGGCTTGATTACGATCGACGACAGAAGCTCACCCTTGAGCTCCTCCACGTGAGTAAGACTATCCACCGCGAAGCCAGCTCGCTATTCTACGCCCAGAATCGCTTCAATTTCACTTGGGGCACGCCTGAGGTCGTAGCCTCGTTCCTCGGGCAAATCGGCCGAAACAACGCAGACTATATCCGACATATGTGTGTCAGCTTTCCTCGGTTCCTCTGTCTAGACCCCGATGGTGTCACCCTCGAGGACGATAGCGTTGGCATCCTCGCGAACATACAGAGCGGCTGCGCCAACTTAAGCACGCTCACGACGTCCCTATATAGCATAAATGCCACGGAGTTTAGGCTCGACGCACAAGATAACCCCAAGGTCGTTGCTGAGGCGTTAAAGCTGGTCGATACCCACTTGAGAGCCATTTCGTCGCTACGAGAGAAAATTGTTGAGGTGTATGAAGACGGCCTGAGTGATCATATGCGAAGGAAGATGGAGGATCACGGATGGATAATCAGAATTGTAGAATATGTGGAAGAGGAGGACTTCGATAGGTGTTTCAGTGACTTTGATGATCGTGGCGATGATAGCGGTGATGATGACGACGATGGTTATGACATTGACAATGATAGTGACTTTTGGAGAAGAGCGGCTGACTGAATTCCTCTACGTTCACCAACACAAGCGACAATTATGGAAGTAATCTTTGCCTGCGGCTGCTCTTACGTGGAGAGGAATACACGTGTCTACTATTAGGAGGTCATTGTAGGTCCTCTTCCATTGCTTTAAAGGTGCGACCTAAAGGCCAACTCTCGAATGTACATACAGCGACAGGTCACTGCCTGCGCAAACCTTCCGTAAAAGGATCTAGGCTGAACAACAGAGCAAAGATTATCCATCCCTTACGCGGTAATCTAAGTAATCTTCTCTTCGACGAGCATCCGCGCCACTGGGGCCCTCTATGGCTCTGGCATTTTGCTTATCCCCGCTACTTTGGTCTTCGGCTCTGGTGTAGTCCTCTTCAAGATATAGTAGAGCAGGGGTGTACGGCTGACGCGGTTCTGGACGCTGTGAACGGAACGACCGACAGCATGGCCAAGACCGTCGGATCTTCCTCGCTGCAGACTGGTTGTTTGAGAGGAAATGTCAAAAGAACAAGGGCACATTATTGACTGAAAATGTGTAGACTTATAGGAGAAGACTTGAAATGCCTGCATGATGAATTTGTCTCGGCATGGGGGGTTTCTCGCCACCCATGGATAGACGTTACTTTAGACATGATCATACGAGTACCTTACCACTCATCATGCGTCTTATTCCTCGCTTACCTTAAGCACGTCTTGATGTCCGTCTTCCACGTTTCGTCGGGTCCTATACAGGTTTGTATACAAGGCTTTAGCTTGGTGTATCCGAAAACCTGTAAAGGCAACCTACTGTTGTAGGGGCGAGCAATCAACGGTCGTTGGGGAGAGTATGCCATTCTCCCCAGCACTGCATCACCTACTCGTCCTTGACTGCGATTCCTCCGACAGGAAGTCAACCTTTGTATGAAGCCATTCCTTCCTCACGTATGGCTGATTCATGCTTCGTGTTTCGATGGGGTCACTTCGATGGTGTTATTCTCAACTCCTTAGCTATCTGTCTCTGCTCCATTCAATATACTGATCAGGCGATGCCGGCTTCGAAACGTGCGCTGGCTGGTGTGGAGACTGAGGCTAACATGGCAGACAAGGGTCCTCTCAGGGATTTGGGAGTGTTGCTTTCGATGGAAAAAAGGTATCTGCGTGTTCGCAAAGACGTAATATGCAGATTGCTTGACTGTTCACCCACAGTAAGGATAGATCTATTGACTCATCTACTTTGGACGCTCAGAACTTCCAGGAAAGCGAGCAGACAAATGCAAACTACTCCAGTGACGATATATCTTACATGGTGTTTATACATGCACGCATTCCCTAACCTGCTTCATAGCTTCGGTTTCGGTGCTTCAATCGTGGGTAGGAGCAAGTCCCTAATATCTCCCGCCGCTTCGTTGAGGAAGAAACTCATCCTCTCGCTCCCAAGCCCTTTACTCACGATATTGAATTGTATGCTAATATCCATTAGCCTAAATATCAGGGTTGTGGTTGGCAGTACGAAACATACCTGTTCTCATTGATCATATACGCAATGCCAAACCCGTCGTCGATGACTTGACTCCAGCCATAACCGTTGAAATACTCGCTGCTGAGCTGACTGCTGCTGAGGTACCATGTTGCGCTGTAGCTGTATGCTCGGTCTTTGAAGAGCTCCGGCATCTCTTCTCCTTCTTTCAAGCTGTTCTTCAGGCCAAACAGATGCCTATCTACGCCCTTTCCGTCACTCGCATCGGTGATGTACTTGACGTGTGCATCGACAGCCGCCCGGAACGCCTTGACACATTCCTCAGGCGGGACTTCTGGATCGGCCATGGCGGAGCAGAAAGCGACGCTCTCGTCGCTGACCGTTCGACATGTCTCTGTGCGACCTTGCTGGAAGCGTCTGGTAGCGGCCGATTCATACGTCGGGCGGTTCATGCCATACATCTTGTGGTAAGCGAGTTGGATGGTCATCTGAACATAGGCGTCAGGGGAACATTTGAATTTCTTGATCAGGCCCTTGCCGTAGCCTTGGTATGCTTGCACCCGCAGGTCATGCTGGGCCATCAGAGCCTCGTGATCTGCAATAGCACGATGAATTCCTTTATTCACTGCGTCATTGACATGGAATTTGAGAGCTGTGGGTTCGGCGAGATCGGACCGGATGTTGGATTCGGCAAGGTCGAGTTTGTTGCTGAAAATCATCATGTTTGCGTAGTCGTTGAGTCGGTGGGTTGGTGTGCCGTCCATCATGCTGTGCTCGCCGAGAAAGCCAGAGGTGCCGTTGTCGTTGATGATGAATTCAAGGGGTTTGTCGAACCATCGGTTTGCGCCATCTCCGTGCCAATATTGATGAGCGCGTTCTTCCAATGTTATTGGCGAGGCGTCATCGAGGCAGACAAGAAATGCCGAGGCTTGTATTGCTTCGATCGTTGCAGCGTTGGCTGGGTGTGCTTGGAGAAGTGCTTCGCGGGCAGAGTACCACAAGTCGCGATTCTGCACGGTCAATGCGCCGACTGCGGGAGCTTTCTGCGCCATCCTATATATTCGACTGAATTGCTTTTCCAGCTCCGAGTAAGTGAGCTGCTGGCCCCCAATCTCATACATGACCTTGAAGAACTGACTCTTCCGAACAACGACTATATATTTGTGATCTTGGTACGAATACTTCACCGGGTGGTCTACTGTTTTCCCTGGAACCCTGCACGTGTTGAACATCCATTGGTATGCCTCCATGCTGATAGGTAACCTCTTCATGTACTCTGGCTCCAACGAGCCATTGTCCACCTGCTTCTTGAATTCGAGGACTGCGGTAGTGATAGCTGCCGCTCTCTTAGCTGGATTCCGCCGTCTCCGGTCGTCTCGATGCGAGTAGAAGTAGCTCACGTAGGGGACCACGGGATCTCTGTAGCTGAGGTATGCTGCATGGTTCCACCATTCATGTAACCAATTCCTGTGTTTTGGATCTTTTCGACGGGCTTCAAGTCTCTTCTGTAATTCTGATCCAATATTCCCAGGCTTAGTGAAGTCTGAGACAACTTTCTGTGTGTAGTCGAATTCGGCTTTATTCAGAAGAGGCCGAACAGATTTCAGGTAGCGCTTGGAGGTCTCTTCGAGCGTAGGGACTGGCAATTTGGGTAGTGAATCTTCAAATCGCAGCATGGCGCCTTTCGAATGGTCCTCTCGGTATCCTGAGGGGTCGAGCATCAGTATATGTAAAGGTGGTTTCGGACAAATGTACCCGGACAAACCTTGTGGCAGAGAGGAGCTTTTTCGCGCCGATGCTGGCGCCATTGCTAGAACCTACAAGGCCCCTCGTCAATCACCAATGCCATTGACGGGGAACAAAAGTCTGCTTACCTTCGCAGAGAGGACTGTCACTGAGCTGTTCCGGAATGCTAAACGGCTCTTTGCCAGCATCGTTCTCAGCACAGGTGAGAGCGATTGTTTGGCGCAAGTACCCAAAAGAGCAAGGGATGGAAACCCTAAAGAGAACTAGAAGTCTGGCTGGTCCCGCAATCGCGTATGCTTCGGTAGAACAACGAGTGAGTACCTTAAGGTAGGTGTGACCTGGAGGATCGCTTTGCGTCTAAGAGTGAAGCCGAGGCCCCAAAGTCGCTCTCCGGCAGTGCGGGGTGCCAAGCCTTGTTAAAACGCTCCGTCGCTCCGACATCCCCTCCCTCCCTGACCCATTCGTGACAATCCCTGTTCGTGACTTAAAGTCAACCCTACCACGCGCCTACCACATCAAATGCAGCCCGCCCTGAGTGCCTGCGTACACATCGTGGCACTCCAGATGTCTACCAAGTAGTGCTTCTAACATGCTGACCTGTTCACCCTGCCTCCCACTTCACCCTCCTTAGGACCACATGTTCACATGGGCCAAACGTCGCTATCCCCAGCATACAATGGAGTGGACATACACCCCATAGTATGAATGAGATATTTGCATCATCATAAGAACAATAGTGTTCTCCGGGTTTGCAGAAGATGTGGTTTGGCTATAGGGCAAAGAGAGTCAAATGAATGCATTGCAAGAGGCCCCCTTCGTTATTTGGGTTGAAATGCATCAAGGGGCAAAGTACCTACAACGGCGCTGGCTCCAGCTATCGTCGTACAAAGTGATTGCAATCGACAAGATCCGATGTCGCTGCTCTTAGGATCTCCATAGAACCGCCGCATCTTTGGCAGCACCCTTTCTGTCGTAGTCCGGATTGTGACATATGTGAAGCCCTGGGGATGGTGCAAACCGTCAGGTGTATTCGCGCTGGAGTGGTTTTCATATATTCCGTGTTGATGAACACATCCTTCGGCTAAATTTATGTTCCCTCAGCGATTGTACAAATTACCCGGCCGAGAGGCGTATCAGTGTCACTTGTTTCTCCCACTCCTTCGAGTAAAATTCTTTGCCACGGCTGCTTTGGTTGCTTTGCCTTTACCTTTGGATTTGGCAGCAACGATATCGTCTTCGTCTGCTTCCATGGAGTCTTCATCGTTTTCCTGCTCTTCTTTTTCGTCATCTTCCGTACTTCGATCGACTGAAATTTTGCTCGCGTGTCGCCCTCCTGGTACTGATACTTCGGCCAACCGCGAGCTTCGAGTACCCCTCGATGCACGAGTACCATGACCTGAAGGCGTACCACGGGTTGACGCCGGTGAGGAACGAGGCTCTTGTTGACCATCAGTAACCGGTTTTCTAAAAAGGTCCAAATATATTTACCATCTGTATCATCCACAGTGCTATGTCTCCTTGAAATCCTCCATCCCTCTACAAGTGGATTCGAAAGCTGGTGTGGTAGTGATGGAGGCGACGAAGAGCCATCTGGTGCTAGTCGCTTCGAAAATTTCATGCTCCAGAACTCATCATCTGGAAGTGAAAACTCGCAGAAGGGAGTAGTTTCAATATTGTCTTCCTGGCCCCAATAAGCCTCGATAATCCTAGCATAAGACACAGAGGAGGCTGACTCTGATATCTAAGACTTCGAGTTTGTAGAGAGTTCCTAGCTTTTCCCATATTCCTGGTATCTTCGTATGAGCATTCTGCGGCAATGCGTATCCGTTATAACCGTGATTTTTCAGATGTTCAGAAATTGCTATCATTCGAAAATGCTTGTGCATGCCTAGCATTTGCTGTCAATATAACTTCCTTTCCACCGTCATATGAGAACGAACCTACGGGCTTCCATCTTATCATTGCTTTGAACAAAGAGGTCTCCTGTTCGTCTGTCCAAGGATCTGATACATGCTTGTCTTTCGCAGCGTCGGGCTCTGCAGACATAGCCAATCTCTCTATTGTATGCTCGACGGGGTCAACAGGCGGTGTTGGAGCCGCTCCTGATGGGACACGGCCCTTCCTCTTAGGCGGCATTGTTCAGGAGGATGTCACTGCATAAATCCACCTATGGCAGGACGAGAGGCAATCTAAGTAGAATGCAACCTACATGTATTGACTTAGAAAAGTGTTCAATGTTCCTGAAGATAGGGCTACACTAGTGCGGCCATCACCGCTACTTTTCCCAAGTAAACCCCTGCAGCCGTTTCTATGAGGAAAAAATTCCGCCTGGGGCGCATTCTGATCCACCGATTAATTTACATAGTGATACATGCTCAACTATAGTTCTTCAGGGTCTGTTCGAAGTAGGTTGTTGTTCTTAAGATGATACCTACTTAAGGTGGGGACTATCACTCTATGGCGCCAAGCTTGCTCAAATCGTGTCGCGTTATTAGTCGCGACTTCGGCTTTATCAAAACATGATCTTCTACATGCTCGAAAGGCAACAGTATTTGCTGGAAAGGCCGATGCAATGTCATGGACGAAATGCAAGAAGGTGGTGCCTTTGCCATTCCAGAGTTGTGGAAAACATCAAGCTTAGCACCTTTCGATGAGGAGTGCGTAACAGATCCCATAGTCTTGCGCTTAGAGCCACTGGGTATGCTCTGGAGCATGCATGTTCTTGGATTACAGCTTACAAACATCGACAGATCTGCAAGAAGACCAAGAAGATCTATTCAGAACAAAACAGAGATTCGAAGGCCACCTCCCGGACCCATCGACTTTCACTTATGGCCCGATTGAAGACCTCGAAGCGCTTGACACATTCTCAGTATCATCATCCATCGAATCGACAGAGGCCTCTGAAACGCTTGATGAGGACATCTGGGCATTCCCAAATTCCAATGTGAAGGCGCAGACACTTTTTGGATCCAGAAACTGGGAGAGCTTCTACAATGAGAACTTCCAGGAGCCTTGGAGGGCTTATAACAGTGAGGGGAAACATTGCGTATTCGATGCTACTCTTACTGGTCAATCCAAATATGAAGCCGATGCAGAGGGGAACAAGATACCAGCACATGTGGTCCACCCAAGATCATTGCTCAGAAGTCTCATGCAGCTAGGTCAGGGCTGGGAATCGGTATCCTTTAGTTTTTCTCAAGAAACTCAATCGTTCTACCCACTCATCGAAGCCGAACCCCCTCCTGGATACAGCCTTGAAGCATTTCAAAACCTGAGCTCGAGTTTCATTGATCAAGGCAACAGGACGATACAATTGAGAAAGTTCATCCAGAAGATACAAGCCTCGACCAGCTCTCCTGCATCACTGATTGCGTTAGCCAGTAGCTTTTCTGATGTGCTAGCTAGACTTGAGAGTCAATGGGGAGACCTATCGACGCAAGTGCACAGTCTGATCCAGCTCCAGTCTCGATTTGAGCGTCCTAGCTTGATCTTATCTTCGTTGGCCCATGTCGTTGCAAAAATCCAAGACACAGTAATAGATGAGGAAGTTCTCTCAACGGTGTATGCATTCTGTCAAATTACGGAGAACACGAAATTATGGCTTCGACCGATGATGCTGCGCATCTTCATTGCCGCATCACAACCATGGTTGAACACTGTGAGCAGATGGTTAAAATTCGACACGAACTTCGGTGCCAAATTCCAGCCCCAATCCTACGCGCCCGGCTTTGGAAAGGTCAGCGCAGAGTCATGCGACTTGGAAGGCGCGAGAGATCTTGAGGAGCTTCAACACAAACACGAGCCTTTCTTGATGCCCAGTTTCATTGCCGAAAAAGATGCCAAGGTGATCTTTGAGACTGGGAGAAGCTTGCGCTTGCTTGAAGCTCACCAGCCTGAGCATCCACTTCTGGAACCATTTGCCGAACATGGCGCCGAGACTCCTGCACTCATGTGGGAATTCTCTTGGGAAAATATCCAACGTGTTCAAACTCAGGCACAAGAGTATGAAGTGGCCCTACGGATCGCTATCAAGGATTTTGACTTGCAAGATACGACAAGAAGGTCTAGGCGGCTCAAACGCGAAAGCCGCGAGCAGAACGAGACTGAGATCCACAATACTCTGTCGGAAGAGGCAGCCAGAGCATACATTAGTGCTTCTATCTCTGCAATTGAGGAGCCACTGACCAAGTTCCCAATCACAAAAGGGCACACGCTTTCGGATCTAAGCTTGTTGGACACAAATAGTGTCCCTAAGGAAACCGTCGCACCATCCTTGTTGTTGGTCCCTACCCTTTCCCTCGATCCACTGATTTCCGCTCAAGCTCGCCTCGCGAACCGTGCTTGCTTACGTCTTCTGTTCAAGGACAATAACCTTCGTTCACACCTAACACTTCTTCACCGCTACAGCCTGTTTGGAGATGGGATATTTGCCTCTCGACTAACTCATGCACTCTTTGACCCTGAATTACAGAGCGCCGAGCGCCGTAAAGGCTACTCACGCGCTGGTAGATCAGGCTTGAAGTTTGGATCACGACATAGCTGGGATCCCGCGAGCTCGGAGCTTCGTTTGGCCCTGATGGACATCTTGACTGACAGCTACCATCCGACCGGCCTGTTCGGCGGAGACTCTTTTACGTTTGGCAACGAGTTACCGGGCGGTTTGAGTTTTTCCATTCGAGAAATGACCGAAGAAGAGCTACAGCGATATATGAACCCAGACTCCATTGAGGCTTTAGATTACCTGAGACTAGAGTACAAACCTCCGTCACCTTTGAACGCTGTGATAACGTCGACCTCACTGCTGAAATATGACGCCGTCTTTAAGCTCCTGCTCAGAGCAGCGCGAATACTTTTCGTAGTCAACCAGCTATTCAGGGACACATTTGCGAGGTCTATGGCTCGTCCAAGGGGTGTCAACCCGCTCACCCAACGATTCAGGATAGAGAGTCATCACTTCGTCTCAGCCATAGGCACCTATTTCTTCGATGGGGTTCAAGCAAACTGGGCTAAACTGCTAGCGAGGCTCGAAGATGTGGAGAAGAGTCTGGACGGAGACGGTACTGATAGTTTGGCTGATTTGCGCAACTTTCATGAAGCAGTCCTGGATCAAATGATGTTCGCCCTCATCCTGCGAAAGGGACAAGAGCAGGTTATGAAATTGATCGAGGACATATTCGGTTTGGTATTGCAATTTGCTAGACACACGAGGCTACAAAACGAAGCCTTTTCTGAGGCCCAGGGAGCAGAGGATTCGGCGGAATTGAAAGCTATTTACGACACATTCAATAAGCAAGTCCGGGTGTTTGTCAGCGTCTGTCGAGGTTTGGGGGACCGGGAAGAACATGGCGCAAGCGGTGCCCAAGATACCTGTCATGAGCTTTCAAGTAATGGGGAAATTGATGAAGACGGTGGCAAGACCATCGGACAGCTTCTCTTGAAGCTGGACATGTCTGGATTTTACTCGGGATGATGTCGTCTTACAGGGTTCAATTCTTGACCGTGTGTCAGCCTCAATTGGGCCCACTGAAAGAGGGCTCCCTTGTTTGTATGTCTTTCTCCCACCAGCATTGGCACGAATACCTTAGGCAAGATAAGATGAGCAAAGATTGACAAATCTGGTAGGTACGAGACAGATAGATAAGCCAGTCTGCCAGTTTATCTACTTTATCTATAAGAAGCGGGGAGTGGCCGTAGTGTCTGAGCTAACCCATCTGGCTCGTCTTACGACTTCATCGCTTCGCACAAACAGAGCGATCTATCACCGTTTGATATACTTGTAGGGCCCTACTTGTACCCCCCAGCGAAGATGGATTTGCATAAGTGGATTGGGGTCCTCCCATTGTTCTATCCACCCTTCGCGTCAACTGGCCTTTACTCCAAAATCTTCTCCTTCCGATCAGGATGGACCCCTCCATCACCGGCTCCTTCGCCATCATTCTCTTCCTACTCTTCGCTCGTCTCACAGCAGCGGTCCTTACCTTGACAGGGCAAACATTGTTCCTCGATGGCATTCCGTACTACGTACCGGCTGCACCTATCACCACAGTAGCCTCACTTGATGCCTTACAATTGGTAGGCACAGCTGGTGGCCTGGTACCGATAACCGTGGTCGGTATTGCTGCTACCAACTCGAGTGCAGATGCCGTTGGAAGCATCATTGCTGGCTTTCATGCAGACGATGTATGGAATGAAGGGTTTTTGAAGGGTAAGTCCACCCCACCAACCCCTTGGCACCACACTTCCTGGGTTGCTTTACCTCCCTTTTTGATTCTCGAATGTTTTATCTTGCTGTAAAACCTATTGCCACAGATCATGACAAACCAAACCTTCTCGCAACTGACATTAATTCATATCTTCATCTGCGCCTGCGAATGAAGGAGGTGTGCATAGAAGTTGAACCCCTTTTTTGAGTCGTATGTTTTCGACCTCTGTCGAAACACTCACATCTCTGTCCAGGTATTCTAGAAGCCCAGAACTGATTCGATCATAAAGCCATCTTCATCCAGTACCTGCAAGGCCCAGGACCACCGTATCCCATCAACGCAAACTTCACCCTTCCTGGAGCGAATGAGTCTAGCGTTGTATCTGTGCTACCATCAGACGGCACTTCCCCCAGCATACCCTCCGGGCCATATCTTTTGTCACTTGACGGCTCGCTTTATCAGCCTCTTCGCCTCTACTCTGACTTTGCGGGCGCCTTCACGCAGCCACTAATATCTAATGCAAAAGGCAAATATTCAGCCCTTCCAGCTAACATCGATGGTATTCAATCACCAGCCGTTGGCGTCCCGTCTCGACTGTACTATACTAAAAGCGCCGATCAGCCGCTTGCTGGGGTCAGACTCGGAGTGAAAGATATCTATGACGTTGCTGGGGTCAAGACGAGCAATGGGAATCGAGCGTGGTACGGCCTTTATCCTGCGGCAAATGCGAATGCTGTGGCAGTTCAGAAGCTCATTGACGCTGGCGCTATTATTGTGGGGAAGATGAAAACCAGCCAGTTCGCTAATGGAGAAACAGCGACCGCCGATTGGGTTGACTACCACTCTCCTTTCAATCCTCGTGGTGATGGCTATCAAGATCCTTCATCCTCCTCTTCCGGACCCGGTGCGGGTGAAGGCTCGTACCCATGGCTCGATCTGAGCTTAGGCTCCGATACTGGTGGTAGCGTTCGCGGCCCCTCTCAAGTTCAGGGACTGTTCGGCAACCGCCCTTCGCATGGCCTAGTGCCTCTTACAGGAGTTATGCCATTGGCACCTGAGCTCGACACCGCAGGCCTGCTGGCGCGCGATTCGATCATCTGGTCCGCCGCAGCGGGAGCGCTCTATGACAATCTACAGTTCTACAGCAGTTACCCCAAGACACTGTACACCATCGATTTTCCAACTTCATCGAAGACAGAGGCCAATGCCGTCTTGCTTTCATTCCTGAGAAGGCTCGAGACTTTCCTATCTACGAGCGCCACGGCCTTGAATGTTTCCACGCTCTGGGCTGCTACCAAGCCCCAAGGGATAACTGCGAGTCTGGAGGACTTCTTGAACATAACCTACCCAATCTTAATATCCAAAGAGCAAACGAGACTAGTCCGCGATCCCTTCTATGCAGCGTATAGCGCAAAGCACGATGGACGCAGACCGTTCGTCGACCCGAGTCCTCTGGTCCGCTGGGCATTTGGCGACTCGAATCCCGCCTCCGCACTCCCAGATGCCATCAACAACAAGACCGTCTTCCAAGAGTGGTGGGCGACGAAAGTGCAACCCAACAACACGGCAACATGCTCCGACAGCTTGCTTTTGTACTCGGCGGGAAGCAACCCCTTGTACCGCAACGCTTACCGAGGTCCTCCGCAAGTACCCTACGGCTTCTCGACCAGTCGTATCTCGGTATTTGCCGAGGTGCCGGATTTTGTCATTCCGATCGGTTCGGCCGCATATAATTCGAGCATCACGCTGCATACTGAGGTTTTGCCCGTGACGGTCGATATCATGGCTGCGAAGGGCTGCGATGGCCTCATCTTCAATCTTGTGCGAGACCTGCAGACGGCGGGGATCGTGAAGGTGAGTCAGACGGGACAAACGATTGTGGGAGGGGAGATTTTGTTGAGGATGTAGGAGGTGATTTGAGCTGGGGCTTGGACTGTTCAGGAAGGAGACTAGAGCATGCATAGGGCATTGGTGTGTAGACAAAAACATAGCGAGAGGCGGTGAAATTGGCGCATGTTAGGTATTCAAAGAAAGACACGGCGAAAGACGATGTCCCGCCAATCGAAGTTACTACCACTCATGAAAGCCGGGTGAAAACAAAAGGTCTACTCCTGATAGTTTTTACCACCCTAACGTGGAACAAGTTTCTATTCGAAATCAAGAAGTCGTCCGGAGATGCAGCTGCATTAAAGGCACTCAAGTAGGATAGGACCAGTGCTTCGAGAAATGCAACAATCATATTAGCTCCATCACCTATCCACCAAGACCTCTTACCTTCATCAGTATTTCTCATCCATCAGATCGGATTCGCCGACAGGCAAGGAAGCACACCCTTATTCCTATCCTACCTCACGTAGATGAAGCTGGATTGGCTGTTATATCTGTGCCGCCGAAAGTCTGATATTCTACGAGGACTTGTGTCAACCCGCCTCCCCTTCCCCCCTTTTTTTTCTTTGACTAAAGTCCCTCCGTAATCACGACGAACGGGATAGACACTTGGGATTTGAGCATGTTTACTCCGGTCGCTGCTGGAGAGGTTGGCTCATTTGGTCCTATTTTTTCCGGCTACCGCTATTCTATCTCTTTCAGTGACCTCGGATGTGATGTTTCTGGGCGTAGAATTTTAGAGACCGTTACCGTCTCCGTGCTCATGAGTGTCATACTGCGTGGATAAACAGAGTTGTGACATGACACCGAGCGTTGGGATAGTGGAACCAAGGTAGATAGTAGACTAATGATCGGTAGCTGCCCATAAATGTCTCGTGATATATATACAGCGCGAAGAGGTATAGAACAAAAGCTGATGAAAAATGGACAATTGCCAAACCAACGGTGAACCACCCAATCAAGCCTCGGTGGGCGTCATGCTGCCGTCCCTCGTGCCCAATCCCATACTCCAACAGTCCCCGCCTCCCCCCAATCCCCTGTGAATCTTCACAATAACGCCGAACAAGTCCCATATTCATAACTGCGTGATTGCGGAAGCTCGCGGATCATGACGGCAAGGCACTGGTCATAAAGTCCATGCTCTGACCAGCCATACTCCTGGTGGCCATATCTCTTCCCGCAGTGACGCTACCCGGGCTTACGGGCACCGTCGTTCGCGAGGCCGCATAACCAGAAGATTCGTAGCGGCAAAGTGACATCTCATCGCTGTTCGGACTTCCTTCGCTGTCGGGCCCGTGCGCCCAGTCGCTGACACTCGGTCGAGTACTTCGCAACAGCCCGTTGGGCATGACGGTGTCGTTCAGGTCGAGGTCGGGAGGTTTGGGTGCCCGGCGGCTGCTACGTGTGCTGCGAGGGGTACTCGTTCCGAGTTCGTGGGCTGGTGAGAGGATGGGAGATTCGGGTATACCGCCCAGTCCATCGTGCGGAGGGTAGCCGTCCGGTCGCGTTCGGCCGGATTTGAAGCATGCGGCCGGGTTGGTGAAGACGTTGAGTTGCTCGTCGGTGTTTTCTATGTGTCGCGTTTCGACAACGGCGTTCCGATCCAGGGTGGGAACCCACTGGAAGCGGTTTTTGTTATTCGGTCCGAAAGTATAATGTTGCGCAGTGTTGGGTAGGCGAGAGGTGGATTTGCTATGGTGAACTGAGTGCTTTGACTTCTTCTCCGGCTTCTTGTACCTGTTGCTGATATACTCGGTCGATTTCGAGCGACCCGTAGGCTTCTCCCCATTACCATCTTCTATGTGCAGGTTCTGGTGGCTATTCACAGAAGAGTTGGCAAGCGTCATGAGCTGGTTGAGCACGGCGAATTCAAGCTTCAGTTTTATGCTGTACACCATGGCCTTCAACGTGGCTTCGATTTCGTAGATGTTGGAATATTCCATGGCGAGCAGACAAACGTCCATACCGATTATGATCAAATTGATCCAGATTAGCTGCGTCATGACCTTGCGCGTCCGGCCATGGTAGACGGGCTTCAGAAGTCTGATGGTCGACCATACGTAGACACCAGAGATGATGAACTCTTGAACGCAGAAAACCGTCATCTGGAGTCTCTCCACCACATTGAAAGCAGATGTGTATCTGTGAGCGTCCGGGGAGTTTGAACCGTAGGTGAGAACGGTTGTGGGTATATGAAAACAGATAGCGTCGACGATGATCATAGCAAGAATGCCTCGTAGGATTCTTTGCTCTCTGACAACAAGATGAAGTCTCGAGTACAAGACCACAGCCTGCCCAGTGACCATGCAGTACCAGCCGATAGTTATTATAGTCACCGAAAGGTAGTTGTTTGAAGTGAGTTTGAAAAATTTGAGGAGAAAGCCAAGCGCATGTAGTACACAGCCATAACTCGATATTAGGAGTGACCAGAAATAGAGACCGCGATGTCTTTTAAAGGTGAGGAAGACCTGGATGTTGAGCTCTGCCACATTATACCATGCGACAGCAGTAAAAGCTGCTATCGCCATAAAGGTTCCTTGGTCGTAGGGGATCTCTGCTCCCGTTGTGCCATACGGTGACCGCATGGTGGCGATTACAGAGGTCTCGTATGGCGGAGAGTGTGACGATGATTGGCGGTAGTGGTAGTGAAGCGGATGCTAGCAGCGACAATACATGAGTTTCGAGGGAGCATTCGATTGAAGCGGAGTATGTGTTTGGCCTACGAACGCTGCTCAAATGGAGGTGTAGGAGCTGTGAGATGTGCAACGGTGTTGGATGATATTTCCTCCGATTACTCCAAAGGGAGGGATGATATGGAATGGAATTAGAGGACGGGTAGAACCAGCTGCGGAGAATATATCAGGTCCACGAGGATGCTGCGCGGCTAGACTTGACGGTTCGAACGGCTTTCGCATCGAACGAGAAGGCAATATGGATGAATGGTGAAGCATGACGGGGAGAGACAAAGTAGCGAGGACGAGGGTATGTGGGCGATGGGGGTGCAAGCGGTCGAGTCGATAAATTACAATACGGCGAAGGATTTAGAATACGGCGGAGGCGGGAGAGTCTAGCGCAATGCAAGTCACTGGCTCCTCGGCGGTGAGATCAGCCACAGACTTACTCCGTATGAACTAGGTCGAGCATTGCGGGGCAGTGGGGCTAGCAAGGACAATTCTTCGCAACTTGGCAACCAACCATTAATCCTTCTAGCTTAGCCGTAGCCTTATTCTAGGGCAACTTCATTGAGGATCACAATTCTTGGTACTTTATGTTGGACAAATACCAGGCCAATTCCAAGTTCCTGCGTCAAGTGCGCTGTTGGTAAACCCTGCATGCGTGCAAGGAGATCCGAAAGTTGCTGTGAACACCCTGATCCGATTCGGTACCGCTCGAACATGAACAATACCATACTCGGTTCTATACTGTTACGAGTGCTTCGGGATGTCGCACTTGAGTCACGCGCATACGTTAGCCAGACTTCTGGGGATGTAGACGCAGCAATCTCGAGCGACTGTCAGATTCCCTCTCGGATGACAGTGTCCAGTCGTATATTTTTGTTGAAACACAGCGCATGGCGTCAAGATCTCATCATAATTGCGCGCGCATCGCAGTATTTCCTCGAAGAACCAAGGTATTGGCAATATTCCGTGTTGTTGGAAAAGGACTTGATCGGAGATCTTGTCATTTCTTTACAGCTTGGTCGTAAATTACCGTCAGCATGCCATAGTTGAAGACCCAACAGAAAGCACGCGTCGGACATGACTTCGAATTCTGGACAAGCTACCATGCAACCTTTAACGTAACCCACTCGTTGTGCTCAGCTGCAAATCCGAAGGCGTTGCAGGATCTGCTTCTGATGTCACTCATTGGGTCGCAAGTGGAGATGATGTTCACTTTTCCTCTAACGGCCTAGCGTACTGTGCGTTTAGGCGCTTATCTTTGATGGGTTCATTGGGTCGACTCCCTTCCGTCAATCTCCTTCAACGTCTCGTCGCTCAATCTCCATTCGTTGGCTACGAGTCCTGACGCCCTCACATGCACGCCATCCTACAACCTTTGCTCTTATAGGTCTTAATGACAGCGGTCCAGACTCAGGTGATGATAGCCGATGTGCTCTGCAGCATTCCTGTAGGCTACAAGATTACGAGATTCATGATTCACGTGATGCTTGTTGGATTGACCAGCCAGGTCAGGCTCACTTCAAACCAACCATGATGAGCAGGACGGGATCATGTAATCTGGGCCGCATTTTGGGTTGGTTGCTAATGCAGACGCTATTTCATACTGCAAAGGCTCAATTCTGCACACATTTCCTTGGTTGTTTGCTTCTTTAGGTGAGAACAATTCGACGGTGATCATTTCCATCGAAGAAATCGAACATCGGGTGTCGGCTATTATGCGAGGCTTTTGGCTTTAGACCCGGGCTCCAGTCTTCCCACATCAAGCGGTCTTGGGCTTGAAGAGGGCTCCACAGCAGTGGCAGACTTGGCTGGATCGTGGAAGTCAACTTCGTCGCTTCACCCTGACCAATGGTAATACATGAAGATAACACCCCAGTGGACCATATCTGCCGAGGTACCTTACCCCGGATTTCGCACGGAGAATAAAAGAACTCAATTGTTACGCGTGCAAAACCGAGCTGAGTATCTGCAGTGGTGGTGACCCTGGCCAATTTATGCTTCAAGAAGTCTTTTCTGTGGCAAAAGTTCCTCGTCTGACAAGGTTTCCGCGACAGAGCCGCACAGGAATCTTGCAGCGCGAACAGAGTGCTGTTGTAATACGGGTAGTGAACAGACAGGTCCTCGATCTAGCGATAATAAGCCTGACTGGTAGTCAATCTGAAGCCTAAATAATGGCAGTTGCAAGTATCCGTCTGCCTTGCGAGCATGTTGCTGACTGGCTCAATGAGAACGGAACATGTCAGCGTGCTAGAAGCGCTTGCTCCCTGAAAACACCAGTGCGGCACGATTCTGTTTCCATCAAATACTCAAGCATGTCCGAGATTACCCAACAAACGGGAGCGGAATGTCTCTAACTCCAAGATGTATATTTTGATTCGCACAGCGTTGCTTGTGGAGAAATTTACGCATCTTGCGGTGCTGTCGGCGAGTCCTTCAGCGGAATCGACACTCTTCAGATGAAAAGGGCTGTCAAGAGGATGGATCTCAACGAGAGACACAACTCCGCAACATGACTTTTGATTCCTAGTCACTGTGCCGATAACATGAAAGGGAGCCTTTGACAAGTAGCATGCATAATCAGAAAAGGGCCACAGCGATAGCATACTTGTGCCATCCGATCATCACCATTCGAAGCCGCTGTTGTTGTCGCATGGAGACGATTATGGGATGTTATGCGTAGGAGCCAACGCTTCCTCTAACACATGCGGTCGCCAAACATATCTCTGGCCGTTTTGTGATCAAACAACGGCAGGATTGTGCCTCTGCATGTATACACCTTGCCAGTTCATCTTAGAAGCTGTTGGGACCGTGCTTCCAGTTCAATGATATAGTGTCCTGATCATTGAGTGCTACCGGTTGATTGACCTCCAGATCCGTTGCACGCTTCGGGAGTACACATCTTATCAATACAATGCACCTTCCATATACTCCAACAAATCAGATTGGATCGGATGAATAACGCTTTATACCACCAGGAGTCCTGCCCAGTCATTACCATAATCCACGCTTGCAAAACAGTCACGTTATATTTTATACACAATGCCGTCACTTTCGGAATACCTAGTATCTCGAAGTCAGTATACACTTGGTTACAACGGCAAATTAGTGGAGAAGACTCACATGATCTCATTTCTTCCCTGCATTCCCTCGAGCGCCTTCCCAGCCTCCACCAACCCAAACGCACCGTCCCCTGTCCTGCCTAACCGCGCGTTGACAGCTGCTACTAACGGCTCGACATCGGCACTCTCATTTTGAAACACGTTCGTGTTGACGAGCTGTCCCAAGGCTGATCTGAACACTCGTAGTCTGTCCGCACTGATAGGTGGATCCGACCCGCCATTGGTAGCCTGGCTGTCCTCATCCTGCGACGTGAGCAATTGAGAAGCTGGCACGGAGGACGCAACAGACATCTGTGACTGTGTGGTCCGGCCATTAGTACGTGGGCTGCTTCTGTAGACATCCTCGTCCTCGTCACTCTCGTTCTCCACATCAGCGCCCGTATCGCCATTGGTTGTAGCACGTGTGCTACGTGCGCCGCCTGTTCTGCGAGTTGTCCTCCGTGGCGTGGTTCCATTCCTTCGAGGCGCTTCTTCTTGGACATCTTCGTCGCCGTCTTCATCGGACGAATCGTCGTCAGAAGACAGCGCTTCCGCACGGCTGATCTTTCTTCGCTTGCGCTGCTTGTCCTCGACGACTTCTTTGAACAGAGCGAAGCGGAGAATTGATTCGGCAGCCTCGGCATCACGCTCCTCGACTTTGTGGGAGAGGCGGGCCTTGGCATGTGCTGTGGCGAGACGAATAAGAGTCTCGAGGGTACGTGCTGTCATTGGCGATGTTTTGCGTTGGTTACCTTCAAGCTCATCATTACGCAGAGCCGAATACGTGGCTACGATGTGATCTGCCGCGCCTTTCGTGAGGACTGGTTTGCGCTGCAACTTGGCATACTGGATATATTTCTTAATGAAAGGGATACTGAGGACCTCAACTTTTCGGGCAGACCCTCGGCCTGAGGTTACGGTCACGCCGGCATGGAGCATAATGTTGAATTTTTCGTACGGTTGTGTGGGTTGGCTGGCATCCTGTTCTTCGTCGAGGCCTACACCGAGGGTTTGTTGCTGTTGCTCGCGCACTGGTGCGCCTTCTTCCGTGCCCGGCTGGCGGTAACGATGCATACGCAGAACATGCTCCGAGATCTGACGGTCGCGGAAATCGTCAATGTCGTCTGTGACTACAAACAGGAGATCGAAACGGGAGAGCAGGGAATCCGGGAGGGCGATGTTTTTGTGCGGGTCTTTGTGTGTGTCGTATTGGCCGTAAATGGGGTTGGCCGCTGCGATGACACTGCAGCGGGCGTTGAGAGAGGTGTGAATGCCGGCTTTGGCGATAGTGACGGTTTGCTGTTCCATTACTTCATGGATAGCCACACGATCAATATCGCTCATTTTGTCGAATTCATCGATACAGACAACGCCACGGTCTCCCAGAACCATTGCACCTGCTTCGAGCCGTCGCTCACCGGTCTCCTTGTCCGAAGTTACGGCTGCTGTAAGACCAACTCCCGAGGACCCTCGTCCCGTAGTTGCAATGGCTAATGGTGCGGTGTTGAGAACGAAACGTAGGAGTTGCGATTTTGCGGTAGACGGATCTCCTACCATCAGAATATTGATGTCTCCTCTTAGATGAGTACCGTTGTCCAAGTTTTTCTCCATTCCTCCTAGCAGCATGAGGAGGATGGCTTTCTTGATGTGGTCATGGCCATATATACTCGGGGCGAGTGACTGCGACAAGAGCTCGAAGACGTTTTTCTTTTTCGCTATCTTGTTGATGTTATGAATATCTGTGTAGGTAATCGCAGCTTGGGCGATGCCACCACCTGACTTTGAGGAAAGCATGATCACGTTATTGGCTAGTATTAGTGTCCTGAATGTTGCGCTACCTTGACCAGCGTTACGATTTCCTAACGAGCGGTAGATTCCGACCAGCTGTATTCGGTCTCCGGGTTTAACTTGGTCGACCAGATCGTCATCCAAAATCACGTCTACGCCGCGGGGAAGCTGGCCTGCCGGTGCTCTTTCGGGCATCTCTTGGATAGATATCGTCTGATGGTCTCGATAGGTGCAGTACCCGTACTCTGTGATAAGCTATGTTCTGTCAGAACGCTTGCAGATATGCATATGAAGAGAGTGCAAACCGGATTGCCATCATCATCCTCTTGGGGGTATACACTCGTGCTTGCGGCGCCATTTGCTGTCATCGTCTGATCTCTATACTCTCTGAAGTGAAAAATATTCTTCTTCTCATTGTAGTGTACACTCTTGACCACCTTTGGCCGGACCAAAGAGCATTTCGTAACGATTCCTTCGAGTGATACCATGTGGTTGAGATGAGTGGAGCTGAGAGTTCGAGGGTTGCATGAGAATTCCCCGAAGCTTCCAATGTAGGCGCAGTAGTACATCTATCAATAGGATCAGATGGCGTTCAACTCCTTGAATTATTATCACTCACAACATCATCGGAGGATTCTCTCGCAGGTCGGTTGGGTATTGCGATAACAATGTTCTTTAGCGCTTGATCAAAGGCTTGAGAGAAGTCGAAGGGTGCTTGTAGTAGACTATCCTCTACAAATCAGCAAATGGAAATCAATCTCTTCCATAAGAGGCCTACCCATCGGCGAGTTGCCTATTATGGTTTCTAATCTCGTCGACGCTGACCTAGGTTTTCTTAGCATTGCCCATAGAAGAGTCATCCTGTTTTCTAAACTCACCGTTAGTCTCCGTAAACCTTGATTCAGCATGAGTATAATTTGAGCGCGATAGCTGTAGCTTGGTCAGATCACGACAATAGGGATCCTGGTGGAGGTACATGCCTTTCGGTAGGTTGATCGTCTGGAAGAATCAGTTTGATTGTGTACTTCGGCTTGGGGCCACTCACTGCGGTCAAGGAATTCTTCGGCCAAGCGTATGCGATCTCTGACCGCTTCATCGCGGAGCTGTAAACCATCCATGTCGAGCTTGGTTCTCTACGGAGTCTAGAAACTTGTGTAGGGAGGGTGAGGAGGTGGTGTTTGGAACGAAGGCATTCGAATTAGAACGCGTCTCTGGACGTGTCTGCGAAGCACGCTAGCAGTCTTAGCTTAAGTGCATGCATATCGTTATCTTAGTGGGGAGCCCACTAGCGTTGGACCAATCGCGCCTTCAAATTCTGTAGGTGCCACGGAATATAAACAAATCTCAACTGTTCACCACAGTATGGCACCGAGAGGATCAGCGCCTGATGTTGAGGCTGGCGAAGAGACTAGAGATCTCAAAAGATCGAGAAAAGGTTTCAATGTAGGACCACACAACCTACCAGATGGAACGCACAGGCGAAAGGGTCGGTCTTCCCACGCATGTGAATTGATAGGGCTAATTAAAAAGCAGTGCAAAAGATCAAGCATGACCTGATTCGAAAAGCCAAAGTGAAAAAGTCATACAGCAAGATCAAAAAGCACGAGCCTGTGGACGCCGCAAAATCAGTCTACAGTTCACTGGATGCAGCTAAAGAGGAACCTGCTACGCTAGAGCTTCATCCTGAGAGACAAGCCATGATAGATCAGCCTGAGGTAGATGCGCTAGCTCAAACAAAATCTGAGGGAAAGCCACGACCGCAAAGGCAGGCGCGTCCCAAACCAGTCCCTTTCACGAAAGAAGCACGATTAGCTCAAGAACGAAGAGAGGAGCGAGAGAAGCAGCAGAAGCAGTATGAGGAGAGCAATCGACAACGTCAAGCCAAGATCGAAGAAAGGGAGCGCTTTCGCAAGGCCATGGCAAAAGCGAGGTTGGGAGGCAAAGACGGTCAAAGAAAGTTGGGCCGGGAGAGCAAGGTTTTGCTGGAAAAGGTTCAGAGGATCGTGGGCGGATGAACTATTTGCGTGTGTCTGAGTAGGATCATATAAGAATTGCTTGATGAGCTGAAGCTCAAGACACAAGAGGCCCTTCTATCTGGCTACGTTGTCATGGAGGCCTTGCTGAAGCTTGCTATCTTGGTCTCCATGAATCCGGTCATTGCGCCAAATGTTCCACTTCGTCGACCAGATTTTTCGCCACGAATCCTTCAGATTAACGACCGCAATGCCATATACCTGATGTCGACTGTCCAATGACAACGGGCGGCCAAGACTGAGGATACTTGTCGAACACTCATGTCTGTCAGAATTGGCTGATGGTCTATGGGAAGACGAAGGATCTGTAGATGAAGCACGTGGATACCTGGGAGAGCCGAAAGAGATTACGATCGAAATTACCCGGGACGTTATCTCGACTCTGTCACCATGTACCAAAGGACTAGCTTTTGATATTACGTCTGAAAGGGGATTAGTCCTCGTTCTTCTCGACCGTCAATTCCCATACGCAGGCAAAGAATGTCGGAGCTTCCAACAGTTTCTCATGTACTACCAAACGCATCCTCTCGGGTACTGTTAGGAAGTTCACTCTGACTAAGCCATCGCTGAAATCGATTTATCAAATTCAAGGCATATTCATTCATAGTACATAGGAGATGTATCAATTCCGTAACTAATGGTATCCAATAGACCATTAGCCCTCGCTGACCTGGCTGCCAACCTCGGTCCAGCTACCGGGCGTGCTGATACGAGTCCCATCATCGCTCATCGCATCCGAATCTTCGCTGCCAATCTGACTAGCGTCCTCTCCACTGCCACCGTGCGACCTGAACATAATACCCTCCATACTCTCCTTGATACCGGCAGGCTCACTGCGCGGTGGAGAGTAAGTGCCGGTCGGTGCGCTGTTCTGAGCCCATTCATTGACGGACCAGAAACTCGATTGTGAATGATAGCGATGCTCGCTAAGCTCAGCTAGGTCGGTATTGGCAGAAGAGGCGGATGTTGTGGGCGTGAGATCTAGCAATTGTTCGGATGGATGGTTCGAATTCTCTTCCGTGTCAATGAGTAACCGTTGAGGTTGATATGCAGCAGGCTTTGGGGGAACAGGTGGAGAGGCAGGTGAAGTGGGTAAAGTAGGGGTGCATGAGCGAGAGGGAGGTTCTTCGGGTGTTGTCGCAGGGGAGTCGATACCCACTTCATCCGCAAAGGGGTTTGCAAAAGCGCATCCGAGGGCAGCACCCTGAAATTGAGTGTGTCTGTGACGAAGGCTGGACTCTGCGATCTCGGGCTCCGCTGCTGTTGATGATGCTGTAGTCTCTTCCGACTTTAGGGCACCATCTTTGTCCACAAGGTCATCGAAACTCTTAGCTTTGCTTGCTGCGCCTTGCTTTGATCGCCGTCTATCTTCTAATATTCTACCTCGTTCTAAGATCTCTTGTCGGGCTTGTCGCCGCCGTGCTACGGCTTCTGGATCTTCATCCTCGCGGGTGGAGGCGTCCGAGGATTCTCTGGAATGGCGTCTGGACTCTGAATCCGGTGCTAGCTCATCGCCTAGACTGTGTAGTGCGATGGCAACCTTGCGTCGAGATTCATCGATCCACTGTCGAACCTGTGGATTTTCGTAGGCAGCAAGACCTGCAGCACAGAGGAGAGAGAGAGTGATGATTAGGCCTGGACTAAGTCAGCAGACATCTCCATCTAGTGTCCTAAGACTCCGGCGACATGAACAGATTCAGGCAGCCACGAGTCTGAGACAAACCGGATGAGAAGAGGGACCACACGAACCTTTGGCTAAGGGTGCCGGCATATTGGAGGGTATGAGCAGGGATGCTTATTTCAAGAGGGTTTTTCGAGCCTTCGGACACTTTGTACCTGCAGATGCAAGAGTGGTTGAACAAGAGAAGTTGGTCGATGATACCTAGTGACTAATCATTTGGCTACCTTGAGCCATCCAATCAGCGTATGGAGCTAGATCCTTATCGATAAGCCCTGGCGCGTATGCCATCCGACGCGGTTGCGGTCATTCAATCAGTTCACTTCGAGATTGTCTGACATGGTTCGCATCTTCCAGTTCTATGTCTCGCCCCAGCGTAGCAGCGCAACGTACCCTGACTTTGACAGAGGAGTTGGAAAAGCTGGAGCAATCCATCACATTGACCCTCCAAGGTAAGTATTTTCTCGAAAGGGAGCAACAAACACAGATCATTGACCATTCTATTGCAGAAATTGATCATAACTTCAGCCGGGCTCATCGTATTGTCACTACCAGCATTCTGCCAATTGTCGAGCAGTATGCGGAGCATTCAAAGGACGTCTGGGAAGGTTCCAAAGTATGTAACCCAGCCCCTCCCCCCCCAGCACCCCAGACCTGACATCGCTAGTTCTGGAAACAATTCTTCGAAGCTTCGGCCAACGTATCCTTATCTGGCTATGAAGAGCCTCCAGCAGACGAGGAAACAGTGACTGGTGACGAGACCGCTACCGGCACAACCCCAATAACATCAACCAATAATTCCCCTCAACAGCCTCAGCTCACGCCGAGCAACAACGATCAACATTTCCATGATACCCTCACTCCGTCACCAACAAATAGTACGCCTCGCCCTCAAAGGCAGAAACAGCCAAATATAGCAATCTATCCCTCCCCATACGAGACACTCAAGCGGGAAACCCTCAATGCCAACGACACACCGAACTCAACTCTCCCTTCGACGCCGCACGCTCAAGTTGCGTCACCAGCAGACACCCAATCATCCCCTTTTGCGCCGCCGTCAACAACGCATCACACAAACTACCGAACACCAGCCAATGACATCATCCTTCACCGCGTCCTGGACAGAAACTGGCGACTACAAGCGACCCCTCATTCCACAGCTCGCCCCCTACCCTACCGCACAAAGTCCGCCCCGGAAGCCACGCCGAGAGGTGCTACGATCGAAAGGGGACGTCGGGCCAAAGAAAACTACGATCTCGACTCATCCCCAGCGATCGCAGCGCCAGAACTCCACGCTGAGATCTTCGACACGCCAGCGCGGAAAGGCCGGATTCCCGGCGTCAGCATCTTGACGCCTGCACGTAGGAAAAAGCCGAGCGCGGCAGATAGTGCCTCGCGAGGCAAATCTAAGGAGGTGGCGCGAGGAATCTGGAGCGATTCCGACGATGACGATGACGATGATGACGGAGCAGCCCTTGGAATGAGCCCGCCAAAGACGATGCAATTCCATGTTCCACAGGGAAGATTAATGAGGACGCCTGGTACGTATCTTGCTCTTCGCCTGGCGAATTTCATCTTGAATTCTACGGTAAAGACGGGGCATCAGATGCTGACATTGGGTAGCACGAGAGGCCTCGAAACGCATTGTCGAAGATCTGCTGCTGACGGCCGGAGGCAACATCACTGATGATTTTGAGGAGGTTAGCCCGAGTGTGGCAAACAGAGGTCGCGAAGACGAGGATACGTTCTAGATACGAACGGAGCATCTAGAGTCTCAACTCGTCGAAAAGTCGGAGAAGACTATACTTCCTATCTGTAATACCACGGTACTCAATCGTTGTCTGGAATGATGTGCGCAGCTTTGCCTATTGGGAAGCCCCATCAATGAGCCTGATCGCCTATCATCGATCAGTCATGCTGAACCTACAAGTCATCCTGTTCATGATCTATGATGAAGACAATCAAGCCCGCCTGAAGCTACCCACAAGGATATGATATAGCCAACTTCCACCTCTATTGTAAATACCCTACTCCATACTATAGAGTGCCATGCTCCAGCCTTTTCAATCAACCCTCCAGTAACGTTACTAACAAGCATCGCCTCCGAACAAGATTGAAGATTGATGACGACGCCCGCTTAAAATGCTATGCAACGAAGACGACAAAATGGTATCATATCCTTACAAAGGGTGGGATCCTGCGACGATGGCCTCCCCGTCCTCTCCTTTCCCTCTATCCCCAACCTGCGTGCAAAAGAGGTCGAGACATCCGGCCTCTGCCTTCAATGTCACTCTTTTCCAACAATGTCACTTTTCGTTCATGGTATCCTCCCGTTGCTTCCTTGACATCCTCTTATGCTCCCCTTGCCTCTTCCATGAAAATAGCCTGACAATTCTCGATCAGGAATTGCACAGCGCCATTCTTAGCTTGAGTATCCTGCATCTCTCTCGTCAGACTCTCTGGTCGCATTACAGTCGGCGCAAACACAACGGCCACATTCGTACTCGTCATTAGGTTGTCGTTCTGCTGTTCCACAACCCTGGCGAGATGGAAGACCAGTACTTCCAGCGTGTCGCGGTGGTGTGCTGGCAGTTCATTGATGGCACTTCTCATAGCACTTACTCGGTAGTTGTGGTTGTTTGGATTAGCAGGATGAGCGGGATGGGAGGCGTCAATCTCCTGACTCGGCGACGGTGAGGTTTCAAGTAATCTGTCGTAGACTTCATAGGTGATGAGAGGGGTCGGCAATTTACGGAAATACTGCTTCAATGTGCTTGTCACGGCGTTGATGTCGAGGTCCGGATCCGAAATGTCGTAGTCGTTGTTGCGCTCAAATCCTTCCTTGATGGTCTGGATCTGTGAGTTGCCGCCAGATTTGCGGTAGATGCCTTCAATGTCCATGCCTAGAACATCATCCATCAATTAAATGTGCAAGACTGTGAGAAGAGATTTCTTACCTCTGGCGTCCACTTCCTGGATGCAGCGCATTACGATACCTGGAATATTGACTCGTTCGTACTCTGCGCGATGTTCAAGCTCCGAGCCAAATAAAGCTGCAAACATTAGTGATCCGTTTTCTGACACGGTACATGGACGAGGCTCACTAAGACCACCATCGGAATTGACCCCAGCCATACTACTGTTGGGGGAATTCTTCCACTGCTGAGGCCTCTGTTTTGGGTTGCCGAAGAAACCGCCGAGCCCTTGACGTATCTCCTGATTTTGGCTTCTGGGAAGGCTGCTGGCAGGGTAATCTTGCTGTTGCATCTGTCCATAAGCCATACCCTCAACATACTGGCCCTCTTTCTGATTCCTGTTGCCATCGTTGAAGGCTGCTTTAAGACCCTTGGTGACACCCTTGGCAACATTGTGACCTCCCTTCTTCCAATTGAACTTTTTAGGCTGCGCTTTGCGAATATTGACTACCTGCGGGGCTGTCAAAAATGTGGCAGGCTCAATGTCCTGCTCTTGAACCATTGTACTACCTGTCAAACTGCTGTCTGCGAGTGAAGGTCGTGGGTCGCGGGTTTCAGACTTTTCTTTCTGGTTCTGTGTATAAATACCAAGTCCATTCGGTGGAGGTCGTACAACATCCAAGGCCGGCCCAGCGTTCGCTCTGTAAAGCTCTTGAATTTGGTGGACAAGTTGATCGTTGAGATCTGCCAATTGAGCATTTTTTTTGGATAGCTGCTCGAATTCCTGGGAGTACTGGTCTCTGCGCTGTGTGAGACTAGAAACCTCTTCTATAATGTTGTTTCGCTGCTGAGTGAGATCCTCAATTTGAGGAGTGAATGATTCCTTGAGCTTCTGTAGGCTTTCCGCAAATTCACGTAACACAGCGTTACTCAGTTTACCAATGTCCAGGGGTTCTCCGCTCCTTTTTGCGGCCGCAATATGCTCGGTGAGGACTTCCAGCTCTCGGACTACAATCTCTTTTTGGGTGTCAAGCACAACCATCGTAGAGCGTTTCTCACGCAGCTCTGTATTCATCTGCTTTATACTAGTCTTTGCTTCGAGCGCCGCTTCTAATTCAGCGAGCTTCTGCTCCTGTTCCAGAGTCTTTTGCCGTTCTCGGCGAAGCTCGTTCTTGAACCATGTTAAACCCTCTTTGGTTTCTGGTGATAAGGTCATTGGGCTGCTGATACCCTGTGCAAATGCGGGGCTATGTGAGCCCGAAGACATCAAGGGTGACTTGGGCCATTTCTGTTCCCTAGATAAACGAGTACCCCTATCGCTATAACTTCTAGCGTGGCGGACTGAATGCGACACACGACGAAGAAATCCGCCTTGGTCTTGGGGGCCTTCATCGACAGCGATATGAACAGCGTCTTCGTCCATACTAAATCCAGAGGCGTTGGGATGTCGCGTGATTTTAGGCGATGTTGGTTGCTCGCCGTTGCGAGAAGAATCAGACTTGGATGTGCTGACTGACTCGGGTTTCACCTTATGAGCGGACGTTGGTGGATTTGGAGGTACTCTAGGCGCCACGAATGAGTCACTTGAGGAGCCGCCATGAAGTGCAAGACGTTCGCGTGCGCGTAGGGGGGGTGGCGGCGGTATCGCATCATTCAAGCTCCCAATAGATGGGGAATCTTGAGCTCTAGAAAGACCAGTGTTCCCACTTGCATTTCCAATAGCGACAGCTTGAGTTGTCGCTGTAGGTGGAGCAGATGCTGGTGTGTTGAACCCGTTCTCAGACACTGATGACTTTCCAAACTTGCTAGCAGATCCTACATCTAGCTCTTTCCTCGTAAAGGGTTGTTTGCCTTTAGCTAACGAGTCACCTCTTTCTGGAAGCGTCTTCAACTGTATACTGAGAGGAGAGGAGTGAGAGGTCGGCGAGTTGGTTGAGCTCAGACCCAGTGATATGGGAGGATCTCGAGGTGAACCGCTGAGGGTGGCCTCCGAGTGTAAAGAGCTAGGGGACTCGTGGGGCAGAAGGATGGCTTGTTGTTCTGTCACCTGACTCGTTGCAGATGAAGGTGCCGACCTTGATTTCGGCGCTTGGATAGAGGTGTCTACCAAGGGTGCGATAGGATCTGACTTTGAATTTCTCTTCTTCTTTGGTGCCTCCTGGAGCATGAACTTGCCAACTTGGTTTTCCCCATTGCGGCGCGACCGTGATTCGCTTGTGGACCCATCTTGATGGTTCTCCTGTGCTATAACTTTGATGGAATTGCTCCCCGGTTCCTTTTTCTTGCGAAGATGATCTGAAGGTTCGGCAGATACCTGGCGACCTCTCTCCTGATATTGATGTGCTATATGTGGACTGTTGGGTTGAGATGAGTGTCTTGAACCGGCCGGCGAATCGGGCGAAACCCCAGTGTCTTTATTTTCCTTATCTGATTCAAATGGCAGTTTACGTGAAGCTGAGTTGATGGCATTGAAATAGTCACGGGCATTCGGCCTACTCTCTCCTTGTCTCAAACTCGGATTCGCCGACTCGGTGTTGTTATCCCGTCTAGCCAAAGGAGGCGGTCCAGGGGCGGGGTTTGGGTCGAGGGCCATAGGAATGAAGAAGGCCTCACCGTTTGACTCTTCAGATCTTTGCGAGTGTGCCGAATTACGGTTCTTCTGGTATGTGGAGGCGGGTAGCATAAGATTGTCTATTCACATCAATCTCCGTACCTTCAGCAAGCGTGTTCAAGCATACCTTTGTGTTCTTCTTCAATAGTCAAAGGTGATCGCTTGTCACTTTTCGACGACAAGGATCTCAAATTTGGCGGCCTTTTTGGCGGGCCTCGGGGTCCCTCACCTTGTGTTCCCACCTCGGATCTTGATCCTGAGTTCGAAGGTCGTTTACGTAAGTGAGGTAGCAGCTCAGTGGGTGTCTCAGAGTATGTTTCCGAGGGGGGACTTTCGGTTTCGGCTGAGAGAGCGCTCGAGTTGACGGCGCTTGGCGGTAATGAAGGCAAAGACTTATCCAGAAGCATCGTGTTGTTCGGAGGCGGTTGAACATGCTTATGTCGATTTACGCCGTTCTTTTGTGACTTTTTCCTACGTCTCTGCATCAACGACTCATGGCACTCCATACAAAATATACCCTGCGAAGTCCGGGCATATTTGAGGTTCTCAATCTTCTTCTTGCAATTTCGACATTTGAAGCAAGTTGCGCAAAAGGCCTGGTCGCCGGTGAGAATTGCCAGGTCCTCGATCTTATTACCACAGACACTGCAGCTATAGGTGCAATTGTTGCAGATGAGCGACCCGTCACCGAGAAGGAGGAGGTTTGCGTCGGAGTCGAGGATAGTACCGCAGGTGTTGCAACGAAAACAGTCTATATGCCATCGATTACCCGCTGGGAGCCAGTCAGTATATCGGTCTCGCAGTGTTACCATGATTTTGGTGGGGCATACCAAGCTCGAACGCCTTTCCTTCCTCCAGAATCTAGTAGGTGCACACTGTTAGTATTAGGCATCGAGCAGGGGGCGGCATAGCTGCAAGGCAGCACAACGGCGTATGACAGCGTACCTCTCCGCATCCTTTACACGGATATGCAGCTTCGTCCTGCTCCATGGGGGACTCTGGATAGCCAATGGCCGTATCCATGGTAACAACTCGTGGGTTGCCAGAACCCACGATTGTAATGATAATCGACGACAGACGTCAGGGCCAGCGTATCGATAGGAGGTTTGAGCTTCTCCGTCGACTAGCCTGCTCTATTCATGGAACACAGGCCAGACCTGCCCACATCTACCCAGCTAAAGGAGGCCTTCCGAGCGAACAAGCAGGCCTTCGCAGTAGTCGTGAAGGCTCGCAATCCCGGCCGTCTGGTAACCTTAATCGAGAGCCGATATGTGATGATGCGCCGGGCGTCGGATTGGCGTTGGGCGACAGGTACAAGTGCAGACGAAAGCCGCGGGCGACAAGCGGAGGAAAATGAGTGGATGGCCTAAGCTCTGACCAAGACCATGCAAAGTGGTGGGCCTCCAGATCTCCAATAGTATTCGGTCAGGCGATGGAGCGCCCACACTCACTCTACCACCAGGGAGGTCGAAGAACGGTGAATTCTTAAGTAAGGTATGATGGAGATATTTGGAGGCTGAGTGGATGGGTTGTAGTGTGGAGTTAGTCCTCTCAGATTCCCACCAAGGCCTTGGCAAAAGGGTGTTTGTTTCAGAGAGACGAGTAATCCACAGGCGGCTTTCTCCTACCCAACTTTCGCCCATAGAATTAGTACTAAAGGATGAGCCCGCCAAGGGCAATTTTCCTCCAGTGTTGGACACTTATCGCTGTCAGGGCGTTTTGAGGTACATGCAGTGAAGGCTGAAGATCCCTGGCTCTAGATGAAATAGTTCTAGCGTTTTCGAGCCTCGCACGCGCTACATCCTACGTAGTCCTATTTTCTACCTAGGTGCTGGCCTGTGACAATCATTGGCTTTGGAACATAGTAGTCCTCTGTGGGATTCCTGTGTACGTGGTACTCGTACAACAAAGCAGCTGACTGTTGCCCCTTTACAGTTTCACCGTGCAGCCAAAGGTGAAACAGTACTTCGAGCACCCAACTCATGTTATGTTGGCGTCCTAGGTGCACAACATCATTCCGCCATAATTAAGGAGACTGAACAAGCCACACTGTACCATTCTTTCATACTTGATTTTCTCATCATAAGCCCAATGCCATCGTGATGGCCTTGAGGATTGAAACGTGGGTCTGTGCCTGGCATGGCGAAGATACCGTAAGGTAAGTAACTGTTTCATTGTTAGATCTGATACACACCTTACTGTTCAGGGGTCTAGACGCCGCCAAGCTAGTGCTACACTAGGACTAGTGTCATCAGATTGGTAGTGCCGTGGGGTCGGAGTGAGCCAAGCCCAAAGAAGTAAGACGCCGGCCTCCGAGCGGACATCCCGTTTCAACTCCAACCAACTCGCCAACTGCTGTCTCTATGTACTCATCCTACAACCCTCAGCCTCATGATTCATCATGACTTAGGCCTTGTTTCGATCCAGCACAGCCGGTTGAGAGTTTCAGATCACACGATCATTCCACTGACAACACACAGTGTGAGGGCTGTTCAACAGTCGTGGTCATGAAATGGATCATACTTGGTCCTTTGGTATCCTTCTCAATGTCTAGTTTACCTCACTTAGTCATAACGATGATTCCTTAAAGAGTGAAACCATACTCATGGAAAGATTATGGATAGCTGTATCATGCCTCCGTTATCTCCTCAGGCAAGTCCCAGACCATGGGTGTGCTACCTACCTACTAGGATGAAACAGTAGGTGCTATCTACTCTGCCTAACAGCACGGGGAGTGCACCTGCCTGGCAGGATTGGGATGTTGCAGCGCCCCCCAATGAGGGCCCCTTTGATGATACTGGTGTTGAAACAGCTTGGAAGCCTCTAGTATCGGGGCCAGGCTCGCTCAGAAGTCAACGGTCGCCAATGTAGAAATCATAACCAGCCAGACGATCAATGATACACGATTGAGAGTACAAGGAATGTGCACTTCCAAGACTAATCTGCCCATCCTAGTAACCTTGTACTAAGGGTACCTTGATTAGGGTGGGATTGGGAGACCTAGAGTATTATCGTAGGTTGTCACCATTTTTATTTTCGACAAGCAAGCTACCTTTCTTTGTACAATAACGCTGTTGTGAAGCCGGGGTGCAAGTATAAGATCATATTCAAGTAATAAGAGAAATGCCGACTAACCCTATGGCAAAGCACTCAATCTACATGACTCACAATCCTCTTGACGCTGTAATCAGAAGAACAAGAAGACACAAGTATGACGCCCTCTGTAGCACTCCAGCATATATCTCAAGAACGCTTCCCTTTGCCTTGGGCGGGCTGGACACAGGATTATATCAATCTTATGCTTTTGAACCCGTCTTTTTCGTTGTTATCAGATCCCTCCTTATCAGATGACTAGATCATAAGACTACATGAATGAGCTCCTACCAGATCACATCTCTCATGCCTAGTACCTGATTGCCTATCCCGTGCTCGTAGCTCGGAATACTCATCAAATCGGCTTTACTTACTTTGTATATTGAAGTAACCACCTCCCACCGCAGCCATCAATCGACACCTCCATAGTCGAGCCGAGAGCTCGACCATGCATTGCAGCAGAAAGGCGAGACGCTGAAGGACATAAGAATGCTAGACAAGGAGAGAAGCGGCTGCATGTGACCCTTTTCTTCCAATATGCCAAATATTCCACAAACAATGCTCGTTATTACCAACAATACTAAAGTTCCGGCCTCGGAAAAAGAATCATTGCTCAAACGCCTTCACACTGGGCTTGGCTTTCCGGTCCTGCCCAAAACTCACTATAGAAACATAAAAATCTACAAAACCCTCGTGAAAGTTTTCATGGTCATAGCCTCGTTGATGCCATATGATTTCATCTAGGTAGAGAAAACATCCATGAAGTGATGGCCTGTCAGAAGACATTGCAATTACCAACTAGATAGAACGTTTGCCAATTATGGTGAAAATCCTATACGGAGTGAATGATTGTTCCTGGAGCAAGGATTCCAGCCCGTGACAGAAGGATGGCAATCGTTGGATCAGATCACGAATAACATATGAAAAAGGGAGATATGAATCCACAGGCTTTGGGAAAGTACTAGTACTGTTATTATGGTAATAGGAGCTACTGTTGCGAATTGGGCATCAATTCAGATGTTGATACTCAGAACACGAAGCATACGAACGAACGGAAAGCTGAGCTGCGAATTCGATAGATCGTACATCACCATCGAAGTACGTTGCTATGTCGTATGCCAGCTTCCTAGGAAGGATGCCGTTGTCGTAATGAACTCTGTGACTAGCCTACCCTGATAATGACGAAGAAGAAGTCAACGGGTAAGCAAGATGTATGAATACAGCAATTGGTCAGAGTCAACCTCGCGGTAAGGCGCTCAGCTTGGACAGTCTGTGATTGGTGATTGCGATCTTAACACCGACCCGGAATTTGCGACAATATCGAATGACAACACGCTCATTGCGCCGGAGTGCAAAGGGACTCTTTCACGAAGACGACTTGACGGCACGACAATGTGTTCAATAACGACCCTTTTTTGTACACCGTTTTACCCATGATCTCAGATCCCGGAGCGCCTTCGCTGAAAGGTTAGTATGAGCTTTAAGATATACAAGACTTTCATCACGCATGCTGTATGCTGCTATCCAATCATTGGGCAATGGCCCTCTTTCTCGCCAAATAGTACGTGATGAGACTTCTGTGGTCATCTCTTCCTCCGGCTACTAGCTCCCAGAATCTGTCATGATCGACAGTATCGTGGAATTCAAGCACAAACTCAATGACCGCACGTCTGATGTCAGGGTTGGTGTCCGCTAAAAATCTCGCTGCCGTACTTCCCAACTTGAATTCCTGATGGCTGGTCAAGCGCATCGTGGAGTTCTCCTCTTGACCGCGGTGTAACAGTCCAGCTAGAACGTACAGTGCCATAGAGATCGTTTTGGTCTCGGCGGCATCGGCAGTGTTTTGTTCCGCCAAGAGATCCATTATCGGTTCAACGCAAAGTGGGGGATCACACTCCTGAACGACGGACTCGGCTGTTTCCTCCAAGCCACAGACAATGTAAGAAGTGCTATTATAGTGTTTGCGGGCAGTGAGAACAGCGGTAAGTGCCCGTGAATAGTAACCGGAAAAGTGTTTTGGTTGATGTTGTAATAAGAGCCGCACAGTGACTAGACCTTGCGTCTTCAGGTCTTGCGCTTTCCCTGAACGAAGGGCCGCTTCATTATCTGGCGATTCGAGATATTCCATTAGTGGCGTAATGAGTTCGTCGAACTTGTATCCATCTTCCCAGATAGAATCTCTCGCTGTTCGGATTAGAGCTTGTAGCTTTCTGAAGCCGTGCACGTCAAGTGTCCTAGCCCGTATCCGCTCGATGCCGCTATCGAGTATTTTTCTTGCCATTCGTGGATTTTCTATGTTCTCAGATGCGCTGATTCGTCTTCGCTCCGCCGCTTCTAATGCCAGCCACTTCTGGTGGTACTCAGGCGTTTGAGGTTCTTCTGCTAGAAGTAGATGGTCCAGTGCCTGACGATTCTTTGTTGACTCATTGACTGGAAGCTCGTCTAGAGCTCGCAAATTGTGAAGGAGAGGTGGAGGATATGAATGCCCATTGCTCAACTCATTTACAGGATCTTCGTATACCTTGAGCGGACGTGGTTCATGAGCGTATTGGCTCTTGAAGCTTAGGTTTTCCTTCCTAGAATTGATAGCTCTGGGGCTCATGGAAATCCTCTGATCCTTGTCTCCACTTGTTGGCATCCGACCAGTACCACCGGTAAGCTTTGTGGGACTTCCCATGGGCTTCCCACCATCTAATGAACCGCTGTCCCAGCCAGTATTTTTCTTCGGACCCCCAGTCTTTGGAATGCTACCAGGTGCTGGGGGCGAGAACGGATCGTCAAGAGGTGCCATTATAGGTGATGGTGTGGCACAGATTGATTGGGGCGATCGATCAGGTGGCGTCAAATTAACAGTTTTGGTCGATATGATGTTTGGAATGACCATGGTAAAGTTCTCCGCTGCCTTTGTTGGACTACCCTGGACTTGGTGAATTGCAGCCGAGCTGGCATGGTGGGTTTTCTCAGGATGGTGGATTTTGCTTGACGAGCTGACTTTTACGGAATAGGTAGTAGAGGGACTGTCTACTTTCTTAGGTGCTTGTCTGATCGTGCTTGCCGAAGGTACTGGCGTCTTCGGCCGCTTTATTGGACTGGCTGCAGGACTCTTGGGTGGTGTTTGGGTCCTGGCAATTTTCTTATTAGCGGACGGTTCCGCAGTAGATGGTCTGACTATGTCGACCCTTCGACGAGGGCGCACTGGTGCAGAAGATAAGGTTCCGACTGAAGTAGTGGAAACATTGCGAGAGACTGTAGACATGGCAGTCGCTGGTCTACTCAAGCTTGAGTGCGATATGGACTTCTTAGGCGATCCAGATGGTTCAGCAGATCCTGGGCGTGCTGGGAGGTTCTTGCCCGCCTTTGTTGCCTGCTTCTGAGCTGCTATGGTCTCCTTGATCGACGGTCTTGCAGGTACTGATGTGGTGCTCTTTGAGAATACGGCTTTGCCACCAGCTGTTTGGGATGTCATAGGGTGATTTGGGTTCGGGTTGGCGGCATTGCTAATTAATGCCTTCTGGTTTCGTTCATCGAGCCCGGACAATATACTATGTATCAAATTAGGCTCAGTAAGGAGCACCCCAAGCAAGACACTTACACCTCTGACTTGGCCTGCCAATGGGCAGCGAACGCCCAGTAAGTCGGTCGCATGCTTTCTCGAACGTTTGGGTCCCTGTCAAGGAGACCCGTTCTCAGACATTTCTCAATCAGTTCAAGGCCCCCAGCATGGTCGATGGTACTTTTATGGTAGCCATGCTTTGTAATGACGATTCTGAGCCATCCACATGCATATATTCTTGGTTGCACGTTCTTATCTTGACATGCAGCATAAACATGCTGTGTGAGACGTATGTTATAAGATACGTTACCAATGATAGCGGCCACAGTATCATTGCCTTTAGCTGCCGCAATCTTCTTTGTGCTTGCACAGAGCTTGATCAAGTTCTGCAGCAGAATCTCAACCATGTTATCAAGCCCGTGTCCCGCAACTCTTGCTATATCTTGAACCAGATGGCAGCCTATGGTACAAACCGTTGTTCTTAGGGAATTCACAGTTTTCAGAATGCCATCGAGAAGCCCCTTTATACTTGCAAGATACACTGACCCAAAATCCTGTAGCGCATTGCCTTTCGTTAGTTTTCTGAGTTTCAATATACTCTTTTCTCGCTTGAGCCAATTTCCCTCGCATTCCTTTCCCTCGAAATACGGATGCATCTCTCGAAATGTCTCCTCCAGATCTTTCGGAGACTCGACATATATAGGATCTAGTTGTGCGGCTTCTTGCTCTGACACAGATATAGATGAGGCTTCATCAGGCGGATGACTGACACTGTCGGCAGCCTTACTTCTATTCATCACTTCTGGGACTTCGTTGCCATGTTGTCCCACAGGTGAAGAGGGTTGTGTACTAGCCATAGTGGACGGACCAAGCTGGAGGAGGATGTGTTCGACAATACTTTTCCGAACGTTGCGTTGCGCCAGGTGCCTGTGAAGGTCATTTGTCTCTCTGATACCGGCATTCCTATAACGTAAGTACTATGTACACTAAGTCGTTAGGGGTTAGGTCACTCTTACTGGAATAGATCGATGATGGTAGCCTGGGCCGTCTGCCTCACACATCCATCAGCGTCCTCGAGACAAGCCACAATATTAGATACGAAGCCACGGAATGCGATATTCTTCTCCCTTCGTGTGTCAGCAACCCATTGCATCCCCGCTTCTTTTGCCCTTGGGTTTCGATTTGTCAATACATGATCGCGCACGAATTGTTCGACACCCGGTGCAGCAACGGTATGGAAATCCGTGAGTGCTTGAATTGCACGTTGCCGTATACGATCCTTTGGATCCGCAAGTCGTTCAAGAAGAGGAGGGAAGGTTTTGGCACCCTCATGCTCTAGCAGCGAACCCTGTTCCTGCAATTCCAATCGCTTCATAAGATGACCAAGTATAGAGAAGCCGGCGTCAGTGAGATGGGGTGTGGCAATAGCAAGACGAATGACATCGAATAACGGTCCAACAGCGGCCTCGGGACAGTGACGATGCTTGATCTCTGCCTTGAGTTCTGTGAGTTGCTTGAGCTTGGTCTCCACAGGAATGCCAGTACCCCGCATTGAGGCCAGACTTTGTATGGCCAGACCATCCATGATGAGGAGTTTGGAAAGTTATGGCAGTGAATAGTGTACTTGGTCCATTGTTAAACACTTGACAGCAACAAAGTCGCGTCTATTGCCGCCAACAGCGGAATAGATGCCGGCTTGGCGCCAGTCTTCCGGTCTCAGATCACTCCTCCAGAATCTCACAAGCTGTCCATCGCCAAGCTAGTTCAATCGTGATGAGTACGTGGACAGAGTCTAAGCAGATGTGCGACTCAAAGGATACATCAGATCGAATCGCGTCGTTTCCCATCCCCCACAATTACCTGTTTACGCGTGTTTGTAACGCTGCTTTAACGTGTCCTTTCTAATCCTGATGTGCTGGTTTTTCCTCCGCAGTTTCTTCTACCTCCGACTCCGCCGATTTGGACACTTTTTCAAGACTTCTCAAATAGTCATTCCACATATCTCCCACCTTCCTGCCAAATATCTTTTTCCAGAATATGTCCTCTTCATACCTCTCAGTCTGCAAAGCCTGATTGATCCTTCTAACGCTGCCTATTGCTATGTTGTTTTCGACCCACTCGAGGAAGTACGCTGTGACTTGGTATCCAGCGTCCCATTTCTCTCCTCCCCTTTTCCAATGCGGCGGACTCAGTCCATTCTTTAGTCGAACGAAGTCCGCAATACCTTCGCTTAGCCCGGCCGGTACTGTACGACAGCCGTTCCATTGCCAACAGTGGACCATCTCATGTACGAGGACCCCCTGCATTTCGGCAGCAGTTTGCCCAGGCTGTAGTAGCCGCTTTGACACGTCGTGTATGTAATCCAGGGAAAAATGTATCTCCTTGTGATCATCATCCATATCTATGCCGGTGGTGTATGCTACCCCATCCATGGAGCGAAGGATTAAGGTGACCGAGCGTGTGGAAGGAATGTGCTTGTTCAACTTGGTCGGCTCATAGAGGGTTAAGAGAACAGCCTCCTTAGCCTTTGAAAGAGCAATTGTAGGATTGCTATTGGCGAAGAAGACCTCGGCTCCAGGGTGGGTGAGATCCTGCACCTTGAGGCGTAATCTAATGGTTGGAAAGCTCGGTTTAGGAAGTGGACTTGGTCGATTCAGTATTGCGCCCTCCACTTCCAGCTGGCCGATATCATCTTGAACTTTCTGAGTTGCCTTCTCCAACTTCTCGTGAGCGCTGGAGTGTCATCAAACCCGCGGTAGTACAGGAGCATGCCATGGTACATACGGGGCAAGAGGGTCGTCACTCTCTGAAATCACCCGCGCAGCTACATTAGGCAAATATCTAGGAATTGGGGATGGAGCTGCGTCCTTTGGTGCGGGAGACATGGCGAGCGGAGTCGGAAGTGGCTTGGGGGTTTGTTGCAACTTCAAACCCTTTCGAGTCATAGCTATAAGAACTCAGATGCACAGAACGTCATATCGCAGGAAGGAAAGGTTCGGGCGGGATGGTATAATTGATTCAACCCTGCTGTGGATTAGGTCGTTGGCTAGTTACGCTAGTGAAGCGAACACGCGAAGTAAGGTACGTACTTTACCTAGCCAGGCACCCAGGTAGCTTTCGGCCGTAGAATACGGACAGGACGGAGTTACTCCGGAGTACGCTTCAATCTGGTTCCTGATTGCCATGCTTTACGTATATTTTGAATACCTCTCTACCATTGGCAGATTCACCCACAAACTCCTCTGTCCACTCATTGATCAGAACGTAATGATCGTGCTGCTGGTATGGTAGGAAGCTTGAGTTTGCTATTGTTCGACAAGCATGGTAGTCAAGCGTAATGTGGCCATTGGCAGCTGCTCCTACTGAAATCGCCCTAGGCTTCTCTTCTTCGTCAGATCGTTGCAGGACCTCGCTCTCGCCATCCAGAAGCAGACCTCGACCTATGCTACGTAACCGATAATAGTACGACAACTCTACAGCCTATATCTTCTAATGACCATAGAAATGACCCTTCTAGGCTGACACTCAATAAGTCATTGCAACCTCTGGCCCCTCCTCGACCTACCCCCAACGCGCCTACCGGAATCCTACTGATTCTCTTGTTAAATTCCTCGATCACAAACATACCAAGAATTGGGCAATATGGGAATTCCGCGCCGAAGGAACTGGCTATCCCGACTCCGAAGTATACGGTCGTATACACCACTACCCATGGCCCGACCATCATCCTCCCCCATTTTCATTGATTCCGATTATTATGGCCAGCATGCGAGATTGGCTTAAAGATCCACAGTCAGGCAAAGAGCGAGTCGTCGTGGTTCACTGTAAAGCAGGTAAGGGAAGAAGTGGTACAGTAGCGTGCAGCTATTTAATTAGTCATGAGGAATGGACCGTGGAGGATGCACTCACGAGATTCACGGCAAGGAGGATGAGGAATGGCTTTGGAAATGGGGTGAGTATACCAAGTCAATTACGGTGGGTTGGATATGTGGACTACTGGTCAAAACATCGAAAGATCTATGTGGAACGCAGGATTGAGATTCTTGAAGTCCATGTCTGGGGTATGAGAGACGGGGTGAAAGTTGCTATTGATGGCTACGTTGAGAAGGGAAAGATAATCAAGACGTTCCACACTTTTTCCAAACACGAAAGGAAGGTGATGGACGTCACCGTGAAGAACGGACCAAGTCCTGCAATATCCTCCGACCACCTCAACGAAAATCCCCTACCGCTACATGAAAGCAAAGCACAACGGTCCGAGACCTCAGACACAGAAGCATCCGACACCGCCTTCGCATCAGAATCTAGGGCTTTTGCGGTTATTCTCCATCCAGCTCAACCAATCATCCTTCCAACCTCAGACATCAACATTGATATCGAACGTCGTAATAAAGCTGCGTACGGCTTCACAATGGTCACCTCCGTCGCCCACGTCTGGTTTAATACATTCTTCGAATCACAGCGTTCCTCTACTGCGCCACATGACTTCCCCAAGCCAATATTGGATTCCCCAGATCCACTGGTTAACAGCAGTATACCAGACCGTGGCGTTTTCGAAATTTCGTGGGAAGCTATGGATGGCATCAAAGGCTCAGCGCGTAAAGGAACACGGGCTCTTGATCGTCTAGCGGTTTTCTGGCGAGCAGTGCCAGACTCAGCAGACGGCTTGAATAACGTCGTTGAGGAACCTGCCATGGGAGAGCCAGTCCCACAATTAGAACCTGCAGATTGGACAAAAGCCGACCATGAAAGCAATCCAAGTCTTGTCAAAGATCTGGGTCTTCGCGCTGATAGCCCGTCTGGTGCTAGTATGAGCAAGGCCAATAGCATGGTGAATCTTCAAGCCATCCCTCCACAGACACTCGATCTGTCTAACGCCAGCGTTCAAAGCCACATACCAGCAGACGATGAGAAGTGCATGCGCTAGGGTCATCCGCAATCTCCATTTACGAGTCCACTTCGTTGGCTCACGTATCATCTGGTGCTGGTGACAATGAGCCGACTGTGGATCTAGGATTGGAGACGGTCTAAAGCCCTTTTTAGAGCCGAGCGGCTATCATAGATGCTTCGAAGGTGGGGAGCAAGGGGGATCTAGAGACCGCGGAGGACGATTTGCAAGGGCAAATCGTGGAAAATGAGAGCTGATGAGCTCCCAACGGAAAGCCGGTGCTTTTGTGGTCATTTAGCGTGCATTACTTGGTGTTTGAAGAAGTCAGCCTTCCGGGGAGCAAGTCACGCCAGAGTCATGTTTTCCATAGAAGCCTGGAATATTCTCCACGAGCGTGCGCATGTACAAGCGGTCCAAACTTGCGGCCGGAGATGGGTGTTGTCATCTTATGTACAAAATAGGTATATAAAGTTTAAGCTGGACGCCGCCCAATGAAAGTTGATCTTGCAAATCGTTTTGAAAAATGCACTGCAGTCTTTAGTGTCCTCCGACAGCATACAACACTGAGATTATATTCATCCACGTGTACAAGCCACTGGGGTCTCATCATACAATAACTTCCCCGCCATCAACAAATACAGGCTCCCATTCCTTTCCAGCTTCGGCCTGACTAGGTACCTTGACCTCCAGCGGACTATATAAATACCACCCTTTCAACGCGGAGATAGCAGCCCGGATCCTTGCTTCGTCCATGCTCCCTCCAGACCCCTCTCCAAGCTTGTCCTTGCCGGCAAAGACCCCAACGACAAAGACTGGGGTTCGACTCTTTCGTCCAGTCTCGCTCAGCATGCGTGCCACAGGACTCTCGAATCCTTCTCTAGCGCAAAGCTTGGAGAGGTCCCGGGTAGGTTGGCGGAATTCAAAGAGTTTGGATACGTCAAGGTGCCGGGATAAGATGTGGGCTTTGAAAAAGTTGTAGGCTGCTTTTTTGCCGGCATGGAGATATATGGCAGCGATAAGCGCCCTCACGAATCGTGTACTGGCGGTATCGAGAGTGACACCCCTGTCTGCCATGCGCTGCGTGTCCTCTAGTCGTAGCTCCGGCCTCTCTGCGTAATCGAGATCAGAACGCTTGATTTCGTCGCCAAAGTAATCGTCGTAAACCGTCTTGCTGCTCGCGCCTCTCCGCCAACCATGCTGGTGCATCATTTCAGCATTCGGGCGAACCATTAGTTCGTCGGTTACTTTGGGCAAATCTTTGAACTGTGTACCCGTGCCTGACACTGATGCGTTCCCTGCTTTCTGACGCCGACATTGCAAATATCCCGGGTCGACTTCTCCGCCAGGTGCGGCAGCAACCTCAACGCCCCATTCGCGCGTTATGGAGGCAAGGGTTTTGGGTCCAACGTAGGCAAACATGGCAGCGAACATGACTTCGGTAGGCAAGCGCGGATAACGGCAGAGTATTGCTTCGGATGTGTAGAGGCCGAGAAGGTCAGAGCCAAGCGTTGACAGAGAGGCATTATTGAAGTGAGCATTTGGATCGGCGGAGGGATCGACAAGACATCGGGCAAGCGTCTCGAGAGGGAGACGTGGCGGTAGCATAAGACGCGCATGCAGGGCGGAAAGACGTGACGATGTGTGGGCTTGTAAGGGGGGTGGAGATGGAAAGCGGCGAAGCATGGTTCGGGGGCCTTCTGAAGGTGGGTTGAGAAAAGGATCGTCCGTCGCTTGTGATGCCTCTTGGTCATCGTGAGCTTCGTCTTGCAATTGGAGAGGAGCCGCGGCTGAGGTTTGCATGCGACGGAGGCTGACGGGGAGTTGTGCTCGATGTTGATGTGGGTGTATGAAGCAGCATGGTCTCGTGCGTGATGAGAGGACTGAGCCGCTCCATGATAGGAGTCGCAAGCTTTTCATCAAGGCATATGTTGTAATATCATGAGCACCACCTCAACTTGCCAGGACCTAGCAGGAATTGTTCGGTGAGTTGCTGGTCGTGCTGAACGTTCGTGGAGCTTCGAGGTCAAAAGTCTTCAATCAATTCCGATGCCAAGGCCAATTGCTCCGGACCACGCCCGACTCTCACTCGCTATTCTACATCAACGTTATCGACGCTAAGGCCAGCGACATGGAAAAGGATCATTCCATCAAGGACGTTCAGAGCAAGGGAGCTGCTATTTCTCAAGCTAGTGGAGGAAAGATACCGTAAGCCGACCACGGAGTCTCAATGGCCCCTTTCTTCCCACAGTACTATGGCTCATTATTCCTTAGATATCCAAAGCATGTCTGGTCACCGGCAGGAGGATGGTATGCACAACCGGCGAATTGGAAGGCAAACACAGCGATCATGGGACTTATCGTCTTTGGTCTTACCGCGGTAGCATTCAACATAGGCGCGGAGCGAGAGTTCAGGCATAAGATGCCAGAGAAGGGAAGATTCTTTCCAAGTCGGTAGTACGTATCCTGCTGCAATGCTGTCTCGCAGATATGATCTGACCCTGCCACGATAGCTGGAGCAGACAAATCATAGAGTACGAGAAAGCTGAGGCGGCAAAGGAAGCAGCTGCCAAGAGCCAGCAATAAAGGGTATCTTTACTCTATGATCACAGGTGTTTGGAGTCATGGACTACTCAAATGGTATTCTGCTTCTGGATGTTAAATGTTACTTCTTGCTGTGATTCGATACCTCCAGGAATATTGTAGCTCAATAGTCTCGCAATTTCCTGTGGCTGACTTTTGCTACTCAGTCATCATCATTCCGTTAATGAAGATCCGCCCATGTCGTAAGGGTTATTTCTTTCATGCGCAGACGGAACAAGCTGAGATCGCCTTTCACAAACAAAGGAGGTCCTTTCAATCTCGAAACTCTTCTCATACTGACATAAATCAGATGGGCGAAGTATTCACCCAGGACACATCCCTATCTTCTTTCGTAAACGTTTTTCAGTCAGCTAGCCGATCCATCTATAACTAGTCTTCGTGACCGGAGTTTTGCAAGATCATATCGAAATGTAAGCGGTGTCCTCGAGGGAGACGAAGTGAGATCATTTTGGAATGTGTCATTTCACCTGAGTGCTAGTCTCACGAACTACGGCAGTATCACCAGGGAAGAAATTGAAAAAGCCTTCCCATCTTCCCAATGATAAGCGCGCGTCAGCATGCCAACTTGTTCAATTGCGAAGCTGGCCGAGACATGCCCATGACTTACTGCACTTTTTAAGTTCTATGAACCGAGATTCCCGATCTCGTCGTTCCTTTGGGACATCTTACCAATGCAGATTCCTCCCATGAAAGCATCAACACCCTGGGACGTCAAGTTGACGGTCTTCGCAATCTCATAGTGCTATGTTGCAAGCTGCTTACGGGTGGCGTTGCGAGTGGTACGCGGGACAACGCTTCATACTCGCAACCAAACAATTTATAGTGCTAACCCTGCGGAAACTTGTTTTGCTATGAAGGAGCGGGAACAACGTCGTGTATTACATAGGACGTGAGGTTCTGGCCAGGATCACGCATGCTACTTCGCTTATGGAACTGTATATATACAAGGGTTATTTTCTCGCAAGAGATGTCCAACGACGGGAGAGAGTGTGTAAAGCGTCCCGACAAGGTCCCATGATTTTCTCTCAGCAGATCTTTCCGTGGACTGCAGCGCCATCATTTAGGCCCAAAGTGAATGCAAAAACAAAAGGGTAGGTAATAGCTCTTGCATTTGCGCTACATCTGGTTTGGACATGGCAAGCGTTGTTCCCTCGAAGCAAAATAAAGAAGAGCTGTTCTCTGACGACTATGCCGCATAAGTCATTACCGAATTATGAAGCCAGCAACTGCTTGAGATACCAAATAGGAGCTCCTGAACTGATCGACCGTTCTCATCGTTCCCCAAATCGCCGAACAGGGAAGCCAACTTAAGTTCGTTTAGGGGAGAGAAATCGACATACGCAAATGCTTCATAGAAAGAACTGCAGCTCCTTTGGTGGACGAGTCTCTGCCATTGGGTCCCACCCATGGATGGGCTTGGATAAGGAGGTTTCTTTCCCCGTTGCGTTTCCCCAGACATGGGCATACACTTCCAGAATGCCTGTTCGCTCCACCGAATATCTGTTGCCAGCGATTGCAGCGGATCAGAACGATCAGGACACACATCAAACGAAACGTCTTCGACAGCGTCATTGTGACACTCATCAGTCTAGGCTCGATCTGCGCTTTAGGATTGATGAATTAGTCTTTATAGTCAATCGTCAATGTATAAGCGTTCTCTCAGAATATACAGGCTACCAATCCCTAATGCCGCTTCGGCATACGTTCTTCGCCCAGTCGGTAAGGCGTTCAGGGTTCTCATTGATGGTTATACCAGAAATCTAATTCCTACTCTTTGCTCTGATATCTCCAGAGCAGGCGGACCTTGCGGGTACAACGAAGCCAAGATAGTTCCCCAACAAGCCATCCGCACTTCTTGTGTCACTGAGAAGTCTGGTACCCATCGTCACACACCTACCAGCACCCGGCGAACTTTCTTCATCGGCGGCCGAAACTTTTGGTGAAAGACATCATCTGGGAACCTAAACAGGAAAGCTTAGATAATTCTAGGGAGCTTTCTTATCATCATCATTACTAGAGGAAAGAGAAAAATCTGATACATGAGGGCTTGAGATGACATATGACTCAGTGCGAAAACAATGGTCTTGGATGGTTCCGTAGGTGATATCATATGGGAACATGGTGTTTAGGTTTACATAGCTGTGAATGGAGCAAGCATTGCTAGCATGATCACTTACCTACGCATTAGCGGACTTTTCTCCCTAGACTCACGTTAGGTTTTCGGGAAGACCTAAGCAGCCTGCAATGTCATTATGGTCAACGTCTGTGAGGCTCTGTGAGACTAAATGGTGTCTTCTTTGGGAATGGGCCTATCAAGGAGACCAAAACCTTGATGCAGGTCAGCTTGGGAGAGGTCATCCGATGAGGTCTGTTCGAAGCATAAAGGATCTGTACAATTCGACCACCAACGATGCTTGTGTATGCCGAGCATAATCATATGACCCCTGACGAGGTTCCCCGTTGGCCTGCCCTTTAGTACCTCTTGGTCTTGGTCCTGCCCAAGATATGGTTCGCATGGAAAATCTGCCATGCCGAAAGGTAGACTGTTACATGATCATAGACCTCCACTCGAGTTTTGTCTAGAATATGTAGACTAGAATGGAGTATATGCTGTATAATGAAATGTACGCCAAGATGATAGAACTATTCTATACTTGACCCCCAATGAGATCGCTTCATATGATTAATATCATGTTCACTTAGCACTCATATAGAATTCCATCCGGGATAATGCCAAACTAGAACTATAAGGCAGACCTCGGACAACAGCCTTACCCGCCAATGCATAAACACCTACCCACGCTACCTTACCGCATTGCCATCTCTCTGTCGACAGGGGCACACGGATGACTTTGGGTAGAATTCATCTTCCAGTGGTTATCGAACTCAATTAGAAAATACCTTCTATTTTGCTACTGGCCTCCATAGGATACCTCGGCCCCCTTCTGATCCGTTACCACTTTACGCCCATTATGTCTCAAATGAACAATCTCAGTGAGTATGCCTCTGCATGTGCCCATGCACCCTAGCTAATGCCCTTGCCGTAGCTACCCTCATCAAACGGTATGCACATCGCCAATGCTACTGCCATGCAACAACCCGTAAATTCCCAATTTCCTGGGTGACCCCAGACATTGTGGTCCCTGGACCTTACATCCACCTATCCTTCTTGCAATGGCTCCAATACTGTCCCAGAAACTTGCTCTAACCATACTCGGTAGGCTCGAGGCTGCCACTTCGCGGCTGGAGGACATGGTCCCCAATATAGGCGACTCTTCCTCTTCTACAAACGGCATCCAGTCAGACCGCGGTCAAGATATGGTGGCAGCTCAGGGGATGGAGCAGGCAGGAGGGCTTCCTTCAACGCCACAGAGACACCTGGAAACTCTGCCACCGGTAATCGACGACTTCGACGGTATCATCAATGGGGAAGTTAAGACTTTCGTCAACATGAGCGAAGAAATTGGGGGCTTGGTGGCCGAACAGGTACATTCAGCTGAGCAGAAAAGGAATGAGGGCCTACTGCCAGGTCAATGCTAATCCATGCGAGTCTAGTCTGCTGCTGTCCTGCGAGCTTTTGCTGCTGAGCGGAAATTTCTGATCATCACAACTAAAGCTAAGAAACCGGATATCCAGTCACAAGGTTACATGGAAGTTCTGAAGGAGCTCCAATCCATGATGGGCGCAGTAAATGACATTCGAGAAGCGAATCGGGCGTCGTCACTGTTCACACACCTAACCACCGTCTCCGAGGGCATTAGTGTACTTGGGTGGGTCACCATCGATCCAAAGCCGGCGGACTACGTTACCGAAGTTTTGAGCAGCGCTCAATTCTACGGCAATCGGATTATCAAGGAATACAAGGAAAAGTAAGTCGCTGGTTTCGTAGCTATGTCCAAGCGTATACTAAAATCTGGGACAGGGATCGTAAACATGTTGAATGGGTCAACGCATTTTACAACATTTTCAAATCTCTGACCGCCTATGTGAAACAGCATTATTCATCCGGCGTGACCTGGAACAATCAGAATGGTATCGATTCTCAGGAAGCCCTCCGACAAGTTCAATCCGGTCAAACTCCCCTATCTCCTCAGCCAAAGTCAGCAATAGGACCTCCGCCACCTCCCCCTCTCCCCTCATTCGATGGCCTACCACTTCCCCCGCCAATGGCGCCGAATGGTAGTACCCCTCGATCCGGCTCTTCAGACATGGGCGCCGTCTTTGACCAAATTTCTCGTGGCTCTAACGTTACCTCTGGGCTTCGCAAGGTGGACAAGTCGGAGATGACCCACAAGAATCCCTCTCTCCGTACGTCTGCGCCAGTCCCTTCCGCTCCCAGTCGGTCATCGTCGCAGACATCCTCGCGGGCCAAATCACCCATGCCCAACAAGAAGCCCAAACCAGAGAGCATGCGGAGCAAGAAGCCACCGCGCAAGGACCTTGATGGCAATAAGTGGCTCATTGAGAACCACGATAATCCGGGCCAGTTGTTGGAAATCGACGCAGCAAACAGCCATTCCATCCTCATTTCCCGCTGCACCAAGACCACCATTCGTGTTGTCGGCAAGGCGAATGCGATCTCCTTGGACAATTGCACGCAGTGCTCACTTGTCATCGATAGTCTTATCAGTGCTGTTGATGTCATCAAGAGCTCTAGATTCGAGATGCAGGTGTTGGGCATGCTGCCAACGATTATGCTGGACCAGGTTGACGGTGCAGCTATCTATCTAAGCAAGTCCAGTCTGGCGACGGAAATCTTCACGAGTAAGTGTACCGGTGTCAACGTCAACTTACCTGGCCAAAGCGAGGACGACGACTATGCGGAGAAACCTCTACCCGAGCAGCTCAAGAGCCAAGTAATTAACGGGGTACTGGTGACTGAGATTGTGGAGCATGCAGGATGAGCATCGTGTAAACAGAGATAAAGGAAGGTTGTCAAGATAGAGGGCGAACGCGACAGCATTGCAATGCGGCATTGTATTATACCTGATATTCTGTAGAACGGGTCTTGGTCGAGTTTGGGATGAGAAGAGCATTAAGATTTCTTGGGATGTCTAGTTTCGATCAATATGATACTGGTATAATAATTGAGGCCATGCTGAACATTAGGTAAAGTCGTCACAGTATTTAGCCTAAGTATCCGTTCTCCGCTATTGGAAGAGGCCTGAAGTATTATCTACAACTCGGACCCTTTTACCTTCCATGTATGAACGCCTGTACTGATCTCTCGTCAAATTTTCGCCACTCGGAATGGGAAGTGACAGGATCGTAACCGGGTTATTGTAGCAAAACAGCTGACTAAGGCTATCACGATTCTCCACTTTTCGTATCGATCTTCTTGGGGCTCCCCTGCCCTTCTGGATCGTCATCCTCTTCACGAAGACGCTTATTCGACCCTTCATTACTGAATGTTGACTCTTTGGTGGCAGCTGATACTGTCGGAGGAGGCGCCATGCTGGTATCGGCAGACTCCGCGACTGCTGTACCTCGAATGGACCCATCGTCCTGGACATCAGGAGATCCCTGCCCGTTTTTCGGTGCTTCTGCTGGCGTATCATTGCTCGGATTGACTTGAACGCCAGATCCGGTGTTTGATGTCCCGATTTTCGGGATCCCACTGGGAGACCGTTAGAAAACATTGAACGCAGGAAAATGAATCAAGACCAACCGCTCATCTCTATCAATTCGGTCATGGTTCCTGTCTTTGTGTCCCGAATCACCCCGACCGCCGCGACTTCCTTGTCCTGGGCCTCGATGCTTCCCACCGTTCCTGCCTTCGAAGCCGGACCTTCGGTCTTCGTCTCGACGCGTTCTCCAATCACGGTCATCCTCATCGCCACCTTTCCCACCTCGATCATAGTCCGGGCTATTTCTACGGTCGTTGTCCTGCCTTTTATACTGGTGCGCTTTCCGGTCATCTTGTTCGTTTGGCCTGACTTTCCCCGCTTTGATGTCGTCGACTTTGTCGTCACAATACTGCTTCTTGCTCTTGATCTCTAATTCTTTTCCTTGCCAATTCGGCTTAGGGTCCAATGCGAGGAACGATTGCTGGGTAGCCTCCGAGTCGAACTCTACGAAAACGCTCCCCTTGAACGTTTGTTCGGGGTATAGTCGTCGTAAGCGTACAGAATTGGTTGATCCATACTTCGCAAAGAATGCTTCGATATCGAACTGTGTGCTTGGCCCTTCGTCCCCAAATCCTTTAGCATAGATACTTCGCGCCATACTCTTGTCTTCGTGTACTTTTTGGATCTCAATCATTGGCTTGCCGACCAAGCCTTCGGGCAGTGCCTCCTTTCTCTGAATGCACGTATCGTCTTCCACCAGATTGAGAGTGGTACTCTGTTTTAAGGCGTCGACGATGGCGGAGAGGGGTTGGAAGTGCCGCATACGCTTGAATGAGTGGATGACACTAATTGGAACCGGCTGGTTTTCATGACCCTCAACCTTTGTAAAGAGGAATTTATCCTGCAGGAGGTTGGAGTCGGAGAAGTAAAATTCCACCTTAAATCATTAGATTCGTGTAATTTCTTGACCTATCAGGAAACTGTACCTGTTTACGAATGGCAGCAGGGTCGCTACTCTCTTGTTGAGAGGTAAGGTCGGATTTGATGTTCTTCTTATACTGCAACCGATCATGACTCTTTTCATACTTGTATGGTTTCCGGGAATTCTTATTGTCAAACTTGCGAGGCCTGTCGTTCCACCTCTGACCTTCACGAACACGTTCCGAAGTTTTTCCGTCACCAGCCGTGTCAATTTTGCTGTTGGACTTCTTTGATTCCTTCTCCACTGATTCCCCTTTGTTTGTTGTATTGTTTGTGCCATTGGTATAGGTCTCAGCCTGTTCCTTTGCCTCATTGATCAGGTCATTGACCACATCATGAGTCAGATTGACGGTCGCCGCTCCATTCTTATCTTCGTTGAGATGTTGGACAGCCTTCTCAGTCTCCATGATGGACGGTCTTAAACCGGGTACCTGCCTTTGCAGTGATGTTAGTTATGGCAATGGTTATTGTGCGATTGAATCTTTGATCACTACTTCGAGCGCCGATTTCGGCATGCCAACCCCATGCTTTCCAAGAATTCTGGCTGTAAATGATCAAGAGAAATACCAGGTCAGAAGTGTGCTTTAGTTGATTTACGTCAACTGTTCCCAGCAACAGGCAATCTGCGACTAATGGAGTAGGTCCCCAAAACAATTGAATCGGAAGCAATCGCAGGGATGACGCTTGCAAGTCTCAACGAAGTAGTAGCAACATTTCATTGACAAAGTAAAACCACGCTACCTTTGGCTGTATCAAGAATGGCACAAGCCTCACAAGCCTCCCTTGGCTAATATGGACTCGACTGGTCTGTTGGATGCGGGGAAGGTCCCTCAATTAGGATGAGAAGAGAAGCGGTCGTAGAATGTAGAGATTCTCTTTCAATGAGATCGCTAGTGGTGCTTGTACCATAAATGTGGATTTTTTGCGGTCGAATGCGGAGGTTATTCTATTGCAAATGAAAAGAGTTCGACCTCGTGCAAGAGCTCGGAAAGAGTCACAATATAAAGTGGGAGCTCCCTCGGCTCTACGTAGAAAGGAAACTTTCCCGAATTAGGGTTAGGGTCTCGATCTCGGCGAAGGAGAAACGAGATTGACATTGGCTGCCGGCTGCTCTACGCATCATCTATATGGGATATTGACAATGCGCAAGAGGTTCCATGGATTGAAGAGACTAGTATGTATTGATCTATCCTTTTGAGAAATAAGTCTCGGCAGATACTAATCCTCCCTCCAGAAAATCCGTCAGTCATGGAATAAGTATAATCTATACAACATTGCCCGGGCAGAACCTCCCAAAATCTCAGAAAGGACCTTCTTCCAGCAGAAATGGACTGCAAAGTCTTTGACCAGGGCGTACCATGGAGAGACTGTCCGCGAGAGAATGTGGACGAGAATGTTCAGGAGGACAATCAAATCTGTCGTGCCCATGGACTTTAAACATCTAGCTGAGAAAGATGGATCAGAGCAAGCTGCGGGAAGAGGATCAGGCCTTGAGCCCCCGCCTGACCAGAATCTCAAACCGTATCCGAGGACTCCATACCTCAATATGACCTATGCGCCAATAGAGAGAAGATTAGACACTGCGATATTTAGGGCGCTATTCGCTAGTAGCACACGGCAAGCTAGGCAATTCGTCGTACATGGTTATGTCAAAGTGAACGGAAAGCAGGTAATTCATGGGCCTGTGTAAAGTCAGACGAAGAGTACGATTGACCGGCGTTTCTCCCAGATGATATATCCAGGCTACCAATTGAATCCGGGCGACATGTTCCAGATTGAACCGGATCGAGTTCTCTTTGCCACAGGGGCACCTAAAGACAGTGTCGAGCGCCGCGCAGGACGAAGATTACGAGCCAAATCGGCTAAAAGACGATCCCAGGGCGACAATGAACCTGCCGAACCCCCAAAGCCCAAACCGCCTCCACCCTCTGAATCCACCAATTCTGCCAAAACGCCCAAGGACGCTCTCAAAGAAATGCTCGCGCAGGCGAAGAAGCTTCTCTCCAGTTCTTCCGAGTCGCTGCCCGCAAAGCGAAAGCAGGATCTTCGTGCTTTTCAAAGAACAGTGAAACGCACGCTTTCCCGCCCGGACACTCATACTACTTCCTCTCTCGACAAACAATTAGAAGAGATTACAGCCCGCATCACAATTGTCCCTTCGCCTTCTCCGGCCTCAACTACAACTGCTTCGGATGTACCGGCTCTCTCCACTCCCGCGCTTCAAGCGGAAGCCTCAACACTTTCGCCCAACCAGCTCAGGACATTACGCAATGCTCTCCAAGAAGCACGAGAAAACCCTGTAGACCCATCGAAGCCATATGCCACACCTTGGCGACCCAGGCAATGGATGTCGGCCTTTGCCTTCGTTCCAAGATATCTGGAGGTGCACCAGAAGGTATGCAGTGCGGTCTACATCCGGCACCCAGTCGCAAGACCAGGTTTAGCGGAAGTTCCAACACCGTACGGATTAGAGGTAAATTCGTTGGCGCATAATTGGTACCTTAGAAGGAGATAGGCGTTGTGTGATGCGAGCCAAGTCTGCATTGCATCACGGCATGATCCAACAATGCAAAAGGTCACTATGTACTATATGTTGAATAGCATAGCGTGGCATGGTGGTATATCGTAACAAGCATACCAGGAATGTGTGTCTACGCAAACACGCTCGGATTTCCTTCCAAATCCTCTTTCACGTGTGCTCCGCTAGCTATGCAAAGTCGCCTTTACATAGTTCGCGCCCACCATCGTTGTTTGCCATGCCTCGATCTCAATCAATGGTTTTCTAGCGAGGTCTTAGACATGGTAAGTAAAGATCGTATATCCCTAAGCCTTCAACGGAAGCAACAGCGTCATCTAGAAGCTATTCTCATCGTTGCCCTTCTTATTGTCCAGTGACATCGCAAGCACAGACGCTTAGCGACAAGGTGGAAGCTCAGAGGTGCGCCATTCAAGCAACAGATGGTCCGTCTCATGCAGACGCAGCATAACGCAGGCCTCTGACCTATTATGGAGGCGCCTATCGTTCTATGGTAAAGAATCTAGCGTGAGGCGTGAAGGAGGTAGCTTCCAAAATGTATTAAAGATTTCGTGTCATGTTGCCGAAGACCCAAGGCTGGGTTAGGAAGGATGTCAGTCAGACAGAGATGAAGCTTTGAAGGTGGCTATCTCAAATGCAAAGCGCTGAAAAGACATGAATACCGGCCGAATGCATTCATAAGCTCCTATTCAATTCGTTTTTGGCCTCTTCCGCGCCCCCTTTCCAGTATTCTTGGACGAGTGTCTGTAAACGCAAGCTCGACAATCCCTTACCCTTCGAAATCCTTTCAAGATTCCAGACTCTCTTATCGCTTTGCTCGCATCCCCTTCTTGCCAATGCCAAAATGGTTCCATCCCTAGGCCACCAATTGAGTGAACTCATCTCCTCAAAGTAGCGCCACGCGTCTTCGAGGCTGTCTTCACTGTTCAAACACACGAGTATCAGTCTATCATATGTCAAGGCATCTGGAGTGATTTTCAGAGCCGCCATCTCCGAGGCAAGGAACATGGCCAAGTCTTTTCTTGCTGCTTGAGCACAGCCTCGGAATAGGATATTGAAAGTCGCCGTATCCGGTTGTAGGTTGCGTGTAAAGCTGTGTAGGGTTTTGTATAAGTTGAGGGCGGACGGAAGATCCCGGTGCAGGATATTTGCCTGCATTACAACATTCACGGCCTGTATAGGAATCTGCCGATCTTGTTCATGCAAAGCTTTGAGTACCGTGATGGCTAGGGCAGGGCGTTTCGAAGACTGGCACAAGTGCATGTATATTGATCGGGTCGACGCCTCTGTAGGTGGCTGACCAGCAGCCGTCATGATGGTTAGAAGATTAAATGCAGTTCGAAGATCATTGTTGGTTATGTATGTATCTAAAAGAGCTTCATAGTGGTGGAGCTGGATAGGATGGCCCGAACGACGACCAAGGATACGAAGGACGGAAGATGCCAAGTATGTATCACCATGGCGGGCCGCAGTGCTGAGAATATTGATACAGAGGCCTGCAGGAGGGTTAAGGTAAAAAGACTCGACCCTGGCACGATATGCAAAGAGGGTAGCGGCGTGGTGGAGAGCACGGGATGCGGTATCGAGGAGGTGATACCAGAGTGTTGCGGATATGGTGAGTTCACCATCTGAGATACGGTATTCCATCAATTCGAGAGCTGAATCAAATTCCTCAGCAAAGCAAAGTGTATAGATCATGGTGTCGTATAACCACGACTCGATTCTGATTCCCTCCTTTCGCATTTGCTTCATGGTGTCTAACGCAAGCTCGAGCTGCCGGTCTCTGATCAGACCGGCGACTACGTCGTGCGAGCCACCTCTTGTTAAGGTAAACCAACGTTGACGTAGCTCGTCAAGTATGTGGTGTCGTAGCAGGTAGTCGGGATGGACGGCCAGAACCTAGAATCTGTCAGTCGCACCACTGGCAATGTATGAACAAGTAAATTTTACTCGTAGAACCGCATGGTAGGTAGCTGAGTTCGGGGTTATTCCTCCATTAACCATCTCCTCCAACAAGTTCGAAATTTCGGATGCTGAGCCATATTCGTTGTCCATATTGGCGAGGAGCAACGCATCGTATAACCTTGCATTCGGCTTCTCATCACGCACGGTCAACATGATGTTGACGCACGCTTGTATCTGAGAGTAATTCCCCTCTAAAGCTATCTGGCGCAGCTTCTGATAGGCGGTCTCGATCGCGAGCTCTCTCATAAAGCCTTGGTCGCGCCTTTGAAGTTCGCTGAATACGGCGTTTTGATGTAAGTATTTCCGGGCGTAGATGGAATTTCCAGGGGCATTGCAGTGTAGAGACGCTCGAGGTTTCGTTGTGGAGATCCGCATATTGTTGTGACGCTGAATATTGAGACATCGCTTGAATGCCCAAGACGTTGGTCTGCAGGCTACTCGGAAGTCCGGTAGCTTGAGTATATGCAACGAAGGGCGCAGGTAATTCCATTGTGCGTCAATGACTCGTTTCACTACTGGCATTGACTTGGATGAAATGTTGGGTGGTGCATCCAGCCAAAGTCCATTTATCTCAATCATACTAGCGTCATGATCAACGCGCTCAACCAACCATTTCACCTCTATACCTCTACTTTACTCTTATGTATAATGTTTCATGCACAGGGATATCTTGGATAAGGTCATGATATCAGCATCGACTTAATTCCTATCACTTTTACCACAATTTGCAAGTACCAACGCTTACTATCTAATGTGATCATAAAAATGACACAAGAACCATTAGATGCCTATCCGAAGCTCCTCCTGTCTCGCTAAAAGGAGCATAACTGCCACTGCATCCTACACCTGAAAAAAAAATTACGTTAATATGATTCTCTTTGCTTACAGCGCACCCTTATTTAGTCAACTTGACCTGGATATCTACTATGATGCAGAAGGCGCAAATGCAAGCCATTTTCCCAAGATCCTGCGTATCATTGTTAAAAGTGAGGTTATGCAATTTGTTCAATAAGTGTATCACTCGCATTCGTCACCTTTTCATACATAGCTCCATTAAGTTGACGCTCTTCCAACTTTGATGGAGCTCCACTTTCTTCTGAAATCATCGTTCCCGAGACCACCAAGTGATTCTGCGTTCGGGAATAAAGGCAAACGTTTAATATACACGCGCACCACGGCGTCGACTACAGCAGCTCTGTTATGGCGTTTGAGTAAAATTCTCGCCCGGTTCATCCGCTATTGCGAGGTCGCAATTTGGACATGTCTCTTCCCTGCAACGTGCGGGCGGATTTATACCCCATTTTGAATCATCGACCTCTTTCTAAAGTGTATATTTTAGTCTTTCCCTTTATTCACTATATCAATTATTATCTCTTGTTCGCACAAGAAGAAAATTCCGCGCGGACCTATTTTATATATACCACAGCCGAACGATCTGATATTATCTTCAGAGACTTCTAAGGCCATCTTGAGGAATCTTTGCTCAAGAGACCGGCAGCGGGACGGAATCTGGCTTAAAGGCATTACGCCGCTCAATATGTTGGAAGCAACCTACAATGTTTTGATAAATGCATCTCACAATGCTTCAATCGCAATTCGCCTTTCCACTTCTTATGTCTCGGCTTAGTCGCTCTACCGACCCGAAGCCCCCCTTAGCCATCTTTCCTCCCCGATTCATTCTGAGCTGTCTTCACTCTCCAGTTCATTCAATCTCAAACATGGCCGCGTTCACTTTTGTGCAAACGTACGCGCGACAGTTAATTTCCAAAACAGCTGGCATTTCCAATTTGCCTATCCTTGTTGCAACGCGATTAATATATCGTCCAAAGTGAAATATGGAAGACGGTGATGGTAAGATGAGGATCGCAGTCTTTAATTGAAGGTCTTATTTGGTCTATTGTGTCTACATTCGATGACTTCCTCAATTAGCCTGATTGCGAGCTGCTAGACATACTCCAGTACCAGCAATTCCTACTAGAATTTCACGCGAGCCAAATGCGTGCTACGAGATGGTCACTGACCCATACCATTACTGGCCGGCAGAACGTACAGTGCAAACTCCGTTCTCCTATGACAGAGATAATAAAAACCATAAGCCCTAGATATGTGTCGGGGCCTTGGCCGAACGCCGGTAGCCGAAACGTAGAAGATTAGATGGTGGACACGATGTTAGTTGTACTTCTATTTTCCAACCTGCTACACGACCAAGGCAGTTGACCTACCACCTGCCGGCTGCAGAGACAGATTTGATCACCCTGTTGATGCGTCTCAATACGGAGGAACCATAATCATCCTCCTGAACAATTCCTGCCATTCATCTCAGTTTTACATCGCCGCGGCGCTCATGACCGGCGTTGTCCTTACAATCACGGAGGTATGATACTGTTATTGGAGTTCTCGTAGTACCCGAACTTCGGATATCTTTTCAAGCCTCGATCGTGTCCAAAGGTTGAGGTTGATGTTCTTATCGAGCTGAACGGCGGTGCTCTGTCAAGCAGAAATTTGGCCAATGATGGCAGTGCCTGAGGCATTCACCCTCTTCCCCTACCTCTCCCACGAGCTCCACTCCTTCCTCCACCCCTCCCTCTGTCTCCTCTTCCGCCATGGTCGCCGCGCTGAATACCACCACCTCGACCTCGACTGGACGGTTGATTCTGTTGTTGGTCTTTAACTAGGTCCACGATCTCGTCTGGAACACGTAGATATTTGATCTGCGACTACAGTCAATTTGGTTCACCGCAATCCTCTGAACCTGGAATTACGAACGTTGTTGCCCCTAACATAAACCTCCGGCAGCCTGAAAAATTTGTCGCCTTCTGGACTTGTTTGCACGACTTCTTTAAGGGTAAGATTCATCCAGGTATCGCAACTGACAAGGTGGCCGTTGAGCGTCTCCCCATTTTTGAGTTCCACGAGCATTGGATGACCCTGGGCCGCAGTCAATAATCCAAGCGGTAGCTAGAAGTAATGGTCAGTTCTTTCGCGACACCCAAATCCTTGACGATACCTTACCATGATCACGCTCCGCTGAATCGTGTATACTGACTGTTGATGAGGTCGAGGATTTGATCGATGCCCGTTCTGGCTAGGATAGAACTGCCGCTACCGCATCCTAGCGCGCGGAAGTAAGAAAGCCAAGTCACAGGCAGCAACGCTTCTCTTGTCTTATCAATAGAGTATATGAGCCTGACAAAGAGTTGATGCCAGAGACGACTTCGAGTTGTCGAGGCGATCAGAATGCGCGCCTTCGTCAGGGCGGTTGCCTTGCTGTCTGGTACCCCCGCCCTGACTTTTGTTATACCTGACGCAACCTCCCTGAGCACCCCACCATCAAACGCCATTATCGAGTACTGTAAGCCTAAGATACTGCGCGGTTGAGCTTGGATAAGGCCAGAACAAGGGCTGACCATAATTAGATCCTCGCGAAGCTTCTTTGAAGTTCGATCTTACATCCCCTGGGACAAATGAAAGATATTCTGTATAGTGGACAGTTCAATGGCATCATTGGATCATCAATTAACAACGTGTAGAAATTTACCTTCCAGGTTGAGGGTACCGAAAAGGCTTGCGGCGAGAGCAATGTTTTACTCAACGGACTCAATCTCGACTCCGAGTGGGATGGCACCACTGCCCATGGCCGGGGCTACCTCGATATCTATGGTGGAAGAGAAGCCCAATGGCACATTAGCTGCCTTTTCGACACAACACCGGCGGATGGGAGCAATTCTCAGGGAGAGGATGTGGTACATCTTCTAAGCCTTGTTTTGGGTCCCTTTGCGGACACATCTCAACCTGGTTTTACGATCTCCTACAAACAGATGGTATCGCCAGCGGTCCTACGCTTCAGATCGAAATACTATCCGCTTGGCGTTATCGAGCGCCCTGGATTCACCGACAGCTGGCGGACACCCTCGGTAGAATTTGACCCAGAGTTAGCAAAGAACATTGAGAAGAAATACCAGCCTACGGCATTCGGATTTCTAGGCCATCGCCAGAAGAGCCTTGGATCTTATCTGAAAGAGCTGAAGGGCGTAGTGGCGAGTGAAGTTAATAAGGCTGTCACGAAACTATGTCCCAAACACGGAGGAGGCTCGAAAGTCCACGCCGTCCCTATCAGCCCAGATAGACTGATTGAACCAGCGCCAATTCTCGCCGATAAATTGAAGAACCACACGAGGACTACGACCGAAACCTATGATTCCACGAATACCGTTCCCAACCATTCCGCAGCCGAAACTCGGTCACTAACATACCTTGAGACATCCAATCCTTCCGCTACCACCTCAACAACACCATCTGTTATATTGCAAACTGGCCAGCAAGCCCATATACTCAAAATCTTTGGTGGAGTTCTGATCTTAAGTTCGTTGTTCGCATGGCTTTGCCTACGGTGTAGAGACCCTCGCCGTCGTGCCGAATGCCTCGCTCGTCGAGAAGAGCGACGAAACAAAAAGCTCTATCGCCGAGCTGCACGGCAGCACAAGCTAAAAATGTGGTTTTGGCACTTTCGTATGAAGTATGGCCTTGTCTCCAACGAAGTTCTCAGCTGGGATGAGAAGAGAATTAGAACCAATCAGCAAGAGAACGTGTTGGACCGGGTCATGACAGATGACATCCGCGTGCTCCGCAATGCGCATAGAGTTTTGAATAACATCTCGGCCGTCGAAGAAGGAAGGCACGGTTTCGCATACGAATCTGAAGGGATCGAGCGCAGGAGGAGCGTTTCTACCCTCCCTGGCTATGAAAGTGAGGGAAGTCAGCCACCCAGCTATGATGATGTTGGCGGTATTTTTGAAGGTACCACCGTGGTTGATGGCTTTCAGTACACGACAGCAGAGACCGAATTCAGGAGCAATAGCAGCGTCGTTTCGACTAGTCCTCGGATCAGCCGGGATGGCACGAACAGTGACTTCGATGAGAAATTTGAGCCCATCTCCTTGGGAGAGGCTGAGCCCGCTGGTTCGGTTGTTTATATTTCCTGAAGTAACGATATTGAATCTCCTAGAACATAGGCGTCGGGCAAGCTGTCGTGCAGCATTTGTAAAATAGGTGGTGCTGATGGGAAAGGGTTGGGAACAAACGCGTTGTCGTGATCATTACGTTCCTACATTGCCTCTCAATGAAGACATACATATATCTCATTTAGGATGATCAAGCAGCAAGGAATTGATATTCATCGACGATCATGCATAGGCTTGATATTACACGCAATTTTACTGCCCATTTCGCGAACTCTAGGGATAGATTTTGGTAATTTACTCCACACCGTTACGAGAAATTCCTTTGAAGGTCAAGGGGTACCCTGAAGGCCAACCCCAGAGTATGGAAATCACTTGCTCCAGATGGTCAGGATTTAGCCTATTCAAGGCTCTTACGACTCCTTGGCTTTGTATTTAGAATAACACATATATCAACAGAAACTACTGATGCATATTGCCCCTTGCGTTGGGTGGTGCAGAGCGACTTCGGCGCCAAGGAGTGGTAGTTAAAAGTCTTGAACAGTCTAGTAGACCGTCGTCGTACCTCGGGCTCTTCGCATCAAGGTATTCATGAAACGGGTGAATCTTTTCAGAGATGCAGAGCAAAATTGTACCAATTTCTATACCCATTTCCATAACGGTCTAATATAACGGGTTGTGTTCGGAATAGTGCATAATCATGAAGTGTTTGCATATTCTAGCACTCTTGGAGCACCATGCTTTCATATCGCTCTCCAAACTATAGACATTTCCGCAATCTACCCCGGAAAGGATTTCGGCCGTCTTCAAGTTCCACCCCATGTAGCGCCAACCCTGCCGCCTCGTCAACAATACGCCGTGATCCCCCAACGGTCTTGCATCATGCTCAGTCGACGGCTGTCTCACCAACCTCGGCGGTCCATGTCGGTACCTCCTACGAGTATCTATGCGCTCATGCACTGCTCCGTCTGGGCTTCACGAATCTGATTCGCACTGGTGGGCGTTCGGATCGCGGCATCGATCTATTAGGTTATTGGAAACCACCCTTGCTATCACCCACTTCTCGAGGTCTACCTGTGATCGTCCAGTGCAAAGCCACAGCACGCAAACCTGGACCGGAGATGATACGAGAGCTCGAAGGAGCTATAGCTGGCGCACCTAGAGAATGGCGGGAAGACACTACGATTGGGGTGCTTTCTGCGAAGAAAGAATGTACGGATGGTGTGAGGCAGGCTGTCAAGAGGTCTAGCCGCGGGCTTGTTTGGGTCATGATTGAAGACGTGGACAAAGAGAGGGGGTTTTTGGCCGGAGAGGATACCGGAGGGAAGGTGAAGCAAGTCCTGTGGAATGCGCGGGTCAAAGAGGTCCTCGGAGATCGGGTAGGCGCTGGGTTGAGATACGCGATGGGGAAAGGAGGGATCGAAAAGGACGTGTGTCTGACTGTGGATGGGAGAGTGTGGGAACCTGAGATGACCATCAACCATTCAAGGGCCCCGGACCGCCAGGCTCTAATCCAGTAAGCAGTAGCCCTTATGCAAGGTTGCACGAAGGCTTTTTCACTTCAACTCAAAATATCTAAAAGCTGTGTGGCTTAGAGAAGGGCCACTGCTGCGGCTTAGCTATATGCGACGCTCCTTCGACACCTCGAACAATAGTTCTAGAGAGAAAGCACATTGCACTACCACGCCTAAGCCATCCCCGGAACTGTGATTTGCAACTTCGATTCGCCAGCATCCCGATCGAGTGTTAGATGTTGTTAAGCCTTTCGTGCATCTCGCGAGAGAAACATGCTCGAAGTGTCTTTGGGTTTGCCTTTCACTCCCCTGTTCGAGCGGTGGGATTGTTGCGAGCAAACCCGAGCTTCGTGATTTGAATAACCCCAGCCCGATTCCAGTGAACATATGTTTTACCGGCAAGACAGTGCTAGGGCCACATTAGGATTGGTCTTATGGCTCGGCCTGCAAACACGCCTGTCAAGTGTTCGGTTTAGTCATCTAGCAGCGGGAGGAGATCTACCGCTTGAGTCGATATATCTGGTATCTTGTTGGAGAAGGGCCTCCTCGGACATCTTTGGTTACAGCCAAACATGAACCTAGAGCCGTGCGTGGTTCCAAGGTATTGTTGGTACGGCCATGGGCAGAGCAGCGACAGGTTCCGGGTCAGGTCCTTTGCCTTTTCTGGCAATCCTCGTGATGTCGTACGGTTTCAGCTGAAATGTCGGCGAAAATGCATCGATCCGTCTTAGTCAAGCTTCACGTCCTTTGCCTGTCTCTCTTTGCAACTTCAATTTCCCCACCCAATCGTGATGAATACTCCATAGACTGACGGCTACCCCAGCCAAGCTGGCCCCCAACGTAACCCAATAGGCACTTCGATAGCAATACAGACCGTCTCTGCAATCTCTTTGTCCGTCAGGTGATATAATTGAGTGTCGATCGTAGATATGTCCATAAATGAGATTGAAGATATTGCCAAAAACAATAGGGGCCAGGGTCATACATCCCCAATTTTGGCTTAGGCCATGGACGCCGAAAGTTTCGGCAACAAGAGCTGGATAGACGCCGAAGAGGAAGCCGTAGGCCAAGCCTGTAAGTCCAGAGACAAAACCAAGGACATGGGGATTCTCGATGCGGGCACCGCATATTTGCGCAACGAGGAAGATACAGCTGGATACGAAAAGGCACCAAAAGCGCGACATTCCGAGCTTTCTTACTATGATGTCAGAGCCAATGCCTGAAAAGACATGTAAGCGACAATACTACGTGGAGTGAAGGCATGCATACCGCTTGTGAGTCGACCGCAAAAGCTCATGATAGAGAGAATTTCGACTAAATGTATATTAGTAGAGAGTCGTACAGAGCATCAAAAGCCGAAGGATAACAGGACGGCTAACTTACCATGCATTAGTTGTCGTTCCTGAATGAACTTGGATGGTGCACTGTCATCGTAATGATGCCAGATTGCTCGCGCCTTTGGATTGTGTTAGGTAAAGCATAAATAAGATGGGGAAGCCCAACTTACATCGTTACCGATATTACTGATAGAAGTCAGCCTAAAGTATGACCATATTGCCTGTGGACTTACTTGATTGTCATCAGACCGATCCCCGTCAATAGTCCAAGAAGCAGCCACAGCTGGTAGAACTTCATGTTTGAAAGCAGGTCTAGACCGCGTACATCTACATGCTGTGAGTGATGGTTGATAACAGGTCCTCCGTCGCCATTCTGGAGCGGAACATCTCCAGAATCAGACTCGGAAGATTTAGACAAAAGGGAAGAGATCTCTTCTATGCCCGCTTCAAGGGTGTAAGGTTCATCCAACTTTCCCGAGTCGCTATGGAGGCCATCCTTGTAGGATATGGTTTCGGATTGCGTACCTGGATCATGAGAGAAGCCTGTAGCACCGTGTCTGCTCTCTCCAGACATAGTGCGCTTGAGCAGGGTTGAGGAGTCAGAGGTGCTTCGTTCGTCCGCACTAAATACGGAGGAGTATGATGGGGTATTTGGGACAACTCGTAGAAAAAAAGTCCCAACGAACACCATAGTAAACGTGGCGATGGCCAACAGGAGGAGCAAACCAGCCGTATCGTCGGGAAATGCAAGAGAAGATATGGCCGAGAAATAGAACGCACTCAGGCCAAATGCAGAGAGTGGAAAAGCAGTCGCCGTTCCCCGATGATTCGGCCAATTCAGAGCAGCTGCGTCATGATGAGATGGTGTTCTTCTCCAATGTGCAGGGAGTCTCACATGTCTTAATGGAGCCTGCAAAAGCAGCGCAACCCCCAACTCCGGTCAAAAAGGCAAATAAACAAAGCCACGGTATTGATATGGATCCAGGACCACCATCATAGGCTAATCGAATACTCAGAATGATCAATGAGGTATGGGAGCTCCCACACCTTTGTATATCGCAAAATAGCCCGTCCCTAAAGACATAGCGCCCAGTAGAGCGCCGGGAAAAGGTCCTTTGCTGTCGACAAGTAGTCCGACAGGTATGCCTGCAACATACATCCCGAGGTTGCCGAACGTTCCCTGCGCTAGGTAAGAGCTGCACGGGCCTATCTCCCTAAGATATATACTGACAATTAGATTACTCTGGGTCGACGAAAGCTTCATCTTCTCAGCAAAGGCTGGAGCCCATGCCGAATAGGCATACTGTTCGTTCAATCAGCATGGAAACGGAAGCGTGTATGACCGAGGTACCCACGTTGGTCCCGCATGCTAATGAGATTGTGGTTGCAGCGACAACTGATATAATTCTCGCTGTCCTCAGCTTGGTGTCGGACATTGTCACTGGATTAGTGGCTCTCAATTGAGGATGCCATCGTACGTGTGATGTACGAGACAAAAATAATCGAGACGGTGAAGTCTGTCGATTGAGCACGATACAATGGACCCTTATCAGGATTACGAGTCGCGGCTCCCTCGGCTCTCACTCCCGTGCCACCTGCCACTTCATAAACGCGACAACTCCGCAACTCTGAGGCAAATAAAATCCGAATATCACTTCTATAACACACCATGGGCGCTCTACTATCCATTCCGCTCCTGGCCGTTCCGAGTCTTGGGTCGGTATGTTGAATTTACCATGATTAGCTTGTTCTCTTCACTGATCATAGCAGCTCATGACTGTGGGTGCCTCATGTTGCGGAGCAGCCACATGTTCCGCAGTATGTAGTGCTTGCGGGAAATTCCAGAGCAGGTGAGATCACTGTGATCGTAGAATAGTTACATGCTGACGATAGTAAGTATGGCCACTCGAATTGCCTATGCCGTCATCCTCCTCATCAACTCCATCATATCATGGCTGATGCTCACACCATGGGCGCTTAGAAAGCTTGAACATCTCACTCTAGACTATATGACAATTACATGCGAAGGAAAGCAATGCTATGGATTTGTAGCAGTTCAGCGCGTCAACTTCGCACTAGGTCTCTTTCACTCCGTGCTCGCAGTATCATTACTTGGTGTCCAATCATCGAGAGACGGTCGGGCATCGCTACAGAATGGCTACTGGGGACCTAAAATCATCGTCTGGCTAGCTTTCGTTGTTATGGCCTTCTTCATACCCGAAACGTTCTTTCAGGTCTGGGGCAAGTACTTTGCGCTGGCGGGGGCAATGATGTTTGTACTTCTGGGACTTATCCTTCTAGTTGACCTCGCGCATACCTGGGCTGAGTTCTGCTTGGAAAAGATTGAGAGTTATGACTCAAAGGCATGGAGAAGCGTCCTCATTGGATCGACGCTAGGGATGTATACGTTATCATTCGCGATGACGATTGTCATGTACATCTTCTTCGCGAATAGCGGCTGCTCCATGAATCAGGCAGCTATCACGGTATGTCAACCCTGGACCAAGGCTTTGTGGAGCACAATTGATAAGGCGTAGGTGAACCTTATCATCCTACTAATTATCTCTGCCATTTCAGTACATCCCACAGTCCAAGAACACAACCCTCAAGCTGGCCTCGCACAATCGGCCATGGTTGCAATGTATTGCACGTACCTCACAATGTCAGCCGTCAGCATGGAACCAGACGACCGTCAGTGTAACCCGTTGATACGTGCCAGCGGTACCCGTACCGCCTCCATTGTTATCGGCGCCGTCGTTACCATGCTCACGATCGCATATACCACCACCCGCGCCGCTACCCAAGGTATCGCGTTAGGCAGTCAAATAAGCCACTCCTATAGCAAAATTGGCTCCGAGGACGCAGAACATGGATTAGTGGATACACAACCCTCGTCATCCCGCCGAGAAATGCGCGCTGAAGCCCTCCGTGCCGCTGTAGAAGCGGGCAGTCTTCCCGCCAATGCACTTGATGATGACGATGATAGCGAGTCCAACGACGGCCACGGCGGCAAAGACGACGAGAGATCGGGCACGCAATACAACTATAGCTTGTTCCATGTCATATTTTTGCTAGCTACATGCTGGGTGGCCACCCTCCTAACGCAGAACATCGACTTTGAGACCACCGGCGATTTTGCTGCCGTAGGGAGGACGTATTGGGCTAGCTGGGTTAAAATCGTTAGTGCTTGGGTAGCGTATGGGATCTATACATGGAGCTTGGTAGCGCCCGTTGCAATGCCAGATCGATTTGGGCATTAATGGGAAATCCTAGAAGCGAAGACATGGAATGATGATTGGAAAGTGGCGTTTGTCGTGGAGTCGGGGTAGAGATCAGGAGGTTAGATGATGGGTTCCCAGTATGTTAGTATGCAGGACGTTGGCAAGGCCACCTACTGCATTCAGCGATCACCATATATGTAGTGCACGATCGAGGAGTGTACTGTGTCAGCCAATGAATTTATTCAAAATTGGGAAGCGCGGGCAAGAACATGATGGAACCTGGCAAACAGCCTTTTCTATCGTCCCGTACATTTGTTCAAGCGCATCCGACAACGTCGTAGCATATCTCTCACATCGTTGTCAGTAATAAGGTATTAAAGATTATTAGCCTCGTCACAACCTATCGATTGAAGCAAGCTAGACATGAACCAAAAGGGAACCGTGCTAATTTTACAGTTTAAAGTCGCAGCTGAATTAGACCAACGTAGGGTATTGTTATCATGGTGTCATCGGAGCTGATAGAGTAGCGGTATCGGAAGGTGGTCGGGTCTCAAGTGTTGCTATTGTTGGTAAGGCTGCCGAGTAGGACTTCGGATATGTTAGTGCGAGACTCAGGGATGTAGCCCATTGCTGAACGGAATGTGATGCGGCTCTGGATATTGGGGTTCATTGGACAGCCGAGCTCTCTTCGGAGGTGGTTGTTCCCCCCTTAATTCTGCAATTTCATGCTCGAGCTCCTCGATTTTGTGCTTCAGTTCCTGCTCGCAACGTTGTGACTGTTCGAGTAATCTCCGGAGCTGACTATCGGAGTTGCGGGGAACCATCTCAGCCTGAGGTGCCCCACCTTGTTCGTACTGGGTGACGGTCCCTCGATACAAATCATTTATGACTTCTAACTCACTAACACGTGTCTTGAGGGCGGTGTTGGCCTGCAAAAGCCCTTCATACGTTTGAGGAGGCTCGAGGTTACGATCGTTGAAGGAAGACGAGGAGCCGGGCGAGGGATGGCGTAGTTGAGGTAGAGCAGGAGACTGGAAGATGTTTTCGGCAAGTGGAACGCCGTCAAAAATGTGCTGCGGAGCGATGTTGGAGGGATGACGAAGAGCAGGTGTTTCAGTCCGCGACACTGGTGAATTAGAGCGGTCGGAGTCACCGGAAGAATTCTTGTGCGAGACTCGTCTATGAACAAGCGCACCAGGAGGGGGGGTGCCAGCGTCGCAATTAGGTATTGGAAGACCGTTTCCATCAAATAGGGACTGTCGTTCACCGTCGTAAGTGCGCGTTCTGTGGAAGGTGTAAGGTTATTGAAACGGACCTTTCTCTTGTGGCCTTGACCAGCAATTTTCACGCGGTTGCGAGACTTAATAACATCTGTCTTGAGACTGATCGGTCGAGGCGTGCCATGAAGCTTGAGGAAGAGGCCACAAGCATTGCACAACACGGAGCCCATCTCATCGCGACGCCAGAGCGGAGTGGTTGAGGTCGTGCAATTTTGACATACGGGCTGTATATTACCATGCTCGCGGTCAGCGTATGAAGCCATAGTCCTCGCGCATGGACGGTCTCCCTTATCAGGAGGAGGTAATCGAAGAAAGTTGCGATAAGATGGGAGGGACTGCGGCAAGTGCGCTAGCGCGCGGAGGGGAGTCGGCCGAATCTCACCATTCCTTGACCACCGGATGTCACAGCTGGCGACGAGGTAGTATAGGTCATTCTTGGACTCGCGTCATCTTGATACGCCCTAATAAACAGAATCAATGATGGTCAGTCTTTGGTCCTGCTCTTAAACAATTGCAATTACGCGTGTGTCTCAACTTGGCGCAACTCGCACGGGATCCAATTTCAAGTAGCATCATGCAAATTGATAGGACGATACCATACCTGAGATGGGGGGAGGGACCTGACGCGACTGAAGCCAGGGCGGCGAGAGATGGGTTCAATGGCGAATCGGACTTGGCAGTAGCACTGATGTTGGCTATCTTATGTTGTTGTTGGGCTCGATCGTATGTGACGAGGGTACCCTCGGTGTCTCTTGAGGGAGCCGCTTCTACCGTGGGCGGATCGGAGATCTGGCGTGTAGGAGGCGGTCGAAAGGTTGGGTCCAAGGGGGATGCCCGGTACAACAATGGTGCTGATGCTGAAGCCGTGGCTGCGGTTGATGGTCGTCCGGAAGGAGACCTTCAACCTCGAGAGCTTGGTAAATAGGGCGAAGATAGTAGAGTAGTACAGTCGGGTAACAAATAGTAAACAATATATTGAAAGAGGGGTTGGGCGTTCCGGAATGATGGGAGCTTGCAGAATAGGTCTTGTATTCTAAAGATGGTCGACTATATGTTGAGCAGGTAATGAGCAGTTGATGGTTATAGTACACGGCCCAATACTAGCTCAGCTTATCACTGGTGATTGACTAGATACGATTGTAATTTAGCGAAGCACAGGAGCATTGGTGGTAATATAAGGTATTTTAAATGACATCTAGGGAGCGCTATCTGGACTCCTGCTACGGTTACGGTGTTCTAATTGATACGTATATCACTACATCTGTAGTCCCAATTTCCTGAATCCCATCTACATGATATCCCCTGATATCCAATTCATCAGTATTTCAGAGCTGTACTAGTCGTAGCTCACATATTACAATATGATAGCATAACAAGAAAGCCTCTAACTATTGGAAGATCCACTGTGTCACAGTTTTATAAGGATGGAGATATAGGTATGAATGACCACCACTCTGGTGTCATCTATTCAAATTACTTCATCATGGTTTCGATGTCAACTCACAGTACCTGCGCTACAGTCTGGGTTTATGCAATAAGAAGTTGTATGAGTATGCAGTACTCCGTACGGAGAATCCTCCGCATAGATTGCCGTACTCTTCAGCCGTGAGTAATCTACCGTATCAGCGGTACCACCCGCCTTCAACCGAACTAGCGTCTTACCAAAGAGCCAGCGCGACTTGTGTTGATAAAGATATCCATATGGAGGATCAGCGTAATAGACGACAGTCGCGGACCACGACACATTGAATAGCAGGGTTGTATAACATGGCTACGGTAAAAGCCCTTGAGGATCGTACCATTCATCAAATCCAGTCTGGACAAGTCATCGTAGACTTGTGCTCTGTGGTAAAAGAGCTGGTGGAAAATAGCTTGGATGCGGGGGCTACGTCCATCGAAGTGCGCTTCAAGAATAATGGTCTTGATTCTATTGAGGTCCAGGACAACGGCGTAGGGATTGCTAGCGAAAATCATGGCACTATTGCCTTGACGCATTATACATCGAAACTGTCGAGCTATGATGATCTATCCACTTTGAAGACGTTTGGCTTTAGAGGCGAAGCTCTTTCCTCTCTTTGCGCTCTTGCAAAATTCTATATTACGACCGCGCGTGCAGATGAAGCTCCGAAAGGTACGAGACTCGACTTTGAGGGATCTGGGAGACTACAAAGTACGCGAGTTGTCGCAAGCCAGAAAGGTACCACTGTTGCTGTGGAAGACATCTTCAGAAACTTACCTGTTCGACGACGCGAGCTTGAGAGAAACATCAGAAGGGAGTATGGAAAAGCACTGGGGGTTCTCCAGGCATATGCCTGCATTAGTACCCAAGCAAGAATCTCGGTCAGCAACGTGATAGCCAAGGGCAAGAAAGTTGTAGTCTTCGCAACTAGATCAAGTCCAACTACGAAGGAGAACATTGCAAACGTTTTCGGTGCCAAGATCTTGCCAGGACTGGTCACTATGGACCTAACATTTGAGATGCGGCCGGTGATGACCTTGAGCCAGCTTTCAAGTCCCAAGTAAGCCACCATCCTATGGACCTGTGACCATTGCGAGTGCTAAACTTCAAGGAACAAGGAGGTACGAGTGATCGGTCATATTTCCAGGGCTATTTCTGGTGAAGGGAGACTGGCCCCTGACCGCCAGATGTTCTTCGTTAATGCTAGGCCTTGCGCTTTACCCCAAGTTGCCAAGATCTTCAATGAAGTTTACAAATCTTACAATGCTCTACAGTCACCTTTCGTGTTTTCGAATTTCATCCTTGACACGAGTAAGTGGTAAGGAGAGGACAGGTGCTTCCTTGCTGACCACAATAGATACATACGACGTGAATGTTTCGCCGGACAAGCGGACAATTCTACTACATGACCAGAGTACCTTACTCAATAGTCTGAGAGTGGGTTCAATGTTGCTTTTCAATTCCGTTCATTGGAACCTAATCGCAGCAGGTATCCTTGATGGAACTTTTTGAGAAACAAGATCAGTGTGTACCGATGTCACAGAATTCCATCCAGGAAATGTCAATTCCTAAGCAGCTTACCCTACACCGAAAAACGGGAGGCATCGATGAGCCGAGTATACGCTCAATCATTACAGAACCTCGGCTATCCGAAAGCAAGGGTATTGATGCTAGCAAGAACGAGGACCCATGGATCGGAGATTACAACGATAGGAATCCCAATGAACGGTCCAATGTCACCCATCTCTTAAAGAACTTCCTAGGTAGGGATTGCAAAAATCGGGTCATTAGTCCTGAGGTGGCCGGGATTCCCGAAGTTGGAGTCAACGCATTATCTAAAGACAAGCAAAAGCTAGTTCGAAAACTTAGCAAAAATTGTGACGGAACAAACCCGCCGGTCGAGTATGACAGCACTCGCAAGCTATCAGGAGCTGCTGCTATGGGTACACGCCACTCGGTGGCGGTCGATGACTTCAATGAGAGAATCGCAGAACAACAATCAGCGGTCGTGGCAAAACCCGATCCTCATTATGGCGAGGAATGTCAATTCAGTTCATCCGATGGAAGCCATTTGGCGGAGTCACCATCCTCACGGGAAACTCAAGATGCCTCTGATCGCATGCACCCAGGACGCAACCTTACAGATGTTGCAACTGTAACAATTGGCTCGAAGAAAACGACTGTTATCCTTGAATCTTCATTGCCAAAACAGTTGCCAAAACAATTCAGAAATGCAAAGATACCGTCAACTCATGATAAGGCCAAGACTCATGCTAATGATGCTTCGTGGGACAATTTTAATAGCAGCATGAGATCGTTCGCCGCCCCCAAGAGCGAGCTAATCAAAACGATCGGGCGGCCACCAAGCAAATCTTACGCATCCATTGATTACTCGGAAGACGGTCTCAAAAGTCAAGTACTGGAGGGGCCTTTAAGCACGGGGTCAGCATCTGTGGATGACGGTGGCTATCAAGATCCCACTGGCAACGATAGATCGGATGCTGAGGATTCCTCTTTTGACACTGACCAAATTCCACTATCATGCGACGCCAACCATGATAGTCAATACATAGAGGAAGAGGAGTTGAAGGCCAGGGAAGATGCCAAAGTTGCCGAATTGATCCGACAAGCTGAAGAACAAATCATAATGCCCTCACAGGACAACAGGAAGCGTGCGCATCAGATACTGAAGGGCGCTGGACAGAGAACTTCCACGGCCGATTTGATCCAAGTGATTGACGCCTCGGTTGAGAGGATTGACACGCAACTCAGCCGGCTATCAGACGCCATACGACGAACGCATCAATCATCTGATCTGCCATTTCCAAGGACGTCTGCTACCGCTGATGAATCCTCTCCGGAAGAGCATCTTTCCTTGACAGTCTCGAAGGCTGACTTTGCCGACATGCACATATCCGGCCAATTTAATCTTGGTTTCATCCTAGCTACTAGAAAGAACGCAGACCTCTTCATAGTAGATCAACACGCGTCCGATGAGAAGTATAACTTTGAGCGCCTTCAAGCTAATACTGTCGTTCAGCATCAACGTTTAGTTCAGGCCCGCACTCTCCGACTAACGGCCATTGAGGAGGAGATAATTCTGGAATACAAGGAGGCTTTGCTCAACAACGGTTTCTTAGTCGACGTGGATACGAGTGATGACTGCCGAGTAGGCCAGCGCTGCAAGCTCATCTCTTTGCCTATGAGCCGCGAGGTCACGTTTGACGTTACCGACCTGGAGGAGCTTATCTCAATACTGGCCGAAACTCCTGCCTCCGCATCAATGGGAAATGTTCCCCGGCCATCCAAAGTCAGACGTATGTTTGCGATGAGAGCGTGTAGGAGCAGCATCATGGTTGGAAAAACATTAACACTAAAGCAAATGGGGGTATTGGTAAGTAAGATGGGTAGCATCGATAAGCCTTGGAATTGCCCACATGGCAGACCAACCATGAGGCACCTCTGCAGGTTAGACGCATTCGAAACATGGGACGAGGGTGATGGTCTTGTGGGCATGGAAGAGGAAGGTGAAACGGTAGAATGGAAAAGATGGCATACCGAAATGATGGAGAGACGGGAGGGGACAAGGGGAGAAGACCAAGATGATAATATACACATTGAAGTAAACACTAGGGCAGACGGCGGGGACGAGAAGCCCAACCCATCAGATGAGTGACCATTCTTTCGTACTACATCAATCATCTACTTTACACTTGCTAGTATATCCCTAGTTACACACTCATATCTATTCAAAGTCAGCGTAAGATTATTTACATCCAGCTCCCAGTATGTCCTCTTCCTTCCTCCATTACCTTACCGCTCACCTCCCTTGCACGAACACCTCCCATCGGCAAGATCCCGCCCTGTCGCACTTCAATTCCGCTTCGACTGACGACTCTGCCCCCCCCACCCATCCCAGAGCTGTCCACAGCGCCCCGAGTTCGTGCCTTGCCAATGCCTACCATGCCTGGGCCTGGTCGCCGATTTTCCTGCCTAACATTTCCTGCTCTTGGCGTTAATGCACGCTTTTCCACGTCTTGACGCCGCTTCTGTTGTTGGATAGGTGGTGTAGGCGGATTCATCTCTAATGGTTTAGGAAAGGCGTCCTCGTCATTTGACGTGTATGAGAATGGCGAAGTCTGCGAAAGCGGCTGGTAAGGTTGTTTATTACGCAGGTGTTCCAATTCTCGGGGAGACGAAGGTTGAGGTGATGGAGACCGTGAGGAGTGAATTATCCAGTTGCTATCTGGTGAAGTAGGAGCTATAGACCGGCAGCTGGCTGATGCGGGCCGACTCGTCGCAATAGTGGTGATAGTATTGGATGAGTATATCGATGACGATCTGGTAGAACAATGGCTTACGTTGGCCTCTGCGGCTTGCTTAATGGGAGCTTGCTCTACAGGCAAGCATCGGAGATCAGTACTGGGGATAGGGGAAACTGATTGATTAGGGTAGTGGCTCTGAACTTTGGTGCGAGACCAGTAGGGAGAGCGCGCTTGGGTGTAGGACGGGTCCTTGACGTTGGTCTGTGAAGTACGGTGAGCAGATGGTTGGTCGTAGAACGGACTTGCTGAGAGATCGCGCTGAGAGTCTCTAGCATTAGAGATTGAATGCGAGACATTTGTGATGTTTTCATGGGAATCGTGCCGGGTAAGCATGAATGGTACCGTTCGTGACTGAGGGATCAGGGGATCCTCAGGCTTGGACTCGCCCTTACCGGTGGGCGTTCCCATGCTAGTTTTACTCATGCGGCTATCCAGTAACGATAAATGGGACTTGTTGCGCTTGTGTCGAGACGTCAGATTGTCCTCGAGAGGATTCATATCAGGTGGAAGTCTGGAGATTTTACGAAAAACCACTCCTAAGTAGATCGAGATGATCAATGACACAAGATGGAGGCTGCCACTGACTACGCTTATTAGGAACGTAGAGTGAGTTATCTTGGTGGTAGCCTCATCGCTACCGAATAGTGTCGTCCAATGGCCCGTGGCATTGACCGGCTCAATGTACTCTGTTCGAGACATCAAGGCGGTAAATACGAGGAATGGAATCAATCCGACATCTACTATGGCCGCAAAAAGCATGTAGCTAGCCGAAGACGAAGGAGTGCGTCCTTTGGGTGAGCGAGCAAGATGGTAAATAGCGTAAATGGTGTGTAGAATTGCGACACCAGGCTGCAATATCTCAATCAGCCGTCTAGGGATTTGAGTGTGGCACATACAGGTACCCTTATAATCCACCCAGTCGTAACATCGGCTTCTTTGATACATATGGCACAGAATAATATTGCAACTGCGCCTAAGAGCTCGCATATGCGAAGTATCAATTGAGTCAATCGGGTCCATTTGACTTTCGATTTTGTGTTGCGGCTCATTGGTATGTAATTGAGGTTGCCATAAGGGCTAGCACTTTATGAGTAGGTATTTCGAATGGAGTGGGAAGGGTCCAACCCACACCACAAAGTACGAGTCTGGATGTCTATTGAATTGTTTCGACTCCGTCAGAGGGCCATCAGGCCTTGGTCGTGGGCTTGGTGCAGACCAGCTTGCGTGAGAGGCAGCTTTTGGATTGAATGCTTTTTCAGTTGGACCAACGAAAGAGTATTTCGACGGATGATCATACAAGAAGGGCGGATCGACCCCCATGACAAAGATACGTTGACTTAGCCCAGTTGGAAATAAAATGTCAAGATATACTCCAGATAGCAATCTCTACGGCAGATTGTAGGTATAAGAACATAAATAGGATCCGTCCTCTTCGCATGTCAAATCGGACACCCTAGTATCTTATTTACAGTACGTTGGCAAGGTAACCTCGCTACCAGACAAGCGGTTAGAGTATTCTAGGGCTGAACCTTGCTCAGCTCGAGCAATGTGGATCTACTAAGCGAAATGTTAGCGCAGTGTAAACATGCGTTACTACCTTATCTTGGCATAGTGGGCGCGCAAACAAGCTGTAAAGTACCCTAAGGTAAAGTAGGAATTGCCTCATGGTGCTCACAATCTCCTGCCAAGCTGTGGCTAAGTAGTCCGTCTCTGAGTCCCCAGATGAGCAGCGCGCTACGAGCTATTAACGCTATCACCATTTGGCATACAATCTCTAATGGGAAGCAATCTATCCAGACTTACTCCTTGAGGCATCTTCCACTCAACATCTCTAAACGTTATAGTAGCCATATCATCCAAGATGGGCGGCCGTTTCGCATGGCCATTCTTGGCTCAGGGCCTGCAGGCTTCTACACTGCCTACAAGGTGATGTCAAGTATCGAAAATGCAAAAATAGACATGTATGAGCGCCTTCCAGTACCCTTTGGGCTGGTAAGATTTGGCGTTGCGCCCGATCATCCTCAAGTCAAGGTAAGTGATGGTATGGTGATTCCGCTCACCGTCGTTACTCTGTGGCATTAAATTGTCTGATATCTCGCTGTCTAGAATTGCCAGGACAGATTCGATGAAGTTGCTTCCTCGCCCAATTTTAACTTTATTGGCAATGTTGAAGTGGGTAAAGACTTGCCTCTGGCATCTCTCAAGGATCACTATAATGCCATCTTGTTTGCTTACGGGGCCACGAAAGACCGAAAACTCGGATTACTACGGGAAGACACTTTGAATGGTATCTACTCGGCACGTGATTTCGTGGGCTGGTATAATGGGCTACCAGAACATGCTGGATTGGCACCAGACCTAGAGTCCGGCAACGAAGCAGTCGTTATCGGGCAAGGGAATGTTGCTCTTGATGTCGCAAGGACATTGTTGAGTGGTGTTGATAGGCTGCGGAAGACAGACATGACAGACTACGCTCTTGCTACTCTCTCAAGAAGCAGAGTAGATCGTGTCCGTGTCGTGGGTCGAAGAGGTCCAATGCAGGTAGGCGATGAGCCTCTGCGCATTATCATCGAGTTGACGGACTCAACACCAGGCTTCCTTCACCATTAGAGAAGTCCGCGAACTTCTAACGCTTCCGTCTGTGTCATTTGAACCCATCAATCGAAGTCTATTTCCACCGAACGCAGAGGATCTCCCCAGGACGCCAAAGCGCTTTACAAAATTGTTGTCAAAAGGCTCATTAACTCCCCCCGCACGAGCGCAGAAGTCCTGGTCTTTAGATTTTTTGCTTTCCCCAAAATCCTTCAACGCCTCTCGAGCAAATGCTAGCCACCTGTCCTCAATCACCTTCGCGAAAACTAAGCTACAGGGTCCAAATGTACATGAGCCATCCGCGAAGATTTTGTCATCTATGGAAACACTATTAATGGAGACTTCGCTCGCATTCAGGAGTATTGGTTACAAGTCTGATATGATAGCTGGTATGAGAGACTTGGGCATAGACTTTGATGAAAGTCGAGGGATAATCCCGAACGACTCTCACGGACGTATCATCGGTCTCTCAACAGGTGGAGTTGGGATTCCGGGCATGTATTGCTCTGGCTGGGTAAAGCAAGGTCCAGCAGGCGTCATTGCAAATACTATGGAGGATGCATTTGGTACTGCAGAAGCCATCGCTCGTGACTGGAATGATCGGCAGCCATTCATGGCCGGGGGACAAGGCTGGGACGCTTTGAAGCAGGAATCAGGCCAGAGAAATTTGAGGAGCGTTAGCTGGGATGAGTGGAAGATGATAGACGTAGCTGAGAAGAGAAGAGGCAGCGTGAATGGAAAGGAGCGCGAGAAATTCACTAGTATCGAAGAGATGCTCGAAGTATTAGCCTAAGTCCACCGCATCAACCTAGATGCAATTAGTGATGGGGTAACGATAGGTACCTACTAGAACACGCAGCAACGTGACTATCAACTATCATCGTACCAACCACAAGTGAGTCCACTCGCTTAGTGGCTTCTCCCGAAGCTACTACATAGTCACTGAGAGGGGAGACCAGTGCATGGATCTTTACCGCCCTATTGCAATGTCTTGTCATTTCGTTCGAGTTGTCTTTTTGATCTACTGCTCGTCCACTCTAACCCATATCAAAGCACAACCCAACACAAATCTTGCAAAACATCACTAATCGGGGCCCCCTGAGTCGCACGCTCCTAGGGGTAATCAGCCACTAGTCGTCACCAGCCACATGTCGCATGGGCAAAATGAGGTCCCCAACAGCTATAGAACGACCTCTCACCCACTAGGATTCACGAAACTTGATAATGATGAATCGCAGATACCTTCTTTATATCCTTTAGAAGGGCTATGGCCAAAAATAATAAGGAATATATACAGAACGACATATGGCTGGTGACGACTAGTGGCTGATTACCCCTAGGAGCGTGCGACTCAGGGGGCCCCGATTAATTAGTTGACAAGTCCTATGCTTCTGCTCTCTCCCTATCTACCTCATCCACAATCAATTTTCTTAAGCCCTCAAACCCGTCGCTCCTTCGTACATACCTAACCCTCCTCGGTCTCTCCTCCAACCCCACAAATTGCATCGGCAAGATATCCTTGAATTGGAACCCTTTTTCCTCCGCCAGCGCCATCTCCACCGCCTTCGCAAATTTGGCCGGATGCGCCGTTGCCAGCGCTACCTGATGTGCACCCTCCGCAGATCGCAGTGCCGCAGTTACCGCAATTGCAGAATGTGGATCCAAGATTTGGCCGTTGGGCCATCGATAAACATCTCGGATGGTGGCAATCGTCTCTGCATCCGATATCCGCTCCGATGCGAAATCTGCGCGTACGGCATCCAGCACTTGTTTCTCAACGCTGAATCCGCCGTTGGTCTTTAACTGAGTCTGCCATTCCTTGACTTTCTGACCCGCTGATTCTCTGTTCTCTTGTGCGCTATTCGCCTTTGAGCCATAGACGTCGTGCGCGACGAACCAGAGTAATCTTTCGAAATTGCTGCTTACAAGAATGTCCATCGAGGGCGATAGCGTTTCCTTGACTCCCTCAGGGTGTGCTGTTGCCCCTACAAGACCCCCTGCCGCCGCGGCGCCGTGAACGGGGTTCTTCTCGTACGTACCGGTCTGTAAGAAACGGTGGAGGATATCGTTTTCATTGCACGCGATGGTAAGCTTCGAGACGGGCAGGCCCATCCGCTTAGCAAAGTACCCGGCTAGGATATCCCCGAAATTCCTGACGGTAGATTCTAAGTCAGCGTTTTAGTTCTTGGAGTGAGCGTGGTGAGCTGGTACGAGGTATCTCTCGCGTAACTTCAGTGTGAGCAATGTCTTTTGACTGAAACCTCGACCCTTGAGATGGATTTGATAAAAACTCACCCTGTGGGAACGACGAAACGGATTTCATCGGTCGAGGGATTATATGTGCCAGAGCGAACTAGCGAAAGCGAAAAGTAGGATGCAAAGTAATACGTTATCTGAGCTAGTATTCGTGCGAAGTTGATAGAATTTACTAGTCGAGGCAAATATTAGTCTTAGTATACCATGTAAGCAGAATCTTCAAATCTAACCAGCGGCAAGTCTCTGACTTGAATTGATCAAAGGGTCGTTGAAAAAGTCTTTCACGAGAGCCTGTTGAGTTGCGTCAAAAGCGACGTTCTTAGCAGAGGCATGAGATGTGGTACTTGACAGTCATCAAATGTCCCTTCAACGCTTAAGCAATGGACTACAGACTATTCATTAGAAGTTTCCTGCTATAAGTCCAACAAGGAGCACAATACGAGCAACTGAGGACTGGTGACATACCATTTTTATCCGTCACTGTTGCAAATCCGGAAGTCAGCGGTAATCAGAAGTAGAGAAGAAGCCAGGAAGCATCTTTGAAGTGCCTGCACTCCCGGGCCATATTGCACGGATTAGTTCTAGGATTGGGCCCGTTTTAAACCCACCCGTTGTCATCTGTGCCTCCTGTGTTGGGCTCACCTGGATTCGGAGTCAGCATCGCCGACTGCAAATTCTAAGATCTATTGAAATGAGGCACAACATAGGGGCTTTGTTTATTCACCAGCCCCCAAAACCCGAGTTGCGATAAGAAGGGGGGGGCGTACCTTCCCTGTCGGGTACATAACGAACACCGAGACATCTCTCTTGCCCCTCAAGCCATATATCGCGGCGCTTCCAGTGTCGCCACTTGTTGCACAGAGGACTGTCAGGTGCTCCCGGTCTTTGCCTGACTTCCCTTCGTTCCTTCTGACCAGGAAGAACTCAAATAAGTTCCTGTTTTAGAATTTGGGGTCAGCAAGATTCAGGACTCAGCGTATCACACTGATGGAGGACAATAGACTCTACAGTGTATATACCCCAAGAACTGCAGTGCCTGCAACAGTCAATGTTAGAATCACGGATTGTTCGGCTGTGAGGATTTTCATACGATGTCTTTGAAGGCAAACGTCTCCCCATGGTACAGCTCCAACAAATGTATCTTTCTGGCATTATCTAGCGTCACCGTAGGTGTCACGCTCGGAACTCTAAAAGTCGAGTACGACCGGTTGATGATGTCTCGAAGGGCCACAGGCTCAATTTCGCTTGGGGCAATGTAAAGACTAAAAATCTGAAACGCAAGCTCAGAGAAGCTCAAATGAGACCACTCATCCCGCCAGTTTGACGGCAAGGAAGGAATGTCTTCTGGGAGAAATAGCCCCTGATCTGTAGCTAGTCCCTTTAAGACCGTCTCTTCGAAAGAGAACTGCGCATTGTAAGCTTTGGTGAGTGGCTTGAGAGGTCAGCATACACTGTAAGAGCCGCCACGGGTGGAGAGATAGCGCTGTGATGTCGTTGGGGACGACATTGTATGAATTGAGATAGCCTACTGGTACCATCCACAAGTACCCACTATGGTATCAGGCAGAATAAATGTTAGCGCGATAGGGGTTTGATTGGTCAGGAGAGAGATTTCACCACCCAAAACTGGGATTACCTAGTAAGTCCGCTCGCTTAGTAGCGGCGGGGCAAGCCGTCTACTATAGCAAGTTAAATATTAGCGTCTTAGCAGTTTTTAGTAGTAAGTTTGCTATCCTAACTAATAGAACCCCTGTCGCGCTAATATTTGACTATAAAGTGCACCCAGGCGTTAAGTAGACTGTCAATCGTGGCTTTCCAGCCAACTTCCGATTGGGCAGTGGTCTTGACTCGTCGTTCACACTAAAGCTGGTTCCTCGCTTACATGGTACTGGAAGTAAACACCATCTCCAAGCGTTTCGTTCCCTACGATCATTCTGATCACGGAAACCTATTGTATAAGACGATATCTCACTTGGACATGGGCATTAGTAACTGGGAGAACTGATTACATGACTGTTTAGAAGTGGCGTACCGATAAGCCTCCAAGCCACTCACGTCTCACGGGTCGGTCCTTCGCGCGTATAGTACAGCAGCAGACAACGTCCCCAACGAAGCGACGACACCAATTTTACTACGACGATCATTCACAGACACAATGCAGCAAAATCCAGAAGACCCGACCCGTCTAGAAGCGCTCATCGAAACCATCCAGAGAGATGTAAAAGCACTGAAAGCAGGCGATCCTGCCGCGCGGACTCGTCTGGTGGACAGAAGCGCTCAATTACAGCGTGCAGTCGAGACGCCCGCTGAGAGGACCTTCAAGATGAGATTTGCGGCAGGTTTTTCCTTGGATTTTATTTTTTAATCTGTTTTTTTATTCCCTCACCTCCGATCTCTTTCAAGAAAAGGAACTTATTGGATTTTCAAGTCAAATAGCTCCTCCAGCAATTCGCAATAAGTGTTTTCATTGAGAATGGCGTGTTCGCAACTCTATGTGCCAAAGGAGACCCGCAAATCACCGCTGAGGAGCTGTCGAAGGGTACGGGCGTGGATAAGCTCTTGATAGGTGTGTATATCTTGGCTCCAACACTTGATTTGGTCCCCCTCAGCGTAAACAAAACTTCTCACTCTCGAATCAGCCCGGCTCATGCGACTACTCGCCGCCGTGGAGATCGTAGACGAGGTAGCCGAGAACACATACAAACCCAACGCCGTCACCCACTTTATAAACCAGCCCGGCTTTATCGGCGCACAAAAACACCAGTAAGCAGCCCGCCTTCCCCGATACCTGGACAACTTGCCCCTATCGCCACATATCCAACATGAACAAATGGCTCCAGAATTTGGCACCCACAAAAGATCTAATACGCTATCCTTATCCTCCCAGCTTCGACCTACATACCTCCGTCGGCGTCCGCATGGTCGAATACATGCGCACGGGCGCCGGCATCGAGCAGTTCAACGACGAGCCCGGCAAGCAGGCCCCGTGGGAATATTCCCACAACGGCAAATCGTTCTGGAAGATCCTCGAAGAGGATCCAGAGTACAAACGGGACTTCGATCTGTACATGGCTGCGCGACGACAGGGTGATCTGGTGCCCGAGTGGTTTCAACTTTACCCTGTGGGGACAGAATTGACACCTCCTACGACGGCTCCTAGTGGTGGTAGTAGTAGCAGTAGTAACACCGGCAGTCTGAAGACCGGCAAAGATGATGTGCTGCTTGTTGACGTGGCTGGTGGGCGGGGCCATGACGTCGGGAAGTTTCGGGCCCAGTTCCCACAGTTACCTGGGCGGTGCATCTTGCAGGATTTACCGGAGACAATTGCACAGGTAAGGCAGACGACGCCGCCACCAGGGGTCGAGTTGATGGAGTATGATTTCTTCACGCCACAGCCTATCAAAGGTAAGTCCCCCATCCTCCTTCTCACTTCCCACTTCCTCTCCATGAAATACCCGCTGGTGCAAATTCGTCAAATGCCCGCTTCCTTTCCATCGGTTTACCTCCAATCAGTCCTACATATATAGCGAAGCCCCCTTCGTCCCGGCTAAACACACCCCTTCTTCCCCACCCCCCTCCCGAAAAACCAGCTCTGACATCTCCACAACACCAACGTCCACGTTCACTTACTAACAACTACCAACCTCAACCCCCACAGGCGCACGCATCTACTTCTTCCGCAACATCGCCCACGACTGGTCCGACCAGCGCTGCGCCGACATCTTCTCCCAAACCGTCGCCGCCATGGACAAGCACTACTCGCGCATCCTCTTCGAAGACTTCGTCCTGCCTTCCACGGGCGCCACCTACCGCGCTGCCTCCATGGATATGCACATGCTCTTCTCGGTGGTGGGCATCGAGCGCACGGAGGGCCACTGGCGCGAGCTGCTGCGCGGGCTGGGGCTCCAGATTGTGAGGATCTGGTCGGATGAAGTGGCGGAGCATGAGGCTGTCATTGAGGCGAGGAAGATTTAGAGTCTTGGAAGGGAGCGCGAGAGGGTTTAGTGGGTTGGCATGAAAGATGTGATGGAGAGGTCATCCGTAGCTCTGATTTCCCAATGGAAGGGGGAAGAAAGAGAATAGAGGGGCGGGAGTAGCCTATCTTTGCCTATCTTGCATCTCTGCAGAGCCTATCAATTTGCATAGATAGTGGCGTGAACTACCCGCAGCAAAACCCTAGTATCTCTTGTCTTTTCTAGACATTGGCGAAAGTAGCATTTTCAATTTCTTAAGAGGTGATTCTTTTGGTGCCGCTGAAAGAGTAAGGGCGGACAAGTATTATTTTATGGTAGGCTGGGGAACGAACCCCCATCTATCTATTGGGCTACCTTGTCGGAGAGACGCTGGAGGGTGACCTATGTACTTTTGGTGATAGTGTCCGGCTTCCTCAATCACTCCTTGACAAGCTCCTTCGCCTCCTGCCATTGCCTGATGCGCCGGCCGTAGACCTGTAGGAATATAATGACAAAGCTGGCCGCGAAGGTGATGGCCGCTTGGATCCCCAGCACCTTGGCCGCACCGATCTCCTGCACCCAGGGCAGTTGGATGTACGTCGCCATGAAGCCTCCCCAGATGCGACCAATGGACACCCACGCGCTGACCTCGCCCGACTGGCCCGGGTAACAGTCGAGCAGGTACGCGTTGACGGCAGTCGTGCAGATCATGATCCCGCAGCACTGGGCGGCGGCGAAGACGGCGAGGATCATGTAGTGCCAGTGCCGCTGCACGCCCAGACCGATGATGATGAGACTCACGACCATGATGAGGGTCGCAGGGTATGAGATGGTGAGGCGTGCTTCGGGGAGGATGCGGCCGCCGTGACGCTGGGCGTAGAACGTGCCGAAGGCGTCGTGCATCCAGTGTCCGATCAGCCAGCCGAGCGTCACGCCCGTGATGCCGAAGAAGTAGAAGAAGCCTTGAGAGCGTGTTAGCAGAGAGTCTTTGGGTGAAAGGCAATGTTGAGCCGGGAAAAAGAAAATCATGCGGGTCTCACCTAAGTTTTTGGTGTTGAAGGCGTAAAAGTTGACCAACCAAATGCTGATCGTTGTGTTGACCGAGATGACCCAAGCGAAATTCAGGAGGTAGTAGATGACGATCAACAAGACTGGAAGATTCGTGATGACCATTATCGGTTGCAACATCACCGACAATGGTCGTCTCTCCGACCGGGCGGCCCTTAGCTGCTCGACCCCAATCAGCCGAAGCCAGCGCGACTGGCGAGGTGCCTGCTGCTCTTCTGGTATGGTGCGGTCATAGTATGGTTAGTCCAAGAGACCGGCGATCAGAAGCCAGCCGATTCCCCACAGAATCGTGCACACCCAGAACCCCCACCGCCAGCTGACCTTGTACTCAATGAAAGCGGTGATCAAGGGGCCCAGATACGGGCTCAGGATGATGGGGAACTCGACATAATTGATCTTGCGGGGATGCTCGTGAAAGAAGAACAGGTCCTTGATCCACATCAAAGCGCCGCCTTGGGCGGCACTAGCGACGAGACCATTGAGGATACGTGCCGCGATGAAGGACTTCAGGCTTGTTGCCGCCGCTGCCCAGGCACATGTCGCCAGCGCCAAAGATTGGAAGAGGAAGATGACAGGCAAGCGTCCAAAGTAGTTGGAGAGGGCCACGACAACGAGACCACATATTCCCAGACTGAAAATGTTACCGACGATGGCCTTTTGCACATTATACTGACTCTCGTTCCATTCACTGTGACTTGTCGTTACTGCTTGCTCTTGGGCTCATTGGTGGGAAGAATGATACGGGAGAGTGCTGGGGTCTCACATGGCTTGTGGAATCAGGGTGACAATGCCTGTCCCAGCAGTGTAATCTGGCAGGAATGCAACAAACCCAATGATGGCCAGTGTGATGGCCTTCTTGGATGGCAACCAGTTGAGAGGGTCATCTGGGCTGTCGCTGGGCTGGGGGATCAGGGCAATGCGCCCGTCGGCGGTCTTCTTGAGATTGGAGCTGTCATCGTAGTTGTCGGCGCTGACCACGTAGCCTTCAATGGCAGTTTTCCTTTCGTCGATCGTGACCGTCGGGGCGTTCTTCTCGAGAGTTTCCTCTTTCGGGTTTGGTTGGCTCACCGACATGATGTCGATGTGTGGAAGACAAGGAGGGGAGGCAGGGCGGGGGAAGGATTTTCAAGGAAACACGAGGTAGGTAGGAGGGTGGGGGGGGTGTAGTCGACCAGTAAACGATGTGGGAGGTTGCAGCGCGCACCTTCATAGTACATCGTACTATGGAAAGTCTTCCAACTAGCGCTCGCGACTGGACAAGTGACAACGTGGCTTTGAACCTCCTCCTCCCTGGTTCCTAGTTCCTCCATACGCAGTAGTACCTGCCACAGACCACCAAGTCCAGAAGTTCGCATCGCCCGTTGCACCAAACGCCTTGTCGGTCGCAGGAAAGATCTTCTCGCTTAATGGTGCTTGGACTCGTCTCCCGGTTTCCCCCAAGCTATCAGCCTGCATTAGCAACGTGACTGCGATAAGATGTACTCCCAAAATAATCAATTAAACCCAAGCTGTCACATCCCGGGGTGACGGGTCTGTGCGGCTCTAGCGCCCAGGGTCTTCGCGTCACTGTGTTAGTGTCATCCGTACCCTGACAGCGGAAGATATGGAGCCGCCTACTTTCCTAGTGATCCGAGGTGCCGGCCATCCCAAGCCATCGTGCCATGGGGGGCGGGGGGAGCTGGGGACCCAGGGGAACCCTCTCTAGGTCGCCTCCGGCCCAGCAGCCCCGCCCGGGCTGGACGGCTGCGACAGGGATAGCGCTAGCGACTACTGTTCCACTGTCCAGGTCTTCCATGTCGACCACCGGAGGTTGGTTCCATAGTGCCAAGAGTACCTCCTCTTGGTCCTTTACTCCCGTACTAGATGGTGCTACGTCGTTGGCAGGCCCTCCCGTTCCCACTGTAAAGATGCAGACCAGCGACCCCCGAAACCGAATCGGTCACTATCGTTCGGATGATGTGAATCTCCTCCCACACGCTGGACTCATACTTCCATTTTCCACCCACCACCACGGCAGCGCGTGCAGTCTCCATTCCCCATGCCTTCTTTTGATTCCTTCGGCGGCGGAGGGCCGCTGGCTGTAGCCCTGGCGTCCGCGCTGCTCGGTCTCACGACGGTGTTGCTGGCACTGCGGGCCTACACCAGCTTTCGACTCGTCGAGCGGATGACGTGGGACTTTCTATGGGTCTCCATCGCCTATGTACCTCTCTCTTCCCTTTCGTCCTGCCGGAGTATCATCTCGGCTTACCAGAACCGCGGGGACACAGTTGCTGGGTATCATTGCCCACGTCTTCCTCGTGCTCTCCACTCACTCCGGCATTGGAAACCACTTGACCGCGGTAGATCCCACACATCTTGCGACCGGCTTCCTGTACGACTGGATCTTCAACATCTGCACCATCGTGTCGAGCGGGTTTGGGAAACTTGCTATCCTCGACATCTTGCTCCGCATTCAAGGGAAAACCCACAAAACCAAGCGCTGGATCCTCTATTTCGTGGGTGCATCGACCATGCTTCTGAACGTCAATCAAAGCATCATTGTGTGGTTCCAGTGCAAGCCGAGGGATAAGCTGTGGAATGTCCTAGTCCCAGGGACTTGCGACGCACAGCAGGTGGTCCTTTCATTCGGTGTCTTCCAAGGCAGTAAGTCATCTCTTTTCGCAGCTACGAGTCAGCCAAGGTGGTGGTGCTGATTTGGGTGTTTCACAGGCTGGTCGGCCGCGTGCGACTTTTTCCTCGCCTTCTACCCTGCGCTGATCTTTTGGAATTTGCAAGTGAGCTGGCAGAGCAGACTCGGTCTCTGTGCCCTTTTTGCCGGAGGAACATTGTAAGAGGTCCTCGTGTGCCCGCGACAGCACAGTGACTCACTTCAGTACCTAGGGCCGGTGTGGCTGCTGCGATCAAGACTTCATATATTCTGACCCTTCTAGCTTCGAACGACATTACATGTGAGTGATGGGAAACGTTTGGGTTATATCTCGCATTCGCTCACCCTTCCCGACAGACGCCATCCTACCCTTGGTGTTGTGGGCAGAGTAAGTTGTTTCCCCCTTCGGTTCCAAATTGACCATGAGTAACGTGCCTCGATTTTCAAGAATAGAGATGTGCTTGATTATCATCATGGGCACGATCCCCACCTTACGACCACTCTTCGTCAAGCTGTTCCGCACCGTCAGCTCCCTCAGCAAGTCCCGCAAGAGCAAATCCAACGGCGGCCTCGGCACCGGCGGCAGCATGTCGAAAGAGACCTATGATGGCGGCAGCATGCAACTTCGTCCAGTCATTGGGTCCAAACCGAACGGAGCCAATCGCGGTTCTCACACCGCCATTGGCAGTAGCGAGAGCGAGGAGAACATCCTGCCAAGAGGGAACGGTATTGTGGTCAAGAGCGATTTCGATGTGAATTATGCTGAGCGAGTGAATCTCCCTGCCGAGGAGCACTCCCAATAGGGCTCAAGCCATGTGATAGGCCGAGGCTCTATCTAGGGGAGAAATACCTCCGTTGAGATGGGGAGGCTGACCTTCTTCACAGCACCATTATTTGGTGACGAGAGAACGCTTCATCGTCGGGTGTCTTCGGATCACAAGAAACAATAATCGCTACCTAATAGTCTAAATTACCTTAGGGAAGGGTAGGTTAGGTGGCGGTCAACGCTTGGGAATGGGCGCAGGAGAAGGCGCTAGGCGCTGGGCTTCCACGAGCTTCCATGGGGCTTGGCGGGGGAATAACGACCCTCCTCACCCTGTAAGCATAGTAATGTATTGGAATTACATATAGTGTATCTACGCCGGCTCACGGTGAAATGTACTGATAGTATTCTCTACTCGACCGAGCGTTGGCTTGACGGATTGAACCCTTGACTGCCTTTCTCTACCAGCTGAGAACATTATCCTCGCACTGAGCATCAGTGTAGCGCATCTTTCAGGGAGGACTCTGGAAATGGCCAGTCCACAGTTTCTAATGTAACGCCTTCTCCGGATGCTAGCAGTATATCATGTGGAGGTGAGTTGGAGAGTAACTGTGAGCGCCAGAAATGTTAGACAAATGGGAGCAAACCTGTGATGTAATTGTCAAAAAGCCCGAGTCCCCTCGTCACCAGGCTCCCGTTCCTTGCCGCCAATGTCTCTCCAACTCCAGCCACATTTGCGTAGTCTCGGTGAAAGCAACCCGCGTAGCGGGTCTGGGTACGAAAACCCTACCAAGACACGTTTTTTGGTAGTAATATCCATTACCGTGATTTTCACATAGGGCTAAGTAGTCCTAGCTACTAATAACTATTCTTAATTTATTATAAAGGGATATCTATTAATTAGGTTTAAGCCTTATAATATTTTTAATTTTTAGTTTTAAATTCTACTCTTTCTTATTTATAAGGGGTAAATTATAGATTCTAGTTTAATCTATTAATATAGAGAATAATCTTACTTAGCTAATACTCTACTTTATTAATATCTTAGTAGAAAAAGTATTAGAAGTTTAAAGGATTATAAAATTATTACTATTAATAATAAGATATTATAATAGTATAGTTATAATATTTATAGAAGTAATAATACTTATTAACTAATAAATACTTTTAAATATTTCCTATTAAAGACTAGAATTATATATATATTATTTAGTATTAAATTAATATTAAATTAAACTTATATATTTAATTTACCCTAATTCTTAAAGTCTTAATAATTCTATATTAACCCTTAATAAAGAAAAGAATAATTCTCTATTTTATAAATATCTATTTATTAGTATATAATTATTATATATAACTTAAAGGTAGTATTAATATTATAAATAAAGGGTATATCTTTAATTTAATAGAGTATCTAACCCTTTACTATTATAGTAACTAATAGTTATAGTATAAGGGTACTACGTAATAATATAGCTATTAAGTACTATAAATAGTACGTATATATATATAGAACTCTCTATTCTTATTAATAGTAAGACTAATCGCTACCCTTTCCTCTAGGGGGAATTCCCTCCTTTATATACTATAGGGAAAGGGGTAGCGTAGTACTACTATATACTATAGACGCTAAGTTAATAGTAGTACTATATTCCTAACTAGTCTTTATAATTATCTCCCTATTAAAGCTCTTAGGCTTTAAGAGTATAAAAGGTTATAATTTATAAGAGATACTCCCTTAATAATAGAATATTACTCTAATACGAGTATAATAATATAATTATTTATAAGGCCTTCTAAGTTAAGCCTTAATAATATATAACTTTATTAAACTATAATAATCGCGGATAATACTCCTATATATAATCCTTATATTATAATATATTTCTATTATACTTCCTATTATTCTTTATTAATTTATTATAGAAGTAGTTAGATATAAGGGTATTATATAATAATATAGCTATTAAGTACTATAAATAGTACGTGTGTATATATATATAGAACTCTCTATTCTTATTAATAGTAAGACTAATTACTACCCTTCCCTTTAAGGGGAATTCCCTCCTTTATATATTATAGGGAAAGGGGTAGTATAGTACTACTACGTACTATAAATACTATATTAATAGTTATACTATATTCCTAACTAGTCTTTATAATTATCTCTCTATCTAGGCTTTTAGGCCCTAAGAGTATAAAAGGTTATAATCTATAAGAGATACTCCCTTAATAATAGAATATTACTTTAATAAGAGTATAATAATATAACTATCTATAAGGCCCTCTAAGCTAAGCCTTAATAATATATAGTTTTATTAAATTATAATAATTATAAATAATACTCTTATATATAATCTTTATATTATAATATAATCTTATTATACTTCCTATTATTCTTTCTTAATTTATTATAAAAGTAGTTAGAAGTCTTAGTATTTTAAAGTAAATAAGAAGTTATTATTATTAAGGGTTTATTAAATACTTAAGGTATACCTTCTTTATATAACTTTAATATTATTCTTTTAATTATAATATCTTTATTTTTTATTAATTATATTAAGTCCTTTTTAAATCTTATTTATATTCTTACTTCCTTTATATTATACTATATCTCTTTATACTTCTAGTAGTTATTTTATAAGTAATCCTTAGTAATAAACTTATCTTTAATATTAATTAAAAGAAGACTACTACCCCCTCTACTTATAATAATATATAACCTCCCTTATTAAGCTACTCCTAGCCTATTCTTATATTATTTTATATAATATACCTTTATTATATTATATTCTAATTTAAAGAGTTATAAGTTTAATATTCTTAATTAAAGCTTTATTTACTTTTTTAATAGGATAACCTACGCGTACGCCTCCCCTAGGTTAATAAGATATAGATATTATAAAGATCTTAATATTAAATATTAATAAGAGATCTCTACTTATATTTATTATACTTATATACGCCTTCTTTAATCTTTAGATATTATAACTACTTTAAATACTAGCTCTAACCTCCCTTAACTTACTAGATTCTAATAAACTTTTAATAAATTTATTTAATAATATTATTACTACCTTTATTATACCTCCTTTACCCCTATTACTATTATAACTCCTACTAGGGTTAACCTAGCTATTACTATTTATATTATAAATATCCTAGAGGATATTCTTAATATCCTTTATTAATATATATATATTACTTTATCTCCCCTTTTAAAGTACTTTTAAAGCTTCATTAATATATTATAAGAGTACCTTCCTCTTATTATAAAGGATAAAGAGGAGGATAAAGAGGATAATCCTATTATTAATAATAGTAATAATAATAGGCCTAGTACTACTATTAATATAATATAATAGCCCTCTCTTATAATACCTTTAATAGTCTAGTTATATTAAGTATCTTTTCTTTTTTATTTATAATAATAGAAATTATTTCCCCTCTTATATAATATAAACTTTATATTTTAAGGTAATTCTACTTAAATCTTTCTAATATATTTAGTATATTAACTAAGTCTTACTTATATAGCTATTAATTATAATTATAAGACTAACCCTTCTACTTTATTAAATATTAAGGTTTATTATAAGAGATTTTATAATTAAGAATAGCTTTAACTTCCTATTTATCTTTATTATTTATAAGCTCTACTTATATAACTTTTATAATACTCTTACTATTACTCTAATATAACTTTATAAGTAAGATATAAAAGATATTATATATATAAAAAGTATTAAGTAATTATAACTTATATACCTAATTATAAATATAATTAAAGACCTTAAAAGGCCTTAAATAATATTATAATAATTTTTTAATTACTTATATTAATTTAATATACTTTATATTTAATAAGATATAATTATTTATATTATATTATCTTTACTTTTATTATTTATTTATATATTTTACTTATATAACTTATATTTAATATAAGTACTACTTTAAACCTTCCTTTTATTTCTAAAGTAATTTAATCCTTTCTTATATTAATAGGACTTCTCTTAATAATAGCTAAAAAACTTTATATCTAGCTTAAGTAAATAATTATAAAGTACTTTATATAGAGGTAACCTAGTACTAGTATACTTTATATAATTATATATAAACTTTATTAGATAAAGTAACTCTACCTAATTATCTTATCTCTAAGTAGAATAGTAGTATAAATATTACTTTAATATACTATTCTATCTCTCTATTTAACTATCTATTTAAGGGTAAAAAGTAGTATTAAGTTTTCTTTTTATATTAGTATAATAATATATAACTACTTAAAAGCTACTTATAAATATTATCCCTTAATTACTAATAATACCTTTTAGCTAATTAAACTTTAAAAAGATTTTATAATATAATAAGTTAATAATATTAATAGTATTAACTATTTTTATAATAAGTAAATACCTAGCTACTTTAATATAATAATTTATAAATATTAAGATTATATTATAAATACTACCCTTTTATTTACTTAAAGGGAGATTTATAATAAAATCTATTATAATCTCTTAAAAATATCTTATAAATATTAGTAATAGTAATAATATCTTATAAATAGTATATCTATATAACTTTATTAATTAATAGGCTAAGTATTTTTATATATAATTATAAATATCTTATCTTATTAATTTCTAATAAAACTTTTATTTAATAAGCTCTTATATATATTTTTATAAATAGTAGCTAATATAAAAGTTATTATAATAAAGCTTTAAAATTTCCTATCTAATTACTTTATTACTAAATATAAAAATTATACTACCCTTATAAAGGACCCCTATTTTATTTATTAATAGAGATATATTAATAGCCTTTTTATAGCCCTAGGACTTTAAGAATTATTTTTTATTATAAATATCCTTATCTTTCTTTTAAAGATATTAGAATATCTTTAATATTAAGTTATTATATTTATTTAATATATACTCTATTATTTACGCGGTTATAATATACCTTCTAAGTACTATTTAATTAATATTAAATTATCTTATAATAGGGTTTAAGCTATTATTTATATTACTTTATATCTTTAAGAGTATATTACTCTCCTCTATTTTTAGGGTATAAGGCTTTTTAAGCCCTATCTTTAACCTTTTATATTATTTATAATTATAAGCCTTATTATCTTATAAACCTTTATAAATACTATATATATAATACTTATTAAAAGGGATATACCTAATATTTTTTTAACTTATTTTATAATATTAATAGATAGGTACCCTCTTTATCTATTACTAGTATATAATCTAGTTACTTTAATAGAGTATTAGCTAGGTTCTTAATACTTATATAATAGTATATTTTAAAGTTATATATTATAAGCTTTATTACCTAATATACTTATCTCTTATAAGGCGAGTTTCACCCCCTAGAAATATAAATTAGTCTACTTTACCCGTTACCCCAGTCGCTTTAATATAGGTACGGTTATTAACCTAAGGCATGCGATAATAAAGTTATAAACGGAGATCTAAGTCCTAGGACTATATATTAACGGTAAATTACGGTAGAGCCCGTACTTAAAGAGGGTATAAGTAAAACTCGCTACTTAGAGCCTCGCCCTATCTATAATAATGGTATTAACCTAGGGAGCTACCCTTAGTAGGATAAAGAAAGTATATAACGTAATAGTACGGCTAGTTATAACCTACGCGTCCGCCTTATAATATATATTATAAAGACTAAGGGATATAAAGAAGACGTATATAAGGAAGCTTAAAGTTATCTAAA
>JAABUV010000077.1_pt1 | contig 133037 bp, 56 predicted proteins | sample 5559971 | NCBI WGS metagenome assembly JAABUV01 (sample SAMN10711881, study PRJNA513362) | rock metagenome | isolation source: Antarctica rocks | place: Antarctica: Victoria Land, Knobhead nord | collected 2015-12-19 | reverse complement strand
AGTGACATTCTGAAAGTCAAGGTCAGAGTAGCCCTAGATAGGGGGCCAGTACGGGCTGATCACCCAAATGAGAGTACCCTGGCCAGGTCTTTATCCCGTATCAACCAGGTACTGCCCCCAGTTTCCTGATTATCAACTGGTCTTCGCTTGGCACTAACCCGGGAGCAGTTACCTGATAGACTTATACCCAAGTTTCCGATCTCCTCGGAAGGTCCTGCTTCTTTAGGCTTGACGAGCCTAGACCCATTATTATCCGAAGTACCTCCACAAGGCGAACTCCTAACTGGTGCAACATCGTCCATTTTACCAAGCACTTCAACCCTTCATCCACCGGCCCAAGCACCTATGACCGCGAGAGAACTCCCATCACGAGACACATCTACAAACACCCCTACCGCATCTCCTCTCCCACCCCTGAGCCCTTCTTCTACAGCATCACCAAAACCGCATCACGAATTGACCGAAGGCGAACCCATCCGGCGCCCAATCTCATACCCAAACATATCTATCAACGTCAGCACCACCCGCCTCAATCTGCACTTGTCAAGTGACACCACTGCGTCCCCCAATCCAGACATAGTCTCTAATCCTAGCAGTCGCTGTTTGATACGAGTCAAATGGCTCCAAGGCACCGAGACCGGAAACGTTAACTCGCAAGCGATTAACGCGGAAGGCTTAAGCTATGACACCGAAATGGAATTCTACCTTGGCGCTACATGTACTCCGACAGAACTTCACCTGAGGCGGGGAGAAGATTTCGTGTCGATTAAGTATACGTTCGACGAACCGAGATGAGATTGAAATTGGTTAGTTAAATTCATAATTTACAAATTGGATTAGGGATTGAATTGGTTATAAGCTTTCCACGTCTTATGTTTAAAATGAACTTTGATACTTGTAAAACTTACTCTATAAAAGTCATTTAGTTCAATCTCAAATACACCGCTTGTTGGAACTTGAAATTACTTTGTTCTCACATAGCTCCTAAGATCGGTTGTGTAACGGGTCGTTCCGCTAGGACTTTTCTTATTGGCGACAGATAAGGTAATTCCTTGTCTAGGCTCAAGGTCGTTGAGATCCTGCACGATCTTAGAGATTTTACTTCGCTAGTAAGCCGCTACGTCCCTCCTTACGAATGTATACAGCGCAAGGCCAGGGAGTAAAACCGGAGAAGAGGGTAGCACCACACACCGTAACGGAACTGTTTTATCTCAGGAGAGTCTTTGAGGACATAGAGCACGATTAGAGTGTATGGTTATTTTGTTGCCTTGCAACTTACCATGACTTGAATTCTGTTTGGGTGAGGCGAATGCGGGTAAAGCAGCAGCCGACTTGTAAAGTATTAGAAGAGCGGGGGTAAGAGGCTACCTACCGGACATGCTTCTAATAAGTCACTCTGAGCATCGATAAGGGCCTGTAGGTTTATATCTTCACCTGTTACCTCCCGAAACGTCAGTTCCGGTGGATGTGCAGTTGGTGACAGAGCATCATCAGCGCTCCCGGAGGTTCTTCGTTCCTGACGGCAGAGGAGCACCTGGTCGTCAGCAAAGCGCCCCTGGAACGAAAAATCTCCCAGGGCCAAGACTAGAAGGGTCGTGAGGCCGTCAGGTCCGGACGCCTAGTGTGCGAAGGCCAGTTCGTTTCGCGGGACCTTTGGAAACAGAGCACCCGCTTTCTCTTCGACGTCCGTTGATAGGAACTCATGGAACACGTTCTTGGCGATGTCACCGACTGTGGCGTTAAGTAGATCGTAGTCACTAAACGTCGATTCCTTGCTTTACGTGGCACGCCCATACTCGCCTGATCTTGCTCCGTCCGTCGGAACGAGACCGCTCGGCAAGACGAAACTTGGATCGTCGTTGTCCGATGACCTATTTATAGTGTGGTTATCTTAGTTATCGCTGCCGAGCTTATTACTGCTGATATCTTCGCCGCTCGATTCGTGACTGCTGGATCCTTTATCGTTCAGTGAACGGTGTGTGGATGGCAGGGGACCTGTCCGTCTGATATACAGGAGTCGGTACTTCGGTCGTGGAGTGATTATGCTCAAGATGGGGGCCTAGAACGAAGCGAATTGGGCCAGCGGTCAGTCTATCATCTCATCAATCGCTATTCAGAGGGTCAAGAACATACCAAATACACAGGAGAGTTATATAAACTAACACACTCGAGATCGCTTCTGGGAAACGAGTCGAACATCGACCGATCCCATTTCAACCTATTATCCATAGGGAGCTTAAGATTCGGGGATTCATCGTCGAGGTCGACATACCGTTCATAATATACGACTCGCCTCAGCGTCGATTTATAATAAAGAACCGCCCTCCAATAAGTCTCGGTGGCGCTTTCCGGTGCATCAACCAACATAAATAGATCTTTCAGGCCATGGAACATTTGCAGGAACCTGCATGCTGCCGGCCTAGATATAGACTCTTCCGGGTAGAGGCTGCGCACGACTAACTCCAAAGACGTGAGACGAATAGTTTGGTCCGAATCCACCAGCATTTCCAGTAGGGCGTTGGTCCCGGGATAATTCCGTAGCTTTAAAGTCTGCAGCCGTTCGAAGTTGAACGCGGATGCCATGTCCTCGATCGACCGACGAAAGGATACGGCCGAGAGCGACAAGCGGCGGAGATATAGGAAGAGCACTCTCCGTTGGCCAGCCTCGAGTCTCAGGACGTCCCGAGCGAAAGGGTTTCTCGACCGGTTCCCATCGCCGCGGTGTAGCACCTCACTGGCATCGGCCCAGTCGAGGAGATCCAGCTCCAAGTTCTCCAAATGTTCCGAATTCCCTTTAAAGATCTTCGCGAGCGCATAGAAGTCTTTCGTGGACTGTATCGCGCACCACGAAAGATGTCGGAGGCACTTGAGCAAGGTAAGGGAATAGTAGGCCTCCGTGTACTGCCGCCAGATGCAGTGATTATCGGTCACGAGCGACAGAGAGGTCAAGCGATTTTGCTTCGTCGAAAGAAACGTAAGCACTTCATAAGGTAGGCAGGTCCCTAGTTCCCAGCTGTCATATAGTATCTTAGTAAATGAGCTTCAGAAGCGCCAGGGGGCCTCAATCACCTGAAACTATGGAGACTATTATCGTCGAGGCGGTCAAACAACGGTTCCAACTCTTTCTCCAGATCCTCCAGGTCCGGGTAATGACAATTATTGTCCGCACAGCGACTCGACAGTCTCCGATGAAAATCAGCGATAAAATGGAGGTGCTTCATATATTAGAGGCGGTTATTAGGTGATATACAAGCCCTCAAAAGCGGTTCGACGTTAAAGTCCCATTCTTCACCGACGCGAAGGGTGACTGCCTGATACAGTTTGGGAACGGTATAGGTGTAGAGACTCTTGGAGACTTCGCAGAGTCTTTTGAGGTCTCTTCTATCATGAATCTGCGTTGCGTAAGATATAGAAATTGTCACCGTTTAAGAATATACCCGTTCGAGGATCAGCTGGATAATCTCGGGCGGCAACTTATCCAGCATCTTTGTCGAATACGCAGCCGACGATCAAACATCCACAGACCACGTTCTCGAGCTCCCTCCAATATATATCGGTCCACAGGGTCTTCCGTCTCTTTCGGGTTGCCCTTTAATATTCTGTCGTGCCTGGGGTTGTCGTAATCCAATGGCTCAGGTATAGCAGTATGTTACTCGTTGTGGTCGCCTCGGACTCGCAATAAGAGGCTTCAGATAACGGTTTCAGAGGAGTATCACTTGGCGTAGGATCGGTTAGAGAAGTAGGTATTTGCGTTCGCTTTAAACGATGGTTAGCAAGCCGATTAAAACTATCGTGACGGTATAGATTGTCGTGCGTGTACGCAGGCTTGGGACTGGAAGCGCACGACATAATTAGCTATAGAATCCGAAAGCGATTCTGGTCAGTACACAGACCTGAGGCGCAATATAGGTCATGTTTGACCCTTGAAGCGCGCGTCTCGCTCTGAGCGGGACATATGCAAGGCACGGTACTGCGCCTCATAGGGCTGTCTCTGCTAGTGCTAGCTTCGGAAACATCATTTTCTTGCTATTTATATATTGGAAGTTTCATGTGGCTGACGGTCAAAATAGGAGCCTTTTTTTTCGGGGTCAAACGCATGCCCACTCCTTTTCCCATCCTTCTGCTTCTGCCATCCTACTTCTGCCTATCCTACTTTTCCCCCTACTCAACCACAACATAGTTATATCAAGATAGTACGGGACCTTCAATATATTATCGACCAGTTCTGGCAGTCCCTCCAATGCTAGCAGGCCACGTCACCTTGGCGGGCGTTTGCGTGAACGAAGCTTGAACAAGGCGGACGCCGTTTTAAAGCACTCGTGTGGCTTGAAATTCCACTAATGTCAATATGATACTCCTACCGATGGTCAAAGTCCTTTGAAGGCTCGACGAAAATTGCCCGAATAGGCCGGGAATAATCCTGCTCACATCATCCCTCTCATGATAACAGTCATGTCTAGAAGAAGCTTAGGTTGTAAAAGTCCGGTTGTAGACCTGGAATATAGATCCGTCGATGAGTCTCCTCCTACTAGCGCGACGCCATGGATGCCGCTAACCGCCGACGTAACTCGTAGCTTGTGATTAGTGTGGAGTTTACACTCGCTATCAGATAATTACGGCAACAAACATAGCTAAAAGCAAACTCAGTCACATCTCTTAATACAGGTGCCGTCACATCAACACGTGGAGGCGGATACTAATATATTAGTAGGCCCCTTCAGTGTTAATAAGGTTGTAAATTCTCCACGTTATGCTATTGTCAACGTTCCTGGCAGAACACTTGTGCTACATTCACTCGTGACCGGTTGAATTTCGCTCCCTGGTATTAATTTGACCACGTTGATCTATATTATCTATTTCGATAGTCTATACTTACCATACACTCGCTCTACTAATAGTCCTTCACGGAATCGCACCTTTATACTCGCGACGACGCACCTCGCAGCGAGTCGCCAGCCGTGCTAGCGTACGAGGCAGCCTCACCAGCGTATAAGGTGCTGTACTATCCGTCTGCTTATCTACTCTTCAGCTTCAGCTAACAGTTCGGCAGTAGCCTCACCAGCCTGCGTCGCTGGTGGAACCGAATTGTCCTTCTCCCAACCTCGTCTGTCCCTGGGAACCTCGTCAGACAGAAAATTTGGATGTTGAGCAGATCGCCGACGTCATCAACCAAGGGAGTCTTTCGGTACTCGCACATGTCAGGTTTAAGGATTGCTTAAGGCACGCTCAAGATTGTGAAGAACGCTCGGTGGAGAATCTTGTTGTCCAGCATCGATGCATCGCATTCAGGATACGCTGTTATCTTCGCGAACATCCTATGGTGAGGGACACATATCATCAAGTGGAACAAGTCAGTGATCTTGCCTCAACGTTCCGATCTCCTACTGACACCAGCAGAAACTGCGAAACCGAAACCCATTGGCTCACCAAGCCGTGATGTACGGCCTGTCGTCTGACACTCCAACGAACCTCTGCCTCGATCTTATCTGTGAACCACTCAGACAATTCGTTGAAGATCTGACTCTGCCCCTCGGCGGAATACTGACCATCATTTCACCTCTTCCAGTTCCTCTCTCGCTTGTTCTCTGTCCCCTCCTTCCAGAAAAGGTACACACTATCCATAGTAAAAGACGAGAGCGGGAGCGCAGCATGCAAATATTAGGGGAAGAGTCGCGAAGAGTATTAATACAGCCATTGGGTACTGGATGATGCAACATACTCAGACGAGCGGCAACGGGTCTAAGTCGCTACAGGTATACTTGCCGCCGTCTTTTGCGGCTGCCGACCATGCTCCTTATTTGACACCCGAGTTAAATTCAACGATTCCAATGACTCGGACGAGTCCCTTGACGCGATAGCGGTCGCCGGCGCCACGAAGAGTAGGAAAGATTTCGTTAAGGCCACGGGCGATGGTGGCCATCGTGGGAAGAGGAGACGTGATAACGATGTTTTAATGGCCGTTGATTCTGGCTGCGACATTAATAGTGATACTAGCACAGGAAGCGATAAGAACAGCGATAGCGGCAGTAACTATAACAGCGAAAGCGACCACAATAGTATCTCAAGTTCGATCTATACTAATAACGAGGATCTTAACACTAATAACGATTACGATACCGGATCCGAAGAGACTCGATTTTTTCTCTATCGATATTTTACTATTAGTATCGTGGCCAACGAAGCCCTAGGAAAGCCAAACCTTATCTTTATAAAAGCTACTCTCCTTTACACGAAAGGAGAAGATAATTATCCGCGAATATAAATTATATTAGCCTCCCACCTTTCCCTAAGATACTCTATCCCGACTACTACTTCGCTGATAGCGATCCTTAACTAACGTATATACATTTAGAAAAACCCTCTTTATTAATAGAGAAAATAATAATCCGCTATTCTCCCTCCTCGGTTATTTAATATCTCTCGCGGCTTACGACGATGTATTTGAAGCTAAGTCGGCTTAAAAGGTAGAGAATATATTTTAGGTAAAGATATCGCCGGGTAGGAAAAGCTTAACGTTAAAGTAGAAGCGCGACGTCTTAAATTTTCCAGTCTTTCGGGAGAAATTACGGGGCGTAGGAGAGTTCGGTATATCGCCGACGGACCCTCTACGTACGAGCACGTAGATCGGCTACCTAAAGCGACTTAGGGAGAAGGCGGGCTTCTAATATTCCTTTACCTAGTACGGACTCCGACGTCGCCTCTTAAATATCGTTAATAGTAGGTCTACTTCTTTTTAAATTATAGCTCCTATCTTACTCTAAATACTACTACCTAGGCTAACTTTATATACCCGTAATAGATAAGGCTCCCTTCTTCGTCCGGGCTTAGACCTTTAACTATCGATAAGGGGTAGTTAGTTATTATCTAGACTAAGAGGTCCGGTTTAATACTAAGGCCTATACCTAGGCTATATATCTAACGAGGTCGTATAAAAGATAGCTAGACTTACTAGCTTAATAGCCGATACGAGTATACTAATAGAGTTATCTTTAGAGTAGAAGACGAAGCTAGCCGTCTATCCTAACGTAATTAAGCTTAGCTAACGTAATAAAGTTCTTATAAAACGAATCCGTAGGCGGGGATATAGAAGTATTAAGAATGTTTAAGGTACGACTCTATTCTAGAAGAAGAAAAAAGTAGAGGCCTATTTAAATTCTATAAAGAAGAGACTACGAGTTAAGATAATCGTATAGGCCCGAAAGTAATACTTTCGGACGGCTAATACTATAACCTTTAATACTTAATTTTCTACTAGAACGGTCGTTTCTATATCTATACGACGTATATAATAGACTAAACCGATCGTCTATAATATCCCCGAGCGAGCTAAGGTTGTCTAATTAATCTATAGCCCCGGGGAGAGTCTCTTAAATAAAGAATAATTCCGGCGGAGAATTAAAGCGATCGAGGCCCGAACGATCTTATACTATCGGCGAGAAACCTAGCGCCGCGGTCGGCCCAAGGCTATTATTAAATAAGAGGACTCGAATAACACGATAAGCGACTCCGACGTAGGTACGAACGCTTTTCCTATAATCTACCGGCCTACCTAATACCTATTTTATTTAGGTAACGAAAGCCTACCCTACTACTATCGAGTCTACGAATATACTAAACCCTACTAGATAATAAACGAGGTTGGGAGGTACTTAAAAAGCTTCGTCCTAACAGATAAGGTACCGTGCCCGTATCTATAATATAAGGTAGTAGGGGTAGTCCTCTCGAGCGTTATACACTTTAAGAATTATACGGCGATAGTATATAAGATCTTTTTACGTGTATAGCCTCTTTTTAGGTACTTCTTTTAGGTCTCGCTTTTACCTTTATTTTTTATATAGCGTTTTTATAGTAAAGCTTCAAGTTTTAATTTAGTAATACTAATCCAAATTCGATTTAAAGTAGTACCTATTCTCCTTTATATATAGATCGCTAGGAATCTCGTTAAGCGTTAAAAATTCAACGTCTCGTGCCACTCGTCGGAGATAACTAGCCGGATTATACGAGGCTTTCCTCCAAGCGAAAATACAACGTATTAGTACGACTATTAGTAATCTTCGGAAGAGAGGGAAGTCCCTTTCTTTTCTCGTCTCTACTATATTAGTCTACGAATAGAAGAAATCGTCTCTGGCGTTCGCCCTAGAAGATTTCTCCTAGACAAGGTCACCAGGAGAGCCCGAATAACCAGTAGCGAGGCACTATAGACCTCCTATACTCACACCGCCTCATCCTCCTATACAACGTGACCCAGGAGAGTCAAAATACCAGGTGGCAAGGCACTCAAGGCACTGCGCCAATTCTCCCGGTAGACGTCACTCGGATTTTAGGTGTCAAAACCGGAGCAGAATGTCAAATCCAAAGCAGTGTGCCAGTCGAACAACGAGCGCTCGACTCGGATGTCTCGAGCAAATACTTCGCCAGCCGCGCCGAGCTCAAAAGTGCTTCTAAGGTACGCAATTCCACCGCCATACGGATGGTCAGACGATCGTATGTGCCTATCCCTGATTCGATGTGACTCCGACTTGAGACCCGCTGCTGCGGAGAGAAGTTCGGCGTCCGCGTCCACTATGTATTACCAGACGTGGTTCCCTTACTGTTTTCCTGGCCTCAGCAAGCCATAAAAGCGTCTGGACAGTCGACTGAGATTGGCTTCTCCTTGGAAATCATGGTATCGGTTCGTCTGCACCCACCTCGCGCAGTAAGTCCCTCGACCGATGCCACCGACCTGTATCAAACAATTCCGGATGGCGTGGCAAGCCGGCTTCCACGATTGCATAATCCAAAGCCGTTCTCTGGTCATTGTCCCTGGCGTTGACGTCAAGGTTCCATCTCTTTAAAATAGCGTACAAGATTGGTCGACTGAGTGTACCTGCAATAGCAGCATGATGAAGGACTGTTCTTCCTTTCCTATCAATTGCGTTGATGCTTATGTTATGGTCTGCAAGTAAATTAAGGGTTTCTGTCTCGGTAAAATCCCCATGCGACATCAACAAGTGGATTAGATTCTTACCAGCATTATCGGTTATACGCGGATCCGCGCCGGCTTCTAGAAGGACGCGCAGTACATCTCTCTAACACGAAAAGGGTGCTGAAATAATTACCGTCATCATCGGGCTATGGCCTTGGTCGTCGGGATGATTGACGTCAACTCTAAGAACGATGAGGAATCGCACAAGGTCAATATCTGCAAATTGTGATACCGCATGATGAAGGTAATTCTGCCCTTGGCCGTCTCTGGAGGAAAGGAGTACTGGACCAGTAATATGTCGAAGAAGTGAGATGGTTTGCACACTTTCGCGCCCCCGTCGGCTGGCGCAGGTATGATGTAACAAATTTTGTCCGAGATCGTCGGTCATAAATGGATCTACTTGGTACCGCAGGAACATATTTAAAGACTTGTGATCTCCAGCTCGTACGGCCCGGTGGACAGCCGTTCTGCCCTTGTTATCACGAACATTTGAGTCGGAACCTCTTTCAAGAATCCTTGTCACATACTCGCTTCCCTCGCAGTGACCGTATTAAATCACATGTAGGAGGGTTCTGTTGCAGGCGTCTTGGATAATAACATCAAGCTCCGGACTTTTCAAGAGTGCAAGGATTATGTCTTCCCGCATTTTGTGAACGTATTCATAGGCCTCTTTGTTGTCATCCTCGAGATGGTCTACTATCATATTAAGTGTGTCCTCGACATAATTAATCGGGTCAGTCCACGCGTCCTCGATCTTCCTTTTTCCCATACCGGCGGTCAGCGCCAAGTGTAGCGGCGTCTCGCCATGTTCTCCGTGGGCGTTAGGATTCGCTCCACGGTCAAGTAACAAGTGGACCATAGCCGCCTTCCCAAACAACGCCGCGGCATGAAGGGGGGTATATCCAGCGAATAAGGGATTTAGTCGGAAATCTTGGACGGCTAGGTGTTGAAGGCTATAATAGATATGCCCATCTTCCATTCGACCTGACCAGAATTTACGTTCAATTGGCAGGTTAATTGAAACTCCGTGGTCCAGAAGGAGCGATATAACATTACCCTAGTTGCATTTCACGGCAAGATGCAAAGGAGTCATGTTATTAATATCTGCCTCCTCGCTCACAACGCTATATTCTAAGAGCAGACGGATTGTTTCGATATCTATACCAAGCCTTTGGTTGTCGATTACATGGTGCAATACATTCCTCCTTTGTATATCATAAATCAACGTATCTGCCCCTCTATTTAGCAGACTTATTACTATCAAGTTATGCCCGTTGGCAGCCGCTATATATAACGCAGTGTGCCTAGTCTTGTTCTGTTTATCGATAGCGATTCCAAGGTCTAGGAGTTGGTCTAACAATACGCTATGACCCTTCAATGCCGCGACGTGCAGAGACGTATTATGTTCTTCATCTCTAGCGTTAAGGTCAGCTCCGGCAGTATACAAAATCTGTACGATAGATTTCTCGTCCTGCCAGACGGCCCACTAAAGCGCAGTTGCTCCTTGACTGCTTCTTAAGTCTAGCGAGGTCGGATCCTCGATTAAGACGCGTACTACTCTTTCCAAGCCAAAAAAAGACGCTACCATAATAGGTGGGCTGTGTAGTAGCGCCTTATAAGCAGAAGTCCAGTAATCCCGAGATAATTTATTGAGCCAGATCAGATGGAGCAAGAACTCTATCCTGCTGCTCTGTGATAAGAATTCAAGTATTTCGACTTGGAAGATCCCTTCAGATCCTTGGCTAACATGATAAGCCCAGTTGTGTGCGGCGTAGTGCAGGAATGGCACTTCGTCCACCTTTACTAGCAGCGGTAAATATAACTCGTCTTCCGATAGAGCATCAAACCAAGTACCCGTGGACAAATAAGTAATGCACACCTTTGCCAAGGATTGGTGTGAGTCTTGCATTTTCAGAGGAAGACCCCACGCTTGGGAGAATCTCAAATTGCGGTCGTTTGCTTTGGTCAGCTTGTCAGACAAAAGGAAGTCTCTTGCTGTGTCGTGAATCAGGTATATCTTGTTCGACTCTGCGATATCAATGAAAAGCCCGCATTGATTGCGGATCGTGTATTTGAAATGGTCGTCGTCTTCTTCTGGCTCCAAAGCTTGCGAAACTCGGGTATCTATAGCCAATGCGTGGTTCAACTCTCCGACTGTCAGTGGCCTACGAGAAGACAGAATGATCTGCAGCGTCCTGATTGCTCTTTCTGGATCACTCGCTCTTCCCAGGATATTCTCATACGCACAGGAGACAGAGTCCGGGAGTGTGTGGATGAGACGCCTTAGACTGCGGGTTTGAGTCTTTCCCACGCTGTTCCGGATCACGTCTAGAATCAGATGGACCCATAGATACGTTCGGTTCTCGACTTTCTTCAGCTCATCTTCCATCTCCTGACGCACTTTTTCTTCCAACATCAACTGCACACCAATCTTGCTTGTCTCGTCGTGGATGAATAGATCAATCTCCGGGATTATCGTTCCTGAATCAGAGAGGTGGATAGACCTTAATGACCGATCTATTATGCTGAGCTTGCGTTCAATATGCTGATAGCGGCGGCTTGTAATCAGGAACTTCAAGATGACAGTCGTCTCCCGCTCTGAGATCGTATTCTCATAGAAGTCGACCATAAGACGAATCAACTTGTCAAGGTCAGCTTCCTCGCACTCATCTAGGCCGTCAAAGATGCAAATAATCTCCCCTCCGATCGGATCTTTTGCGGCGCGAATCAGAATGCGCCACAGCCTTGGGAGGTGTCGGGATATTGCCTGACCGACTTCGGAAAAATCCGTCACCACGTGCTTGAGAAGGGCTTTTTTGTCGCAGAAAAGCTGGTGTAGGATAGCGCAGAGCGCATTCGATGCACTTCGTTGCTCAGGGTCGTCGTCTTTGAAGAAAAAATAGCACGTCGTCCTTCCGTTGGCCTTGGGGATATCTCGATCAATCAGGGATTGCGCAAGCACGGACTTCCCGCATCCTGGATCTGCGGAGATCCAGAAAACCTCCGACTTTTGGCTCTCCAACCATGATTGATATTGCTGGGTCCCAAGAAACCACTCGCATGTTCCTTCGGACCGAGGGGGATTTCTCCGTTTATGTTCCTCGTAAGAAGAGGGATTCAGAGCGCGGAGGTATTCCAACTCCCTTTCATTATCATTCGTCTTCTTTGATAAATCTGCATGCTGGCTTCAGCAAAGATCTGGCATCCAAAGTCGAAAATAACGTTGCATTTTTGCCAAATGATGTTACCCACCAATTGTGAGCATGGCATGTCCTTGAAGCGGTGAAGTCACTTGGTTGGAAAGGGGCAATACCATGTGTAAGCTCTACTTTCTTTACCATTCTTCGTATCTCTCCTGACACAGCCTTATAGCCGCTGTCGTCTTTGCTGCTGAATTTTGTCATGTCCTAAGCGGTCAGCGAGAGGTGCTATTTCAATTATGAACGTCGTGCTTACCATGTGGTTCGCGTGTATCCCGTAGCGTGCATACCCCGAAATAACTGCAGAATGTGTTTCGACCACCTTGAGATCATCAATGCATTGATGGAAGTGAGCAACAATAATAAGAACGCACCTTGCCAACCACAGGAAGAGGAAGCTCCTCAAAAAAGCAGGTGATTTCTATCTTTGAGCCTTTGTTCTCGCGCTCCCGCAACAGGGTGTGGAACCCATCTTGCACTCTTGCGAGCACTTCTGACCCCGGACCCAGAACGGCTACCAGACTCGAATTTGATGGTTTGACCAATTTCGTGATAAATGTTCCGAAGTTGGCCCATTTGGCAAGATCTGCTCCATGATGAGGTGTCCCAAGGAACACGATTCCAACTGTGTGCAGGACGAGTTGATTCAGATGGGGCTCAGCATGTTTTCTTGACAAACAGTCTTGCGCGACTAAACCGCCAAGACTGTGCGTTACGAATATGATTTTCCGACCCTCCTAGAAAAGAATCAGAATTGGATAATCTTGTAATGACAACTCATACTAACCGTCTCCGTTCTTTCTCTCAAACGAGTCAAACCCCCTAGTATGTTCTGTGAATGGTCGCCGATACAATTATGAGAGGCAGGAGTCCACAAATTTACAATGTCTGCATCGTATCCAAATGATAAGATGCGGCTTTTGGGTTCATCACAGCTCAACAGATCGGTTGGCCAATAGATTTGAGTTTCCCTTTGCAACCATGTATCAGATGAACTCCCAGTCAGACCATGGACGAAGACAATGCTTTGTTGATTCAATCAGCATTGAAAGCTCTTAGAGTAAGGGTTCGATTGCCTGATCTTACTCTACGATCGCATCCATAGGCTTCTTGGGCTCATAGAGGGTCTTCACGCCCAATCCCGCTTTCCGGGCTTCGCTTGATCCTTGATCAAGCAGGGGCGTGGCTTCCTTTACAATGCTGTCTCCGCGTTGGCCAGCTGGGTTTTGAGCTTTAGGTCCATGGTCTCCAGAGCCTGAAGCCTTGGCGGGTCGGACCTTTTGTTTCCGGCGACCGAACAAAATAGGCATGGTCCTGACAATTAATATAGACACCAGAAGTTTGGTCTCTGCAAAGGCGAGCAATGGGATGGCGGCTATGCGGAGACTTTAGGCTGACACGGCACAGGAGTGGGGTAGAGGCCATATCAACCGCCTCTAATAATGAACGATTGCAATCAGCGCTAAAAATCTACCATAGTCTCGGTCCTATAGATCAGCCTCACCCTCAGCCCTACCCTCACTCTTAGCCTCACTATTACTCTTAGCTTAAGTATTAGCGGAGGAGCTCTTTGGCTGCCTACGTATTCAAATATTAAACGATCTCGCCTGGCTATCTCCTCCACCTCTGTACTGTTACTAAGGTTACACTATACTTCGCAATATATTTCACTCTATAATACTTGCCCGAACCTAACCTCGAGGAGTAAAGACTCCGAGTACCCGAGAGGGCTCTAATTCGACCCGAACGAAAATAATCTACTTTCGAGCCGCTAACGGACGTTATTAGATCGAATACTAGCGTAAAAATTTCGACTTAGTTACACCTTTCAGCTACTACGTATCTGTCTAAATTCAAGGATGTCGCTAAGGACCGTCTATGTGACAGTCGCTTCCACCATCTGAATAGATCGACGGAGATACCAGTTCCTCTTCCAAAAGACCCCTTGTCGGATCTATAGTCTGGCCTTCATTGGAGAGAACGTGATCTGCAAGTACTGTCTCCCTTCGCCAATCCACAGAACAATTCTTGACTTCTAGATCGTCGAATCGAGTACTCGGCCACAGGTTACACTGGCCAACAATATTATTCAGCTGCTGGCCTTCTGTAGCTTGTCGGAAAGAAAATTCTAGGAGACTGTCTAGATCTGGCCCCGAACACACATCCCCTGCCCCGACACCATGTTCAAATCCGGACATAATAGATGCAGTGCTTTCCGACATATTGAGTCCGGACGGCGGAGATGGCAGTAGGCTCGGCGGGTGTGTTATCGCTGTTTCTGCATGTGATACATAGTCCTGGAATCCTTCCTTTACCATATCGTTTGCAGCAGCGAGCACTTCTCTGAATTCCGGCTCTCGTTCTTCAGCAAGCCTGAGAAAATTGTTGAATTCCGAACTCTTCATATCTCGTAGTCTGAAAAGAGATCGATCAGCCAGTGAAGAAGAGACCTGTATTGCCCACAGCGGGTGCTAGGGCTTATGGTATTATACTTGCCTGCGGTTGGTCACTTCATCCGGCACAAGCAGCAAGATCCCAGTCCCAAATCGATTGATGAGTTCGAACCAAGGTCTACCTGCCTTCTGCCAATTATTCACACGTGTGGAGTCTTTTTTCCGATCCCGTTTTCCGGTCGATTGACAGAAGACAAGCTCGATGAAGCGTTCCTTGATTGCTCCGCTCTTACTCCGAAGCCGTGATTGGGACCCGTGAGGATGCTGGGAGGGATGTCGGTCCGGCTCCTGTAAAAAGACGTGTGATTGGGCTTGTGCAGCACGATAGGCGCAGTAAAAGTCCGCGAGGAATATTCGATGGCAAATGCGTGACAGGTGCTCGTTGAAGATACTACCCTCAATGTTTCGGACCAGGTTTAGAGTCACCTGAATAATCTGGGCAGGTGGGGTATCGATCTGCATGGGTGTTCTGCTGTGGAGGCTTTCGGCAAGAGCACGTGCGGGATACGGCCTCGCCTTCAGCTCTTGGATGGTCTCCGTATGTCCACTATCGTATTCGTTCGCCCAATTTGATTGACCAAAGCGATGAGAGGTCCAGGACTTGCACGGTCCGCAGCGGCGGATGATTCACGAGATGTCGATGCTTTTCTCTTTGTCCCCTTTTGCGTCTTTGTAGTTGTATTGTAATCTTCTATTGATCGGGCTTGTTGGGTCACCCCGGTTTGGCCGGGGTTCGACCTCAGCCTCCTCTTTGTCCATAATAGATCTTCTTCTGACGTTTCGGTTGTCTGTGCCTCCGTTGGCAATGGCTGCAGGTCGGAATGATCGTCACCGACTGACCTCACGGCCCGCTCGCCTCCCTCCTAGATTCGAAGTCGGACTCGTCCTGAAGATCGGTGCTTTGCGTAGTCACCTTGCCGGAGCGTCGGCGCGAATTTGTTCCAACCAAGAACGGTTCGTCTCGAGAATCGTCAATGAGTGGAGAGGTCCTCCTTGGCAACGAAGGCAGAAGGGATGACCTAGAGGAGAATGACTGAGGAGACGATAATGGCGAGGAGGAGGCTCTGCTCGCCGGGACCGCATTGACACTGCTTATAGAGCCGGCGATATCCTGTTGGGCGGACTCAAATGACGATGAGCCGTGTCCGCATACCGGGACGTCATTGGCCTGATCCTGTGCATTATGGTCAACGGTGGTGATAGGGGGCTGCTATGCTGTTTGTCAGCCTATCACCCCTAGGGTTCCAAGAAGTCCAAGACCTCTGATGCTGTTGGAAGCGGCGAAGAACTACCCCAGCTTTGCACCTGTGCATAACAAGCGTTGCGTACTTCAGGCTGCCCCGAAGTTATCTCCCCAAAAGCGGGGACTGCAGGGCTGCAGGGGGCCGTCCAGCAGCCGCCTTGAGCCGCATCGATTAAACGCAGGCTACGTTGGATACGGCGTGAACGTATGCCGATCAATCCCACTCCATACGACTGTTGCTGGGACAGCTGATCGATAAAGCCTACAAAGATCTTCTCAAGGCTGAACATGTTTGAAATGCAGAGGGAAGATCTGGACTTCAGGCGATTAGATATAGTTAGCGACTTTCGATCAGCTTCGATGGCCAATCTATATAGACATAGGAAACTGTGCCAAAATGTGGTTCTCGTGGATCGCCTATCGATCCACCCTCTTGTGGTTCACTTAGTGATCCATAAGATCCACAGGCACTATGGTTCGTGTGGTTCTCCCAGTGATCCACATGACCCACAGGCCTGCATGACAAGAAGTACTCCCGTTAAGCGTAGTACAAGAACCCGAGGTTCGCGTATTATCATGGCCGTAACAAGTAGGTAGAGATAGTAGCATTTCTATAATAGATATTAAAGCCGAGCTTTTATATATTATTAAAAATATTAGTTAAGGTATTTATTAATTAAAATATATAACTCGTTTACCTAAGCTATTAAGTAATATATAAAATAGATAATTTACCTAGTATTTATCTTTACTATAATACTTTTCTAATTCTAATCTTATATTACTTTTCTAGCGGCTTAGTAACTTTATATTAAGGAGGTTATATTAAGATAATTTTTAATAAATAATATAAGTTCCTTAATTAATTAATTGATTTATACGCCTACTTAAGCTACTACTACGTTACTTATAAGGGTGTTCCTTATAATTTTACCCCCGAGCACCGAATATGCTCGTTAGCCGCTGGAGAAACCGTTACTAGTTAAAAACTCCCTTTTATCCGTACCCTTCCATTAATCGTTAGCCTTGCGGTAGTACCGCTAGGCTCCTAATACTACGGTAGGAACTTACACGTGTTTCTAGTCTTACGTATTAGTAAGTTATAGTCTAAACTACCGCTTTATAGCCGGTAGAGTAAGTAAGATAGTTAGATTTACGCGGCTGGTCTCAGGGCGGTTATTACCCCTTTAGCCCCCGCGTTTTCTTCTTCTTCTTCTTCCTCCTTTTCCTTGCTGGGATTTCCTACTCGATACCCTGTGGGAGCCTCGACCTTGCCAGTTGCTCCCTGCCAGCGAGAAGGATGCGATTACTCTAGTCTCTACTATCTATTATACCGCTACTCTAATACCCTTTACTTCGGTTAGTATTCTCCGAGTGTCGGTCGTGCCAGCCTCCGTAAAAAGCCGCCGCCGGGCTTCCCTAAATTCAGGGCAGAAAAAGAGAATATATTTTATATCTTGCTTCCTCTACCCGTATAAGCATTCGCCGCTATCTACTATTAGGATATATATACGGTAGAGGAAGTGGTTTAGGCCGATCTTTCCGCTTTAAAGCTAGGTCGCTATCGAGCTTTCTACTTTCCGTAGTATATAGTGGTGATTAAGCCGATTATCGAATAGGCCCCCTTACTAAGCGGGGGATATTAGCTGGCCCTGAAGGCCTACCTTATACTTCTCCTACCTGTCGATCTAACGTCGCCGTGCCTAGTACTTCACGTTCTCGTCAATTACCCTAGTACTCTAGTATTCCTTGGTTTCGGTACTCGAGGTCTAGCCCTATTTCTTCCTGATGGCTATAGCCGCCTTGTCCTAACAGTTATAGCCTAAGGAGTCGAGGGCCTACCTCTCCTTCTCCTAGGTTAGGGTAGGTAGTAGGTCGCGCCTCCTCCGCCGGTAGAGCCTATTCTAAATTATCCTGTTCCTATTTATTATTACGGAGTTAGCCCCTCTCGATACTTGGTATTATATAACTAGCCTATCGAGTTACTAGTCTATCGGTGCGATTACTGCCTCCGCCTCGAGAACTTAAACCGGGGTGGCCTTATAGGCCCCTAGCACCGTTTAAAGGTACTAGTTCTAAATTACCGCTAGTATTCTCGCGGGCGTTTTCGACGCTTCACTCGTACCTTTAGGCTAGTACTAGATCGGGGCGGCGAACGTTAGTATTAGTCTTACTACTATACTATATACCAGTCTATACTTCTCTAGGGTTACTCCCCACGTCGACCCCGCTATATAGCTGATAGCTCTAGTCTAGGTAGCCGCCCTCGCTTTCAGCTAGGCGATATAGGGGCCCTAGCGTAGTTTTAAGTCGATATAAAGACCTAGGACTTATAAGCTCGATCCTAGTTCGATTACCACGTTATTAAAGTTGATTACTATCTTTATATTAAATTTCTTCGGGGTCCGTGACAGGTGTATTAGCTCGTATTTCTAGGGGGTAAACGCCGCCCCGTAAGTACGCGCCTAGTATAGGCAGATTTCGTGTACCTTCTCTAGGTACTTGTAGTTAGCCTTAGTAGATTCGCTATACGCTAGTAAGTGGACGTCGTTAATAAAGCCTCCAACCTGTATCGGGAGCCTGGTCTTAGCGTATTCTTCGAGGAGCGGTGCGTTAAAGAACAGGAATAGCACCGGTGAAATAGGTAAGCCCTAGGGGATCCCTGTTTCGACCTCTTCTAATTCGCTAGTCTTACCTCCTAAGGTAATCGATGTCTTCCTGTCTAATAGGAAACTCGCGACCCACTTAGTAATAAAGGCCGGCGTTCTTCTTATCCGTAAGTTATAAAGGAGCCTCTTATAAGAAACGTTGTCGAAGGCGCCTGCTACGTCGAGAGATAGTAGGCTGGCTACCTTTCTCTTATTACCGCTTTTACCTGATAGAGGTAGATAAAATCCAGGGTAATAGTCGAGTTTATTAAGCATTAAGGAAGGAAAATCTAAACTACTACAGAGATAATTACATAAGTATACGGGTACTAAACCCCTTTAGGTAACCGGCTAGCTATATTTAGTAATAGCACACTATACAGACCCTGAAACGCTTGGCATTCCCCCTTTACTAGATAATAACTGGAATCGTCCTATCCATTACTCCCACTTAGGCTTTATCTACTAATCCTACCTACCTAGCATGTTACGCCTTATACGTATCGCTAGTAAGGTCGGTAGCGAGCCCTAGTATGCCTATAAAGTCCTTAAACCTATATATAAGTAGTGGCTTTATAAGGCCGTTAGTAACTATTTACTTTATTAGAATGTATTTAATTTAAATAACCCCTTGTTCTACTTGACCGCGAATCTAATAATAGCGAGTTTCGATATGCTTAGTTCGCCTATAGAACTTAGGGTTTAATATTAAGGTATTAGCGCCTTGATTATCACCGTATAGTAGAATAGGTGACTCCGGGGCCCGTTAGCCCAGCTTTATAAGTAGGCGGCCTAGCTAGATAGCTTCCTTACCAGCCTCGCATAGCCTTATATACTCAGCTTCATATATTAATAGAGTAATAGTAGCTTGCTATTTTAATTAGTGTGATATAGGAGCGCTAGCGAGCATGAATATATAGGCTCCGGTTGATTTCCGTCCGTTAATTAAGGCTGCGAAATCAGAATCGCTATAGCTAATAACGTCGGAGGATCTAGTTGATTTAAATATAAGGCCTAGATCTAGTAAGCCTTTAATATATCGAAATATCCTAGTTAAATAAGCGTAGTACTCCTTACTTGGATTTAAATTATATTTGCTTAGTGTATATATAGCATATGTAATATCTAGGCGTGTATATATCGCTAGCTATATTAGCGAGCTAATAGCTAATTAATACCATGACTTCGTTAATTTAGTTACCTTATCTAGTAACGGCGTAAGGACTCCGGGGGCTCCTAGATCCATCGGCGTCGATAAGGGCTTACAATCTTACATACTAAAGCGTTTAAGAACCTTAATAAGGTAGGTATATTAGCGTATAGTAATTGTATCATCTATAACGTCAACCTCTATACCTAGGTAATGTGCAATTTAGCCTAAATCCGTCATCTTAAATCTGGCGGAGAGGTTCTCTTGAATTTCATCTATTCTTTTCATATCCAGGCTAAATAGAAGGAGATTATCTATATAAACCGCGAGGAATATAGAGCGATCTCTAGAAATAAACACAGTATAGTTAGAATTTAACGGATAGAGGCCTAATTTAGCTAGGAAATCTACTAGTATTTTATACCACACACGCGGCGATTATTTAAGGCTATATAAGGCCCTTAGAAGCTCGCATATAAGCTCCTTATTAGTGACGAAGTAGTGAGGTTATTCCACGAATACTAGCTTATCGAGGAATCCGTATAGGAACGCGGTAACTATATCTAGCTGTTAAATACCTAGTTTACGAAGCACACTAATCGATAGCAGGCACTTATACGAGGATGATTTAACTAGCGAAGTAAAGGTTTCGTTATAATTAAAGCCATATTTCTACTTATAGCTATAAACAACCTAGCGAGCCTTATATTTAAGGATATTACTAAAGCGATCGCGCTTTAATTTAAACACCTATCTCCTTATAAGTACCTTACGGCTAGCTAGTAGCTCTACTAGCTTCTATATACCGTTTTCAAGTAACGAGTCAACCTCCGATTATATTACTTTAAGCTACTAAGGCTAGTCATATCGTTTTATAACTTTATTAAGGGTTAGGGGTTTATCTAAACCTCCTTGATCCTAGCTAGTATATAGCGTAGCGAGCACACGATATATATAAATATATAACTAAGGTAGGTGATATATATTAAAGTTGGCCTTTAGAATCTTCCTTAACGGATTATAGTGAATATTACCGAAAGTATTAGGTTCGTTATATTTAACTAGTAAGCGCTTACGAGTACTACGCCGTATATCTTAATTAGTAGAGGGAGGAAGGATAGCTATTAGATCCTCGTCATCTAATTATTAAGCAGAACCTCTATAGCTCTAGCTAGAACCTCCTGTATTTCCTTATATATATCCACCTCCTGTATGCCCACCGGCACTATAGTAACTCTGAGTCTGGGGCTGAGGTGTAGGCGAAGGAGTAGGCGGAGTATAAGGAGGAGTAGGTAATAGAGCTGGCTCGTTATCGATGCTCCTACTAGATATAGGTTCAGCGGCTTTATCTAGATTAAAGTATTCCGTATCGTTAGTTTCATGCCATTTAGTGTCAGCGAAGCTTGCCGATAGATTATTAGACTACGAGCGATTAAATAGATAAGCCTTATCTACGCTAACGGTATATATAACCTTAATAAGGCCTGTTAGTAGATTATAGATGCGATAATTAGATACGCCGGTGTTATAACCGACGAATATTCCTTGCTAGGAGCGTGACTAGGTGGTTTTACGCTTCTCCTATAGGATATATACCTAGGAACGAGCTCTAACAGCCTTAAGGTACTCTAAATTTAGCTACTTACCGTTTAAGATCTTATAAGCGGAGCGGACTTTGCCCCGAGGGCTCCTATTACGAAGATAGGCGGTAGTTTTAATAAGTTCAGCTTATAACGTTCTCGGTAGCCTCGCTAATAATATTATAGAACGAACGGATAATATAAGGGTATAGTTAACTCGCTCTGCTTTACCGTTCTAATACTTCGTGTAGGCTATAGTTGGCTCCTACTAGATGCCGGCGTCGGTAAGGAATTACTAGTATTTACCCTTAACGTACTCGCCACCACGATCCGTATATAGATACTTGATCTTATTAGATAACTAGAGCTCTACCTATGCCTTATACTACTTAAACTTCTTAAAAGACTCCTCCTTTCGCTTTATTATATATATATAGATGACTCCGGAGTAGTTATTAAGGAATAATATATAGTAGCGCTCATTCCGCCGAGTTATAAGATAAGGCCTAGCGACGTCGGAGTATACTAGTATAAACGGCTTCGTGGCCTTAGGTATTAGTAAGTGGCTTATATCTATGCGTTAGTAACCTTTTATACATGGTCCGTACACTTCCTTAGGCCTATAGCCTTGGAGCTTAACGCCGATAGCGTTATAAGGGACTTATATAACTGAGTTATAGTTTAGATAACCTATACGCTAGTATAACAGCTGCGGAGTTACTATAAGGAGTGCTTGCTCATTCGCTTTTATACTACCTCGTACTATATATTAGTTATTAATGATGTCAGCGACTCTAAAGACCTCGCCGGCGTAATAGAACTCTAAAGGGGTTCTAATTTCACGTAGAAACACCTTGATATGCTTATAAGCCAATGGTATAGTACTTAACAAGTTATAGCCTAGCTCCGGACACTATAAAACGTTGTTTAGGATAAAGTTTCTCAGCCTATTTAGGCCTTCCAATTAGAGAAACACGGTGCCTTTACCTAGGGCTACTAGAACCTCGCCGGAGCCTGTTTTAACTAGCGTCTCGCTGATAATATAGTTATATAAGAAGCTCTTATTAGCGAATATAAACGTCGTTACTCCGCAGTTAATAATAATCTTCTAGGGTAGCGAATAATTAGTAATCTTATTTACCGTATATTTGCTTTAAGTATTAACGGTAAGTGCCGTATAGCGTATAACGTATATAACGTCGGCTTTAGATTTTAAGGTATCCTTAACCTCGCCGGCGGCCTTATTAGCAGCCTTTTCCTTCTACTTTTACTTCTAGGAGTCTGGAGCACTATCTAGATACTTAATCTAGCAGTTCTTAGAAGGATAAGATCCCTTATAGTGGTTACACTTAGGCCTATCACCACCCTTATTATTATTCTCTTTTCCTTTACCTTTATTCGGCTAGGTTTAATAACCCTTACCGCTTATAACGTTAGCGATATTATTAACAGTAGTAATAGATTTAATATACTCCTAGAGGGAGTAGCCTAGCTCGCTAGACTCAGGCATATATATTTACTTCTAAGCCTCCTCTTATTTATATATTTTGAATTAATTAAACTCCGCAGGTAGGTTAGATATCGTTATAAGCTTGACGACGTCACTCCACGTGATATCTTATACTACTCCTTTATCGATAAGGTCGTTTATCTTTAAAATAAGCTCGTTACTAGCCTTCTCATTAATAGAACTAATTATAAGCTCCGAGATACGATTTATAAGTACCTACTTAGTAGTCTACCTACGCTCTATATACCGTTTATAGAGGTAATCTTATAGCGCCTTTAGGTCCTAATCCGTCTGATATTCGGGCTTAATTATCGATACGTATTTGGTACGAGTATCACGTTATATAGCGGTAGTTATAGCGTTAAGGATACGGCTAATTACTAACTCCGCATTTTTATTATACTTATCGATATAGCGCTGACGGGTATAGACTCGGTCCTCCTGCTCGATAGTAAGAGTCGATCCATCTAAATAGACGATAGGACGAGGGCGTTGTTTTATTTTAGTAATATACAGCTATAGCTTAGCCGCCTTAAGGGCGTTTAATATTACTTCAGCCTATACTTCGTAGTTATTTAAACCTTAAAGCTTTAGAACCTTAATAGCCTCGTCGGCTCCTTTAATTAACGCTATTATAATAACGGCTATACTAATATAGGAATGCTACGAGGGAAACTAGGTGGCGGAGAAACCTTTAGTTTCGCTTATAAAAAATTCTACGGACCCTAATAAGGCCGTTTTCGTTTAATAAAGAACTAGGAATAAATGGATTAAATAACTAGATACCTAGGATAAATAGATTATATATAGTATAGAAGATCCGGGCTTATAACCTAATAGAGGTAGATAAAATCCAGGGTAATAGTCGAGTTCATTAAGTATTAAGGAAGGAAAATCTAAACTACTATAGAGATAATTATATAAGTGTACGGGTACTAAACCCCTTTAAGTAACCGGCTAGCCATATTTAGTAATAGCACACTACACGGACCCTGAAACGCTTGGCATTCCCCCTTTACTAGATGATGACTGGAATCGTCCCATCTATTATTGCCATGGTTTTATACCGTGTGGACTGCATCCGTCAGGGCCTTAAGGGCCGTCTCGACTGAGCGTTTCCTTCGTGCTCCCATCTATTATAGTGGGAGCAGGTGGTGTTTCTCCGTAAGGTCGCTAAGCTTCCTTGAGACTACCGTCTCTAACGCTTTTCCTAGCGTGTCGAGGAGTATAATTGGCCTATATGATTTGGGTTCTAAGTAATCCTTCTTCGCTAGTTTCTTTAGAATTACCGTATTCGCCTCTTTAAACTGGGTGGGGTAATGGCCTACCTCTATATAAGCCTGAAATAAGTGTACGATAGCGCCTATAATCGGCTCTCCCGTTAGTAACCTTAGGAATCGGTTCGGGATCCCTATTCTCCCTGCGGCCTTATCTGTGGCTGGGTTCTAGATCGCCTTACTTACCTCGCGTACTATAACCACGTGTAGGAGCTCTATCGGCGCTAGGTACCTTACCGTCGCGATATCCCCTAGGTCTGCCTAGGGAGGCGGAGGGAAGAGGGTCCTCCTTAACGCTCTCACCTTACTATTAAAGTCTATAGCCTTTCCCCCTATTCTATCCCTTATCGCTAGGAACTAAGGAAGTTCCTTTAGCTTTCTACTCTTTTACCGACCCTATCTGGCTAGCCTCTATACCCCCGTAGGTTTTAAGGATACCTTATAGACGCCTTCTTAGAACGCAAGTGCTTTAGCCTTATAGATCGTTTATACCTTCACGTATTCGGCCTCTTTTAATGCTTCCTCGGTATATATACTCCTTCCGCGGTAGTAGTCTTTAAGGCGAGCCCTTACTTCCTTCGTAGTCTTGGTGTAACTATAGTTCTAGTACGACTTGGCCTCTAGGCTTGGCTAGGTAATCGGGACGGTAATTTTAATAATTTCTAGGAGCCCTATTATTAGCTTCCCCGTGTATTAATTAATATCGGTAGGTACTATTAGCGCTAGTCTTCTAAGGGCTCGGTTTAGTGTACTAAGGCCTTTCCTAATATCTTCTTTAACCGTCTCGTCCTTAATTTTCTTCTATACCCTCCTTATACGGGTAGGCGTCTCCTCCCGGGACTACTCTAGCTCCGTTACTATTAGCTAATGATCTAATCCATAATAGAGGTCCTCCCTTACCCTACACGAGCTCATCGCGTAATAGGCCCCTTCCGTAAGGAACGTTAGGTCGATAGCGCTCTGGAGTCCTCGGCTCCTTTATATAACGGTTCCTTCGGGCGTACCGAGACTTATTCCTTTCTTAGTGGTATAGTCTAGCAGTTTATCGGCTATAACGTGGTAAGAGTACCGTCCTAGGCTATTCTATAATAGGTAGTAGAGGTTAAAGTCTCCGACTATAATCTACTCCTTATCTTTCTATAATACCCGTTCTAGGTCTAGTAGGGTCGACGGTCCTTTAAGGGACTTTAGTATAGAAGGGGAGGGATTATATATATTATAGATCCATGCCGTCTTAGCCGTAGCTCCCTCACCTGACTTAATATCGATCCGTAAGGAATATCGGTCTTTACTATAGTAGATGGCCTCCTAGCTATCTATATCGGCCTTTTTATTAATATAAAAGCATATACGCGTGTCCTATCCGCTTCTATATACTAGGTGGAACCTGCTAGTATTACTATTATATGAGGTCTAGGTCGCTGGGTTCTAGCTTAGCTCTTAGATCGTAATTATATCGAATTCCTTAACCTCGTTATCCTCTAGGAGGGGGAGTATAACCTTTAATTATCTATTAATATTATACTATAAGACCCTAAGGTTTAGTTTATAATTTATTAGAGGTCTCTAGGTCGACTTCTATTTAGTACTCTACTCCTAGCCCCTAGTTCTCCTTATCGGCTGTCAGCTCTCGTGTCACCTAGCTACTTGGTAGTGATAAGGCCTTCTGCCCTTATTCAGCGATACTGATCTTCTTCGGCCTCCCTACCTTCCTTAGTACTTGAGGTGCCCCTTATACGTTCGTCATAGCGTTACCGAGTACTTTCCTCTTTAGTATCCCTCTTATCGGGCCTATGATCTAGAACCCCTCCGTATCTACGCGACCCTTCTAGCTTCTTTCTACCGTAGGATAGGTCGGTGACTTAGGTGGCACCGCGTACTACCTAGGTTTTCCTTATATCTTCTATTATATGCGGTGTGTTTCCTTCTAGCGAATACTATATTCTTTACTCCTTAATACGTACCTGCCCCCGTATACCGCGCATTTCGCCTCTTTTAAGTAGTAGGCGCTATGCTTGTAGGTCTGGTAGGGGCCCGTATAGTTACTATATTTGGTTCTATTTTTATATGCCGCGGATATATATCTATATTATTAGTAGTTAAAGTACTACTTTAGGTCCGCGGACCGTATCTATATTTCGTAGTAGTAGATTTAGCTACTCTCTAGGAGCCCTTCTATAATCAGCTTATTTATAATGTCTAGTCCCGCTACCTCGACTACGAGTAAAGAGTATCTCTTTTCCCTACCGTATTAGTCTAGTTCTAACGCGAATCTTAGCTATCGAACGCTTATAAGTTTAAGGCCGGGGTATAGCCCGGTATTATCCCTCTTAAGGATCTTGATAGTACTCGCCTAGTTCGTGTCGTCGACCGCATCCTTACGTACGCTATATACTCTAATTAGGTATATTTACCTAAGGATCCTTACGGACGGGTCTACGCTCTTTACCTATTCCGTAGCTTCTTCTAGTTCCTGTCTTACCTCTATCGTTATGGTATTAAGGATGATATCTCCCCTTATTATTCGCCTTACGGCTACGATCGACGCTGCTACTAAGTAGGCGTTATTCCTAAATATATAGACTAGTTATATACTAGTTAAGCCCGTAAAAGCTTTCCTTATCTCTTTATTATTAAACCTAAGCGTTATCTACTTTACTTTCATATTATTAATTATCGTAGGGGGATAGGAGGAAGAATCCGGTCCTACGGTTCCTCTAGCTAGGCTAGGGTTAGGCGGCGTTCCGCCTAGTACTTGGGCCTAGCTATCCGTGTTCCTAGCGTACTAGGGGGCTTTAACCTTTACTTATAGGCCGCGCTTATCTTCTTTAATCGCGTGTCTTTCTTCCTCTAACTCTTATATATAGTCTTGTATATTTCGTAGTAGTACTTAAAGGAGTCGCCATGTCTGTAGTTATAGCTCCTCGAATTTCAGTTCCTGTATTACCTGTATACCCTTAATAGTTCTTTACTTCATGCTTTCTATATGCCTCCTCCTTACTAGTCTCTCTTAGAGGCCGTCTATCGCTATCCCTTCGCTGTTTACTACCTTTTATAGTGTGTTTTAACGCGACTTTTCGCGTTTACCGCCGTCTCTACCACCCTTTTCTCTACCGCCGCCGTCACCGTCCCTATTCCCACCCCTTCCGTCAGCGTGTAGCCCTAGGCTCTAGGCTCTCTGCTGCTGTATGCTCTGCGCGCCTAAGGCGTATCTGCGGTCGTGCGCTTACTCTCGTATCACTATTTAACTTATTTTTCTATTAGTTCTATAACTTTAAGGTTAAGGATTATAAAGTATAATTAGCTTATTATTTCTTATTAAAGGTACTAATAATATAATATTAAGATATAAGGTTAAGTAAGAGGTTAATATTAATTTTAATTACCTCTTAATATTTATATTCTTAAAGTAGTTATAAGAATATATTTATAAAGTAATTATAAGAAGAGTATTAAATTATTACTTACTAGTATTATATAAAGAAATAATAATATATATAAATAAGTTAATTATAATTCTCTAAGAAATTATAAATAATATTATCCTTAATATTAAGTCCTTTAAAGGCTTAGAGTTATATTAAATAATAAATTATATAAGGATAATAAAGGCTTTAAAAGAGGCCTTAAAGGGTTATAAATATTATTAAATAGCTATTATAAGGGGGAGACTTTAAGAGGTAAATAAGGATAAGGTCTTAATATTAAGAAAGACTTATATATTATACTATTAAGAGGTAATATATATAATATCTTTAAAGAAGATAAGTATTTAAAAGCTAGTATAATAAGGAAGAGAAAGGAGTATATTCCTTAAGGAACTCCCTTAATTCCTAGCCCTTAAGTATAGGAGGGGTAGGAAGGTAATTAACTTTAAGGGGAATATAAAAATATTAAGAAGGATCCCTTTCTTATTTCCTTCTTAAGCTAACTTAAGAGATATTAAGGATATAATATACCTTACCCTATTATTTTTTTACCTTAAAGCTTAAGGAAGTCTAAAAAGTAATTTAATACTTAGTTATAAATAAGGCCTTAAGGATCTTAAGACTATTAAATAAGTTCTTATATATCTTATATAAATATTTAATTAAGGTAATAATAAAGCTCTTTTAAACCTATTTAAATAGTATTTATTACTTAAAGAGATTTAAGGAGGTAAAGATACTTATCTTAAAAAAGTTAAAGAAACTAAATTACTTAAAGTTAAAAGTATATTAACTAATAGTACTACTTAATATATTTAGGAAAGCTTTAAAGATAATAATATTTAGGCGCCTTAATAGCTTAATAAGATATTATAAACTCCTTCTAAAGTAATAAATAAGAGTAAGAAAGGATAAGTTAATAAAGATAACCTTTAAGACTTTAATAAACTTAATTTATATAATTTAAAATTAAGGTGAAAATAATATTACAAGCTTATTACTATTAGATATAATAGGAGCCTTTAATAATATATTATATAAGATTTATAACTTAGGTTATAAGCTTCCTTTAAAGAAGGGTAATATCTATTATAATAGGGATAAGACTTAGTTAAATAAAAGAAGTAAGAATAAGAATATCTTAAGGCTTATTAATCTTACTAATCTATTTCCTATTCTTTAATAAATTATTAATTAAGGAATATATAAGGAATATACTCTCTATATAAGTAAGAGGCTTTATTAATAATATCTATCTTTTAATATATAATAAGTCTATTAAGGGAAATTATTACTAGCTTAAAAAGACCTATTAAATTTATTAGATATAAGTAAAGACTTATAATATAATATTTATATTATAAAATTATAAATTCATTTACCTCTGTAAAATATTAAAGAAGTTTAATATATTAGAAATAGTTTAATTAAATAATATAAAAGTTAATTCAAGTATAAGTATATAAATCTTAAGATTATATATTAATTTAAACTTTATTAAGGATTATATATTAAGGTAAGAGTAGCTATTTAATCTTAAATACTTAAGTACTTAATAAGATTAACTTAAGAAGTAACCTTTATAAGATATAAGATAATTTATAATATTATAATTTAATTAATACTTATATTTATAACCTTAATATAATATTATTTAAAAGAAATAGTTAATATTATAAAAACTTATATATTTATAAATCTTAAACCTACTTAAAGTAAGAAGGAAACTTAAAAGTATTTAGAGTAATTTTAATACCCTTAAGTAAGTAAAGTGAAATCTTTAAAAGGTATTAAATTAAATTATATAAAAATAGTAGATTAGTAAATTTTAATTTAAGGTTTTTAAAGATTTAGGCCTAAGCTTAGTTATTTCTAAAGGGATAAGCTAAAAACCTCTTTAACTTACTTATTAATTAATAAATTTAAATATAGACTTTAGATTTAGAATCTATACTAAAAATATACTAGTAAGGTTTATTTATTACCCCCCTCTATTAAGGATAGATAAATTTATTAAAGTTTTAAAAGTCTTTAGTTATTTAAGTATATAGGCTACTAATTTAATAGGTAAGTTATTAAAACCTATTAATTTTAATACTTAAAGTACTTATAAGTAAGAATAAAATATTTTCCTATTAAACTTACTTATAAGTACTTTAAATACTTTAAGTAAGTTGTAAATTTTTATATATATATATATATATATACTTAAAGTATTTTAAGATAATTATTTAAGATTAGTCCTTAATATATATAAGATAATACTAATATTAGTATTAAAGATAGGTTAATAATATATTATAAATAATAAAATATAATTTTAATCTATTTTATAATAAGTTTAAATATAAATTATTAGTATTTAATAATTTAAAAATTGTATTATAATAATTAATTTTATAAAAGATATATTTATATATATAAGTTTATTCTTTTAAAATCTTATATAATAATTAAATCTACCTCTTAAAACTACTAATTAAAATCTTATTATATTACTTAATAATTATATCTTATAATATATATAGTAAAAGGATTAACTTATATTAATTTATAATATCTAATATTTTGAAAATTATATAAAATTATCTATTAATATTAATAATTCTACTAATCTTATAAGTATTATTAGTTGAAATCTAATATCTTAATATTACTTAAGTATAAGGCTAAGTTATAAGGTGTTAAGTTATATAAGGATCTAATAAGTTATCTATACGTGTCTTAGGTAATATATATATATGTAATAATAACTATTAACTATAATAATAGCTATAAGAATAGGACGTAGATAAGAAAATCTCTTCTAGTCTACTAAGACCCCCTTAATTAGTAATTACCGAGGTTAACCCGACATGAATTCTAATATAAGGTAAGTTATAAATATTTATTATCTATTATCTATTACCTACTAATACTATTCTTATAATATATTAGTATAAAAATATAAGAATTATATTATTATAAGTTATAAGAGCTTAAAGATATATACTCTAAACTAGCCTTATATCTTTATTATAATATATAAGTAATAATATTCCTACTTATTATATTATATTAATTATATAATAATATAATAATATAATAATATAATAATATAATAATATAATAATATAATAATATAATAATATAATAATATAATAATATAATAATATAAATAAATAAATGAATTATATACACGTCTATCTAAACTAATAAAAGATAATTACAGGGGCCTGCGGGTATTTTATAGTCGCCACGACGGTAGCCGACTCGTAGGGGAAACCGTGTACCTATACTAAGTATAAGCGCGGGTGAAAACCCTTACCTTTCCTACCTTCTCTATAACTTCTATTCCGTTTTCTCTTTATACCACATTCGGTCCTCTATAATAATAGGCGGTCGTGTTTACTACTATATTAGTCTAGCTCCCTAGGGCCGGCTTGTGTACTATAAAAGCGAAATTCGCTCCGGTAGCAAAGATTTACGTCTAAGGTCGGCTCTAGTACAGCTACTTCGCTACGAGCGAGAACTAGCCTAGCAGCCCGGTCTAGATCATCTATCTCGCTACTCGTTTTGCCCCCCCTGCGTTCGTAAGCATCCTGTAGGCGTCTACCGCGCCTGAGGTATCCTTTAGCTCCTAGCGGCGGTCCTAGAGCCTAGGGTAATGGATAAGGATATGCTTCGTATCCTGCCTGCGCCAGCCGCACCCGCAGCTTGCGGATATAAAGCCGGGGACTCTATACTAGTATAAGAAGGCGGCTAGCCCGATCTTTCCCGTTCTTATCTGCGTAAGGACGGAGCTCTCAGCCTTCTAGAGGCCCTTATAGAGGGTCCTCCTGCCGGTCCACAGGCCCCCGAGCTGGGCGGGGGGGCGATCCCCAGCTCCTAGTCCCGACTAGTATTCGTCCTATATGGTATCTCAGGAGGACCTCCACCAATGGTGTATTGTCTTCTCGATCCTCTAGGGGGGGCGGGCTGCCCCCCTAGTTGCGATCGCGCCCCAGTCGTCTAGGCGTAGGGAGCGCAGAGCCCACTCGTTCTTCTCTTCCGCGGGGGACTTCGCTACCTCTCTCCTCCTCCCCCTCTTAGCGTTTAGCTTCCTTCGGATGCGCCTATTCCCTATTACCGTCACCGGGTGGATCCCCTTTAGCGCATGCCGGCGGAGAACCGAGTAATCTAGTGTCAGTTACATAGGGGCTATCCCCGACTCTGCCTCTAGTACTCGCGTTGAGGTGGCCTTGTATGCCCCTAGCACGCGTCTCAAGCAGCTGTTTTAGATGACTTTAAGCTTCCTCACGTGCGTCTTCTTCGTATCCCTTAGTCCTCGTGGTATATACTACAGGGCGGACGCGTAGGTTATAGCTGGTCGTACTATCGCGCTATATACTTTCCTTGCCCTGCTAAGGGTGGCTCCCCAGGTTAATGCCGTCGTTATAGACAGGGCGAGGCTCTAGGTGGCGAGTTTCGCCTGTACTCTCTTTAGGTGCGGGCCCTACCGCAATTTACCGTCGATATATAGTCCTAGGACTCGGATCTCCGTTTGTGGCTTTGTTATCGCATGCCCCAGGCTAACAACCGCACCCATGTTAAAGCGACGGGGGCAACGGGTAAGGTAGACTAATTCATATTTCTGGGGGGCGAAACTCGCCCCGTACGTCGAAGCCCATTTAAGGCAGATCTCGTATGCTAGTTCTAAGGTCTTATAGTTACTTTCTGTGGTTTTCCTATATGCTAGCAGGTGGATATCATCTATAAACCCTCCAACTTACAGCTATAGTTTAGCCGCCGCACACTCCTTAATAAGTGGCGCGTTAAAGAACAGGAAGAGGATAGGGGAGATTGGCGACCCCTAGGGAATCCCTATCTCCACCGGCTCTATCCCACTCGTCGTCCCCCTAATTGTGATAGACGAGGACCTTTCCGCTAGGAAACCAAGGATAGATATGTAAGGTCAGCATCCTGCTTATTCAGGTCCTTACCCTGGTTTCCACCCCTCCCTACAGGCGTCACCTTTTGCTTTAGAGCTCAGGACTATTCGCTAATCTTAAGACTTATAATAAGATCTCTTAATTAATTCCTTAATATAAATTACTTGTATTAGCTATTATAACTAGATTTATAAAGAAGGATATAAAGGCTATTAAGAAGCTAGTAGATATCTTAAGTAGCTTACGTAGTTAAAGTAATTCTAAGATTATTATTTATACTACTAGTTATAAGTATATATTACCACTTTTTTAATAATATTTAAAGTAATAACTTACTAGTTCTAGCTATTATAAGTAATCCTAAGAAGAAGAATATAAGATCTTTTATTTTAAAGAATAGTAAGATTAGTAATAAATTAGCTAAGTAGAAGGAATTAAATAAAGAAAATAAGGAAGATAGATAGTAGGATACTATTATTATAATTAAATATTATAAATTAATTACTAATATTAAGATAGAGGATTAAGATAAATAATTAGGTAGATTAATCTTTTAAAATGTCTTTTAATATATCTTAATAAGTATTAATACTAGTAGTATTAGATATAAGTAGTATCCTAGGCGTATTACTATAATAATAACTAGACTTATAATCTTATTATCTATATTTAATAATAAGTCCTACTTATATATAGTACTAGCTATAAACCTATTAAAAGATAGAGCTAAGAGGTCTTTAATTTAAACGTAGTTATAATAATACCTACTTTAATTCCTATGAAAGGTATTAGTTCTATATATAAGAGATACTAAATTCAGAATTAATAAGTTAGGGCCGCTTCCTAACTATCTAAATTATAATTATAAGTAGGAGTAAGAGTAGTAACCTTATAATTTCTAGTATAATTAGTAAGACTTTAATATAATCTACTTTCTCTTATAAGTAGTTTATTATATAATTTAATATTAGGAAATAATTATATATTAGTTATAATAATGTATAATTATACCTCTAATATAATTATAATAGCTTAGCCTTATATATTAGGAGAGAGAAGTGTAATAACTCCTAATAAGAGTATTATAAGCCTTCTATTAGACTACTCTAGCTAAAGAATATGATAATAATAAAGGCTTAGAGATTATAAATCAAATAAGAGAGAAGAAGGTTATATATAACCAATTATATAAGAAAGAAGGGGCTAGGGCGAGTAGATACATAGTGGAAGGATTGCCTCTACTACAGAATTGGGCCTTTCACGCCCTGGAAGCCTCCTGGATGGGTTTTATTGAGGAATTGCCCATAGAGAAGACAGGTCCAGATGGATTGCGACAGACATGCAATAGCATACTAAGGGCTCTCGTAGGACTTTCACAACGAAAGCATACTGGAGAACGATGTGGGGAGAAACTCGGTAACTCCACATGCCTCTCCTAATTTTTTGCCTGGAGAAGAGGTTTCCGATAACCTTCGCCACCTAGAGAACCAAACCACGTCCATTGATGCTACGATATTTGCGTTTCGCTGGGTCCTAGATAATGGAGAGGGAAGGCCGGCGGAGAATGCATACGAGGATCCGTGGCTGAGTCCAATCTATGAGACTGACTCGGAGGACGAGGAGATATCTAACGACAGTAGTAGCTACACTAGCGAAGCACAACGAAAATTCAATAGCTGGCTTTGATTCAGGTAAATCCGTATTTTGAACACAATCTTACACACTGCTGGCCGTCCTGGTGTTTTCAACTGTCGTATAGATTTGATTGACTCTGGCTTAGTCTGGGTGTTTGGAGCTGATTCAAGTGCTACCTGGGTACTGACGCGAAGTGACCCTATTTCCACCGTTGTGCCTTATGCTCCGTTTCCACCATCTTGCCCTAGGCTCTGTCCAGCTGCTGGCTTACAATCGTCGCATAGGTCACCGCTGTCCGAATGTTAGAAATAAGGGCCTTGATTGTCCCAGTAGCACTCACGGAGATTGCTTCTCCTCTTTCTTTAAGACCCTCTCACACTTCGTACACTTGCTACCTACCAAGCGTGCATGAATCGATAACCACCAAAGAAGTTTCCACAACCTTCTCCGTATGTGACACCTCCGCCGGAACCACACCTACACCTACACCACCTGATCGGAAATTATGCGGTGCGATCCTTCGGTGCAACTTTCTCTAAGCCTATCAGCTCCTCGTGCAGTAGCCTCTAGACTCCACGTTGATCGCGATAGAAGCACTAGGCGGGAGACACGCAAATCGCTATGCATAATTCCTTGTCCGGAAGGCGCTAAAGTTGCTGGCTCTGTGGGGTACCGGCTCTGGACGCTGACTTTGACCGTTGGTCAATCTATTCGGTAAATGCGTACATTAGGTGGTGCGATACGATCTGAGCTAATTGAGTTGGAAGAAATCAGTGATAGACTTTAAGGATGCGTAGTAGCATTCAAATTATGGCCCATAGCCTCTCTTACCAGGAAGATATCATATCACATTTCGCCGTATCTTCATCAGCTTCCCAATACAGTTCTCCGCTGTGAAGTTTGCTTCGCCAAGTATAAGCCAATGGATTCAAGCTCGCGAAGGAATCTAAATCCAAAGGCTCACCAAGGGGCTTAGGTGATAAGATCGGCTGAGAAATCTCGTTCATCTGACTTTTCGATTGGTAATGAGTTGGCATGATGAACGAATTATCTACGCTATGGGCAACACTTCGAGGCACATCGATTTGATTGCTCAGCTACCATTGCGTCCCTGACTTCCATACGCTTTCTGTAAAAACTAAGCGTGAGTACAAATTCAGGTAAAGAAGGCAAATGCAGAGCCTGCGGCCATTAGAACAATGAGCATAGCTACCACAAGTGCACGGTATGCAATAAGAGGGACGCCTGGAAAATATGTCAGGCTACCGGCGCACACCCGAACTCACAGCATACTACCACCTACGGCAAGTGCAAAACGTGTTGTAGTGGTGGAGGGCCCTTTGGTACGCTTCTTGGCCAGATGGTAACATGCTGTAAGCGATATGTCTCCCCACTTACGTCCAGTGGACTGACCCATCGATCTAGAAATCCCTCGGTGCGATAGCGACATCGACGCTGCGGACTTACTAAATCTTTTCGATACGTTCCGACGTTACAACTTACCATACAAAGATACAAAGCAATCGAGTGTGCCAGGGCACAGTCCTGCAGGGGTAGGCACCGCTAGTGATGCTGGCCCATCGAACGATGCACACTCACGCTCACGCTCGACCATGTTCGACCCCGCAAGAGATGTATAGCTCGAGCCTATTATCAGCGGGCGTTTCGGTAGTATGCCTTTCTGTAGATGTGAAAACTCATGTCTAAGACACTTGGAGTATTGATTGGCACATGCACACATCCGAACAAGCAATCCCAGTCAGTCCTGCATATTGCATTCATGCACATTAACGATCCCTAGCTGCAAAAGGACGCATGATGCTGTCCAATGAATTCTAACCCTGAATTAATCTGCTGTTAGGACCCACCAACTTCCTCGCCGTCTGAGTGTACTCAGTAAATTTTGATGACTCGTCAAAGATCATATAGTTCTGTTGCGACGATTCTGGGGCTGATCCCTTGCATTTGCAAGCTGGACCAAGATTAGCAGCCAATATTCCTTTCTGCCCCGGCATCCACGTCGCAAGTCGTTCAACCTTTCCTCGCCTCCCTACGCCTAGAAGCCTTTCATTACAATGACTAAACCGACCCTCACTATTGCAATTCCTGGCTCTCATCCGAGGAAGTCGCCCCCAATAGGAGTGAATCAGGTTGGCATAGTCTTTTCCCTTTCCTGAGACGAATACTGGGTAACAGTGGGCGTGTTTTCGTATAGGTAGCTAAACTCCCTACCTCACCGACGGCTTTTCGTTACGATGCACCGAGGATTGTTCGCTTCACGGCACCTGCAGCCATTGATGCTTTCTCGAAGTGGTTCGAGGACAACAGTATTAAGGTGCTCCATACTGGAATAGAATACCACGTCGGAGTATGGGACTCTTGGGATCTTGTTATCGAGGCGCCAGGTGATCTTCCAACGGCAACATACCCTAGGATCGAGGACATTGATCCAACACAACCCCACAATAATGAGGTACAGGCTCGCGGAAGGCCAAAGGCGGGAAAGGACGCTCAAGAACGCTTTGTTCGCAACGGGGTATCCGCTATTACCCAAATGAACCACGAGGATTCGAGTTGCTATAGGAACTTTGCCATGCAACATGGCCTTGCAGCGAGGTTAGAATACGCTCTTTTCTGCACAGGGTTTCAGGTAAATCTTTCAGGGCCAACGAACTTCATACGCTAAGTAGTCTTAGAACTCTCCTACTGATAGCAAACAATTGTATGCTTGGAAGGGCCTTTGCCTATGCTATCACGCAGAAAAGGACCCTCGTCTTCTTGAACGAGGCCTCGACAAATGGTACCCGAACAACATAGCCATCGAAGAATACCTACAAGTTTTACCTCAGAGTTTTACGGACCAACGCCAGGAACGGATTGAGCTTGATACTGTTCTGCTTCTCCGTGATCTGCTCTATACCTCTGGCGGCGGACAGACAAAGAGATATGAGCGTATCAGCAGGACGTCTTCAGATCTTTCAGCCCAAGATATCATATATCTCTACAGCATTTCTTTTGGACTGAGATCCCCAGGACCCAAGCCGTTCGGAACATGTGATCCCTTTATACTGCAAACCCTGTCGAGGTCTAAGATGTCCGGAGTTCATGGAGTCCGGACTATGCTTATTGAAGATATTGAGCAAATAGGTCTGCAGCTCGGGACTCCGGTGTGGTTTCTGGACTCAGAGCCTATCCTCCATGAGTTTACTCTTCAGGACTCTATTGACTGCGTTACATTTATGTCAGGTGATCGACTCTCGATATTAGAGGAAAGTATACTAATTATAATAGTATACATATATGTAAGTCGTTTGGGCTCCCTCTCCACCGAGATACAGACGCTCGTTTACTTCTTACGTGGGCTTTTCGGAACACCGCTAGCCCTCGCACCTTGGATGTGCTTCGCACATGGGCAGCATCGAACCGTGGTGAAGAGATACAGGAAGGGCTGATCAATGATCTTCGTCAAGAGATAGGGGTCAAGGGAATGGCGTTCATCCTAATTGCCCTAGCGTTTCTCGCGCGAGTACGTCCTGGTCAAGCACCCAGCTTTACCGGAGGGAAACTTTTCACAAGATTCAACAGACTTGTACGGGGGCAAGTTGGCCTCGATACTGCAATACTGGAGCCGACAATATCATCGTACTATACCGCAACTAGACCACAACTCCACCATACTGAGGCTTGCTACATCGATGAACTTCTGCAATCTACCATAGTCCCAGAGGTAACGAAACATGAGGAGATCTGGGAGGTTTATTGGACAGCCAGGCGGAGCCATGATCATGTCGGTGCATGCCTCACCCTTGACGAGCACATCAACTTAATTCCCCTGGAGCCGTAGAGGGCGACAAGCTGTTTTCGGTAATTCACGGCTTCAATATCTTTGTCTGGTACTGATCCAACGTCTGGGCTCGCCCACCTGGCGCATGTAATCGCAGCATCTAATGCCACAATATACTTGTTTGAGCAGCATGCATGGAGACTGACCGATTGTACGAGGCTTGTAAATGCATTTCGTAGAACCTCTCCTTCGATACCGTCTCTCCAGGTTGAGGTTCAGCGACGTCGCTTCAGGTGAACATCTCCCCTCCTAGGAACTCTCTTCCCGGAACATCTCTCTCCTAGGAACTCTCTCCCAGGAACGTCTCTCTCCCAAAAACTTTCTCCTAGGAACGTCTCTCTCCTAGGGGAGGATTTCCGTTAGGAGAACGTTTCTAGGAGAGAAATATTCCTAGAAGAGAATTCCTAGTTTGACAAGTAGAAAAGGAGGTGCCATACTATTTCTGCGTTGGCGTTGGGTTCTCAGGCCGAAAGTACCGTATAGAATTAGCGAAGGAGGAAGGCAGGTGCCTGGGCTGCAAAATGAAAACGCGGGTAAGGGAGCATTAAGCGATCAGAAACGAGGAGCACCTGGGTGGTACGCGCAGGCCCGGGCATGTACTATTATGTCTTCTCGGCTGGTCTGTCTACGTGGCTGAATTTGATTTTTTCGAGAAGTTTAAACGCTGCAATGCAAGGGAACTCAGGAGTCGTATCTTCGCCTTACAAGAAAGATTCATGCTAACATGATAATCTCGCCACCAATAGACCGAGCTATCCCGTTGGCTGATATTCCGACTCCAGCATTCTCACCTGCTCTTTTAGATATTTACGTATGACCGCCTGGATGTCGTCTCGCTGCCGACCGGTCCCGGAAACTAAACGAGTTAAAAATGACTTACCTAAGGGGAAAGAGAGCTCACCCATAACTAGCGTTTTTTCTTTCTCTTCTAGAACTTTATCCTGCAGCATTTCGATATTCTTCTGTACGCCTTTTGAATATTTTCCCGCGACCTCCGTACGCACTTTGTCCTGCAGGTCGGCGTTCCCGTTATAAATAGTGGCACGTTGACTAAAAGAGACCTCCTAGACGTTACCAGATTCAAGGTAGATAGAGATATATAGAATCTACGTATGTTTAGTAACGTCTTTAGAGACACGGCCGCCGGGTTTAGACGTAGCCTCTATCCAGCCTATCAGCGTCCAAGCTATCATTCAGTAGTGCCTGGGCGGCGATACCGATCTCTGAAATCGGTTAGCTTCTACTATTAGCACGTTTTCGTACTCGCCCACTGCCGCGCTAATTCCATGGGGCCTAGTGAACAGCGCCATACGCGAGTCTTTCGCATCGGCCCCGGCGTGACTCAAAAGCTCTCGGGTAAGGTCTTTGCGAGGCTCCACGAAAAGCTCTAGGGTTTCCTGCCTCCCGTCCGCCTATGACGTTACCACAAACGGATGGCTTTATAGAAAGGCCTAGAAGCTAAGGGAGGGGATCCAGAGATTAATATATTGTCCGCACTCGACTTTAAGCGGCTTCGAAAGCACAATAGTAATTTAACTGCCCCGCGGAGGCGGGTAAAGCAAGCTCGCGAACGGCCGTTGCGGATGGTGAAGTTCCGGTACAGGATACCCACGGCCTGGACCAGGAGCGTTGCCGAGAATAAGGCGACGGAAAGGTAGAGGTAAAGGCGAGGGAAGAGTCCGTCGGATGGAAGATGCAGCCAGGCGGAATAGAGGAAGAGCGCAGCCAACGCTTGATGCGCGCGGAGGTATAGCTCGTATAAGATCTTGCGGAGGAGGGGATGGGAAAAGAGGATTAATGTACCGAGGGATGCCCCTCCCTAAAACAATCAGTGAGGGCACGGTAGGACTGGTCGAGAGCTTACGATGACGCCAAACAGGGGTTTGCTCGTGGATATAGAAAAGGAACCTCGGCCAACCACGGCGACAAGGACGTGGAAGAGGACGAGGTAGAACGACATCAGCCCTGCCGATCGATAAAAGTGTCGGTATATAATTACAGAAACCCCGAGCACGTCCGCGAGGAAGCTGAGGTGGGGCCCAGCGAACAGGGGGATAGCGTTGATTAGTAAAAGTATCCCAGCTCGAAGGCCAGCTTGTAACACCGTGGAAGCTCGGAAGCTAAGGTAGAAGACGTTCGCTATAACGTAGATCAGGTGAATAAGAACGTCGGCCTGAGTCCACGGACCGAATAATCGATGACGGCTAAGGAAATACGGATAGGTAAGGTGTTAGGACGTAAAAGACAAGACAAACTTGATTAACCGCGTAAAGTAGGGAAGGGCGTTGGCAAGAAAGAAAAGAATAATAATGCCGCCTGCGGTAATAGCGTACGCTTGGGTGGTCTCTATATTCGGACAGGGCCAAGTACGAGTGTAAGAGATTCCGGCTAGTAATAATAGGATGACTAGAGGGAAGAAACGAGGAAGCTCTTTATATATACTAGAGAGTACAAAGTGGTAGTCCCAGGGTATTAGGAATAGCATCTAACGTTGGAGGTCTCTTTTAAGGTAAGGTTTAGCTACCTTAACGCGGATCCCAAATTTAGGGCCTTTAGGATCACGTGTATTTTAGCGAAACTTTATGAGGGATATCGTCAATCGCAGTCCTTAATACCGATATCGCGCCTGTTAGTATAGTCCATCTAGTGTTGATACTTTATAGGCCCTATACGCTGAAAACCCAGCTAACTCTACTATCCACTTTAGCTCTTCCACCCGCGAGGGATATCTGATAAGAGGATGCTAGCTAGGTTAGATCGTAGTTGGAGCAAACAAAATATACCCACCTGGAGTAGTTCCTTCACAGAGTCGGCTGACGTGGTTTCCGATAAAAACCCACGGCTTTGGAGCTGGGAGGCTAACGATCTAGATCTTCGACGCCGATAGCGTCGTCGTCCTTGGAGTACTTCTACATGAGTTCTATGGCAATACGACCGACCACTTTCAAATCCCCCTTGCCGTCGTTCGACGGCCTAAGCTTACTATATTGCTTTTAGTTTGCTAACCGTTATATTAGCGAGATTACGAGGTGAAGGGAAGCTAACCACCCCTATTCCACTAATAAGGACGGTCGAGCAAGCTAATAAGCCGTGGACGAACCCTTATAAGGTGAGGTAAGCGAGTCTATTAAGGATCTGTGTAAATCAGCAGAATCTAGACGTTACTGCCCCACGCACCTGTCCGAGTATAGCAGCGAGTTGAAGCTCCGTGGGATAGGGAGGGGAAGTGGCGATCTGGGCGAGAGACACCGGGAAGTGTTCGACAATGACGTAGAATTGATCTTGGTGTTTAAATGATTCTAGGAGGGCAATAAAGTTCTTCTACCGGATCCGTTACAGCATCTCGAGCATTGTATGGCCGTCCGGCTTCGGTAGGCCTTTTATAGCGACGAGCTTACACGGTAAAGCTTTTCGAGTTACTATAGTTATAAGACGATCGAACTTTAACTCGTAGCGCTTTTAGAATTTGTTCCGTGGAGACCCGCCTTGGGTTACTACGTACTCGTGGGCTCGGAGCCCTACTACAGCGATCTTTGGTAGAAAAAGCTCAACGAGCACATCTTTTCTATTATAATCTCTCCTTTAAAGCGACAAGCTTTCCCTTCTACCAGCAGGTACTACTGCATCTTTTCAAGCCTCCGAGCAACCCCAGAAACGCGATTTCGGTTTAGGGGTCTAAGGATCGAGACTAGCAGGCAGTTTAAAGCCGATCACCTCTTCTAGAATAGTATACGAGTCACGTTTCTTAGATATAGAGGTCATTTAACATATATAGGACTATATACCCAAGATACGACAACGGATTATAGAAAAAGAGGTGTTTAAGGGGTATTAGAGAGGACCGGCGGGACGAGGCTTAAGTAACCTACGAGGAGTACCTGCGAATATATTACTATTTAAAGCATAGAATAGGAAAGACTACCCCTGGAAGGAGGGTAGCTAATTATAGGTGGGGAGCCAACTTTAGAGCCAGACTTAGGTAGGAGTGTAGTATAAAAAGTTCCTAGGAGAGCAGCGCATTCCTTTCTTGTTCCGCTACTATCGTTATATTACTCTGCTTAGTATGCCGTTAACCAGTACTTAAGAAGAGGAATTCAAGGTTAAGGTAGAGAGAAAAGCGAAGTACTAAGGCATAGCTCGTATTAGGCTCGAGTGGTTGTATTTTCAGGATAAAGATTCCACAGAGCACGATACGAAGAGGCTCGATAGGAAGAATATTAAGAGATTGAAAGCGGCATTCCGAAAAGACTGCCGTCGGCCGGATATTAAAAACCATATCCCCGCGGTAATTAATCAGCAGGACCTTGCTACCGCGCTTCAGGCGTCAAGTACCTTACCGGAGAGGCTACTTAGTAATCTTAATCTGACGATCGGTTATCCGGACCTGGTTTTTCCGGCCGGTTTTTGGCTGGAATACGGCCGGCACAGAATTTAAGCTACCAAAGAAGTTCTCCCAGTGAGGGATAAGTGGTAGGTAGGTGGTCGATCTCTATCTCACTGGTAAGATGGAATTAGGTTGTATAGACTGTTATAACCAATCAACTCTCTAGACGTCAGATCCGAGCTAAATACATGTTTGATCGAGGAATACTCCAACGAGGAGAGGCCCTCCGACGGCTAACTCTACCTCAAGATACGTCAATACCATTTTCAAAAAGACCTCAGCTTCGAACAGCGGTGGTGGACCTGGTTGCCCCCACAGAAGTACAAGAATCTAAAGCAGCTTCTCCGGCACGACCGTTACAGGCAGCCTCCGATGCTTTCCTGGATATTCCAGCGATTTTAGAGGAGGGAATGCAGCTTGGTATATGGCATAAAGTAGCGGCCCTTAGATGCGACGAGGTGAGTAGAAAGGTTGATATCCTCATTCATCTGCTAAATAATCAACAGCAAAACTTGCGCTTCCTCCATAGTATCTTCGACTTCTGGAGCAGCCTCGTTCTGGGAGACAAACGGGCAATGATGAAGGTGGACCTAGATATAGTGAAAGAGGTAGGACTTAAAGCGCCGTGGGCGTCAGTACTTAATGCTCAAGCGCTACGGAGCTAAGTGCTAGGCGGGGCGATCTTTAGTAAGTTTACGAGGGACGAGCGTGAAGAGATATAGAGGAAGATATCAGCGTTTAGAAGTTTAGTGCCGTCTCTACGCTCTTTCTTTCGAAATTCTTACTATATGGAAAAATGTGTGAACTGTATCGAACGCTTGACGGGCCCGTATGCCGGAAAAACCGTGTTTACCGCATTGGAAGAAGCATTTGATGGTACGAATTTAGGTACTGCTTATATAGCGATCCAGGTCATGGAGTCCGAATTTTCGTCTAGGTCCGCGGACTGATTGGACCTAGGGTGTCGGCAACTGTACGCCTACACTATGCGCCACTTTCTCGACATGCCTAGAGAGCCTCAAGTACGCGACCGCCGGGCCCTTTCGACCGCCAAAGTAGACCGGGCCGTGCTACGCGATTTTGCTGATTTAGCTAGTCCGCTGGGTTTCGATACCCCGGAGATTAGGGAATTGAAACAGCACCAGTATGCGCCGGTTCGAACCCTAAGCTCCGAGAGAACGAGCCCCTTACTTATCACGGAAGGTCCAGGTGAAGATATCGAGCGCCGGTGTGGAATCCCCAGTATGGAGGCTTACGAAGCGGACAAACAATTCCTTTTCATCGATTATCTACACGATACTAGGGAAGAACAAGGCGAAGGTATTACGTCCTTTTTCGTCCGGAAATCTATATATTTGGATTTTTTCGGCAGACCAGAGCCTATTACCACGTCACCCGTGGATAAGTCGGCTATTCCACAGCACTTTGTTGCCGAATAGAGAATCCTATTGCTAACGAATGCTAATCCAGATCCTTATACTAGTCTACCACTAGTTATCTTTCCACCCCATCAGGATTCTAATGTTGACGACAGCCAGCAAACACAAAGCAGGAATTCTATACAGCAGGAGCACGAAAGATTTATAGAAGAGCATGAAAAATCTATGCTACTTTCGTCCGTCCACTTGTAGCGATCAATTATATTCCCTTGTAACCTAATCGCTGTTTTAATATAGCTGAAATCTTGAGGGACGTCTCTAGAGAAGTATATATGATTCAGTAATACATTACAGTTATGTACGCTCCTCTAGATCAAAGTAGCGGCCGTCTCAGGGTGTCGCTATTAGTTGGACTTGAGATTCGTTAGTGGGGAGTTTGTTTTACAAGGTAGAAGACTTACTAAGTCAGGATTTAATATCTAATGCTCTAACCTCCAGATATCCCTCTCCCTTATATATAAAGTGATGACCACCGCTGTGAATATAACAATCCACTTGTGCGCTCGAGCTTGTAACATGGTAGACATCTGCGGGGGCTACAACAAGACGAGACGTCTACGGGGGCTATAACGGCTACAATAAGGCTTATGCGGGGGTAATAAGACGACAGCAGCGGTTATATCAAGAAGTCTACGGGGTTAATAAGACAACAGCAGCGGTTACAACAGGACGTCTACGGGGACTGGAACAAGACGTCTGCGGGGGTAACAAGACAACAGCAGCGGCTAGAACAAGACGTCTATAGGGGCTACAGAAACAATGACAGGGTCTCCAGGCAAGACAACAGCAGGGGCGACAGGGGCCATGATGAGGCCATAGCTGGGGGTATTATAGGGGGCCGAGACGGTAAGGTTACAGGCCGGGGGCCAAAACACCATGGATTATGTATATAGGACAATTTACGGCTTCATTTCGAGGTTTATTGAGTATTTGTAGGCTATAATTGAGACCGCACGTCGTTAAGGCCTTGCCACCCGTTTTTAGTGGAGGAGCTTCAACGATTTGCGGGCCACTAGCGTCATATCAATGGATTCGCAAACTGCTGTACAAAGGAAAGGAGAAGGAAATTCGCGAAGAGGACATCGGCTTTTTCGATTCGAAGCACGACGATACCACTGGGGTTGGCTAGCACATAATATAGGGGGATGTCCACATCTTGATGGGTTGATTCAAGAACATGGCTTATTAGAAGCCAGATACCTTGGTCAAGAACGTTAGCTCTGAATACCTACGTGGAACGGCACTCTTTTGGTACGATACCCATTCTTCGGGCACAGCTACTTCAAGGCACGCCCATGGGATGCTCTGGAATGGCTTGATCATCAAAGCTTTGGTATTTGGGAACTCCAGGCTCAAACCATGCTCATGCTTTCCAAATCCGCTGGAGTCTTCTGGCTATTCGAACAACAAACCTAATATTAGCTGACAAGCCTACCAAAACGACTACGCTTGGTCACTTCCTTGAGAGCCAAGCCTGGACGACAACCATCATACCATACGTCACAGCAGACTACTCAGCCCACATTCGAATCCCCTACAGCATAAGCTACGCCTAGCACTTTGTATCTCCATATTCCTAAAGACATCGACAATCGACGTTGAATCCCCGGTCCTGTTCAGGGCTCTCGCCAAGACTTCCCTCATGCCTTTGCTGAGGACTATAAGCGTGGACCTTGACTGGTCATTATGGGGATGCTGTCGTTATGACGCTGTTGTTACGGTATAGAGGTGACGCTACATTTGTCCGGTTTCTGTCTTTGGGTACCACGTCTATTGCATAGACGGATATGTGTCATATACTCATTAACAGAAAAGCCAAACTGATCTACTCCTGAACATATGTATCTGGGCTAGATCAAGTTGGACCTTCTCCGTGTTATATTTAGGTTCTCCAGGCTTATTCAAAGCATGTTTCAGAGATAAAAAGTCCCTGTCAGTAAAATGGAGAGTTTGAGGACGAGGAGACTTCATAGCTTCAGCTACTTTAAGTATTACGCCAAACAGCGCGTCTAGAGCTTGCATGTTCAGCTTCTCATGATTCCGTCGCATGGACAGGCTATGTGCTGCGAGGGAACCTGCCATCAACGTTAGCACATGATGGTGTACGCCCCTCGAACATTATACCAAGCTTCAGATGAAACCGCACTTCGTGCGATCTACTTTCTTGGATCATCTAGACCTGAAGGCAATTCAAAAGCTTGATATTCTAATCCAAGGCAAATCCCTTCGTGTTGAGTAAAGAGACTATGGCCCAAGCCTTATGTGCTATGAAGTAGAGGAGGTCGGAGCTTATAGATATGGGATTGATGCCGAGGAAGAAGACCAGATCAAGTGAATTAGTCGCACATCCACAATATTAAGGCTGTTACACTGGATATCCTTCGCTAAAGATTCGGTGCTCAGCGAAATGGGCCGAATTCTGTGAGACAAGCTCTGTATAAGCCTCTATGTTTTATTCATCATACTTCTGCTTTCGATCGTCGAGAGATGGAAGAACATTTTTGCAAGGATCCACATCATTGCTTCTGTAGTAAGACTGTGAATTCATTGGACACTCTGAATTTCGATTCTCTGCTCTAACGTTGACCTGCGATATCTGAGTCGCTGGTTCATTAAAATTAATTGGATTTGATATATGCAAGCGCGGAATTAAACTCTGTATTCGTTCTTCAAGATGAAGTGGTCTGGTGATGCTTGGCTTTAGTAAAGTGTTCGGCTTGCTTTTAGCTTTGGATCGTTTCATGAGTTTGGAAGCCTTCACTACCTGGGAGACACTGATGAGCTTAGGGGATCTTGGAGGAATGGGCACAAAAGGGAAGTTTGCAAGGACACGATTGGCTTCGCCATTAGACTTGTTGACTATCATCACTGGATATTCGTAAAACATCCGTTACATGAATGCTAGTCTTATTCGGTACTTCGGTATTGAGGTAAGCTAAATCTCATCGCCTGAACGAGGAAAAGTTAGGGAGATATATAAGCACAAGTTTTTGGGGCGAATGGTAACATGAGTCAGCAGTTCGGTCATGGAATGAAATATATAGAGTTGATAGTCCTTTATCTAGTTGGCCATGGCGTCAGACTTCCACTCCTCAAGTAGCTCGAAGACTGCATTTCCTCTAGAAATTTTTCGGTTGATATTTAATCATTGTGACTTCACGACACTAAAGTGCTTTCGATTATCGTGTCATGCATTACAAGCCGACATTGCAGCTATCATTTTTAGGTCTTTACATTTTGATCTCCTACCACGAAGCCTGGAGAATATACGGAGAGTCGCTGACCATCCGGTTTTGGCAACATATGTTCGAGAAATAGTAGTTTCAGATAATTTGCTAAAAGAGTACACCTACGAAGATTTCAGAAGACACTTGTTCTCTGCTGAGCCTGGTGGCCAATGGTGGATTACACCACAAGACGAGAATGACATTGATCCTGCTTAGAGCATGGAGACAGGCTGGGTTGTATCTAGAATTAGGCTTCGGCAGTCTTTCGATGTTTACTGCAAGTATCTACAAGCACAACAAAGCATTGTCGCTCAAGAAGCTAAGTTGAACTCCATTTTCCCCAAACTAATTGGATTGAGAAGGATCTGGCTCAGAACATTAATTGATATAGAGTAATCACGTTTTTGGGTTGCATTCAGCATACACGTTTTTGGAATACCCGATCTCTTTTCTTTGCGGCTTTGGACAACCATTTTGTCATCAGGTAATAACACAAGTGCATTACACATGATACTTTGTAATACGCGCCAAATGCAGCACTTCGTGCAGTCGGTGAAGATAGACTATGTCCCATCTCACTTCTGGTACACATATAGCATTAATGAAGGATGGAATAGTATTGTCAACCTGGATCTTCGCTTAGAACAAGGGCATTCCGAGCGGAGGAAATTCTTAGTGAAGTGCGGAATGCGGGAGTTACTGCGAAGTTTAGACTCGATCAGGTTTCTTCGATTGGAGATTACGCCATCTTGTGGCTATCATTCTCGGTTGAACTATGGAGAGGTTTTCCTTGATACTAAGCTTACTCTATTACAGGATCTACAAGTTCACACGGGAATCATAACATCAAATGATCTATTAGAGATATGCAGAAAACATAAGGATACTCTACGGTCATTATCTATAGCGGATTTCCATCTAGGAGACTCTTCTTGGGAATGCATTTATCCGTTGATTATTGAGAGTATACCAAATAGTAGTATCCATTTTGAAGGCCTTACAGATGGAGATGGATGGACGACTCACACGGCGCTTCCTTTTGGTCAGCATATGATCTTTGATGGAACGTGATTGCGTGGAATCGAGAAAATGATAGTAGAGTGTAATCAAGCTGATTTTTATTGAAGAATTGGGATCAGACTTTCAGGGGCTACGCGTTATCATATGACTCCAGTATTAGATAAGAACAATTATATGTATCGCTGATATCTTCTTCGGAATACAACTAAGTTGACCTTTTTCCATGAAACGCCCTCATACGCCACAAGATTTGCTCCCTCGAAAGCGACGTCAATGCGACAATAGCATAATGCCACCGGATATAGTTATTGTCAAATCACCCCGTGTTGGACTTAGCTCAAGATATTCACCCTTCATCTTTGGGAATAACGTCAGTCAAGAATTCTGCTTTCGATCCACTCTTCCACAGGACGACTCTACACAGCAATGTAGTTCATATAGCAAAAAGGAATTGGAGAATATCAGAGTAAGACTTGTTAGTGAGTGGGACATGAAGTTCGAAGGTCCTCATTTTGCTTTAAATCAAGTCCTTAAGAGGATAGGGCGTGTTTCGAGGCTGCTGTCCCGACCGTCAACGACATGATCAGATCATGGAGGATAGAGATATAATGGAGAATATAATTCAACTTTATACGGTTTAGCTTAGCTTTATCAGCTCTTTCCAAAGTATTCTTACTAGCAATATACTAGAGAAGAGAGTAAGTAGTTACTAATTACTTACTATATTCCTCTACATAAGGACTTTAATCTTCCCTCTTAAGTCACTTAGATATAAATAACGACTCCGATGTTTAGATGATGCAGAGTTTAAGAGATTCTATCCTCTGTAATCTAGATCTGCTACTAGATCTCAATAAGGTTACCTTTATATTAGATGAAAACACGATCTTAAGAGACGCTCGCACTAGGTTCAAATGCCTTCATTACAATATTAGTAATATTAGAGATCTTCTTTTTCAGCTCAATAGCTTTCTTGAAGACTATGTTGCTATGCATACAGGTAAAACAAACTCTCAATACAGCGTGGACTAAGACTTATGAATTTTAGAAGAGTTGGAATGTCATGATTATATTTGTACAGAGAAAGAAGATCCTCTAGACTCTGCGGATGAAGTCCTTGAATTCATCAAGGCGATTGAATATATTTCCATGATGGCGTACAGCGTCAACGAGCCGGATGTATGTAGTCAAGGATAAACTCTGACTCTAATCTCTTACACGTTTCAAGTCTCCGGTAATGCCCTTAAACTTCGTCATAGTCATATAACCGAGCTTATGCCCTCTGTGGAGTATATCTTAGGATAGCGTCCAGTCAGACTATTTGCGAGGAACACAATTTGACCCATTACTCCATGGCTCGAGATTGGACAGAAGTTGACAGTCCTCCCCCCGGAGAGAATTCGCAATCTTGTGACAACAACACATCAATAGCAGGTCTGTACGATAAGCGTATTTGTGAAGATTTGCAGACCTCATAATCTAAATAATTCCTTTCAGAATATGTAATTGGAGACAATATCTGGTCCCCTGAGTCCGGCAGCAAAACAAGTCTGACTCCGAGATCGAATCAAGCGTTGGTGTTACCGCTGTCCCAAGGCTCAGCCGAACAGAATAGCACCCAACATCCCGAGCTCCACGAATTACAGCTGGATGCAGATTAGCCGATTCCTCAGAATTTCGATCTCGATTTCGATTTCTCCGCGATCTTCACGGACGAATCAAGCGAACCAGTGTGCTATAATCCTTTCAACCGCCGCTTACACCAAACGGAAGAGAAGCTACCTCCAGATCTAGCTTACCTTAATTCGCGGCACGAACAGTTGTTGAGTTATAAGAGACGGGAGATCGCAAAAAGCCACGAGCAGATTTTGCTCGCGGAGACTAAAAGTAAATGCCAGGTTGAGCTCGCTAAATTAGAGCTGGAAAGAGTCAAGCTGAGACGCGCAGCAGATTACAAGGGAAAGAAAACATAAAGAAGAAAGTAGCAGCTCGATCGCCATGTACGCCCCTGCCATCGTTTTATTTACTGCTCTGTGCAGCTTCGGCATTATGTTTTCAGCCATTTTTGGCCTATGGGTCCTATAGGATCGACACCACGCACGTTCCTGCAAAAGCGACAGGCATCGTCGTTGCCCACGTGTCAAGTCAAAATCGGCGAACGACGTTTCAGTGCATAGTGTTACGCACCCCATCGTGAATAGCGCTGTTTCCAGGTTTGACGACAACGCTGTACAAATCCCGCTTCCACTGATAATAAAAAAAAAAAAGGTGCCACCCATCATCTAGGAACCAAATGAAGCGTCCAGGTCTAGCTTTTAATTAAACAGTCTGTAAATTAAGCTTGCGTGAGCCTCAGTCTAGCTTGGCTTCATAGAAGGAAAGACGCTTATGTTAACTACTTAGAAGAGGTTGATAAAGTAATCTGCACTGTAATTATTTTTCGCATCGATGTGCTGGACCGTAATGAAAATCGGGACAAATCTTTTGGCCTAGTGGTCGCCCGACTTTAGTCTAACCAATGCACCCTTTTTCGCATTCTTGAGCTTGGTACCCTGACAGCTTCGTCTCCCTGCTTGAGGACTATCAGGGTCTTCTCAAGCTGGTGGAGAAGATTTAAGCAGTCATCTCCAAGCTAATGTAGTCGAGCGGTAGCGATGCGTAGATCGTACACCAAGGAGTCGATGGTCTCGTCCCGTCGCCCATGCGCTCCTACATCAAAGCTGTGACTTATGCTATCCTTAGGCAATTGAGGCAACTCTTTCTCGCTCGCGCTGCTGAGAGCGATACGGAAGACAGGGCATCGCAGAAGTTGAGGTCGAGAAGATTCACATTTTCGACCTGCATTCACTTGTAGCGAAAGTCCTTGCTGACATCCTTCAACCAACGCTCCAAGACTGTCTGGAACATCAAAATCCTGACATCTATTCTACACGTGTATTGTCTCGACCCGCCCAGCTGTGCCTTACCAGTTAATAGCGCTAAAGATATGACAACGCTGTCATAATTGTCCTCACCGTCGTTGCGCGTATGACGACGTATATAATATGCGCTGTTTGTTAAGTAGGTAGTACGTAGAGCATTGTCGTCTACAGGCGTCATGGGCGCATAGGCCCGGTGTTAAAAGTTTCTACCAACTTTCTCCCGCTCCCCTACCAAAATGTTAGGTATATGATTGAGGCTACTAAATAGGTAATTATTATCTGTTAAACGATATCAGGGGTATGACGGATAATTTGGCTGTCATTGACTATTCCAGATGTCTGAAAAGGTGTCTGGGAATAAGACAACGAGACAACAAGACTTTGTAGACGTGGCTACTCGCTTCTTGTCTCGGCCTTATAAATTTACATTAGATATACTTAATATTGATAGTAAAGGAGAATAGAGCCTTAGGTAGGAATACTACTAAGCTACTATATTATATTAGTAATAAACTACTCTATTTTAATAATAATATAATAGGATTAATGACTTTATATTAATTTATCTATTATTAATATTAATATTATTAGTTAAATTAGATCTTAAGATATTAGATTTATAATTAATCTTAACACCTTTCTACTTACTTTATTAGATTACCTAGTACTTATAAGCTAATAGTATATTAAAATATATAAATTAAATAGCTAAAATAGCCTTACCTTCTTATTATAATAGAATATATAGAATTTTAAATCTTGAAGATTAATTATACCTATTTAACTAATATATTTATTTATAGAGAAGACTTACTACTGTTACCTATTAGGCTTAGCTTCCTATTATAAAGAATATTAAAGTCCTAACATTCTTTATATTCTACTTATATATATACTAATGTATTATAATATCTTTAAGATAACCTATACTACTTGCCTTTTCTTAATGTAATTACTATTTTTAGAATAATAAAATTAGTATATTACTTAAAAGTTATAATAATATAAAAAGATTTATACAAGTTAAATATATTAGATTAGTACTTTAAACTTAAGTCAAGTACCTAACTTTATTTTCATTAAGGTAGGAAGAGTTAAAAAGAAGATTTAAAAGAATAATTATATAGAATATTTCACTTAATATTACTTTACTTTAAAATAAAAAATTAAAACTTGATATTCCTTCTTTTATCTACTGTAATATATATTTAATAATTTTAATAATAGCTTATACTAAGTAGATATATAATATTATTTAATAATATATTTAATATTTTATATTTTATACTTTATATGTTAATAAGTAGATAGTATAGTTATTTAATATACTAAGATTACTAGCTAGGAATATAAGAGGGAATATACTTATATAAGGTAGAAAGGAGAATAAGCTAATTATAAGAGAGTAAAAGGTAATATAAATAAGTAATATATTTATATATAATTAATTAATCTTTGATTAATAATAAAGATACTCTTATATTAATAATATTATTACCTTTACCTTCTACTTAATTAATACTACTTCTATTACTAGTATATAAGGTGATATTACCTTTATAAGTTAGATATAATATAGTATAATTAAGGATTAGCTAGAGTAGAGGCTAGAAGATATATATAATATTATTATATTAGGGTAAATAATAAATATAACTTTTTTTTATATAAAAAGGTTATAATACTTGTACTTAGAGAGAAATTTCTATTCTCTAAGTTTATTACTACCCTTTTATAGGATTTAGTACTAACTTCTTATTATAAATATTATACTATCTTAGTACAGCTTTCTTATATCTATATTATAGCTGTAAAATTCCCTTAAATAGAAGCTTTATACTTGAGTTATATTACTATCTTAATAATAGCTAGATACTAAATATAATATTATTATATTAGACTAGTCTAGTATAAAGCCTTATACCTCTTAGTCCTCTTTATAAGTACTAATTACTAGATAGATAAGTAATTATACTAAGATATCTACTATAAATAAAAGGAATCATAATAAACAAATAGATTATAACTTATTAGCTAGGTAAACTAAGGCTTTATTATATATAAAAGGTAGACTAACCGCGTCGAGTTAGTATTTTAAATTCAAGTCAGGTACCTAATGTGAGTATTAGCGATTTAATACTAGTACTAAGTATTTAGATTAGTACTAGTAGTAGGTATCAAGTTTTTAACTAGGAGGTAGTATAGAGGAAATCAAACGTGAAGCATATACTACTATTTTGCCCGGAGCTAGCTAGGGAGAGGGCGGAGCTAGTAGAATAAGCAGGTACATATAACCTTAGGAAAATGCTAACGCAGACTCAAGGTATATATATAGTATCGCGGTGGATATTTAAGACGGGATATCTCAGCCAGTTCTCTCTTACTAAAGAATAGCTAGCATAATCTAAACTGCCACTAGGACCTAATAAGATACCTAGGCCAGTAAAGAAGAGGAAGAGGAAGAAGAGGAAGAAGCTACCGCCCGGAGGGATAGAAGTAGAAGTAGAAGAGAAATAGGGAGAAGGATAAGTAGTATTTTAGAATAGTTATAACTGAAGGCTATTAACTAAAAAGAGGAAAGAGAGTAAGTTATTAATAAGTTAGAGTTTTTAAGTATAAAGATTTCTCTAGCGACTAGTAGTCGCTACTAGTAGCCCTACTAGGAAGGTATTCGCGGAACTCCCTTATTAGTAAAGTAATTTTACTATAGTAGGCGTATAAATCAATCTATTAATCAATTAACTAGGAGGTAGCTAGATTTGAAGTTAAATTCTAATAACTTTATACTCAAATATAATTTTATACGCGCCTTTAATTAGGAATAAAACGGTTGATTATATTTAATATTCTTTAATTTTATTATATTATATTTACAAGCTTTAAGGTATAATAAGCTTTATTTCTTTCTACTTTATTATCTCTAATTTATATACCTACCTCAGTTATTTTATTATAAATAGTATAAGTTAAAATCTCTAATTATTATATATTCCTACTAAGCGCCTATTTAAGGGCTAGGATTATAAACAGGCTATTAAAGGAAGTTAAGCTTATTAAGAAAAGATTATTTATATTATAAATATAAAAAGCTAACTTTTATAATTTAAAAAATACTCTAACTCTTTTAATATAATCTTAAGGGTTATTATAATAAGTAAGAGTCTCCTCTATTATATTATACTTTTTACTTAAGACTTTATATTTAATCTCTTATTTATATAAGAGTAGGTTTTTACCTTTAAGTTATTATAATATACTAAATAGAACCTACTTATATTATAATTATAAAATATACTATTAATTAAATTCTTAGCTAATTTTTATATAATAAGTATATTTATATTATAAACCTTTTTAAAAGAGATATTATTATAATATTCGTCTGTTAATATATATTATACTATAGGATTTTTAGTCTTTATATATTATAAATTAAGTAGATAGGGGTTAATTCTTTACTTTTATCTTTATATTCTAATTAGGGCTAAGACTAACTCTTTCCTCTATTATTAATATTAAGAGTATATTAGAAGGAGTAGTGAATTATATTTAAATATGAATAACTTTATTAGCCTTTTAACCTTCTTTAATATAAGTATTATATCCTTAAGCGTCTTATATTTTATATTTTATATTACTATTTAAAATCCTTTTATTTCTTAGTATCCTCTTATTATAAATATTATAACTAATACTACCTTTTTTTAATATTCTAAAGTATTTAAATTTTATTTTTAACTTAACTTCTATCTTTTCTACTTTCTTCTACTTATATAGACTATAAGTAAGTCTAGTTGCTTAGTAGCGGCGGAAGAAGCTACTAATTAATTAATCCTAATCTATTCCTCTTAGAGGAGGGCTAAGACGGTATAGCCTAGCCTTAAGATATACTTGCAATCTATATAAGTACTTAACTAAGTATCTTTTAACTTATATAAAGTATTTTCCTTATAAATTATATATCACTTATTAATATTTAAGTTAATTACATTAGTATTAATTAAGTACTTCTAAATTTACTTATCTTATTTTATTACGTACTTATATACCTTCTTAAAGTATTTATATTTATTATAATTAAAGTATTACTTAAAAGCTATATCTTTCTCTTATTTAATATAAAAGAGGAGTATACTTTTTATTATAAAACCTTTATCTATTAGCCTATTTACTATTTTAAATTTAATAACCTTAACTATTAATAAGAAGAACTTTTTCTTAGTACCTATTATACGTAAATTATATATAAAAGCTAGCTACTTAACTTTAATTATCTTTAATTAGGGGTATAGTCTTTTATTAGCTACTTTTAACCCCTTTATTACTATTCTTTAACCCTTATTATTTATTACTACTAGCCTGATTCTATGAACTACTACTTATAATATTTATTAAAGTAATTATATTAATAGATATACCTCTATCTTATTACTCTCTATTAATGAATATATTATTATATTACCTCCTCTACCTACCCTATTACCCCTTCCTTATTAGATCCCCCCTACTAGATACCATATCTACCTCCGGCGCGTTGTAGAGGTCAATGCCGCCGCTCTTCGTACAGCTCTGATCGCACAAGTGGTCTTTGCCAGAGCTATCCGGCTCATTGGTACCGCTATTTAACCGATGCTATTAGGACACTTCGATCGATCCTCGTGAACATGAATTACGCACAATTAACGCAGGAGGCGCAACTGGAATTATCTTCCCAGGACATCAAGCTTGAGTTTCTTTCTTTCCAGACCTGTCTACTATGTTCAAGGGTCCTCTCCAATTCGTATCCGTTATCCCGACCATGCTCTTGCCATTCCACCCACGTTCATCAAATGAGGATGCTACCTGCAGGTATAACTTGTCATCTTTTAACATATGCGGGGCAATAGCTTCTTTTCTAATAATTCCAGGTGGATGCGTATCAGGGCCAGCGACATCGAATGCGCGTTTGTTATCCAATTTCACGAATTCGTACTTGACCTGTTCCCTGCCGAATAATTCGCCCACCATGACATCCTCTGGTATATCAAACAGTGATGATTGCGTGTGAGATTGTACGAGGAGGAGGATCATATCCCAGGACAATGTGTAAAAGGAGCCTTGGGGCCAGGGATGCCGTCTTGTCTTTTGCATCCATCGTGCTATTAGCGTTCGCGTTGCTGGTATGGGGTGGAGTCTGGGAGCCAGGTAGTCCGCAAAGAATTTGGTTGCGACAAGGAAAACATCGTCGTCGATTTTACTGACAAAATCGTAACATCTGCCCCCTGAACCTGCTTCTGCAACGATGTGCTTGAAATACTCCATAGTCTTAATCGTGTGAGCCTCCTTTGCACCTGGTTCCACGTTCTCCAAGCGTACCAGGTTACCATAGGTACGATTCTCCTGTTTAATTGAGTACGACCATGAATCATTGTAATTTGCAAGGACGAAGCGTGTCTCGAAGGCTGGTGACGCGTATAGCGCTTGCCACGTGTTTCGAATGGTATCACGACGAGCCAGGCTACCTACCGCGGACATGGTAGATATCAGCCACCTAGGCTGGGTATCCTGATGTTTCGATCCAAACTGTGACTGGCTCTTGAGGAGGGGTGCGGGAGAGAGGTTGCGATAGGGATTGCCGATCCATGGCACACATATGAACAGGAGAATGATAGTACTAGAGATAAAAATGCTAATGAGAAAGCGACCCATATATCTAATTTGGCGGATGTTTTATTATATTTGTAGGAATTTAGCCCACTTCGGTTTGGTACCCCCCCCCCCTTTGCTCGTGCTAATTGCAAGTGAGTCCTAACGCTAAGTTTTAGCGTCTTAGTAGCGGGTTTCCCGTATTTATCTGTTGATAAATAAATACTTACTAGTAGTCTTATTATTATTAGTACTCTACTATAAATCCTTATAATAAAGAAATATTATATATATTATAGGTAGTAATAGTAATATTAGGACTACTATATAAACTAACCGTCGAGTTAGGATTCAGTCCTAAGAATTAGTCCCCACCGAACTCAGTACTAGCTCTAGGTACCGACCGGAATACTTAGTACTAGCTCCGGGTACCGACTCGCTAAGACCTTGATTCCTTAGCGATCCGAGTTAACCCGACTTGAATTACTAAGGTATCGCTAAGACGCTAAGCCCCTAATAAATTAGCAAGGGATACTAAAAATATCTAGATTTACCCCTATACTAAAAATGGATTTTTTTTATATTAAAATTCTAACAGCCCCCTTAATTCTTAGAGGATATATATTACCTTTATATATTACCTTAAAGAATTACCTAGGTTAGGCTAGGTAATAATAAGAATAATACTTAGTAATATAGTAGTAATTTCTATATATAATAGTAAATATAATAGTAGATAGAAATAATCAGTAATATCATACTTATTATCTTTATAAGAATAGCTAATTAGCTATTATCTTTTAGAATTACCTTATTACTATTAAGAATTACCTATTTAATATTTATATTAATACTTAGTACTATTCTAGTAAGTCTTATATATAGTACGAAATTTTATTATAAATAAAAAATATTTTTAACATTATAGTCTTAGTTAAATAATATAGCTAGGACTAGAGTCTTAGTAACTTAAGTTAATACTTCGAGTTAGTACTTAGTCCTAACTTAAATACTTAGTACTAGGTTTTAGTATTAAATTACTAAGACTCGAGTTAGGTTCCTGACTCGAGTTAAAGTACCGACTTAACGCGGTTAGTCTACTACTATATAATAAGAAAAATATAGAAAGCTAATTCTAGTATATCTAGAAGATATAAATCGCTTTAAGGCTCTTATATAAGTGGAAAACTAATTAGACCTATTAAAACTTATTTACTAGGCTATCTTAAAGTACTTATAACTAGGTTATATTAAGGCTATCTTAGATTTAGAAAATATTAGTATCTCTAGAGTAGATAAAAACCTAGAAAAAAGACTTTAAAATAGATAGATATATCAAAAATATAGCTATTAATATCTAGCATACTCCTAATAAAGGTTGCCTTATAATATACTTATATAAATAATAATAATAGCTGTATTATTTAAAAAATCAAGTAGAAAATTAAATTAAAGAGGTTATATACTTTATAAATTAGAGAAGAGTCTATTTATATTACTTTAGTTAAATACTATTATAAAATTTAAGGAGAGGATTAGAAATAATAATATATATCTATTAAGGAGAGGATTATAATTAAAAAGGTTATATTAATAAATATAGACTAATCGCGTTAATTCTATTTAAAACCGAGTTTATTATTATTATATAACGCTTAGCTACTAGAGGTAATAAGCTAGTTATAAGTAGTTTAACGAGTTAGATGAATACCTAAAATTAACCCTAAGTACTAAAAAATGGTTAGCTTAAATAAATGCTTTAATATAATTTATCTAGATATATTAGGCTTTCTATTTAATAGAGCTAGATATTAAGCATTAGTATTACTAGCTAGTATATATTATAGTTAAAAGATATTAAATAGAAGTAGATATTATTATAGATAATTAAGTAGTAGATGAATAGATAACTACATAGTATTATCTTACTAAAATACTTAGAGTTATAAAATATATACAATTTAAAGTAAGATTAATCCTCTCTTTTTATAAGGAATTGTTAATAAATTAAAGGATAAGAATTAATAACTCTATAATTATAATATTATATATAAAGTAGGAGGTAGAGGAGAAGGGGGTTAAAAATATCCTAGGAAAATCTACTAAGTCTTTAAGTACATACTCCTTATCATATTAAAAGGCTAGGGTATTCATAGTAAATAATATAAGGAGTATATCCTATTAACTTACTTATATATAAAGAATATTATAATAAGAAATCCTAGAAAGAATATCTAGTTTATTAAGATTAATACTTTTATATATATTAAGGTAGTAGAACTTTATTATAATTAAAGGGAATAATATAATACCCTTAAAGATAGAATAGACTCCTAATTTACTTAATTATTGCTTAATCAAATTATAATTAGATTCTTTTAAGAATACTTTATAACCCCGTTAATATTAAATAAAAGGGGTAAGTAAATAGTTTAAAAATAAGGCTAGAGAAGCGCTTAAGTAGATGTAAAACACTCTTAATAATAAGTAGTAGAATAAGTAGATTATAAGTTATTAGCTAGGTAAACTAAAGCTTTATTGTATATAAAAGGGTAGTAATAAACTTAGAGGATAAAGATATCTCTTTAAATATAAGTATTATAACCTTTTATTTGAAATTCTTTATACTTATAATTTACTCTTATATAATAATATTATCCCTATCTTCTAGCCTCTATCCTAGTTAATCGTTAATAGTACTATATCATATCTAACCTAGGAAGGGAGTGTTATCTTATAAGGTAATACTAGTAACAGGAGTAGTATTACTTAAGAAAAAGGCGAGGACAATAAAATTACTTGTCTAAAGGCGTCTATAATCTTAAGGGAAGTTATCTAGTATATCTGATTAATTAGCTAAATAATAGAAGAAGAGGAATAAATAGTCTTATAAATATAACTTACTATAATAGCTATTATAATAAGAAAAAGGAGGTAGTTAATTAGGAATATTAGTAGTTATATAGAGATAATATACTAAGACAGGGTAAATCTTAGTAACTTAATTAGTAGCTTCTCCTAGAGCTATTAAGTAAGAGGACTTACTTCTAGTTAGTATAAGTATATAAAACTGTATAACAATTAGTAGTTATAGTATTATTAGTTTATAATATCCTATTCTATCATAATCGGAGCTATTTATAATTTATAAGTACTTAGTCTTCCCTCTTATATTATACCTTATTATCTAGTTCCTACTTAAGAGGGAATTCTCTATTTAAGTACTAAGGTTTATTAAGAGTCTTAAATATACTAAATCTAGTACCTTAAACAGTTATCAATATAGTAGAATTATATAGTAGAGCAGTAATATATCTAAGAGTAAAATACTCTTATATATAAAACTAAGGTAGTTAGCTCTACTAGACTAGTAGCTTAGTGATAGAAATACCTAATTATCTTATACTATCTTATATTCTTATCTTTCTAGACTATTGTATTCAACTAGAAAAATACTTATAAAAAAGTAGATCTTTATATAGGAGAATTTATCTCTAATTAAAGACTTCTAAATAGGTATTATACCCTAGGTATTCTTATTACGTCTATATTAAAAATATAGTAGTTAATAATTTTCAACTTTATATTACTACTTAAAGACGCGATTTTTTAATGTCTAAGGGCATAGGTCCTACTACCTTATATTATTATAATAAGCTTACTCTTCTAGTTAATTTAATATAAGGTAATAATAACCTGTTCTTAGATTTCTTAATTATATAATATATATAGCTAATTATTTATCTAAAGTAAAGTAAAACTATATCAGTTTATTTTATACTTTGTAATAGCTCTCTTATTATAGTTTATATATAAATTAGCTTTAGATATTATAAGTTATATTTCTTTAGTATACTATCATTAATCTATTAAATATAGATAATATACTTAGCTTTAGAAAAGATCTTATTAAATACTCTAATTATAGCTACCTTATAGTTAATTAGAAGAATATCTAGATATAAGGTTTATTAATAGTCCTTAGCATATTTACTTCTTATAAAAGTAAAGGCTATATAGAATAATATATTTCAGTCTATTACCTTCGTATTTATTATAAGTAGAAGCTTATACTTAGTTATCTAAATTATTATATAGGTATAATTAAGGATTAGGGCTTTATAATTATACTTGAATTTCGTATAAAGACTTCTATATAAAGAATATATCTTTAAAACTATACTAATCTTACTCTTTTATATTTAGATAAAATTATTTATTATACTTATAAGGTTTATTATTAAGACCTACTTTTATATTAATAACTCAAGCTTTATAGCTCTTATAACCTTTTTATATTATGAATATTTTATATAATAATAAACATATTCTCTTTATCTCTATTAGAGAGAAGGCTTATAAGAATTATGAATCGCTTTAATCTAGCTTTAAACTGTGTAATAATTGCTATCTTACTATCTCTTATTTAGTAACTAACTCAATATAAGGGATATATACTAGGTAGTAATAAAGGAAATTTATAGCTAGTATCTCTAATATCTAGAGTTTATAAGCTACTGTTATCAACAAAAGTAATAATCTTGATTAGATAGGTAATTAGCTTACTATTATTTATCTTCTTATTTATACTTTAAATATTCTTTTTATATTTACTACTATATTTATATTAAATCTACGCGTAATAATATTCTCTAGTCTTCTACTTTACTTTACTTTAGTTAAATACTATAATATAGCTTTATAACTCTATATACTAATATAATATACTAAATATAAATAAATTTGAGTAGGAATCTTTATAAATAGCAGAAAATGGCTTGGATATATAAGTAATACGTAGCGAAGCGTTTAAGAAACGGGTATTAGAGACGAGTAGAGGAGTAATAGGATACCCTAATCCTAATCAAGGGCCTAGTAGAGGCGGAGGTAGTAAAGTTAGAGAGGAAGGGGAGAGTAAAGGACTACGCGTTAGAGTAGAGGTGATAAGGACCTTTACCCTACTTATAAACTTAGTAAATATAATAATACTTAGATAATAATATATAATTAATATTAGAGCTATAAACAGGCTAAGTAGCTAGGCTATTATAATAATAGCGGCCTTTAAAACTATTAGAAATACGTGATTTAAAGACTTAGACGCGTTTAAATAGAAGATTTTAACGGCGGGTACTAGCCTAGTATAATTATATATTAAGGAACTCTAACTAAAAGAGAGGGAATTTCACGATGAAAGGCTTGGATTTTAGAGCCTTAAAAGTCTCGGTCCGCATGCTTCGACTCTTCAGCGTAGGTTTTGAGACCCTGACCTTGCCGAGGACCGTGAAAGTGTTCGGTCGCCTTGACGGACGGCGACGAGGGGAGGTTCTTAGTATGGGTTTTAATGCGGCTTTCTGATTATAACTGTCTTCGACAGGTGTAAGAGGCTGTGGACCCATCATAACTCGTTGCCGTTCAATCTACGTCAGGATGACCTCGTGCTATCGCAGGGTTCGTTCGGCATACTCTAGGCGTCGCCAAATGGCTCTTTCCTGCTGTGCTGCATGTTCGGAATCTATAGAGTCTGTATTATCGGCTTTCCTTTGAGCGTCATCTAACTCTTCATTTGACCCGTCTCGCTTCTCCTTTTCCAAACGCTCATGATGTTTGAGATAGTAATTCAGAAACTCGATCCAATTCTGTTGCTGACTCTGCTGCTACAAACCGAATAGTAGATGGACGTCGTCACCCAGCCTATGTCTTCGCCGACTCTCGCGCACTTCGTCCACAAATATATTGAATCGTTCATTTCCATAGCGGCCCCGGACTCTGACCTGGGACACTCGGAATTTCCGCCAATCTGACCTCTGGGCACAAAGCACCACATCACCTGTCGACGAGAACGATTGCCAGTACTCTATTATCGGTTGGTATTCCTCAGGCGGGTTTCGCAAGGGGACGTCGAGCTAGGCTGGGTAGCAGGGAGGATAGCTATCGCTTTCCAAGTCTTTACGCGCGTGGGCCTCGAGCATGCGAGACTCTTCGTCATCTTTCTCCTCGTCTAGAGGTGGTTTATGGATCTGTGTTGTCACATCTTCAGTATACGAAGGAGAGATATGGGGTGTTTAGACGAACTGTAGTCTGAATTGGAGAGCTTCAGCGTCGAGATGACCTGAAACCAGCCGCTGTCTGAAGATATAGTAGCGTCAGCCTGACTTTCTGGAATTACCTGAGTCTGTTCGAGTCCGTACTCTGCTTTCTTGAAAACTGCGATTTGATCACTCTGCTCACCGCACACGATTAGAAGACACAAGGCGGGTAGTACGTTTGGACTAGAGCATAATCTGAGAGAAAAAAGACCACATGCTCTACCATTAGACGAGCGCCAATAGGAATCGAACCCATTTTCGAACACTGAGGTGGTTCTGCAAAGCAACTGGGGGTGTCGCCCTAGAGCCCGCTATCACCAGTCGCGAGACCACGCCCGCTGAAGATTTACGGTCTGTCGACGAGGACGAAGAAGATGCCAGCGCCGTCGATTGCCTAATTATATCTTTCAAGAAGCTGCTCGCATTGGACAACCTCCAGAACGGACTACAGTTGGGCACGAACCCGACTTCATCTCACGTCCTTCTTAGGCACCGTGGAACAAGAGGAATCAGCGGCAAGCAGGTAAGTCAACTACTACAAGACTGCTATAGACATGTATCGCAAACAGTGCTATACGCATGTAAGCCCCCATTTCCTCCCACACGAATACATACCAGTAATGCCTGACCTCTACTAACTCGGAAATAGTGCAACATAGCTGTGGATGAGGCTTTTCACATCTGGCTGCACGACTACGAGTCGAGACACGGCACCGCAGTCGGCTAAAATGGCCAGAACCAAGAGGAAGTGCGGAGGAAGGAGACGTGGATCCTGGGATACGCGCCTGGCACTCATGATGAATTTGAAGAAAGGACAATCCACTGCAGCGGCCTCGGAATCAAGATTGAGTTTTTAAAGCACGCATCAGCACCTCCTCTAACGTCGGAAGTTTGCGAGCGTTCGTCAAGAAGTGCCAGGAAGCAGCTGGGAGGAAGGTGGAACCTCCTGGCTTCGAGGCACTTGGCTTCAACAGCGAACCGGCGACTCAAGCACCCAGTGAGGCTCCGACTCCGCGTGACAGGCTCATCTACTACGAAGACAAAATGATCGGAGAGGGAGCGCTCGGTCGAGTCTATAAAGTCATCAAGGCGCGAGATGGGAAGGTTTTCGCCGCCAAGAAATTTAATAATCCACCCAACAGGAACAAGAGTGGACGGGACGATTCTGACCCCGGCTGGCTTATTAGCATACGGAGAGAGTTTAATCTCTTGAGAGATAATCCCTCACGTAAGTGTGCTGCCATCTATATATTTGCTTCGATAATGGAACTAATTCCCGTATAACCGAATGTGATATAGGTGTTTGATCTTCGGGAATCTCTAGAGCCCGCGATCATCATGGCCTACTGCGCCCTTAGGAATATAGTCGATGCCAACATCTCTAGCGAGGACAAATACGTCAGTGCTTGGGGGCAGATACTCGACGGCCTCAGCCACCTCCACGTAAAGGGGGTGGTCCACCGCGATCTTAAACCTGAGAACTTCTTAGTTGAGACGGATCCGTTCTATAAGGTCAATCATCGCTGATTTCGGCATGGCCAAGGTCGTAAACGATACCACTTTACTGAAGACTTTCTGCGGCTCGTACAAGTACGCGGCGCCGGAGGTCTTTCCTGGTATTGATACCGGCCACGGGGCCCTAGTGGACATTTGGTCACTGGGCATCATCGTCTTCGAATGGATCTACGGCATTCCGAATCCCCCAGATGCTCCCGAACCGAGTGAGAAGAACGAAGAGGTTCCCATATAGAAGTTACACGATTGGATTGACACGTGGTCCGAACTACTCCTCAAAAATTTAAAGGACCAAGAAGATGACCGGGTCATCAAGATCTTGTTCAACATGATCAAGATTAGTGTCCAGAGAAGAGGCAGTGCCTGTTACAAGGTTTCAAGGGTGGCGTGTTTAAAAGGAGGGTGGCTGATGGTCTCGTCGCGTGCGCAAGTGACCCGGACGACCTCGACTTGCCCGCGGACGAAGGAGACGATGGGACAAAGACACTAACTGCGGTGTCATCGCCTAGCTAACCATCACTGTCTGTGGCATCGATGTCGTCGGCGGGTGTGGACCCTGAAGCCACCATCATACCTGGGAGCTTGTCCTAATCCACTTGCAGTGGAGCTGTCAATGCTGATAAGAGAGATGGCGGGTACCGTCCATGGTGGGCGTCGAAGTAGCAAACTCTTCGCATGGGACTTCGAGAAATAATGGAATTTCCCACTATCATCGGGAATGATCAGATAAATTCGCCTAAAACAATCGCAATGAATCTATCAAGGCACTTCCTTATTCTACACCGAATCCCCGTGCATGGGGGACTGGAAACAGGTGCGTGGAAGCCCGTAAATCCCATAATTTAACGGACGGGTCAAAGAGGTAAGAGGTCGTACGATCGAACCCGTCTATTATGTCCAATCCCGTGCAAGCACGCCTCGATCTTTCTCCGTAGTCCACCTTGGGCCCGCTCTTATACTCCCTACAAAATCTCTTAACTTTGCATTCTTTTAGTTTCTTCACCTATAACATCTAACGTTCGAGAGTCCTTGCATTTTTACGGGTTTCCAGTCTTACCGTGTACATCAAACAACTTCTCAAAGGCTTTCAGAAGTGCAGACCATTCTACGGATTTGGCACAGAAATATTGAAGAATGTATGTAATATGAGCATGTCATTAAGCTTTATAGAAAGCCTGACCAGAGAAATACACCAACGCTTGAAGAAGGACTCGCCGAATCTTGAAACGCAATGAATGATAACTTTTCTTGAAACGTAAGCGATTGCTCGTGTAATTATCTAGAATATCCTAGTCAAACCATCAACTCTTCTTATCTACTATTACTCTTGCCCTCCTCTAGTACTATGTGTTCAGCTTCTCTATAATTCAAAGCACCAGCGAGCTTGTCAGGTTCTTCTAGCGAACCATCATCAGCCAATCTGAACAAGAAAATCGACCGCCGGAATCCAAGTACTATGAGACGCTGATAGTGGTCCATAGCGCAAATGAAGTTTCCTTCCACTTTCTCTATACCTTCCCATCCGAAATTCTCTTCTAAATCGACACTTTCACCTGTCGAGAAGGAAGAAATAACTAATTCTGGTTTCTTTTGCCCGGCGTAGACAATAACACAACCGCCTTCAACTGAGACTAGGAGTCCAACTGCCACGCCGTTATTTTCTGGACTATTGCCGATAGGTTCATCGATACGAATAGTATCATCACTGTAGTACCGTAGATAGATCATACCCTCTAGATCATTGACAAGTATTAACCCCTCATCGGAGATGTCTAAGATGTCCTGGGGGTAATCCTTGAGATTTTTATAATAGTATATAGGTCTACTCTTCTTCTTATCAGTCTGCATATATGACCCCAATCCCTCTTTAGGGCCAACTATAAGAAGATGCCGGCGTGATTTCTCTCCTTTAATATTGACGTGGCGGGCGTCTAGTATAGAATGATCTCGAAGGATTAAATCGTTGCTGATCAGTTTATTACCTTTAAGTTTACCTTTAATAAAGGTCCCCTGATTTGAGCAGATTGTAATATCTCCCTGAGATAGGCGAATACTTATTACTTCGTTTTCTAATAATTTGGTATCGTATGGTTTATACTGTTGATCATCCATGGTTTCCAAGCAGACTATTATCAACCTGCCACACGTCGTACCAATAACAGCTTTGCCATTGAAAATTTTCAAACATGTAATAGTAATACTACCAAGGTTTCGTTTTTTCTCCGCATTCTCAAGTCTAATAGGATCGAATTTCTTTAAAGTGAGCTTCCGCCATAGATAAATAGTATTACTTGTAGTAGCAAGGACTATCTCTCTAGGAAGTATTAGTAAATCAGTTTACTGAAGAGACTATTCATACTTATAGATTGCGACCTTCTTGATATCCATTAAGCTATGCGAGAATCATTTCGTTATGATAATATCAAGGTATATATGTCTTTACGTATAGTATTATCAGCTGCAATTACGATTATTGTATTATGATCCATTGGCTGTCGCGCTGACTACTATGACTTGCAATTTAGGCAGGCGGATCGTGGCTTATGCTACAGATGAATACCGCACGGCTCGCGGACGTCAAAAGAATCCGGACATTTGCCAACCGTCCTCTGTCCACTTACACTTCCGGTACCTTATTCAAGTCCTTTTTCCATCACAATCCGAATTGCCGGACAAGGTCCGGGTCATGGCGAAAACGTTTGTCCATGATAAGCGCTGGCTTTAGCCTTCAAATTTCTTCACCGCTCTTGGGTCCCCAATTGACAGGGTCGAATCCCTCAAATTTTTCCTCCATCCCGCAACTTGAAATGCTTGATTTGAAAATGATTTCCTTACCTCCATCCTCGAATGGCGCAATGGCAATTTCCTCTCTACCTTCGAATTGCTATATCACAACAACATGACCAGAAGCTTGTCACCCGCTAACAGAGCCTAAGATACCACACCCGACCGACGCTTGTCCATAACCTCTTACCTTGGATCGATTGATTGACTAGAAGATCCAGTGGCAATCGAGGGGAAGACCTTCAACACAAAGTGAATGCGATGATGCCAGCGAATGCGATCGTCAATACAATGAGCTTGATGACGAGACAGACTTTGTGTTATATGATAGTGAAGGAGACAGAAACGAGAGAAAAAGAAAGCACGCCAACCACCAATCCCGCCTCCCAGCACTCCACCCCATCTGAAAGGACAGACGCTGTACAAAAACCGGGACATGGGTCTGGCGCCACGGAATGACGGTTCAAAGGTGGAGAAGAGCAAGTCTAGGGGTCGGGTCGCTCTACGGCGTCCGTACACTTGCTCTCGTAGAGCGCCAGCCGTTTCACTTCATCATCGTAAAGGGCAAATAGTGTAATGGCCTCTCCCTTCAATATACCGTTACGAGCTTTGATGAATACCTCCAAGACTTTGTGAATTCAACTACACGTTTTCATCGAACATATGCTGATCGAATCCCAGGACAGGGAAGAACTTGATAAGTAACCTTGGGAGCTAATGAATATTTCCGCCGAATACCCTCGCTATCCACGGAACACGCCCTACCAGCGTGAAGTTTGCCCGAGGTGGACGGCACACAAGAACGTACTGGCACGTACAGAAGAGAGGGAAGTGTCGGACGCATCAAATCCTAGGAGCGACTATAATCATCACGGACCAGCGAACGTCTAGGATAAAATGTACTTATAAACACGCAGGATTTTCAAAACTCCGACCACCAGATTATCCAAGGCAGAAGTGGAGGTGTGTTAAGAAGGGGCTTCGGAGCGGATATTATATTCTCAGACATATCGAGCCAGCTCGATCAAGATCGTTGTGTTTGCTGATATTCTTGATGGCCTTATAGCTGTTCATGTGACTAGCATCAGACTTAGTGCTTGTCTAATACCAAATGCATCATCCCTGCCAAGCTACGCTCAAGGGATTCTGCTGCCATCGCAAATAGTACTGACCTCGACGACGCGGCAGCTACGGGACTCAGTGCCCTGCATGTTTTGCCGTCTCTCATACCAAAAGAAGTCCCCTTGCTCGCAAGTCCTCTTTCTCCGACTACGCTCTGGGCTTCTTTCTCAAGCAACAGCAAGCAAACCACTATGCATTGCTCCACCGCAGTCTTCATCCTTAATCTCAGACGCGACCTCACCAATTTTCAACAACGCCCTGCTTCCCCCTAGCTAACCTACCTCGCAGCCGCAAGCAGGCCATCGTTCGCCCGATAATGCTCTTGATCTGGGATTTAATATCTGATTGAAGGCCACTTTTACGCTTCGTCCCTCCATTGGCTGCTTGTTAAAGCAGTAGCTGATCAAAATCTTCTACTGCAGAACTGCGGTCGAGATTTACCTCCGCTTAGGCAAGGTACCTCCAAAAAGTTTTGGAGCCACTTGACATATTCCTCGACGTGGCAACGCTCAACTCGAGAAATTGTTCTGCGTAGGCTCACGTGCGCAGTTGACTGAACAGATTCCAATTTCGACATCAATGTCCCTCATTCATTTTTGTATTGTCACTTTACTTTTCGTCTATCGATGACTTCGGGAAGAAATCGTTAACTTCCGCATCCGTGGGGTCTTGAACATCCCACTTCTTGAGGAAGTGATCGACGAACGTCTTGGTAAGCCACGTATGGAAGGTGAACTCGGTATCCGAGTGGCGGGCGGACATCATTGCAATCCACGGCTCGAGTGCTAACATGGTCAGCTATGTATCGCAAGATTTAGGCTAAGGAGTACGTTAGATAACCTACGCATGACTGTATCGAACGAGGTATCCTAGCGACTGTCATTGTCGAGCTTCAGGGCAAACTTCACGGCAGGTTTGACCGGACCCACGAGCACCATCATATTCAATAGGCCGCCGATGCCCTGAGTTTCTTGTACGTGTCAGCGCAAGTGTTAAACATAACGTCTTCACCTTCAGGGCATGGTTCTCCGTCCGTGATATACCACACGCTAACGGGTTTGTCGAATGTATTGGCCTTGATTTTGTCGAGAAATAGCGGAGTGTGAATCTTCGCCTTTGTTTGCGCTCCCATTGGGATCGGATAAGTAAATCGGATGTTGCCGAAGAGAGAATCGAAGTCGTTGTGATTTTTACAGTTGTCCTGCACAGGCTTGGAACCTCCTTCTCTCCGAACACCCGAGAGATCCGTTGTAAATGCCCTCATTTGATAGCCGTTATCGTCGCAAAGTCCGCCAATCAGGGCAAGCCTCCTACCTATCTCACGAAGTTGTTCGATGCGACCTTTCTTATTCTCCATAGAGGCGCTGTCGTCTATGAGAGTGTTAGGAGTCGCCATCTGCTGTTTGCGCATTTAGAAAGGCTTTGAGATGCACACTCGCGAACAAGGCCCAGTCGGCAATAGTAATAACAATCAAATTAATGGCGAAGGCGCGAGGGTACCTCGGCCACTCTGCCATGATAAGACGGACGAGTTCTGGCCCCATTCGCGCCTTCTCCATGACCTCTTCATGAGTAAAGCATTTCTCCAACCTTTTCTCCCAGATACACTCCCAGAGCAGGGCGTGGCACTTGCTCACGATATCGTCGAAATCCTTATTCCCAGTAGAGACGAGCCCGCCGACTTCTGCAGAGCCATACGCAGGCGGTGACTGTGTGGCTGAATCTGCAGTCTCTTTAGTAGGAATCATGTCCCTCTCGGTACAACTTACACCCATAGTAGCTACTTGTACGACGTAAAATGTGTAGAGGATATGAGTGGAATGTGTATGGTAAGTTTGAGAGCGATGAAACTAAGTCGTTGATCTAAAAAGACTTTTGATAGATAAGATTTTTCGATGAAAGCCAAGATGCAGAGAGGACCAACAGGTCATATATACACATTAGTCCACGAAAGGGACCGGCAGCCAAGGCAGACTTCGATTACCATATATAACGTATATCCGGAACGAATATGGATACATCATGTAGCTATGTCTAAGCCACAGCGCAGGCAAAGAACCTCTCACGGTCTCACTTGCGCCCAAGCATCGGGCTGAGAGACAGCCGCTAAGAGCTCTTCCACCCCAAAGCTAAACAAACCTCATGTTTCAAGGCATCCTGATCCTACTCCTTACCCAGCCCGTACTCGCGTTACGCCTCGCCAGCATCGAAGGTCGAGAGAGGATGAGAGTTGACATGGCTGAGCCGCCAGGCTACTGTCTAAGGCATATTCATCTGCGCCTCTTTGTTGCGTCTAATGGAAGTCTCGGATAGAGGAGCTGAGCAAGACGGAGACGAGGCGCAAAGGAGGTTCGGCTAAGCTATAGCGAAGGCAGTCTTTGACATCGATCGATGGGGATGGGCTGTTCGATCCTGACCTGTCAAACCGTCTTACATTTGAGTGTCAGGAAACGGGAAAAACCCACGAAGGTTTTTCCTGCTAGGCTTGCGGCGCCATAATGATTGACAGGGTCTTGGAGGTTGCTGGCTTACACTACGGACGTTCGCTGATCGAAGTTGCTACTACTATCTTCCCTCGATGGGCATTACTGGTTCCGATATAGAGATCGCTTCGACAGACGAGCTTTCCCAGCATCCGAATTTGTTTACCAATATAGCGCGTCAACGCTACAATTCTTTCTCTCGAGCTCTCCCTGAACAGTGTAGCAATCTCATGGTAATCCGTCTTCAGCGCTCGATTTCCGAAATGTTTTCTCCTCCGCAAAATTCCAGCCATCTACACTACTACCTGTCTATTAATAACCATCGTTCCGTACGTTCAATATTAGCCGCCGAGAAACCTTTTATGGAAATCTTCTAGCTCCGCAGGTCTATAGAACGATGTCGTTATCGCTTGGCTGATATGATTGGAGCCTTCTACATGGACCTGGGACCGGCTTAAGCGAGATTCTTCTATCAATTGACGCAAGCTCGCCCAAACCCTCTACAACCCCTTTAATACCGTGTTAGACACCAGAGTTGGACAGATGGAAGCTATAGAAGACCACGCCTTCCATTCGCAGACTTCGTTATCCTTAGGACTAAGTAATTTTGAGCCATGTTGTACTCAACATAGATTACCAGAGGTGCGAGAACCGATCAAGCGCAGGGCGAACCAAGGGAAGCATTAGAGCCTCACCAACGTGTCGAAACCAGAGCCAGAATCTAAGATAGCAGTGAAGCATCCAAGCTCGAATACGCTAGTCATAGAGACAGAGCTGCACGAGGACGATATCCAAAGAGCATATTTGAATGTTCGACAGATGTGGGCGACCTTGAAAGACGATAGGGAACAAAAACTGGAAACGATGTCGTATAGAGAACGAGCCAGCGTGTGCGTGCACGGAACTGATGATATTCGGTAACTGCCCAGACCGAAGCTGCCTAGATAGGAGTCGTACGTGCGACGACTGAAGAATCTGTAATGTAGTAGACTCCATAATAGCTTGCTTGTCTCACCTTCTTCATTGAGCTATGATCTCCTGCAGCAAGCCTGCACACCTGGATCACACATAGTCGAGCTGGGCGCTTCTAGTCTGTGCGTGGTACATATACAAGATTCGTCGCCTGCCTTCTAGCGAATCACTCTGCTGTTTTCCCTTTCCCACGACATGGGCGATCCTACGGGATTAGGCCGAACAGGCAAGATGGTTAGTTGCTGCGATTCACCTTCTGGTGAGTATTGCTCACGGCAGTCCATAGTACCCCGGACTCGGCCTTAAGGATTACAAGCCCCCTAATGTGTTCGGCAGAGTTGATTCAAAGATGCAACGACAGGATAACGGAAAAGGGAGCGCGATACAGTCCCTAATGGCTCCAGCAAAGCTCGTAAGGGAGAGTCTGACGATGATGTGGATTTTTGGAAATGGTGGCGAGCACGCGGATACTGCTTTGAGAAGGACATAGCTATAGGACCTATATCAATGTGGTTTTTCTTGAATACCTCTTCGTGTACCCGTGACATGCATTATTATTTATAGCCTTAGGTTTATATACTTCCTAATAAAATATCAAGAGGATAATAAAGATATTAATATAATAATTACGCCTTATAAATTCTATCTTATTAATAAGTTAAATACTAAAATATTAATTAATATTAATATTATTACCTTTAAACTTACTACTTTTATATTAAGTAATAAGGTCGAGATTAATATTAAAATTAAAATTAAAAATATAAGGAAAATATTAAATAGGCTCTTTATATAAAGTATATTATAGCTATTTCGCCTTATTTAAAAGTTTAAATTATTAAATATTATACCTTCTTACTTAATAAGGATTTTATATTTAGGCTTAAGAATAGCCTACTTTCCCTTTATATATATCTTTTATTTATCTTTATAAAGAATAAATTTAATATAATTATAAAATTTTAATATAATTTAAGATCTAATATAATTTATAATATTAGCTTTTATTATTAACCTTTAATTTATAATAAGTATTAGAGATATAATTAAAGCTAATAACTCGCCGGCCTACTATTAAAAATTACGCCTCTCAAATTAGATGCGTTTATAGCAAAATTATTAAGTTAATTATTATAATTTTACTAGGTATCTTAATTCTCTTAATTAATACTTGATACTACTTTAATAAAAGAATTTAAATCTAAAGTTATACCTACCTTACTTATTTTATTATACCTAGTAGTATTAAGTTATAATAAATTATAAATAAGAAATTTCCCGCCTTATAAAAAGATAGAAGATATATAAAAGTACTTAAAGATTTATAAAAGAACTTAAGGAAGATTAAATATATATCCCTTTATTTATAACCTTATTTAAATAATTAATAAGGATAAATTAATAGTTTTTAAGAATTCCCTTTATATTAAATCTAAACCTTCTAAGTTAATTGATTTAATTTATTATTCTAGAGGAAGAAGTTATTTTTATATAAAATTAATTATTATAACTTTATTATATCTCTTTTACTTAAAGGTTAAAAGACTTTTAAGTATTAAAAGTATAAGATTAATGTTATTAATAATCCTGATTTCTTTATTTACCTTTATATAATAATATTTCTCTAGGTTAATTTAAGTTATATAGTAAGGCTTTAAGTCTCTTATTATTAAATATTTATTATAAGTATTCTTTATAATTATTAGATAAAAGACATTTAAATATAAGATTTATATATAATTTTAAATATTTTTAATCCTTATCCTTTAAGAGTAGACCTCATATCTTTAAGAATATAAAGTATTATAAATATTATAAATATTATAAATATTATAAATATAAAAAGGTTCTTAATATATATTTTATACCTTAAGGCTTATTATTATTAAGTATTATTATAAGCCTTAATATACTTATCTATTAAGTTCTTAATATTAATATAAGTATAAACCTTTATAATTATAAACATTTTTATAAGGTAATATAAGTAGGGTAATAAGTTTAATTTTTTTATATACTTCTAAGATTTCTAGATAATAAGAATATTATGTTTATATTATAATTATAATTTTAATATAATTCTTACTAAGTACAATCTTATTAGGTTTTTTATTAATAGTAGTACTTTATTTATTATTTATTGTAATATCCTTCTTATATAAGCTTTTAATAGCTTTAGTATCCTTTTTATTAAAACCTTTAATAACCTTAATATATATTAATTTTCTATTTTAATTAAATAAATATTAGAGCTTATTTTTAGTTAAGGTATTAATCTCTATTTTTAAGTATATACTTTATAAAGTCTTTATATAACTCTTATATATTACTTTTTATAGAATTATTTAAGCTATCGCTTCTTATTACTTAACTTAAAAGATTAAGACTACCTTAGTCTTTTCCTTAATACTCTTAAGAGCTATTTCTTTAGAGATTAAAATTAATTCTTCTTTTTTACCTTATTAATGAGTTAAGTCGTATTTCTATAATTATTGATTATTATTATAATATTAACCCTTCTACTTTATAAACTATTATAACCTATTATAAGAGATCTTACTTATCATTAAGAATAATTTAAGCTCTTATTTATTCTCTTTTCTTATAGGCTCTATTTATAAGGCAGTAATAATACTTATATTATTACTTTTATATAATTTTATAAGGGAGATATAAAAGATATTATATATATAAAAGATAATAAGTAGTTATAACTTATATACTTCATTATTAATATATTTAAAGACTTTAAAAGGCTTTAAGTAATATTAAAATAAATATTAAAATAAATAATTTAATTATTCTTTTATTTAATAAGATATAATTATTTATATTATATTGTAATGCTTTTTTTATAAACTCTACTTACTTATATATCTTACTTATATATTTTATATCTTATATACGTAATACTTTAAACCTTTTTTAACCTTTTAAGGATTTTAATCCTTTCCCTTATTAATAATAAGAATAATAAGATCTTTCTTAATAATAGCTTTTAAAGTTTTATATTTAACTCTAGTAAGTACTTATAAAGTACCTTATATAAATATATATTAGTACTAGCTTACCTAATATAATTATATATAAATTTTATTAGATAAAGTATTTCTACCTAGTCATTATATCTTTAAGTAGAGTAGTAGTATAAATATTATTTTAATATACTATTTTACCTCTTAATTTAATTTTAATTAAAAGATAGAAAGTAGTAATAAGCTTTCTTTCTACATTAGTATAATTATATATAACTTCCTAGAAGCTAATTATAGATATTATTTTGTAAATATTATTAATACTCTTTAATTAATTAAGATTTAAAGATATCTTATAATATAATAAGTTAAGAAGTTTAATAATATTATTTATCTTAATAGTAGGTAAAAATACCTAGCTACTTTAATATATAGTTATTAGGACTATATTATAAATACTATCCTCTATTTACTTAAAGAATATATAATAAAGATTATATTAGCTCCTAAAAAAGACTTTAAAGGTATTAATAATATTAATAATCTTTAAACTAGAGTTTACTCTTAAAAGCTTTAATATTAAAGGCTATTATTATAAAATAATATTTTTATCTTTATATATAGAAGAGGCTAACTTATATAAATATAATACTTAATTTTAATCCTATTAATATTCTATATATAATAGTATCTAATAGAGTTATATCTAATTATGTTATTTAAAGCTTTATAAAATAGGAATACTTTAACCCTTATAGGTATTCTATTATACTTATATTAGGTCTTAAACTTTTTATTATTAATAATATAGGTATTAAAGGCTATTTTCCCCTTCTTTCTAATATACCTTATACTATACTTGCTACTCAAAAGTTAGAGACTAGATAGCTTATATTAGTATTAAGACTACTATTCTAGTAGTAGTCTAATTAACTTATTACTGGTATAAGTAGAGATTCTAGATCTACTTAATCTTAATCTTAATAAATATTGATATTTATAACTTTGTAAAAGATAAAATCTTATTAAAAGTCTATTAAATTATCTTAAATTCTAGCTATAATCTCTATTATCATATCTATCTCTAATTCCTATCCTTAGGACTATTATACTAATACTAAGGATCTACTTAGTAGGTAGTAAGTTAGGTACTAGCTAGCTAATATTAAGTAGTAAAGATTAGATCATCTTAAATATATAAGATAATATTAGGAGATTTATAAAGTAGGTAGGTAGCTTTAATAATTAAATAGGGATATTAATATATAACTAGGATATATATATTTAAAGAGATAGTAGGAAAAGATAATAAGATATTTAATATAAGGGCTTTTCTATTCCTTATATTTTCTTATATATAAGAGTATTAAGATAATAATAAGATAAAAGCATAAAATAAGAAAAAGAGATAGTTTTATAATAAGGATAATAATAATTGATTAATCTTACTTTTTATTAGTAATACTTAATATCTGCTTTATAAATTTTAGATTAACTATTACTAACTACTATTTTAGAATACCTAATAAATACTTAATTTTATAAGTCTAGCTTATTACTTTCCTATATTTAATTACTACTCTATATTTTAGTTTATAGAGACTATATTACTACTTTCTTATAATTTAGCCTAGCTTATCCCTATTTTATAATATATACCTATTTTATAAAACTATTAGACTAACTATTAAGTAAGGTTTTAATACTAAGAATTAGTACTAACTAAATACTTAGGTTGACCTATTACTTAAATACTAAATACTAGTATTTAGTATTATCTAGCTTTTTTTAAAAGATTATTTTTTAATAAGCTTCTTATTATTCTTCTTATTAAAGCTATTTTTAATCTTTAATCTTTAATCTTAATTGAAATATTGTTTATATTTTATAAATCCTTTAATATTTTTTTTATTAAATTATATTAATAAGCTTTTAATCTCTTACATAATATTATTTAGTTTTAACTTACAATACTTAATTTTATTATACTTCCCTTTTAATTAATATTTAATCTTTTTATATCTTTTTATATCTTTTTATTATATTTATATAAGTATTATAAAGTACTTAATATCTTATTATTAAGTTATAAAATTATACTTAAATTAGAGAATTTAATACCTCTACTTTTAATATTAATATTAATATTACCTTATACGCGTTAATAGTTAATCTTAAGTAATTATTTTATATTATTAATAATATTTATATATAAGATTTTATTACACTAACTATTCCCTTTAAGTAATATTATATAAATATTATAAATATTTATATTTATTAAATTATTAAATTATTAAATACTTTACTCTTTATAAAGGTTATACTCTAAGTTAAGCTTATTAAATACTTAAGTACCTAGAATTAAGTAGTAACCCTTAGCTTGATTTAAATAATATATAAGCCTTGATAGAATTTTAAGTTAATATATAATCTTAGGATCTATATATTTATAATTAATATAATTTTTATACTACTAAATTATATTATCTTTAATATATTTAAGAAATTTAATATTTTTAAGAGGTAAAATAGTTTATATCCTTATAATATAAATATTATATTACATGTTCTTATATATTTTTAATATATTTAATAAGCCTCTTTTAATTAATTAAAATTTACTTTAATAAATCTATTATATATTAAATATTAATAGGTAAATAATATTAATAAAGCCTCTTATTTATATACGAAGTTTAATTTATATATACTTTTTAAGTAATAACTTATTAAAGAATAGGAAGAAGATTAATAAGATTAAAGAGCTTTAAGAAATTTCTATCTACACTTCCTTTATTTAATTGATTCTTATCTTTATTATAATAAATATTACCCTTTCTTAAAGGAAACTTATAATCTAAGTTATAATTACTATTAAGATTTCTTTTACTTTAAGGTTATAAACTATTTCTTTATATAAAATATTATTAAAAGCTCTAATAATACTTAATAATAATAAGCTTATTATACTTTTCTTCCCTTAATTTTATATTATATAAATTAAGGTTATTAAAATTCGAAAGGTTATTTCTATTAACCTACACTTTCTTACTTATATTTATTATTTTAAGAGGAGCTTATAATATTTTATTAGCCTATTAAAGTACTTAGAAGTTACTATATTTAGAGCGTTTCTTAATATATTAAATAGTATTATTAGGTAATATACCTTTAATTTTAAATAATAAATTTCTCTAACTTTTTTAATATAACCGTATTTTCTTCCTTGAAGCTCTTTAAGTAGTAACTATTATTTAAGTAGGCTCAAAAAAGCCTTGTTACTGCCTTAATTAAGTTTCTATATAAGACTTATAAACCATATTTAAAAGGCTTAATAGCCCTAAGGCCTTATTTATAATTAAGATTTAAATTACTTTCTAGACCTCTTTAAGCTTTAAGGTAAGGGGGGAGGAAAGGATCTGCGTAAGTATAACTACATTTCTACCTTCTTTATCTTTAAGGGTAGAGAATTATAAGAGTTCTTTAAGGATTATATTCCTATCTCTTCTTTATTATATAAATTTCTAAGTATCTATCGTTTTTAATAATATTATATATACTACTTTTAAAAAAACTAATACATAAGTTCTTTTAATATTAAGTCTTTATTTTTATCTAACTCTTAAAATCTCTCTTTAATATTAATTATTTACAAATATCTATAATCTTTTAAAGCGTTATTACAGGCTTTAATTTTTCTTATATATTCTATTATTTAATATAATATTAAGCCTTTAAAGGGTCTTACAATAATAATAATATCATCTATAATTTCTTAAAGTATTATAATTTACTTTTATATATATATCTATCTTTATATATAAATTTAGTAAATATTAGTTTTAGATATTAATATCCCGTTTTATCTCTTTAAAGTTAGCTTCCTTTTAAGCCTACTTCTTATAAGGCCTTAACTTCTCTTATACCTACTCTAGAATTATATATATACTAGGAGGTAGTTAAATTTAAAGTTAAACTCGTATCTAATTTTATACTTAGATATTATATTATACGCGCCTTTAATTAGGAATAAAAAGTTAACGATAGTTTATATTCCCTAGCTCTATTATATTAATAAGTCCTAGAGTATAATAAGCTTTACTCCCTTCTACTTTATTATCTTTAATAACTTATCTATTATTATATAATATATATACCTATCTAGGTTATTTTATTACAAGTAGTATAAGTTAAAACCCCTAATTATTATATATTCCTTATCCTTATTAAGCGCCTTTTTAAAGCTTTTATTTTATAATAACCTATACTACCTTTCTTTTTAGTATTTTAATGTATTTTAGCTTTACTCCTAGCTTAGCCTTTATCTTTTCTACCTCCTTCTACCTTAATCAGGTATCTTCTAACTTATATAAGGTATTTCACCTTATAAACCGCGTATTACTTATTAGTATCTAAGCTATTTATATAATTATTAATAAGTAGTTCCTAGTATATGTATTATATATTATTAAGTACTTATATACTCTTCTAAGATATTTATATTTTTAATAGTTAAAGTATTACCTAGGCGTTATATCTTCTTCCTATCTGATATAAAAGAGGAGTATACTCTTTATTATAAATCTTTTATCTATTAACTTATTTATTATCTTAGATTTAATAACCTTAATAATTAGTAAGGAGAACTTTTTCTTAATATCTATTATATTTAAGTTATATATAAAAGCTACCTATTTAATTTTAACTATTTTTAATTAAAGGTATAATTATTTATTAGCTACTTTTAACTCCTTTATTACTACCTCTATATCTTTATTTTCTATTTTTACTAGCCTTACTACATAGATTATTACTATAATATTTACTAGAGTATCTATCTTGATAGGTATACTTTTATAAACTATCCCGCTATCTTTTCTAGCTCTTCCTTTATCTCTATTATAACTATCTAGAGTATAGTATTACCTATCCCTACTTCTAATATTATAATAATAGAGTTTATTATATCCCTAGTAGTATAAAATATTTATATTATTTATAAGAGTATGATCCCTAATATTTATTATTTCTCTTTTGTATTATTAAGCCTTATTATAACCTATTTAACCCTCCTAGTATTCTCTTATATATTAAGTTAAGAGTATTTATAACTTTAATAATATATATCATATAATTTTTATTTAGCTATTTATTTCTTTGATATTATTAATAATATTACTACTTTTGTCCTAGCTTCTATCTTACTAATACGTCCTTTGATATTATAATTAATATAAGCGTACAACTAGCGTATTATACTCTAGTAGAATTGCAATAATGTTTTACTTACTAATCTCTACTTTATACTCTATATTAATTTAAGGAGCTTATATAGCTTATATTCTTTATCATTTATTAAACCCTCTATCTTATTACTCTCTATTAACTAATATACTATTATACTATCTCCTTTACTTACCTTATTACTCCCTTCTTTATTATAATACTCCCTACTAGGTACCTTATCTACCCCCTTCTTTAGTCTATCTCTCTCTTAACTTATACGCCTAGTTACTAGTATAACCCGCTCTATTTACTATCTCTTTTACTATTCTACGTTAAAGGCCTCTAATAATATCTTTCTTATATTAATTAGAATTTAATAATTTTCTAAATTATTAATAGACTATTTATAATATTATAGTTATATCTTAATAGATTTTTACTATCCTATTAATGAGATATTAATATGGATTATTATATTATAAGCTTATTTATTAAAAAGATATCTTAATAATAACATTTTAGTTATATTATAGTAAATAATCTATTAATAGGTAGTTAACTACTTATTAACAACTTATTTAACCTACTACTATAAATAGTAATATACTTATTTATTTTATTTAATACCCTCTTATATAAGTTATATTAAATATAATTTACTTAATTATTTAAAAGATAATAGCTAGCTTATTAAAATTATCAATAATACCTACTACCTATTTAAAGTTAATAAGGTTTATACTCTTATAATAATAGATAAAAAGAAAGAGGACTTAATTTTTATTAACTAGTTTTATATCTTTGGGCTACTTAATAGGTTATTTTTATAAAGACAGCTCTAATTTACCTTAATACCTCTTTAAAATATTTAAAATAATACTAGAGTTAATAAGTAAGGCATTATAATTTAGTTATAAAATAATAATCTTTATTTTTTATATATATAAGTCTCTTTATATTATACTATTTATAAAGATAATATTAAAAATATCTATTCTAAGATTCAAAATACTCTTTTCCTCTTTTAAAAGGGTTATTAAAGTCCTTATTAAGGTGATTCTACTTTATATTATATTAAAGTAGGAGTAGGCTAATTTAACTAATAATATTATTCCTACTTTAAGATATTTAGATTTAAACTTAGTGTTAAACTTCTGTAGTTTTAGATTAATAATAAAACCCTTAATTTATAATATACTTTACTATTTATAATAGTAGATAAGATTAACTATTTATTAATATATAATTAGTCTTAACAAGACTAAGATATTATTATTAAGATATCTCTTCCTTGATAGACTATTAACTAACTATTATTATTAATAATAGGTATTAATAATAATTAATATTAATATTTAATAAAGAGGATAGTAAATATCTACCTAAATATTATTATAATACTATTAATAATCTACTAATAATTTAAAAAATAGGTAAATTCTATTAAATATTAATTAGTTGATTAATTAATTTATATACTTACTCTAGTAAAACCACTTTACTAATCAGGGAGTTCCGCGTATACCTTCCTAGTAGGGCTGCTATTAGCGCCTACTACTTACTAGAGAAACCCATTTTAGTTATTAGTTTACCTTCTACTTCTACTTCTCCGACTTTGTCTACCTATCTTATAGGCCTGTCGGCCGTTTTATCGTAAGCTTGTTAGGGTTTAATACTCGTCGCCCTCCGGGCGGTAGCTTCTTCCTTTTCTTCCTCTTCCTCTTCTTTACTAGCCTAGGTATCTCGCTAGGTCCTAGTATTAGTTTAGATTATGCTAGCTGTTCCTTAGTAAGAGAGAACTAGCTCAGATATCCCGTCTTAATTATCTACCGCGCTACTATACGTATACCTTAGGTCTATATTAGTATTTTCCTAAAGTTATATATACCAACTTATTCTACTAACTCCGCTTGTTCTAATAAATATAAGATAGATATTCTATAAAGCCTTCTATAATAACCTTTAAACTAGGTATCTTAATAAACTCTATATTAATCAAGAGGTATATCTCTTAAGTATCTAAGAAGCCTAATTATATAGTTCTAATTACTATTATATTTAAGAAATATAAAACTACTTACTACTAAACTTATATATAAGTTGAATTATAGTACTATAATAAAAGCCGCGTATATGAAACCCGAATCGTTACTATTAGTCTACTACCTTATTATTAGGCTTGTTTACCTTTTTAATACCTTATAAATAGTTGAAAATATAGTAGAATACTATTAATAAGCTAGAATACCCTTATTTAATATATTTAATACTAAGCTTCCTATTAATTACACGTTCTGTTTCCTCTATTCATACTGGCAGCTGGCGCTGCGAGTTATAGGTACCTTTATTCGGTATAAGAACTCGTGATTTTACCACTTCTTAGCTATATCGCCATGGAGCTCTCAGCCTTCCTTAGCTGGCCGTGGTAGCTGAGTTGATCTCCGAATAGGTCCCCTTCTTATGCTGGGTTAGTGGCTAATGCGGGGATCGTCGCCTTGTAGCCCTCCCATCTATCTAGCCATGATTGGCGGGCCCAGTCCCTCACCTTCTGGTCGATGACCTTGGTATCCTGGTACTCCTCGACATCTCCGACGGCGTCTACCCAGTCTTTCCTTCTTCTTACGGCTGTCGCCGCCTCGCGCCATTCCTTGAATCCTAGGACACGAAGTGCCTATACCTCTTTTTCAAGCGTTGGTGTTAGGAGTATCTGTCGCTATCTACCTCCCCTAACTTAATAACATTAACTTTAAAGTTAGTATAATAGGTAATATTAATATTAAAACTATAATAATAAAATATATATTAAATAATCCTGATATTAAGGCTATTATAATAAGTAATATTAATATTAAGGGTAAAAGAATTTATAGTATTATCTTTAAGACTATTATAATAGGTAATATTAAGACTAGGGCTATTAGAATTAGAAATATCTTTAATAATATCAAGCTTAAAGAATATTAACTCTAAGGCTATTTAAGTAGGTAATATATATTAAAATAGTAGGAGTGGAATACTTAACTAATTTATCTAAGACTATAAGAGTACTTATCTATATATACTAAGACTATATACTTAGTTATCTTAGTAAATCTTCCTTACTAAGAGTAATAGAAGTCTTAAGAATTAATAAGTAAAAAAATCTAATATTAGGTAGTAGGAGTAAGCCCTAATATATCTAAAAATTACTATATTAAATCAAAAATCAAAAATAATTAGTTACTTAGAATAGACCTTTAATATATTACTCTTTTACCTAAAATTCTATTTTTTATAAAAATATAGTTATTTAAGTTTTTGATTTTAGGGTAAAGTTATATATACTAGAATTATACTAGAATATAGTTAGATATATTATAAGAGGGTAACTATTAATAGCTACTAATAAGACTTATCCTCTAGGCTTAATAAGGTAATAATAGCTAAGTAAGTAGTTATAAGTATAATATTAGTATTATTATAATACTATTTTAGGGTAGATACCTTAGAAATTAGCTTATATTATAGTATTTAATTACAGTTCTAGTACTACCTTTAAACTAGTATTCCTAAAACCTTTAATTAAGTAGCCTAGAGTAATATAATATTAGTAATAATATGTAGTTAAAGACTTAGTTAAAAATTTATTATTTAATCAATAATTAAAAGGGATAAAATACTATAAGACTAAGGGTAGAAAGCAAGCTAATATTATAGTATTTAATAGTACTTAATTTTAATATTAGCGCTACCTTAAAGCTTATATCCTTATAACTATTAATAGGGTAGCCTAGAACAATTATAGTAATAATAAAGATAATAGTTAAGATAATTAAGAACTTAATTAATAAAGTATTAATTAACATTAGAAGGGATAATATTATTATAAAATTTAGAGTAATTATCTCCTAGAAGGTTAACCTTAGGAATACCCTAGAATATTATAATTATAAAATATTACCTTTTATTATTCAAGGTATAATAGCCTTATTAATAAACTAATAAAGTTATAAGTTATATTATATATACCTAGAGAATCCTTAAGCATATTAAAATAATAGCTAATAGTATTACTATTAGGTAATATTATTTAATAGTAATTAATTAGTAGTATTACTAAGGCTTAAAGGTTTTAATAATTATAGGGTATTGATTTTTATATATATAATAGGCTTAGTATTTTATATATCTCTTTTAGATTAGTTACCTCCTTAAAGATTATAAAGCTAATATAATTAAATGCCTTAATAAGGTTATTAACTACCTATCTATAAATAGGAGTCTATTCTATATAATAGTAGATAAGTTATTAAAAGTAATAGAATAATAAGGAATAATATTTAATATACTTTAAAGCTTAATACTATAATAGAGCTATGGAATATAAAGTATATCTAACTTATTATTCCTAATTAATGGCGCGTATAATATAATATTAGGGTATACGGTTAAGTAGAAACTTAATTTTAAATTAAGTTACCACTTAATATATATATCTCTGAAGTAATTATAAGAGGAGTTAAAGGCTTATAAGAAATAAGTTAAAAAAAGGCTAATTTTAAAAAGTTAAAAAGGGATATTAATATATAAATAACTATCTTAATTAAAGTCTTAAATTAATACCTATTAAAGTTATATATAAAAATTAATATATATATATAAATAAATTAATTATAATACTTTAAAGAATTATAAATAATATTATCCCTTATATTAGGCCCTTTAAAGGCTTAAAGTTATATTAGATAATGATTTATATAAGGGTAATAAAGGTCTTTAAAGAGGCTTCAAGGGATTATAAATATTATTAAATAGCTATAATATAGGAGAGACTTTAAGAGGTAGATAGAGAAAAGATTTTAATATTAAAAAGGACTTATATATTATATTACTAGGAGGTAATATATATTATATTACTAAAAAAGATAAGTATTCAAAAGCTAATATAATAAAGAAGAGAAAGGAGTATAATCCTTAAACAGCTCTTATAATTCTCCGCCCTTAAAGATAAGGAAGATTGAATGTACTTAAAAAAATCCTCTTCCCCCCCTTATCTTAAGTTAACCTAAGAGATATTAATTTATATAATTAGAGCAGTTTTAAAGCTCTTCTAAGCCTACTTATATAGCGGCTACTATTTCAAGAGATTTTAAAAAGTAAGTATAATTATCTTAAAAAGATAATAAAACTAGATTATTTTAAGATTAAAAGCTTACTATTTAATAGCGCTATTTAATATACTAGGAAGGGCTTTTAAGATATAGTATTTAAGCGCCTTAGTAGTCTAGTAGAATATTATAAGCTGCTCTTAGAATAATAAATAAAAATGAAGAAGGGTAAGTTAATAGAAATAGCCTTTAAAATTATAATAAACTTAATTTATATAATATAAAATTAGGGGAAGGAGAATAATATAAGCCTATTATTATTAGATATAATAGAAACTTTTAATAATATATTATATAGGAGGTTATTTTATAACTTTAAAGTAATAGGAATCTTAATAATAATTATTAACTAGGTTATAAGCTTCTTTTAAAGAAGGATAATATCTAATATAATAGGGATAAAAATTAATTAAATAGAAGAAGTAATAATAAGTATCTTTTAAGGCTCTTTAATTTTATTAATCTTTCTTATATTCTTTAATAAACTATTAATTAAGTAATATATAAAGTAGTTTAATAATAAAAGTATATAAGTCTTAAGGTTATATATTAATATAAAACTCCATTAAAGCTTATATATTACTTAGAATAAGGTAAGGGCTACTATTTAATTTTAAATATTTAAGTACTTAATAGGTTTAGCTTAGGGCGTAACTTTTATAAAATATAAAATAGTATTTAATATAATAACCTAATTAATACTTATATTTATTAGCTATAACTAAGTAGTAATAGATACTTAATAAAAGGCCTATTAATATAAGCTAGTAAAGGATATTAAGGGGTTTTAAGATATTAATAATATCTTAATAAAGATAAAAGACTAGAAGTAGCTCTAATAAAAGGAATATTAAGAGGCTTACTATTACGAGTAAGGCTACCCCTAGTTAGGCCTAGTGCCTTAGCCCTCCTAATATCTGCCAGCTAGCTGTATATACTCGCTCCCTAGCTTTAGTATCCTCGTTTACTATATCTATATAACTTGCTCTATATATATCCTAATATTATACTAAAGCTCCGTCAACCCTATAATATAAGTCCCCTCCTCACTCCGCTCGTACGAAGTACACGAGCTTAAAGAAACTACTTGAGAGGTAGAAGGAATTACGCTCTTAGTGTTAGACACCCACCCCGGCAGGGCCTAAGACATACGGACTGCTACCAGTACACCTAAGGCATACGGTAAATCTGGAAGACCTCGGGGGACAGTCGAGGATAAACAACTGTACTAGTATACAGCCGGACGCATACGACGTGGCCGGAGTCCGCCGTAAGACTAAGGCTAGGTATGGGACGACTGCATGTAAAGACGCGTAAGACGTGGCCTAAGTCCGAACTAAGGCGGGGGGTATAGCATAACTGTATGTAAATGGGGTATATAAAGTGAGCCTGCTATAATAGTAATAAACAGTTAAATAGTAAGCCTGCTATAACGGCAATAAATAAACAGTCAAATAGTAAGCCTGCTATAACGGCAACGTCATTCCTCCCTACCTTCCTACCTACCTATATACCAGCGTACCGGCTCCGCAGTAGCCATAGTATTACCTACAGCTAGTACACCGGGTGCACCTATATTAGATAGGAGCTGGAGTATAGGAGCTGGAGTATAGGAGCTGAAGCATAGACTGGACTATTAAATAAGGTATAGCTAATTACTACGGTTTTAATAGTATAGAGGCTATGTTTTCACGGCTTATAACTAGGCTAATTACTACGGTTTTAACAGCAAGGAGGCTATGTTTTCTAGGACAATTGCTACGGTTTTAATAGTAAGGAGGCTATGTTTTCTAGGATAATTGCTACGGTTTTAACAGCATAGGGACTATGCTTTCTATAGGGGGGGGGTAATGTTACGAGTAAGGCTACCCCTAGTCGGGCCTAGTGCCTTAGCCCTCCTAATATCTGCCAGCTGGCTGTATATACTCGCTCCCTAGCTTTAGTATCCTCGTTTACTATATCCATATGACTTGCATCCTAACACTTACTAAGTAACTATTTTAAAGGAGAGTTAAGCCTTAGTAATAGAGGCCCTATTTTAAGAGACTTTACTAAATATTATTAACCTCTTAATACTATAGAGAGTTTATTAATAATTTAACTTTATAGTAGGAAGAGTAGCTTTTTTTAATAGTTTATAGCTAGTTAACCGTTATAAGTCTAATTAATAATAACTTATAGTTTACCCGTTAATTACTAGCCTAATATATATTAGTAAGTTATATCTTAATAAAAAATAAGCGATCTATAAGCTAGACTCTACTAGGGTAGTACTAGCTAATATACTAGTAATAACCTAGAGTTAGTAATTATCTAATAGTTAATAATTAAATTACTAGAGGAAAACTTATTAGAAGGCCTAGGAAATATAATTATTAACCCTAGTTATTACGATCCCTTTCGTTTATAGGAGATACCTCGGTGTATTTACTTATAGATAGAGAAGAGTATTAAGGATTAAGAGGTAGAAGGCTTTATATTAAATTAAATTAAATTAAAAATATTATATTTAGTATCTAGTAGCTATTATTAAGATAGTAATATAAGTTAAATATAAAGCTCCTATCTAAGGGAAACTAAAACTATGATATAGATATAGGAAGGTTATACTAAGTTAATATAATAGTTATAATAACTTTATAACTACTACTACTAGCCTTTATAATAGATATAGTAGCGCTGCTACTACTACTACTACTACTACTACTACTACTACTACTACTACTACTACTACTACTAAGGTCTGTAGTTAATATAATAGTACTACTATTAATATTAGTATAATTAAGGCTATAGTAATAGCCCGTATAATATATTATAACTTTTAGTTATAATACTAGGTCTCCTTCCTAAAAGCTTTAAACTTTTAAAAGGTTATATAATTCTTGCTATTCTAATATAATTTAAATTTTATTAAAATTATAAATATTAGGAATTTTATTAAATCTTAGTAAAATTTATACTTTTCTATTCTCAAGAGTAATTTAATAAGTAATAAGTAAGTAAGTATATCTTATATATATTAAATTTATTTATCTTTATTCTTAGAGTAAATTAATACATTATTAAGGTATAGAATTATTATTAAATCTAGGTATACTCTTAAGATATTATTAATAAGTACTTAATAAGTTATTATTAATAGATTTAAAAAGATAATTAAATACTTATAATATATATATTAAGTCTTAGATACTATCTTCTACTTATCTTCTAATGTAATTTAAGTTAATTTATATACCCCTTTAAAATCTAACGTAGTAAAAAAAATTATAATAACAAGTTTATCTTATAACTTATTAAATATAAAGTAATAGATATTAATTCTTAATTACAATATTATTTAATTCTTAACAGTTTATATATATCTATAATTTTCTATCTTTCTTAGTATAAATATAATTAGATAACTTATAAATAATTTTTTTAAAATAAATCCCTTTATAAGGGTTTTATTAATATACTTATAAAATACTATAAGCTCCTTCTTTAATAAAGCATAGATTAATTTAAATATTAAATCCTTACTTAATTTAAGTTTAATTTATAATTCTAGAGTTAACTTTTAAGTAGAGCTTTTACTCTTATCTACTTTATAAAGAGTTACTTTTATTTCTAATACTTATATAAATGTTTTAAACGTTTATCTTTCCCTTTAACTTTAACTTGTTAACCTTATTAACTTTTATTAGTATTTATTAAGTTAGACCTTTATAATTTAGAGCTATTCGTATTTAGATATAAAATAATATATACTTTAATTAATCTATAATTTAACTTTTTATCTGTTATTATATAAGGTAAGTATTAAATATATCTTAAAATTCTTTAAGTTTAAGTATTCCTATTTTCTAGTTTATTACTAAAGTATATTTCTTTAACTAAGGTATCTCTCGAATAATATAATATGTAGTTATTTTAATAAAATAAAGAGAAAGCTCCTTATAATAATATTAAAATATAATTAATAATAAGATTATTTCCTTATTTATTACTCTTAATAATAGATTTATCTTATTAATTATTTATAATTTTAATCTCTTATTTTATAAGTTAGTAGGCCTATTAATTACATTAGATCTTATAAAATAATTCCTTATTACTCCTAAGTCTATTATTATAATAGTTATATATATATATATATTATACTCTACTAAATATAAATACTATTTATTAGGGGTTAGGATATTAATCTCTACTACTATTCCTACTATAAGACGGATTACTCTTATCCTTATTAAGGAAGGAATATAATAATCTTCTTTTATTATTTATACTTTTAGTACTTATTATATAAGAGTATATATTATTTAAATAGGTAATTTATCTTTATATCCCCTTTATATTTTTATATTATATTTAAGTAATTATATTAATACTTACTTACTCCTAGGATTTATTAGTTTTATTAGTTTTATTATTTTATTAGTAGATATTTTAGGTATCTATTCTTATAATAATTTATTTAATAAGTATTTCTATCTATAAGCATCCTTACTATTATACTTAAACTTACTCTTACTAGGTAATAATATTTATAATATTTATATATATATATATAAGATATATTAAGTTATTTTAATACTCTACTTTTTATATTATATCTATTTTTTAATAAGATTCCTATTCTTTTAATTCCTCTAAGTTATCTATCTTTAAACCCTTTAATATAGAGGTATAAGGCTTAAGAAATAGGTACGTTTTAAAATTATATAGATTAATTAATTAGAAACCTATTAAGGTAATTAAGAAATAATAAAGTATTAGGGAGGTAGAAGATATTCTACTATTATACTATTACTAAGCGAAATATATAAAAGTATAGCGAAGTCTATATTAATATACTAGTAAAGTTGAAAAAAGTAAATAACCCCGTTTACTATTAGATATTAACTATAGTTAGTCTATCTTTATATACTATTAAGAAGTGCGATAGCAGGCTTGTTCCTAGCAGCTCTCCCTAGACTAGCGTCAGGGGTAAAGCCGCGCGCCGCGGCTTTGCCATGCGTGGCAGTATATAGATAGAGCAGTCTATAGCTTCTCTTAATAATTAAGAGAGATTCCACCAAATATAATACTATTCGCCCTACCCTTTTAATAGGTTATAAGCCCGGTTAGCAAGAAGCTTCCAACGTAATTAGGTCGGAACACTCTAAGCAATTAGTACCCGGCAACTCGATACGGGACCTATTCAAACGAGTAACCAGCGGCCACTTACTACGCGTCTCACAAGGAGACAAATAAGTACACTGACTTAGAGGAGTTTAGTAGAATCCGGCAGCTTACTACGCATCTCACGAGGAGGTAAATAAGCACTTATATTAAGTCGGCAGTCTACTACGAGTTCCTAAGGGAGCGGATAAATAGACACACACTCGATCGCGTCGGAGGACGCATAAACTTTTATTACCACTAACGAGATTAAATCCTCTTTACTTTACTCGTCAACCTATCTAATATCTTTATTTTATTCTTTGATTCTAATAACAAGCTGGGCCTATATCGCACGCTATAGACTTCAACGACTCCTTCGCTAAACGGCGACCCGTCCCCATTCTTACTCGCGAGAATTACGACTAATAGTTTCCTCTTATAAAGAGATGGCTCATTAGGGAAGACTTGTAGTCCGTTATTAAAGGCAAGTCTGGCTCGGATACACCCGGCAGCGTCACCAGCATCACTAGCGGAATTCAATCTCTCGGTTTCGGAAGTTAAAAGGTCGACGCGAAAGCTTATTACTAGCTGACCATCTGTATCTCGCCAAGTTGGCTCGAAAGATCGCCGCAACACAGAAAGACATAAGCGGTCTATCCAAGCTAGAACGCCGCTTTCAAGCCTTACTTCAATCGCTGCCAGATGAATACATAGTCATTCGAGACGCCATTAATGCGCAGGATAAGCCAGACGTTAAGAGGGGACTTTAAAAGCTATAAGAGAAGGAAGCATAATTAAAGACAACAGAGGCTGCGCTATAAGCTAAGCGGGGGAACGAACGCGAGCGTACTAGCCGTAAGTAGGATAAACGTAAAACTAGTTATCGTCGTAAAACCCCCTTAAGCTCCGACAGCGATTAACCGCGTCGTCGTCAGCCGTAATAGTTCCTAAAATGTTTTCTCTGTGGAGACGAATATCGCCTAGCCGATTGCCCTCATCTATCTATAGCCTAAAAGCTTGTGAAGGAACGTAAAGGTAAAGGTAAAATAAAGTACAAGAGCGCTGATAATCTTTAAACCCTTACTAAGCTTCTAAAGGGCAAGTATAAGAAACACAGAGCCTATAACGCGGAAAGCGACTACTCTGAAATTTCTGACGACGATAGGGAAGACGAGGACGAGGAGAGCGAGGATATTATAGCTCTATTAAAGGACATTGCTAGTAAGATCTTCGAATCCGACTGGGTCGCAGATTCTAGTGCCTCCTTACATATAACTGATTAACTTCGACTTTTTAGTAGTCCTCTAATTCGCATTAAGAGGCGCACTATTAAAGTTAGAGGGGGGAAATTATATGCCAATTACTATGGCACAGCAGTCATGCGGGATCGTCACGGAAACTCAGTCAAGCTGTCTTCGGTTCTTTATATTCCTAAGCTCGGGGTGAATCTTCTTTCTAGAAGAAGAATGTGTGAGAAAGGCCTGCAAGGGAGTTTTGACGATAAAGGCCTGTACATGCACGACAAGCGAGGGAAGCAGATAATTAAGGCCCTAGAATGCGAAGGCGTCTATATAGTAGAGAGAATTACAAACGGTCTTAATAAATTTGCATTACTATCAGCTATGCAGCGTGACGCCTTATTAGCATTTCCAGCGATATATAGTTTAATAAACCTCAACGGTTTAATAAACCTAGACTATCCCACGCCTTACACTAACGTGATTTATTATAAGAACGAGGCCGAAGTTAACCACGGTTAACTTAGTTCCGTAAATGACAAAAGCTTCAAGTTATATAAGCTATAGCATCGTCGTTTCGCTTACCTCGGATTAGTAAAGCTTCGTCAACTTTATAAGGTCACTACTCTGGAAAAACCTATTCCTATTAACGACAGCCACGAGGATATATGTAAGGTATATACGCTCACCAAGTTCATTAACAAACGAGGACATAATGTCAGCGATCGAAAGACAAGTATCCTAGCTCTCATTTCCATAGACATCTATAGACCACTACCATCGTCCCTCGATAGCGAGTCGTACTTTCTAGAGATAGTTGACAATCACTCTAGAAAGACATGGTGCATTCCTTTGAAGCAACGATCCGATGCACCAGATGCTCTACGGAAATGGAAACTCAGCGTAGAGCTTCACAGCGGTACCAAACTTCTCTCAGTACGCAGTGACAACGCCACGGAACTTAAAGCCACCTTAGATGGCTGGTACTTATTAATTGGCATTGCCCCTTAATATACTGTCCCACATATATCGATTTAAAATGGAGTAGCCGAAAGAGCTATACGCACCACAGAAAACTCGGTGCGAGCCATGATCAAGGATGCTGGACTTCCTATTAAGTTCTAGGCAGAAGCTGCGAAGACAGATACCTACCTGCGAAACCGAACTGCCACGGGACCCTTGGTCGACGGAGCCCCCACGACGCCGGAGGAGGCATTTACTAGGATCAAGCCCTCAATCGATTATGTACGGGTATGGGGATGCAAATGCTACTCACACGTTGACCCCAAGTCATTGCTAACCGGAGGCAGACGAGACAAATTCATGGATAGAGGCAGACCCGGCGCCTTTATAGGGTATGTGGAAAACACCGACAAGCAATATCGCCTCTAGGCCCCAGACCTCGGTCGAGTTATCAAGAGTCACGCTGTCAAGTTCGCTGAAGATGAAAAGGGTAGAGACATGGACTTACGACTTTGTAAGCAGACATTCAACGTCCTTCTAGAGCGAAGACCTATTAGGAGACTATCTAAGAATAACGTTTTAACTAACGTTCTAAGACCTGACGCTCCTATAATTAACGTTCCATCTAAACTAACTAATATACTAAAGACTACCGCGGTCAACTTGAATATACTTAATCCTAAGGCTACGCCATATACGCCAGACGAGCGCGAAGCTTACGCGGATATTCAGGTCACTTAAGAAGCCTTCGCACCAAGCATGCCTAAGCTAGCAGTTCAAACATTCCTACATGTAGCCATCCTAAAGAGGAAAAGAGACAGCGAAGATCAATAACTGGAAGAACGCGCATCCAAGATCTCGCGAGCTATAGCGGCCTGGTTCGCTACAGAGGAAGTTGACGACGATAAGAGCGATTCTGGCGTAAGCATATCATAGGCATTATTCGGCGCCGATGAATCTAACCCCCCTAAAGCAATAAGAATCCCCACGCCGAACACTTACAAAGACGCAGTGTAGGACCCAGTTTAGGGGGAACTTTGGAAAGAAGCGATTAACGTAGAACTGGTGGCGCTAGCCGCTAATAGGACCTGGTAAGAAGAAGTGCCGCCTAAAAAGGCCAACATCGTGACAAGTAAATGGGTCTTCAAGCCAAAGATGCACGTTGACGGTTCCCTTGATAAACTAAAGGCAAGACTGGTAGCTAGAGGTTTCTCCCAGATTTATAGAGTGGACTATAAGGATACTTTCGCGCCAACCGTCAAGTTTAATACTCTGCGAGTCTTTCTAGCCATTACGGTAATAGAGGATCTCGAACTTTATCAAGTCGATGTAAATAATACGTTTACTAAGTCGTTTCTTAAAGAGACCATTTATATATCCCCTCCGCCAGGAGTGAAAGTCAGACCTAGCTGTGCTCTGAGAGTTCTTCGAAGTCTTTACGGTCTCAAGCAAGCTGCACGAGACTGGCATAACCGCTGTATAATAGCGCTATCTAAACTCGGCTTCGCCTAATACGCTGCAGACCCATGCCTTTTAATTTATAGGTTAAAAGGAATTATATTACTACTATACGTTAACGATATAGCTATCGCCTCCAAATTATTAAGCAACATTAAATGGTTTAAGTATAAGTTTCAATGTGTTTTTAAAGTCAAGGACCTGGGGGAAATAAAGAAGATCCTTGGCATTCATATCACTCGTAACAGGAAGGCACGGACCTTACGAATAGACTAAACCCACTACCTTTATAACGTTCTCGAGAGACTTAACATGAGGTAAGACAAGTACAACGCAACAGATCTTCTAATAAATGGATATAACGCTCTTCGCCCAGCTGGACCCGAAGACGTGAGAATCAATTAGTATAAGTATTAACAAGCCATTAGAAGCCTTATATATGCTGTAATTCATACTCGTCCCGATATCGCCTTTGCTCTCAATCGACTAAGCTAATATCTCAGCGATCCTGCAGAACATTATAGACACGCTTTAAAGAAGTTGATGCGATACGTTTGTTCCACCATTGATCTAGGCATCACGTACGGAGTCAGTGGGAGCATAGAGTTAGTAGGATACTCTGACTCAGACTATGCCTCAGACAGACTAGATCGCAAGTCGATCCTCGCCTACATCTACATGCTTGGTGGAGGACCAGTCTCCTAGATGAGTCGAAAGCAAAAGTCCGTTGCTATATCGACCACCGAGGCAGAGTATATAGCTCTATTAATCTGCGCCAAGGAAGGTCTATAGATCAGTCAAGTGCTTAAGGACATGAATCTGACAAAGTACCTAGGCATTAGTCACAGTCGCGTTGATATTCTTAAGAAGGTTACTTATTAATCTGTCTCACCTATATAGCTTAAGGGAGATAATCAAGCGTCTCTTATGCTGGTTAAGGATACTTATATTTACGAAAGATCGAAGCATATTAACGTCGCTTATCATCACATTCGGGATCTATATAAGAAGAATCAGATTTTAGTAAACTTCGTCCCTAGTCAAGATATAGTAGCAGATGGATTGACTAAGCCACTACCTCGACAGAACTTCAAGAGGTTTATTAAACAACTGGGACTAGAAAGCAGTAGGAGCTAAGGAACTCGCAAGCACCGAGTAGGAGTGTTAAGAAGTGCGATGGCAGGCTTGTTCCTAGCAGCTCTCCCTAGACTAGCGTCAGGGGTAAAGCCGCGCGCCGCGGCTTTGCCATGCGTAGCAGTATATAGATAGAGTAGTCTATAGCTTCTCTTAATAATTAAGAGAGATTCTACTAAATATAATACTATTCGCCCTACCCTTTTAATATATACCTTTATTAAATTACTAGCCTTAGATAAACCATCCTTATTATTATTATTAATCTACTTAACTAAGTATTAAGTTTTACCTCTTAAATATTATTTATCTAGTAATCTCTAGATTTTATACTTATTATTTTTAATAGTAATAGAGGGTAGCTTTTAATTAGATATCCTTATATAAATTTACACCTTCTATCTTTAGCTTAAGTTATACTATTACTACTACTACTTATTATATATATATTATAAGGGGTAGTTTAAGTTAATAGGTAAGTAAACCTATCTTTTATAAAATCTTAAAAGGACTAGTATATTATTATAAAAGTTTCCTATTAAAGACGCTAGGGATTTTATATCCGAAACGTATAAAAGTATAACCGATCCGAGCTCGGGCTGTAGTACCCCAACCGTTTCGCAACTTTATAAGCATCGTAAATATTACGTAGCCCTCTCGCCTATATTGCAATTATTATTACGTCTTCCCAGCTCTCCTCTATTAGCCTTCGTCTCCTATTTAACACTTTTCCCCAGCTTCTAGTAAAAGGTATAAACGGCGAATTCTATGTTAGTATACTAGTAAAAAATAAATAAATAATATTTACTAATTACCTACTTAATTACTAACTATAATTAGCGATAACGTAGGTAGCTATCTATCCTTATATACCTCTACTAAATCGCTAGCCTTAGATAAATCTACTAGGTTATACTATAAATTATCCTTATTATTATAACTAACTTATTATACTAAGTACTAAGTCTTTCCTCTTAAATAACTCTTATCTAGTAATCTCTTAATTTCATACTTATCTCTATAAATAGCACTATCTTTAGCGGTAATAAGTAGTAGCTTATTACTAAACCTCCTAATATATAGATTAATACCTTCTACTTATTACTTAAATTATACTACTAATGCTACCGGCTATAGATATATTATAAGGGGTAGCTTAAGCTAATAGGCGAGTAATCCTACCTTTTATAAAATCTTAAATAGACTAGTATATTATTATAAAATTTCCTATTAGAGATACTAGGAATCTTATAACCTTTATATAAGTAAAGAAAGACTTTATTATTTTCTTTAAATTATAGACTTTTATACTTACTATTATACTAGGATTTAATTATAATATTACTAAAGGTTATAATATCTTCTCCCTATTCCTAGTATATAAGCCGTAAGCTATTAAAGGCTTTTATAGGGATATTACTAATTATTAAGATATCTATACTATTATTTACTTTCAAACTATAATAAAGCTAATTTAAGGCGTACCTTATAATAGTAGGAGACTTATTAAGGTTAGCTCAAATATATAGGAGTATATAATCCTATTAGTTCCAGGTATCTAGATAGTAGGTAAGGTAGAATTATATAATAAGTTTTATAATTTACTTATTTTTTTTACTTTAACCGTCGGTTTAAGGGTAATATATAATTAAGGTAAGAAATTTAACACTAAAGCATTTAAAGATTCCTCCCTAAATTCTAATATAAGCTAGGAATCCCTATTACTAATAATACTATAAGGTATTTCCTAGTTATATAATAAAAGAGATAAAATTATAACCTAAGCCTACTAAGAGGCTTTCAAAGTATTAATACCTAGTAGAAGGAGGTCTATCTTTAAAAACTTATAAGTAATTATTAATAGGTAATTTATACCTAATAATAAAAAAGGAAGAGTATTTATAAAATCTATTATTATTATATAAAATAGTATGAGTAATATTACTATAAGTACCTATTCTTTATATAACAGGTATCTTCTAGGGTAGTAGCTAATATAAGCTTAAAGATTCTTAGCTAGATATTTAATAAATATTATATAAGAAAGTTAGTTCTAATATTTACAATAACTATTATAATTAGAAAAGTGCAAGCTTACTTAAATAATTCCTTCTTTATAATAGGAGGAATATATAATTATTATCTTTTTTTTACTATTAATATAAAAAACAAGCCTATCCCTAAGAATAAATAATACCCTAGGCTTATTATATTATATTAATTTTATTAAATTTAGATTATTATTTATAAGAGATTTTTAGTATATTAATTATTTTTTACTAATAGCCTACTTATAATTAAAGATATAAAATCCTCTATTATCTTTATATTTATTATATAATAAATTATAAGGCTATTAAAGTCTTTTATATAATAGGAAAGGTTATAATAGGATATATGGAGGATATCAAGAATCCTATCTAATAAATTAGAATTCTTAGTAGAGTTAGTTATATAAAGTCTTAATAGTATATTAAGAATTATATCTAATTTCCTAGATTTATAAATCTAAATTAGATAATTATAGGTAGTATAAATTTTAATTTAATTATATATTAAAACTTTCTAATAACTTATATAATATTAGTAATATCTAATTTAATAGGCAAATAGTTCTTTTCCACGTTATTAAGATAATAACTAAAAGATATAATAGGCTATATATTAGTCCTAGTAAAAGGCCTTAATAATTATATAAGATTACCTTTTATATAGTATATTATAGCTTTAAATCCTACTACTTTAAAGGTATCTAGATTTATATATAGAATCCTATTATAGTTATAAGAAATAAGAAATTAGGGAGTTTTAAAAGCCTCTTATAAATCCTAAAAGGTACTAAGCTCTACTTATATAAGCTTATAAATAATAACTTTAATTATCTTCCTTTTTTATATATAACCCTTTATACCTAAAACTAAGGCCCTTCTTAAGTATAGCCTTTCTTTTTTATAAGGGCTCTCCTTATTAATAAGATATATATTGAAATAGGATGTAATTTATTAGACTAGCCGCGCGCTAGCCGCGCGCTAGTACCCGTCTTAGCATCCTATATATTCTATCTCTCTCGTACTAATATAGCTTGTAATATAATAACTATTACTATACTATCCCTTATAAATCGCCTCTATATTAATACTACGTACTACTATAAAAAGAGGCTAAGGAATCTACTAGTAGAGATTTTCGCTAAGGTGCTAAAATAGATGTTAAGATAGCTGAAATCCCTCTAAGTTAAATAATAATAACACCTTTATAGTAGTATATATGTAGTTTGCTAATTATATAAATAATATCTATTCCTTATATACGCTAACTACCTTAGTAACAGTTATTTACGCCTATTACCTAGCTAATACTATAGATAACATATAATATTCCTATAAAAGGGGGTTAGGAAGACGGAGAAGGCTAGGAATATTTACTAACCTCCTTATAAATCAGCTATATCTATCCCTTCCTCCCTAGATTCTTCTCTTTCTCCTCCTCATTATATTACTTTATACTAGAACTTAAAAAATCTAAGTAAGAGATCTATTAATAGTTACTTAAGATTTACTATAAAGGTCTTCTAGCTAACCTTTAAGTAAACTACCTTAATTTCCTATATCTCTACTAAGATATTAGTTATAAAATTAATTAAGAGGTAGCTACTACTATTAGATATTAGGGAACCTCTTTAAATAATACCACCTTTATATATTTACTAATATTAAAACCTTATCTGTAAAACTAATTACTATTATTTTTAATAGAAGATCCTAGAATACTAGGTAAAAGTATTATCTTTAGCCTTATTACTAGGATAAGACTACCTTTTATACATCTATAGTTACTAATACAAGTACTTACTTAATCTCTAATACTAAATCTATATAATTTAGATATTAATACTAAAGATATACCTCCTTCTAATATTAAAGTTTAACTTATAAGAGATTATTATTACTTATAAAGGCTACGTCTTTATATATACTTAATATAATAATATCTTTTACCTTAATATATAGGAGTATCTAACCCTCCTTTACGGCCTTAGTAATTATATTATAATTTCTTCTTATATTACAAGTATATATATTCGCGGCCTTTTAGGTCTCCCTATTTATTAGCTTCTAGTATACCTATATAAGTTATTTAAGCTAATAGAACTTGAAATAGCTAATAAATATATCTAGTAGAATTAACTTTATTAAGATTATCTTCAAGGATTATATATATAATATATATATAAAGTCCTAAATAATAAGGGCTCTATATAACTAACCTTTTACCCTAGAGAAGTACTTATATAAGTATATTAATAGTAACTTAGTAGGCCCTTACAAACTATAGCTTATAGTAGCTCCTAATCCTTTTATATAATACTATATAACTATACTAAGGAATTAGATATTACTCTACTTAAGGGTAAAAGCGATATCCTAGTAGCTTGTAAGGCCTTCAAGGTATAATATATGTAATACTATTATATTAATAGTAGAGGAGATTTTAATTCTATAACCTTTACTAAGTACTACTAGGCTAATAGTATTATCTAGAAGAGTATAATATAAGATACTCCCTAGGCTAATAGATTTATAAAGTATCTTAGTAAGACCTTAATAGATAAGGCCTATGCTATATTAATAGATAGTAGAATAGACTATAAGTATTAGCCTAAGTTTATTTAAGCGGCTAGCTAGCTTTAAAGTAGATCCTCTAAGTCTAGTATTAAGATAATACCCTACAAGAGGTTTAATTCAGTGACCTGAAAATATAATATACTTGACTGAACTATAGAGGGTTAGCCTTTAACTATAGTAATATTCTATTTTACCGCCTAATAGTACTTCGTAGGAAGCTTCTAAGATTAGGACAACATCCTTTATATACTTTACGCGCGCTTTTAGGGATCTAGTTAAGATATAAATTTCTATATACTTAATATTTTTAACTCTTTATTATCTATACTATCTCAGGAAGATATACTATCCCTAAGTCCCCGCCTCGATTATTTATATATTCTATTATCTTTTAGGAGAATATAGTATTCCTAACGGCCTGTCTTTACTCACGTATTATTATTATATTATCTGTCAGGAAGAATTATTATTATTTAAGTCTATAGCTAACGCTCCGTAAATTAGCCGCAGGTAAGAGATCCTTAATAATACTAAGAACTCCCACCTAATATATAGCAGGTCTAGGACGGAGATCTTTGAAGCAGTCGCTACTAAGCCGACTATAGCTTTTTTAAGGATTTCTTCTAATAAGAAGAAATCGTAGCGTAATAGGTCGGAGGACTTTAAGAATATATTAGCTAGCTTTATAAAGCTGTTTAGTATACTAGACGTAAGTCTTAAAAGGATAGGCAAGCACTTAATAAATCGCGAGATTAGAAGAAGGCGCTAGAGAAACACTTAAAAGAGGTAGAAGAAGGCTTTCATCTGTCCGAATTCGTAAGGGCAAGGATTGAGAACAAGCTGCAGGATAAGCGACAGGAGCACCGTCTTTACTTAGAGAATCTCAATCATTGCCCTTACGAATTCAGATAGACGAAAGCCTTCTTCTACCCCTTTTAAGTATTTCTCTAGCGCCTTCTTCTAATCTCGCGATTTATTAAGTGCTTGCCTATCCTTTTAAGACTTACGTCTAGTATATTAAATAGCTCTATAAAGCTGGCTAATATATTCTTAAAGTCCTCCGACCTATTACGCTGCGATTTCTTCTCGTTAGAAGAAATCCTTAAAAAAGCTATAGTCGGCTTAGTAGCGACTACTTCGAAGATCTCCGTCCTAGACCTGCTATATATTAGGTGGGAGTTCTTAGTATTATTAAGGATCTCCTACCTGCGGCTGATTTGCGGAGCGTTAGCTATAGAGACTTAAATGATAATGATTCTTTATACAACCTCGGTGCGCTTGTTGACGTTGGAATGGAGGAGCTTCAGATAGTAGCACCTGTAAGATCTTGATCAACCTATAAGAGCCTAATGCTTTTCCAACTTTCCTCCCTAATTTGTTCTAGGAGAAGCGCCAAATATTTCTCCATACCGTGATAGCACCGAGCGTTATCAACGACCTGGAGGCATAAATGGACGAAGATAAGACGTATACATTATAGGACCGTTGCGGTGGAGAGTTTGCCTTGATCCTGTTACCTTCTAGCCGAACGGAAAACGTTTAAGGGCTAGAAACCTTCAGCGAAGCCGCGGAACGGTGTATATTGCTCCCACTTCAACTTCGGCCCACAGTGGGCCCGAGTCCAATATAGCAAGAAGGTCATCTCCTCCATCCTCAACTCAGTAAGGTGCTTGCAGAGTTGCTCCAAATCTTCTTCTGTGATATGACCCAGCCTATCTCCTGTTGCCTGACGCAGGCCGCTCGTGTCTTCAAGATGATCACCAAAGAGCTTCAGAATCGCGGTGCAATGTTGTGGGCTCAGAGTAGCTCGGTTGGCCTCAGCGACAAATACCGATAAGCAGCACTCACTAATGCCTGCGCCTGTGTCGCTCTCATCTTTGTTTTCGATGGCTAGGTTCTCGTCGTACATGACAATGGAGGCGAGCATCACGTACTATTGGAATGTGAGCTCTGCACGCCAGCGAAGGGTTGCGGCTTACCATAGCACAGGACAAGTATTCCGTGGACCGATCTTGTCCCAAGATACTGGCAGGACAATCAACAGAATGAGATGTTTCGCGTCATGGTCATTAATACGCTGGCCTTCGAACACGAATGGAAAGTTTATTTGATGCTCTGCTCTCATAGATCGCTCATATGAGAGCACACTATCAGGAAAACTTTTCTCTGACGGAATAGCTGACATTCTTAACGGCTTAGTCGATAGTGTAGAAGGAAGAGTTTTATGAAGGAAGGAGGGGGGCTAATACAGCTCGAGACTAGGCTATTGTTGCCTCGCTTATGGAGATTTCCGCAGCCTGCCAGCAAGGAATCCGTCCAATGATCGAAGCGTTTGCAGTGTCAAGCATGCAACAGTGAGGAAGATTAGTACAGAGAGAAGCTTGCAGATCCATTCGTAAGGTTATTAGTATCTATCTATGACCGGCTTGCTATCTACCGCTCTCCTCTCATGCATTACACCTTCCTCACGCATTACATATCCTCCAGAATCCATTTCAGCGTAAGCGGGCCCTGCATTACGTGTCTTATTATCATAGATTTGTCCAGGTCTTTCTCTCTCTCTCCTTCTCTCTCTACATTGAACTTTAATACTACCTGATTAAAAATATATGTCTAGCTCACCGCGATTTCGGAATGGATTCACCTGAGGATCTCTTAACAAAATCAGGTCAATTTCCAAGGGTGCTCAGAGTTGTATTGGAGATCGACTCACTGTCATCATAGACACAATATAGCCTGATAATGATTTCGGCTTGGATACTTCACTCTTTCTTGCCAACGACATCTTATTACAGTGTATTGCTCAGGCATTAGCTAGACGCTAGTAGGCCGCACGTCGCAGGAGCTTCCTTACCAAAAATAGGTGGCAAGGCCTTAATAATATGCGGTCGTAATTGTAGGCTAAAGACACTTGATAAATCTTAAACGAAGCTGGAAATCGTCCTGTAAATATAACCCCAGCCTGTAGTCCTACTGTCGCCGCCCCAACTATGGCCCCTGTAGCCGCTGTAGTCTTTCTGTGGCCCCCGCTACTGTCTTACTACAGACCCTGGTATTGTCTTGCTATAGGTACTGCTGCTGTCTTGCTGTAGGCACTGCTGCCGTCTTACTATAGGGTATGTAGGCACTATTACTATCTTGCTGTATGTATTACTACCGTCCTAATAATATTATATAAATACTAGATTACTCCTAGTTATAGACTACTATTATAGTAGAAAGATTAATTACTTTCTTATAGAACTATTAGTCTTAGACTATAATATATATCTACTATAATCCTATCTCTTACCCTACCTCTAATATAAAACGGAACTAGCGTAGACGCTAGTAAATATAGTACCTATAATAGCTTCTAGCGTAACGTGCCTCTAGGTCGTAATAGTCTCGCTATCTTTACTACCTAGACACGTACCTAGGTAGGACGAGAATAAGAGTAGATAACTAGTACTATTAGCGAGTTATAATCCTTTATCTAGGTATTAATATTATTATTTTTAACTATAATACTGCTAAGGATATGGATACTAAAATTAAGCCTTAAGACGCCTTTCTTCCTACTTAGTATAAGCTTATCTAATATATTAAAGGTGAGAAACGTACTATTAAGTCGCTATAATATAGAAATCTTAATAGTATTCCTATATAAAATAGTTATATAGATAGAATTAGTTACCTTATAACTATACCTACCTTATTAGGGTCCCTCTAATCTACGTCCTAAAGGGTTTTACTAAATTACCACCCTTTAAATAAAACTTCTACTACTATCTACCTTACCTTTATACCTCTCACCTAGTATTTAGTTACGAAGGGGGATTAAGATAATAGGAATGAAATATTATAGGAATGAAATATTATAGGAATATTATAAGTTATTTATACTAGTACTAGAAAATGCCTGTAAAAATTCAAGATTTTTACGTCAGAGAATCACCCCTACTACCTGGCGTTTAGTAGGTGACGTGAATAGCGGGGAGCATATCAGACACGTTGGTAGGTGGTCAGCCCATGGACCCATACAGCGATATGGATCATTCTGACAGCGTTCTATACCTGGTAATGAGACAGATATTTCCCGCTATTCAGACTGATATCAGACACGTGGGTAGGTGAGGTGAATAGCGGCACGTTGGTAGGTGGCCGGCCTGTACATGCGATAGTATTAGCCATATCATATGCATGCACCCATTCTAATAGCGTTCTATACCTGATAATGAGACGGATATTTCCCCCTATTCAGACCGATATCAGACACGTTGGTAGGTGAGGTGAATAGTAGGGAGCATATCAGACACGTTGGTAGGTGGCCGGCCTGTATATACGACAGCATTAGCTATATCATATGCATGGATTATTCTGACAGCGTTCCATACCTGGTAATGAGACGGATATTTGCTATTCAGACTGATAGCAGACACGTTAGTAGGTGAGGTGTATAGTGGGGAGCATATCAGACATGTTAGCCTGTGAAATGCGACACCATTAGCCCATGGACCCATTTGAATAATTCTGACAGCGTTCCATACCTTGTAATAAGACGGATATTTCCCCCTATTCAGACCGATATCAGACACGTTAGTAGGTGAGGTGAATAGTAGGGAGTATATCAGACACGTTGGTAGGTGGCCGGCCTGTGCATACGACAGCATTAGCTATATCATGTGCATGCACCCATTCTAACAGCATTCCATACCTGGCAATGAGACGGATATCACCCCCCATTCAGACCGATATCAGACACGTTGGTAGGTGAGGTGAATAGTAGGGAGCATATCAGACACGTTGGTAGGTAGGCGGCCTGTGCATGCGACAGCATTAGCCATATCATGTGCATGCACCAATGGACCGATATGGATAATTCTGACAGCGTTGCATACCTGGCAATGAGACGGATATTTCCCCCATTCAGCCTGATAGTAGACACGTTAGTAGGTATTATCGTGGAATAGGTAAAATGTAAACAATGCTAGGATTTTTGTTGTTCGTAATCCATATTCTAGCCGTTGGCGCATGGAATTTGGTAGGTGAATCCATCATTCTGAAATATCTTTTGAACCACTGCACCGATTTCAGTTATTTTTGAAGCCTTAGATACCTTAAAATGAGTTGAGTAACATGATTTATCCCAAAAACTATGTAACGGGTAGGTGCATACGTGGGTAGAATGCGAAGAAAGTCAGGACTTTAATATTCTTCGCGATAGGAAGCTAAGCCTAAAGCGGTTAAATAGGGGCGCAAAGCGAGTAATATATTCGATAAAGGGCTCCGGGAGATCTACAGGGTCCTAAAAGTGCTATATTCTATTATAGTAAAGAAGATACTAATAAGGTACTTCGTTTAAGTAGGAGTATTAAAACATATTAAAATAGGATATAATTAGTTAGACTAGCCGCGTACTAGACGCGCGTCTTAGTATCCTATATATTCTATCTCTCTCGTAGTTATATAGCTAGTAATATAATAACTATTACTATTCTACCTATTCTAATACTTATTAGGTATATTACTTAACTAATAAGTAAAGCTACTTAATAAGACTAAGAAATATTTCTAAATTATATTAAATTTTATAGAAAGTATAATAATATAATAGCCGCGATTTTCTCCTTTAATATAGATATTTTAAGGCTATTAATATATTAGCCTAGTAAAGTAATAGATAGATACCTAATAGATAACTTTATAAGTAAAAGGCTTACTCATTTTATTAAACTAAATTAAAGACTTTATATACGTATTTTATATATTCTTATAAGGTATATAAGTAGATAATATTATTATTAATATACGCCTTTATAAACCCCTAATATTCTTAAAGTGTAATATTAACTTACTATTATATAGATAATAAGGAACCCTTATAACTTATAAGGGCTATAGATAGCTTTTCTTAGTTATAATAGTTTATTATTATAAGCTTATATTAATCCTTTACTTCTTATACCTGGAATTAATAAATATACTAATAACCTTATAATAATTAATTGTTTATTTATATACCTCTTCTAGTATTACTTATACTAATAAGAGTAGTCTTTTATACTTAAGTACCCCTCCTTTATAGAGAAGGTAGCGGAGCTATTATATTTTATTATGATAAGGGATAAAAGAAACCTTTAATACTCCCGCTTATCTTCTCCTCTTTCCTTAATATCTTACTCTTTAAGTAGCTTGGAGAGTCTTTTCTACTAAAACTACATTATTTATTACTTAGTTTATAGTATTCTTATAATCTTTTAATTACTTTCTTTTCTCTCTACTTTATTTTTAATACCTTCATTAGTTTTAATAGTAGAACTACTTTTTAATTAGAGTTTAATAAGTTAAAATTATTTTAAGTAGCTTATTTTAATTTCTTAATAAGTTATTATATAAGTAACTTTTAACTAGTTAATATCTCTTTAAAATTATAGGTTTTAGCTTCCTTTATTAGATTTAGTTTTAACTCTTATAAATTTAAGTAAAAAACGAGGACATATATTATATCTTATCTTATCTTATTATAATTATATTTAAAACCTTAAATCTCTATAATATTAAGTAAGTGTAATTAAATAGAGTTAATTAGTTTAATTGTAAAAGCTTAGTCTAAGCTTAAAGCTTATTAAAAGATTTATTAATATTATCTTTATCTTTTTACCTAAGAGGATATACTTATATAAGCCTAGATAATAAATTTAACTTTTATAGATATAGAACTTATTAGTTTTTAAAGATGTTAATTATATTTCTATTATATATAAATGGTTTTTATTATTTAATTTATAATATATAACTCTTTATAAGTTTTAAATCTATTTCTTAGTATATGCTTAATACTAGGATTAATAATAGTACTTAGTTCTATTAAAAGAGCTTGATTATACTATTATAAATATTATAAGAACCTCCTTAGTAATTAAATTAATAATTATAACTTAGTTACTCTTTCAAGTTTTATACTAACTATTAATTATAAAGCTAGAGTAGTATATATTAAATATAGAATATTAATGATAATTAACATCTTTTATAATTCTTAATCTTACTTTTAAAGAAATAAAGGTATTCTTATTAATATTAATTTTAATAAAGATCTTCTTAAAAGAAATATTAATAATATTAGTAAATATACTACTAATTAATATTACTAAGATTAAGATAGTTATTTAATAAAGTCTTATTAAAGGTAATAGTTATAAAAGTAATAATCTTTATAAAAATTAGTAGTTATTTCTTATTTTTAATTACTTATTATACTAGTATAAAGTAGATCTAAGTAATTATTAAAACCATAATAATTAATAGGTATTAATAATAATTTATAGTTTATAATCTAATAAAGTCTAATATTATAACCTTAAAAGTAAGTATATCGACTTATATAAGAATATTATCCTTAGATTACTAGTTATATAAATTTCTTTAGTAATATATATAATAATAGGCTTTTTATTAATTAGATTATAAAGAAAGAAGGTTATAATAGTAAATGTCAATATTAAAGGTTTTAATAAGTATATTAATAGTTAAAATTTTAATCCTTATATTAATATATTAAATAAACTTTAATAATATTATTACTTATAGTCTATTTAACAATTATAATAGTATAATAATAGTTTCTAAAAGAATAATTTGTCTCTTATACTACTACTACTACTACTACTACTAATAGAATAATTATAATAGAATCCCTTATAAAATAATCTATGAAGTTAGTATCTACTAAAGTATTTGTATTTAGTAGATTAATTAAGAAAGGGCTTTAAGATCATTTTAAAAGGCTTTAATAATGTAGTCCTCTAATATTACTTAAAGTATAATTAAATACCTTATTTTTAAGTAGGGATTTTAAATGATAATAATAATATTTATAACTTAGGAGTAAAATGATAGTAAAAATATAGTTATTAAATTATATTTATTAGGGTTATAACTTACTTTATTATCTTTATTATTAAGGCTTAATAATATCCTAAGATAATTTATAAAAACCTTCTTAATATAAATATAATAATTTATAAGTAAAATGCTTATATAATTATTTCTATTTATAACCTTAAAGGCTTTTTTAATAGTAGCTTAATAAACTTATAAAGATCTTAGTATTAAAATAGTAGGAGTAGAATACTAAGTTAAGGGTATTAATTTATATATGTTAAGACTTTATACTTAGCTATCTCAATTAACGTTCCTTATTAAGAGTATATTTTAATACTCTTATGTAATTACTAGAAGTCTAAGTTAATAAGTAAAAAAATTCTAATATTAAGTAATAAGAGTAAGCCCTACTATATCTAAAAATAACTATATTAAATTAAAATTTAAAAATAATTAAGTTATCAAAAAAACTATTATTACTAAAACACCTTATATTATTTATATAAAGAGATAAATTTAATGAGGTAATAGAGATAGTAAATATAACGGACGAAGACGTAATATATTAAGATTTTAATAAACAGGGAGTAAAAGTATAAGATTAATAAATAATGAAAAATATAAGCATTAAAGTATAATAGGCTAGTTATATACTTATATTAATTATTATATTAAGGGATATATTAATATAAGAAAGGTTAAAAAGATTATATTAATACTATTATTAATATAAAAGGGATTAAATAGCTAAGTAGAGATTATGTAATATATTATACTAGGATAATAAATACCCCTAGCTTTATACGCGCTAAAAGTAGAGAATACTAATGGGCTATATAAGTTATAATTAAAATTAATAAAAATTAAAAGAGAAAAAATAATTATTAAGGTTTAAACTTATATGATTCATATGAATATTTAAGCTATTAAAAGAGGTATAAACTCTATTATTATAATGTATTAAATAAGAATAAGTAATATTATACTCTAAATCATAATAATAGAAGTAAGGGAGGAATAGAGGGATAGGTTATAATAATATATCTATTAATATAAATACTTAAGTAGATATTTATATAATAATTTATATAATTAAGCTAGCTATAACTAATAATAAGGATTAAAGAGTAGTGATAAAAGGGTTAAAAGTATTTAATAAAAGATTATGTTCTTAGTTTAAAAATAATTAAGGTTAATTAAATAGCTAACTTTTATGTAAAACCTAAGTATAATTAAGAGAAAAAGTAAGTTCTCTTTATTTAATTGTTAAGGTTATCTACCTTAAAATAGTAAATAAGCTAATTAATAAAGTGATAATAATAAAGGGTATACTCCTCTTTCATATCAAGTAGGAGAGCGATATAATAGTTAGGTAACACTTTAACTATTATTATTATATATAAGTATATTAATAAAATATATAATAAGTTAATAAAATATAATAAGTATATTAAAAGCTACTTAATTAATAATTATATTAATAATTTAAGTATAAGGAAGTAGTATACTATTAATAAAAATAAATACTTAATAGAAGCTGAAAACTACTTAATTAAGTAAAAGAAAAATAGTAAAATTTAAATACTAGAAAATACTAGAAAAAAGGGTAATACAAGTTAATTATTTATAATAAGGGATTATTAAAAAGTAGATGACTTTCAAGTAATAATATATAAAATAAAATAAAAGGTAATTAAGGATATAGTACTTATAATAAATAAGATACTTATATAAAGGAAGGTTAGAAGATTAATAAGGCTATCCTTATTAAAATATAACTAATTATCCCTTTTAATATATTATAACCTTAATATTAATACTAAAGAGAAGAGTCTACCCTAGCCCCTATTTAAGATATAAATATATAAATAGAGAATTAGCCTCTATCTAATTAATAAATAATTTAAAGGGATTAAGTATCCTAGGATATAATAATAATACCCCTTTTAAAAAATAATTCAGTTTATAATATAAATATACTTATTATATAAGAACTAGCTAGGAATTTAATAAATAATATATCTTATAATTATAATATAAGTAAGCTCTATCTAATATATTATAATAAATTAGAGGTAAAACCCTACTTTTATATAAATTAAAAATAAAACTTAAAGTCCTCGGAAGTATAATATAATAAAGGGGACCTCTACTTATTATAAATATAAGTTTATAGCCTTTAAAACTAAGTTAAAAGAATTAAAGAGTCCTTTTAATTATAAAGAATAACCTTTTAAACTAATAGTATATATAATTCTTCCCTAATAGACTTGACTGTTAATTATAACTTATTTATAATCTTAGCCCTAGAAATAATCTATAAAATTATCATAAACTTAATTTATATAATATAAAATTTAGGGAAGGAGAATATTATAAGCTTATTATTATTAAATATAATAGGAGCTTTTAATAATAAATTATATAAGAGGTTGCTTTATAATATTAAAATAAAAGGAAGTTTAATAGTAATTATAACCTAGGTTATAAGTTTCCCTTAAAGAAGTGTAATATCTATTATAATAAAGATAAATCTACCTAAATAAAAAAAGTAAAGATAAGTATTCTTTAAGGCTTTTAAATTTTACTAATTCTCTTTTTATTCTTCAATAAACATTAATTAAAGAATATATAAAAAAATCATTCTTTATATAAAGAAGAGTTTTTATTCTAAATATCTACCTCTTAATATATAATAAGTCGATTAAAAGATATTATTACTAACTTGAAAAACTTTATCAAATATATTTAAAATAGGTAAAGAATTATAAAATAATATTTATACTTTCTAATTATAAATTAATATACCTCTTAAGAATATTGTAGAAATTTAATATATTAAAATTAATTTAATTAATTAATATAAAAGTTATTGTAAGTATAAGTATATAAGTCTTAGGGTTATATATTAACCTTAAACTCTACTAGGGCTTATATATTATTTAGATCAAATTAAGGGCTACTACTTAATCTTAAATACTTAAGTACTTCATTAATTTAACTTAGGATATAAACTTAATAAGATATAAAATAATATATAATATAATAGTTTAATTAATACTTATATTTATAACTTTAATAACTAACTATTCCTTTTAGTTAGTAAGATAAAAACTTATATATAAATATTAATAAGAATATAAAATAGTTATTTAAGATTAATCCTTAATATATATATAAGATAATATTAGTATTAATACTAAAGGTAGAGATATAATTTAATAATTCAATGATCTAATACTTAATACTTTATAAAAATAGTATGGAAAATAATATAATTTCAATAGAAAAGACCTCTTAAGCTCCTTAAAAAGTAAGATATCATGAAAGGAAGAGGATATAATTAAGAGTTTTTAATTATAAAAGGTTTTTTTATATTCTAATATAATAAGATATAATACCTCTACTACCCTCCCTATTAAATACGGGTATTAAGGTATTAAAAACTACTTTTATTAATATAAAATAATATTAGAATAGGTATAAAAATAATTAAATAATTAAATAACTTATTCTACTAACTTTAAGGATAATATTATAAATTTTAATACTAGTACTAGTTATTATAATAGCCTTATAAAAAAGAATACTAACTATATTATTAATTCTAGTAGCTTTAAAGTTAATAATACCTACTTTAATATTAATGTTATTTATTTAAGTAGCCTTAATATTAATATTACCTATTATAATAGCTTTAAAACTTATATTATTCATTATATAATAATATCTAATAGCCTTAATATTAATATTACATATTATAATAGCGCTAGAGTTAAGACTACCTACCTTAATAGCTTTAAATTTAGTATTAAGCTATTTTAATAACCTTGAAATTAATATTATTAGCTATATTATTAATTTTAATAGCTTTATTATTATATTACCTATTATAATAGCCTTAAGAATAATAGTATTAACTATAATAGCCTTAATATTAATATTATTAATTATAATAGTTTTATATATAATATTACCTACTTTATTAATATTAAGAATAATATCGTTAATCTTAATATTAATTTTAATATTTTTCAAGCTAATAATACCTACTCTAATACTAATATTACTTACTTTAATAATCTTAGTATTAATATTATTATATATATTACTTATCTTAATACCCTTAATATTAGTATTTATTATTATTATTATTATTATTATTATTATTATCATTATTATTATCATTATTATAATCATTATTATTATTATAATTATTATTATTATTATAATTATTATCATTATTATTATTATTATTATTATTATTATTATTATTATTATTATTATTATTATTAATACCTTGAAAGTTATTATTACTTTTTATAATAGCTTTAAAGTTAATATTATTAAGTATATTATATTATAATAGCCTTATTAATATTAAGACTTATTATAATAATATTAAATTTAATATTACCTACTTTAATAACTTTATAATTAGTACTACCTACTTTAATATAATAACCTTAGGATTAATATTATTAATTATATTATTGATTTTAATAGCCTTAATATTAATATTACTTATTATAATAACTTTAAGGATAAGATTACTTATTATAATACTATTAAGGTTAATATTAATTTACGTCAATTATTTTAAGACTAAAACTACTTATTATATTAGCTTTAAAGTTAATATTATAAATATTATTATCTATCTTAATAGTTTTAATATTAATATTACATTTTAAGTTTTATTACTTATTAATAATTCTTATAAGTTTGTTATAGACTTAATTAGAATACTACTTTTATTACTATAAGATATTCTGGTAATTATTTATAGTTTATAATAGACCCTTCCTTATTATTATGAATTTATATAATAAAGTAATAAAAGGTACCCGCTTTTATTTCTATCATTTTAAATAAGTTAAAATACTCTTATATCTAATTATTATAAGGCGCTTTATATTTAAATATCTTTCTTATTAGTTTATATAATCTTGTTAGTACTTAAATATATTTAACTATATTATAATTTAGTTAAGTATAACTTTATAATATAATATTTATAACTACTTTTCTAGTAGTTATTATATTAGGATTAATAGTATTTAATATCTAGAGCTAACCTTAAGATATTCTTAGACCCTTTTAAAATAAAATAAGTTACCCTTTTTTTATAATTTATACTTTATATTTATTAGGATATATTGAAAATTCTATCTTAATATTAATTTTATAATCCTTTATAAAGGATAGTTTAAATAAGTTAAAGATAAATAATAAAATTATTAAACTCTATTATAATTTCTACTTTAAAGGATTATAAATAATAGCTTATACCCCCTAGAAATACGAGCTAATACACCTATTACGGACCCCGAAGAAATTTAATATAAAGATGGCAATTAACTTTAATAACGTGGTAATCGAACTAGGATCGAGCTTGCGAGTCCTAGGTCTTTATATCGACTTAAAACTGCGCTGGGGCCCCTATATCGCCCAGCTGAAAGCGAGGGCGGCTACCTAGACCAGAGCTATCAGCTATATAGCGGGGTCGACGTGGGGAGTAACCCTAGAGAAGTGTAGACTAGTATATAGCATAGTGGTGAGACTAATACTAACGTTCGCCGCCCCGATCTAGTACTAGCCTAAAGGTACGAGTAAAGCGTTGAAAACGCCCGCGAGAATACTAGCGGTAATTTAGAACTAGTGCCTTCGAACGGTACTAGGGGCTTATAAGGCTACCCCGGTTCAAGTTCTCGAGGCGGAGGTAGTAATCGCACCGATAGACTAGTAACTCGATAGGCTAGTCATACGATACTAAGTATCGAGAGGGGCTAACTCCGTGATAATAAATGGGAACAGGACAATTTAGAATAGGCTCTGCCGGCGGAGGAGGCGCGACTTACTACCTACCCTAACCTAGGAGAAGGAGAGGTGGGCCCTCGACTCCTTAGGCTACGACTATTAGGACAAGGCGGCTACGGCCATTAGGAAGAAATAGGGCTAGACCTTAAGTACCGAAACCGAGGAATACTAGAGTACTAGGGTAATTAACGAGAACGTGAAGTACTAGGTATAACGACGTTAGATCGACAGGTAGGAGAAGTATAAGGTAGGCCTTTAGGGCCAGCTAATATCCCCCGCTTAGTAAGGGGGCCTATTCGATAATCGGCTTAATCACCACCATATACTACGGAAAGTAGAAAGCTCGATGGCGACCTAGCTCTAAAGCGGAAAGATCGGCCTAAACTACTTCCTCTACCGTATATATATCCTAATAGTAGATAGCGGCGAATACTTATACGGGTAGAGGAAGTAAGATATAAAATATATTCTCTTTTTCTACCCTAAATTTAGGGAAGCCCGGCGGCGGCTTTTTACGGAGGCTGGCACGACCGATACTCGGAGAATACTAACCGAAGTAAAGGGTATTAGAGTAGCGGTACGATATATAGTAGAGACTAGAGTAATCGCATCCTTCTCGCTGGTAGGGGAGTAACTGGCAAGGTCGAGGCTCCTATAAGGCATCGAGCAGGAAATCCTAGTAAGGAAAAAGAGGAAGAAGAAGAAGAAGAAAACGCGGGGGCTAAAGGGGTAATAACCGCCCCGAGACCAGCCGCGTAAATCTAACTATCTTACTTACTCTACCGGCCGTAAAGCGGTAGTTTAGACTATAACTTACTAATACGTAAGACTAGGAATATATATAAGTTCCTACCGTAGTGTTAAGAGCCTAGCGGTACTACCGCAAGGCTAACGATTAATGGAAGGGTACGGATAAGAGGGAGTTTTTAACTAGTAACGGTTTCTCCAGCGGCTAACGAGTATATTCGGTGCTCGGGGGTAAAATTATAAGGAACACCCTTATAAGCAATGTAGTAGTAGCTTAAGTAGGCGTATAAATTAATTAATTAATTAATTAATAATAGCTTAATTTTAAATACTTAAGTAAATATCTTTAAGAGTCTTATAATTAACTTAAGCTATTAATCCCTTTATTATAATTATTATTATTATTAATATATTATAATATTAGGTACCCTTTCTACTTACAAATATTAAAGTATTAATATTAGAAAAGAATAAAGGTTTAATAATAATTTATTATAATTTAGTATCTTTATAATTCTTCTTAAGTTCTATAATTACTATTAATTTAATAAATAGGAAGTATTATATTTATTTATAATTTATTTATTAATACTTAATTTTTTGAAATTAGATTTAACTTAAGGTATAAGATATTATTAAAAGGCCTTAAATATAAATAGAGAGGTAAACCTTTTATTCTTAAACTTAATAGTATTATATACCCCTTTCTAATTATATAAATTATTTTTTATTAATAATAACTTACATTCCCTTATATATTTTCTAAGGAGGAGTTAATATTCTTTTATAAAGTAGCTTATCCTTATAATAATAATCTTCTTAAGTCCCTTCCTTAATATTATTATCTTAAAATAATAAAAGTATTAAGGATAGTAATTTAATATAATATAATTTAAAGATAATAAAAAAAACTAGAAGTAAGATTATTATTATCTATAATCTTATTTAAATAATTAATAAGTATAACTTAATAGTTTTAAAGAATTCCCTTAAAACTAATTTAGCTTATTATACTAGAGGAAGAAGTTATTTTTATATAAAATCAATTATTATAACCTTATCATATCTCTTATACTTATAAGTTAGAAGATATTCTAGTATTAAAGTATAATATAAATTTTATTAAAAATCCTAATATATTTATTTACCTTTATATAATAATATCTCCTTAAGTTAATTTAAGTTAGATAGTAAAGATTTAAGTCTCTTATTATCAAATTTTTATTATAAGTATTATTTGATAATTATTAGATAAAGGATATTTAAATATAAGATTAAAATATAAATTTAAATAACTTTAATCCTTATCCTTTAAGAGTAGGCCTTATATCTTTAAGAGGATAAAGCATTATAATTATTATAATTATAAAGCGGTTTTATTTTAACTTTTATACTTTAAGGCTTATTATTATTAAGTATTATTATAAGCCTTAATATACTTATCTATTAAGTTCTTAATATTAATATAAGTATAAATCTTTATTTATTATTTATTTTAATATCCTTCTTATATAAGCTTTTAATAGCTTTAGTGTCCTTTCTACTAAAACATTTGATATATATTAATTTTCTATCTAAGATAAATATCTATTAGAGTTTATTTCTAATTAAGGTACTAATCTCTATATTTAAGTATAAGCTATATAAAGATTTTATATAACTCTTATATATTACTTTTTATATAATTATTTAAGCTATCTCTTCTTATTACTTAACTTAAAAGTCTAAGATTACCTTAGTCTTTTCTTTAATACTCTTATAAGCTATATTTTAAGAGATTAAAATTAATTCTCCTTATTTACCTTATTAATTAATGAAGTCGTATTTATATAATTATTAATTATTATTATAAGATTAACCCTTCTACTTTACTAAATGTTATAACTTATATAAGAGATCTTACTTATAATTAAGAATAATTTTAAGCTCTTATTCATCCTCTTTACTTATAAGCTCTATCTATAAGGCTCTTATAATACTTATATTATTACTTTTATATATTCTTATAAGGGAGATATAAAAGTTATAATATTTATAAAAGATATTAAGAAGTTATAAATTATAACTTATATACTTAACTATTAATATATTTAAAGACTTTAAAAGGCTTTAAGTAATATTATAATAATTTAAATATTTTTTTAGTTAATAAAATATAATTATTTAAATTATATTATATCTACTTATCTATATATATCTTACTTATATATTTATATTCTATATAAGTAATACTTTAGACCTTTCTTTTTACCTTTAAAGGATTTTATTCCTTTCCCTTATTAGTAATAAGATCTTTCTTAATAGTAGCTTTAAAAGTTTTATATTTAACTCTAGTAAGTAACTATAAAGTACCTTATATAGATATAAATTTTATTAGATAAAGTATCTCTACATAGTTATTTCATCTTTAAGTAGAGTAGTAGTATGAATGTTATTTTAACATACTTTTCTACCTCTTAATTTAATTTGAATTTAAGGATAGAAGGTAGTAATAAGCTTTCTTTCTATATTAGTATAATTATATATAACTTCCTAGAAGCTAATTATAAATATTAGTTTATAAATATTATTAATACCTTTTAATTAATTAGAATTTAAAAATTTCTTATAATATAATAACTTAATAATAGTAATAATATTATCATTTATCTTAATAGTAGGTAGATACCTAGCTACTTTAATATAGTAATTAATAATTACTAGGATTATATTATAAATAATAAAAATTATATTAACTCCTTAAAAAGACTTTAAAGGTATTATTAATATTTAATAGTTAATTATATAATATATATATAATCTTATTATTTAATAAGTTAAGTGTCTTTATATATAATTATAAATTCTAATCCTCCTACTTCCCTAATTAATACTTCTGTGTAGCTGATTAGAGATATACCCTCCTAAGCAGGATTTAAACCTCTAGAAGGGGCGACCTCCTCTCAACCTTACTACTATTAGAGACTTCCTTTATTTCTATATTAGGATTAGTAAAGGAAGACTTAATTTAGAATAGAGGGTTATAGCTAAGTTAGTAGTCTCGTTTATAGAATAGTTCTTTACTACGTATATAAAAGTAATAGAAGATCCTATTAATAAGGAGTATAGATTAGTAGTATATAAGGTAACGATATTACTATTAAGATAGGTATAAGCCTCTACTAACACTTTCAATATTATAGTAGGTATAAGAGACTATAACTACAGAGAGCATAGTCGTAATAATAGAAAAACCAAAATACCTCTTTAGTAAAACCGAGCTGGTCCATTCTAATACCACGTTCTAGACCATCCACGAGTCTCGCTTTCTCCATCCCCGTAATAGGGTCCAGATCCCGTTTCTACTAGCCCTTTACTACTAGACTAGGGCGAGAATTAGTACTTTCCTACCTAGTTATAAGGATATGGTTAAAGCTAGTCTTCGATATTATATATATTTTCCTTAGAAATATCGAGGGTAGTCTTACTAATATTTATTCTAGGATATTATACCAGTACTACTTCGTATCTCTAGTAGCTAGAATATTATGTACCGGCTTAACTAACGTTATATATAGGGGAGCTATAATCTAGAGATAGGTATATATTAGCTTTAGCTATCGCAGATAATACTATCTATAATATCAACTCTATAAAAGATTTTTAGAAGCTAAGAATACTATTAAAGTCGGACTCTCTTATAATCCCGTAGAGAGATAAGGTATAAGGACTACTTATACTATATAAAGCGACTATAAATAGGGGCGTTACAGAAGACCTACTACTATAAACTACGTTTAAGATAATCTTTAAAGCTATTATAAAGCTCTCAGGGTATTTAAACAATCCTATGATATATACTATATGCTATAATCTTAGTAAGGGGCCTAATAGTAAGTTAAACTATAAGGGTTTAACTTATAGACCTAGTCTCCAGCTGATAATTAATTATATAGAAACATATACGCCTATCTAGCAGTCCTAGTATATAACGTAGTCAGACGAGCGTATATATAGCTAAAGCTACGTTATAAACACTTCCTTATATAATAGTAAAACTACCTTCCTTAATAATAAGCCTTAATATAATTACATTAATCTTTTCTTGTTATTCGCTAAATATCACGAACAAGGTCTCTTAACTAAGCTTCTAATAGAAAGGGAGGCCGCTATGTAATATTCTAAGTTAAGTAGAGCGTTGAAGTTAAGTCGCCCGGCTTTAATATAAGGGATTTAATCCTTTTAATATTAAAGTTATTAGGAATAAAGTCTAGGATCTATAAATAAAATTTAGGAGGGAGTCTTCGAAGTAGTATTAGATCACATAGTTTCAATAGCGTAGAAAGTAAAAAATTATAACTTAAGGCGAGGAATAAGTAGATAATAATATTAAGAAGGACCTTTAGAATATCTTATATAAAATTATACTAGAATATAAGCGCCTTATATAGATATTAACCTCGGATCGAGTTATATCTATTAATAAACGGCGATAAACTATATAAGATCTATTCTCCCTAGCTTCTTAAGATTATATAATATTCTACTAGGTAGGGGAGAAGCCTATTAATAGTATCCACCTAGTAAAAAGTTATAAGCTATAAGTCTTAAGGTATAGCCTTTAAAGTATCTCCTTTCCATCTATCTAATAATTATAGAATAAGAATTAAGTTATAATAAAGCGTATATATCCACGCTTATCGCTATATAAAGCTTGTATATACACTTATCTAACCGAAATATAAAGCGAAGTACTATAGTTTCTATTTCCGTTAGCTTACCCTAGAGGAGTAGGGGTTTAACTTAAAGTATTATAGTACTATTACTTACTGTTATATATAACTCTGTCCTACTCTCTATCCTTCCTAACTTAGTAATAAGCGGCTTAAAGTGCTTATAATAAAGAGATAGAGCTCCTAGACCTAAGAAACTTAATTACGAGATTATCTTTAGTAGTATCTCCTAAAAGCTAATTCGCTAATGCAATACCCTTACCTCTTATATCAAATTGAGTTCAGGTATTAATTATTATTTATCTGTCACCTAATTAATATATATAGTTTAATGCTAAATAAAAAGTAATAAAGCTAGCTAATTTCAGGATTATATAACGGAACCCTTATAGTAAAATGCTATAAAAGAAGGATGTATAATATAGTAGAAGAGGAAGTCCGCCTATTAAAATAGCTTAAAGGGAGTCTATATATCTCCGACTAATTAATATATTAACTTCTTAAAGGTATAAATCCTACTACGACTCCAGTTATCTCTTTATATATATTATAAGATATCTTCCTTCCCTCGCTTATTAATATTATTAATCCTAATAATTTCCTAAATTAGCTTAAAGTAGAGCGACGCTACCCTAGAGGTCTTATAAGCCTATTAATAATAATATACTATTCGTCTAGTACTTACGCTCGCGATCTCCTTTATACCTCTTAATAACTAAAAAAAGCGATAAGCGTAATAATATTAATATCGAAGAAGGGATTTATCTAGCTTTAGGTGAAAACGAGCCTGCTATAGAGATAAGCCTACTTCCAGCCTAATTACCTAAAGATTCGGTTATATAATTAAGGAAATACTCTTCTAGTACTCTAAAATCTGGTGTTAGACTTTAGTTACGCTAACTAAAGCCTTAGCCTAAAATCGCGCTGCGTCTTTAACAGACTAAAGAAGAGTGTAACACGAAAATTAGCTTGATATAATTGTAAATACGAATTAACATCCTAATATCTAGTATATAATAGATAGCCTTATGATAATACTATACTTAGTAGGTAATCAAGGCTCTAACTTAAGTAGTTACTCTTAATAGATAAACGTGAAACGTTCGTTTTATCTGCTCTAATAATCTAGATATATCCCTAGTTATCTATATTAGTTTAACTTAGATACTAATAGTCGCCTTCTCAATCTCCTACTAGCTATATTATAGACGAGTAATTATATATTACTATCTAAAATTATCTAGATAACTCCTAGTATAACGCGTCTAATAATTCTCCTTGTATACTTAATATAGTACGACCCTAGAAAGAAAACTATCTTAGAGTCCCGCGCCTAAAACGTTACTATAGTTCTATCATCCTCCTTTATCTATACTATAATAGATAGCAGAATGCTTCCTATAAAAGCTAGAGGATAGTTACGGACGTAAGACGGAGTAGGTTATAAGGTACCTAATAGCGTCTTAGTTAGAAAGTCGAATCTAGAGGTAATACGTAAGAGATAACTTACTTAGTTAAAACCATCGTTAATTAACTATAAAGGGTCCCTCCTTCTTTTATAAGTACTACGACTTGAGTACTAAGGCTAGCCTTACTAATATAGTAGTTTCTAGACTATATAAAATCTAAGATGATAGTCCCTTATAAAGCTAAACCTTAGCTGCGCCAGGTTGAAAACCCTCCTATTTCCGCCATTTTCCCGCTTTTTCTTTAGATCCTCGTACCACTTCGAGTTCTTCCTCCGTTAATCTTCCCCTTTATTCCCCTTTATTCCCCTTCTTCGCTCTTCTAGCGTATCGCCTCCGCGTAAACGTTCAGCCTTGTTATTTAATAGACTTATTCTCGTGCTAGTAAGAACTATCCTAGCAGACCGTATCGGATCATCCACCGTCTTGCGGCCCTAAAGCCTTTTTCCGTTATTAAAATAATCCGCCTGCTTCCTGAAACATCCTCTCTCTTCCGTCGTGTTTCGAGTAGTGAAGTAGTATATGCTTGATATTTTGACTTCTCTATCTATACGTACACGAAGCTATCTCTACTCCTAGAACGTGTCTTTTATATAGAAACTTAGTAAGTCTAATCTTTTCCATACGCATTTAAATCGCGACTAAGCTCTCCGCTTTTTTTAATTGCTTATGCAGCCGAGTCCTTCCAAGCAGATCTTCATGTACGAGGGACAGTCGGGCAACAGGGGTTTCTCTCGTAAATTCGTTCCATTCTTCTTCTCACTTCTTGTTCCACCAGGACCGAATTTGAAGTGATAGAGAGAATACTTAATTTGATGTTTCCAAAGCTTTCTTCATCCAGTCCTGTTTCTCTTGAGCTAGTATTTGCTCCTCCGCCCTTTTAGCGTCTTTCCTTTTCCTACTATATAATAATAATATTAATATTAAATACTATATTCTATATATATAAATATAGGTATAATAATAAAGAAGGTTTAAAGCTATTATTAAAAATATTTCGATATATAATTTACAAGTATTTAAATTAAAAGTAGAATATTATTATAAAACTAGTAAATACTTATAGGAATCCAGATTTTTATATAAGGAAAAATTACCCCTACTACCTAGTATTAATAGAAGTAATTATAAAGTAATAATATAGATATTTAATAGGTAAATAAGATAATATTAGCTATATTATATATACTTATATATCTATTTTAATAAATCTAATAGTATTATAGTCCTAGAAAGAACTTATAAATAGTTTTATACTTTATAATAATAATAATAATAATAATAATAATAATAATAATATATTTATTTATTTATTCACTTATTTATTTATTTATTTACCTATTCTAGTATTATATTATACGAATAAGGGTAATCTTTTACTACTTAGGTTTTCCTCTTTAATAGAGAAGGTAGCGGAGCTACTATACCCTATTATAGCGGGGCGTAGAAGAAACTTTTTATAGCTGAAAACTCCTATCTATCTTCTCCTCTTCCTCTAGTATCTTACTCCCTAGGTAGCTTAGAGAGTAGTGAAAATAAAGCAGAAAGGAAGGAAAGTAGCTAAAGGACTACGAGAATACTACTAGCTAGGTCTTTATAATAATAATAATAATAATAACCTCTAATATAATAGTCTTAGTACTACGCTTAGAGATAGAGTATTTAATAAGAAGTAACTAGAGCTATTAAAAAAGAGAATTAATAGTACTATTATTAAATATAAATATATAGAATAGAATAACCTATTCTCTCGCCCTTAATTTAAAATCAAGGAACTTGTTTAATAGCCTTAAAATCCTTGAAGCTTTATCTATAATTAAGAATTAAAGACCTCTTTATACTCTAATATAGTATATAAACGTCACGGTTCTAGCGTAATACCTCTAAGAATTCAATACCAAGATGTGTCAGGATGCATATAGAGCAAGTCATATAGATATAGTAAACGAGGATACTAAAGCTAGGGAGCGAGTATATACAGCCAGCTGGCAGATATTAGGAGGGCTAAGGCACTAGGCCCGACTAGGGGTAGCCTCACTCGTAATATTACCCCCCCCTGTGGAAAGCATAGTCCCTATACTGTCAAAACCGTAGCAATTGTCCTAGAAAACATAGCCTCCTTGCTGTCAAAACCGTAGCAATTAGCCTAGCCATAAGCCGTGAAAACATAGCCTCTATACTGTTAAAACCGTAGTAATTAGCTATGCCTTATTTAATAGTCCAGTCCATGCTTCAGCTCTTATACTCCAGCTCCCATGCTCTAATATAGGTGCACCCGGTGTACTAGCTGTAGGCAATACCATGGCTGCTGCGGAGCCGGTACGCTGGTATGTAGGTAGGTAGGAAGGTAGGGAGGAATGACGTTGCCGTTGTAGTAGGCTCACTATTTAACTGTTTGTTTATTACCGTTATAGCAGGCTTACTATTTAACTATTTATTGCCTTTATAGCAGGCTTACTATTTAACTGTTTATTTATTACCGTTATAGCAGGCTTACTATTTGACTGTTTATTACCTTTATAGCAGGCTCACTTTATATACCCCATTTACATATAGTTATACCATACCCCCCGCCTTAGTTCGGACTCAGGCTACGTCTCAGGCGTCTTCGCATGCAGTCGTCCTATACCTAGCCTTGGTCTTACGGCGGACTCCGGCTATGTCTTATACGTCCGGCTGTATACTGGCATAGTTATTTATCCTCGACTGTCCCCCGAGGTCTTCCAGATTTACCGTATAAGTTAGGCGTGCTAGTGGTAGTCCGTATGCGTTAGGCGCTGCCGTGTCGGGTATCTAATACTAAGAGCGCAATTCCTTCTACCTCTCAAGTAGTTTCTTTAGGCTCGTGTACTTCGTACGAGCGGAGTAAGGAGGGGACCTATATTATAGGGTTGACGGAGCTTTAGTATAATATCAGGATACATATAGAGCAAGTCATATAGATATAGTAAACGAGGATACTAAAGCTAGGGAGCGAGTATATATAGCTAGCTGGTAGATATTAGGAGGGCTAAGGTACTAGGCCCGACTAGGGGTAGCCTCACTCGTAACAAGATATAGGATGTCTTAGGCCTTTATAACGGGTACTTAAGCATGGATTAAGTACGCCTTTTCCCGTCTTCCAGGCCTTACCGAAAAGTAAATTCTTCCCTGAATAAACCCTAATAGCGCCGCTTATATCGCTACCATCGAATTATTTATCGCTGCCCTCCAAGTCGCCTTTAGAGACCCTGATAAGAAAAATACTGCCTAAGCCTTTATTACTAAGCTCCGTCAAGTAAAGCGACCCTTTATTACCTACCAAGCGGACTTCTAAGTATATATTAGCGAGACCGGGTTTAATATCCTAATATAGAAGTACCTCTTCCTCTAGGGCCTTAGCCGAGAAATCTAACAGTTCCTAGTAACCTATAATACTGACGTCATGGACTCGGAAGCTATTTTCGCCCTATATTAGAAGATCGAGGTCCGCTATAAGCGTATCCCTACTCCAACTCAGGCTACTACTGCGCCGTACACCCTTATAACACCTCTTAGCCAGTCGGTTACTATCCCTGCGTATACACCTAGTTAACCTGTCTATACCTATACTTATAACCTCTTTAAAAGTCTTAATTATCTTTATATTATTTTTATATCTAATATACTTTTAAGCCTTTAAAGAGCTTAATATTAAAGATTATATTATTTATAAATTTTAATAATATTATAATAAACCTATTCTTATATATATCTTATTTTTATATATAATTCTAATAAATATTAATCTAGGATTTTAATTAAGATAATTAATATATTTTAATACCTCTTTTTATCTTTTTAAAAATTAGACTTTTTAAACTTTCTTTTAATAAGGCTTTAAACTCCTCTTATAACTACTTTAAAGATATATATATTAAGAGGTAGTTAAATTTAAAGTTAAGTTTTTATCTAATATTATACTTTAATATTATATTATATATACCTTTAATTAGGAATAGTATATTAATTATATTTTATATTTCCTAGCTTTATTATATTATTAAGCTTTAAAGTATATCAGTTTTTATTTCCTACTACTTTATTACTTTCAATAAATAATTTATTATTATATAATATATATACTTATATAGATTCTTTTATTATAAAAATATAAGTTTATATTATTAATTATTATATATTCTCTATTATAACGAAATATCTCTTTAAGAGTTAGGATTATAAGTACGCTATTATTAGAAGTTAAGCTTATTAAAGAATATATATTATAAATTAGAGACTATCTAACTCCTTTAACTTAATTTTAGAGGTTATAATTTTATATTTATAATAAGTAAAAGTTCCTTTTATTATATTATTCCCTCTAGGATTTTAAGCCTAATCTTATAGTTATATTAAAATAAGTTCTTACCTTTAAATTATTATAATATAAAAAATAGAGCCTATATATATTATAAATATAAGATATACTATTTATTAAGATCTTAGCTAGTTTTTATATAACATGTATACTTTTATTATCCTTTAAAGGGGATATTATTATTATATCCTTCTTTTTATATATATTATATTATAAGCTCCTAATCCCCTTATATTATTTATATCTTAAGTAGGGAGTTAAGATAGACACTTCCTTCAATTATTAATATTAAGGTTATATTAAAAGAAATAGCTAGTTATATTAATAAAGATAACTTTAATTAATTAATTAATTAATTAGTTTATACGCCTACTCTAGTAAAACTACTTTACTAATAAGGGAGTTCCGCGGATACCTTCCTAGTAGCGCCTACTAGTCGCTAGAGAAACTTTTTTTTCGTTAAAAACTCTAAGTTATTAATAACTTACTCTCTTTCCTCTTTTTAGTTAGTAGGCTTCGGCTATAATTATTCTAAAATACTACTTATCCTTCTCCTCGTTTCTCTTCTACTTCTACTTCTCCGAATTCGTCTACCTATCTCGTGGAAAGATAACTTTATTAATCTCTTAATCTTCCTTTATATAAGTATATAATTTACCTTAGGTATTATATCCCTAAGTACCTTTTATTTTATATTATATACTATTATTTAGAAGTTCTTTATATCTTAATAACCTCTTATTATAAATAATATAATATATACTACCTTTCTCTCTAATAATTTAAAGGGTTTTAATTTTATTCCTAGCTTAACCTTTATCTTCTTTACCTCTTTTTATTTAATTAAGTAGCTTTTAACTTATATTATAATATATTACTTTCTTATACTTAATCTATTTATATAATAATTAATTAAGTAGATTCTAATATACTTATTATATCCTATTAGCTTATTATAAATCTTGTTAATATATTACTTAGATACTATATCCCTCTCCTACTTAGTATAAAGAAGGAGTATATTCTTTATTATTATCCCCTTATTAATTTATCTATATACTATTTTAAGGTAGATAATTTTAATAATTAAATAAAGACAACTTTTTTTTATATTAATTATATTTAGATTTAATTTAAAGGTTAATTATCTAATCCTAACTATCTTTAATTAGAGGTATAATTATTTATTAACTACTTTTAACCTCTTTATTACTACTCTCTAATCTTTATTATAAGTTATAACTAGCATTTTTACATAGACTATTACTTATAGTATCTATTAGAATATTTATATTAATAAGTATACCTTTGAAATCTATCTTTTTATTCTCTCTAACTCCTTCCTTACTTTTATTATTATAGTCTAGAGTATAATATTACTTATTCTTATTTAATATATTATAATACTAAAGTTATAATTCCTTTACTAACCTAAAATATTTATATTAATTATATAAGTATAATCTCTAGTAATTATTTCTCCTTATTTCTCCTTATTAATTAATATTATAATCTATTTAATCCTTCTAATATTCTCTACCTTTAATATATATTAGGCTAGGGGTACTTATAATTTTATTATAATATATAATATAACCTCTACCTAGCTATTTACTCCCTTCTATATTACTAATAATACTAATATAATATTTCTAACCTCTATTATATTAGCGTATCTCTTAATATTATAATTAATATAAGTATATAACTAGCCTATCTTCTTTACTATAATAGAATATAGCACTTTTAGGACCCTATATATCTCCCGGAGCCTTTTATCTAATATATTACTCGCTTTACGCCCCTATCTAACCGCGTTAGGCTTAGCTTCCTATCGCGAAGAATATTAAAGTTATAATATTCTACGTAAATCAACCTACTATACACCCCACCCTCCTATAATTTTCTAACTATATGAAGTTATTCAGTGTCTTTTAAGGAGCTTAACGATATTAAAATCTTTAAATTCCACTTAGTAGTTTAGAAGTTATATCTTAATCAATATATTAACCTACCACGAATCCTATTTCTTAGCATGTTTTCTCCGCATCTACTTTATTAACCGCCTACCTTCCGCCTCACCCTTTTTCTTTAATATACTATACTATGGACTCTAACACCCCTTCTAATCGTTTACGGCCTCTACTGCCTACTACTCGCCTTCGGAACCCTTAATAGCGCCCTAACTACGCCGACCTAGCCTCCTCTTAGTCCCCCCTCCCTACCGCTACTCGACGCCCCCTTTCTAATATTAATCCTAATACCGCAGGTAATAAACGCCGGCGAGTACATAGGAGTAAGGGTATAGGGAGTATTAGGCAGTCAAGGAACTTATTAATAGTAGCTCCAACTAATATCGATCCTACTCTATATCTTTTTCCGCTAATTTAATGCTAATTAATTTCTTTATAAAACTCCCTACCTCCCCCTTAATTCTACCGACGGCCTACTATCTAGTAACCTTACCCCCCCTCTAATTCAACTTTTCGAGTAGTTATTCCGCCTAGGAACCCCTAATAATCTACTCCCCTAACTCTTAAGGAGACCCTCGAAGAAATCGCTCTACCGCTAGCGCCAGATTATAGTCTACTTACGCGTCGCCGCTATACCCGCTAGTAGGCCGACGTAGAAGATAATACTGAGTATTAACTTCCGCGCCGGCGAGGCTTATACCGGCGGCGGAATAATACCTATAGGGGGCGGACGCTAGGCCCCGGATATTAAGCATGCAGGGATCCCTATAAAGTAAAACAAATGGAGCCTTACTAGGTTAATATATTATTCACCGACATATATCTATACTATAACGCACGATCATAGAAAAATGAACGTGGTAGTTTAGGGGACGGCTAGTAGCCATGCTGTGATAGTGGGAAGAACGACTGGCCGTCCCCTGACCAGTCACGTAAGCCGGCCGACGTTGACTTATTACCTAAGGGGCTATAAAAGGAGGCGGAGCTCAGGGTAAGATATATTAATAAATTACTAAGCGACGTCGATGACGTTATTACTAATAATCAGTCCCTAGGAAGGAGGACTACACGTAGTAAAGAATTTTTAGACAACATCGTTAGCTATAATAATTGTCTTTCCTTTATAAGCGAGGGTATAACTAACGTTAACACCCACGTTAGCCGTACTACCTTCCGGATTCAGGGGTCTGTTCATCACCTAATAGGACCTCTTATTACCGACAACGGTCTCAGGCCGAAATTCGCCTAGATCTATACCCTAGATGCTACCCAGGAGTAACTCGACGTTCGCCACCAATATTTTAATAATTTAAATCAAGACACCCTCGCTTCCGTTCAGCGTACCCTCCGTGCTATTAACCCATACGTCTAGGGGTTTAAATCCTGCTACGACCGCCTTAAGGAGGATGAACCCCAATATCCCATTAATATAATGAGCGTCCGTATCTAACAGCTAAACCCTAAACGACAGGATAAGGGTACTTATAATCGCCCTACCTCTATAGAAGTCGCCTGTGTTATGATAACTCCTAATAACGCTATAAGAGGCCGGATCGAGCGGGATATTCGTATTAAAATAATCGAGGGGGGCCTTATATTAATCCCTGACTGGCATCCTTCTTATATAGCCCTCTGATATCCGCTGCTATTTCTATTTAGCGAATAGTCGTCGCATGACCGCCTTCCATTGGCCGGTCATTAGCTTTCAGGCGATCATCCATTATATATATCACGACGGAACCGTGTCGCTGGCACGCTCGCCAGGTATACCCTGATTAGTAGCGATGAGGAACCAGAGCAGGAAGAGGGTGGCGACCCTAAGCAGGGACTAGACCAGGACGTCGACGGCGAACATGCACCTCGAGGTCGTGGTAGGTCTTAACGAGTAACGAGACGTCAATTTTATATGAAATGGATACAGGTAAGACTATTCAACGCGTTTCCCTAGTCCCTTTCTAAACCTGAATCGGCTTAGTTATAAATAGTCTAGAATGGTTCAGATAATAGTTAGGGGATAGTTAGGGTAACTTTATCAATCGGCTTACTAATATCTAGATCCGTCCTGATTTTTTTAATCGTACTATTAATAGTAGACGTCTATTCAGCTATTAGGTTACCGATATCTAGACGTCGATAGAGCTTAACAACCTGAATTAGTATCGTTAGAATTAATAGACTATCCGAGCGGACTGCTACTCTAGGCTTATAGATAGGCTCAGCACTAATCCAGATGTCTCGCTCAAAGACATTGGTAGTAAGGTAACTATCCTCCCATTAATAATGCCAGGAAGCCCACGTACTATAAAAGCGAGGATGCAGGACGCTATAGCAATAGTCCGAAAAAGGGGTAAACCTGAATTTTTTATCACCTTTACATGCAATCCCAAGTGGCCTGATATTCAGAACTTACTAGAACCCGGTCAGATATTAGAGTACCGTCATAATCTGATTACCCGCGTCTTTAATCAAAAGCTCCGGGAGCTTATAAAGGACCTCCTTAAGGAACACGTCCTTAGTGTTTATATAACACACTGTTATATTATTGAATTTTAAAAGCGAGGTCTCCTACATACTTATATTCTCCTCATTATGCGGGAAGAGGATCGGATCCAGACGCTTAACGATATCGACAGCGTTATTTAAGTATTCGTTCCTACTAAAGAAGACGACAGTAAGCTACGTGACTTGGTCCTATAGTACATAGTCCATAATCGCTGTACTGGGGTCCCTAGCGACCGATATTATAGTCAGGAAAAGAATTATTATAGTAAGTCTTTTCCAAAGGATTTTCGCCAAGAGACGTCTTTTACACCTGATGGGAGTTATCCTTTCTATAAACGTCCAGTCGGCCCCCCTGAACCTGATTCCTCTATTAATAACAGGTGGGTTGTCCCCTATAGTCCCTACCTGTTGAAGAAATACGAAGCCCACATTAACGTTGAGATCTGTAGCTCTATTAAGTCCGTTTTCTATATATATAAATATGTTTATAAGGGACCTAATCAGGCCGATATCTCCCTCACCAGGAACCGTACGCGGAATAACGATAACCCCGCTCCCAACGGCTACCCGCGATAGCAAGGGGAGTTGGTAGATAAGATCACGGAGTTCCAGTCAGCACGTTGGATCGGGTCTGCTGAGGCTATATGGAAGATGCTCTCATTTAGTATAGGTGTCATAAAGCCTCATGTGGAGCGTCTATAGATCCACCTCCCAGACTAATAACGTACCTTTTTCCAGCCGGCTGACGACGAGGCTGCTAATAAGGCTGCTAAATAAAAGCTAATAGACAGCGATAAGCTACGCAGGACTATATTAATAGAATATTTTAACATGAATCGTCTCGCCAAGGAAGCTTACGATAATAGTCGGCTATTACCTTTTAGAAAATAGAACGGGAAACGTCCCGCTATTATAAGGGATCCACTCGACTATCTATACGCGGATTTTCCTGAGGTCTTCACGTGGAATAAAAGAAACAAACGTTAGAAAATCCGTGAAAGGGGGGAGACCCTTAGGCGTATTAATTTCATTAGTCTAAAAACAAAGGATCTCTACTATTACCGACTACTCCTCTGTCACGTTAAGGGGGCTACATCTTTTAAGAATTTACGGACGGTCGACGGCCACGTTATAGGATGGAAGGAAGCCTATATAGAGCTCGGGTTAACTGAAAATGACAGACTTGCTAATAAAATCCTTAATGAGGGAAAGGACTTTTAGGGAGGCTATAGGCTACGCAGTCTTTTCGTATTAGTATTAGTTGAACTGTAACCTACCGACGCCCTAACGTTATGGAACAGATATAAGGAGTATATCTCAAACGACTGCTTATACCTCCTACGACGAGATTTTTTAAGGCTTTAGATACCAGACGATTATGCTGAGTAATAGTCGTTTACTGAATAGTACGCCCTTTACCTGGTTGACGGCCAATTGAAACATCAATCTACCCCTAAATGCACTAAGGATCTAGCCCGATATGGCCTACCAATTCCAACTATTTAATTTGATAGTTTTAACGACATTCCAAACAGACTTTTGCGGGAAGAAATGTCTTACCAAATTACCCCTGACGAGGCCGACGTCTTATAGAACAGGCTGAATATAGACTAACGCCACGCTGCTAATCAGATCGTCACTGCTATTGACGCCAATACAGACGATGAATTCGGTGCTCCTAGTATACTATTCTTCTTGAATGGTACTAGGGGGACCGGTAAGACAATGGTCTAAAACACTATTATATAAAGGCTACGTTCCTAGTAAAAGGTTGCTTTAACGGTAGCGTCTTCTAGTATAGCATTAACGTTGCTTCAGGGAGGTCGGACTGCCTACTCACGGTTTAAGATACCCCTAGACTCTAACACTACTTCCTCATGTGGTATCAAGAAGGGGACTAATCTCGCTGAGCTAATCAAGCGAGCTCATGTTATCTTTTAGGATGAGTCTCCTATGCAGAGTCGATACGATATGGAAGCTGTTAGTCGTAGCCTCCAGGACATTTGTGGCAACGACCAGGCTTATTTTAGGGGTAAGGTGGTCTGCTTTTGTGGTGACTTCCGACAAACACTCCCAGTCGTACCGGGAGGATCCAGTGGCCAGGTCATTGAGGCGTATCTATAGAAGGCCTGTTTTTAGGATGAGATTATGTTAAATTATATGAGGATCTGATAAGTCATCTGCACGTGTCTTAGGTAATGTGCATGTATGTGATGATAACTAATGACTATGATGATAGCTATGAGAATGGAACGCAGACAAGAAAATCTCTTCTAGTCTGCCAAGACCCCCTTGATTGGTAATTACCGAGGTTGACCCGACATGAATTCCAACACTCCCTCTCAGATCGGTGGCAACGAGGTAGGTTACCTGTCGACAACCACCACATCTGAATGCCCTCATGTTTCACTCGGAGCTAGTCCCAACTGTTGTCTAGCGAGGCCGAAGTTGATGGGGCCGATGGGCTTTGTTAGTGGGTCGGCACATTGGCCTTTGGTGTCAACCCATTCGAGACGGATTTCTTTAGTTTCCGAAACGAGTTGACGAACCAAATGATATCTCATTCGGATGTGTTTTATAGCAGTATGATTGATCGGGTTAGTCGCCAATTTCATAGCTGCCTGGTTGTCGATGCTTAGGAGCACTGGTGCTGCTCCCTCATCATACCCTAGCTCTTCTAGCATAGGTCCAAGATACAGAGCTTCTTTACATGCTTCTGCTGCAGCAATGTATTCAGACTCACAGGTGGATGTCGCTACCAGCTTTTGCAATTTGGATTGCCAGGCGACAGGGCCATTAAATAATTTGAAGACGTACGCCCCAGTAGAACGAGACGTCTGATAGTCGTCACAGTAAGACGCGTCTGTGAATCCTTCCAGGCCGTCATTCGTACCCGGTTGGTAAACAAGACCATCGTCAACAGTACCCGCCAGGTAACGTAGTACCCGTTTTGCTGCATTCATGTGCTGTGGCGTGGGGCTGTTGAGTGAACGACTCAGGTTGCTGACAGCGTAGGTGATGTCTGGCCTAGTCATGACACTTAGCCAATTGAGTGCTCCCATGAGGGACTGGTACGCCTCCTTTTCAGAAGCGGTGGCTATGTAGCCGTCCGGGGCGATAGCGATATTCGCCTGTTCCATGGGTGATTTTGCTGGAGCACATTTTTCCATTCCTAGCTGACTCAGCAACTGTTTGATGTATTTTGTCTGATTAACCTGAATGGATTGTTTGTCTAGATTTCTGACAACATTCATTCCCAAATAGTGTTTCAGGTCCCCCATGTGTTTGAAGTTGAACCTCTTATCAAGTTCCTTCTTTATCTGGGTGATCAGATCTCGGTGGCGTGCTATGAATAGTAGGTCATCTACGTATGCCGCAATGATGACTTTTGTTATCGTGTTAATGAACACGCAATGATCGTACTCGAGACGCTTGAAACCTAGAGACTTGAGCGCCTCATATAGGGTTTCGTACCATTCGTGGGACGCTTGTTTGAGGCCATACAGAGCTTTGTTCAGTCTGCAGGCGTGTCCCTGTTTGCCATTGGTGAAGCGGTGGGGTTGCTCTACCCAGATTTCTTCCTGAACGAGTGATTCTAGGAAGGCCGCGACAACGTCTGAACACTCGACGACTAGTCCATGTTTGGCTATCAGGGCCAGGAGGAGTCGCCATGATGATGCTTTCAGGGTAGACGAGAATGTCTCATTGAAATCTATCCCCTCAATTTGGTGGAAGCCCTTGACTACCCACCGTGCTTTGTATCGGCTAATTTCCCCCATTGGTCCATATTTGTAAGACAAGACCCACCTACCCGGCAAGACATGTGCTTTGCGGGGTGGTTGACGTGGGGTCTGCCATGTTGTCTGCTTCTTATGATTGGCCAGTTCTTCTTCGGCGGCAGCGAGCCATTGCTCGCTGTCAGGCCCCCGTAGGGCCTCATCTATTGAAGTTGGACAGGGACGCTCCTTGGCGCCGTCGACGACGCGAGTAAGCATGGCCCTAAACCTATCCGGGTTATCAGTAGTCTTTATACCTCTCTTGTTAGTCTAGCTGTAGTCGATCCGTGGTTTGTCACGAGCGGAACGACGTGATGACTCTAGAACAATTTTCTGAGATTTGTTGTTCCTAGCCGATAGCTTATTGATGACAGCTGATAGGGTTACAGTAGTAATTTGGCGTGTCGAACCATCCTGACTAGTCTGATTTCGACCAGTTGGTAATTCCGACTCCGCTCGGCTATTGCTAGCAGTCTGATAATTTGACTC